>VFQP010000239.1_pt1 | contig 132629 bp, 94 predicted proteins | sample 3512351 | NCBI WGS metagenome assembly VFQP01 (sample SAMN10412372, study PRJNA504923) | tailings metagenome | isolation source: Relicate 1 Philex TSF1 revegetated site | place: Philippines: Tuba, Benguet | collected 2017-08-29
AGCGGACATCGGCGCCGAGCGCCTTCAGCGTCTCGATCAGCACCGCGGTCTGGATGGTCATGTGCAGGCAGCCGGCGATGCGCGCGCCCTTGAGCGGCTGCGCCTTGCCGTATTCGGCGCGGACGGCCATCAGGCCGGGCATCTCGTCCTCGGCCATGGCGATTTCCTTGCGGCCCCAGCCGGCAAGCGAGATGTCCTTGACGACGTAGTCGGCGGCCATGCGGTGCATTCCTGTGAGGTTCGGGGGATGGCGGGGCGCGTAGCACGGGGCTGAGGGGGCGGAAAGAGGGGGAGATAGACGCATAAGGATATGTTTATGCGTTCCCTGTAGCCTTCACAGGCTTGGCATCGGCGTCGGAAAGGCCCATTTCATTCCCATAGAGACGTCCCGGACCCTACGCCTCGGATGACCTCCCCGACCCCCCCCGCGCGGCGCCTGCTGCGCGCGCCAGAGGCGCTGCGCGTCGCCGAGCATCTCCGCTCGGCCGGATCGAGCATGCGCCAGCTCCTCGCCGAGTTCCGCGATGCCCGCCGCCGCGGCGCCGCGCCGCTCCGCCCGGCCGCCGAGGGCGAGCTCCGGATCGCGTCCTGGAACCTGCACAAATGCGTGGGCACCGATGGCCGCTTCGACCCGCACCGCTCCGTCTCGGTGATCGCCGAGCTCGGCGCCGACCTGGTCGCGGTGCAGGAGGCCGACCGGCGCTTCGGCAAGCGCGTCGGCCTGCTCGACCTCCGGCAATTGGAGGCCGAGGCCGGGCTCGTCCCGCTGCCGATCTCGGACGTGACGGGCGGGCTCGGCTGGCATGGCAATGCCATCCTCGTCCGGCCCGGCACGCGGGCCAGGCTCCGCCGGCTCGCCCTGCCGGGCGCCGAGCCGCGCGGGGCGGTGGTGGCCGATCTCGACCTGCCGCAGGGGCCGCTCCGGCTGGTGGCGGCGCATTTCGGGCTGCTGCCGCGCTGCCGGAAGCGGCAATCGGCCGCCATCCTCGCCGCCCTCGAGGCCGCGGAGCCGATGCCGACGGTGCTCTGCGGCGACCTCAATGAATGGAACCCGGGCGAGCGCTCCTCGCTGCGCGGGCTCGCGCCCGTCTTCGGCCAGGTGAATGGCGGGCCGGCGAGCTTCCCGACGCGGCTGCCCGTTCTGCCGCTCGATCGCATCCTTGCCTCGCCCCAGGCGTTGGTCTCGGATGTCGAGGTGCATGACAGTCCGCGCGCCCGCATCGCCTCCGACCACCTGCCGCTCACCGCGCGGCTGCACCTGGCCGCGATCGCCGAGGCCTTCCGGGGGCAGCGGCGGGCCGCGTGAGCGGCGCGCATGAGGCCGAGCCGGCTCGATCGGGCGGTGGAGGCCGCGCTTGCCGCCTGCGGGGCGCGCGAGGCCGCGGGTGTCGCCGTGATCCCCGAGGCCGAGGCCGCCTTCGCGATCCGCGCGGCCAGCGCCCGCGCCGCGGGCCGCAGCCTCGACCTGCAATACTACATCTGGCGCGGCGACGTGACGGGGATGCTGCTCGCGCGGGAGGTTCTCGCCGCGGCGGACCGGGGCGTCGTGGTGCGGCTGCTGCTCGATGACGCCTATGCGATCGGGCATGAGCGGGCGCTGACCGCGCTCGATGCGCATCCCGGCATCGAGGTGCGGCTGTTCAACGCCACGCGCTGGCGCCGCTTCGGCCGCTTCGGCCACATGCTCGAGATCGCCTTCGGCGGGTGGCACCTCACGCGGCGGATGCACAACAAGGCCTGGATCGCCGATGGGCGTTTCGTCGTGCTCGGCGGGCGCAACGTGGGCGACGAGTATTTCGGCCTCGCCGGCGAGGAGGGCGTGACCTTCCGCGACCTCGACGTCGCACTCGCCGGGCCGCCGGCGGCGCAGGCGGTGACGCTGTTCGAGCGCTACTGGACGAGCGGGCTCGCCCGCCCGGCCGCCGAGATCTGTGCCGTCGCGATGCGGGAGGGGCTCGACGGGCTGCGCGCCGACCTCGATGCAGAGGCGCGGCGGAGCCCGGCGCTCGGCCGGCTGCTCGCCGCCCATCCGGCGCGGCACATCCGGCGCGGGCTGCGGCCGGTGCCACAAGGCGCGATCCGAGTCATCGCCGATTCGCCCGAGAAGGCACGGCGGGGCCTCGGCGCGCGCAAGCGCGCGCGCGCGGCCGGCGGCATCGCGGCCGACATCGCGGATGCGCTGCGCCAGGCGAAGGGCGAGGTGCGGCTGATCTCCCCCTATTTCGTGCCGGGCGAGGCGGGGCTCGCGCTGCTCGCCGGCCTCGTCGCGCGCGGCGTCGCGGTCAGCGTGGTGACGAACGCGCTGGCCGCGACCGACGTGGTCGCGGTGCATGGCGGCTACATGCGCTACCGCCGCGCGCTGCTGCGCGCCGGGATCGTGCTGCACGAGCTGAAGCCCGATGCGGTCGAGGAGAAGGCGAGCCTGTTCGGCTCCCGCGGGGGGGCGGCGTTGCACACCAAGGCGCTCGCGGTGGATGGGGAACTGGCCTTCGTCGGCTCCTTCAACCTCGATCCGCGCTCGGCGATGCTGAACACCGAGATGGGCGCCTTCATCCGCGACCGGGCGGTGGCGGCGGCGGTGGCGGCGGAGCAGGCGCGGCTGATGCATCCGGCGCGGAGCTGGCGGATCGAGTTGCGCCACGGGCGGCTCGCCTGGGTGGACGAGGCGGCGGGGCGGACGCGGCGGCGGCATGCCGAGCCGGAGGCGTCCTGGGGGCGTACGATCGTCGCCTGGATCGCCCGGCTGCTGCCGATCGAGCAGCAATTGTAGCCGCGCGCGGCGCGGCTTGACGCAGGTCAAGGCGGTGGCCCATCTGTCCCCTAGATTACAAAAACGACATGGCGCCGGCGCGCCATGCGGATGGAGACCCCCATGAGTTTCAGGCTGATCGCGGCGCATCTCGAACCGGGCGAGGCGGCGGAGAGCCAGGCGGAACGGGCCTTCGCGCTGGCCGGGGGGGAGGGCGCGCAGGTGACCGCGCTCGTCTTCCCCGCGGAGACCGCTTCGGTCGAGGCGGTGACGCCGGGCTGGGACCTGGCGGCGCGGGAGCGGGAGACGGCCGAGCGCATCCGCGCGCTGGCGGCGCGCCGCGGCCTCGCCTGCGAGGTCAGGCTGCGCGACACCTTCGCCTTCGGTGCGGCCGAGGTCTTCGCCGACCAGCTCCGCGTGAGCGACATCGGCGTGCTGCCGCTCACCGGGCGGGTGGGCGCGGGGGCGCAGCTGCTGATCGGCGAGGCGGTGTTCGGCGGCGGCCGGCCGGTACTGCTGGCCCCGCCGGGTGCGGCGCTGCCGCCGAAGCAGGCGGTGGTCGCCTGGGACGCGACGCCGGCGGCGGTGCGCGCCGCGCATGGCGCGCTGCCGCTGCTGCGGGCGGCCGAGGAGACGCTGGTGGTCACCGTGACCGACGACAAGGAGATGCGGCCCGGCCAGTCCGGCATCGCGCTGACGCATCTGCTCGCGCGGCACGGCGTGAAGGCGCGCTTCGCCTCGCTGCCGCGCGGCGGGCGCGGCGTGCTCGAGGTGCTGGCCGGCGCGGCGGGCGATCCGGCGCGCGGTCTGCTGGTGATGGGCGCGGTGCGGCATGCGCCGCTGCGCAACCTCGTCTTCGGCAGCGCCACGCGCGACCTGATGGACCGCGGCCCGGCCCTGCCGGTGCTGCTGGCGGCGTAGGGCAGGCGGGCCCCGGGCTCAGGCGAGCTCGGGGCCGGCCTCGATCGCGATGGCGGTGACGTTGTCCGAGGCCTGGCGGGCCAGCGCGGCGGCGATCAGCAGCTCGGGCACATGCGCGGGATCGGGGCCGCCGAGCAGGCCGGCGATCTCCGGCACGGGCAGCGTCTTGGACAGGCCGTCGGAGCACAGAAGGAAGCGGTCGCCGGGCAGCACGCGGTCGGTGTGCTTGTCCATCTCGAGCGCGTCATGCCCGGCACCGACCGCGCGCGTGATGACATTGGCGCGCGGGTGGCTCTCGGCGTCCTCGGGCCGGACCATGCCGGCATCGACCAGTTCCTGCACCAGGGAATGGTCGCGCGTGACCTGTTCCAGCACCCCCTCGCGCAGCCGGTAGAGCCGCGAATCGCCGGCCCAGAGGCAGGCGAAATGGTCGCCGCGCACGATCAGCACCACGACCGTGGAGGCGATGGTGCCGTTGCCGGCGCGCTCGCGCAGCGTCTCATGCACCAGATGCAGGCGCTGGCGCACCTCGCCGAGCATGCGCCCGGCGGGGAGGTCGCCGGGGATCGCCTCCAGCGCGTCGCGGATCATGCCGGAGGCGACCTCCCCGGCGTCATGTCCGCCGGCGCCGTCGGCGACCGCCCAGAGCCCGGCCTCGGGGCGGTGGACGAAGGCGTCCTCGTTATGGGTGCGCTTCGCGCCCGGATCGGTGCCGGCGCCGGAGCGGAAACGCGCAGCGAGCAGACTGCTCATCTCGCCTCCTGGGCTAAGAGCCTGACCCAAAAGGGTCTCGGCGCGATCCGGCGGGTGCTTTCCGCCACTGCTTCGTTGCCGGACTTGCCGATGCAACCAGCATCGGCTGCGTCCGACGCCTCGCAGTCGCGAAAAGTCCCGCGCCGGCTCATCGCCGAGGCCCTTTTGGGCCAGGCTCAGAGCCGTCATCGAGCATGCGCGCGAAGGCCGCGGGGCCGGGCAGCGCGCCGAGAGGCAGGTGCTGCGCGGCGACACGCGGCGCGCCCTCGGTCCACCAGCCATGCGGCATCTCGGCCAGGGATTCGGCGAAGGCGGGCAAACGCGCTTCCATCTGCTCGGGCTCGGCATCGGTGAGCACGGCATCGAGGCCGAGCGCCTCCAGCGCCTCGAACCAGGCGGGGTCCGGCACCGGGGCGGAGACCTGGCCGGGCAGCACGACGGCGAGCGTGAGCGGCCAGTGGCGCCCGGCGCGGTCCACGCTGGGCAGCAGCACGCCGGCCACCGCATCCGGGCCGGCCTGGCCGCCGGGCAGCGCGAAGCGCCAGATCGGCGCTTCCATCCAGGCCGGCAGCCAGGCCTCGCCCAGGATCTCGCGGCTGCCGGGGATGACCGTGCCGAGCCAGTCGTCCCAGGCCTCGAGGAAGCCGCGCGGCAGGCCGCGCACGACGAAATCGCCCCGCGCCGGCAGCTTGCCGGCGAAGCCGAGGCGCGCCGCGGAGGTCAGCGCGGGCATGACCTGCGCAACCTCGATGGCCGCCGAAGGCGGCCCGCGCACGGACCGACCGCCGCGCCCGGTGCGCCAGCGCGTCGGCGCGCGAGGCAAGCCACCGGAGGTGGCGCCCGCCGCCCGAGGGCGTTCAAAGGGTCGGGCATCGGAACTCCCGCAGCACGGTGCTCGACAGCGGGTTGAGGATGGAGGAGGCGCGGATCTCGTAGACCACGCTGCGCTCGCCGGACTGGAAGCTCAGCGTGAAGCGCTCCGCGGCACCCCCGCCCTGGATGCGGCCCTGCTGGAACAGCCGGAGCAGCGCCCAGGGCCCGTTGGCCTGGAGCACGCCGGCGCCCGAGGCAGGCGGCGGGTCGAAGACGAGGCGGACATTCGTCATCCGGTTCGGCCCGGGCCAGACCACCTGCGTCGCGCGCGTCGGGCCATGGGCGTAGGTGATGACCACGCCGTCGAGGTCGAGCGTGGCCTGCCGCGCGCCGGCATCGAGCGAGGCGGGGGCGATCTCGAAGCGGAAGGTCGGCTGCGGCTGGCCGCCGAAGAAGATGTCGCGGATCACCGCGGCGCGCTGGAAATTCGCCACCGCCTCCGCGCCGACCGGCGAGGGCACGCCATCGACCGATTGCGGCACCCAGTTGCGCCCGGACATGTTCACGAAGGGGCGGAGCTGGGTGTTGAAGAAGGTGTCGAGCATCCCGCCCGGGCCGAAAAGCCGCGCGAAATCGTCCATCGGGATCTCGTTCGCGGCGCCGGGCGCGAAGGGGAAGCGGCCGCTGACCGCCTGCTGGCAGAGCATGGCGGGCGCGATGCCGCCGCCGCCGCCACCCCCGCCGCCGCCGCCCGCCGCGGCGCCGCCGGTCCAGGCCGCCGCCGCCGCCTGGCGCACGCCGCCGCCGCGCAGCGCCGTCGCACCCGTGGCGATGGCGGTGAGCCAGCGCGCGACGGGCTCGGGCTGGCGCGAGGCCTCCGCGCGCATCAGCGCGATCGGGTCGGCGCCAGTGGGCACGGGCGCGGTGCCGGCCGCCTGCTGCTGCGCCAGCTGCGAAAGCTGCTGCTGGAGCTGCGTCATCAGCGCGAGGATGTTGTCGAGCGGCGCGCCGGGCCCGCTGCCGACGAGATCGCGGAGCGCCTTGTAGCGCTCATCCACCGCGCTGCCGGGCGGCGGGCCCTGCGGCGCCGCGGCCTGGCCGAGCACGGCGCCGAGCCGCGCCGCCGCGCCGGTCGCGCCACCGGCCGCCTGGGCCGCGGCCGCCGCCGCGCCCGCGACCGCGCCGGCCGCGGCAGCCCCTGGCGGGGCCGGCGGCGGCTGGCTCAGCGTGAGCTGGCGCGTGATCGCGACCAGCAGGTCGCGCATCGGCGATTGCGGCGCACCGAGGATGAAGAGGTCCTGCACCGCCTGCGGCATGGTGCGCAGCGGCGCGACGTTCAGGTCGGCGAGCAGCGCATCCCATTGCCGGACATATTCGGCGGTGTAGAGCGCGACCACGTCGCGTTCGAGCGACTGCATCGCGGGGCTGCGCGGGTCGATCTCGGATCGCGTGCCGAGCACCCAGGATTCGCGCGCGACCTCGAGCGCGGCCGGCGCGAGGGAGGGCAGCAGAACGCGGTGGAAGCCCTCCACCGTGTAGAAGCCGGGGATGCCCTCGGTGAGCGGGCGGCCGGAGCCGCGCAGGAAGAGCCGCGCGCCCGCGGCACCCGCCGCGTCGCCCGGCCGCCACGGCGGCAGGCGCGTGGCGGCGGCCGAGGGGCGGATGCGCGAATAGACGCGCTCGGCGAGCGGGATGCGGCTGAAGGCGCGCTGCGCCTCCTCCACCAGCGCGCCGTCGAGCTCGACGCGCGGCAGCGGCATCGCCAGCAGCGCATCGAGATGGGTGATCAGGTTGTCGCGCAGCGGCTGCGCCGGCGCGCCGGGCCAGGTGTTCGCCCAGTCGAGCGACATCCATTCCCGCACCAGGTCGCGATCGAGCGGCCCGGCCGAGCCGAGCATGAGATAGACGCGGGTCGCCTCGTAGAGCAGGTCGGGCTGGTTGAAGGCGCCGCGCATCTGCGCCTCGAGCCGCCACAGCAGCCGCGGCAGCAGCGCGCGCTGCAGCGCATGGCGATGGACCGTGTTGCCGGCGGCGGCGAGCTTGCCTTCCTGCGAGAGCCCGAGCCCGGCGTCCGCCGCCGCCGCCTGCTGCGGCAGCGCGCGCGCGGCATCGAGCACGGGCGCGATGCGCGCCAGGTCGCCATCGTTGACCGGATCGGTCAGCGCCTGCTGCGCGAGCGCCTGGTAGGCGGCGAGCGCGGTGTCGTAGCTGCGCGCGCCGGATTCCGCGCGGCCGCGTTCCGTCCACAGCCAGGCGCCGCCGCCGAGCAGCACGACGAGGCTCGTCGCCCAGGCCGCGAGGCGCAGCCCGCGGTCGCGGGCGACGCCGGCGGGGTTGGAGGAGCCGAGCATCGCCTCGCCGAAGATCACCTGCTTCAGCAGGCGTTCGAGGAAGTAGGAGCGCCCCGCTTCCGGGCGCAGCGCCGGCGCGCGGCGCTGGTCGATGCCGAAGCCGCGCGCGAGCACGCCGGTCAGGCGATCGATGGGCGTGCCTTCCTGCGTGCCGGAGGCGAGATAGACGCCGCGCAGGAAGGGCGCGGGATCGAGCCTGGAGCCGGCGAAGGCCTCGGCCAGGAATTCGTTGAGCGGCGTCTCGAGGCTGGCGAGCTGGACGGGGAAGCCGGCGATCAGGCCGCGGCGGTCCGGGTTGCGCTCGGCCTGGAGGCGATCCACCACGCGCGCCTCCACGCGCTCGATCAGCGCGCGGAAATCGACGGCGAAGCCGCCGAGCGGCTCGGTGGCCTTGGGATCGAAGGTGGTGCCCCAGACCTGCGCGCGCTTCTCGCGGTCGAGGTCGTCGAAATACTCGGTGAAGCCGCGCAGCAGGTCGGCCTTGGTGAGCAGCAGGTAGACCGGCACCTTCACGCCGAGCCGGTCGGTGATCTCCTTGATCCGCCGCCGGATCGCGCGCGCATGGGCCTGGCGCTCCGGGGCGGGGGCGGAGCCGATCTCCGGCACGCCGATCGCCACCAGCACGCCGTTCAGCGGCTGGCGCGGGCGGTTCTTCTTGAGGAGATCGAGGAAGGCCTCCCACCCCGCCTTGTCCACGTTGGCGTCGGAATCCTGCGTGGTGTAGCGGCCGGCGGTGTCGATCATCACCGCCTCGTCGGTGAACCACCAGTCGCACATGCGCGTCCCGCCGGCGCCGGCGATCGCACCGCCCTTGCCCGCCTGTCCCATCTCGGCCGCGAGCGGGAATTTCAGCCCCGCATTGAGCAGCGCGGTGGTCTTGCCCGCGCCCGGCGGGCCGATGATCACGTACCAGGGCTGCTCGTAGATGTAGCCGCGCGACCCGCGCGCCTTGGCCAGCGTGGCGAGCGCGGTGGTCAGCTTCTCCCGCAGCTTCGCCTGTTCCTCATCCGCCGCGGCGAGCGCCGGATCGGGCCCGGCCGCCGCACCCTGCACCAGCGCCTTCTCCTTGGCGCGGCGGCGCCAGGAGATCAGGAAGTTCACCGCGAACCAGACGAGGAGGACGAGGCCGACGAGCGCGCCGCGCACCAGGTCGGAGGCCAGCGCATCCAGCAGCGGGCCGAAGATCCAGATGAGCGCGGCGATCAGCGCCGCGCCGATGAAGGAGAGGATCCAGCGCCAGGGGAGCCTCGACATGCTCAGTTGCCCTCCCGGCGCAGCAGCACCTCGATGCGGCGATTGGCCTCGCGGCCCTCGGCGGTGGCGTTGTCGGCGATCGGCTCGGAATCGGCGCGGCCCTCGGCGGCGATGCGCCTGGGGTCGCCGAGGCCGCGCAGGATCGCCTGCTTGGCGCTTTCCGCCCGCGCGGTGGAGAGCGCGTAGTTGGAGGGAAAGCGGACGGTGCGGATCGGCTGGTTGTCGGAATGCCCGATCACCAGCACCTGGCCGCGCTCCTCCCGCAGCGCCTCGCCGATGCGGGTCATCAGCGGGGTGAAGGAGGCGACGAGCTGGTCGGAGGCGGAGGGGAACATCCCCCGCCCGCGGATGCGGATCAGCGGCGCCGCATCGCTGCCGTTCACGGCGACGAGGCCCTCGCGGATTTCGGGGGCGAGGAAGGCGCGGAGCTTGTCGAGCGGGCCGGGCTCGGGCGGCGGCGCGTCGGGCGCGGGGGGCGGCGGGGGCGGCGGCGGGCGCACCGGGGCGGCGCGGGCGATCTGCGGCATGGCGGCGGGCGGCGCGGCCTGGGCGCGGGCGAGCAGCGCGTCGGTCTCGGTCTCCAGCCCGCCGGAGAGCCAGACGAAGAGCCCGCCGATCGCGGCGAGCACCACGGTCGCCATCACCCAGACCGGCAGGCGCGGCTTCGCGGCGCGATAGGGCGCGTTCGCCCCCCGCCAGCGCGGCGACAGCTCGGGGTCGGGCTGCGCGGCGCGCTGGCGGACCAGGATGCCGTGCAGATCCTCGCGGATGCGGTCGAGCTCGGCCGGGCCGCGCGGCGAAAGCCGGTAGCGGCCCTGGAAGCCGAGCGAGAGGCAGAGATACATCAGCTCCAGCACCGGGAGGGCGGTGCCCGGCGCGTCCCGCATCTTGCCGAGCAGCACGAAGAAATGCTCGCCGGCCTGCACCTGCTCGTGGAAGGTGGAGACGAGGGAGCGCGCCGCCCAGCCGCCCTGCGCGCCCCAGGGCGTGTTGAGCACGACGTCGTCGAGCGAGGCGCAGAGCACGTAATGCGCGGGACGGAGCTGCTCCATCGGCACGCCGCCGTCCTGCGCCTCCTTCTGGAAGCGGCGGATCGCGGCGAGGGCGCGTTCGCGGAGCTCGCCCGGATCGGGCTGCGCGACGGTGTTGCGCAGCCGCGCCATGAGCTGGAGCAGCGGCTGCGCCGCGACGATGAGCGGCGAGGAGCCGACGGGCGGCAGTTCGACATGCGCATCCACCGGCGCGGCGGCGGCATAGGCGGGCTGCGGCGGGGGGGCGTTGTCGAAGGGGCTCGGCGGCGGCGCCTGCGGCCGCGGCGGCGGCGCGCTGCGGCCGCCGGGGGCGGGGCGGATGACGGTGCGGTCGTCGTCGGGTTCGTGGAACGGGTTGTCGCTCATTCGGATGAGCCCTCAGGCGCCGGGCGCCGGCTCCGCCGGCTTGGCTTCGCGCCTCCGCGCTGGTGCGCTGACGGCGGAGGTTGCGATGTGCGTGGGGCCGACGGTGGCGGCCCAGGGGGCGTGTGGACGGCCTTGCGGACGGCCGTGCGGACGGGATGCACCGTGGTCGGGGAAGCTGCCTGGTGCACCCTGTCCTCCCTCACCGCTGTCCGCGGATCGCCCAGAGTTCCAGCCGCAGGTTCGGGAAATCGCCCGAGACGTGGATCGCGAAGCCGCCCGAGTTCTGCATGTAGGCCCAATGCGCGGAGCCGCGGTCGAGCTCGAAATAGACCGAGCCGGCATGGAAGGGGATCTCGCGCGGCGCGACCGGCAGGGGGGCCACGGCGATGCCCGGCATCGCCACGGTGACGAGTTCGCGGATGTGCTCGGCCGCGCCGATCTTCACCTGCTGCGGGAAGAGGCGGCGCAGGTTCTCCGCCGGCATGTCGGCCTGCGCGGCGAGCACGAAGCGCGCGGCGCGGAGGATGCCGCGGTCGGTCAGCGGCCCGACGCGCACGCCATGCCGCCGCTCCTGGAGCGGGATCGCGATGGCCGCGGCCTCGATCACGACGGAGAGCAGCTTGCGCAGATCCGCCACCACCGGCGCATAGCTGCGCTGGAGATCCTCGTGGCGATAGGCGGGATAGGCGCTCGGGCGCTTGGTCGCGTCGAGATAGGTGGCGAACTCGCCGGCCATCTGCACGAGCGTCGCGTAGAGTTCCTCGGGGTGCACGGCGCCGGCGGCGGCCCAGTGCATCAGCAGCTTCTCGTAGCGGTTGATCGCCTGGAGCGTGAGGAAATCGGAGACGGCGCCGGTCCCGGTCACGCCCGGCTGGTTGAGCCGCCCGGCCAGCGCCTCGCCGCGCTGGTTGAGCATCCCGGCGAACTCGGCGATCATCGCCGCGAGCGGCTGCGCGGCGGCGGCCGCGAGCGCGGGGGGAATCCAGTGCGGATCGAGCTGCACCTGGCGGGTCTGCGAGACCTCCAGCACGCGCGCGAGGCCGATGCAGTGGTAGCCGGTGCGGTCCTCGGCCTCGAGCATGTAGCGCATGCGCAGCTTCCCCACCTGCAATTCGGCGGGCTGGGGGGAGCCGGAATGCGTGTCGTAGGCGCCGAAGGGCTGGGCGGCGAGCCGGCCCTCGCCCTCCGGTCCCGCGACTTCCGGCGCGCCGGGCTGGCGGATGGGCAGGGCGAGGTAGACGAGCGCGTTGCGCGCCGTCTCGGGCAGGTCGAGCGGCGTCGGGTGGTCGGCCTCGGAGGGGATGGCGAAGGCGGTGCCGTCCTCGAACAGGCCGGCGGCGCTGGCGACGGCGAATTTCCCGGTGGCGAGCAGGTCGCGGTCGAGGGTGAGCTCCGTCACGCCCCAGGGATGCGGACGCAGCGGGCGGAAGGCGCCACGCACCAAGCTGTCCAGCCAGCGGTCCTGCTGCTGGAAGTGCTGGGCGCGGAGGAACATCCCCTCCTGCCAGATGACACGGCTCGTCCAGGTCAAGCGATCCGCACCCTTCCGCTCGGGTCAGAAAAGCCCTCTCCCCGCTGCGGGTGGAGAGGGCTTTTTCCACCGCCTCGCCGCCGACGCTAACAGCTTCGCGTCCTGCGGGTAAGCCGATTCAACCGGCGGGTGCGAGGGTGACGGCGTTGCGGGCAAGCGTGACGGAAAGTGCCGTCTGGCCGCTCGGCGCGATGGTGCGCAGCGCCTTCCAGCGCGCGCCGGTGTCCACGTCGCGGTAGAGCGCCACGACGCCGATCGCCTGCACGCCGGCCTGCAATTCGCGGGTGATCTCGCGCCGCTCGCCGGGGCTGAACACGAACTGCTCGGAGCCGCCGCTGTCGGGGCCGAGCGTGTCGCGCTCGCGTTCGGTGAGCTGCGTCCAGTCGGCGCGTTCGAAGCGCGCGGTACCCTTGAGGAAGAAGACATGCACCGCGACCGGGGAGGGCCGGCCGGTCGGGTCCGGGTTCTGATCGGCGCCGGCGGCGACGCGGAGCGTCACCGAGGGCGGCGGCGGCGCGGCACAGGCGCCGAGCGCGGCGAGCGAGAGCAGGGCGGTCCGGCGGTTCATCTTTCCTCCCGTTGTCATTCTTCGGGTTTCGCCGCGGCCTCGCGCAGCGCTTCCTCGTAGGCGCGGGCGAAGGCCTTGCCGAAGGCGCTGTCGAAATCGTCGGAGAGCGCCTGCACCAGCGCGGCATGCGCGGCCTCGTAGGCCTCGAAGGCGCGGGCCTTGCGCTGCACGGGCAGCAGGCCGCCCGAGCCGGCCTGGGCCTGGATCGCCTCCGGCGCGAGCTGCGCCAGCATCTCGCGCACGGCGGTCTGCATCGCGGCGACGGAGGCGAGTTCGTGCAGGCGAAGGTCGCGCAGCGCCTCCGTCACCGCCTCGGCCGCGCCCATGTTCGTGCGCCGTCCGGCACCGAGCAGCGCGGCGAGGGCGTCGTCGTCGTCGGCGGAGAATTTCAGCGGGTTGTTGCCGCGCGCGCGGATCATCGTCTGCTCGATGCGGAACTCCCCCTTGATCGCGGCGCGGGCGATGAGCACGGCGCGCAGCCCGGCGACCAGCGCGCGGAAGGCGGCGCCGAGCGCGGCCATGGTCGCCTGCGGGTCCTCGATGCGCGCGCCGGGCACGCCGGCGCCGGCGAGGAAGGCGGCGAGCAGGGCGCCATCGGCCGGCGCCGCGGCCATCGGGGGCGGCGCTGGGGCGGGCGGGGCTGCGACGGGCGGCGGCACGGCGGCAGGCGGCGCGACCGGCGGCGGCGGGGGGGGTGGCGGTGCGACGAAGGCCGGGGGGGCAGGGGGCGGCGGGGCCGGGGGCGGCGCGCCCTGCGGCGCGCCCGGCGGGGGCGTCGCCCCGGGCGGCAGCAGCGGCTCGTCGAGGTCCCAGTCCGGCGGCAGCGGGTTCGCCGATGGCGGTGCCGGGGCGATGCTCGGCGGGCGGAAGGCGTCGTTCAGCGCCGGGCTGTGATCGGCGACCGAGGCGCCGTGGAACGGATCCGGCGCGGGCGGCGCGAGCGGGTCGAAATCGGCGGGGAACAGGGACGACGGCGCGCCGCGCTGCGGTGGCGGGCGCGTGGCCCAGGGCGTCCCCGGCTCGATCGAGGGCGGGCCGCCGGGCAGGCCGAAGGGGTCGGCGGGCGTGCTGGGCGCCAGCGGGTCGAAATCCGGCGGCAGCAGCGGGTCCTCGTTGCCCCAGGGCGCGGGCGGGGCCGCGGGGCCGGGCCGGAAGGCGGGCGCGGGCGGGGCGAAGGGGTCGTCGTCGAAGGGGTTGGCGCCGGGCATGCCGCGCGGCGCCTGGCGCGGCGCGGGCGCGTCCGCCGTCTCCTCGATGCGGACCTCGATCTCGTAGGCGCCGAGGCGGATGCGGTCGCCGTCCTGCAGGTCGCGCACCTGGCCCTGGCCGATCGGCTGGCTCTCGCGGTTCAGGAAGGTGCCGTTGGTGGAGGTGTCGGCGATCTGCCAGGCGCCGCCGCGGAAGGCCAGCACGCAATGCCGCTTCGACAGGTGCCGCTCGGGGTCGGCGAGCACCCAGGCATTGTCGGGCGCGCGGCCGAGGCTGAACTCGCCGCCGCCGGTCGAGCGGGTCTCGGGCGGGACGCTGTCCGGGCAGCGCAGCGTGGAGAGCGTCAGCCGCATCTCAGTTGATCATCACCGTCGGGAAGCCCATGACGATGACGCCGCCATGCGCCGTCATGTCGCCCATGCGGGCGGCGGGCATGTTGCCGATCAGCACGGTGAAGGAGCCGAGCGCGATCACGTCCGGCGGGCCGACGCAGACGGCCATGTCGGAAACGCGCGCGGCGGGCATCATGCCGATCAGCACGGTCGGGCAGCCGGGCGGCAGGATCGGCCCGCCGACATGCGGAACGACGCCGGTCACCATCGGGCAGACATGCATGTCGGCGACGCGGGCGGCGGGCGGCATGGCGCTATCCTCCCGGGGGCAGGCGGCCGGCGCCGCCGGCGGCGATGTCGCGCAGGCTGTCGAGGAACTTCGCAAGCCGCGCGTCGCGGCGCGTCGGATCGCCGCGCACCGCCGCGAGGGTGATGGAGCCGGCGATGGCGGTGCCGGCCAGGTGCGGCGCGGGCGGCACCTTGGGCAGGTCGGGCGGCGCCATGGAATCGCCGGCCCAGAAGGCGCCGACGCAGCACCAGGCCTCCGGCGTGTCGAGCCCGCGCTTCTGCGCGAGGTCGAAGGCGTCGCGGCGCGCCTCGTCGGACTGCTTGCGCACCCAGGTCTCGGCGGCGGCGCAGAGCTCGGCCAGCGCCGGCGGCGCCTCCGGCGGGGCGGTGTGGCGGGCGCACATGCAGGACCACCAGACCGCCTCGCGATGCGGCAGCGCATGGGCCGCGAGGCGCACGGCCTCGAGCAGGAAGCCGGCGGCGGCGAGCTTCTCGATCGCGTCGCGCGGATGCACCGCGCCGGCGATCGCGGGATCGGCCTCGGGCGGCGCGGCGGCGCGCGCGAGCAGCTCCGGCAGGTTGCCGTCGAGCTTCGAGGCGGGGGGGGCGGCGGCGCTCATCTCAGTTGATCATCGTGATGCCGCCCTTGAGGGTCAGCATCGCGTCGCCCTTCACGCTCGTCATCAGCCCCTTCATGTCGAGCATCACGTCGCCCTGGACCTTGACCATCATGCCCTTGATGGTGACCCCCATCTGGTCGATCTTCACGGAACTGCCGCCGACCTTGAAGGTGATGGACTGCATCGCCTCGACCGTCACGGCGCCGAGATCGGCCTTCTGGCTGATGTTCCCCATCTTCACGCCGAGATCGTAGTTGCCCATCTTCACGGTGGTCTTGTAGTCGCCCATGTCGACCGATTCCGTGAATTTTCCCTGCTTCACGGTGAAGCTGTGGTCGCCCTGCTCGACCACGAAGGTCTGGTCGCCCTTCACGGTCACCGCCTGCTTGCCCTTGATGGTCACCGTCTCGTCCACCTTGACGTTGACGATGCGGCAATTGTCCACCTTGAGGTGCTGGTCGTGCTCGACCTCGATCTTGTAGTCCTTCTGGGCGTGCAGGAAGACGACTTCCTTGCCCTTGGTGTCGTCGAAGGAGAATTCGGAGAAATCGGCGTTGCCGCCCTTGTCGACGGAGCGGGTGCGGAAGCCCGACTTCATCTTCTCCGACTTGGGGAAGATGGCGACCTGGGTGCCGTTGTAGAGGCCGCCGAGCACCACCGGGCGGTCCGGATCCCCATCCATGAAGGCGACCGCGACCTCGGTGCCGACGCGCGGGATGAACTGCGCGCCCCAGCCGCCGCCCGCCCAGGGCTGGACAACCCGCGCCCAGACGCCGGTATCCGGCGTGGCGTCGGCGCGGTGGTCCCAGAAGAACCTGATCTTCACCCGGCCCATGTCGTCGGTGAAGATGTCGCCGTCGCTGTCGGCGCCGATCACCAGGGCGGCGTGCACGCCGTCCATGCGCGGCTTCGGCGTGCCCATCGGCTCGCGCCAGGGCACGCCTTCGGGGAAGGCCTCGAAGCTGTTCTGGTAGGTCGGTTCGCTGCCGCCGGTGAGCCAGGTCTCGTCGGTGGCCTGGTGGACGACGCTGCGCAGCGCATACTTGCCGGCCGGCAGGAAGGGATCGTCGCCTTCCACCTCGAAGATGTGGCCGGCGGCGAGCAGGCACCACTGGCCGTCGCCGGCGATCAGCGCGGCCGCGGCCTCCTGCGCTTCCATCCGCAGCTTGGCGCGCGCGCCGGCCTCGGTGGGGTCGTAGGTGCCGGCGGGCCAGCGGAAGCTCTCCGGGCTGAAGACGCCGGTGGTCTTGAGCACGGTCGCCTGCTCGCCCTTGACCTCCTTCGTCGGCTCGGTGTGGTCGTAGTCGAGCGTCTTCTCCTTGCCGCCGGCGGTCCCCGCGATGCTGCGCAGCCCGCTGATCAGCGCGCCCTTGCCCGGCAGCGGGCCGATGCTGGCCAGGCTCTTGTTGCTGTCGGTGATGACGAGATCGCCGCCATCGAGGAACCAGAACCAGCCGACCTCCTCCATGATGCGGCCGCAGAAGGTCAGGCAGTCCTCGTTGAACTGGGTGCGGTAGGCGAGCGTCGGCGCATCGCCTGTCAGGCGGAACACGGGCGCGGTGGCGCCGGCGTCGGAGAACACCGCCTCGATGATCTCCTTGGCGGTCTTCTCCTCGAAGATGCGGCAATCCGCGGCCTGGGTCAGCGCCCAGACATCGGGGACGACCTTCAGCGTGCAGACCTGGAAGCCGCGCAGATCCTCCTGGAAAGGCGCGAATTCGCGCACCACGCCCTTGAACTCGCGCACCACCTCGTCGCGGCGGATGCGCAGCACGACGGGCTTCTGGAGCACATCGGCCATGGCCAGCGGATCGGCGTGCAGCGCGGTGACATCGGCCTCGAAAGGAGCGGAGAGGGATTCGCGCACGCTGAGGCGGATCGGGGCGAGCTTCGCCTCGTCCCCGTCAAGGCTCATCGAGAGCAGGGCCTCGCTGCGATCCGGCAGTGTGACCGGCATGTCCCCGTCCTGTTGCCGGGACGATGCGGCCCGGATGGGTTTGCATGGTATCCTTCCCCGCCGGGCAATGCCAGCGCCGGGGGATGCGCCGCGAAGCTCGCGCAACACTTGCGGCCAATGCTTTCAACCCATTAACATACACCGGAATGTGAGAGTGGGGGCCGCGCATGAGCGTTCCGAGGGGGCTCAGGCTGCTGCTCGCCGTCCCGCTGCTGATGCCGCTGGCGGCGGTGGCGCAGCCCGCCGGGCAGGTGCCGCCCGGCTCCCCCGTGCCGCGCATCCTCCCCCCCGCGCCGCCCGCCGTGGGCCCGGCCGCCGCGCCCGCGCCGCTGCCCGGCGCGCAGGACCTGCCGGCCGTCTCGGTGCCCGTCGCCTCCGTCCGGGTCGAGGGCGCGACCGCCTACCCGGACTCCGTGCTCGCGCCGCTGGTCGCCGGGCTCACCGGGCCAGCGGTGCCGCTGGCGCGGATCGAGGAAGCGCGGCTCGCCCTGCTGCGGCGCTACCGCGACGACGGCTATGTGCTGACCGGCGTCTCGGCCGAGGTCACGGCCGCGGGCGTGCTGCGCTTCCAGGTGGCGGAGGGGCGCGTCGCGGAGGTCAGGCTCGATGGCGACATCGGCCCGGCGGCGACGCAGGTGCTGTTGTTCCTCGAGCAGCTCGTCACCGCCGGCCCCACCTCCCAGGCGCTGCTCGAGCGGCAATTGCTGCTGGCGCAGGAAGTGCCCGGGGTTTCGGTGCGCGCGGTGCTGCGGCCGCTGCCGGGCGGCGAGCCGGGGGCGCTGCAGCTCGTCGCGCAGCTCGCGCGGACGCCGGTCTCGGCGGTGGTCGCGGCGGACAACCGCGGCTTCCGCCTGGTCGGGCCGGAACAGGGCGTGGCGGCGGTGAGCTTCAACAGCTTCACCCAGTATGGCGAGCGGACGGACCTCGTGCTGTTCCGTGCCGGCGGCAACACGCAGCTGTTCGGGCAGATCGCGAGCGAGGCGCATCTCGGCGCCTCGGGCCTGCGCGGGCGGGTCTATGCCGGGCAGGGCCTCGCGCGGCCCTCCGACAACCTGCGCGCGATCCGCTACCAGGGCACGACCCGGCTGTTCGGCTTCGGCCTGTCCTACCCGATGATCCGCAGCCGGCAGCAGACCCTCACCCTCCTCGCCGGGTTCGAGGCGCTGGAGAGCGAGGTCGAGGTGGCCGGCGCCGGGGGCGATGTGCGGGCGAGCTACGACAGCCTGCGGGTGATCCGCATCGGCGCCGACTGGGCGCGGCAGGACGTGCTGCTGGGCGATGCGCTGCCGGCGCAGAACACCGCGAGCTTCCGCATCAGCCAGGGGCTCGAGGCGCTCGGCGCCAGCCGCAACGGCTCGGCGCTGCCGGGGCGGATCGGGCAGGAGGTCGATTTCCTGAAGGTGAGCGGCGAACTCAGCCGCAACCAGGCGCTGTTCGCGCCTTGGGACGGCGCGACGATCAGCCTGTTCGGCCTGGTCGCTGGGCAATGGACGAATGCCATGCTGCCGTCACCGGAGAAGTTCTTCCTCGGCGGGCTGCGGCTGAACCGGGGCTTCTATGCGGGCGAGGTGAGCGGCGACCGGGCGCTTTCCACGGTTGCGGAGTTGCGCCTCGATACCAACCACCAGTTGTCGGCATTTGATCGAAATTTTGATCTCGCGGCTCAGTATTATGTGTTCTACGATTGGGGCCAGAGTTGGGAAGTCGAAAAGGACGTACCGAACCGGGTCTTGCGGTCGGCGGGTGGTGGGGTTCGGCTGGTGGTCGACCGCACGACCGAACTGCAACTCGAAGGTGTAACGCGCATGACGCGCCGGCCGCAGGGGAGCCAGGGTGTCGACGCGCTCTCCTCCCAGGCGGTCTACTGGCGCGTGCTGACGCGCTTCTGACGGGCGGGAGACAGCGGCGATGCAGGCGCGTTCTCGGCGGATTTCGGGCTTCACCCAACTCACGCTGCCGCGCGGCGCGCTGCTCGGCAGCACGGCGCTCCAGGCGGCCTTCGCGCTGGCCTTCGCGTTGCCGGCCATGGCCCAGCCCGCGCCGAACGCGCGGCCGCAGGGCGGGCAGGTGGTGGCGGGCCAGGCGAGCATCGCGCAATCGCCGGTGGCCACCACCATCACCCAGTCCACCGACCGCGCCGCGATCAACTGGCAGAGCTTCGATGTCGGCGCGCAGCAGCGCGTGGTGTTCCAGCAGCCGGGCGCGGGCAGCATCACGCTGAACCGCGTCATCACGCCGCGGCCCTCCGAGATCGCCGGGCGGATCGAGGCGAATGGCTCGGTCGTCATCATCAACGGCGCGGGCGTGGTGTTCCATCGCGGCGCGCAGGTGGAGGCGCAGAGCTTCGTCGCCTCCACCGCCGATACCACCAACGCCGCCTTCATGGCGGGCGGGCGGCTGCGGCTGGATCAGCCGGGGCGGCCGGGCGCGCGGATCGAGAACCGCGGCAACATCACCGTGCGCGACACCGGCCTCGCCGCGCTGGTGGCGCCGGGGGTGGCCAATTCCGGCACGATCCGTGCGCGGATGGGCACGGTGGTGCTGGCCGGCGCCGAGACGCACACGATCGACCTGCATGGCGATGGCCTCGTCGCCTTCGACGTGACGGGCCAGGTGCGGACCGCGCCGCTCGGGCCCGATGGCCGGCCGACCGCGGCGCTGGTGACGAACGAGGGCACGGTGCTCGCCGAGGGCGGCACGGTGCTGCTGACCGCGCAGGCGGCCGATGGGCTGGTACAGAACCTCGTCTCGGCCGGCGGCACGGTCCGCGCCGATACGCTCGGCGCGCGGACCGGCCAGGTGGAGATCGTCGGCATCGGCGGCTCGATCCGCGTCGAGGGCACGGTCGCCGCGGCCGGCACGCGGCCCGGCGAGACGGGCGGCACGGTGGTGGCGCGGGCGACGGGCGATGTGGCGCTCGGCGCGACCGCGCGCGTCATTGCCTCCGGCCCGGCGGGTGGCGGGACGGTGGCGATCGGCACCACGGCGGCGCGCGCGCGCGCCCAGGGCGGCGGCGTCGGGGCGGAGAATGCGCGGCGCGCGACGGTGGCCGAAGGCGCGCGGATCGCGGCGGATGCGACCGAGCGGGGGAATGGCGGCACCGTCGCGGTGATCGGGCGGGAGCGCGTGGACCATGCCGGCGCGATCACCGCGCGCGGCGGTCCGGCGGGCGGCGATGGCGGGCGCGTCGAGGTCTCCTCCAATGGCGGCTTCGGGCTGACCGGGACGGTGGACACCTCCGCCCCGGCGGGCCGCGTCGGCACGCTGCTGCTCGACCCGCGCGACCTGTCCATCGTGGACAGCGCGGTGGGCGAGATCGGAACCAACGGCGCGCCCCCGCAGGTGGCGGCGGGCGATGGCGGGGCCGATACCGACGCGACGCTGTCGATCGGCACGCTGAAGACGCTGCTGGATGCGAACCTCGTCCGGCTGGAGGCGACGCGGGACCTGATCGTCGACAAGGCCTTCACCTATGCCGACACGGGCAATTCGCTGACGCTCGCGGCCGGGCGGCATGTGAAGATCAACCAGGCGCTGACGCTGAAGGGCGACATCGTCCTGCTGGCCTCGGACCCGACGATCAGCAACGCGACCGTGATCGGCGAGGCGCAGATCGGCGCCGCCCTGACCTCGACGGAGGGCGCGGTCTTCATCCGATCCTTCGGCACCTCGGGGGCCGGGGTTGCCTTCGCCGCCGGCGGCGCGGCGACGGGGGCGACGCGCGTCTCGGTGGTGGCGAATGCGATGACGCTGCCCGCCGCCGCCGGCAAGATCAGCGCGCCGACCGTCGAACTGAGCGGCAATGCGGGCACGACGATGAAGCTCGGGCCGAACGGCGCGGGCGACCTCGTCATCACGAGCCTCGCCGGGATCAGCGCCACGAACCTGATCCGCTTCGGCGCGGCGACCTTGCCGGACGGGACGTTCAAGGTGCTCGCCGGCGCGGTCCAGATGGCGGGCGGGATCAAGGTGCAGACCCCGGCGCTCGAGCTGTTCAGCACGGCCACTGTCACGATCGGCCAGAACCCGTTCTCGGGCGGCAGCACCGTGAGCTCGCTCAAGGTCGTGGCCGGCGACAGCGTGATCGTCAACGGCAAGGTCAACCTTGCCAACGACATCGTGCTGCTGGCCGCGGATTCGAGCCTGCCTGCGCCGGTGGCGAACGGCCGGGTGCAGATCAACAACGACGTCACCTCCACCGCCGGCTCGGTCACCATGCGCTCGCAGGGCGCGAGTGGCTCCGTGCAGATCAAGAACGACGACGCGGTCGAGGTGACGGCCAGCGCACGCATCACGGTGATCGCCAACAGCCTCAGCATGCCGAAGGCCAACATGCTGGAGGCGCCGCTCGTCGAGATCAGCCCGAATGCCGGGACGGCGATGAATGTCGGCGCCGGGGCCTCCGGCGGGCTGGCGCTGGCCGATCTCGGCTTCGTCAAGCAGCAGGCGGGCACCACGATCCGCCTCGGCGGCGCGACCCAGCCGGGCGATGCGACGCCGACGAACCTCGCCGAGGGGCTCAAGCTCACCGGTGCGCTGGCGCTGTCGAATGTCAGCGTCGATCTGCGCTCGGCGGCCGGGGTCGCGAACAGCGCGGGCGCGCTGAGCGGCGTGAAGGTGCTCACCGGCGTCGCGGCGAAGGGCGACTTCCGGCTCGAGGCGGCGGCGCATGGCGCGACGACCGTGGGCAAGATCGAGGCGCCGGACGGCGTGATCGCGCTGAAGCTCACCGGCGACCGGACCTTCGATGCGGCGCTGTCCGACAACCTGGTGACGACGAAGGGCATCCATGTGCAGGCCGCCGGCGCGCTGAGCGTGGCCGGGAAGGTCGAGCGGCCGGACGAGATCGCGCTGACCGGCAACACGCTGACGGTGAATGACGGCGCCGAGCTGCGCAGCACCTTGAGCGCGGTGGTCCTGCGCTCCGTGCCGGGCAGCGCGGCCGCCTTCGTGAAGATCGGCAGCACCGCGGGGGGCGCGGCCACGGTGGAGGCGGCAACGCGCCTCACCATCCGGTCGGACGCCTTCAACCGCAACGGCAACACGCTGAAGACCACCGCCCCGGGCGGCGTGGTCGAGCAGGCCACCCACACCGCCGGCGTCTTCACGGTCACCGATCTCAGCGGCACCGACACGGCGACCTTCCGCCTCGGCGCGGCGACCGCGGCGCTCTCGACCGATGTCGAGGTCACGGCGACGAGCATCGCGCTGAACGCGACGCCGGTGGCGGCCGATGTGTTCGAGGTGCTCGACCTGCGCAGCAGCGGCGCCGTGACGCAGGCGGCGGGCATCGACCTCACCGGCCGCACGCTGACCGGCGAGGCCGACAGCTTCGCGCTGACCAGCAAATTCAACACCATCCCGACGCTGGGCGTGCTGAAGGCGACGGATGGCGACATCGCGGTTGCGACGCAGGGCGCGCTGACGGTCGCCGGCGCGGTTTCGGCGACGGGGGCGGTCGCGCTCGGCGCGCTGGCCGATCCGCTGACCACCGCGATCGTGGTGGCGGGAACGGGATCGGTCGCGGGCACCACGGTGGCGCTCAAGGCGGGCGATGGCGGGATCAGCCTCAAGGGCGGGGTGACGCAGGGCGGCACGGGGGGCACCGATGCGCTCGCCCTGACCACCACCGGCGCCGTCACCGGTGAGGGCGCGGTCTCGGCGAACCGGCTGACCGGCAGCGCGGAGAGCGTGGCGCTGGGCGGGGCGACGCCGGCGACGAGCGAGGTGAAGATCGGCGCGCTCGGCGACTTCGAGACCGGGGCGGGGCTCAAGATCGTCTCCAAGGGCGACATGCAGGTCACCGGCGCGGTGAAGGCCGCGCAGGCCGCCGACGGCAATCTCTACCTCGCGGCCGCGACGGTCACCGTCGCCGAAGGCGCCGCACTCACCGCCGGCACCGCCACGAAGGCCGGCCGCATCTCGCTGCTGAGCGACGGCAACGTCACGCTCAAGGGCGATCTGCGCGCCTTCGCCGTCGGCGGGGTCGAGGGGAACATCTCGATCCAGGCCGGCGCCACCGGCAGCATCGCGCAGAGCGCCGGCACGGTGCGGGCCGATGCGACGCTCTCGATGACCGGCGCTGCCGGCATCACCCAGAGCGGCAGCGGCATCCTGGACGCCGCGACGCTGCTCGGCACGGCCTCGGCCGGGGCCATCGCGCTGCCGAACGCGAACCGGCTCGACACGCTCGGCAGCCTGAACGCGCGCGACGGGATCACGCTGGCGAACGCGATCGCGCTCGAGGTCACCGGCCCGGTCAGCGTGGGCCAGTCGGGCAGCGGGCCCGCCACGCTCAAGATCACCTCGGGCGGCGCGATGGAGGTGACGGGCGCGCTGGTGGCCGGCAAGGACGGCGTGCGGGCGGGCAGCATCGTTCTCACGGCGCAGGACGGGACGCTGCGCGACGGGTCGGAGAGCCTCGGCAACCTCTCGATCAAGGGCGACGGCCTGCTCGATGCGCGGCGCGTCGGCGGCGCGGGCGGCGACACGACGCTGACGGCGGCGCGCGTCGTCGAGGTGACGGGCGCGCAGGCGGCGCCGGACAATGGCCGCTTCAAGGTGGTCGCGGAGGGCTTCGCGCTCGGCGCCGGCGGGCAGCTCAAGGCAGGCGGGACGGACGGGCGCATCGAGATCCGGGCGAACGACATCCAGCTCGGCGGGGGTGCCGATCCGGCGCTGCTCGCGCCGGCCGGGACGGTGGCGCTCGCGCCGCGCGACGACCGCGCGATCGCGCTCGGCGACGGCGCGGGCGCCGCCTTCAAGTTCAAGCTGGACAGCACGAGCTTCGCGCGGATCAAGGCCGCGTCCCTCGAGGTCGGCGCTTCGGACAGCGGCGGCATCAGCATCTTCGGCACCGTGGCGCCTAGCGTCTCCACGCTCCGGCTCAACAGCGGCGGCGACATCCTCGCCGTCAAGGCGGGGCTGATCGAGGTCGGGCGGCTCGAAGGGCAGGCTGGCGGGGCCATCACCCTCGACGGCGTCGGGCACAAGGTGGCGACGCTCGGCGACCTCGCCGCGGGCGGGACGCTGCGGTTCCGGGCGGCGGGCGCGCTTGCCGTGGCGGGCAAGGTCGCGGCGGGAACCGACCTGGCGCTGACCGCGACGGCGCTCAATGTCCTGGCCGGCGGGTCGGTGGGCGCTGGGGCGGGGGGGGTGCTCACGCTGGTCGCCGACGAGATGAGCTTCCGGGGCAAGGTGAGCACCGCGGGCGGGCGCATCGAGATCCTGCCCGCGACCGACGGGCGCAACATCACGCTGGCGGGCCTCGGTGATCTGGGCCTCGACGTGGACAGCCTGGCGCAGCTCTCGGCCGGCACGCTGCTGCTCGGCGCGCGCGACGGCGTGGCACCGCGCGCCGGGGCGCTCACGATCCTCGGAGACGCGGACCTGACCGGCCGCGTCGAGCGGCTGCGCCTGTCGCTCCAGGGGACGGTGGATGACGGGCCGGCGGGCCGGCTCACCGTGAGCCGGCTGGGCGACACGGCGCTCGGCGGCACGGCGAACAGCGGCGCCTTCGTGCTGGACACACCGGGCCACCGCATCGGCACCGTGGATGCGCTGCGCGTCGCGGGCCAGTTCCGGATCGGCAATGCGATCGGGCTCGAAGTCGCGGGGCCGGTCGTCGCGGATGGCGCGGTCCTGCTGACCGGACGGGCGGCTTCGGCCACGGCGCTCGCGGTCTCCGGCCGGATCGAGAGCGGCGCCGGGGCGGAGCTCCGTCTCGAAACCACGCAGGGCGGGCTCGCGGTCGCGGGCACGGCGGAGCTTGCGGCTGGCGGGCGGCTGGTCCTGGCCGGGGTGGGGGGGGCGACCTCCGTCGCCGCTGGCGCGACGCTCACGGCCGCCGCGGATGCGGCGATCTCGGGCCAGGACGGGCTCGTCATCGCCGGCGGCGTGCAGGCGGGCACGGGCATCGTGATCGGCGCGGCGCCGGGCGCGGCGCCGGATGCCTTCGAACTCGCCGCCGGCGGCAGCCTCGCGACGAAGGCCGGCAACATCGAGCTCGGCATCGCGGGCAGCGCGGCGCTCAAGGGCAGCCTCGATGCCGGCGGCGGCATCCTGATCCTCAAGGCCGGGAGCGTCGCGGGCACCGGCGCGGTCACCGCGGCGTCGGTGACCGGCAGCGCGGGCACGCTCGCGCTCACCGGCAAGTCGAACAGCATCGCCGAACTGAACGCGCTGGCGACCAGCGCCGGCGCGCTCGATGTCACCAGCCAGACGGCGCTGGCGCTGACGAACACGGTCGTCTCGGCCGGGGACATGACGCTGCTGGCGCCCTCCGTCAGCAGCAAGGCGGGAAGCCTGGTGAAGGCGCCGGGCCAGATGACGATCGTCACGGCCGATGGCATCGCGCTGAAGGGTCAGGTGATCGCCGGGACGCTCGCCGGCGATGGCGGGGCCGGCGCCGTCTCGGCGACGAATGCGGCGAACGAGATCGCCATGCTCGGCGGCCTCAAGGCGGGCACGACGATCGATGTCCTGAGCGCCGTCGCGCTGACCGTGGCCGGCGCGGTGGAGGCGCAGGCCCGCGTGGCGCTGACCGGCACGGCCGCGGGCGACGAGGCGCTCCGCGTGGCGGGCACGGGTGCGGTGCGGGCGCTGGGGGCCGGCGGCGACGTGACGCTGACGACGACGCTGGGCGGCATCGCGCTCGCCGGCACGCTGGAGGCGCCGGGGACGCTGAAGCTCGATTCCGCCGGCGTGCTGAAGCAGACGGGCGGCACGGCGCAGGGCGGCGTGCTGACCGTGACCGCGCTCGGCGCGGCGACGCAGGGCGCCGGCGCGCGGCTGGAAGCGACGGCGTCGGACCTGACGATCACCGCCGCGAGCTTCGAACTGGCCGGCACGCTGGAGGCGGCGCGCGACGCGTTCGTGACCGCGTCCGCCGGCGCAGGGCGGCTCAAGGGCTCGGTCGAGGCGCGCGACGTGGTGCTGAACACGGGTGCCAGCCTCACCATCGAGTCCGGTGCCGGCATCACCGCCACACGCCTCGTGACGCTGCGGAGCGGCGGCGGGGCGCCGGTGCAGGGCAAGGTGGCGGCCGACCGGAACATCGTCGTGGACGGCGCCGTCTCGGCCGGCACGACGCTCGCCATCACAGCGGACGGCACCGCGGGCGGCGGCGGCACGCTCACGGCCGCGACCCTGACCGGCGCGACGGGCGGCGATGCGGCCTTCACCGGGGCGAACCAGCTCAAGGGCCTCGGCGCCTTCGCGGCGGGCGATACCTTCCGGCTGACGAATGCGCAGGGGCTCACGGTGACGGGGCCGGTCAGCGCGCTGAAGCTCGCCGTGCTGGATGTCGCCGGCACGCTGAAGATCGAGGCGGGCGCGGCGCTGGCACTGAACGCGCCGACGCTCGACCTCAAGGCGACGGCGATCGAGCAGGTCGGCGGGGCGATCGCGACGGATGCGCTGAACGCGCGGTCCGGCGGCGCCATCACGCTGGACCAGCCGGGCAACGCGATCCGCGGGATCGGCGCGATCGAGGGCACCGATGTCGCAATCCGCACGACCACCGCCGTGGACGTCAACGGCACGATCGCGGTCGGCAGCCTCAAGCTCGCCGCCGGCGGCGACATCGTGCAGACCGGCGGGAGCGTCACGGCGACCGGCGAGGCGCGGCTCGGCAGCGCGACGCGCATCGAGCTGAAGGGCGGGACGATCGGCGCGGCGGATGTCGTGCTCGACGCCGATGGCGGCGAGATCCGGCAATCGGGCGGCACGCTCGGCTGGACGAAGCTCGCGACGCTCGAAGCCTCGGGCGCGATCGTGCAGACCGGCGGGCAGCTCGATGGCGGCGCGGATGGCGAGCTGCGCCTGTCCGCGGGCACCGGCGTCTCGCTGACGAACGCGGCGAATGTCGTCCCGAAGCTCGGCACGGCGACGGCGACCGCGGGCATCGCGCTGGCGACGGCGGGCGACATGCGCGTTGTGGGCGCGGTGAATGCGGGCGCGGCGGGCGCGCTGGTCCTCGACATCGGCGGCGCGCTCAGCCTCGATGCGGTGCGGATCGAGGGCGGCACGGCGACGCTCAATGCCGGGCTCAAGACGACGACGGCCGGCATCGTGCAGGCCAAGGGCGGGGATCTCGACTTCGCCGGGCTGGTGACGCTGGACACGAAGGGCGGGGCCGCGCCCTTCCGGACCGGCGCCATCGAGCTGAACGGCCGGCTCGCCGCGGGCGCGGCCAGGCTGCGGTCGGGCGGCGCGGTGACGCAGGGCGCGGACGGCGTGATCGCGCTGAAGGGGGCGCTCGAGCTGGCGGCGTCCGGCGACGTGGTGCTCGACGGCGCGGTGAGCGCGGCATCGGCGGCGCTGACCACGGCCGGGCTGCGCCAGGCGGCGGGCGGGACGATGGCCTTCAAGGGGCCGTTCGACCTGACGGCGGGCGGCAATGTCGTGCTCAACGGGTCCGTCAGCGCGACGGCAGCGACGCTGCAGGCGGTGGGGCTCAGCCAGGCGGCAGGCGGGACGATGGCCTTCACGGGGCCGCTCGTGCTGACGGCGACCGGCGACGTGGTGCTCGACGGGTCCGTCAGCGCGACGTCGGCGACGCTGGAGACGGTGGGGCTGCGCCAGGCGGCGGGCGGGACGATGGCGTTCACGGGTCCGCTGACGATCAAGGCGGGCGGCGACGTGGCGCTCGACGGGACCGTCAGCGCGACGTCGGCGGCGCTCACCACGGCCGGGCTGAGCCAGGCGGCGGGCGGGACGATGGCCTTCGCGGGTCCGCTGACGCTCAAGGCGGGCGGCGACGTGGTGCTGAACGGCGCCGTTGGCGGGAGCGAGGCGACGCTGACGACCGTGGGGCTCACCCAGGGGAGCGGCGGCGATCTCGCCGTCGCGGGGCCGCTCACCATCCGGGCGAGTGGCGATGCGCGGCTCGACGGCCGGATCCGCGACGCGACGACAGGCGACCTGGCGGCCGCCGGGAGCCTCACCCAGGCCGAGACGGGCCAGATGGACTTCGCCGGGGCGCTGACGCTGAAGGCGGGCGGCGGGATGACCCTGGATGGCAAGGTCAGGGCCAGCGAGATCGCGCTGATCGTCGGGGGGGACTTCGCGCAGGGCGGCAACGGGACCATCGGGCAGCCCGGCCCCGCGCTGCCGCAACTCCAGACGCTCCGGCTGGCGGTTGCCGGCGATGCGATCTTCGAGGGGGAGGTGCACGCGGGGACGCTCACGCATCTGCCCGATCCCGCGGGCAGCTTCCTCCCGGGCGCGGTCGGCGGGCGGCTGAAGATGGACACCGCGTCCAACCGCATCCTGGAACTGCGCGATCTCCGCGTCGGGACCGCCGCGGCGACCGTCGAGGCGGGACGGCTCGATCTCGTCACCGCGAGCGCGCTCAACATCGAGGGGACGCTGGAGGCGCCGATCATCCGCGTCACCTCGGGCGGGCTGCTCACCTTCGGCACCGTCACGCTGCGGACCGGCGGGACGCCCTTCGTCCCGAGGGCGCCCGGCGGTCTGCCGGACCAGCGCATGCCCGACCCGGACCGGCCGGACAGCCCCGCCCGGATCGGCGCGGTGTTCGAGACGGCGGGCAACGAGATCCGCATCAGCCGCGCCAGCCTCAACGTGGAGCCGCTGGCGAGCAACAACGCCACCCTTGCGCTGCGGCTGCCGGAGCGGACCGGCGGGACGATCGACCTCGGGAACACAACCGGGCGGCAGGCCGACCTCATTCTCGATCTCGGCCTCGGCGGCCGCGCCGTCGGCACCATCGATGTCCGCAACCTCACGGTCTATGGCGGCGGCGGCGGCACCAGGCTCGACGGCTCGATCGGCGGTGTCAGCGGGCAGGGGGCGGCGAGCCGTGCGGGGATCGGGCCGCAGCTCTCGGCGGAGTACCAGATCAACGGCTGCCCGATCGCCTCGGTGAACTGCGTGCTCCTGATCGTCCGGCTCGCGACCCCGGCCAACCCGGTCCAGGACCTGGGGCTCACCGCCGCGCGGGACGAGCGGGAGGATCCGGACATCTTCGTCCCGAACGTCGCGGAGAGGGATTTCTAGGCCATGACCAGGCGGCCCCACCTCCTCCTCGTCCCGCTGCTGTTCGGGCTCCTCGCGGGCTGCGCGGAGCCGCCATCCTCCGCCTTCGTCAGCGGCGCGCCCGGCACGGCGGAAGGCGAGCCGGTCGGCAACAACGCGGTGAACGAGGCGTGCACGCGCCAGCGCACGGCCGATGGCGGCGCGGATGTCTATTGCGGCACCTGGACCCAGCCGAGCGCCCGCATCCGCCCCGTCGGCAGCGCCGATCCCGCCCAGGTCGCGACCGGGAGCGCCTGGCGCAGCGCGCTCGATGCCCGCTTCGCCTGCGGCGCGCCGCGGCCGACCACGATCCTCGGCGGCGCGCCGGCGGTGCTGCTGCAATGCACCCGCCTTGCCGGCGGCTGGCCGCATCTCGGCCTCGTCGCGCAGGTCGGCGGCGCGACCTGGGCGGCGGAGGGGGTGGAACCGGCGCTGCCGGTGATGGAACGCGCGATCGGGCTCGCGACCGGCCGGGCGCGGGCGGAGGGGCCGGGGGTCGCGGCCTCCGGCGCCGAGGCGCTGATCGCCGACCGCCTCGCGGCGCGCGCCTTCGGCTCCAACAACATCGCCGAATACGAGGCGCTGATGACCGCGGGGAACCGCGCCAACCAGGCCGAGAACGCGGTGGCCGCCGAGACCGCCTTCCGCGCCGCGCTCGGCGTGCAGGAGCGCGCGCTCGGCGCCGAGAACCCGGCGATCGCGACGACGCACATGCTGCTCGCGCTGCAGCTCTCGAACCAGGGCCGCTTCCCGGCGGCCGAGCAGTCCCTCGCGCGGGCCGAGGCGCTGGTGCGGCGGGCCGGGGCGGAGCAGCAGTCGCTCGCCGCGCGGCTCGCGCATCACCGCGGGCTGCACCTGCTGAACCAGGCGAAATACGCCGAGGCGCTGGCGCAGTTCGATGCGGCGGCGGCGGGCTACGCGCGGCAATTGCCGCCCTCGATGCTCCAGGCCCGCGCGGTGCCGCAGCGGCGCGGCGAGATCAGCGTCGGCGACATGGTGGTGGCGCCTTCCGTGCGCTCGGCGCTGTTCGCGCTGATCGAGGTGCGGCGGTCGCGCGCCATCGCGCTCGGCGCGCTGAACCGGCCGGCGGAGGCGGAGGCCTCGCTCCGCGCGGCGGAGACGCTGGCGCGCGGCAACCAGGTGCAGGTGCCGGTGATGACGGCGCGGCTCGCCCGCAGCACCGCCATCCACGAGGCCGGGCGCGGCAACGAGGGCGGGGCGGCGAGCGGGCTCGCGCTGGCCGCCAGCTCCTTCGCGCGCGGCGTGCCGAACACGCGCCCCGTGGCGCGCACCGAATTGCTGCGCGCGGCGCAGCTCGCGCGGCTCGGGCGGGAGGGCGAGGTCATCCTCGCCTGCCGCAACGCGGTCGCGGTGCTCACGCAGCTGCGCTCCGGCGTGGAGGCGGAGCTGCTGGAGCCGTGCCTCGCGGCCTATGCCTCGGCGGCGCGCGACCAGGCGGCCTCGCAGGGGCTGCTGGCCGAGATGTTCGCCGCCGCGCAGCTCGCGCAGTCCGGCATCACCGCGCAGCAGATCGACCAGGCGACGGTGCGGCTCGCGGATGCGGCGCGCGACCAGGGCGCGGGCCAGGCGATCCGGCGCTACCAGGATGCGCAGCTCGCGCTCGGCGAGGCGCTGCGCGAACGCGACGAGCTGGTGGCGCAGGGGCAGGCGCGCGGCCCCGCGCTCGACGTGGTGGAGCGGCGGATCGCCCAGGCGCGCGAGGCGCTGGCGGATTCCGACGGCGCGTTGCAGGCGGCGGCACCCCGCTACGGCCAGCTCGTGCAGCAGGCGGTGAGCGCGGAGGACGTGCTGGCGAAGCTGCGCCCGGGCGAGGCCTTCGCGGCCATCGTGCTGACCGGCCAGGGCGGCTGGACCTTCGTGCTGCGCGACGGGCGGATCGCGGTCGCCGCCGTGGAAGGTGGCGAGCCGCGCGTGGCGCAGCTCGTCCGCCGCGTGCGCGCCGGCATCGAGCGCACCGGCCCGGCGCTGCCGCGCTTCGACACCGCGGCGGCGGCCGAGCTCTATGCCGCGACGCTCGGCCGGCTCGGCCCCGCGCTCGAGGGCGCGACGGCGCTCGCGGTCGCGCCGAGCGGGCCGCTGCTCGCGCTGCCCTTCGAGGTGATGCTGACCGGGCCGGCGGATGCCGCGAATCTCGCGCAGGCGCCGTTCCTCGTGCGGCGGATGACGGTGGCGCATGTGCCGGCGGCGGCGAATTTCGTCGGGCTGCGCGGCCTCGAACCCTCGCGCGCGGCGCGGCCCTGGTTCGGCTTCGGCGATTTCCGCCCGCCGAGCCTCGCCCAGGCGAGCCGCACCTTCGCCGGCGACCCCTGCCGCGAGAGTGCGCGGCTGTTCGCCGGGCTGCCGCCGCTGCCGGCCGCGACGCGCGAGCTCGAAGCGGCGCGGCAGCTGCTCGGCGGGCGGGCGGAGGACCGGCTGCTCGGCGCCGGCTTCACCGCGGATACGGTCCGCCGCGCCGCGCTCAAGGACGCGCGGGTGCTGCACTTCGCGACGCATGCGCTGCTGCCGGCCGAGATCGCCTGCCAGCAGGAGCCCGCGATCATCGCCTCCACCCCCGGCGGCGCGGCGGATGCGAACGGCGCGCTGCTGACCGCCTCGGCGGTGGCCAATCTCGATCTCGATGCCGATCTCGTGATCCTCTCGGCCTGCAATTCCGGCGGGCCGGGCGGGACGACGGCGGGCGAGAGCCTCTCGGGCCTCGCGCGGTCCTTCTTCTATGCCGGGGCGCGGGCGCTGATGGTGACGCACTGGTCGGTGGACGACCGGATGGCCGCCTTCCTGGTGGCGACCGCGATGAACGAGGTGCGGCAGGGGCGGAGCGCGAACGCGGCGCTGCGCGCGGCGCAGCTCGGCGTGCTCGACGGCGCCGGGCGCGACCTGCCGGCCGAGGTGGCGCATCCCTTCTACTGGGCCGCCTTCGCGGTGATCGGGGAGGGCGGGGCCGCGCGCGGCGCTTCGCTCGCAGCCGCTTCCCGCCTATGATCGTTCTGTGCGTGCCCCGGACGCCTTCCGGCGGCCGGGCGCGCGGCGGGACGGGGAGACGGGCGTGAGCGTCACGCAGCCGGGCAGCAGGCTGGGCAAGTACGAGATCCGCGGCACGCTCGGCAAGGGCGCGATGGGCACCGTCTATGACGGGTGGGACCCGATCATCGCCCGCCGCGTCGCGATCAAGACCGTGAAGATCCCTGATGCGCACGACGCCGAGGCGGTGGAGGAACTCGCCCGCTTCCGGCGCGAGGCGCAGGCCGCCGGCCGGCTGACCCATCCGAACATCGTCGGCGTGTACGACTACGGCGAGGATGGCGACATCGCCTTCATCGTGATGGAGTTCGTGGACGGGCCGACGCTCAAGGGCCTGCTCAAGGACCAGGCGCGGATGGCGCTGCCCGACATCGTCCGCGTGATGGACGACGTGCTGACCGGGCTCGCCTTCAGCCATGCGCGCGGGATCGTCCACCGCGACATCAAGCCGGCCAATGTGATGATGAGCTCGGACGGCCGGGCGAAGATCGCGGATTTCGGCATCGCGCGGATCGAGAGCAGCTCGATGACGCAGGCCGGCACGGTGATGGGCACGCCCGCCTACATGTCGCCCGAGCAGTTCATGGGCCAGACAGTGGATGCGCGCACCGACCTCTATTCGGCCGGCGTGCTGCTCTACGAGCTGCTGACCGGCGAGAAGCCCTTCGAGGGCGGCATGACGGCGATCATGCACAAGGCGCTGCACACCGATCCGCCGCGGCCCTCCGACATCTCCGTCACCTCGCCGCCGGCGATGGACGCGGTGGTGGCGAAGGCGATGGCCAAGCGGCCGGAGAACCGCTTCGCCAATGCCGAGGCCTTCGCCGCCGCGATGCGCCAGGCGGCGAGCGCGCCGGCTGCCGCCGCGCCGGCCGCCGCGGAGGATGACGAGGCGACGATGGTCTCGGCGCCGGCGCGGCCCGCGCCGGCCGCCGCCCCGGCCCGTGCTGCGGCCGCGCCGAGGCCGGCCGCGGCGCCGGCGAAGCCCGCGGCGGAGGGGCGCTCCATGGCGCCGATCGCGGCGGGGGTGGGCCTCGCGGTCGTGCTCGGTGGCGCGGGTGCCTGGTTCGTGCTGGGGCGCGGCGGCGAGGCGCCGCCGCCGCCGGTGTCGGTGGCGACCGCGCCGATCTCCCCGCCCGGGCCCGCGGTGCTGCCGCCGCCCGCGACGCCCGAGCCGCTGCCGGTGCAGCCGACGCCGCCGGTGGTCGCAGCGCCGTCGCCGCAGCCGCCGCCGGTGGTGATGACGCCGCAACCGCAGCCACAGCCGCCGCCGGTGGTCGCGCCGCCGCAACCGCAGCCACAGCCGCCGCCGGTGGTGGTGACGCCGCAACCGCAGCCGCAGCCGCCGCCGGTCGTGGTGACGCCGCAACCGCAGCCGCCGCCGGTGGTCGCGACGCCGCAACCGCAGCCGCAGCCAACGCCCGGGCCGCTCGCGCTCGCGCCCGTCACCCCGCCGCCCCAGCCTGCGCCGACGCCGGCGGTGCTGCCGCTCGCGACCCAGGTGCGGAACGCGCTGGCCACGAGCCTGCCGACGCTGTCCTGCTCGCTCGTCTCGGGCACCGTCACGGCCGACCGCGTGACGCTGCGCGGCGTGGTCGGGCGAGGCTCGCCCGAGCGTGCGCTGCGCGAGACGGTGACGCAGGCCGCCGGCTCCATCCCGCGCGACTGGCGCGTGAACAGCTTCGACGCGCCCTTCTGCTCGGCGCTCGATGCGCTGCGGCCGATCGTGCAGGGCTTCGGCAGCGCAGGCCCGATGCATGTCGCGCTGGCGAACAACGCGACCAGGCTGCGCGACGGCGAACTCATCACCATCAGCGTCACCGGGCCGGATTTCCCGGCCTATCTGATGGTCTCCTTCCTCGTGCATGACGGCACGCTCGCGCATCTGCACCCGACGCCGACCGACCCGGCGCGGCCGCTCGCGCCGGGGGCGACGATGCGGCTCGGCGATCCCTCGATCGGCGGGCCGGCCTGGGCGGTGGGCCCGCCCTACGGGTCCGACATGATCATCGCCGTCGCCTCCTCCGCGCCGCTGTTCGACCGGCCGCGGCCGGACGACGAGGACACCTCGGCCTATCTCCGCGACCTGCGCGCCGCCATCGCCGCGGCGCGGGCGCGCGGCGTGCGGCTGGCGGCGGATGCCTGGGTGCTGGAGACGGTGCCGCGGTGAGCGCGGATGCGGCGGGCGAGGACTGGCGCGCGCTGAACCTCGCCAACTGGGAGGAGCGGACGCCGGTCCACCTGGCCTCGGGTCTCTATGATTTCTCCTCCCATCGCGCCGGGCGCGGGCGGCTGGATGCGATGGTCGAGGCGGAACTCGGCGACGTGGCCGCGCTTCGCGTGGTGCATCTGCAATGCCATCTCGGCGATGACAGCGTGGCGATCGCGCAGCGCGGCGCGGCTGCGGTCCTTGGGGTGGATTTCAGCCCCGCCGCCATCGCCGCCGCGCGGGCGCTGGCCGCGGAGGTGGGCGCGGCCCAGATGCGCTTCGTGCTGTCGGACGTGCTGGAGGCGCCGGCCGCGCTGCCCGAGGATGCGGGCCGGCACGACCTGGTCTTCACCAGCTGGGGGACGATCGCCTGGCTGCCGGACATCCGGGGCTGGGCGCGGACGGTGGCGCATTTCCTGCGGCCTGGCGGGGCGCTCTATTTCGCCGACATGCACCCCGTGGCCGCGGTGTTCGACGATGCCGGGGCGGGCGCGGCGCCTGGGCGGCCCGGCTGGCTGGTGCCGTATTTCGAGCGAGCCGGCTTCGTGTTCGACGATCCGTCGGACTATGCCGATGCCGCCGCACGTCTGGCGGCCAGCCGGACGGTGAACTTCCTGCATCCGATCGCGGACATCCTCGGCGCGCTGCGGGATTCGGGGCTGGCGCTCGACTGGCTGCACGAGCATCCGCGGCTCGCCTGGCAGGCGTTCGGCGGCCAGGTGCGGGACGGCGATGGGATGTGGACCTGGCCGGATCGGCCGTGGCTGCCGCTGGCGGTGAGCCTCAGGGCGGTGAAGCGATCTTGAGCGGGGTGCGTTGCGGGCGGGAGACCGCCCTTCCTCGCCCCCCCACCCCGACCCTCCCCCGCAAGCCCACCCCGCGCAGCAGGCTGCGCGGGGGCCCCGGAGCGGGGGAGGGCGTTGGCGGTGCCGTCAGGCGTTCGCCTTCATGGTCGTCAGGTTGAAGGAGACCTTCTCGCCGTCCTTGAGGCCGAGCTTCGCATCCACGACCTTCGGGATGATCTCGACCTTGGCGAAGTTGAGCGAGAGGCTCTCCGAGGGCTTGCCCTCGCCGCCGGAGGACATCGAGTAGCTCGAGATGCCGGTGTCCTCGAGCTTCACGACCAGGAAGGGCTCCTGCTTCTTCGCCGCGGTGGTGGTGAAGACGATCTCCACCTTGCGGCTCATCTCGCCGGAGACCGATTCCTCGAACAGCTTGGAGGAGGAGGCGGCGTCCCATTCCTTGGTGACGACGATCTCGCTGATCGAGGGCTCGCTGCCCTCGCGGTTGGCGCCCTTGCCCTTGGCGGAGGCGATGCCGCGGCCCGCGCCCATCTGGCAAGAGCCGAGCGTGATCCAGTCCTTGAAGCCATCGGTGGTCGTCTGACCCTTGATGTCCCCGTACTTCATGTAGATGGCCATGGTGGTGTTCCCTTGGTGGCGGTGGCGCGTGCGGTATCCCGGCCCTTGGCTCCGTCGCACGCGGCGGAGGCGGGTGTGCTTGCAGGCAGGCTGGTCGGTGCGGCACGGCCGGCGGGCGCCGGCCGTGCCGCCTTGGATCAGGCGTTCGCCTTCATTTCCGTGAGGTTGAAGGAGACCTTCTCGCCGTCCTTGAGGCCGAGCTTCGCGTCCACGATCTTCGGGATGATCTCGACCTTGGCGAAGTTGAGCGAGAGGCTCTCCGAGGGCTTGCCCTCGCCGCCGGAGGACATCGAGTAGCTCGAGATGCCGGTGTCCTCGAGCTTCACGACCAGGAAGGGCTCCTGCTTCTTCGCCGCGGTGGTGGTGAAGACGATCTCCACCTTGCGGCTCATCTCGCCGGAGACCGATTCCTCGAACAGCTTGGAGGAGGAGGCGGCGTCCCATTCCTTGGTGACGACGATCTCGCTGATCGAGGGCTCGCTGCCCTCGCGGTTGGCGCCCTTGCCCTTGGCGGAGGCGATGCCGCGGCCCGCGCCCATCTGGCAAGAGCCGAGCGTGATCCAGTCCTTGAAGCCATCGGTGGTCGTCTGACCCTTGATGTCCCCGTACTTCATGTAGATGGCCATCGGTGCGTTCCTTTCTGCCTGCCCTCTGAGTCCTCAGGCCGCCTCGACCCGGTAGTCGAAGCCGCCATCCGGGCCGAGCCCGACCCGGATGCCGCCGACCTGGCGGCCTTCGGCAAGATGCGCCAGCACTTCCGCCGAGAGTTCCGGCAGCAGCGTGCGGGAGAGGATGTTCTCGACGTTGCGCGCGCCGGAGGAGGCTTCCGTGCAGCGCGCCGCGATCGCGTCCACCAGCGCCGGGTCCCAGTCGAAGCCGGCGCGGTAGCTTTCCTGCACGCGCCTGCGGATGCGGTTGAGCTGGAGCCCGATGATCTTCTTGATGATCGCGTCCGGCAGCGGGAAGTAGGGCACGATCGTCACACGGCCCAGGAAGGCCGGCTTGAAGTATTTCATCAGCTCCGGGCGGATCGCCGCAGCAAGCCCGTCGGCGTCCGGCATGGTGTCCGGGTCGGCCGTCAGCTTGGTCATCAGGTCGGTCGCGGCGTTGGACGTCATGATGATGACGGTGTTCTTGAAGTCGATGTCGCGGCCTTCGCCGTCCTTCATGTTCCCCTTGTCGAAGACCTGGAAGAACACGTCCTGCACGCCGGGATGCGCCTTCTCCATCTCGTCGAGCAGCACCACGGAGTAGGGCTTGCGGCGCACCGCCTCGGTCAGGATGCCGCCTTCGCCATAGCCGACATAGCCGGGCGGGCTGCCCATGAGGAGCGAGACCTTATGCTCCTCCTTGAACTCGGTCATGTTGATGGTGGTGAGGTTCTGCTCACCGCCATAGAGCAGCTCGGCCAGCGTCAGCGCGGTTTCCGTCTTGCCGACGCCGGAGGTGCCGACCATCAGGAAGACGCCGATCGGCTTGCGCGGATCGGTCAGGCCCGCGCGGCTGGTGCGGATCGCCTGCGCCACGGCTTCGAGCGCATGCGGCTGGCCGACGACCCGGCTTTCCATCGCGTCCTTGAGGTTGAGCACGGTGCGGATCTCGTCGCCGCGCATGCGGCCGGCGGGGATGCCGGTCCAGCTCTCGACGATCTCGGCCACCGCCTGGCCGTCCACCACCGGGTGGACCAGCGGGTTCTCGCCCTGGATCGCGCGGAGATCGGTGGCGAGCGAGGCGAGCTTCGCGCGCAGCCCGTCCTTGTCGCGCGTGTCCTCGGGGTTCTCGACCGCGGCGCGGATCTCGGCGATCTCGGCGGCGAGCGCCTTCTCCTTCTCCCAGCGCGCCTCGAGCTCGGTCAGCTCGCCGGCGGCCTTGGTCTTTTCCGCCAGAAGGTCGTCGCGGCGGGCGGTGAAATCGGCGCCGGCGGCCATCTCGCGGCCGACGATGCCGAGCTCGGTGTCGATGAGCTCGATCCGCCGCCGGCGGTCCTCGATCGCGGCCGGGATCGCAGCCTGGCTCATCGCCACGCGCGCGCAGGCGGTGTCGATCAGGCTCACGGCCTTGTCGGGCAGCTGGCGGGAGGGGATGTAGCGGGCCGAGAGCTTCACCGCCTCGCTCACCGCCTCGTCGAGGATGCGCACGCCGTGGTGCTTCTCGAGCGTGCCGACCAGGCCGCGGATCATCGCGACCGCGATCGGGATGGCGGGCTCCTCCACCTTCACCACCTGGAAGCGGCGGGTGAGTGCGGCGTCCTTCTCGAAATACTTCTTGTACTCGGCCCAGGTGGTGGCGGCGACGGTGCGGAGTTCGCCGCGCGCGAGCGCGGGCTTGAGCAGGTTGGCGGCGTCGTTCTGGCCCTGCTGGCCGCCGGCGCCGATCAGCGTATGCGCCTCGTCGATGAAGAGGATGATCGGCTTCGGGCTGCCCTTCACCTCGTCGATGACGGATTTGAGGCGGTTCTCGAACTCGCCCTTCACGCCGGCGCCGGCCTGCAGCAGGCCGAGATCGAGCGTGCGGAGCACGACGCCCTGGAGCGCGGGCGGCACGTCGCCGCTGGCGATCTTGACGGCGAGGCCCTCGACCACGGCGGTCTTGCCCACGCCCGCCTCGCCGGTGAGGATCGGGTTGTTCTGCCGGCGGCGGGTCAGGATATCCACCATCTGGCGGATCTCGGTGTCGCGGCCGAGGATCGGGTCGATCTTGCCGGCCTTGGCGCGCGCGGTGAGGTCGGTGGTGAACTGGTCGAGCGCGCCGCCGCCACCCGGGCGCGGCGCGTCGGCGCCAGCGGCGGCGGCTTCGGATCCGGCGGCACTGGCGGGCGAGGCGGCCTGCGATTCGGGCGTCGCGCCGCAGATCGCGCTGTAGTCGCGCTTGAGTTGGTCGGCGGGGATGCGGGCGAACTGGCCGGAGGCATCGCGCGCGCGGCGCGCCAGCGTCTCGTCCGACACCAGCGCGAGGATGACATGGCCGCTGCGTACGCGGCTCGCGCCGAGCTCGATGGAGCCGAGCAGCCAGGCCTGCTTGGCGAGCTCCACGACCTCGAGCGAGAGCGAGGGCGCGCGCGCATTGCCGGTCTTGAGCTTGTCGAGCGCCTTGCCGAGATCGGCGGCGAAGCGCGCCATGTCCACGCCGTAATGCTTGAGGATCGCGGCGAAGTCCGTGTCCGTGCGGTCGGCGAGGGCGAGCAGGTAGTGCTCGATCTCGACGTTGTAGTGGCTGCGGGAGAGCGTCAGGCCCGCCGCCGCTTCGAGCGCGCGGCGGCAGGTGTCGTTCAGCCGGCCGACGAGCGATTTGAGATCCACGGAAGCCATGCGTTCCCCCTATGGCGCCACAACCCTATGTGATAATCACCAAGGGCGTCCAGCAACGATCGCGTGCCGTGAAGCAGTGCTTCGCCACCTGGAAGCACCGTATCGCCCGCAACGGCGGAGACAAGCCGCATGAGCGACACAGCCCCGCCGCCGGCGCTGCCCGAAGGCTTCGACCTGGAGGCGCTGCTCGCACCGATCGCCGGCGACGCGCCGCAGGGCGTGGACCTGCGCGAGGATTATTCCGCGCAATCGCCCTATTTCCGGCTGCGCGACGCGCGTTCCGAGGCGCGCGAGGCGGAACGCCGGCAGGAAGCCGCCGAAGACCAGACCGACGCCGTCATCCCGCCGCAATGGAAGACCGTGCTGTCGCTCGGCAGCGCGGCGCTGAAGGAGAAAAGCAAGGACCTTGAGGTCGCGGCCTGGATCACCGAGGCGATGGTGCGGCTGCACGGCCTGCCCGGCCTCGCGGGCGGCGCGCTGCTGCTCAAGGGACTTGCCGAGGCGTTCTGGGACGATGTGTTCCCGCTGCCGGACGAAGACGGGATCGTGACCCGCGTCGCGCCGATCACCGGGCTGAGCGGCGCCGAGAGCGACGGGACGCTGATGCCGGCGCTGCGGCAATTGCCGCTGTTCCGTCGTCCCGACGGCACCGGCTTCGCGTGGTGGCAGTACGAGCGCTCGGTCGAACTCGAGACCATCGCCGACGAGGAGCGCAAGCAGGCGCGCATCGAGGCCGGCAGCATCCCGCTCGCGGACGTGGAGAAGGAGGCCCGCGCGGCGGGGCAGGCGCATTTCGCACGGCTCGCCGCGACGCTCGCCGGCACCATGGCGGTGTGGGAACAGATGGGCAGCGCGCTCGATGCGCTGGCGGGCGCGGACGGGCCTTCGACGGGGCGCGTGCTGAACCTGCTGCGGAGCATGGCGGAGGCGGCGGCCAAATACGGCCCGGCGCCGGCCGAGGGCGGCGCGGCGGAGGACGGCGGGGCGGGCGACGCGGCGGGCGAGGCGGGCGACGGATCCGGCGCTGGCCTTGCCGGCGGCGTGCCGCGCGCGAGCGGTCGCTCGCGCGAGGACCTGCTGCGCCAGCTTGCCGAGATCGCGGAGTATTTCCGCAAGACGGAGCCGAACGCGCCGCTCTCCTACACCTTGCAGGACGCGGTGCGGCGGGCGCGGATGTCCTGGCCCGAGCTGCTCGAGGAAGTGGTGCCGGACGAATCCACGCGGGTTGCGATCCTCACCTCCCTCGGCATCAGGCCGCCGGAGCCGCCGAGCGAGTAGCGCGGCGCGCGGGGCGCCGGCCACCACCCTGGATTGGCCTTGCACCGTTTCTTGACCCGCGACGGTGGAACCTCCTAGCATCCTGCTGAAATCCGCGGTGGGAACCCCGCGGGTCCGTCCACCCAGGGCGCGGCCCTTTCGGCTCCCGCGGAGTAGCCAGCGCCGCGAGGGAGTCCGCGCCATGAGTGCGAGCGTTCACGACAAACTGAACCGCGTCCGCAAGCCGCGCGTTCACATCACCTACGAGGTCGAGACCGAAGGCGCCGAGGTGGTGAAGGAACTTCCCTTCGTCGTCGGCGTCATGGGCGATTTCTCGGGCGACCCGACGGCGCCGCTGAAGCCGCTGGCGGAGCGCAAGTTCGTCCAGATCGACCGCGACAACTTCAACGACGTGATGGCCTCCTTCACGCCCGGCCTGAAGCTCAAGGTGGACAACACGCTCGCCGGCGATGGCAGCCAGATGGCGGTGGAGCTCGCCTTCAAGTCGATCGACGATTTCGATCCGGCGCGCGTGGCGCAGCAGGTGCCCGCACTCGCCGCCCTGCTCGAGACGCGGGCCAAGCTGCGCGACCTGATGAGCAAGATGGACCGCTCCGAGGAACTCGAATCGCTGCTCGAGCAGGTGCTCAGCAACGAGGCGGAGATGAAGAAGCTGACCGACGAGCTCGGCCTCGGCAAGCAGGAGGGCTGATCCCATGTCCGAAGCCCAATCCTCCGCCGCCGGCGCAACGACGACGGAATCCCTCGGCCTGCTCGACCAGGTCGTCTCCGCGACGAAGCAGACCGAGCCCGACCGCGCCAAGGACCTGGTGAAGAACCTTGTCGAGCAGGCGCTGGCCGGCACCGTCACCTTCGACAAGAACCTCTCCCGCACCTTCGACCGTGCGATCGCGGCGATCGACGCGAAGCTGTCGGCGCAGCTCAACGCGATCATGCACAACCCGAAGTTCACCAAGCTCGAGGGCACCTGGCGCGGGCTGCACTACCTCGTGCAGAACAGCGAGACGAGCACCTCCCTCAAGCTGCGCGTGATGAACATCCCGAAGCGCGAGCTGACGCGGGACCTGACCAAGGCCGTCGAGTTCGACCAGAGCCAGATGTTCAAGAAGCTCTACGAGAACGAGTTCGGCACGCCCGGCGGCGAGCCCTACGGCGCCCTGATCGGCGACTACGAGTGGACGAACCATCCGGACGATGTCGAGACGCTGCGCCTGATGTCGAACGTCGCGGCGGCGGGCTTCTCGCCCTTCATCTCGGCGGCGGGGCCGGGGATGTTCGGCTTCAACAGCTACACCGAGCTCGCCAAGCCGCGGGATCTCGCGAAGATCTTCGAGGCGCCGGAATACATGAAGTGGCGCAGCTTCCGCGACAGCGAGGATGCGCGCTTCGTGAACCTGGTGATGCCGCGCGTCATCTCGCGCCTGCCCTATGGCGGGAACACCAAGCCGGTCGAGGAGTTCAACTACGAGGAAGCGCCGGCCGACGAGGTGACCGGGGCGGCCAAGCCGATGGGCCATGACGAATACTGCTGGATGAACGCGGCCTATGTGATGGGCGCGCGGCTGACCAACGCCTTCGCCCAGTACGGCTTCTGCGTCGCGATCCGCGGCGCCGAGGGCGGGGGCAAGGTGGAGAACCTGCCGACGCACCTGTTCACCTCCGACGACGGCGACGCCGACAGCAAGTGCCCGACCGAGATCGGCATCACCGACCGGCGCGAGTTCGAGCTCTCGAACCTCGGCTTCCTGCCGCTCTGCCACTACAAGAACACCGACTATGCCGTGTTCTTCGGCGCGCAGTCCGTGCAGAAGCCGAAGAAGTACGACCGGCCGGAGGCGACGGCGAACGCCGCCATCTCGGCGCGCCTGCCCTACCTGATGGCGACCAGCCGCTTCGCGCACTACCTGAAGGTGATGGCGCGGGACAAGATCGGATCCTTCATGGAAGCCAATGACTGCGAGAAGTGGCTGAACCGCTGGATCAGCAACTACGTCAACTCCAACGTCAATGCCGGACCGGAGATGAAGGCGCGCTACCCGCTGCGCGAGGCGAAGGTCGAGGTGAAGGAGATCCCCGGCAAGCCCGGCTCCTACAACGCCGTCGCCTACATGCGCCCCTGGCTGCAGATGGAGGAGCTCACCACCTCCATGCGGATGGTCGCGCGCATCCCGCAGAAGGCGTGATGTCGTGATGTAGGCGGGGCGCGGACATGACGGACGAGACGATCATCCTCCGTCCGTCGCGCCCCGCGGCGGCCCCGGAACCAGAGGCCGAGACGCCGGCGCTGCGGCTGCCGGTGCTGGGCGGTGCCTTCTTCGGTGCCCGGAACACCGAGACGGCGGTGCGGCTCGCGGCCTTCGCCCGCGGCGGCAAGGCCGCCGATGCGGTGCGCGACTGGTTCGGCTCCGCCGCCGCGCCGCGCCTGATCGCCGACCGCGAGGCGCTGCGCGGCGCGCTCGACCGCGACATCGCCGCGCTCGATGCGCTGATCGGCGCGCAGCTCGACGCGATCCTCCACCATCCGCGGCTGCTCCGCCTCGAAGGGTCCTGGCGCGGGGTCGCCTGGCTCGTGGAGGGCATCGAGCCGGGGCGGCGGATCAAGGTGCGCGTGCTGCCGGCGAGCTGGGCGGAGATCTGCCGCGACCTGGAACGCGCGCCGGAATTCGACCGCTCCAACCTCTTCCGCCTGATCTACGAGGAGGAGTTCGGCATGCCGGGCGGCGAGCCCTATGGCGTGGTGGTGGTGGACCACGAGATGCGCCACCGCCCCGCGCCCGGCGCGCCGACCGACGATGTCTCCGCCGTCGCCTCGCTCGCGGCGATCGGGGCGGCGGCCTTCGCGCCGGTCGTGCTCGGCGCGCATCCGGCGCTGCTCGAGGTGGATGGCTGGCCCGAGCTTGCGATGGTGCAGGACGTCGCGCAGGCGCTCTCCGGGCAGGAGCATGCGCGCTGGCGCGGCCTTGCCAACCGCGCCGATCTCCGCTTCGTCGGCGTCACCCTGCCGCGGCTGCTCGCGCGCCCGCCCTGGCGCGACGACCCGCTGCGCGTGGACCGCTTCCGCTACGCCGAACGCGCGCGCGACTGGCAGAGCCGTTGCTGGATGTCGGCGGCCTATGCCTTCGCCGCCTCCGCCTGCCGTGCCTATGCGCTGCATGGCTGGCCGGCCGATGTGCGCGGCGTCGAGACCGATCGCGTCGGCGGCGGGCTCGTCGAGCATATCGCGGAGGAGCCCTTCGCCTCCGGCCCGCAGGAGGCCTGGTGGCGCGTGCCGGCGGAGATCTCGCTCTCGGACCGGCAGGAACGGCAGCTCGTGGATGCCGGGCTCATTCCCGTCTGCGCGCTGCCCTACACGCGGGAGATGGTGTTCGGCGCGGTGCGCAGCCTGCAGGCGCCGGCGCGGCACATGGGCCAGAACGCGGCCGCGGCGGATGCCAGCGCGCGGCTGTCCGCGCAGGTGAACGCGCTGCTCTGCGCGGCGCGCTTCGCCCACTACATCAAGGTGATGGGGCGCGACATGGTCGGCTCCATCCAGACCGCCGGCGACATCCAGCGACGGCTGCATGGCTGGCTGCAGACCTATGTGAACGCCAACCGCAACGCCACCGGCGAGCAGCGCGCGCGCTATCCGCTCGCCGAGGGCGCCATCGCGGTGGACGAGAAGCCGGGCAAGCCCGGCGTGTTCGGCTGCACGGTGCATCTGCGCCCGCACCACCAGCTTGACGATGTCTCCGCCACCTTCATCCTGCTCACCGAGATCTCGGCCCCGGGCCGCAGAGGAGGCCAGTCCGCGTCATGAGCCCAGAACCGATTGATCGGGACCTGCGGCCACCGAAGGTGGCCGAGGCCGCGGATGCGGCCCGCCGGCAGTCCGGCGAGCCAAGCCGCCGGATGGCGGCGCCGGCGCTTGAGGCGCGGATCGGTCACGATCCGCGGCATCCGGCATGAGCACCTCATTCCCGAGGCCAGGCGAGCTTTTCCATGCGGGGCGGCTCACCGAGGCGATCGCGGCCGCCAACGCGGCGGTCAGGCGGGCGCCGAACGATCTCGGCGCGCGCATCCTGCTCGCGGAGCTGCTCGCCTTCTCGGGCAATGCGGAGCGCGCCGACGTGATCCTCGATGCGGCGGCGGATGTGGACCCCTCGGCGGTGGTGGCAGTGGCGGAGTTCCGCCAGCTGCTGCGCGCGGAGGTCGCGCGCCGGCAGCTCTTCCGCGACGGGCGGGTGCCGGAATTCCTCGGCGAGCCGACGCCGCACCAGCGCCACGCGCTGGCCGCGCTCGTCGCGCTGCGCCTCGGCGACGCGGCGGCGGCGGCACGCGAGGCGGCCGATGCGGAAGCCGCGCGGGTGCACGGCGCGGGCACGCATGAGGGCCACCATTTCGCGGATTTCCGAGACGCGGACGACGTGCTCGCCGGCACCTTCGAGGTGCTGACGACGACCGGCAAATACTACTGGGTGCCGGTCGAGCGCGTGGCGAGCGTGGAGTTCCACGCGCCGAAGCGGCCGCGCGACCTGCTGTGGCGGCGGGCCTCCATGTCCGTCCATGACGGGCCGGACGGCGATGTGTACATCCCCTGCACCTACGCCCCGCCCGAAGGGCTCGAGGATGCCTCGCTGCTGCTCGGCCGTTCGACGGACTGGGTCGGCCCGGAGGCGGGGCCGGTGCGCGGGCTCGGGCTGCGCACCTTCCTCGTCGGCGAGGAGCCGGCGACGATCCTCGAGCTCAAGACGCTCGCCTTCGCGGCGAAGGCCGGCTGAGGCGATGTCCGGCCAGTCGTCGCAGGGCCGGCGGGAGCGTGGCGAGCTGCGCGCGCAGCTGCCGCTGCTCGACCGGTTGATGGACGACGCGCCGGATGCCGAACGCGACCGCGTGCTTTCGAACCTGCAGGTGCTGGAGGCGCTGCGCGCCTCCGTCCGGCGCGACCTGCAATCGCTGCTGAACGCGCGGCGGCGCTGGCGGTCCTGGCCGTCGAGCCTCAAGGAACTCGCCACCTCGCCCGTCGGCTACGGGCTGCCGGATTTCGCCGCCGGCGCCTTCGGCGACCCGACGCGGCGCGAGATCCTGCGCAAGGAGGTGGAGGACACGATCCGCCGCTTCGAGCCGCGCTTCCTCTCGCTGAAGGTGCATGTGGTGCAGGGCGAGGACATGCTGGGCGGCACGCTGCGGCTGCGCATCGAGGCGCTGCTGGATGCCGATCCGGCGCCGGAGCCGGTCGGCTTCGACACGCTGCTCGATTCCGGGCGCGACGAGATCCTGGTGCGCGAGACGGCGGCGTGAGGCGGGTCCGTCCCACCCTGCCCGGCAGCGTGCCAAAGGCACGCCTCCGGCGTGACGCGGGGGAGGTTCGGGCTGGGGGTGCGAGGATGAGCGCCCCGATCCTCGCGCCCCCGCCCCGGCCCTCCCCCGCAAGCGGGGGACGGAGGTAGATGTCCGACGCACTGCTCCCCTATTACAATCGCGAGCTCGACGCGATCCGGCGGCTCGCGGCGGAATTCGCGCTCGCGCATCCGAAGATCGCGGGGCGGCTCCGCCTCTCGCCCGACAGCGTGGACGATCCGCATGTCGCGCGGCTCCTCGAAGGCGTCGCCTTCCTCGCGGCGCGCGTCCACCACCGGCTCGACGACGAGTTCCCCGAACTCACCGACGCGCTGCTCGACGTGCTCTATCCGCACTACCTGGCCCCCTTCCCCTCCTGCTTCATCGCGCGCTTCGCGCCGCAGGCCGGATTGCAGAACCCGGCGCATCTCGCCGCCGGGCTGACGGTGGACACCGAGCCGGTGCGCGGCGAACGCTGCCGCTACCGCAGCGCCTATCCGGTCACCGTGCTGCCGGTCGAGATCGAGGCGGCGCGGCTCTCCGGCCTGCCGATCGCCGCACCGGCCAATCCGCTCGCGGCCGGCGCCGCGGCCTGCCTGCGGCTCACGCTGAAGGGGCTCACGCCCGAGGTCACCTTTACCAAGCTCGGCGTGGATCGCATCCGCCTGTTCCTCCGCGGCGCCACGGCGCCGGCGCTGCACGAGCTGATCTCGGCGCATGCGATCTCGGTCGGCTACGCCGATGGCGTGGCCGACACGCGCCCCGTCCTGCTCGGGCCCGAGGCGATCGAGCCGGTGGGCTTCGCGGCGGAGGAGGCGCTGCTGCCCTATCCGGCGCGCGCCTTCGCGGGCTTCCGCCTGCTCTCGGAATACTTCGCCTTCCCGGAGAAGTTCCTCTTCCTCGACCTGGCGCGGATGGACGCCAAGACGCTGGTCGGGGCGGGCAACCGGCTCGAAATCTTCATCTGGCTCGCGCGCGCGGTGCCGGAACTCGAACGGACGGTGGACGCCGAGAGCTTCGCCCTGGGCTGCACGCCGCTCGTCAACCTCTTCGCGCAGCGCTGCGAGCCGATCCGGCTGGACGACACGGCGATCGAGTACCGCGTCGTGCCGGATTCGCGCCGGCCGATGGCGACCGAGATCTGGTCCGTCACGCGGGTGCGCGAGCCGCTCCAGGATGGCGGCACACGCCCATGGCGGCCCTTCCACCGGCTGACGCATGCGGATGCCGAGCCGGGCACGCCGGGCGGGTCCTACGCGCTGATGCGCCGCCCGAGCGCGCCGCCGGACGCGGGCACCGAAGTGTTCCTCGGCCCGCACGACCCCGAACTCGCACCGACCCGCGCGCGCGACGCGGTACTCTCGGTGGATGCGCTCTGCCTCAACCGCGACCTGCCGACCGACCTGCCCTTCGGCGGGGGCCGGCCGCAGCTCAAGCTTGTGGAAGGGGCGACCTCCGTCTCCGCGGTGCAGGCGATGACGGCACCGACGCCCACGCTCCGCCGCAAGCTTGCGGACCGCACGGCCTGGCGGCTCGTCTCGCAACTCTCGCTCGGCCACCTCTCGGTGGTCGGCGGCGCGGATGGGGCGGCGGCGCTGCGCGAAGTGCTGCGGCTGCACGACCTGCGCGACTCGCCCGAAACCCGCGCCGCCATCGCCTCGCTGCTCGAAGTGAAGGCCGAACCCGGCGCGGCACGCCTGCCGGCCGGGCCGCGCGGCATGGGCGGCGCCTTCTGCCGCGGCCTCGACGTGCACCTCACCTTCGACCAGCGCGGCTGGCAGACCGGCGGCCTCTTCCTCCTCGCCTCCGTGCTCGACCGCTTCCTCGCCCTCCACGCCTCGGTGAACTCCTTCGTCCGCACCCGCGTCACCCTGCGCGGAACCCCCGGCCTCGCGGCCCGCTGGCCGGCGCGGGCGGGCTGGCGGGTGCTGCTGTGAGGCGCGCGCTGGTTGAGGGGGGCTCCGCCCCCCTCAAACTCCCCCAGCAACGGGTCAGTGGACCCTTGGATCCCTTGGGTGGGTCAGTGGACCCTTGGATCCCTTGGGTTCCATTGGCCGTTCCGGGAGGGGGCATGGCGCACCAGTGATGACCGGTGCGCGCTCGATGCCCCCTCCCGGAACGGCCAAGCTGACGCCGGGTCCAGGGGCCGCCTGGCCCCTGGCGGGAGGGGTTTGGGGAGGGCGGAGCCCTCCCCAACAAGCCTGCGCCCTCACATGAGCACCCCTGCCAAGACCCCGCTCGAGCGGCTCGTGGCCGAGCCCGAGCGGTTTGCGTTCGATGCTGCGGTGCGGTTGCTGGCGGTGCATCGGGGGGCTGCCGAGCCAGCGGAGGCGGTGCGGTTTCATGCGCCCCATGGGCTCGCCTATCCGCCGGGTGATGTCGTGCGGTTCACGCCGGGGGCGGAGCGGCAGCCGCATGGGTTGGCGGTGGGGTTGATCGGGCTCACCGGGCCGGCGGGGGTGTTGCCGCGGCATTATTCGGAGGCGGTCGTCCAGCAGGTGCGCGGGCGGGCGCGGGCCTTGCCGGAGTTCCTCGATCTGTTGGCGCAGCGGCTCATCGCGCATTTCGCCGCGGCGGGGACGAAGTATCGGCTGCAGCGTGCGGCCGATGTGGCGGCCTTGCGTGGCGAGGCGGAGCGCAGCCCGATCGCGCAGGCGCTGCTGGCTTTCGCCGGCCATGCGACGCCGCATCTGGTGGAGCGGCTGGAGGCCGGGGCGGACCCGCTGGTCCATTATGCCGGCACCTTCGCGACCAGGCCGCGTTCGGCGGAGCGGTTGCGGGCGCTGGTGTCGGACTGGCTCGGCCAGCCGGTCGAGGTGGTGCAGTTCGCCGGCGCCTGGCTGCCCTTGCCGGCGGACCAGCGCACGCGCCTGCCGGTCGGCATCGGCAGCGGCCAGTTCGGGCGGCTTGGCGTGGATGCGGCGATCGGCGTCAGGGCGTGGGATGCCTCGGCGCGGGTGCTGCTGCGGCTCGGTCCGCTTCCGGCGCCGGAGTTCGACAGCCTGCTGCCGGACCGGCCTTCGCTCGGGCGGCTGACCTCGCTGGTGCGGGCGTTCCTGGGGTTCGAGACGGGCTTCGCGGTCAATCCGGTGCTGGCGGCCGGCGCGATCGCGCCGCTCAGGCTCGATGCGGGGGCCGATCCGGCGCCGCGGCTCGGCTGGAACACCTGGCTGCCGGCGGCGCGGCGCGAGACGGACGGGACCGAGGCGGTGTTCGAGGCCGAGGTGGTGGAACGGGTCGGCGCCCAGCGCGCCGCGGCGGGGACGGGACGGGCATGACCGGCAACTGGGGTGGCGGCTACGTCACCGACATCGACTACGACCACGGCTATTATCGCGAGCAGTCGCCGCCGCAGCTCGAACTCGCGTCGCTGCTCTGCGGCGTGGCCTGGGGCGTCCCGCGGGAGGGCGCGCATTATCTCGAGCTCGGCTGCGGGCAGGGGCTCGGCGTGCTAGTCACCGCGGCGACCAACCCGAGCTGGCGCGTGACGGGGATCGACTTCAACCCGGCCCACATCGCCGGCGCGCGCGCGCTGGCGCGCGAGGCCGGGCTCGACAACGCGACCTTCATCGAGGCGGATCTCTCGACCTTCGCCGAGAGCGCGGAGGGCGCAGCCTTGCCGGAGGCGCATCTCGTCACGCTGCATGGCGTCTGGAGCTGGGTGGCCGACGCGGTGCGGCAGGGGATCACGCGCCTGCTGCGGGCCAAGCTCGTCGCCGGCGGCATCGCGCATGTGAGCTACAATGCGCTGCCGGGCTGGCAGGGGATGCTCGGGATGCAGCGGCTGCTGCGCGAATCCGGGTTGCGGCTCGCGCAGCGGAGCGACCGCCAGGCGCAGGCCGGGCTCGGCGCGGTGCGCGACCTGATGGCGGCCGAGGCCTCGATGCTGTCGGCGGACAGCCGCATCGCCAAGTGGTTCCAGCAACTCGGCGGCCTCTCGCCGACCTATCTGGCGCATGAGTTCATGAATGCCGCCTGGCAGCCCTGCTGGCATGCCGAGGTGGCCGAGGCGCTGGCCGAGGCGCGGCTCGAATGGGTGGGCAGCGCGGTGCTGACCGAGAACTTCCCCGAGCTGACGATGACCGGCCCGCAGCGTGTCGTCTATGAGCGCTTCGAGGACCCGCTGATGCGGGAGCTGGTGAAGGATCTCTGCCTCGCGCGCACGCTGCGGCACGATGTCTATGTGCGCGGCGCGCGGCGGCTGAGCTCGGCGGCGCGCGATGCGGCGCTGCGCGACCTGACGATCGGGCTCTCGGTGCCGCTGGCGCGTGTCGCGCTCGAGGTCCAGGTGGCGGCGGGGAAGGCGGAGCTCGCGCCGGAGTTCTATCGCCCGGTGACGGAGATGCTGGCGCGCGGGCCGGCGAAGGTGGGTGATCTGCTGCACGCGCCGGGCGCCGTCTCCTCGCGCGAGAACCCTGCGGAGCTCGCGGGGCTGCTGGTCGGCACGCGCCAGGCGGTGGTGGTGGGCCGGCCGGAGGCTGGGCCGAACGAGGCGGCGACGCGGCTGAATGCGGCGCTGATCCGGCGCTATGCGGTGACGGAGAACCTGAACCGCAGCGCGGTGCTCGCGAGCCCGGTGCTGGGTGCGGGGCTTTCCTGCGCGACGCCCGACATCTTCGTCGCGGGGCGCGCGATGGCCGGGGAGGAGGGCGGCGATCCCGCCGGCTGGGTCGATACCCTCGGCGCGGGACTGGACGACGAAAACCGCGAACGCGTGCGTGAGGCGCTGATCCGCGCGCGGGACGAGACGCTGCCGGTGCTGCGCCAGCTGGGCTGCGTCCCGGGGTGACGCATGGGTGAAGTGGGGCTTCGCGCGCGGCGAAGCGGTGTGTCGCGCGTGGATATGGCAGGTGGCGGCCGGAACGCCTACATTCGAAGCATCGTCATCATCCGAAGGGGGGCCTGCCCCATGCGTCCGATCCATACGCGCTCCGCCGTCGCGCTCGCCCTGCTGTTCGGCACCGTCGCGCTGCCGGGTTTCGCTGCGGCGCAGTCCAACCCGTCCGCACCGCAGATCATCGACGCGCTGCGCCCGCGCGGCGACCAGCTCGGCGGCCCGACCCGCGGCATCCGCCCCGTGACCCCCGCGCAGCCGCAGGTGACGGCGCCGGAGCCGGCCGCGACGGCGCCGCAGATGCCGCCCGTCGCCGCGCCGCGCCCGACGGCGCCGACCGCGCCGCCCGTCGCGCTGGTGCGGCCGCCGGCGCCGGTCGCGCCGCCCTCGGTCAACCTCACCGTCAACTTCGGCACCGGCTCGGCGGTGCTGACGCCGCAGGCGATCCGCACGCTCGACGAGCTCGGCAAGGCGCTGGCCAGCGCCGACCTCGCCGGCTTCCGCTTCCGAGTCGAAGGCCATACCGACACGGTCGGCAGCGCCGAGCTGAACCAGGCGCTGTCGGAGCGGCGCGCGGCCGCGGTGGTGCAGTACCTCACCTCGCGCCATGGCATCGCGCCCTCGCGGCTGGAGGCGGTCGGGCTCGGCCAGAGCCAGCCGCTGGTGCCGACCGGGGATGAAGTGAACGAGCCGCGCAACCGCCGCGTCCAGGTGGTGAACATCGGCGCCTGAGCCTCGCGCGCGGGCCGGCCGGAATGTCGCCGCCCGGGCCCGACGACACGGTGCGGCTGCCGCCCGCTGCGGCGGCGGCGGAGGGGGTCGGGGCCGGGGGCGGCGCGCAGGCGCCGCGCCCCGCAGCTAGGCCGTGGCGCGCGGGTTACCTCGCCGGTGGTGCGCTGATCCTGCTGCTGGCGGCCGGCGCGGTGGTCGTGCTGCGCCAGGGGCCGGAGCCCGAGCGGCCGGCCCCCGTCGTGCAGGCGCCGCCCGCCGCACCCTCGGTTCCCGCCATCCCGCCCGCGCTCGCGGCGCTGCCGCTGGCGGAGGAGGCGACGATCCTCGATCATCGCAGCGAACGGCTCGCGGTGTTCCGCCTGGCGCCGAATCCCGCCGTGCTGGTGCTGGATTTCCCCTCGCTGGCCGAGCAGGGGCGGATGCTCAACCGCCTTGCCGCGCTGATCGAGAAGGCCGGCCTGCCGCGCGACAGGGTGCTGGACGATGCCGCGCTGGAGGCGGCGATCCGCGACGGCGGCGCCACGGCCGAGACCTTCTACTACGGCCACAACTACCGCGCGGCCGATCTGTTCCGCTTCTTCGCGCTCGCCGACCGCGACGGGGTGCGGCTGAACGCCGAGGAGGAAAGGCTGCGCGCGCTGCTGCGCGACATCGGCTGGCTGCGCGCGGATGCGCCGGGGGCGCTGGTCTCCGTGCCGCATGCCGGCGTGGAGCCGTGGCTCGACCAGCGCGCGCGGGCGGCGATGCTGCGGCACGAGCTGTCGCATGGCGAGTTCTTCACCAACCCGGCCTATGCCGCCGTCGTCTGGCGCTTCTGGCGCGAGATGCTGACCGAGCCGGAGCGCCAGCGGTTCCGCGCGATGCTGGCCGAGGCCTCCTATGATCCGGCGCAGGAGGAGGTGATGGCCAATGAGGCGCATGCCTTCCTGCTGCACACGCCGGATGAGCGCTTCTTCAACCCGGGCTCGCTCGGCTTCACGGCGGAGCGGGTGGCGGCGTTGCGGGCGGCGTTCATCGCCGGCATCCCGCCGGGCTGGCTCCGGGATGCGATGAGGTAGGGCGCAGCTACCCCTTCGTGATCCGGTCCACCTCCGCCAACTCCTCCGCGTCGAGCTTCCAGCCGCCGGCCGCGACGTTTGCGGCGATCTGCTCGGGCTGCGTCGCGCCGGCGATCACGCTGGTGACCGGCGACTGCGCGAGCAGCCAGGAGAAGGCGAGCTCCAGCAGGGTATGGCCGCGGGCCTCGGCGAAATCGGCGAGCCGCTCGGCGATCGTCCAGTTCGTCTCCGTCAGGTATCTGTCGGCCAGCCGCTGCGTCTTCGTCAGCCGCGCCCCTTCCGGCATCGGGCGGTTGCGGCGGTATTTCCCCGTCAGCAGCCCGCTCGCCAGCGGGAAATAGGGCAGCAGGCCGAGGCCATGCGCGCGCATCGCCGGGAGCAGCTCCGCCTCATGCCCGCGCACCACCAGCGAATACTCGTCCTGGCAGGCGACGAAGCCGTTCACCCCGGCCTGCCGCGCTGTCCAGACCGCGTCCGCCACCTGCCAGGCGGCGAAGTTGGAGCAGCCGATGTAGCGGATCTTGCCGGCGCGGATCAGGTCATCGAGCGCGCGCAGCGTCTCCTCGATCGGGGTCGCGTCGTCGGTCTCGTGCTGCTGGTAGAGGTCGATCCAGTCGGTGCGCAGCCGCCGCAGGCTCGCTTCCACCGCGTTCACGATGTAGCGGCGGCTGGCGCCGGTCAGGCGGCCCTCGGTGTCCATGGGCTTGGCGAATTTCGTCGCCAGCACGATGTCCTTGCGGCGCGGGCCGAGGATCTCGCCGAGCACCGTCTCCGACCCGCCGCGCTCCCCGTAGATGTCGGCGGTGTCGAGCAGGGTGATGCCGGCATCGAGCGCGGCATGCACGACGCGGCGGCTCGCCTCCAGGTCGATGCGGCCGCCGAAATTGTTGCAGCCGAGCCCGATCGCGGAGACGCGAAGGCCGGAGCGGCCGAGGTTGCGGAATTCCATCGCGGTGCGCCTTCTGCCAGGGCGTGCATCCAAGCCGCTGCGCCCGCCATGGACAAGCCCGCGCCCGGGAAGGCAGGCTGCGCGCGCCATGCCGCAGGGAGCCGCACGATGAGGACCAGCCTTTCCGCCGCACTCGCCTTCGGGCTCGCGGTCGCGGGCGCCGCCGGCGCGCAGACGCTGCCGCCGGAGCGCATCCTGCGCATGGTGCCGAACGCCGATCTCCAGACGCTCGATCCGATCAACACGACGGCCGGCGTGGTGCAGAGCCACGCGCACATGATCTACGACCAGCTCTTCGGCCGCGACGCGGAACAGCGACCGCAGCCGCAGATGGTCGGCAGCCACGACGTCTCGGCCGATGGGCTCACCTGGCGCTTCACCCTGCGCGAGGGGCTCGCCTTCCACGACGGGCAGCCGGTGACGGCGGAGGATGTCGCCGCCTCGCTCCGCCGCTGGGGCGCGCGCGATCCGCATGGGCGGCAGATCATGGCGGTCACCGCGAACCTCGCGCCCGAGGCGGATGGGCGGAGCGTGACCTGGCAGCTCCGCCGGCCCTATTCGCTGATGCTCGACGCGCTTTCGAAGCCGGCGGGCAACATGCCGGCGATCATGCCCGCGCGCGTCGCCGCGACCGATCCCTTCACGGCCATCACCGAGACCGTCGGCTCCGGCCCCTTCGTCTTCGAGCGCGCGGAATGGGTGCCGGGCTCGCGCGTCGTCTATCGGCGCAACGCCGCCTATCGCCCGCGGAGCGAGCCGGCCTCCGGCACGGCGGGCGGCAAGGTCGCGCATGTGGAGCGCGTGGAATGGCTCAACATCGCCAATGCGCAGACCGCGGTGCTGGCGCTGATCCAGGGGGAGCTCGACTTCGTCGAGAGCCCGGGCGTGGACTTCCTGCCGATGCTCCAGCGCCGCGGCATGCGGCTCGCGCGGATCAACACGCTCGGCGCGCCGGGCATGATCCGCATGAACCACATCCACCCGCCCTTCAACGACGCCCGCGCGCGGGAGGCGCTGATGCTGCTGGTGAACCAGGAGGAGATCCTCCAGGCGATGTTCCCCGACCCGTCGCTCTACCAGGTCTGCCACGCCTTCTTCGTCTGCGGCTCCCCGCAGGAGACGAATGCGGGCGTGCCCCCCGGCCTCGGCAGCCCCGCGGCGCGGGAGCGGGCGCGGCAATTGCTGCGCGAGAGCGGCTATGACGGCAGCCCGATCGTCATCATGGACCCGACCGACAATCCCTTCGTCCATGCCGCGACGCTGGTGCTGGCGCAGCAGATGCAGCAGGTGGGGTTCCGCACCGATGTGCAGGCGATGGATTTCGCCTCCATGGCCGGGCGGCGGGCGAACCGGCGACCGCCCTCCGAGGGCGGCTGGCATATCGGGCTGACCTTCTGGAACGGGCTCGGCGCCAGCGATCCCGTGGGCAACGTGCCGATGCAGGCGAGCTGCGAGCGGGCCTGGCCCGGCTGGCCCTGCGATGCCGCGCACCAGGCGCTGATCGACGCCTTCCCCTATGCCGCGAACGCCGGCGAGCGGCGGCGCATCCTGGAGGAGCTGCACGCCAGCGCCTATCGCCTGGTGCCCTATGTGCCCTATGGGCAGTGGTACCTGCCGGCGGCGCATTCGCCGCGGCTGAACGGCGTGCTGGCGATGCCGGGCATCATCATCGCCTGGAACATCCAGAAATCGCCGCGCTGACCCGTAACCCCGGGCGGAACCACGGCGAAGGACGGGGTGGTCCGCCGCAACACGAGGCATGAATGGCAGTCCTGAACCCCGCAGCGCCGAAGCCGCTCGATCCGTCGAAATTCCGTGATCCGCTGGTGACGGCGAAGGGGGAGCGGCGCGCCACGGTGGCGCTCGCCGGGCTGCGCACCCTGTGGTTCAACACCGGCACGCTCTGCAACATCACCTGCGCCAACTGCTACATCGAGAGCAGCCCGCGCAACGACGCGCTGGCCTATCTCTCGCCGGCCGAGGTCGCCGCCTTCCTGGACGAGGCGGCGGCGCGCGGCGATCCGCTGGCGGAGGTGGGCTTCACCGGTGGCGAGCCCTTCATGAACCCCGGGCTCGTGCCGATGCTGGCCGATGTGCTCGCGCGGCCCGGGCTCGCGGCGCTGGTGCTGACGAATGCGATGCAGCCGATGCGGCGCCACGCGCCCGAGCTGCTGGCGCTGCGCGACCGCTTCGGCACGGACCGCCTGACCATCCGCGTGAGCCTCGACCATCACGAGGCAGCCGCGCACGACCTGGAACGCGGCGCGGGCAGCTTCGCGAAGACGATGGAGGGATTGGCCTGGCTGACGCGCGAGGGGTTCCGCGTGCATGTCGCCGGCCGGCTCGGCTTCGGGCGGCAGGGGGAGGCTGCGATGCGCGCGGGCTTCGCGGCACTCTTCGCCGGGCGCGGGATCGCAGTGGACGCGGCCGATCCGGTGGCGCTGATGCTGTTCCCGGAGATGGACGCCGGCGCCGACGTGCCGGAGATCACCGAGGCGTGCTGGGGCATCCTCGGCAAATCGCCGGAGGGCGTGATGTGCGCCTCCGCGCGGATGGTGGTGAAGCGCAAGGGCGCGGCACGGCCCGCGGTGCTGGCCTGCACGCTGCTGCCGCATGACCCGCAGTTCGAGCTGGGGGCGACGCTCGCGGAGGCGGCGCAGCCGGTGGCGCTGAACCACCCGCATTGCGCGCGGTTCTGCGTGCTCGGCGGCGCCGCCTGCTCGCGGTAGCGGTGTTCAGCCGCGCCGTGTGGGCGCGGCGGGCAGGGGCTCGGCGAGTTCGAGCAGCGGCGGGGCGGGGCGCGCGGCCTTCGGCTTCGGCTCCGCCTTGGGCCGCTTCGGCTTCGGCGCCTCCGGCTCCGGCGCGGCGAGCACCGGCGGCTCCTCGATCGGGGCGACGCTGACCTTGGGCGCCGCGCGGCGCGGCGCGGGCGGGGCCAGCGCATCGAGCGCCTCGGAGAGATCGTCGATCAGGTCCGCCACGTCCTCGAGCCCCACGGAAAGGCGGATGGTGCCGTCGGTGATGCCGAGCCGGGCGCGCTCCTCGGCGCCGACGCGCAGATGCGTGGTCGTCGCGGGATGCGTGGCGAGCGACTTGGCATCGCCAAGGTTGTTCGAGATGTCCACGAGGCGCAGCGCGTTCATGAAGCGGAAGGCCGCGTCCTTGCCGCCCTTCACCTCGAAGGTGACGAGGCTGCCGCCCGCTGCCATCTGCGCCTTCGCCAGCGCCGCCTGCGGATGGTCGGCGCGGAAGGGATAGAGCACGCGCGCGATCTCGCTGCGCTCGGCGAGGAAATCGGCGATCGCGGCGGCGGAGCGGCACATCGCCGGCAGGCGCAGATGCAGCGTCTCGAGCCCCTTCAGGATCACCCAGGCATTGAAGGGCGACATGGCCGGGCCGGTGTTGCGCACGAAGGGCTGGAGCACCTCGTCCACCCACTTCTTCCGCCCGAGCACCGCCCCGCCCAGCACGCGGCCCTGGCCGTCCATGTGCTTGGTGCAGGAATAGACGATGACATCGGCGCCGAACTGCATCGGCCGCTGCAGCAGGGGCGTGGCGAAGACGTTGTCCACCACCACGATCGCGCCCGCCGCATGCGCCAGATCGCAGACCGCGCCGAGATCCACCATCTCCAGCATCGGGTTGGAGGGCGTCTCGAGCAGCACCAGCGCGGCGGGCTTCGCAAGCGCGGCCTTCCACTGCGCGAGGTCCGCGCCATCCACGAATTCGGTCGCGATGCCGTAGCGCGGCAGCAGGGTCGAGACGATCCAATGGCAGGAGCCGAACAGCGCGCGGCTGGCCACCACGCGGTCGCCGGCCTTGAGATGGGCGAGCATCGCCGCATGCACCGCGGCCATGCCGGTCGCCGTCAGGCGGCAGGCCTCGGCGCCTTCGAGCGCGCAGAGCCGATCCTCCAGCATGGTGATGGTGGGGTTGCCGAAGCGCGAATACTGGTAGTGCTGCGCGGTGCCGAGGAAGGTCGCCTCCGCCTGGTCCGCGCTCTCGTAGACGAAGCCCGAGGTGAGGAAGAGCGCCTCGGACGTCTCGTCCTGGTTGGAGCGGTTCTGCCCGCCGCGGACGAGCTGCGTCGCGGGGCGGAGCGGGCGGTCGGGGAGGGTCCTGGCCATCGGATCGGGCACCTTCGGCGCGCGCGCGAGCGCGAAATGGGTGTCCGGCCCCCTGAGCGGCCCCTTTGGGGGCGCGGCGGAGCGGGTCCGCCGACGGCCGTTTAGCGCGCTTGTTTACCCCGGTCACCCGGAGCCCCGAAGGGACCTCGCCGCAAGCAGGCCGGACAAATCGCGAGGGGCCGTGACGCCGGGGAGGGTGTTACGGCGCGGGGTCCGGCAGGTCAAGGCGGCTTGCCGGGGGCGGGGTGCGCCCGGTATAGAAGCGCCGGCTGCGGGCGTAGTTCAGAGGTAGAACGTCAGCTTCCCAAGCTGAATGTCGTGGGTTCGATTCCCATCGCCCGCTCCAATTTCAATCACTTAGCAGGCGCATACTGACCTCGCGGGGACACATCCTCCGCCGGGGACACATGGGGGACACGGGATTGGCCAGCGCCCCCCTCATCGGCTAGCCGCGGCGCCGTCCGCCCCACGCTGGCAGAGCAGCCCGAGCCGTCGCGCTGCCATCGTCAGCCGTCCGCCGGTGTCCGGCCGTGTCCGCCCGGAATGGCGGCTTCCTGCGGGTTGCGGACACCCCGGACGGCCCGGACGGGCTTTTCCCCTCTCCCTGACATCGCTTCCAGCGGCAGCCCCGGACACCTCCTTACCTCCTCTTGTCAGAATAAAGGAAATGGCGCGTCCGCCCCGTCCGCCTGTCCGCCATCGGCCTTGAGCTAGGGCTTCCGTGAGGCGGCCCGGTGTCCGCCCGGTGTCCGCGCGCGTCCGCCGTAACGATCGCTGAGGCGGTCGGACGCCCGGGTTCGAGGTCGGCAGGCGCCGCCCGAGCGCGGCCACGCGCCGGCAGCCGGACCAGCGCCGCGCGCATGCTGGCCTGGCGGCCGGGGCGAAGCGGAGAAGGATCGTCTCCGCCGAGCTCGGCATCCCCGCCCGACTGGCATCGGCGGCAACCCGGCCGATCGCCATGCCGCCAAGGATCAGAAACCGTGAGGCCGTCTCGCGCCGTTCCGCTTATCCTGCCCCCTGCGTCGCGCGTCACGGGCGGAGCGGATCACAGGCGATTAGGAGACAAGAGAAAAGACATCATAACCTATTGATTTTGGCTCTAAATCCCTCGCTCTGTCGGGGTCCGAATTACTCGCGGTAGCCCCTCCCTCGGGAAGGACCCGCGGCCCAGTTGGCCAGCCCCGCCGGCCCCGCCGCCCCGAGCCGCTTGCGGGCGAGCGTGCGCCTTCATCGGGGTAGGGCGCGGGACCGGGAGACCCGCGGCGGAGCGCAGACCGGCGCTTGCGATCTCAGCGAGGTCCGGGACCGTCGCGCCAGGGGGCGACGGATGCGCGGTGGGCGGCGCCGGGAGGTCTCCCGGCCGGCAGCGCCGCCCTTGGTTCGGCCGCCCGCGCGCGGCCCTTGCCCCGGCCGGGACACCGGGGAGGCTCGGTTGCTACCTCACGGCGCTGCCGGCCTCGCGTTTCCACTGATCGTGCGACATGGCGGCGAAGCGCGCCTTCGCCTCTGCCTGCGCCTCGGCATCGCGCCTACTGGTTCGGCTCCGCCGCCGCGCCGCGCCTGATCGCCGACCGCGAGGCGCTGCGCGGCGCGCTCGACCGCGACATCGCCGCGCTCGATGCGCTGATCGGCGCGCAGCTCGACGCGATCCTCCACCATCCGCGGCTGCTCCGCCTCGAAGGGTCCTGGCGCGGGGTCGCCTGGCTCGTGGAGGGCATCGAGCCGGGGCGGCGGATCAAGGTGCGCGTGCTGCCGGCGAGCTGGGCGGAGATCTGCCGCGACCTGGAACGCGCGCCGGAATTCGACCGCTCCAACCTCTTCCGCCTGATCTACGAGGAGGAGTTCGGCATGCCGGGCGGCGAGCCCTATGGCGTGGTGGTGGTGGACCACGAGATGCGCCACCGCCCCGCGCCCGGCGCGCCGACCGACGATGTCTCCGCCGTCGCCTCGCTCGCGGCGATCGGGGCGGCGGCCTTCGCGCCGGTCGTGCTCGGCGCGCATCCGGCGCTGCTCGAGGTGGATGGCTGGCCCGAGCTTGCGATGGTGCAGGACGTCGCGCAGGCGCTCTCCGGGCAGGAGCATGCGCGCTGGCGCGGCCTTGCCAACCGCGCCGATCTCCGCTTCGTCGGCGTCACCCTGCCGCGGCTGCTCGCGCGCCCGCCCTGGCGCGACGACCCGCTGCGCGTGGACCGCTTCCGCTACGCCGAACGCGCGCGCGACTGGCAGAGCCGTTGCTGGATGTCGGCGGCCTATGCCTTCGCCGCCTCCGCCTGCCGTGCCTATGCGCTGCATGGCTGGCCGGCCGATGTGCGCGGCGTCGAGACCGATCGCGTCGGCGGCGGGCTCGTCGAGCATATCGCGGAGGAGCCCTTCGCCTCCGGCCCGCAGGAGGCCTGGTGGCGCGTGCCGGCGGAGATCTCGCTCTCGGACCGGCAGGAACGGCAGCTCGTGGATGCCGGGCTCATTCCCGTCTGCGCGCTGCCCTACACGCGGGAGATGGTGTTCGGCGCGGTGCGCAGCCTGCAGGCGCCGGCGCGGCACATGGGCCAGAACGCGGCCGCGGCGGATGCCAGCGCGCGGCTGTCCGCGCAGGTGAACGCGCTGCTCTGCGCGGCGCGCTTCGCCCACTACATCAAGGTGATGGGGCGCGACATGGTCGGCTCCATCCAGACCGCCGGCGACATCCAGCGACGGCTGCATGGCTGGCTGCAGACCTATGTGAACGCCAACCGCAACGCCACCGGCGAGCAGCGCGCGCGCTATCCGCTCGCCGAGGGCGCCATCGCGGTGGACGAGAAGCCGGGCAAGCCCGGCGTGTTCGGCTGCACGGTGCATCTGCGCCCGCACCACCAGCTTGACGATGTCTCCGCCACCTTCATCCTGCTCACCGAGATCTCGGCCCCGGGCCGCAGAGGAGGCCAGTCCGCGTCATGAGCCCAGAACCGATTGATCGGGACCTGCGGCCACCGAAGGTGGCCGAGGCCGCGGATGCGGCCCGCCGGCAGTCCGGCGAGCCAAGCCGCCGGATGGCGGCGCCGGCGCTTGAGGCGCGGATCGGTCACGATCCGCGGCATCCGGCATGAGCACCTCATTCCCGAGGCCAGGCGAGCTTTTCCATGCGGGGCGGCTCACCGAGGCGATCGCGGCCGCCAACGCGGCGGTCAGGCGGGCGCCGAACGATCTCGGCGCGCGCATCCTGCTCGCGGAGCTGCTCGCCTTCTCGGGCAATGCGGAGCGCGCCGACGTGATCCTCGATGCGGCGGCGGATGTGGACCCCTCGGCGGTGGTGGCAGTGGCGGAGTTCCGCCAGCTGCTGCGCGCGGAGGTCGCGCGCCGGCAGCTCTTCCGCGACGGGCGGGTGCCGGAATTCCTCGGCGAGCCGACGCCGCACCAGCGCCACGCGCTGGCCGCGCTCGTCGCGCTGCGCCTCGGCGACGCGGCGGCGGCGGCACGCGAGGCGGCCGATGCGGAAGCCGCGCGGGTGCACGGCGCGGGCACGCATGAGGGCCACCATTTCGCGGATTTCCGAGACGCGGACGACGTGCTCGCCGGCACCTTCGAGGTGCTGACGACGACCGGCAAATACTACTGGGTGCCGGTCGAGCGCGTGGCGAGCGTGGAGTTCCACGCGCCGAAGCGGCCGCGCGACCTGCTGTGGCGGCGGGCCTCCATGTCCGTCCATGACGGGCCGGACGGCGATGTGTACATCCCCTGCACCTACGCCCCGCCCGAAGGGCTCGAGGATGCCTCGCTGCTGCTCGGCCGTTCGACGGACTGGGTCGGCCCGGAGGCGGGGCCGGTGCGCGGGCTCGGGCTGCGCACCTTCCTCGTCGGCGAGGAGCCGGCGACGATCCTCGAGCTCAAGACGCTCGCCTTCGCGGCGAAGGCCGGCTGAGGCGATGTCCGGCCAGTCGTCGCAGGGCCGGCGGGAGCGTGGCGAGCTGCGCGCGCAGCTGCCGCTGCTCGACCGGTTGATGGACGACGCGCCGGATGCCGAACGCGACCGCGTGCTTTCGAACCTGCAGGTGCTGGAGGCGCTGCGCGCCTCCGTCCGGCGCGACCTGCAATCGCTGCTGAACGCGCGGCGGCGCTGGCGGTCCTGGCCGTCGAGCCTCAAGGAACTCGCCACCTCGCCCGTCGGCTACGGGCTGCCGGATTTCGCCGCCGGCGCCTTCGGCGACCCGACGCGGCGCGAGATCCTGCGCAAGGAGGTGGAGGACACGATCCGCCGCTTCGAGCCGCGCTTCCTCTCGCTGAAGGTGCATGTGGTGCAGGGCGAGGACATGCTGGGCGGCACGCTGCGGCTGCGCATCGAGGCGCTGCTGGATGCCGATCCGGCGCCGGAGCCGGTCGGCTTCGACACGCTGCTCGATTCCGGGCGCGACGAGATCCTGGTGCGCGAGACGGCGGCGTGAGGCGGGTCCGTCCCACCCTGCCCGGCAGCGTGCCAAAGGCACGCCTCCGGCGTGACGCGGGGGAGGTTCGGGCTGGGGGTGCGAGGATGAGCGCCCCGATCCTCGCGCCCCCGCCCCGGCCCTCCCCCGCAAGCGGGGGACGGAGGTAGATGTCCGACGCACTGCTCCCCTATTACAATCGCGAGCTCGACGCGATCCGGCGGCTCGCGGCGGAATTCGCGCTCGCGCATCCGAAGATCGCGGGGCGGCTCCGCCTCTCGCCCGACAGCGTGGACGATCCGCATGTCGCGCGGCTCCTCGAAGGCGTCGCCTTCCTCGCGGCGCGCGTCCACCACCGGCTCGACGACGAGTTCCCCGAACTCACCGACGCGCTGCTCGACGTGCTCTATCCGCACTACCTGGCCCCCTTCCCCTCCTGCTTCATCGCGCGCTTCGCGCCGCAGGCCGGATTGCAGAACCCGGCGCATCTCGCCGCCGGGCTGACGGTGGACACCGAGCCGGTGCGCGGCGAACGCTGCCGCTACCGCAGCGCCTATCCGGTCACCGTGCTGCCGGTCGAGATCGAGGCGGCGCGGCTCTCCGGCCTGCCGATCGCCGCACCGGCCAATCCGCTCGCGGCCGGCGCCGCGGCCTGCCTGCGGCTCACGCTGAAGGGGCTCACGCCCGAGGTCACCTTTACCAAGCTCGGCGTGGATCGCATCCGCCTGTTCCTCCGCGGCGCCACGGCGCCGGCGCTGCACGAGCTGATCTCGGCGCATGCGATCTCGGTCGGCTACGCCGATGGCGTGGCCGACACGCGCCCCGTCCTGCTCGGGCCCGAGGCGATCGAGCCGGTGGGCTTCGCGGCGGAGGAGGCGCTGCTGCCCTATCCGGCGCGCGCCTTCGCGGGCTTCCGCCTGCTCTCGGAATACTTCGCCTTCCCGGAGAAGTTCCTCTTCCTCGACCTGGCGCGGATGGACGCCAAGACGCTGGTCGGGGCGGGCAACCGGCTCGAAATCTTCATCTGGCTCGCGCGCGCGGTGCCGGAACTCGAACGGACGGTGGACGCCGAGAGCTTCGCCCTGGGCTGCACGCCGCTCGTCAACCTCTTCGCGCAGCGCTGCGAGCCGATCCGGCTGGACGACACGGCGATCGAGTACCGCGTCGTGCCGGATTCGCGCCGGCCGATGGCGACCGAGATCTGGTCCGTCACGCGGGTGCGCGAGCCGCTCCAGGATGGCGGCACACGCCCATGGCGGCCCTTCCACCGGCTGACGCATGCGGATGCCGAGCCGGGCACGCCGGGCGGGTCCTACGCGCTGATGCGCCGCCCGAGCGCGCCGCCGGACGCGGGCACCGAAGTGTTCCTCGGCCCGCACGACCCCGAACTCGCACCGACCCGCGCGCGCGACGCGGTACTCTCGGTGGATGCGCTCTGCCTCAACCGCGACCTGCCGACCGACCTGCCCTTCGGCGGGGGCCGGCCGCAGCTCAAGCTTGTGGAAGGGGCGACCTCCGTCTCCGCGGTGCAGGCGATGACGGCACCGACGCCCACGCTCCGCCGCAAGCTTGCGGACCGCACGGCCTGGCGGCTCGTCTCGCAACTCTCGCTCGGCCACCTCTCGGTGGTCGGCGGCGCGGATGGGGCGGCGGCGCTGCGCGAAGTGCTGCGGCTGCACGACCTGCGCGACTCGCCCGAAACCCGCGCCGCCATCGCCTCGCTGCTCGAAGTGAAGGCCGAACCCGGCGCGGCACGCCTGCCGGCCGGGCCGCGCGGCATGGGCGGCGCCTTCTGCCGCGGCCTCGACGTGCACCTCACCTTCGACCAGCGCGGCTGGCAGACCGGCGGCCTCTTCCTCCTCGCCTCCGTGCTCGACCGCTTCCTCGCCCTCCACGCCTCGGTGAACTCCTTCGTCCGCACCCGCGTCACCCTGCGCGGAACCCCCGGCCTCGCGGCCCGCTGGCCGGCGCGGGCGGGCTGGCGGGTGCTGCTGTGAGGCGCGCGCTGGTTGAGGGGGGCTCCGCCCCCCTCAAACTCCCCCAGCAACGGGTCAGTGGACCCTTGGATCCCTTGGGTGGGTCAGTGGACCCTTGGATCCCTTGGGTTCCATTGGCCGTTCCGGGAGGGGGCATGGCGCACCAGTGATGACCGGTGCGCGCTCGATGCCCCCTCCCGGAACGGCCAAGCTGACGCCGGGTCCAGGGGCCGCCTGGCCCCTGGCGGGAGGGGTTTGGGGAGGGCGGAGCCCTCCCCAACAAGCCTGCGCCCTCACATGAGCACCCCTGCCAAGACCCCGCTCGAGCGGCTCGTGGCCGAGCCCGAGCGGTTTGCGTTCGATGCTGCGGTGCGGTTGCTGGCGGTGCATCGGGGGGCTGCCGAGCCAGCGGAGGCGGTGCGGTTTCATGCGCCCCATGGGCTCGCCTATCCGCCGGGTGATGTCGTGCGGTTCACGCCGGGGGCGGAGCGGCAGCCGCATGGGTTGGCGGTGGGGTTGATCGGGCTCACCGGGCCGGCGGGGGTGTTGCCGCGGCATTATTCGGAGGCGGTCGTCCAGCAGGTGCGCGGGCGGGCGCGGGCCTTGCCGGAGTTCCTCGATCTGTTGGCGCAGCGGCTCATCGCGCATTTCGCCGCGGCGGGGACGAAGTATCGGCTGCAGCGTGCGGCCGATGTGGCGGCCTTGCGTGGCGAGGCGGAGCGCAGCCCGATCGCGCAGGCGCTGCTGGCTTTCGCCGGCCATGCGACGCCGCATCTGGTGGAGCGGCTGGAGGCCGGGGCGGACCCGCTGGTCCATTATGCCGGCACCTTCGCGACCAGGCCGCGTTCGGCGGAGCGGTTGCGGGCGCTGGTGTCGGACTGGCTCGGCCAGCCGGTCGAGGTGGTGCAGTTCGCCGGCGCCTGGCTGCCCTTGCCGGCGGACCAGCGCACGCGCCTGCCGGTCGGCATCGGCAGCGGCCAGTTCGGGCGGCTTGGCGTGGATGCGGCGATCGGCGTCAGGGCGTGGGATGCCTCGGCGCGGGTGCTGCTGCGGCTCGGTCCGCTTCCGGCGCCGGAGTTCGACAGCCTGCTGCCGGACCGGCCTTCGCTCGGGCGGCTGACCTCGCTGGTGCGGGCGTTCCTGGGGTTCGAGACGGGCTTCGCGGTCAATCCGGTGCTGGCGGCCGGCGCGATCGCGCCGCTCAGGCTCGATGCGGGGGCCGATCCGGCGCCGCGGCTCGGCTGGAACACCTGGCTGCCGGCGGCGCGGCGCGAGACGGACGGGACCGAGGCGGTGTTCGAGGCCGAGGTGGTGGAACGGGTCGGCGCCCAGCGCGCCGCGGCGGGGACGGGACGGGCATGACCGGCAACTGGGGTGGCGGCTACGTCACCGACATCGACTACGACCACGGCTATTATCGCGAGCAGTCGCCGCCGCAGCTCGAACTCGCGTCGCTGCTCTGCGGCGTGGCCTGGGGCGTCCCGCGGGAGGGCGCGCATTATCTCGAGCTCGGCTGCGGGCAGGGGCTCGGCGTGCTAGTCACCGCGGCGACCAACCCGAGCTGGCGCGTGACGGGGATCGACTTCAACCCGGCCCACATCGCCGGCGCGCGCGCGCTGGCGCGCGAGGCCGGGCTCGACAACGCGACCTTCATCGAGGCGGATCTCTCGACCTTCGCCGAGAGCGCGGAGGGCGCAGCCTTGCCGGAGGCGCATCTCGTCACGCTGCATGGCGTCTGGAGCTGGGTGGCCGACGCGGTGCGGCAGGGGATCACGCGCCTGCTGCGGGCCAAGCTCGTCGCCGGCGGCATCGCGCATGTGAGCTACAATGCGCTGCCGGGCTGGCAGGGGATGCTCGGGATGCAGCGGCTGCTGCGCGAATCCGGGTTGCGGCTCGCGCAGCGGAGCGACCGCCAGGCGCAGGCCGGGCTCGGCGCGGTGCGCGACCTGATGGCGGCCGAGGCCTCGATGCTGTCGGCGGACAGCCGCATCGCCAAGTGGTTCCAGCAACTCGGCGGCCTCTCGCCGACCTATCTGGCGCATGAGTTCATGAATGCCGCCTGGCAGCCCTGCTGGCATGCCGAGGTGGCCGAGGCGCTGGCCGAGGCGCGGCTCGAATGGGTGGGCAGCGCGGTGCTGACCGAGAACTTCCCCGAGCTGACGATGACCGGCCCGCAGCGTGTCGTCTATGAGCGCTTCGAGGACCCGCTGATGCGGGAGCTGGTGAAGGATCTCTGCCTCGCGCGCACGCTGCGGCACGATGTCTATGTGCGCGGCGCGCGGCGGCTGAGCTCGGCGGCGCGCGATGCGGCGCTGCGCGACCTGACGATCGGGCTCTCGGTGCCGCTGGCGCGTGTCGCGCTCGAGGTCCAGGTGGCGGCGGGGAAGGCGGAGCTCGCGCCGGAGTTCTATCGCCCGGTGACGGAGATGCTGGCGCGCGGGCCGGCGAAGGTGGGTGATCTGCTGCACGCGCCGGGCGCCGTCTCCTCGCGCGAGAACCCTGCGGAGCTCGCGGGGCTGCTGGTCGGCACGCGCCAGGCGGTGGTGGTGGGCCGGCCGGAGGCTGGGCCGAACGAGGCGGCGACGCGGCTGAATGCGGCGCTGATCCGGCGCTATGCGGTGACGGAGAACCTGAACCGCAGCGCGGTGCTCGCGAGCCCGGTGCTGGGTGCGGGGCTTTCCTGCGCGACGCCCGACATCTTCGTCGCGGGGCGCGCGATGGCCGGGGAGGAGGGCGGCGATCCCGCCGGCTGGGTCGATACCCTCGGCGCGGGACTGGACGACGAAAACCGCGAACGCGTGCGTGAGGCGCTGATCCGCGCGCGGGACGAGACGCTGCCGGTGCTGCGCCAGCTGGGCTGCGTCCCGGGGTGACGCATGGGTGAAGTGGGGCTTCGCGCGCGGCGAAGCGGTGTGTCGCGCGTGGATATGGCAGGTGGCGGCCGGAACGCCTACATTCGAAGCATCGTCATCATCCGAAGGGGGGCCTGCCCCATGCGTCCGATCCATACGCGCTCCGCCGTCGCGCTCGCCCTGCTGTTCGGCACCGTCGCGCTGCCGGGTTTCGCTGCGGCGCAGTCCAACCCGTCCGCACCGCAGATCATCGACGCGCTGCGCCCGCGCGGCGACCAGCTCGGCGGCCCGACCCGCGGCATCCGCCCCGTGACCCCCGCGCAGCCGCAGGTGACGGCGCCGGAGCCGGCCGCGACGGCGCCGCAGATGCCGCCCGTCGCCGCGCCGCCTTCCTGGCACTTGTCGAGACAAGAAGACCCTTGAGAAACCTACGATTCAGGCCGTTGCCGCAGCCGGCGCCTATGTCGGAAATCCGCTTCCCAAGCTGAATGTCGTGGGTTCGATTCCCATCGCCCGCTCCAGCGCCCCGCCTCTCAGCCAAGCAGCAGCGAATCCACCGTCAGCGTCGCAGTCGTCAGGCCGGCGATGACGCCGAGCAGGTAGAGTTCGTCGCCCGTCTCGAGCACCCCGCCGCCATTCACGTCGCGCCAGAGATAGAGGCCGGTGTCGGCCGCGCCGTTCATGGCGAAGACCACCGTCCGCCCGGCGACGAAGCCGCTCTTGGCGCCGGCATCGCCGTTCACCCCGGCGGCGATCTTGGCGAAGTTGCCGAAATCCTCGCCCGCGCCGGTGCCGTCCGTGCTCAGGTCGTCGCTGACATCGAGGATGAACAGCGCATGCGTCGCGGCGTTCCAGGCCTCGTTCGCGGCGAGCTTCTTCACCCCGAGGCCGCTCGTCAGGCCGAGCCCGGCCTGCGAGAACACGATGATGTCGGTCGTCGTCTCGGCGGCGTTCTGCCGCGGCGCGAAGGCCAGGATGCGATCCGCCCCGGCGACGGGCTGCGTCGCGTTGATGTCGGCCGTGCCATTGGCGTTGCTGTTGTAGGCGATGCGGTCGCCGCCGGCGGTCAACTCCGCCAGGTCGATCACATCGCCGCCGGCATCGCCCCAGAGCGAATCGTTGCCGGTGCCGCCGATCAGCGTGTCGGCGCCCGTCCCGCCGCGCACCTCGTCATTGCCCGAACTCGCGTTCAGGCTGTCCGCGCCGTCATTGCCGAGCAGCGTGTCGTTGCCGCTGCCGCCGAAGACCGTGTCCGCGCCGGCGCCGCCGACCAGCGAATCCGAACCCGGATCGTCGCTCAGCACGTTGCCGTCCTGGCCGGCCAGCAGCGTGTCGTTGCCGCCGCCGCCGATCAGCGTATAGGGCCCGGAGGCGAAGAAGGCGCTGAGCGAATCATTCCCGTTCGTGCCCTGGATCGCCTCGAAGCCGCCGATCGTGTCGCTGTCCTCGCCGATCGTCACCAGCGCCTCGCCCAGCGCGTTGAGGCTGATCGTGACCGGGCCGGTGAGCGCCGCGTAGCTCAGCCGGTCGAGACCCGGGCCACCGAGCATCGAATCGCTGCCGGCGCCGGCCGTGACGGTGTCGGCGCCGTCGCCGCCCAGGATGGTGTCGGCGCCGTCGAAATCCTCGATCAGGTCATTGCCGGCCTCGCCATTGATCACGTCATTGCCGAGCCCGCCTCCCAGCACGTCGCTGCCGCCGCCGCCGAGCAGCGAATCCGCGCCGTCGCCGCCGAGCATCGTGTCGTTGCCGGTGCCGCCGAGATGGGTGTCGTTGCCGTCGCCGCCGGTGGAGCGCGCGGCGCCGGCGGTGTGGACGAAGGTCTCGTTGGCCTGCCCGCCGGTGATGGTGTGGCTCGTGCCCAGCTCGAACCGCCAGGCATTGGTGGAGCCGAACGTGACGGTGAAGCTCGATGCCCCGGCCGCGGTCAGATCGATGATCTCGAAATCGATGAAGCGGGTGCCGATCGTGACCGGCGAGGTCGCCACCGAGGGCATCCAGGCCACGCGGTCGGTGCCCGCGCCGCCCGAGACCGCGCCGGAGGAGCCGAACTCCCCCCGGTCGTCCACGATCAGCACGTCGTCGCCGGCGCCGAGCGTGCCGCGGACATAGCCCGTCCCGCTGCCGACGATGCCGCGCACGGTGTCGGCGCCGCTGCTGCCGGAGACCGAGAGCGAGCCCGCGGTGACGAAGGCCGCGACGTCCCAGGCGTAGCTCTCGAGCGAGAAGTCCGGGATCTGCGCCAGCAGCGCCGGCAGGTCGAGCACCGCCTCCCCCAGGATCAGCAGCTGGTCCGTGCCGGGCCCGCCCGCCAGCAAGGCCGTGCCCAGGACCTGCGCGAGCGTGCCGGCGATGGTGTCGTTGCCGCCGCCGAGCTCGATGGTCTGGCCCGCCCCCCCGAGCCGCGCGTAATCCGCCCAGGCGCTGCCGAGCACCGATTGCGCGGTGGTGCCGAGCGTGACGTTGCCGGCACTGTCGAGCACCAGGTCGCGCACGCTGTCGGGCAGGGCGATGGCGACGCGGATGCTGCGCGAGCCCTCCACGATCACCGTCTCGAAGCCGCTGACGCCCGTGAGGTTCAGGGAGCCGGCGCCGTCATAGCTTGCCAGCAGCGTGTCCGGCGCGGCCGGCAGCCCGCCCGAGAAGGCATCGCCGGTCAGCAGGCTGCTGTTGATCCGGCCGAAGGTGCCGATGACCGTATCGGCCCCGCCGGCGCCATGGACGACCTGCTGGTCGGCGGCCAGCGTGATGACGTCGTCGCCGGCCGAGCCCAGGGTGCGCAGCTCGAACGCGGCGGGCAGCACGACGCTCGCCGCCTGTTCGAGGCGGAGCTCCTCGAAATCCGTGAAGCGGCGCAGGTTCCACTCCCCGCCGGCCGCCAGCCTGATCATGTCGTGCCCGGCGCCGCCGCGCACCGCCGCGCCGGCGGCGCCCGAGGTCAGCAGGCGGACCGTGTCCTCGCCGGCACCGAGATCGCCACGCGCCGCGCCTGCGATCTCGAAGCGCTCGCTGGCATCGCCGCCGAGCAGCGTGTCCTCGCCGAAGCCGGCGGCGTAGGTCACCTGCCGGCCGGCCGGCAGCGCCCGCGTGTCAAGCCGCTGCCCGCCGGGGCCGCCGAGCACGAGCAGCGTCCCGATGCTGAGCAGGTCGGGCAGCGCGGCGCTGGTGATGCCGGCGCCGAGTTCGATCACCTCGAAGCCGGAGACATTGGCCAGCATCCCGGCCGCCACGGCGCCGTTGCCCTGCAGCACCAGCCGATCGGTGCCGGCGTTGCCCGCGAGCGAGTCGCCGCCGAGCAGCGCGAACTCGATCTCCACCCGGTCGTCGCCGCCGCCGCCATCCATGCGGTGGCCGTCGCCGCTGCTGATCGTGATGGTGTCGTCGCCCGGGCCGCCGGTCACCGTGTCGGCGCCCGCATTCGGCCCGGTGAGGAACTGCAGCCGCTCGGTCGGAACGACGCTGAAGAAGTCGATCCGGTCGGCGCCGCCGCCGCCGGTGATCCGCAGCACGCCGCTGTCGGAGCCGAGGGCGGTGGCGGAGAAGGTCAGCCGCGTGTCAACGGCATCGAGCGTGATCTCCTCGATCCCGCCGATGCCGGCGAAGAGCGATGCGGCGAAGACGCCGCCGCCGGTGATGGCGAGCACGTCGCCGAGCCCGCTTCCGCCCTGCGCGAAATCGGTCGCGGCGAGCGTGGCGAGGGTGGCCTCGAATGTGTCGGCCTCGGCATCGCCCCCGAGCAGGGTGTCGCCGCCAAGGGTGAAGGTCAGCACGGCCATGCAGCGGCTCTCCGAGGCCTCGCGCGACGCGGGGCCATCGGATCATTACGCCAGATACCCGAAGTGGCGGCAACAGGATGCGTCGGAAAAGGCCAGAACGACAGGAGTGTTCGTTGGCGGGCTCAGAACAGCCCGTCGATCCGGCCCTCCGCATCCAGCAGGATGGTCTCGGCCGCCGGGCGGCGGGGCAGGCCGGGCATGGTCATGATCTCGCCGCAGATCGCCACCACGAAGCCTGCCCCGGCCGAAAGCCGCGCGTCGCGCAGCGGCAGCACATGGCCGCTCGGCGCGCCGAGCAGCGTCGGATCGGCGGCGAAGGAATACTGCGTCTTGGCGACGCAGACCGGCAGATGGCCGAAGCCCTCCTGCTCCCATCGCGCGAGCTTCTGCGCGACCGGGGCGGGGATCGCGACATCCGCGGCACGGTAGATCTCGCGCGCGATGGTCCGCACCTTCTCCGCCAGCGGCAGCGCATCGGCGTAGAGCGGGGCGAAGCGCGCCGCGCCGCGATCGAGCCTGGCCTTCACGGCGCGCGCGAGGTCCATCGCGCCGGCCGCCCCGTCGCCCCAATGCGTGCACAGGATCGCCTCGGTATCCAGCCGCGCCATCGCCTGCTGCACGGCGGCGATCTCGGCCGGCGTGTCGGAGGTGAACCTGTTCAGCGCCACCACCACCGGCAGGCCGAACTTGTGCATGTTCTCGACATGGCGCGCGAGGTTCACCACGCCGCGCTCCACCGCCGCCACATCCTCCTGGCCCAGCGCGGCCTTCGCCACGCCGCCATGCATCTTGAGCGCGCGCACCGTGGCGACGATCACGCAGGCCCCGGGCGTGAGGCCGGCGAGGCGGCACTTGATGTCGAGGAACTTCTCCGCCCCGAGATCGGCGCCGAAGCCGGCTTCCGTCACCACCACATCCGCGAGCCCGAGCCCGAGGCGCGTCGCGACCACGCTGTTGCAGCCATGCGCGATGTTCGCGAAGGGCCCGCCATGGACCAGCGCCGGCGAGCCCGCGATGGTCTGCACCAGGTTGGGCGAGAGCGCATCGCGCAGCAGCACCGCCATCGCGCCATCGGCCTTGAGGTCGCGCGCGGTGACGGCCTTCCCCTCCCGCGTGCGGCCGACGATCATCCGGCCGAGCCGCGCCTGGAGATCGCCCAGGTCCTTCGCCAGGCAGAACACCGCCATCACCTCGGAGGCGACGGTGATGTCGAAGCCGTCCTCCCGCAGCACGCCCTGCGTCGCGCCGCCGAGGCCGACGACGCAGTCGCGCAGGTTGCGGTCGTTCATGTCCATCGCGCGCCGCCAGGTGACGCGGCGCGGATCGAGCGCGAGCTCGTTGCCCCAGTAGAGATGGTTGTCGAGCATCGCGGAGAGCAGGTTGTTCGCCGCCGTGATGGCGTGGAAATCGCCGGTGAAGTGGAGGTTGATGTCCTCCATCGGCAGCACCTGTGCGTGGCCGCCGCCGGTCGCGCCGCCCTTCACGCCGAAGCAGGGACCGAGCGAGGGCTCGCGCAGCGCGATCATGGTGCGCGTGCCGAGCGCGTTCAGCGCGTCGCCGAGGCCGATCGTGGTGGTGGTCTTGCCCTCGCCGGCGGGCGTCGGGTTGATGCCGGTGACGAGCACGAGCTGCCCCGCCGGGCGCGCGCTGGCCTCCGCCACGAAGTCCTGGCCGATCTTGGCCTTGAACTTCCCATAGGGTTCGAGCGCGGCCTCCGGGATGCCGGCGCGCGCGGCGATCTCGGCGATGGGCTTGAGCGTGGCGGCGCGGGCGATATCGAGGTCGGTCGGCATGAATCTCTCCCTGTCGTCCGGGCCTTATCCGGGGCGGGCCAGGGGAGCAAGCGGGGCTGGAACGGTCCGACGGATCGCGCCATCATCCCGGCAACGAGTGGAGGAGGACACGCCATGCAACGCCGCCATCTCCTGGGCAGCCTCGCCGCCCTGCCGCTGCTGCCGGGCGCGGCCCAGGCCCAGGGGGCGGGTGCCGCGCCCGCCTGGCCGACGCGGCCGGTGCAGATCCTGGTGCCCTTCGTCGCCGGCGGGCCGTCCGACATCGTGGCGCGCTCGATCGCCAACCGCATGGCGCAGGGCGTGGGGCAGCCGGTGGTGGCGGAGAACCGACCCGGCGCGAATGGCGAGGTCGCGGCGCGGATCGTGGTGCGGGCGGCGTCCGACGGGCACACGCTCTTCGTCGGCTCGATCGGCGTCTTCGCGATCAACACCGCGCTGCGGCCCACTCTCGGCTACGATCCGATCCGCGAGCTCACGCCGATCACGCTTGCCGTCACCACGCCGAACGTGCTGGTGGTGAACCCCGATCGCGTGCCGGCGCGCACCATGCCGGAGGTGATCGAGTGGCTGAAGCGCAATGCCGGGCGGACCAGCTATTCCACCTCGGGCATCGGCTCCTCCGACCATCTGACGATGGAGCTGTTCAAGCAGCGCACCGGCACCGATCCGCAGCATGTGCCCTACCAGGGCGGCGCCGCGGCGGCGACCGACCTGATCGCCGGGAATGTCCAGCTCTCCTTCCAGAATCTCGGCACCGTCGCGGGGCATATCGCCGGTGGGCGGCTGCGCGCGGTCGCGGTGACGGGGGCGGCGCGGCATCCGCTGCTGCCCGATGTGCCGACGGCGATCGAGCAGGGGCTGGCGGATTTCGTCGTCACCTCCTGGCAGGCGGTGATGGCGCCGGCGGGCATGAACGAGGCGCTGCTGGCGCGCGTGCATGCCGCCGTGGTGGAGGCGCTGAAGCATCCTGAGAATGTCCAGCGCCTGAACGGCATCGGCTTCGACGTGATCGGCAATTCGCCGGCCGAGTATCGCCAGTTCCAGGAGGCCGAGATCGCCCGCTGGCGGCAGGTGGTGCAGTCGGCGAACATCCGCGCCGAATAGGCGGCGCGGATCGGTCGCGATCCGCGGGATCGTGCGTCAGCCCTCCACGCGGATGCCGGCGGCCTGCACCACCGGCGTCCAGCGCGCGATCTCGCTGCGGATGAACTGGGTGTATTCGGCGGGCGTGGAGGCATGCACCTCGTAGCCCTGGCCGACCAGGTTGCGGCGCAGCTCGGTGCCCTCGGCCATCTGCTCGACGACCGCCGCGTGCAGCCGCGCGACGGTGGAGGCCGCGGTGCGCGCGGGGAAGAGCAGGCCGTAGAAGCCGGAGGAGATCAGCTCCGGCATGCCCTGCTCCACCACCGTCGCCACATCGGGCATCATCGGCGAACGCTGGCGGGAGCCGAGCGCGATGGCGCGCAGACGGCCTGCCAGCACCTGCGTCCCGGTCGGCACCAGCGCGTCGTAGAAGCCGTTGACCTGGCCCGAGAGCGCATCCTGGATCGCCTGGCCGGCGCCGCGATAGGCGACGACGGTGAGGTTCGGGCCGCTGCGCGCGCGCAGCACCTCGCCGGTCAGATGCGTCACCGCGCCCACATTCGGCACGGCGAGCGAGAAGCCGGCCGGCGTGCGGCCGGCGGCGAGCACATCGGCGATGGACCGCTCCGGCCGCGAGGGATGCACGGCGAGCAGGGTCGGGATGGAGGCGACGAGCGAGACCGGCTCGAAATCGCGCTCCGCGTCATAGGGCAGGCGCATGCCGAGCGCGGTGTTGAGCGCGATGGGGGCGGCGGCGAAGAGCACCGTGCTGCCATCGGGGGCCGCCTTCGCCACCGCGTCCATCCCCACGATGCCCGCCGCGCCGCCGCGGTTCTCGACCACGAAGGACTGGCCGAGCCGGTCCGACAGGCGCTGGCAGAGCAGCCGCGCGACGGTATCGAGCGCGCCGCCGGCCGCGGTCGGGACGACCACGCGCACGGCGCGCGTCGGCCAGGTGTCCTGCGCGAAGGCGGGCAGCGCCAGCGTGGCGCCGGCGGCGGCAAGCAGCGAACGGCGATGCATGGGTGTCTCCTCCGTCTCGTTCACCGCGGCGCCTTCGCGCCGGGCGTGATGGTCAGGTCGTGGATCGTGCCGGTGTAGGGGAAGGCGCCGTGGCGTTCGTGCAGCGACCACAGCACCGGGCCGCGACGGTCGAGGCCGACATCCAGCCCCTCGAAGACGCCGTAGATCACCATGCTCGGCGCCATCGGCGTGAACGGCACGGCCTCCGCGCCGTCCAGCAGCAGCCGCGCCTGGCCGCCCCGCTTCGCGAAGGCCCGGTAGTCGAGCGTGACGACGCGGTCGCCCGCGCCGACCGGCACGGTGGGCAGGTCGGTCGTGTCGCCGAAGCCGTTGTAGTGGAAATGCAGCCGCCCGCCCTCGATCCACATCACCATCCCGCCGGTCGGATCGCCGATCGCCCAGAGGATGCCCTGGTCATCGCCGCGATGCGCGAAGCGGATGGCGATGCTGAAGTCGCGCTCCGCTATCAGCGGAAAGAGGTCGAAGCGGTGCAGCGTCTCGCTGCCCGGCAGCACCTTGCGCGGCCGGTCGGCCTCATCGAGCGCCCAGGGCGGAAGATCGGCGAATTTGTGCAGCCGGTCGCGGTTGTCGAGCGGATAGACCTGGTTCGTCCAGGCCGCCTGGTCGAAGGCCTCGACGAGTTCCGCGAGTTTCTCCGGGTGTTTTCCGCGGAGGTCGGTGGCCTCGGAGAAATCGGTGTCGAGGTGGTGCAGCGTCCAGTTGTCCCAGGCGATCGCCTCGCCGCGCTTCTGGATCGAGCGCGCGAGCCAGCCCTCGCGGTAGAAGGCGCGGTTGGACCAGCACTCGTAGTACTGCTCGGTGCGCGGCGGTGGCGCGGCGGGATCATCCAGCAGCGCGGCGAAGCTGCGGCCATGCAGCGGGCGCGCCTTCAGCCCGTTCACCGTCTCCAGCACCGGCACGCCGGCGAGGTCGAGCAGCGTCGGCATCACATCCGTCACATGCGCGAATTGCCGCCGGATCGCGCCGCCGTCGCGGATGCGCGCGGGCCAGGAGAGGATGCAGGAAACGCGCCGCCCGCCCGCGCCCGTATAGGTCTTGAAGGAGGGGAAGGGCGTGTTGCACGCCTCCCCCCAGCCGGTGGGATAGAGCGAGGCGCTGCGCGGCGAGCCGAGGTCGTGGGCGTTGGCGCGCTCGACTTCGATCGGCGGCGGGGCGAGGCCCATGTAGCGGCGGTTGTTGTTGAACATCCCCGTCGGCCCGCCGGCATCGGTCGCGCCGTTGTCGCTGGTGACGAGGATGATGGTGTTGTCGAGTTCGCCGAGGCTGTCGAGGAAGGCGGTGAGCTTGCCGACATTCTGGTCCACGCAGTCGATCATCGCCGCGTAGCACTCCATGTGCCGCGCCAGCATCTCCCGGTCCTCCGGCGCGGTCGCCTCCCAGGGTGCGGCGCGCGGATCGGAGGGCGGCAGGATCGTGTCGGGCGGGATCAGGCCCATCTCGATCTGGCGACGGTGCCGCGCGGCGCGAACGGCATTCCAGCCGGCATCGTAGCGGCCGCGGTATTTCGCGAGGTCCGCGGGCTTGGCCTGCAGCGGCGCATGCGGCGCGTTGTTGGCGATGTAGAGGAAGAAGGGCTTGCGCGAGGACGACGCGCGGAGGTCCTTGACGAAGCGGATCGCGGTGTCGGTCCAGTCGTCGGTCGCGTAGTAGTCGGCCGGGAAGCTTTCGATCGGGACGACCTGGTTGCCTTCGGTCAGGCCGGCGGGGAAGAAGAAATGCGCCTCGCCTTCCAGGAAGCCGCGGAAATGGTCGAAGCCGCGCTGCGCCGGCCAGTTGCGGCGGTCGCCGGAGGGCGTGCAATCCGGCGTCGGCGTGTTGTGCCACTTGCCGGTCATGCAGGTGGCATAGCCCGCTGCGCGCAGCGTCTCCGGCAGGGTCGCGCAATCGAGCGGGATCTCGCCACGATAGCCCGGGTAGCCGGGATCGTTGTTGGCGAGCCAGCCGGTGCCGGCGGCATGCGCGTTCACGCCCGTCAGCAGCGCGGCGCGGGCCGGCGAGCAGATCGGATGCGTGGTGTAGTGGGCGAGCCGCAGGCCGCGCGCGGCGAGCGCATCCATGTGCGGGGTCGCGATCTCGCCGCCGAAGCAGCCGGGATCTGACCAGCCCATGTCGTCCATCAGGATGACGACGATGTTGGGCGAACCCGCTCTCGCCTGGCGGCGCGGCGGCCAATGCGGCGTGGACTCCGCGCGATCGCGCCCGATGCGGGCTGCCTCGGCTGGCATGCCGCCCCCTCCCGAAGTGTCTTGCTAGGGACGCTAGCCGAGGCGGTGCGGGCCTGTCATGGGTGCGAAGCGGGAACGTCGCCGAAACCACGCGAAGGGCAGGTGGAGCCTGCCGGCGCGTGCTGCCTGCCGCCGGCGTGGGGCGGCGTCAGATGCGCTTGGCCGCCATCACCGCGGCCGAGGAGCCGGCGCCGACGATCCAGCCCCAGGCGCGCAGCAGCGCACCCGCCGCGCCGCCATGCAGGTCGCGCGCCTCGTCGCGGTGATGGACCTCCTCCGCCTGGCAATGCGCGAGCAGCGCGCGGATCTCGGGGTGGATGCGCTCGGCGTCGAGGCGGTCGAGCTGCTGCTGGTAGTGGTGGTCCACGAAGCTCTCGACGGCATCGATCGTCACATGCACGGCGCGCGGGCCGAACAGCGCGGGGAGGAAGCCGGTCAGGAACCCCGCCACCTTCCAGATCGGCAGCAGCTTCGAGCGTTGCGTCGGCGGCAGCAGTTCCTCGAGCAGGTCGAGATGGCCCTGCTCGGTCGCGCCGTGCCGGGCCGCGAAGTCGCGCAGCGCGGGGTCGCGCGTGACGGCGAGGATGCCGCGATAGATCATCACCGCCCCCATCTCCCCCGCATGGTCGGAGCGGAGTTCCTGCACCAGCCAGCCGGGCAGCGGCGGCAGGGAGGCGAGCGGCGGGGCGGCGAGCGGCTTGGCGGCGTGGGTCATGGCGCGGCGGATGTGGCGCGGCGGCCCTGCCGTGCAACCCCTACAGCAGCTCGAAGTCCGAGGTCAGGCGGAAGCCGTTGTTGCCGCTGAAGGTCGGCCCTGCACCGGTGCCGACGGCCAGCAGGCGGAGGATATCGGCGCTGTCCACCGTGGCGTTGTTGTCGCGATCCTCGAAGTAATAGACGCCGAAGCGCGTGTTCGAGGCCCCGGTGATCACCAGGATGAGCTTCTCGAACACGGTCGGGTCGTTGTTCGTCAACCGGCTGCCGACCGCGTTGCGGACGGCGGTCAACGAGCCGAAATCGTCGGCCGCGATGCTCACGCCCTCCAGCCGCGCCGCCGAGTAGTTCAGGCTGACGTTCTGCGCGGCGCCGACGAACCAGGTGGTGGCGTCGGGCAGGCCGAAGCCGAAGCGGTCCACCATGATGAAGTTGCCCTCGAACTCCGTGCCGCTCACGCTGTCCGCGCCGGAGAGCGACTGCGTGGTGTTGATGTCCGCCGTGCCGTCCGAGACGGCGCGCAGCAGCGCGATGTCGGTCGTGGCGGCGGAAGTGCCGAGGAAGATGCGGTCGCCGCCCGGTCCGCCGACATGCACGTCGTTGCCGCCATTGCCGACCAGCGTGTCGGCGCCGCTGCCGCCGAACAGCGTGTCGTTGCCGCTGCCGCCATCCAGGCGGAAGGCGCTCGCCAGCGCGCGGCCGTCCACCGCCATGCTGCCGCCCGTGACGTTCACGCTGACGCTGGACTGGCCGCTCTGCGAGACCAGCGTGCCCGGCAGGCGCACGGCGGAGCCTTCGCCGCCGTCGAAGTTGAAGCTGTCGAAGCCCGAGACGCCGGCGAAGGCCCCCTGCGAGACGGTCTGTCCCGCGGCGACGCCCACCACCAGCGTGTCGAAGGCGGTCGTGATGGTGGCGCTGACGATGTCGAACGCGGTCAGCTCGCCCGGGCCGAAGGTGACGCGGTTGATGCCGGTGCCGACATGGATCTCGTCCACGCCCGGGCCGGCGAAGACCGTGTCGTTGCCGGCGCCGCCGAACAGCGTGTCGTTGCCGGCGCCGAGCTCGATCGTGACGCGTCGGGGCAGGCCGAAGCCGCTGACGTCGATCAGGTCGTCGCCGTCGCTGCCGCGGATCGTGGACATGGTGAAGCCGAGCCCGTCGGCGAAGGCGCCGGGGACCGTCACGGCCTGGCCGCCACTGGCGAGTTCGACGATCTCGATGCCGCTGACATTCGCGAAGGCGAGGGGCCCGACCGGCGCGTTGCCGAGCAGCCGCAGCGTGTCCGTCCCCGCATCGCCTGCCAGCACGTCGCCGGCACTGAAATCGGCGGATTCCACAAGGAACAGGTCGTTGCCGAGCCCGCCGGCCAGGCGGTCGTCGCCGGTGCCGGCGATCAGCGTGTCGGCGCCGCGGCCGCCGACCAGCGTGTCGGCGCCGTCGCCGCCCTCCATCCGGAAGAGCAGCGGCGTGATGAGCCGCACCACCTGCGACCCGTCCAGCCGGTCGTTGCCGGCGCCGCCGATCACGGTCATCACGTCGGCCCCGGCGCTGTCGCCGATGATGTTGGTGGGCAGGAAGACATCGTTGCCCGAGCCGAGCTCGAACCGTTCGATCCCCTGGAGCCGCCCGGCGAGGGCGCCGCTGATGCTGATGCCCTGGAAGACCTGGAAGGTCGGATTGAGATAGTCCAGCAGCCGCAGCGTATCCGCGTTCCCGGCCTCGTCGACGATGAAGTCCGAGGAGGTCAGCTCGTTCACCGCCACGATGTAGAGGTCGTTGCCGCTGCCGCCGTCCGCGCGGTCCAGGCCGGCGCCAAGGTCGAGCGTGTCCGATCCGGCGCCGCCGAGCAGCGTGTCGTTGCCCGCGCCACCCGACAGGAGGTCGTTGCCGGCATCGCCGACCAGGCGGTCATGGCCGTCGCCGCCGTCCAGCACGTCGTTGCCGCCCATGCCGGCCAGCACGTCGTTGCCCAGTCCGCCATAGAGCGTGTCGGCGAAGGCGCCGCCCACCAGGCGGTCGTTGCCGTCCTGGCCATCGAACACCACGCGCAGCGTCGCCTGCTGGCCGGAGAGCGTGTCGTCCAGCGCGCTGCCGAGGATGGTGAGCGGCACGAAGCCGCTGGTCGCGTAGGTGGAGGCGACGTTCACGACGAGGGCGGCGGGGACCGCCCCGGCCTGCTGGATGCGCTCGAAGCCCGACAGCGCGCCGAACTGCGCGGCGCCGAGCGTCCCGCCGCCCTGGAGGAGCAGCAGATCCTCCCCCTCCCCGCCATCGAGCCGATCCTCGGGGCCGAGCTGGCCCAACGCGATCTCCACGGTGTCGGCGCCGGCGCCGCCGAGCAGCGTATCGGCGCCGCCCCCGGCGCGCAGGATGTCGTTGCCGCCGCCGCCGACGAGGAGGTCGTTGCCGTCGGCGCCCGACAGCTGCAGTGGGGTGGCGACGATCCCGCCACCCTGCACGGTCATGCCCGCGCCGAGCGACATCACCCAGAAATCGGCCAGGTTGGTGCTGGCCACCATCGCATCGTCCAGGGTGATGTCGGCGCCGCCCGCGGTGGTGACGAGGATGCGCTCCACCTCCCGCACATTGGCGAAGTCGCCGGCGGCGAGCGTGATGGCGGCGTTGCCGGTCAGGCGGATCTGGTCGGGGAAGTTGCCCGCGCCGCCGCGCACCGTGTCCGTTCCGACCAGGCGACCAGTGGCTGCGACGACGAAGACATCCGTCTCCGTCGCTGTGCCGATCAGGGAATCGTTGGCGGCATTGGTCAGCGTGAAGGTGGCCAAGGCTCTGCTCCCGATTCTTACGCCAGCAGGATGTCCCGCCGAGGGTGCGGCGGCAACTTCACGGGTTCGCCAGCGTGTCGCGTGTTCCCTGGTGCGCCAGGCGGGGCTCACCGCGCCGCCGATCGTCCCATGCGCGGCGCGCGGGCCGAACAGGGCGGGGGAAGCCGGTCGGGCATCCCGCCACCTTCCAGGCCGGCAGCGGCTTCGCGCGGTGCGCCGGCGGCAGCAATTCCTCGATCAGGTCGAGTTGGCCCTGCCCGGCCGCCGGGTCCCGTCCGGGACGGGGCGTCGCGCGCGGCCGGCGCAAGCGCGAGGCGATGTGGCGCGGCGCATGCGGCCGCGCCCCACCCCGACCCTCCCCCCCCCCCCCGCGGGTGGAGAGGCAGGTCGGGTCAGATGATGTCGAAGGCGCTGGTCAGGCGGAAGCCGCGATCCTCCCCGAAGCCGGGCACGTCGCCGGTGCCGATGGCCAGCAGACGGAGGATGTCGGCGCCGTCCACCGTCGCGTTGTGGTCCCGGTCCTCGAAGTAGTAGACGCCGAAGCGGGTGTTGCTGGCGCCGCCGATCACCAGGATGATCTTCTCGAACACGGTCGGGTCGTTGTCCACGAGGCGACTGCCGACCGCGTTCCGCACCGCCGTCAGCGAGCCGAAATCGTCGCCCGCGATCTCGTTCCCCGTGTTCAGCACGGCGGCCGAGTGGTTGAGGCTGATGTTGCTGTTGAGCCCGATGAAGAAGGTGGTGGAGGAGGGAAAGCCGAAGGCGAGGCTGTCCGCCATGATGAAGTTGCCCTCGAACTGCGTGCCGTCCACGCTGTCGGCGCCGGAGATGGGCTGGGTGGTGTTGATGTCCTGCGTGCCGTCCGAGACGGCGCGCAGCAGCGCCACGTTGCGGTCCGCTGAGCCGCCCAGGAAGATGCGGTCGCCGCCCGGGCCGCCGATCATCGTGTCGTCGCCGCCATTGCCGACCAGCGTGTCGGCGCCGGAGCCGCCGAACAGGATGTCCTCGCCGTTGCCGCCATTGATGCGGATGGCGGGCACGACGCCGCGGCCATCCACCACCATCCCCTGGCCCACGACATTGACCGCGACGGTCGCCTGGCCGCTCTGCGACACGATGGAGCCTGGCAGCCGCACCGCCGAGCCCGCGCCGCCATCGAAGTTGAAGACATCGAAGCCCGAGACGCCGGCGAAGACGCCCTGCGCCAGCGTCTGCCCGGGGGCGACGCCGACCACTAGAGTATCGAAAGTGGTCGCGGTGCTGGCGGTGACGATGTCGAGCGACGAGAGCTCGCCGGGGCCGAAGGTGACGCGGTTGACGCCGCCGAAGACATGGATCTCGTCCACGCCCGACCCGGCGAAGATGCTGTCATTGCCCGCGCCGCCGATCAGCGTGTCGTTGCCGGCGCCGAGCTCCACCGTCACGCGCCGACCCGCCGCGAAGGCGCTGACGTCCACGAAGTCGTCGCCATCGCCGCCGCGGATGGTGGACATGATGAAGCCGAGCTGGTCGGCGAAGGCGCCGGGCAGCGTGACCGCCTGGCCGCCATCGGCCAGCTCGACGGCCGCGATGTTGCTGACATTGGCGAAGGCGGCGGGGCCGACCGGGTCGTTGCCGATGAGCCGCAGCGTATCGACGCCGGTGTCCCCGTCCAGCGTGTCGGCGCCGGTGAAATCGGCCGACGGCATCAGGAACAGGTCGTTGCCGGCGCCGCCGAACATGCGGTCATTGCCGGTGCCGGCGCTGAGCGTATCCGCCCCGCGCCCGCCGACCAGCGTGTCCGCGCCGTCGCCGCCCTCGAACAGGAAGCGCAGCGGCGTGGTGAGGCGCGACACCTGCGAGCCGTCCAGCCGGTCGTTGCCGTCGCCGCCGATCACGGTCATCACATCGGCGCCTGCGCTGTCGCCGATCGCATTGGTGGGCAGGAAGACATCGTTGCCGGAGCCGAAGACGAAGCGCTCGATCCCGAGGATGCGCCCGGCCAGCGTGCCGCTGATGCTGACGCCCGTGAAGGAGAGGGTGATCGGGTTGACCACATCGGTGATCTGCAGCGTGTCGGCCGCGCCGGATTCGTCGGCGATGAGATCGGTGGAGGCCAGTTCGCCGGCCGGCACGAGATAGAGGTCGTTGCCGGCCCCGCCATCCGCGCGGTCCACGCCCGAGCCGAGGGAGAGCGTGTCGGCGCCCGCGCCGCCCAGCAGCGTGTCGTTGCCGGCGCCGCCGATCAGCAGGTCGTTGCCGGCATCGCCGGTCAGGCGGTCGTCGCCGTCGCCGCCGTCCAGCACATCGTTGCCGCCCATGCCGGCCAGCACGTCGTTGCCGCGGCCGCCCAGCAGCGTGTCGGCGAAGGCGCCGCCGACCAGGCGGTCCTGGCCGTCGCCGCCGTCGAAAAGGACCGCCAGCGTCGCCTGCTGCGCGCTCATCGTGTCGTCGCCGGCGGTGCCGACGATGGTCAGCGGGCCGCCGCCGCCGGTCGAGTAGCCGGGCGCGACATTGACCACCAGCGGCTGCCCGGTGCCGGGGGCGATCTCGATCCGCTCGATGTTGCGCAGCGCGCCGAACAGCGCGTGGCCCAGCGTGCCGGCGCCGAACAGGTACAGCACGTCGCTGCCCTCGCCGCCGTCGAGCAGGTCATTGGCGCCCAGATCGGCGAAGACCAGCTCGATCGTGTCGGCGCCGCCGCCGCCCAGCATCGTGTCGGCGCCGCTGCCGGGGCGGAGGACGTCGTTGCCGCCGCCGCCCGCCATGTAGTCGTTGCCGTCCCCGGCATCGAGCACGAGCTGGATGCCGAGCACCGCGCCGCCGAAGATCGTGTCGCCGCCGACGCCGCCGAAGACCTGGAAATTGCCGCGGTCGGTGGTGGCGACCATCGCATCGTCCAGCTCGACGCTGGCGCCCGCGGCGGCGGTGATCTGCAGGCGCTCGATGCCCCGCGTATTGGCGAAGACGCCGGCGGCGAGCGCCAGCGTGCCGGTGATGCGGATGGCGTCGATGAAGTTGCCGCCGCCGCCCTGGATCGTGTCGGCGGCGGCGTAGCGGTTGGCGGCGGGCACGAGAAAGACGTCGGCTTCCGTGTCGGCGCCGATGAAGCTGTCGATCCCGGCGGTCAGGGTATAGACGGCCATCGCAACTCTCCCGGTTTCCTGCAGGCTGGCCCCTGCGCCCGGGAGAGACAATCAATCAGCAGTTGCGAACGGTGGCGCGTGTTGCGTGGCGCGGCGGAGTTGAACGCCCCGCCGCGCATCGTGATCGCGCGGTCAGCGCGCGCGATACTCCCGGTGGCAGGCGATGCAGGTGCCGCCCGTGCTGCGGATCGTGTCGGCCGAGACGCTGCCGGCGGCCGCCGCGGTCTTCAGCGCATTCAGCGATGCGACCATGTTCTGGGCGCGCGTCGCGAAATCGGCGCGGTTGGCCTCGATGGCGGCCAGCGCGCGGGTCTGGGCCGCGCCGGTGCCCTGCGCCAGCGGCGGGGTCAGGCTGGCGGCGGGCACCTTGCCCGGCAGGCCCTGGTAGAAGGGGATCATCTGGTCCACCCGCCCGGCGATCTGCGCCTGGTCGCCGCGGCCCTGCACGACGGCGGCGATGGCGTCCAGATGGTCCTGCATCTGCCGGAAGCCCGCACGGCGCTCCGCCGCGACATCCGGCTGCGCCAGCGCGGCGCCAGCCACCCCCACCGAAGCCGCGGCGACCGCGACCAGCACCCAAACCCGCATGCGTCCATCTCCCGGCGCGTGGAATGTGCGGAGCATCGCCAAGCCGGCGGCAGGGGACAAGCGGCCCCGGCGATCACAATGGATGCGGTGCGGCAGGCTCCGCGGGCTTGTCGCGAACAGCCCCCTTCGCTATACGGCGCGCCTCGCCCCGGTGACATGCCGGACAGCGATGCCGCGCGCCCGCCGGAGTGTAGCTCAGCCTGGTAGAGCACTGTGTTCGGGACGCAGGGGCCGGAGGTTCGAATCCTCTCACTCCGACCAGTTGCCGCGCGGCCGTGAAGCCCCGCCAGGACCATTCCTGGCGGGGTTTTTCGCAACTGCAGCAGTTCGCGTGAAATCAACGTCATGCGGCCGAAAGCTGGCCCGCCGCTTGCTCCTTCCGGAGGCGTATCCGACGACCTCCAGGGAGTGACCATGCGCATTGCACAGTTCCTCGGCGCCGCCACGCTGCTCGGCGCGACCCTGCTCGGTTCCGCGCCAGCGGCCGCGCAACAGACGATCGAGAGCGCCGGGCTCACCATCACCACCACGCCCGCCATCACCTCGGACTACGTGTTCCGGGGCATCAGCCAGACCCGTTCTCGCCCGGCCATCCAGCTCACCCTGGATGTCGAGCACACGAGCGGGCTCTATATCGGGCTCTTCGCCTCGAACGCGAATTTCGCCGGCACCAACATCCGCCAGGAGGTGGACCTCAGCCTCGGCTACCGGTTCGAACTCGCCGGCGTGAAGCTCGACCTCGGCGCCACCTATTTCGGCTATCCCGGCTACGACAAGCCGCCGGGCGGCTTCGAGGCGGCCTGGTGGGAAGGCACGCTGCGCGCGACCTACGAGGCGGAGCCCTTCAAGTTCCTCGGCTCCGTCGCCTTCTCGCCCAATTTCAACGCGGAATCGGGCCAGGCCTGGTACGCCGAGGCCGGCTTCGACCTGACGCTCGACTTCGGCTTCACCCTCGGCTTCCGCGCCGGCTACCAGTGGATCGAGCGCAACTTCGCCAATCCGGCGCGCCCGACCCGCGGCGCCTTCGGAGCCGAGGATTACGGCCTGCTCTCGCTGACCGTCTCGCGCGAGATCGGGCTCGGCATCGTCGGCGCGCTCAGCGTGACGCACACCACGCTCGACCAGGGGGATTGCTTCGGCGGGCTCAAGCTCTGCGGCACGCGCTACTTCGCGACGATCAGCCGGCCCTTCTGACCGGCCGCCCGATCCGCCCCTACCCGGCGCGGACCGCCCAGAACATCAGCGCCCGCGCCGGCCAGGTCCAGGCGATGCCGGCGACGCCGAAATAGAGGAGCTGGACGGTCCAGTGCCATTGCAGCACCGGATCGGCCAGCGCCACCACGGCGCCGACATAGAGGACGAAGCCCAGGACCCCGAGGATCAGCGCGATCAGCTTGCGTGGCATGGCGGGGATGTGGCCCGGTCCGGCGGGGCCGCCAAGCCTCGGCGGTTGCGGTGCAGCGCGGCCTCGCCTAGTTTTCCTCGTGAGGAAGGTTGAGCGCGCCGGGGGCCGGAAGGGCCCCCCGGCCGCTTGCGCCTTCTGCCTGGCAGGGACGCAGCGCACCGCTCCATGACCGATACCGCGAAGCGGCTCGAAGCCGATCCGGGCCTGGACCTCAGGGACCATATCCGCGGCATCCCGGATTTCCCGAAGCCGGGGATCCTGTTCTACGACATCTCCACCCTGCTCCGGCACGCCAGCGCCTGGCGCACCGCCATGGCGCGGCTGGCGGAGGTCATCGGGCCGCACAAGCCCGACATGCTGGCCGGCATCGAGAGCCGCGGCTTCCTCGTCGCGGCGCCGCTGGCGCTGGAACTCGGCCTCGGCTTCGTGATGCTGCGCAAGCCGCGCAAGCTGCCGGGGCTCACCATCGGGCTGAACTATGCGCTCGAATACGGCACCGACCGGATCGAGATGCAGGCGGATGCCGTCAAGCCGGGCATGCGCGTCGTCGTGCTCGATGACCTGCTCGCCACGGGCGGGACGATGGCGGCGGGCATCTCGCTGCTGCGCCAGGCGGGTGCGGTGGTGCCGGCGGCGGCCTGCCTGATCGAACTGACCTTCCTCAAGGGGCGCGAGCGCCTGGATGTCCCCTTCGAATCCCTTCTCGCCTACGACAGCTGAGGCGCCCGGGCCCGAGGCCGCCGGCTTTGCCGGGGCGCTGGCGGAAGCCGTCGCCTCGGCGCCGACCGGCGTGGTGATCTCCGATCCCAACCTGCCGGACTGCCCGATCGTCTTCGCCAATGCCGCCTTCCACCGCATCTCCGGCTATCCGCCGGAGGAGGTGATCGGGCGCAACTGCCGCTTCCTCCAGGGCAGGGGCAGCGATCCGAAGGCGGTCGCGGCGATCCGCCGGGCGCTGGCCGAGGCGAAGCCGATCGACATCCGCCTGGTGAACTACCGCCGCGACGGCCGCCGCTTCGTCAACGAGCTGCACATCTCCCCCGTCTTCGGCCCAGACGGCGCGCTGCGCTACTTCATGGGCATCCAGCACGACGTGACGGAGCAGGTGCGCGCCGAGGAGGCCGCCCGCCGCGCCCGCCGCGCCGCGGAGCGCGCGAACGCCCAGAAATCCGACTTCCTCGCCTTCGTCAGCCACGAGGTGCGGACGCCGCTGAACGGCGTGCTCGGCACGCTCTCCCTCCTGCTCGACACGCCGCTCGATTCCGAGCAGCGCGCCTATGCCGAGACGGCGCGGCGTTCCGGCGAGACGCTGCTCTGGACGGTGAACGAGCTGCTCGATCTCAGCCGGATCGAGGCCGGCGAGCTCGAGCTCGAGGAGATCGCCTTCGATCCCGGCCAGCCGCTGCGCGAGGTGCTGGCGCTGCAGGCGGCGGCGGCGGCGGACAAGGGGCTCCGGCTGACCGGCACGGTGGATGCCGCGCTGCCCGCGCGCGTGCTCGGCGATCCGCGACGGCTGCGCCAGGTGCTGATGAACCTCGCCGACAACGCCATCAAGTTCACCGGCTGCGGCGCCGTCGAGATCCGCATGGAGAAGGCCGAAGGGCGCATCGAGGTCTCGGTGCGCGACACCGGGCCGGGGCTGCCGCCCGCGCTCCGCAAGCGGCTGTTCCGCCGCTTCCAGCAGGCCGATGCGGGCACCGCGCGGCGGCATGGCGGATCGGGGCTCGGGCTGATGATCTGCCGCCGGCTCGTCGGGCTGATGGGCGGCGAGATCGGGGTGGAAAGCGAGCCCGGGCGGGGCAGCGTCTTCCGCTTCCACCTGCCGCTCCGTCCGGCGCCCGCCGATGCGCCCGGCCTGCCGGAGCCGCCGCCGGGCGAGGCGCTGCCGCGCCGCATCCCGGGCGAGGCGCCGCATGCGCGGCTGCTGCTCGCCGAGGACAGCGAGGCGAGCCAGCTCGTCGCCGCCGCCATCCTCCGCCGCGCCGGCTACGAGGTGGACCTGGTGCGGGACGGCGAGGCGGCGGTGGAGGCGGCGATCGCCGGCATCCACGACGCGATCCTGATGGATGTGCGGATGCCCGGGCTCGACGGCTATGGCGCGACGCGGCGCATCCGCGCGCTGCCGGGGCCGGCGGGGCGGGTGCGCATCCTGGCGCTGACCGCCTCCGCCCTGCCGGGCGATGTGGAGCGGAGCCTCGCGGCCGGGATGGACGCGCATCTGACCAAGCCGGTGGACCGCGCCGGGCTGCTGGGTGCGGTGGCCGCGCTGCTGGCGGCGGTGCCGCGGCGCGCGGTGCTCGCGCGGCCGGCGGCGGAGCCGGGGCCGGCGCATGCGCTGCTGGTGCGCGAGACGCTCGACGAATTGCGCGCCGCGGTCGGCCCGGGGCGCCTGCCGGACCTGATCGGCGTGTTTGCCGCCGAGACGCTCGCGCGGCTGCGCCGCCTGTCGGAGGACCCCTCGCCGGCACGGGTCGAGACGGAGGCGCATGCGCTGCAATCGGCCGCCGGCACCTTCGGCGCGGCGGCCCTGCGGGAGGCGGGGACGGCGCTGGAGCGCGCCGCCGTCGCCGGCGATGCGGCGGCGCTGGCGGCGGCGTTGGCGGCGCTGCCGAAGCTCGTCGAGCGGACGCTGCGGGCGCTGTCCCACGCCGCGGGCGTGACGGCGGGCAGCCCGGGCTGACGCCCGGCCGGGGGCGCCCGCCACCCTTTTGCCCCATTCGCGGTCTTTATGGACCGGCAAACGACCGCAGGGAGGCCGGGCGCATGACCCTTCGCATCGCCAGCCGCCGCCGGCTGCTGGCCCTCACCCTGACCGGCCTCGCGACGCCCGCCCTTGGCGCGACCGGCGTGCCCGAGGCCGTGACGCTGCTCGCTCCGGGCCCGGAGGTCGGGCCGGGCGCCGGCTTCGCCCGGCGTGCCGCCACGGGCCTGCCGCGCGGCCTGGCGCAGGCGGCCTCCTTCCGCGTGTCCCTGCTCGGCGGGCCGGACGGCATCACCGCGGCCAACCGCTTCGCCGCCTCCACCCCCGCCGATGGGCGGCTGCTGCTCGCCCTTCCCGGGGCAGCGATGCAGGCGCTGCTGCTCGGCGAGAGCCGGGCGCGGTTCGAGCCGCGCCACTGGCCGGCGCTCGCGGGCAGCGTCATGCCGGCGCTCCTGGCAGGTCGCGGACCCCTGGGCGCGCTCGGCCGGGTCCGGCTGGCGCTGCCCGGGCCGGCGGCGCCGGAGGCCGCGGGGCTGCTCGCGCTCGATGTCCTGGGCCGCCCGGCGAGCCCGGTCTTCCCCTCCGGCGGCGTGACGGCGGAGCAGGCGGTGGCCGCGGGCGCGGCGGATGCCCTGGTGCTGGCCGGGCCGGGCGCGGCGCAGCGCGCGGCGGCGCTCGGCCTTGCGCCGTGGTTCGCCTTCGACGGCGTGGAAGGCGTGCGCGAGCCGGGCCTGCCGATGCTCGGCGACCTGCTGCCCGATCCGCCCTCGCCCGACCTGCTCGCCGCGCTGCGCGCCGCCGGCGCCGCGCTCGGCGTGCGCGGGCTGCTCGTGCTGCCGGCGCTGACCTCCGCCGATGTGGTCGCGATGTGGCGCGATGCGGCGCGGCGCTGGATCGAGTCCGACCCGCAGGGCATCGAGCCCGGCGCCCGCCATGCCGCGCCGGAGGAAGCGGCGCGCGCGCTCGCCGCGCTCTGCCCGGGGGCCGAGGCGGCCGCGGCCTATCGCGACTGGGTGCAGCGTCGCTTCGCCTGGCGCGCTACCTAGCCAGCCCCAGCCGGTCGAGCGCCCGCCACAGCGGCTCGACCAGCAGGTTGCAGACCAGCGTGCGGATCAGGTGGAAGCCGAGCACCAGCGGCACGCCGAGTTCGAGCGCCTTGGCCGTGATGGTCATCTCCGGCATGCCCCCCGGCGCCATGCCGAGCACCGCCGCGCCGAGCGGCAGGCCCGAGACCCAGCCGAGCCCCATCCCGAGCGCGCCGAGCAGCACCACCAGCACCACCGTGTTGAGCGCCGACGCGATCGCGAGCCGCCGCGAGGAGAGCAGGAAGCGCCGGCTGATCCGCGCGCCGAGCGTGAGCCCCATGCCCACCTGCGCTCCATCCACCATCCAGCCCGGGACGCCCGAGGGCAGGATGCCGGCGGTCGAGAGCGCGATCACCATCGCGCAGGGCCCGAACATCCAGGGATTGGCGAGCCCGGTCCGCGCCATGGCGAAGGCTGCCAGCGTGCCGCCGGCGAGCATCAGCGCGAGCCCGAGCAGATGCACCTCCGGCCGGTCGGGCAGGAAGGCCTCCGCGCCGCCGCGCGGGGCGAGCCAGGTGACGAGCGGCGGCACCAGCACCACCACGAGCATGACACGGATGGTCTGCGCCAGCGTGACCGCGGGGACCGAGACGCCGGCGCGCTGCGCGAGGACCGCCATCAGGATCACGCCCCCCGGCACCGCGGCGTAGAAGCCGGTGCGCGGGTCTGTGCCGGCGACGCGGGTGAACATCCGCGCGGTGAGCGCGCCCGCCAGCATCGCCAGGCAGGCCGCCACCGCGAGCCAGGGCAGCGCGAAGGCCAGCGCCTGCATGACGGAGGGCGTGAAGGTCTGCCCGAGCCCGAGCCCGAGCAGCAGCAGCGCGGCGGGCCGCGTCGGCGCCCAGACCGCGGCGCGCTCATGCCAGGCGAGCGCGCCGGTCGCGGCCATCGCGCCGAGCATCCAGGCGAGCGGCACGCCGATCAGGTTGAACAGCGCGCCGCCGGCGGTCGCGACGAGCAGCGTGAGGAGGAAGGGCAGGGCGGCGGACACCGCCGCGAAGCTTCGGCCTGCCGCCGCTTCGCGTCAAATCGCGCCGCGCTACGCGGCGACCGCGCGCGGCGCGCGATAGGCCGGGAAATACGCCCCGCCGAGCGCGCCGCCGAGTTCGGCGCATGCCGGCGCGTCCAGCACCGCGCCGAGCAGCAGGTTCACGCGCGCGGCATTGGCGAAGCCGGCCTTGAAGCGATCCAGTCCGCAGGGCGGCTGGCCGGCCTCGGCGAGCCCGCCGCCGAGCTGGATGCAGGCGACGCCGTCCGCCAGCAGCGCGCGGATCGCGGCATCGAGCACGAGATAGCCCGCGCCCGCCGCCCGCGCCTGCGCATCGCCTGCCGCGAGGTGATACCAGGCGAGGTCGCCCGCGCGCAGGAACAGCGCCATCGCGATCACCGCCCCGCCGGCGCTGGCGGCGAAGATGCGCGGCGCGAGCGGCGCGAGGGCCGCGGCATAGGCCGGGCCGAGATCGTGCAGCCCGCCGCCGAGCCCCTTCCGCGCGACCAGCCCGCCATAGAGCCGCGTCCAGTCCGCCAGCACCGCGGCGAAGGGCAGTTCCGCGACCTCGCAGCGCCGCGCGGCGCGGCGGAGTTCGGCGCGGTGATGCGCCGAGGGCGCGTAGCCCGCCTCGGCGCGGACCAGATGATGCCGCTTGTAGGGCCGCGCGAGGGCGAAGGGCGCGGTCCCGTGCGGCGGCCGTTCGGGATCGGCGACGATCACCGCGCTGATCGCGCCGGCGGCGCGCAGCTCCGCGAGGCCGGCGCGGAGATCCCAGCGCGGATCGAAGCCGAGCAGCGGATAGGGCCCGGCCGCGTCCCGCCGCGCCGTGCCGGGCACCGGGCGCAGCAGCAGCCCAGCACCGCCCCAGGCCCCGATCGCGACCGCGCGCTCGCCGGCGCGCGCCTGCGCGGCGACGTGGCGCGGATCGGCAAAGGGCGTCATGCCGCCTTCCAGGCCGCGGGCAGCACGCCGCCCGCACGGCGCGGCGCGCGCCAGACATGGAAGGTGTATTCCCAGAGCCCGTAGTCGCTGCGCATCGCCACATGCCGCGCGAGCCGCGTGCGGCAGAAGTGCAGCACGTCGTCGGCGGGCCAGTGGAACAGGTCTTCGCGTTCCCACTCCACATGCTTGCTCATGGCGTTGAAGGCGAGGCAGCGCGCGGCATGCGGCCAGAGGGCGGCGAGCGTCGCCTCGCTGTAGGCGCGCATCGGCTCCGCGCCGTTGGTAAAGCGCGCGGTGAACAGGCCGATGGCGAGCACCGCGTCGAACGCGCCCGCCGGCACCCCGCCCGAGAGCGGATCGCCGGCGATGAAGCGGAGTGTCGGCCAGCGCACGCGGGCGCGCTCCAGGATGGCGGCGGAGGCGTCGAGGCCGGTGTAGTCCACCGCGTCGAGCAGCCCGTTCGCCGCCAGCCAGTCCGGCAGGAAGCCGAGCCCGCAGCCGACATCGAGCAGCCTGAGCCGCGGCTCGCCCGGCGCCGGCAGCAGCGGGCGGAGGAACACCTCGTAGCGCGTCGCGAGATCCTCGGCATTCGGCCACCACAGGCCCTGCGGCGTGGCGCCATGCTCGGCGAAGCGCGCCTCGATCGGCGCGACGATGTTCCGCAGGACCGCGTGATGCGTGGACATGCGCCCTCCCTCAGGCGGCCTTGGGCAGGTCGAGCCGGTCGGCGAGCGCCGCGGCATCGGTGACGAGATCGCCGATCAGCGCGTGTCCGCCCGTCGCGCCGCGCAGCACCGCGACATCGCCGAGCGACGCGAGCTGTGCCAGCGCCCGTTCCCGCGCCGCGCGGCTTTCCACCGTCTCCACCGCGAAGCGGCCGGTGCCGAGCGCGATCTCCGCCCGCACCCGCGCGCCGGCCGGCAGCAGGCCGAGCGCCGGGAGCGTGGGGCCGAGCGGGGCGGGCTCACGCAGTTCCGCGACGATGCGCCAGACGCCGCCCACCGGGCCGCCTTCCAGCCGGTCCGGGAAGCCGAGGCGGAGGAAGGGCGTCGCCGGGTCGTAGGATACGAGCCAGTCGCGCGGCGGCGGCGCGCCGCCCTCGATCGCGAGCAGCGCGGCGGAGATGGGCATGCCAGGCTCCGGCACCTCCGGCAGGTCCGGCAGCGCGCGCGGCGGCGCGGCGAGGACGAAGAGATCGCAGGCGAGTTCGCCGCCATCGGCGAGCCAGGCGCCGCGCACGCGCCCGCCCCGCTCGATGAGGCCGCCGAGACGGGTGCCGGTGCGGATCGTGACGCCCGAGGCGCGCAGCGCCGCCTCGAGCGCCGCCGTCCAGGCGCCGATGCCGCCGCGGGTTGGATAGAGATAGCTGGGCCCCGCCTGCGGCGCATCGGCCGCGCGCGGATGGGCGAGCCGCGCGCCGAGATGGCCGAGGCGGAGCAGCCGCTCCGTCTCGGCCTGCTCGGCGACGACGATCCGCGCCGGCAGGCGCCCGGCGGCGGCGAGCGGCGCGAGCCGCTCCGCCGCGGTGCCGAGCAGGCTGCGGCAGGCCGGGCCCAGCGCGGCCTCCAGCAGGGTCGGGCCATGCGTCGCGCGGAAGCGCGTGGCCAGATCGGGCGCGGCGGCGGCGGGATCGGGCGCGTCCGCGCGCGCGATCATCTCCGCCCGCGCCCGCGCGAGCAGCACGGGATCGAGCGCGCGTGCATCGAGGCAGCCGGTCTCGGCGCGGAGCCGCCCGGCGAAGAAATGCGCCTCGCGCGCAACGGGCCCGAGCCGATGCCAGCCGAGCGGCAGTTCGTGGAAGACGCGCGCATCGGCCCAGCCGAGGCCGCTCTCGCGCGGCACGCGCAGGCCGAGATCGGCCGGGCCGAAGGGCGTCGGGAGGCTGCGCCAGCCGGCGCCGAGCGCGGGCCCGGCCTCGACGATCGTGACCGCCGCGCCGCGCGCCGCGAGCAGCCGCGCGGCGAGCATCCCGCCGAGCCCGCCGCCGAGGATGAGGGCCCGCCTCACGCGGCCCGCCCGCGCGGGCGCCGCCGGCGATCTGCCAGCGCGGCGCGCATCGCGGCGAGGATCTGCGCGATCGCGGCGCCGTCCATGTCCGGGTGGAAGGGCAGCCCGAGCGTGCTGTCGGCAAGGCGTGCCGTGACCGGCAGCGCCTCCTCGCCCGGCATGCGCGGGCATTGCGCGAAGGCGGGCTGCGCCTGGCAGCCGCCGCCCCACCAGGCGCGCGTCGCGATGCCGTCGAGGCCGAGCGCGATCGCGACCTCGCTCGCGCGGCGTCCGGGCGGCAGGCGCAGCACGCAGGTGGAGCTCACCCAGGCCTCGGCGAAGCCGGCGAGGAAGCGGCAGCCGAGCGGCTCCAGCCCCGCGCGCAGCGCGGCGCCGACGGCCATGTATTCGGCCCGCCGCGTCTCCCACGCGTCGAGCGAGGCGAGGGCGACGGCGGCGTGGTACTCGCTGAGCTTGGCGTTGAGCCCCGGCACCTCCGCGACGCGGGCGCCGAAGAAGCCGAAATTGGCGGCGCGCTTCACGCGGCGGGCGAGATCGGCATCGGTGGTGGCAACGAAGCCGCCCTCGCCGGCGCAGACGGCCTTGGTCGCGTGCATTGAGACGACCATGGGCGCGCGGCCGACGCTGAGCGCGTCGAAGCCGGCGGCGGCATCGATCACCACCGCGATGCCGGTCCGCGCGGCGAACGCGTCCCAGGGCGCCGGGTCGAGCGGCAGCCCGAAGGGTGCCACGGGCACCACGGCGGCCACGGGCAGGTCCGGCCAGCCGGGCGGACGCTGCGCGAGCACCCGCAGCAGCGCGTCGCCGACCCGCCCAGGCGTGAGGCTCCAGTCGCTCTCCTCCACGTCGAGGAAGCAGGGGGTGAGCCCGGCGGCGAGCGCGGCATGGGCGGTCGCGACGAAGGTCCAGGCCGGCATCAGGCAGAGCCCGCGCCGCTGCGCCGCCGGCCGGTCCTCGAGCGCCGCGCGCAGCGCGCAGGCGAGGCCATCGGTGGCGGTCGAGACGGTGACGACGGCCGCCTCGAAGCGCGCGGCGAGGCGCGCCTCGAGCTCGGTGTTGAGCGGACCCCAGTTGGCGTAGATGCGCGCCGCGTCCATCCGCCGCAGATAGGGCAGCAGCGCCTCCGCCGACGGCAGCCTGGGCCGCGCGACCGGGATGGCGCGCGGCGTCGCCGCCGGCAGCTCCGCGCGGGGAAAGGCCGCGATCACGCCATCCATGCATCGTCTCCCGGAGCATCGAGGATGGAGCCCGCATCCAGCGTGATGTCGAAGCTCTCGGCGGGCAGCCCGTGGCACCAGCGCTGCCACATGCCGTGCAGCGCGACTTCCAGCCCGTCCACCACGCGCGTCGGATCGGTCATGCCGCGCGCCAGCGCGCCGCGCAGCCGCGCGCGGATCGCGGCGAGGCAGTCCGGCCGCGCGGACCATGCGACGGCCTTGGCGACGTAGTCCTCGGCGCCTTCCGCGATGAAGCCGTGCAGCCCGGCATGCGCGTTGAGTGAGGCGCCGACGCGCGCCTGCATGCTGTCGCCCGCCAGCGTCAGGGTGGGCACGCCCATCCATTGCGCGAAGCAGGTGCTGGTGCCGCCCGCATAGGGGAAGGTGTCGAGCAGCAGGTCCACCTCCGCATGCAGTGCCAGGTAGCGGTCGAAGGTGGTGCGCTCATGGGTTGTGATCCGCTCCGCCGCGATGCCCGCGGCGGCGAAGGCGGCGAGCAGCCGCCCGCGCGCCGCGTCGTCCGGCACCGCGGCCACCATCAGCCGCGTCTGCGGCGCCGCATGCAGGATACGCGCCCAGAGCGCGATGACGGCCGGCGTGACCTTGCTCAGCCGGTTGAAGCTGCCGAGCGTGACATGGCCACGCGCGAGGCAGGGCGCGGGGGCCACGGCGGGCTCCGTGCGGAAGGGATCGAAGACGGTGGAGAAGGGCAGGCGTAGCAGCTTCTCGGTGAACTGCGCCTCCAGCAGCCCATGCGGCGCCAGCACCGGGTTGCAGAGGAAGTAGTCCATCCGCGCGAGGCCGGTGGTGGCGGGATAGCCGATCCAGCTCGCCTGGACCGGCGCGGCCTTGCGCGCGAAGACCGGCAGGCGGTGATGCGCGGTGTGGCCCGAAAGGTCGAACAGGATGTCCACCCGGTCCTCGACGATCCGCTGCGCCAGCGCCTCGTCGGTCATCGCCTGCGCCTCCGTCCAGCCGGCGAAGGCCTGGCGGAGATGCGCGGCGACGGGGTCCTCGGCGGGCAGGGTGGAATAGGCCCGCAGGTCGAAGCCGCGTGCGCGCAGGTCGAACAGGAAGGGCGCGATGAAATGCGCCACCGCATGCGCGCGCAGATCGCCCGAAACGAAGCCGAGGCGCGGCGCCCCGGCATGCGCGCGCGCACGCCGTTCATGCTGCAGCGGCGCGATGCGACGTTCCAGCCGCTCGCCATAGGCGCGGTGCTTGCGGAAGAGCGTCGCGGCGTCCGCCTCGCCGCTGTGCGTCTCGCAGAAGAGCAGGCCCGAACCGGCGAGCACCTCGTCCGGATCGCGCTCGAGGGCGATGCGGAAGCTCGCCAGCGCCTCCTCCGTTCGGCCCTGGAGCTGGAGGATGTGGCCGAGCGTGGAATGCGCCGAGACGCTGTCCTCGCCGCAGGCGAGCGCGCGGCGCGCGGCGGCTTCGGCCTCGGCCAGCGGGCCCGTGGCCTTCAGCGCGCAGGCCAGGCCGACGAGCGATTCGCCGTTCTCCGGGTCGAGCGTCAGGGCCTCGCGGTAGGCGCCGGCGGCCTCGGTGTGGCGCATCGCCTGGAGCAGCACGCCCGCATGCGCCTGACGCAGATGCAGCGAGCCGGGCTTGAGTTCGACCGCGCGGGCGAGCACGGCGATGCACGCATCCGTCCGGCCGGTCGCCTGCAGCAGCGCGGCGAGCGCGTGCTTGAGCTCGGCGATGTCGGGGCAGAGCGCATCGGCCTCGCGATAGGCGGCGACCGCTTCCTCGATGCGTCCTTCGCGGTGGAGCGCGCTGGCGCGCTGCCAGGCAGCGGCGGCGGGCGCGGCCTCGGCGGGCAGCTTCGCGGTGCCGAAGCCGCCTTCCTCCGGCGCGCCGCCGCGCGCCGCGGCGATCAGGCGATCGAGCCGGAGGCGCCCGCCGACATCGGCCGGCGCGAGGGAGACGACACGGCGCGCCGGCGCCAGCGCCTCCGCGTGGCGGCCGAGCTGTTCCAGCGCGGCGGCATGGAATTCGTATCCGGCCGGATGCTGCGGCCAGCGCTTCGCCACCTGGCGCGCAAGATGCGCCACGCGCTCATGCCGGCCCTTGGCGAAAAGGGCGTAGAGGCGCCGCGTCTCGGCCACCAGCGCAAAGGGTGCGCCGCGCGCGGCCGGCTGTTCCGGCGCGCCGGCCGCCTCGGGCTCGGGTGGCGTGTCGCGCGGCGGCCCGTGCTCGGCACGGATGCGGAGCAGGATCTCGAGCGCGCCGGCCTCCGCACGCGGCAGGCCGAAGCCGGCGGCCTGGCGCAGCGCCTGCTGCGCGGCCTCCGGCATCCGCGCATCGGCAAGCGCGAGGATGAAGGCGCGCCACTGCGCGGGGTCGGTCGGGTCGGCCTCGAGCGCCGCGATCAGCGGCGGCAGCGCGGCCAGCGCCGCTTCGCGCGAATCCCCGCCGAACCTGCCGAAGGAACCGTCCACGCCGCATCCTGCCGCATGCAGCCGCGCGCCGATCGCGCGGCCGGGAGGTGATCATGCGCGCCGAGAGGTTGACGAAGCGTGAGCGCGCGCCGTCAAAGCCGCAGCGATAGCCGCTGCCCGACCAGCGAAGTGAGATCGCCGCCGCGCTGGAACAGCGCGAGCAGCGGGTTGGCCGGCGTCGCCGACTGGTCGCGCGTCGCGACGTAGCGCGCGGCCATGCGCGCGACCTCCTTCGGGTCCTGCAGCTTCGACACGTCGAGCCGGCGCGTCAGGATGGCGCGCTGCTGCTCGAATTCGAGACCCGCGAAGCCTGCCGGCAGGCCGAGCGCGCCGCGCGCCACCTCGGTCAGCGCACGGTCGGACATCAGCTGGGCGATGGAGGTGACGCTGCCGGCCATGCGGCGGAAATAGAGCGCCTCGCGCAGGCCGGGATTGGCCTCGCCCATCGCCTTCTCGAAGCGGTTGACCATCGCGCCTTCCAGGATGCGCTCCACGAGCTTCGGATCGGCCAGCGGCGCGCGCCGGCCGGCCGTGATCTCGGGCTCCGGCAGGAAGGGCGCGCGGTCCAGGATGGCGCGGCCGGCCTCGCTCAGCGCGGCGCGCTGCGTCGCGTCGAAGGCGCCGGCCTGCGCGGCGCTGAAGGCGCGGAGCTGCTCGCCGCCGAGCGCCGCCATCTGGTCGGGCGTGAAGGCGGTGAGCTGGGCGGGCGTCAGCGCGCGAAGCTGCTCGGGCGACAGGGCGGCGACATCGGCGGGCTCTATCGCCGCGACCTGCCAGATCAGCAGCTCGCGCATCTGCGCCGGGCGCAGCGCGGCGATCTGAGCCGAGTTGAGGGCCGCGACATCCTCCGCCTCCATGCCGGAGATCGCCTCGGGCGAGATCGCGGCGATCCAGCGCGGGTCCATCGCGGCAAGCTGCTCGCCGGTCAGCGCCTGGATCTGGAGGAAATCGAGCCCGGCGACGCGCGCGAGTTCCATCCCGCGCAGCTCCTCTGCCGGCTGCGCGGCGAGCTGCGCGCCGGTGAGGTTCACCGCGCGGCTCTGCGCGAAGGCCTCGGCAAAGGCCTTCCAGCGCGGATCGGCGAGCCGGTTCACATAGCTGCCATTCGCCGCCGGGTCCTCCGTCAGGACGCGGCGGAGCAGAGGGATCCTGTTCACCTCGGATTCGAGCTGGAAGGCCTCCAGCACCATCAGCAGGCTGCGCCGGTCCTTGAGCAGCGCCTCCACATCGCCGATCCGCCCCGCCGCCTCGCGCAGCCGCGCCGCGTCGGCGGCGTTGTCGCGGCGCGCGGCGAAGCGCGCCTGGAGCGCGGCGCCCTGGCGATCCGCGATGGCGAGCGCGGCCTGCGCGCCGAGGCCGATCAGCATGTCACGCGACGGCCGCCTGGAAGGTGGCGGCGGCGACCTGGCGCGCCTGGCCTTCGAGCCCGGCGATCATGTCCCGGTGCAGCGCCATCAGCGGCTCGAGGCTCGCCTCGTCGCTCATGCGCGCCGCGGCCTCCCGCTGGGCCCAGACACCGAGCGAGATCAGGCGCGCCTTGAGCGCATCGGGCAGCGCGTTGGTCTCGAGCGTGAGGTCGCCGATGAGCAGGCCCCAGAGCTGCGAGGTCTTGTGCAGCGCCTGCACGCGCTGGGCGAAATCCACCGCGCCGGCCAGCAGGCCGTTGACGTAGCGGAAGGCGCGCAGCTCGATCTCGCGCGGGCTGGCGGCGGCGTTCTGCGCCGCGGCGTAGCGATGGACACCCATGTTTCTCCGGGTCCTCCGACGTGGCGGGAAGGGCGGGGCGCGCGCGCCCCGCCCGGCGGATCAGCGGAACAGGCTCAGCAGCGTCTGGCTCTGCTGGTTCGCGATCGAGAGCGACTGCGTCGCGAGCTGCTGGCGCGTCTGGAGGCTGGTGAGGCGCGCGCTTTCCTCCGCGAGGTCGGCATCCACCAGCGCGCCGAGGCCTTCGCGGAGCGAGTCGCGCAGCTGCACCGAGAAGTCGCGAAGGCCCTCCACCTGCTGCACCGAGGCGCCGATCCGCGCGAGGATGGAGCCCGAGGTGGTGATCGCGCCGTCCACCCGCGCGATCGCGCCCTGCGCGCCGCCGATCTGCGTCACCGCCGCGCCCGTCACCGCGGCGACGCCGTTGCCGCCCGAGCCGACATCGGTGGCGTTCGAGACGATGATGTTGCCGTTGTTGTCGAAGCTGGCGTTGATGCCGTCCTGCGCCATCATCTGGAGCAGGTTGCCGAGGCGCTGCAGCGGCGACTGGGTGTCGGTGAACTCCACCGCGCGGACCACCGTGTTGGGCCCGGCCGAGCCGGCCAGGGTGTTGTCGCTGTTGAACTCGAACACGAAGGTCGTGGTGCCGACCGTCACCGAGAAGCCGGTGCCGTCGGAGATCGCGAGCGAGCTGTCGAAGGCGATCTGCCGCGCGCCCTGGTTCACCGTGAGGCCTGCCAGGTTCAGCCCGCCCGCGCCGGAGCGCATGTCGGACCCCGCGATCGAGGTGATGGTGCCGCCGATCTCGCGCAGCACCTGGAGCGAGCCGGTGTTGGAGTTGATCAGGTTCACGCCGTTGAAGTTCGCCGAATTGGCGAAGGCGTCGATGTTGGACAGGGCGGAGGTGATCTGGTTGTTCATCGTCGTCGCATCCAGGCCCTGCTGCTGGCCCTGGGTGATGGTCTGCTTCAGGCGGCCGAGCTCGTTGGAGATGCGGGTCGCGGCATCGCGCGCGACGGAGAGCGCGGCGCGGCCGAAATTCTGGCTGTCCACCACGGCCGAGAGGCCGTTGAGGTCGGCGCGCATGCGCTGGGCGATGGTGAAGACCGCCGGGTCGTGGTTGGCGGCGCTGATCCGCAGGCCGGTCTCGATCCGCTGCTGCGTCTTGCCCATGTCGTTGCTGATCATGTTCAGCGAACGCACCGCGGCCATCGCCGCGACATTGGTGTTGATGGAGGACATCGTCCCCGCTCCTGTCCCAGTCGTTCCGCGGCGGGGTGAGCGTTTTGCCGCCCTCCGCGGGAGGGGCCGCCTGCGCGGCCCCGGGCCTGCCCGCGCGCCGCGCGGGCCTGCCTCCGCCCCCCTTCTGCCGGGGGCGGGTGAAGCGCCGGTTAAGCCGTGCCCGACGCCACCTGTTCGGCCACGCCCTGCGCCAGCCTCGCGCCGGTGACGGGATCGAGCCCGAGCACCGCCGCCTCGTGGCGCATCACGTGGCGCGTCAGGCGCAGCGCCTGGTACCACTCGTCCTGCTCGGCGAGCGCGAGCGCGCGGTCGAGCAGCTGGCGCGCCATGTTGGAGGTCGTCGCCTCCTGGAATTCGCCGACCAGGCGGTGCGCATCGGCCATCGCCTGCTCGCGGTCCTCCTCCGGGCCGACATAGGCGCATTGCAGCGCGAAGTAGATGCGCCGCGCGGGCGTGTTGGCGGCCTCCGGCTGCATCACCTGCTTGCCGAAGAGGAACCGCGCGCGGGCGACGAGTTCCACGCGCGTGCGGCTGCGGAAGCGCAGCGACGCCCCGTTCACGACCATGAGGTCGCCTGCCCGCATCTCGAGCACCAAGGTGGACATGCTCAACTCCCAACCTGTCGGCGGCGGGGCAAGTCGGGCCCTGCCGCCGGCAGCCGGCCAGTGCCGGCAAATGCGCGCTTTTCGCCGCCACGCGGCTGCCCGCGTGCCCGCTCCTCGGGGGGTGCCGCCGCGCAAGCCGGCGCGGCGACGAGGGGGATGTTGCGGGCGGACCGCTTAACCGCCGCTGAAGGCGGCGTCCTCATCTGAGCAGCGCCGCGAGCGAGAGCCGCGCGACGGTCGCGGTCGCGTTGTAGGAGGCCTCCAGCCGCAGCTCGGTCTGGCGCAGCCGCGCGGAGGCCTCCGCGAGGTCCACCTCCTCGATCGCGCCGAGCTGGGCGCGGAGTGCGACGCCGACATCCTTGTGCCGCTCCCGCGCCGCTTCCACGCGGCGCTCCGCGGCGCCGAGCGTGCCGCGTTCCTGGGCCAGGCCGCGCGTCGCACCCGTCAGCCCCTGCGCGACGCCGGCGAGCAGCGCATCATAGCCCGCGCCCTGCTGTGCCGAGGCGGGCGTGAGCGCGGCCAGCGTCGCGAGTCCGCGCAGCAATTCGCGGCCCCAGGCGAGCGCGACCTCCCCGCCGGCATCCTGGCTGGCGAGCACGCCCCAGTGCACGCGCTCGTTGTCGGCGATCTGGAGCGCGCGGCGCGGTTCGGTCAGCGCGGGGCCTTCCAGATGCGCGCTGAAGGGGCGCGTCAGCGGGTCGGACGCGGCCGTCGCAGTCGCCGCCAGAATGCCCGGCGCGTTCAGCGGATCGAGGCTGCCCACGGCGACGGCGATCGACGCCGCGAGCGGCCCCGTGGCGATGGTCGCCGCACCTGGCACCGGCGCGGCGGCGAGGTCGCTGCCGGCGAAGAGGTATTCGTTGCCGTGCCGCGCGTTCAGCAGCGCCGCCGCTTCCTCGAGCGCCGCGCGGGCGCTGCGCGCCAGGGGCTCGACGCCGAGCGCGCCAAGGGTCCGTGCGCGCTCCGCTTCCGCCGCAAGGTCGGAGGCGATGGTCTCGAGCCGGCCGAGCACGCCCTGCGCCGCGCCCATCCGCCCGAGTGCGGTGTCGGCGGCCGTGGTGTAGGCCTCGCGCCGCGCGAGATCGCCGCGGAGATCGAGCGCGCGCCGCGCCTCGGGCCCGAGCGTGCCATGCGCCTGGCCGCGCTGGCCGGTCGAGACCTGGCGCGTCAGCGTCTCGACCCCCTGGCGCAGCCGCGCCTGGTCCAGCGACATCGCGCCGATCGTGGTGAGCATCGCCATGGCTATCGCACCGCCCCGAACAGCGCGTCCCACATCGCCTGGACGGTCGCGACCACGCGCGCGTTCACCGTATAGGCGTTCTGCAACTCGACCATCGCCGCGACCTCCGCATCCACATCCACCCCGGACCGCGCCTGCATGCGCGAGGCCAGCAGCTCGCCGAGCGTGCCGGCGCGCTCGCGCGTGGCCTCCGCCGTGGCGCGCGCGGTGGTCTGGGTGGCGACGAGTGCGCTGCCATGCGCCTCCAGCGTGCGCAGCCCCGAGAGCGTGGAGACCAGCGTGCCGTCGGGGCCGAGCCCGCCGGTCGGGATCGCCGCCTGCGGATTGCCGGCCGAGACCTCGGCGCCGAAGGTGAAGTCGAGCAGCCGGTCGAGCAGCGTCGCGAAACCCGTCGGCCCGCCGGGCGGGTTGGGCGCGAAGGCGGTGGGGCCGCCCGGAACCGCGAGGACGGCATGCGTGCCGTCCCGCACCAGCGCCGGATCGGCGGCGACGAGGGGATTGACCCGCACCACGCCGGCGAAGCCGAGCTGCGTGCTCGTCGAATAGGGCAGCGTCACGTCCGGGACCGCGCCGAGGCCATCGGTGAACAGGCGCAGCCCCTGCGTCTCGAAGCGCGCGGCCGTGTGGGCGGCGGAGAGATCGAGCTCGGCGGCCATGCGCGGCAGCGTCGCGTCGCGCAGCTCCACCGCGGCGGCCAGCCGCCCGCCGATCACCTGGCGCGTCACGTCCTGCCCGCCGAGGAGAAGTCCCGGCAGCGTGCCCGCGCCGCCGTGATAGGCCGCCGGCCCCACCGTCGCCGGTGCCACGGAGAAGCGCTGCGAGCCGTCGAGCGGCAGCACCATCCCGCCGCGCGCGACGAGGGTGAGGCTGCCGCCCTCGCCGCGAATCGGGGTGATGTCGAGCGACTGCGCGAGCCGCGCCATCGCCTGGTCGCGCCGGTCCTCGAGCGCCGCGGCGCTGCGCCCGGCGGCGAGCTCGCGGCGGATGTCGTTCGTCAGCGCGCCGATCTCGGCGAGGGCGGCATTGGCCGCCGCGGCCTCCGTCACCAGCGACTCATGCGCCTCCTGCCGGGCCGTGTCGATCGCCGTGGCGAGGCCGTTCCAGCGCGCCGCGAGGTCCCCGGCCGCGGCGACCACGCCGGCGCGGCGCGTCGGATCCTCCGGCGCCTCGCGCAGCGCGGCGAACCCGGCGCGGAGCGCCGAGAGGCGGCCGGCGAGGCTGTCGCCATCCTCCGGCCTGCCATGCGCCGTCTCGACGCCCGCGAGCAGGCGCAGGCGAAGGGCGGCGCCGGCTTCCTCGCCGCCGGCGCGCATCGTGGCATCGAGCAGCGCGAGGTCCACGTCGCGCGTCGCCGGCAGGCTCCGCACGCCGATCCCCGTGCCCTCCGCGGTGAGCGCCTGGCCGGCGAGCGTCTTGCGGGTGTGGCCGGCGGTGCTGGCATTGGCGATGTCGTCCGCCGCGCGCGCCATCTGCCGATCCAGCAGGCGCAGCCCGCTGCGCGCGACGGAGAGCGCAAGGTCCAGGGACACTAGCCGGCCCTCGGACGCCGGGCGCGCGCTCCGCGCGCTTGGCTTGCGCGCCTACGCGCTGGACCTCCCGGCGCCACTGCTGGTCTGTGCGCGGCGCCCTTCGGGCGCGGGGACTGGCCCATCGCCAACGCTCAGCGGCGCATGTTGATCGTGTCCTGCAGCATCTCGTCGGATGCCGTCACGATCCGCGTGTTGGCGGTATAGGCGCGCTGCGCCAGGATCAGCTTCGAGAACTCGCTCGCGATGTCCACGTTGGACCGCTCGACCGAGCCGGTGACGAGCTTGCCGACGCCGTTGGAGGCCGCATCCGTCACCCGCGCCTCGCCGCTCTCGACCGTGCGCATGAAGGCCTGGCCGTCCAGCCGCTGGAGCTTGTCGGGATCGTTGAAGGCGACGACGGGCACGCGGGCGACGATGCGCGTCTGGCCGTTGTCGTAGTTCACCGCGACATCGCCGTTCTCGCGCACCGTCACGCCCGAGAAGGCGCCGAGCGGGACGCCATCCTGCGCGAGATCGCGCACGCCATATTCGGTGCCGGCATAGTTGGTCAGCCCCGTCGGCACGCCATAGCCGCCGAGCCGGAGCTGGATGTTCTGCGCGCCGAAGCCGTAATCGGCGGTGAAGCCGAGGAAGGCCGGGTCGCCGGACGCGACCGGCGCCGGCACCGTACCCGTGGTGTTGGCCAGCGGCACGATGGAGGAGATGGTGCCCGGCGGCGCGGTGACGACGGGCGGGCCGGCCGAGATCACGCCGCCGAAATTCACGTCCACGAAGCGCCCCGCGGCCGGGGCCAGCGTGTCCCCGGCCGGCGTGATGCGCAGCCGCCAGGTGTCGTCGTCGAGCTTCCACCAATCCAGCGTGACCTGGCGCTGGTTCCCGAGCGCATCGAAGATCTGGATGATGGAGGAGACCGGCGCCTCCGCCGGCGCCCAGGGCGCGGCCGCCGGCACGGCGGCCACCTGCGGCACGTTGAAGGGGACATTGGCGGCGAGGTCGATGCGGCTGGTCGGCACCGGGTTGAACACCAGCTCGCTGATGCGGATGGGCGCGAGGTTGGTGCGGTCGGGGTCGCCGGTGGGGAGCATGCGCCAGCCTTCCAGGTAGTAGCCGGCACCGTTCACCAGGTAGCCGTCGCGGTCGGCGGCGAAATCGCCGGCGCGGGTGAAGAACTGCCGTTCGTCGAACACCACCTGGTCGCCGAAGCCGCCGCGCGCCTGCGCCACCGAGAAGAAGCCCTGCCCGGCGATCGCCATCGCCAGCGGATTCTCCGTCTGCTCGATCGTGCCCTGGACGGTGTTGGTGTAGTCCGGCCGCGCCTCGACGCTGCCCGGCATGTGCAGCCGCAGCGTGGAGCGCGTGAGCCAGCTCGTGAAGTTGGTGTCCACGCGCTTGAAGCCGACGGTCTGGCTGTTCGCGACATTGTCCGAAACATGCCCCAGCGCGCGCGCCTGGGCGGTGAGACCGCTGATCGCGGTGGTCATGGAGCCGAGCAGCGACATCGGTGCGGGGTTCCCCTGGGTGAAGGCGTCGTGCGGGCTTCCGCAAGGCGCGTGCCAGCAGCCTGGCGCGATCCGGCGGCGCGGCTTGCCGGGGATGCGGCGGATTCTGCCGGGTGGCGGACTGCTTCTGCCGATCGCCGCGGCGCGCGCGACGGCACGCGGCTTGCGGAGGCGGTCGGCCGTGATGCGTGGGACGATGCGATGGATGTGGCACCGCTGATGCCGATGCCGGCGATGCCGGGCATGACGAGCGGCACGCTGCCCGCCGGCGTGGAGTTCGCCGCGCTGCTGGCCGGCCTCGTGGCGGCGGAGCCGATGGCGCAGGCACTGCCGGAGCGCGGCGCGCCGATGGTGGCTGCATCGGCGGAGGATGCCGCGGCGGAGGCGGTGACGCCGATCCCGGCGGAGCCCGTCGTGGCGCCGCCGATGTTGGAATCGCTTCCCGCTCTGCTCGTCATGCCGATCGTCGCCGCGGTGCCGCAGGGTCCGCCCTCGGCGCAATCGCCGCCGGACATGCCGCCGGATGGCGATGCGCCGGCTGCGCCGCTGAGCCTGCTCGTCTCAACCTCCGATGCGATGGCGGCGCCCGCCCCGCGCGAGCCCCGCGCGGATGTCGCGGCCGGCGCGGAGCCGGTGGACCCGCGGTCGCGCGAGGCGCCGCGGACGGATGGCGAGACCATCGCGATGGCGGCCGAACCTGGCGCGGCCCGCCCCACTTTGGATCGGATATCCGGGCGCGCCGCGGCGCGGCCTTCGATCGGCGCGGTGGGGGCGGAGCGGGCGGCGCCGCCAGCAGGCTCCGCGACGCCGGTATCGGGCGCCGCGGCCGAGCCGGCGCCAGCGCTGCCGCCAGCCGGATCGGCCGCCCCCATCGTCGCGCCGGACTCGGCACCGGCGCAGGCGGCACCCGAGCCGGCGTCGGCGCAGGCGAGCCCGGTCGCAGTGACGGTGCAGGCCGGGCCGATCCTGCGCGCTTCCGCGCCACCCGCACCTCGCGCCACGCCGGCGAGCGTGAGCCCCCTGCCGGCCTCGGCGGGCGAGGCGCAGCCGGTGGAGCCCGCTCGCACGACGAAAGACACGCCCATTCCCACGGGCGCAACGCCGGTGGCGACGACGCCCTTCGCCGCCGTGCCGGCTGTCGAGCCGATGGCCTTCGCGCCGGCCGTGCAGGCCGATGCGGCGCCGCGCGAGGCCATGCCGCTGCCGTCCGCGCCGAGCGAAGCCCCGGTGGTGCCCGCATCGCAGGCCGCGCCCGCGCCGCCGTCCGCCGCCACGACGCCCCCCGAGGCGCCGCCGTCCCGCCCCGCGCCGCCCGCCCCGCCGGCACGCCAGGTCGCGCCCTTCGCCGTTGCGCTGGCGCTCGGGCCGGAGGCGCGGCTCGATCTCACTCTCGAGCCGCTCGAACTCGGTCGCGTCGAGGTGGCGATCGAGCGGCAGGGCACCGAGGCGGTCGTCACGCTCCGCGCCGAACGGCCGGAAACGCTCGCGCTGCTCCAGCGCGACCGCATCGAGCTGGAACGCGCGCTGCACGATGCCGGCCTGCGCGGCGGCGATGGCGGCGGCCCGACGCTCTCCTTCGGCCTCGGCGGCGAGGGCGCGGCGCGGCAGGAGCGTCGTGCCCCCGCCCGCCACCCGGCGCCGCCGGCCGCGCCGCCGCCGGAGCCGGCCACCCGCCCGGCCGCCCTGCGCGGCCTGATTGACCTCGCGATCTGACGGAGACGCAGCATGAGCGGCAGCATCACCACAGCCACCGCCACCACCGCCCCTGGCGCCAATGGCGGCGGCGGCCCGCGGCTTTCGGCCGATCTCGGGACCTTCCTGAAGCTGCTGACGACGCAGCTCCGCAACCAGGATCCGACCAAGCCGATGGATACCGAGACGCTGACGCAGCAACTTGTCCAGTTCGCCACGGTCGAGCAGCAGCTTGCGGGCAACCAGACGCTGCGCGACCTGCTCGCCCTGCAACAGGCCGGGCAGCTTGCCGGCAGCGCCAACCTGATCGGCCGGCGCGTCACGGCGGAAAGCAGCGCGCTGCCCCTGCAGGATGGCCGCGCGGAAGTTGCGCTGCCCGCCGCCGGCGCGGCGCGGCGCGCGGTGGTGGAGATCCGCGACAGCGCCGGCACGCTGCTGCGCGCCGAGACGGTGGAGCTTGGCGCGGCGGCGCGGAGCTGGGTGTGGGATGGCCGCGATGCGCGCGGCGTGCAGCGCCAGGATGGCGCCTACCGCCTGGCCGTCACCGGCCGGGCGGAGGACGGCACGAGCGTGCCGCTCGCCGCCGCGGTGACTGGCCGCGTCACGGGTGCGGCGCGCAGCGAGGGCGCGCTGGTGCTGCGCCTCGGCGCCGCGACGGTCGGCTTCGACAGGCTGCGCGAACTGCCGAACGCGAATTAACTCCCGCGTTACCACTCCCCCGGCAAAACCTGCCCGGCGGCGCAACTTCGCGCCGGTGGGGGCAGGGGCAGGATGCTTCGCAGCGCAGGATGCGCGCAGGGACGTGACGCCCGAGGGCATGACGCATGGGCGGCGTGATCGCCCAGCTCCGCGGCTTCGGCGCGCTGCGGCTCGCGGCGCTCGGCGGCGTGGGCTTCGCCGTGCTCGGCCTGCTCGCCTGGCTCGTGCTGCGCGCGGCCGAGCCGCCGATGGCGCTGCTCTACGGGGAGCTCGACCAGCGCGACGCGGCGCAGATCGTCGCCGCGCTCGAACGCCAGCGCATCCCGCACCGGCTCGCCGGCGGCGGCTCACAGGTGCTGGTCGCCGAAGCCGAGGTGCCGCGCGTGCGGCTGCTGCTCGCGCGCGATGGCCTGCCGGCGGGCGGCTCGGTCGGCTATGAAATTTTCGACCGTGGCGAGAGCCTCACCACCACGCCCTTCCAGCAGGACGTGAACCGGCTGCGCGCGCTGGAAGGCGAACTTTCGCGCACCATCCGCGGCCTCGCCGGCGTGCGGACCGCGCGCGTGCATCTCGTACTGCCTCGACGCGAACCCTTCTCGCGCGAGCGCGGCGAAGCCCAGGCCTCCGTCGTGCTCGGCATGCAGGGGGCGCAGCGGCTGGACCGCGAAGGCGTGCAGGCGGTGCTGCACCTGGTCTCCACCGCCGTCCCCGGCCTCCGCCCGCAGAACGTCTCGATCGTGGACAGCCGTGGCGAGCTGCTCGCGCGCGGCGGCCAGGCGCTGTCGGGCCCCGCCGCCGCGCAGGGTGCGGAGGAGCTGCGCCGCGGCCAGGAACTCCGCCTCGCCCGCGCGGTCGAGGACCTGCTGGAGCGCATCCTCGGCCCCGGTCGGGTGCGCGCGGAAGCCTCGGTGGAACTCGACTTCGACCGCGTGCAGACGGTGGAGGAGCGCTTCGACCCGGAGAACCAGGTACCGCGTTCCACGCAGTCCACCACCGAGACGCAGCGCAGCGCCGAAGGCGGCAATGTCAGCGTCGGCAACAACCTCCCCGGGGCCGACGCGGCAAACAATGGCGCGCGGACCGAGCAGTCGCGGCAGGAGGAGACGACGAATTTCGAGATCGGCCGCGTCACGCGCAACACCACGCGCGAACAGCCGGCGCTGCGCCGCCTCTCGGTCGCGGTGCTGGTGGATGGCGTGTGGGAACCGCAGCCGAACGCCGCGCCGCGCTGGCGCGAACGCACCGCGGAGGAGATGGAGCGCATCGCAGCCCTCGCCCGCTCCGCCGTCGGCTTCGACGAGCGCCGTGGCGACCGGGTGGAGGTGGTGAGCCTGCGCTTCGCCGAGCCGCCGCCGGGCGAGCCGATGCGTGACGGCTTCGTGATCCTCGGCCAGCACGTCCCGCCCGCGCTGATGGGCCGGATCGTCGAAAGCGCGATCCTCGCGCTGGTGGCGCTGGTGGCGATCCTGCTGCTCGGGCGGCCGATGGTGAACCGTCTCGGCCTCGCCCTCGCGCCGCCGCCGGCGCTGGCGGCGGCCGGCGCGGCGGGGGCCTTGCCCGGGGCGGCGGCGGAAGCGGTGCTCGGTGGCCCGGCCGGCGCGGCGCAGCTTCCCGGCACGCCCGGCGCGCCGCAGATCGCCGGCGCGGGCGAGGCGGCGGCGCCCGACCAGATGGTGAGCGTGGCGCGCGTGGACGGGCAGATGCGCGCCTCCGCCCTGCAGGAACTGGCGCAGCTCGTGGACCAGAATCCGGATCAGAGTGCCGCCGTGCTGCGCCGCTGGCTGACGCCGGAGGAAACGGACTGATGGCACGCCTCACCGGGCCGCAGAAGGCCGCGACGCTGATGCTCGCGCTGTCGGAGGAGCAGGCGGCGAAGATCTTCGCCAAGCTGCACGAGGACGAGATCCGCGACCTTTCGCTGGCGATGGCCGCGCTCGGCACCGTGCCGTCGGGCCAGGTGGAGGAGGTGGCGCGCGAGTTCAGCGCGGCGCTCGGCCAGACCGGCCATCTCGTCGGCTCCTACGAGGTGACGGAGCGGCTGCTGCTCCGCACGCTCCCGAAGGAGCGTGTCTCGCAGATCATGGAGGAGATCCGCGGCCCGGCGGGACGCACCATGTGGGACAAGCTCGGCAACGTCTCGGAGGCCGTGCTCGCGAACTACCTCAAGAACGAATACCCGCAGACGGTTGCCGTCGTGCTTTCCAAGGTGAAGCCGGACCATGCGGCGCGGGTGCTCGCGCTGCTGCCGGAAGGCTTCGCGATGGAAGTCGTCATGCGCATGCTGCGGATGGAGACGGTGCAGAAGGAGGCGCTGGAGGGCGTCGAGAAGACGCTGCGGTCGGAGTTCATGTCCAACCTCGCGCGCGGCTCGCGGCGCGATTCGCACGAGGTGATGGCGGAGATCTTCAACAACCTCGACCGCGCCTCCGAGACGCGCATCCTCGCCGCGCTCGAGGAACGCTCGCGCGACAGCGCGGAGCGCATACGCGCGCTGATGTTCACCTTCGACGACCTCCAGCGGCTGGACGGGCCCGGCATCCAGGTGCTGCTGCGGGCCGTGCCCAAGGACAAGCTCGTGCTGGCGCTCAAGGGCGCCTCCGAGCCGCTGCGCGACATGTTCTTCGCCAACCTCTCCGAGCGCGCATCCAAGCTTCTGCGCGACGACCTCGCGGGCCTCGGCCCGGTCAAGCTGCGCGACGTGGACGAGGCGCAGGGCGCGATCGTGGCGGTGGCGAAGGACCTCGCGGCGCAGGGCCAGATCCAGCTCGCCGACGGGCGCGAGGACGAGATGATCGCATGAGCCGCGCCATCGCCTTCCGGCTGCCGCTGCCGGATCTCGCCACGCCGCCGCCCATGGACGCGCCGCCGCCGCCCGATCCCGCGCTGCTCGATGCCGCGCGCGCGGAAGGCGACGCGGAAGGCCACGCACGCGGCCTTGCCGAAGGACTTGCCGAAGGCATGCGGCGCCAGGCGGCGGCGCAGGAGGCGGCGATGGCCGCGAGCCTCGCCGCCATCGCCGCGGCGCTGGAAGCGGCCGCCGAGCGCGGCCGGCGCGAGGCGGATGAGGCGGCGGCGGCGCTGGCCGGCGTGCTGCTCGCCGCGATGGACGCGGCGCTGCCGGCCGAGGCCGCACGCTGCGGCGAGGTGCTGATCGCGCGCGTCGCCGCGGAGCTGCGCCCCGCGCTCGCCGACCGGCCGGAGGCGACGCTGCATGTGGCACCCGATCTTGTCGTGCGACTGGCGGCGCGGCTGCCGGAAGGGCCGTCCGTCGTGGCGGATCCGGCACTGCCGCCTGGCGATGCGCGCATCGCCTGGCGTGACGGCACCTGCCTGGTGGCCCTGGAGACACGCCGCGCGGCGGTGCGCGCGGCGCTCGCTGCCGCCGGCTTCGCGATGGAGGAGGAAAGATGAGCAGCGAGGGTTTCGAGCCGGTTCCCGCGACCGAGGCGCAGGCGCAGCCCGCGCCGCCCGGCGCGCGCGACCTCGATGCGGTGTACGACATTCCGGTGCAGGTCAGCGCGGTGCTCGGCCGCGCCACGATGCAGGTGAGCCAACTTCTCAAGCTCGGTCGCGGCGCCGTGGTGGAGCTCGACCGCAAGCTCGGCGAGGCGGTGGACATCTATGTGAACAACCGCCTCGTCGCGCGCGGCGAGGTGGTGATGGTGGACGACAACCGGCTCGGCGTGACGATGACGGAGATCGTCAAGGCCGACCGCGGCGGGACGTGAGATGTCGCGTCTCCTCATCATCGGCTCCCTGGAAGGCGAGCTCGGCGCCGCGGCGCGGGTTGCCATCGCGCGCGGCGCGAAGCTCGGCCATGCGGAAGGCGCCGCCGCCGGGCTCGCGCGGCTGCGCGCGGAAGGGGCCGACCTCGCGCTCGTGGATCTGCGCCACGATGTCGCCTGGCTGGTGCAGGCGTTGGCCGCCGAGCGCATCGCCTGTCCGGTCGTCGCCTGCGGCCGCGCCGAGGACGCGGATGCGGCCGTCCGCGCGATCGAGGCCGGCGCGCGGGACTTCCTGCCGCTGCCGCCCGATGCCGACCTCATCATCGCCATGCTGGAAGCCGCCGGCGCGGAGCCCGCGCGGGAGGGGCCCGTCGCGCGCGATCCGGCGATGGCCGCGCTGCTGGCCCGCGCCGCCCAGCTTGCCCGCGCCGAAGCCAGCCTGCTCATCACGGGCGAGAGCGGCACGGGCAAGGAAGTGCTGGCGCGGCATATCCATGCCGCCAGCCGCCGCGCGCGGGGCCCCTTCGTCGCGCTCAACTGCGCGGCCCTGCCGGAGACGCTGCTGGAATCCGAGCTGTTCGGCCATGAGAAGGGCGCCTTCAGCGGTGCCGTCGCGGCGCGCAAGGGCAAGTTCGAGCAGGCCGAGGGCGGCACGCTGCTGCTGGATGAGATCGGCGAGATGGACCCGCGGCTCCAGGCCAAGCTGCTGCGCGTGATCCAGGAGAGGGAGGTGGACCGGCTCGGCGGCACCGCGCCGGTGAAGGTGGATGTGCGCCTGCTGGCCGCGACGCATCGCGACCTGGCCGCCGAGGTGGCGAAGGGCCGCTTCCGCGAGGACCTCTATTTCCGCCTCAACGTGCTCGCGCTGCACATCCCCCCGCTGCGCGCGCGGCCGGCGGACATCCTGCCGCTCGCCGAGCATTTCTGCGCCCGCTATGCGCGCGCCAACGGCCTGCCCGCGCGCCCGCTTTCGCCCGCCGCCCGCGCGATGCTGCTCGCGCATCCCTGGCCCGGGAATGTGCGCGAGCTGGAGAACTGCGCCCATCGCGCCGTGCTGCTTGCGGAGGGCGGTGAGATCGGGCCGGAGGCGATCGAGCTGGTCGCGCCGCGCGCGCCGGAGATGCCGGCGCCGCTGCTCGCGCAGGTGGCCCCGCCCGCCCGCGCCAGCGGCCTGGTCGGGCGGAAGGTCGAGGAGGTGGAGCGTGAGCTGATCCTCGAGACGCTCAGCCATTGCCTCGGCAACCGCACGCGCGCGGCCGAGATCCTCGGCATCTCGATCCGCACGCTGCGCAACAAGCTCGGCGAGTACCGCGCCGCCGGCATCGCCGTGCCGCCGGCGCCGGGGCAGATGCCGATTCCGCTGCCGGGGGCGGCTTGAAGACCATCGTGCTCCCCCACTGGGTCGGGCTCGCGAAGCCGTCGGGCGACGTGGCGCTCGGGCTCGGCGTCGTGCTGCTCGTCGCGGTGCTCGTCGTGCCGCTGCCGCCGGCGCTGCTGGATGCGGGGCTCGCGCTTTCGATCACCGCCTCGGTGCTGGTGCTGATGGTGGCGCTGTTCATGCAGCGGCCGCTCGACTTCACCGCCTTCCCGACGGTGCTGCTGCTGACCACGCTGCTGCGCCTCGCGCTCAATGTCGCGACCACGCGCTCGATCCTCGCCGAGGGGCATGAGGGGCCGCAATCGGCGGGCGCCGTCATCTCCGCCTTCGGCAGCTTCCTCATGGGCGGCGACGTGCTGGTCGGCCTCATCGTCTTCGCGATCCTGCTGGTGGTGAACTTCGTCGTCGTCACCAAGGGCTCTGGCCGCATCGCGGAGGTCGCGGCGCGGTTCAGCCTGGATGCGATGCCGGGCAAGCAGATGGCGATCGACGCCGATCTCTCCTCCGGCGCGATCATGGAAGCCGAGGCGCGCCGGCGCCGGCGCGAGCTGGAGGAGGAAAGCGCCTTCTACGGCGCGATGGATGGCGCCGCGAAGTTCGTGCGCGGCGATGCCATCGCCGGCCTCGTCACCACGCTCATCAACCTGCTGGCCGGCATCGCCATCGGCGCGCTGCGCCACGGCATGCCGTTTTCCGAGGCGGTGACGACCTTCTCCGTGCTGACGGTGGGCGATGGGCTGGTGGGGCAGATTCCCGCGCTGCTCGTCTCGGTCGCCGCCGGCATCGTCGTCACCAAGGGCGGTGTCGAGGGCCGCGCCGACAAGGCGCTCGCGCTGCAGCTCGGCGGCGCCAAGCCGCTGGCGCTCGCGGCTGGCGCGGCAGGCTTTCTCGCGTTGCTGCCGGGGATGCCCGCGCTGCCCTTCCTGGCGCTGGCCGGCGCGGCCGGCTTCCTCGCGCGCCAGCAATGGCGGGCCGACCGGCGGCGCGAGGCAGAGGCCAATGCGCCCCCGCCGCCGCCCGGCGAGCCGCCGCCGGGGGAAGCCCTGAAGATGGACCTGCTGCGGCTCGAGCTCGGCTACGGCCTGCTCAGCCTCGCGGCCGGCGATGCGCCGCGGCTCTCGGAGCAGATCCGCGCGCTGCGCCGGACCACGGCGCAGGAGATGGGCTTCATCCTGCCCTCCGTCCGCATCCAGGACAACCTGCAACTCCCGCCCGACACCTATGTGCTGCGCGTGAAGGAGATCGAGGCGGCGCGCGGCGTGCTGAAGCCGCCGCTGCATCTCGCCATCGATCCCTCCGGCAATCCGCCGCCGATCGCCGGCGAGATCGTCAAGGAACCGAGCTTCGGCCTGCCCGCCGCCTGGATCGAGGAAAGCCGGCGGGAGGAGGCGCTCGCGCTCGGCTGCACGGTGGTGGATTCGGCCGGCGTGCTGGCGACGCACCTGACGGAAGTGGTGCGCGAGAACATGCCCGAGCTGCTCTCCGTCGCCGAGACGCAGAAGCTGCTGGACGAGCTTCCGCCCGAGCATCGCCGCCTCGTCTCCGATCTCATCCCGGCGCAGGCGAGCATGGGCACGGTGCAGCGCGTGCTCCAGGCGCTGCTCGCGGAGCGCGTCTCGATCCGCGACCTGCCGACGATCCTGGAAGGCATCCAGGAAGCGGCCGCCGCCGGCACGCGGAGCCTCACGGGCATCGTCGCCGCGGTGCGCGCGCGGCTCGCGCGGCAGCTCAGCGAGGCGGCGCGCGCCCCGCATGGCGCGATCCCGCTCCTCGCCCTCGGCGCGGAATGGGAGAAGGACTTCGCCGAGGCGCTGATCGGACCCGGCGAGGAGAAACAGCTCGCCATGGCCCCCTCGCGCCTCGGCGTCTTCATGCAGCAGCTCCGCGACGCCTTCGAGGCCGCCAGCGCGCAGGGTGAGCCGGCGGTGCTCGTCTGCTCGGGCGGCATCCGCGCGCATGTGCGCGCCGTGGTGGAGCGCTTCCGGCCGCAGACCATGGTGCTGGCGCATGCCGAGATCCATCCGCGCGCGCGGCTGCGCACCGTCGGAACCGTCGGCGCATGAGGCTGCGCACGGTGCAGGCCGCGCGGATGAGCGAGGCGCTCGCCCTGCTCCGCGCCGAGCTCGGCGAGGATGCGGTGATCCTCGCCACGCGCCGGGTCGCCGGCGGCGTCGAGATCACCGGCGCGGAGGAAAGCGCGGACGAGCCGCTGGTGCTGGCGCCCGCCGCGCCGGCGGCCGCGATCCCGGCGGTGCTGCGCCGGCACAACCTGCCGCCGGGCCTTGCTGCCCGGCTCGGCGGCGCGCCGCTGGAACAGGCGCTGGGCGAGGCCTTCCGCTACGCGGCGCTGCCGGCCGAGGGCGTGCTGCTCTTCGCCGGGCCGCCCGGTGCGGGCAAGACGACGAGCTGCGCCAAGCTCGCGACGCGGCTGGTGCTGGGCGGCGTGCGGCCGCTGCTGATCACCGCCGATGGGCGGCGCGCCGGCGCGGCGGAGCAGCTCGCCGCCTTCGCCCGCGTGCTCGACCTGCCGCTGGCGATCGCGGCGACGCCGGCCTCGCTCGCCAAGGCGCTATCGCGGCGCGGCGCGCAGCCGGCGCTGGTGGACCTGCCGGGCTGCGATCCCTTCGACGATGCGGCGGCGCGGCGCCACGCGACGCTGGTGGAGGCGGCGCGCGGCGCGCCGGTGCTGGTGCTGCCGGCGGGACTGGACGCCGAGGAATCGGCCGAGACGGCGCGCGCCTTCCACCTGCTCGGCTGCCGCCACCTGCTGCCGACGCGGCTCGATGCGGCGCGGCGGCTGGGGGGCGTGCTGGCGGCGGCGGCGGCCGATCTCGCGCTGACGGAAGCCGGGATCGGGCAGGAGGTCGCCGAAGGCCTCGCGCCGATCACGCCGGCCTGGCTCGCCACCCGGCTGGAGGGGCGGGCATGACGGGCCAGGTCATCGCGGTCGCCTCAGGCAAGGGCGGGGTGGGCAAGACCTGGTTCGCCATCACGCTGGCGCAGGCGCTGGCGCAGCGCGGCCGCCGCGTCGTGCTGCTCGATGCCGACATGGGGCTTGCCAATGCCGACGTGCAGCTCGGCCTCGCGCCGCCGCGCGATCTCGGCTGGGTGCTGGCGGGCAAGGCGACGATCCGCGAGGCGCTGATCGCCCATCCCGCGGGTTTCTGCCTGCTGCCCGGCCGGTCCGGCTCCGGCGCGCTGGCCGAGGCGGGGGAGCGCGTGCTGCCGCTGCCCCGGCTGCTGGCGCGGGATTTCGCGCATGTCGTGGTCGATCTCGGTGCGGGCATCGGCGCGGCGCAGCGGCGGATGCTGGCCGCGGCGGACCTGCCGCTGGTGCTCGCCACCGAGGAGCCGACGAGCCTCACGGACGCCTATGCCGTGCTGAAGCTGCTCGCGGCGGATGCGCCGCAGGCCGCGCCGCGGCTGGTGGTGAACATGGCTGCCGGCGGCCTCGCGGGGCAGCGCGTGCATCGCGTGCTGGAGAGCGCGGCCCGCAAGTTCCTCGGCCGCGGCCTGCCGCTCGCCGGCGTGGTGCGGCGCGACGCCAAGGTGGCCGAGGCCATCCGGGCCCAGGTGCCGCTGCTCACCCGCCACCCGACGAGCACGGCGGCGGCGGATGTCGGCGTGATCGCGGCCTCACTCGCGGCGTAGCAGGAACAGCACGCCCGCGACCGGCGCGCCCTTCTCCTGCCGCAGCGTCGCGTCCTGCCGCGCGGCAGCGCGCAGGCCGGCGGCTTCGGCCAGCTTCGTCACATGCGCCGGATCGTGGCGGTAGCGGAGCCCCGGGCCTAGGGCGACGGGCGCGCCCTCGCCGGCCTCGATGCTGAAGGCGGCGACGCCGCCCGGCACGAGCGCGCCGGCGATGGCGCGCAGCGCGGGGCCGAGATCACCGAGGTAGTTCAGCACATCGGCCGCGGCGACGAGGTCGAATCGCGCCGGATGCCGCGGCAGCCATTCGAGCAGGTCGGCCTCCTCCAGCGCGTCGTAGAGGCCGCGCGCGCGGGCTGCCTCCAGCATGCGGGGCGAGAGGTCGAGGCCGGTGAGCTTCCGCGCGAAGGGCTTGAGCGCCACCCCCGAAAGCCCGGTGCCGCAGCCGAGGTCGAGCACGCGCCGCGATCCGTCCGGCGCGATCCCGCCCGCTTCCAGCATCGCGGCCAGCAGCGCCGGCGTGCGGTAGCCGAGCCGGCCTTCGAGGTCGGCGTCGAAGCGCGGCGCGTAGCGGTCGAACAGCTCGCGCACATAGGCCGCCGGCGCGCGGTCCGGCGCTTCCTCCTCGCCAAGCGCGGCCAGCAGGAACCGCGCCTGCGCCGCGAGCGGGCCCGCGCCGGCGAGATCGCGCGCTCGCCGCGCTGCGGCCGCCGCCTCCGCCTCCTCCGATTCGCGCAGCGCATGGGCCAGGGCGAGCCAGGCCTCCGCCATCTCCGGCCGCAGCGCGACCGCCTGGCGCAGCGGCGCGATCGCGCCGGCGGCGTCGCCGGCGGCGGTCATTGCCTGGCCGAGGTTGCGCAGCGTCATCGCATCCTCGGGCCGCCGGGCCAGCGCCGCGCGCATCGCCGCGATGGCGCGCGGCAGATGCCCGGCCTCGGCGAGTGCGGCGCCGTGGTTGGCGAGGAAGATCGGGCTGTCCGGCCGCGCCATCACCGCCTTGGCCGAGAGGTCGAGCGCCGCGGCCAGGTCGCCCTGCTGGCGGGCGACCAGGCCGAGCAGGTTCAGCGCGTTGCCGTCACCGGGCTGGCGCGCCAGGACCTTGCGGTACATGCGCGCGGCGCCGGCGAGGTCGCCCCGCGCATGGCGCGCCGCGCCTTCCTTCAGCAGCTCATCAACCGAGGCTTGCGCAGTCATGGCCTCCGCCCCGATATGCGGCCCGCATGTCCACCCCGCTGATACCGCTGGTGCGGCCTGGCCGCGATCTCCGCGTGGATTTCTTCCGCGGGCTCGCGCTGTGGATGATCTTCGTGAACCATACGCCGGGCAATGTCCTCGGCCACTTCACGCTGCGCAAGGTGAGCCTGGCGGATGCGACCGAGGCCTTCGTGCTGCTGGCCGGCTATGCGGCCGGCATCGCCTATGGCCGGCTGCTGGAACGCGAGGGCTGGCTGCATGCCGGCGCGCGCGTGGTGCAGCGCGTCGGCACGCTCTATGTCGCGCACATCTTCCTCTTCGTCGTCTTCACCGCGCAGGTCGGCTTCTCGGCCGCGGCGCTCGACCAGGCGGCCTATCTGGACGAACTCGCGCTCGACCCGTTCAGCCAGGAGCCCTACCGCGCGCTGCTCGAGGCGCTGCTGCTGCGCTACCAGCCGGCCTTCCTCGACGTGCTGCCGCTCTACATCGTGGTGCTCGGCCTGTTCGCGGCGACCATGCCGCTGATGCGGAACCTGCCGGCGATGCTGGCCGCCTCGGCGCTGCTCTATGTCGCGACGCGCATGCTCGACCTCCAGCTGCCCTCCTGGACGGGGGATCCCTGGTTCTTCAATCCCTTTGCCTGGCAGGTCCTGTTCGTGATCGGCATCTGGCTGGGCCGCGAGGAGCCCGCGGTGCTGGCGCGGCGCTTCCCGTTCAACCGCTGGCTCGCGGCGGTGCTGGTGCTCGCGATGGCGGCCAATGCCTTCGCGCTCAACCTGTTCTGGGGCGGCACGCTGTTCGGGGTCGAGACGCCCCCCTGGGTCTATGACTTCTATTCGGGGGTGGACAAGGCGGGTCTGCATCCGGCGCGGTTGCTGAACATCCTGCTGCTGGTCTGGCTCTTCGCGCATCTGGTGCCGGTGGGCGCGGCCTGGCTGAACGGGCGGCTCGCCGGGCTCTTCGTGCTGATGGGCCAGCACGGGCTGCCGGTGTTCTGCCTCGGCATCTTCCTCTCCTTCCTCGGCCGGGTGGCGATCGAGATCTCGGCGGCGTGGTGGATGCAGGGGGTGGTGAACCTCGTCGGGCTGGCGGCGCTGATCGGGATCGGGGCGCTCTCGGCCTGGTACGACGGCAGCGGAAAGCGCAAGCCGCCCGCCTTGCCGGCGCCGGAGAAGGTGGCTAAAGTTTCATGATGCTCACCCTAAGGTGGCTTGCGCCGGCGCTGCTCGGTCTGTCCCTGGCAATGCCGGCCAGGGCGGAAGGCCCGGGCTGCGGCGCCCTGCCGGAGGCGCTGGATGCGGCCCCCCTCCGCGGCGTCGCGGCGGCGGTCCATCGCGGGCAGGTCCGGGTGATGGTGGTCGGCTCCGCCTCCACCCAGGGCGGCGGCACCACCGGGCCGCAGGCCACCTGGCCGCAGCGTTTCGCCCGCGTCCTCGATGTCCGGCTGGGCGAGGTGCCGGTGGATGTCCGGGTGCTCGGCGCCCGCGGCAGCACGGCGGCAGACCATGCGCGCATGCTCGCCGAGGAATCGCCCGCCTTCCGCCCGCATCTGATCATCTGGCAGCTCGGCACCGTGGAAGCGGCCCGCGGCCTCTCCGCCGAGGAGATGGCCGATGTCGTCAAGACGACCGCCGCGCGTATCCGCGCCGCCCGCGGCGAGCGGACGGACGTGGTCCTGATGGACCCGCAATTCTCGCGGTTCCTGCGCGCCAATGCCGATGTGGAGTACTACCGGGAGCGGATGCGGATGGCCGCGGCGGCGAGCGGGGCGCAGCTCTTCAGCCGCTGGGCGATCATGAAGAACTGGTCGGACACCGAGCGGCTCGACCTCGAACGCGCGCCGCGCGAGCTCCGCACCCGCATCGCCGACGAGCTGCACGACTGCATCGCCCGCGCCCTGGTGGAGTTCGTGCTGGACGGCGTGCGCGAAGCGCGCTGACGCTCACCGCCCGGCGACGGTCTCGGCCGGATCGCGCGGGTTGATGCGCGAATCCCAGGATTGCGGCACGTAGTCCGCGGCGATCCGGCATTCCCCGGCGTAATGCGCGTTCAGCGTCTCGCAGACCGCGCGGAACCCCTCGGGCGTCGGTCGTGCCCCGCCCTCGGCCCAGTCCGCCAGCACCCGGAGCGCGGTGGGGTAGAGCACGGGCGACATCTTCTGGTGGTCGTTCTCGTCCACGAAGACCTGCACCAGCCGCGCCGCATTGCCCGCGCGTTCCAGCGTGGCGCGATAGGCGGCCTCGTGCTCGACGAAGACGGTGGCGTCGCCGATGCCGTGCAGGCTGAGCACCGGGATCGCGACCGCCCCCGTCGGGTCGCCATCGGCGGCGAGCCGTGCCGCCGCCTCCGGGTCGGGGCGGATGCGCGGGACCCGGGCGTTGAAGGCGGCGTCGTCCGAGGTGCCGCGGTAGCGCACACCCTCATTGCCGAAGGCGCTGCGGCCTTCCGTCATGTTGTCGGCGATGTCGGCGAAGACCTGCGTCGCCCACCAGAGATGCCCGGCCAGCGCCCAGTCCGGGATGCGGCTGGCGGCGGCGAGATCGGCGATCGCCCGGCGCTGGCCTTCGCTGCGCGCCTCCGGCGCCAGGTCCGCGCCGGTGCAGGCGAGGAAGCGGGCCATCACCTCCTCGCGCGGCAGGCGCTGGCCCGGTGGCTGGCCGAGGGTGACGGGGTAGGGCGTCTCATGCGGGGCGGGCAGGGTGCCGCAGACCACCTGGAAGGCGGCGCGGAGATCCACCCGCATGTCGTAGGCCCGGCTCGGGCCCGCCAGCACGGCATTGGTCAGCAGGGCGGCGTCGAAGGGCCGGCGGCCGTCCGGGCCGGGGTCGTTCAGCGTCTCGATCGTCTTGGCGGCGACCGCGCCGCCCCAGGACTGGCCATGCAGCACGACGAGGCGGAGCGGGCCGAGGACCCCCTCCGCCTCCTGCCGCAGGGCGACCACATCCTCCCCGGCGCGGCGTATGCCGAAGCCGGCGCGGCGGCGGCTGGTGGCGGCGAAGGCCCAGCCCTCGGCAAGGAACTCCGCGTGGCGGAGCAGGTCCTCGTCCGAGGTGTGCGGGCTGGGCGGCGCCATGCGCGGCCCGCCATGGATATGCACCACGAGCCGCCCGTTCCACTCGGCCGGCCGCGCGATGAGGAGATGCGCGCCGCGGACGTCCTGGCCGCGCCAGCAGGTGACGCTCTCCGGCAGGCCGGGCGGGCAGGCGGCCGGCATGGGGTCTGCCGCCGCGCCGCCAAGGCCGAGCGCGGCGAGCGCGCCGGCCAGCCCGGCGATCAGGCCGGGATGGCGTCGCGCGAGATCGGCACGCCCGAGAGGTCGCGCGCGGTGCGGATGGTCGGCATGGTCTGCACCCGGAGCACATGCGGGGCTTCGGTCAGGCGCGAGGTCAGCTCGTTCTCGTGCTGCGTGTCGCGCGCGACGAGGCGGAGCATGAAATCGCCCCCGCCGCGGATCATGTGGCACTCCCGCACCTCCGGCCACGACGTGACCATGCGTTCGAAGGCGGACAGCACCGCCTCCTTCTGCGTCTCAAGGCCCACCAGGGCGAAGAAGGTGATTTGCCATCCGAGGATGTGCGGGTCCAGATCGGCATGGTAGCCGCGGATCACGCCCTGCTCCTCGAGCCGGCGGACTCGGCGCAGGCAGGGCGGCGCGGAAAGCCCCACCCGCCGGGCGAGCTCCACATTCGTCATCCGCCCATCCGCCTGCAGCTCGCTCAGGATGTGGCGGTCCACGGCGTCGAGATCGGCTCCGGTTGTGCGCCGGACGACAAATCCTTCGGGCATCGCGACCTCCCAACCTTTCCAATCCTTCACCTGCGCAGGCATATCGGATCACATTAAACTTTTGCAAGACTCAATCGACGGAGGAGTGCGCCATTCGTCGAATCGGTTGAGCCCCGCGGCAACGCGCCCGATATGAAGGGACGCCCCCGGATTGGAAGTCAAAGACCCGTGCCAGAGACGCTTCGCACCCGGCTGCTGATCATCGGCGCCGGCCCGGCCGGCTACACGGCCGCCATCTACGCCGCCCGCGCCGGCCTCGCGCCCCTCGTCGTGGCGGGGCTCCAGCCGGGGGGGCAGCTCACCATCACCACCGATGTCGAGAACTATCCGGGCTTCGCCGCCGCCATCCAGGGCCCCTGGCTGATGGAGCAGATGCAGGCCCAGGCCGAACATGTCGGCGCCAGGGTCATCGGCGATGTCGTCACCCGCGTGGACCTCGGCGCGCGGCCCTTCCGGGCGGAAGGCGATGGCGGCGCGGTCTATCTCGCCGATGCGATCGTGATCGCGACCGGCGCCCAGGCCCGCTGGCTCGGCATCCCCGGGGAGAAGGAGCTTTCGGGCTTCGGCGTCTCCGCCTGCGCCACCTGCGACGGCTTCTTCTACCGCGGCAAGGACGTCGCCGTGATCGGCGGCGGCAATTCGGCGACGGAGGAGGCGCTCTACCTCGCCAACCTTGCCCGGCATGTCACGCTGATCCATCGCCGTGACAGCCTGCGGAGCGAAAAGATCCTCCAGCAGCGGCTGTTCGCGAAGGAAAATGTCTCGGTGATCTGGGACACCGCGGTGGAGGCGATCCTGGCGGATGCGTCGGGGCGGGTGCCGGTGGCGCGCGGGCTCGCGCTGCGCAACCTCAGGACCGGCGTGCGCAGCGAATTCGCGGTGCAGGGCGTCTTCGTCGCGATCGGCCACGATCCGGCGACCGCGCTGTTCAAGGGCCAGGTCGCGATGGACGAGGCCGGCTACATCCTGACCGAGCCCGGCACGACGCGCACCTCCATCCCCGGCGTCTTCGCCGCCGGCGACGTGCAGGACAAGGTCTATCGCCAGGCCGTGACCGCGGCCGGCACCGGCTGCATGGCGGCGCTCGAGGCGGAGAAATTCCTCGCCCACCATCCGGAAGTTGCAACCGTCTGACCAATAAACCCTATTCCGGGTTGTCGCACCTTCTGGCAGCCTTGCGACTCGGGAGACGGGAGACGCCGCGGGCATGCCGCTGGATTGGGACAAGCTGCGCGTGTTCCACGCGGTCGCCGAGGCGGGGTCCTTCACCCATGCCGGCGAGACGCTGAACCTCAGCCAGTCCGCCGTCTCGCGCCAGATCCAGGCGCTGGAGGAGGCGCTCGCCGTTCCCCTCTTCCACCGCCACGCCCGCGGCCTGATCCTGACCGAGCAGGGCGAGACGCTGAACCGCGCCGTGCGCGAGGTCTTCGCCAAGCTCGCGATGACCGAGGCGCTGCTGACCGAAAGCCGGGAGAAGCCGACCGGCCGGCTCAAGGTGACGACCACCACCGGCTTCGGCAGCATCTGGCTCGCCCCCCGGCTGCACCGCTTCCTCGCGCTGCATCCGGATGTCTCGCTGACGGTCCTGCTCGACGACGCCGATCTCGACCTCGCGATGCGGGAGGCGGATGTGGCGATCCGCATGCACCCGCCGCGCCAGCCGGACCTGATCCAGCGCAACCTCGGCAGCTTCGCCTGGAAGGTCTGCGGCGCGCCGGACTACCTCAAGCGCCACGGCATCCCGCAGCGGGGCGAGGACCTCGATCAGCACCGGATGATCGTCTATGGCGACTACCGCCCGCCGGTCGAGAGCGTGAACTGGCTGGCCGAGGCCGGCCGCCGCCCCGGCGCGCCGCGCCGCGCCGCGCTCGAGATGAACTCGCTGCCCGGCATCCTGGCGGCGGTGAAGAGCGGGCTCGGGATCGCCGCGCTGCCCGACTACATGGGCGAGGAGCTGGACGGCCTGGTGCAGGTGCTGCCGGAGCTCAAGGCGCCGCGCATCGAGGCCTATTTCGTCTATCCCGAGGAACTCCGCCATTCCAAGCGCGTCGCGGTGTTCCGCGACTTCCTGGTGGCCGAGCTCGCGGCGCCGGCGCGGCTGGCCGCGCAGTAGCGGTCTTCCGGCGCCGGTCGCGGCCCTCAGCAGCGGAATTCCATCAGGCGGCGGTACATCGTGGCCCGCTCGGCGCGGAGCTGGCGCTGCGCCTCCCACTTCGTCATCCCGATGTCGCGCAGCGTCGCGGCGTCGAGCCTTTCGAGCTCGGCCAGCGTGCGCCGCTCGGCGAGCCAGTGGCGGGCGAGGCCGATCAGCCGCGGGAGCACGCGGCCGAAGGGCGGGCTCGCGGGCCGCGCCGGCAGGGCAATGGGCAGGTTGATGTAGGCGGGGATCTGCATCGTCGTGGTCCTTGGGCTTCGGCGCGACGCCCCGTGGCGCCGCTGCGGTGGCGCCCTTCTCGCAGCACGCCGTTTCGCCGCGATGTCGCCGCGCCGCGCGATCGGGTTGCATCCGTGTCGCGATCGCCCATGCCCCGATGCCGCGCATGTCATCGGCGTCGCGGGCGCCGTCCTGGCGCCGCGCGGATCACTCGTCCCGGCGGGGTCTCGCGAGCAGGCGGCCCATCGCATCGCCCACCGACATCCGCCCGGCGAGCAGCTCCGCCACCGCCGCGCAGATCGGCAGTTCCACGCCGGCATCGGCGGCGCGCGCGACGATCGCCGGTGCCGTCTCGACACCCTCGGCCACGCCGACGCGGGTGGCCAGCGCATCGATCAGGCTCGCGCCGCGCGCGAGCTCGGCGCCGAGCGAGGTGTTGCGGCTGCCCGGGCCGGTCGTGGTCAGCAGCAGATCGCCGAGGCCCGAAAGCCCCGCCGCCGTCTCCGCCTTGCCCCCGAGCGCGAGCGTGAGGCGGGAAAGCTCCGCGAGCCCGCGGGTGACGAGCGCGGCGCGCGCATTCTCGCCGAGGCCCGCGCCGATCACCGCGCCGGCGGCGATCGCGATCACGTTCTTCGCCGCGCCGCCGACCTGCACGCCCATCGGGTCGTCGCCGCCATAGATGCGGAAGCCCGCGGTGCCGAGTAGATCGCCCGCCATCTGGCGCAGCGCCGCGTCGTCGCTGGCGAGCACCGCGGCCGCCGGCAGGCCCTTGGCGACCTCATGGGCGAAGTTGGGGCCGGAGAGGACCGCGATGCGCGTGCGGGGCCGCAGCTCCGCCACCACCTCCAGCGGGAAGCGCAGCGTGCCGCGCTCCACGCCCTTGGCGCAGACGACGACCGGCGCGCCGGTGTCGGGGATCGCGGCGAGCGCCTGGCGCATGAACTGCATCGGCACGCAGGCCAGCACGAACAGCGCGTCGGCCAGGGCTTCCGCCGGATCGGCCGTGACGGTGATGGAGGAGCCGAGCACCGCGCCCGGCAGGTAGGCGGTGTTCTGGCGGGAGGCGGCCATCGCGGCCGCGCGCTCGCGGTTGCGCGCCCAGAGCCCGACGGCATTGCCCGCGCGTGCCGCCTGCACCGCGAGCGCCGTGCCCCAGGCGCCGGCCCCGAGCACCGCGACCTTGCGTCTGGGCTTCTGGCTCATGGTGGCTCCTACCCCTCGGCGGTGATCCGCGTGACCGCCGCAAGCGCGCCATCCTCGCCGGTTCCGAGGGCGGCGAGCAAGGCATCCAGGATGGCAGCGGCGGCGGGCTCGAAGCCGAAGGGCGCATTGGCGACGAGCAGGCCGCAGCCATTGAGCCGCGCGGGATCGGTCGGCTCCCGCAGGGTCAGCTCGCAGGCCAGGCAATCCGGCACCTTCGCGTCCCTGAGCGCGGCGTGGAAGGCGCGGACGGGGGCGCGGTGCTTGATCGGATACCAGGCGGCGATGATCGCGGCGCGGAAGCGGCGGCGGAGCAGGGCGAGCGCGGCGGCGAGGCGGTCGAACTCGCCCTCCAGCTCGAAGGGCGGGTCGATCAGGACGAGGCCGCGGCGCTCGGGGAAGGGGGTGAGCGCGGTCACCGCTTCCCAGGCATCGCGGCGATGGACGGCCACCTGCGCGTCGCGGCGGAAGCGGGCCTTGAGCGTCGCTTGGTCCTCGGGGTGCAGTTCGCAGAGCATCAGCCGGTCGGTCTGGCGCAGGCGCGCGCGGATCAGCGCGGGGGAGCCGGGATAGGCGGCGGGGAAGCCGGCGTCCCGCACCGCCGCCTGGTAGGCGGCCAGCGCGGGGGCGGCGCTTTCCATCACCCGCGCGATGCCGGCGCGCCATTCGCCGGTGCGCTGCGGCTCGGGGCCGGAGAGGTCGTAGGCGCCGATCCCGGCATGGGTGTCGAGCACCGCGAAGGGCGCGGGCTTGGCGGCGAGCGCGTCGAGCAGCGGCAGCAGCAGGGCGTGCTTCACGCAATCGGCGAAGTTGCCCGCGTGGAAGGCATGGCGGTAGTTCATGGAGCGGGGGGCCGGCGCAACATCGGCCGCCCGCCCCCACCCCGACCCTCCCCCGCGAATGCAGGGGAGGGAGATGAGGCGCTCAGTAGCGCGGCGCCGTCACCGCGCCGCCCACGGCACCCGCGCCGGCGCCGATCAGCGCACCGGTGCCGGCATTGCCCGAGAGCGAGCCGATCGCCGCACCGGCGCCGGCGCCGAGCAGGCCGCCCGAGACCGCCCGCTCCCCCGGCGTCGCGCCGCAGGCGGCGAGGCCGAGGGCGAGGGTGCAGAGCAGGGCCATCGTGGTCTTGCGCATGGGGGTCTCCTTCCTTGCTGTCCCCCTCAACGCCGCGGCCGCCGCCCGGTTGCATGGCCGCGTTCAATCGCGCAGCGCCGCGGCCATCCGCCCGGCTTCCTCCAGCACGGCGCGGCCGAGCGGGCTTGCTGGCGGGATGTCGGGGCCGAGCAGCGCCGCGGGCGCCTCCGAGAGCCGTGCGGCGACGGCGGCGCGGGCCTCGGGCGTCAGCGCGCGGAGCAGCGCGCCGAGCGCGAGCCGCGTCACCTGGCCATAGGCTTCAAGCTGGAGCTGCTCGCGCCGGATGGTCATCAGCAGGCCGGTGATGTCATCCAGGGTGGCGCGGAGATCGGCGCTGCGGACGATCGGGGCGGTGGGCTTGTCGGCCATGGCGGGGGCTCACGCGGCGAGGGTGTCGAGCGGCCAGCGCGGCCGGGGGGCGTGGTCGAGCGGATCGGCGAGGCCGAGGCGCAGCCGCTCGATCCCGGCCCAGGCGACCATCACGGCGTTGTCGGTGCAGAGCCGGATCGGCGGCGCGACCAGCGGCAGCCCCGCCTGCTGCGCCGCCGCGCCGAGCGCCGCGCGCACCGCGCCATTGGCGGCGACCCGCGCCGAGCGCCGCGCGCACCGCGCCATTGGCGGCGACGCCGCCGGCGACGACGAGCGCGGTCGCGGCGGGCCGCATCGCCAGCGCATGCCGCGCCCGGTCGGCGAGCGTCGCGGCGACGGCGGCCTGGAAGCCGGCGGCGAGGTCGCGCCGCCCGGCCTCGTCCAGCCCCTTGGCGACCACCTGCGCCACCGCGGTCTTGAGGCCGCTGAAGGAGAAATCGCAGCCCGGGCGCCCGAGCAGCGGGCGGGGCAGGGCGAAGCGCGCGGGATCGCCGCCCACCGCCAGCCGCTCCAGATGCGGCCCGCCGGGCCAGGGCAGGCCGAGCAGCTTCGCCGATTTGTCGAAGGCCTCCCCCACCGCGTCGTCGAGCGTCGAGCCCAGCCGGCGATGCCGCCCCACCCCCTCCACCGCGACGCATTGGCAATGCCCGCCCGAGAGCAGCAGCAGCAGGTAGGGGAAGGCGAGGCCGCCCGGGCTCACCGAGGGCAGCCGCGGCGAGAGCGCATGCGCCTCCAGGTGGTTGATCGCGAGATAGGGGATGCCCTGGGCGATCGCGATGCCCTTGCCCAGCGTCGCGCCGACGATGAGCCCGCCGATCAGCCCGGGGCCTGCCGTCGCGGCCACCGCCGCAAGGCCCGCCGGCGCGATCCCGGCCTCCTCCAGCACGCGCCGGACCAGCGCCGGCAGATGCGCCAGATGCGCCCGCGCGGCGATCTCCGGCACCACGCCGCCATAGGGGGCGTGGTCGGCGAGCTGGCTGAGCACCGCCTCGGCCACCACGGTGCCGTCGGCCCGCAGCAGGGCGGCGGCCGTCTCGTCGCAACTGCTCTCGATGCCGAGCACCCATGCGTCGGGCGGAAGGGAGGGCACTTTCTTCACCTCGGAGAGCGTCCTATGACGCCGCGCCATGTCGGTAGCCCATCCGCCCGGCCCCAGCCATCCCGCCCGCCCCGCCACGCCCGGCGCGGCTCAACGCCGCGACGCGCCCGGCGCGGGTCAACGTCCGGCCGCCCCCGGCGCGGCGGCGCATCCGCATGTCGCGGCGCATCACCGGGCGCTGCCGCTGCGCGTCGGCACCCGCGCCTCGCCGCTCGCGCTGTGGCAGACGCGGCATTTCCTGGCGCTGATCACCCGCTTCTGCCCGGTGCTGCGCGATGCCGGCGCCTTCCAGGAACACGCCATCACCACCTCGGGCGACCGCATCCAGGACCGCCGCCTGGCGGAGATCGGCGGCAAGGGCCTGTTCGCGAAGGAAATCCATGAGGCGCTGGCCGATCGCCGGGTGGATTTCGCCGTCCACAGCCTCAAGGACCTGGAGACGGAACTGCCCCCCGGCATCGTGCTGGCCTGCACGCTGACGCGGGAGGATGCGCGCGATGCGCTGATCCTCGGCCCCGGGCTCGGCCCGGTGGACCCGGCCGAGCCCTTCGCCTGCCTGCCGGCCGGCGCGCTGGTGGGCACGGCCTCGGTGCGGCGGCAGAGCCAGCTTCTGCACGCGCGGCCCGATCTGCGCGTGACGATGATCCGCGGCAACGTCCAGACCCGGCTCGACCGGCTGCAGGCGCCGGATGCGCCGGCGGCGACGCTGCTCGCGCTCGCCGGGCTGCGCCGGCTGGGCCTCGCGGCGCGGGCCGATGTGGTGCTCGACCCGGAGGCGATGGTGCCGGCGGCGGGGCAGGGGATCGTCGGCGTCACGGTCCGCGCGGACGATGTGGAACTGCTCGAGCTGCTCGCGGCGATCGAGGATGCGGAGGCGCGCGCCGTCTCCACCGCCGAGCGCGCGCTGCTCGCGGCGCTCGACGGCTCCTGCCGGACGCCGATCGGGGGCCATGCGCGGCTGCTGCCGGACGGGCGGCTGCACCTGACCGGGCTCGTCGCGCGGACGGACGGGTCCTTCCTGGTCAAGCGGTCGCTGCACGGCGCGCCGGAGGACGCGGCGCGGCTGGGGCGTGAGCTGGGCGAGAGCCTGCGCCGCGATTCGCCGGCGGACATCTTCGGGTGAGCTTGCTCTTGTCGCCCGCTCCTCCCTCCCCCGCATGGCGGGGGAGGGAGAAGTGTCCTCGTCACGCGCCCGGAACCCGGCGGGGCGGAGACGGCGGCGCGGGTCGCGGCGCTGGGCTACACGCCGGTCCTGGCGCCGGCGCTGGTCCTGGCCGCGCGTGTCTTCACGATGCCGCGCGCGCAGGCGGTCCTGCTGACCAGCCGGGCCGCGGCGCGCGCCCTGCCGCCGGCCCCGGCCGGGGCCCCGCCGGTGCTCGCGGTGGGGGAGGCGACGGCCGCGGCGGCGCGGGACGCCGGCTGGGCCGCCGAGGCGGCGGCCGGCACGGCGGAGGACCTGGCGCGGCTCGCCGCCGTGCGACTCGATCCCGCGGCGGGTCCGCTGCTGCTCGCGGTGGGGGAGGGCTATGCGCTCGACCTCGCGGCCGATCTGCGGGGGCGCGGCTTCCGGGTGATCCGGCGCATCGCCTATGCGGCGCGGCCCGCGGCGGCGCTGCCGGAGGCCGCGCTCCGTGCGCTCCGGGCCGGGGCGGTCGGGGCGCTGCTGTTCCACTCGCCACGCTCGGCGCGCTGTGCCATCACGCTGCTGCGCGAGGCGGGGTGCGGGGAGGCCGCGTCGCGCGGCACGGCGCTGGCGATCAGCCGGCGGGTGGCGGAGGCGGCGGAAGCCGCGCTCGCGCCGCTCGCCTTCCGTGCCATCCGGGTCGCGGCGCGGCCCGAGGAGGAGGCATTGCTGGCGCTGCTCGACCGGCGGGAACCCGCCCCGGACACCGCCATTCCGGCAGGAGAGCCATGACCCCGGACCCGGTTTCGAGACTGCGCGGCGCGCTCACCCGCTTCGACCCCGTCGCCCTGCCGATCCTGCTCGCCGGGCTGGTGCTGCTCGGCGCGGTGCTGTGGCTGCTCGGCCGGCCGCTGCCCGCGCCCGCCCCGGCGCCGGGCGTGGGGCTGGCGGAGCAGATCGCCGCCCAGGCGGCGCGGCTGGAGGCGTTCGCGGAGCGGCTCGCCGCGGCCGAGGGCCGGCCGCCGCCCGACCTCGCGCCGCTCATCGAGGGCCTTCGGGCCGCGGCCGACCGGGCCGAGGCGGGGGCACGCCAGGCGGAGGCGACGGCGCGCGACCTCGCTGCCCGGCCGCGCTTCGACCCGGCGGCGGTCGCCCCGCGCGAGGAGGTGGCGGCGCTGGCGGCCCGGCTTGCGGCGGAGGCGGCCGCGCTGCGCGAGGAGGCCGCGGGCCGCGTCGAGACCGCGCAGCGCGAGGCGGCGCGCGCGCTGGCCGCGGGCCTGGCGGAAGCACAGGGCGCGCTGGCCGAGACCCGCGCCGCGCTCGCCCAGACCGACCGGCGCACCGGCGCGCTGGAACAGTCGCTCGGCGGCTTCGCCGGGCGGATCGCGGCGAACGAGACCGGGCTCGCCGCCCGCACCCAGGCGATCGAGACGCAGGGCGCGCGCATCGGCAATCTCGAACAGGCCCTCGGCGCGCGCATCGCCGCACTGGACGCGGCGCTGGCCCAGCGCGCGGCGGCGATTGCCGCGCAGGCGACGCGGCTCGGGGAGGTCGAGCAGGCGACGGCCGGCCGGCTCGCGGCGCTGGAGGCGACGACGCAGCGGCTTGCGGCGGTGGAGGCGCGGGCCGCGCGGCTGGCCGCGCTCGAGGCGCTGCGCGGCGCGCTGGAGGCCGGGCAGCCGCTCGGCCCCGCGCTCGCGCGGCTCGGCGCCGCGCCGCCGGCGCTCGCGCGCTTCACCGCCCTGGCGCCGCCGACCGAACCGGCGCTCAGGCTCGGCTTCGAGGAAGCGGCGCGGGCCGCGCGCGCGGCCTCGGAGCCGGCGCGGGAGGGGCAGGGCGTGGTGGATGGCGCACTCGCCCGGCTGTCGGGGCTCGTCACCGTCCGCCGCGGCGAGGAGGTGCTGTTCGGCGATGCCGCCGCGGCCGAGATCGAGCGCGCGCGCCGGGCGCTCGAGGCCGGCGACCTGGAGGCGAGCCTGCGCCACCTCGCCCGCCTCTCGGCGCCGGCGCGGGAGGCGATGGCCGGGTGGACCGCGCAGGCCGAGGCACTCGCCGCGGCGCGCGCGGCGCTGCGCGAGCTGGCGGGGGGCTGAAGCCGGGCCATGGGGCGCGCGCTGATCTACCTGGCCCTGCTGGCGGCCGGGGTCTCGGGCATCATGTGGATGGCGCGGCTCGGCGGGCTCGTCGAGTTCGCGGTGGGCGAGATCGTGGTCCAGCTGCCCTTCTCGGCCTTCCTGCTCTTCGCCGCCGCGCTGTTCGCCACGCTGCACCTCGGGCTCGCCGGACTTGGCGCGCTGCGCCGCTGGCCCGAGCGGGCGCGGCAGCGGCGGGAGGCGGAGCATCGCCTGCTCGGCGATGCGGCGCTGACGCGGGCGCTGGTGGCGCTCGCGGCCGGCACCCCCGACCTGGCCCGGATCGAGGTGGCCCGCGCCAGGCGGCACCTGGGCGACACGGCGCAGACCCTGATGCTGGCCGCCGAGGCCGAGCGGCTGGCGGGCCGGGAGGAAGCGGCGGCCGCGGCCTTCCACCTGCTCGCCGCAAATCCCGACTCCCGCTTCCTCGGCCTGCGCGGGCTGCTGCGCCAGGCGATCCAGCGCGGCGACTGGCCGACCGCCCAGCGCCTGGCGCGGGAGGCGGAGGCCGCGCAGCCCGGCGCCGCCTGGCTGAAGCAGGAGCGCGAGACGCTCGCGCTCCGCATGCGCGACTGGCGGGAGGCGCTGGCGCTCGCGCCGGCCGGGGCGCAGCAGGCGCCGCTCGCGCTCGCCGCCGCGATGCAGGAGGCCGATGCGGACCGCGCGTCGGAGCTCGAGCGGCTCGCCTTCCAGACCGACCCTGCCTTCACCCCGGCGGCGCTGGCGCATGCGCGGCGGCTGCGCGAGGCGGGCAGTGCGCGGCGGGCGCGGCAGGTGCTGGAGGATGCGTGGAAGGCGCGGCCGCATCCGGACCTTGCGGCGCTCTACCTGGAGGGGGAGGCCGACCCGCTCGCGCGGGTGCGCGCGGCGGAGCAGCTCGTCCATGGCCAGCCGAAGCACGCCGAGAGCCGGCTGCTCGTCGGCCGGCTCGCCACCGCGGCGGCGCTGACCGGCCGGGCGCGGCAGGAGCTCGAGATGCTGGCGGGCTCGGGCGAGGCGGACCGGCGTGCCTTCCTGGCGCTGTCGGATCTCGAGGAATTCGAAGGGCGGGATACGCCCGAGAGCCGCGCGGCGCAGTCGCGCTGGCTGCGCCGCGCGGCGGAGGCGGCGCCCGAGCCGGGCTGGCGCTGCGGCCAGTGCGGCGCCGAGCATGGCGGCTGGGCGCCGGCCTGCCCGGCCTGCGACACGGCGGGGATGATCGCCTGGGGCCGTGGCGGGAGCGCGCCGACGCAGAGTTGACCTCGCCCGGCTTGACCCGCCGCCGGGGCGGTCCGAGCCTCGGCGTGTTGCACGGGAGATGCCGGATGCGCGCGCTTGCCGCCCTGATCCTTCTCGCCGCGGCGCCGGCGGTCGCGCAGGATCGCCCGCCGATGTTCCCGACGCGCGATGTCGCGGTGACCTACCGCGTCACCGGCGACACGCCGCAGGGCCAGGCGGCGAACATGACGATGAGCTGGCTCGCGGCGCAGCAGCTGATGCGCTCGGAGGTGCCGGGGATGGGCTGGATGGTCGCCGACCATCGCAACCAGCGCGCCTTCATGGTGGTGGAACAGGCGCGGATGATCATGGACCTGCCGATGCAGCAGGCGATGCAGCAGCACGGTCCGTCCTCCGCCGCGAGCTTCCGGCGGGAGGGGACGGCGACGGTGGCCGGCCTTGCCTGCACCATCTGGGCCTACCAGGACGGCGGCAACGAGGGCCGCGCCTGCATTACCCAGGATGGCGTGACGCTGCGCGCGGAAGGCGCCTCGCAGGGGCGGCGCGGGGGGATGGAGGCGACCCAGGTCGCCTATGGCCCGCAGGACCCGGCACGCTTCCAGCGGCCGCAGGGCTACCAGGCGATGCAGGGCATGCCCGGGATGCCGCCGGGGATGGGGCCGCCGGGAAGCCAGCGGCGATAGGTCCTCACGCCACGATCTCGCCCTGGCGGATGGGGATGATGCCGGCGGCCTCGGGCAGGCCGGGCAGGCGCCAGGCGATCCGCCACAGGACGCGGCCGAAATTCAGCCCGAGATTGACGAAGCGCCCGCCATCCTCGAGCTCCACCGCGATCACCGCGCGGCGCTCGGTGGGGGAAAGCCCGGCCAGCACGTGCCGCGCGAGCACATGGCGCGGCACGCCATGGAATTCCGCGGCATCCACCGGCAGCGTGTCGGGCGCGACGAAATCGAGCGGCATGCGGGCCCCCGCGAGGCGAAATGTCCCGCTTTTCGGGCAGCGCGCGATCCTGCGGCGACGAAGGTAAAGCCCCGGTGAAGACGCGCCGGTGCCTTCCCATCGCCACGCCGCCGCGCCATGTGGGGGGCATGCGACGGCGCCTGCTGCTGGCCTCCGGCCTTCTCCTCCCGACCTTGACTGCGCGCGCGCAGGGCGCGGTGGACCGCGCGGCGGTGCAGCGGGCGGAGGGTTATCTGAACGCGCTCACCACGCTGCGCGCGCGCTTCCTCCAGGTGGCGCAGAACGGGGCGACGGCGCAGGGCACGGCCTGGATCTTCCGCCCCGGCCGCATGCGCTTCGACTACGATCCGCCCGAACCCACGCTGCTCGTCGCCTCGGGCGGGCAGGTGATGTTCTACGACCGGGAACTGCGCCAGCCGAGCATCGCGCCGGCCAATTCCACCCCCCTCGGCATCCTGCTGCGGCCGGAGATCCGGCTCTCGGGCGACGTCACCGTGACCTCCACCGGGCGACAGGGCGGGTTCCTCGCGGTGACGATGCACCGCACGGGGCAGCGCGCGGAGGGCCAGCTCACCCTGGTCTTCCAGGAGAACCCGATGCAACTGCGGCAATGGAGCGTGCTCGACGCGCAGGGGCGGGAGACGCGGGTGACGCTGTATGAGCCCGACACCACGACGCGCCCCGACCCGCGGCTGTTCGACTTCAACGACCCGCGGTTCCTGGAGCAGGAGAACGCGCGGAGGTGAGGGGTTTTGTTGCGGGGGGCGTTGCCCCCCGCACCCCCCACCAGGAGCCAGCGGGCTCCTGGACCTGCGATCCGTTTATCGCCGTGCCGGGGAGGGGGTCACACGCAGCATGCTGCGTGTGACCCCCTCCCC
>VFQP010000240.1_pt1 | contig 132178 bp, 104 predicted proteins | sample 3512351 | NCBI WGS metagenome assembly VFQP01 (sample SAMN10412372, study PRJNA504923) | tailings metagenome | isolation source: Relicate 1 Philex TSF1 revegetated site | place: Philippines: Tuba, Benguet | collected 2017-08-29
TCGCCAGGGCCTTACACCAAAGGGCTGTCCCAATAGGGACAGCCCTTTTTCTTTGCGACTTGGCACTCAGACATTCGCCGGTCTGCGGTCACGCATCGCCGTGCGGCCGGATCCGCGTCGGCAGACGCCGAACTCCTTGCTGCGACGGCGATACTGCCCGCTCAACAGCGGGGCATGTCATTCGGCGCAGCAACCTGCCCTCGGCGACATTCGACAGCGCCAGTGCGCAGGCTGAACGAAAGCACAGATACTTGAGGTGGACCTGTGCCTGCGCTCTTGCCCTGAGCGGCTGCTGACCCCATCCTGTTGGGTCCCGTCGAAATGACCCAAGCCCATGTTCAATGACGCCTCCACGCTGACCGCGAACGGCGGGCAGCCTTCCAGCAGTAGTGATGCCCAGGCTCATTGCCCCTGCGGTAGCGGCAAGGGCTATGAACGCTGCTGCGGACCCCTTCACGCGAACAATGTGCAGGCCAAGGACGCACTTGCGCTGATGCGTGCACGCTACAGTGCATACGTGCGCAAGCATGTCGACTACCTGCTTGCGACCTGGCATCCCAGCACCCGGCCGCCCACGCTGGACCTTGCCGATCGCCCCGGACTGCGTACGCACTGGCTCGGCCTGCAGGTGATCTCCCACCGAACGCTGGATCCCCAGCGGCAGGAGGTCAGTTTCATTGCGCGTGTGAAGGTCGGTGGCGGCCCCGCACAGCGCCTGGCCGAACGCAGCCGCTTTCTCAATGAGAACGGCGTCTGGTTCTATGTGGACGGCGAAATCGGCCCCAAGTAAGCAAACCCGAACATGACTGCCGCCGAGCCGCCGGCGGGACTCGACGCCGCGCTGAAGGAAGAAATCCGCGCGCGCTATCTGGCCGTCAGGACCCGCTTGCCCGGTTTCGTGCAGCGGCAGAGCCAGCGCGAAATGATCGCCGCGGTGGCACGCGCCTTGGCTGAGCCGAGCGGTGTGCTGGCAGTGGAGGCGCCAACGGGCACCGGCAAGTCGATGGCCTACCTGTTGGCGGCACTGCCGCTGGCGTTCTCGCGCAACCGCAAGCTGGTCATTGCAACGGCCACCGTGGCGCTCCAGGAACAGCTCGTCGAGCGGGACATCCCCGCCTTCCTGGCCGCCAGCGGGCTGCAGGCCGATGTCGTGCTTGCCAAGGGCAGGCAGCGCTACGCCTGTACACGCAATCTGCATGAGCTGACCCGGAAGGACGCAGACATCCCCCAAGGGGGCTTCGACTTCGGCACGGAACCAGTCACTGCTGCCTGGCCTCGCCCGCCTCGGGCCGGGGAAGCCGAACAGCTTGCCGAGCTCCTCCGATTGCTGCAGGGCGGACAGTGGGACGGCGACCTGGACCGTGCACCAGCCGCGATCGAAGACGACACGCGCCGTCTGATCACCACTTCCGCTGGCGGGTGCAGCAACCGTCGCTGTGCATTCATCGTCAGCTGTCCGTTTGTGATCGCCCGCAATCGCCTGCAGCGGGCACAGCTGGTGGTGGCCAACCACGATCTCGTGCTCGCAGATCTTGAACTCGGCCGCGACGAGGACGGCTCGGGCGGCGTCCTCTTGCCGGCGCCGCGCGACACGCTGTACGTGTTCGACGAAGCCCATCACCTGCCGAGCAAGGCGATTGACCGCGGCAGTGCGGAGGTAGCCCTGGTCGATGCGCGAAGACGGATTCAGCGCCTGGGGGCCCCCTTGCGCGCGGTATTCCTGGCGGCAGGCCGCGAGCGGATCGGGCGTCTGGATGCGGCCCAGATCGACACGCTGCTGGATGAGCTCGCTGAAGGCCTGGACACGCTTGCTACTGAACTGGACCGCGCCTGGCCACTTGATGCGGCCAGCGAACAGGCCCAGTGGAGGGCGAGCCTGGGTCAGCTCCCCGATCAGTGGAGGCAACTGGCGCAGGCCCTCTCTGCGCGGACCCAGGAGCTGCTGCGCTGGCTGCCATCGGCACTCAAGGCGGTAGTTGAGAGCGAGCTCCCGCCTGATCGCCGCGAAACCGTCGCGCGCGAACTTGGCCTGGCCCGCGAGCGTCTTGAGGGACAAGCGACGCTGTGGTGGCTGTGGTCGCAAGAAGAACCGCCCGACGTTCCGCCGCGCGCGCGCTGGCTGCAGCGCGCCGACGACGGCAGCCTGGTCTGCCATGCCTCTGAAGTATCGGCGGCGCCCACCCTGCGCCGCGTGCTGTGGCCGCAGGCCGCCGGTGTGGTGCTGGCGTCCGCCACGCTCTCGCTGGGGGGAGATTTCCGCAGCTATGCCGCCCAGGTCGGCCTGCCCGATCACGCCGACACCCTGGCTCTGCCCTCGCCTTTCGATCTCAGGCATCAGGCCCGCCTGCAGGTGCCGAGAATGAAGGCGTCCCCGGACCAGCGCGACGCCCACGTTGCCGAACTCGTGCAGTGGTTGGACGAGCATCTCGACTGGGGGCAGGGCAACCTTGTGCTTTTCACCTCCAAGGCCAAGCTCGAACAGAGCCTGGCCTTGCTGCCGCCGCAGCGGCGCATGCGCGTGCTCGCCCAGGGCGCGCGCAGCAAGTCCGCCCTGATTGCTGCGCACACTGCCGCCGTGCAGGCCGGACTCGGCAGCACCCTGTTTGGTCTCGCCAGTTTCGGCGAGGGCCTCGATCTTCCCGGCCGTCTGTGCGAGACGGTGGTCATCACCCAGCTCCCTTTCGCCGTGCCGACCGATCCGGTGGGTGCCACCTACGCCGAGTGGCTGGAAGCGCGTGGTCGCAATGCCTTCGTCGAGGTCACCATCCCGCAGGCGACGCGGACCCTCATCCAGTACTGTGGGCGTCTGATTCGCGGTGAGAGCGACACCGGCCGGATCGTGATCCTCGACAATCGAGTGCTCAGCCGACGCTATGGCTCGAGAATGCTCGCAGCGCTCCCGGATTTCGCCCGCGAACTGGGCTGAAGCCATTGCTTTGCAACCCCTTCCCACCGGTTCGCCACGGGGAGCGGGCGGCGACAGCGGGGCCTGGAACCGGAATCGCGTGCCCTGGGATTGGACCGCGCGACCAAGCAACTCTGCCGGCTCCCCCGACTCTTCAGCGGCTTTCCACGTCAACAGGCAGCGGCTTCAGCGGCGAGCTGTACCAGCCGACCACACGCCCGCGCTCGAAGCGCACATGTGAGGGACCGTACTCCCAGACGTCGGGCGCGCTGACCAGCGGGCTGCCGATCAGACGCTCCACCTGTGCTTCGGTGCTGCCGACACGGATCCGACGGCTTGGCGACACCGCAGCGGCACCGCCCTGGACCACGGCCCGAGGGGCCTGCGTCCGCGTGGGCGCGGCCCCGTACTCCGGGTCCAGCGTCTCCTCCGGACTGGGCGTGAGTGCCCACACCACTCCCAGGGCGACAGCCGACGCGAGCACGATGGCGCCCCTGCCGCGCCGCGGCGACGGCCCGAGCGGCGCCGGCTCAGATCCGCTGGAGGCGGCTCCCATTCCAGCACTGTCTTCGACACCCGAGCCCGGAGCAGCAGCAACCGATGCAGCTGCAGGTGTGGCGGGCCGCAGCATGCCGCCCGGCAGGCGTCCATGCTCGCGGCCGAACTGTCGCAGCCGACGATAGGCGCCGGTGAGCTCGTGCAGCCTGCGGCTGCGGGCCTCGACGTCGAGGCTGTCGTGGGCGCGATCCGGATGCAGCTCGCGCACGGCCAGTCGCCAGGTGCGCTCCAGCGTCTCCATGCTGCAACCGGGCTGCAGCCCGAGAAGGGCATAGTCGGCGAGGTAGTCGTCGGTCGGCATGCGCTGAGCAAGTGTGACGGGCTTCTCATTATGCCCGGAAGCTCTTATCATCTCAGCGTGCGCGGTTCTGCGGAAGCCTTCACAGAGCCGCTTGGATACATCGCCGTCAGGAGCGCCCCGCGTGAGCCGCCGACACCACCTGCTGCACAAGCTCTTCGCCGTCCTCGTTCTGCTCGCCTGTGCTGTGCCTGCGACGGCGCAGGAAGGCGCCGACCTTTACCGGATCGGCGTTGACGATCAGCTGCAGGTCTCGGTCTGGCGCAATCCGGAGCTCAGCGTGAGCGTACCGGTGCGGCCTGACGGGCGCATTTCGGTGCCGCTGATTGGAGACGTGCTGGCGGGCGGCCGCAGCCCGGAGGAGGTCGCGCGCGACATCGAGGAGCAGCTCGCAGCCTACATCCGTGACCCCAAGGTGGCGGTGATCCTCACCGAGCTGCGCAGCCACGAGTTCATCTCGCGCGTGCGGGTGACCGGCGCGGTGCGGACGCCGATCTCGATTCCGCATCGACAGGGCATGACCGTGCTGGATGCGGTGCTGCAGGCCGGCGGAGTCAATGAATTCGCCGCCGCCAACCGGACCCGGCTGTACCGGCGCGAAGGTGAGGCCACCCAGACCCTGCCCGTTCGACTGGGCGCCATCCTCGGCAGCGGCGACCTCGACACCAACATCGAAGTGCGGCCGGGCGACGTCATCACCGTTCCGGAGCGCGCCCTGTGAAACCGCAGGCCCTGCCGGGCCCGGCGGGCTCGCCGGGCGCCGAGCTGTTCGAACGCCTGCCGATGATGCTGGCCGAGCTGCGCCGGCACGGCGCCCTGCTGCTGGCCGGCTTCGGCCTGATCGCCCTGGCTTTCCTGGCGGCCGGCATCCTGATGCCGCGCAAGTACCAGTCCGCCAGCACCATCCTGGTCGGCGAGGCCAACATCATTGCGCCGCTGATGGAAGGGCGTGCCGTGCCGACCGGCGTCGCCGATCGCGCGCGCATCGCCCGCGAGGTGATCTTCAGCCGCGCGATCATGACCGAGATCCTCAAGGCCGGTGGCTGGGACGAAGCGGTCATCGAGCCGCTGGCGCGCGAACGCCTGGTCGAGGAGATCAAGCAGCGCACCCGCGTCGACAGCCCGGGCGCCAACCTGATCCGCATCACCTACACCGATGCCGATCCCGAGCGTGCCTTCCGGGTGGCCTCGCGCTACGCCGAGTTCTTCATCAGCGAGAGTCTCGCGGCGAAGGAGCGCGAGAGCCGCGAGGCCTTCGAGTTCATCGCTGCGCGCGTCGACGAATACCACCGCAAGCTCACCGACGCCGAAGAGCGCCTGAAGCAGTTCCGCGCCTCCAACCTCGATGCGCGACCCGGCACCGACATCGATGTCCGCACCCGAGTCGCCGAGATCCGCTCGCAGATCGAGGGCGCCCGCACCAACCTCTCGGAACTGCAGATGCGCGAGGCCGCGCTGCAGGCGCAGATCAGCGGCGAGGCGGAAGTCTCCGACCTGCGCTCGCGCTCGGCCCAGTTCCGCCTGCGCATCGCCGAGCTGCAGGCGCAGCTCGACACCCTGCGGCTGGACTACACCGATTCCTATCCCGACGTCGTGCGTCTGCGCCACCAGCTGGAAGACACCCAGGCGGCGCTCGCCCGCGAGGAGCAGGCCGAGGCTTCGGGCGCCCGCGGCAGCGACGTCGCCGCGGCCAGCAACCCCCTCTACCAGCAGCTGCGCTCCGATCTCGCGCGGGTCCGCAGCGACATGGCGGCCCTGCGCGCGCGGATCAGCGAGAACGAATCCCTGCTGCAGTCCGAGCTCGATCGCGGGCGCCGCGTCGCCGACAGCGAGGCCTCGCTGGCCGAGCTGACCCGCGACTACGAGGTCAACCGCGAGATCTACCAGGACCTGCTGCGCCGGCGCGAGAACGCACGGGTCTCGATGAGCCTGGATGCCGAGCAGCGCGGCCTCACCTTCCGCATCCAGGAATCCGCGGCCCTGCCGCTGCAGCCGACCGGACTGCGGCTGATGCATTTCGCCGCGGCGGGTCTCGGGCTGGGCATGGCGGTGCCGCTGGGCCTGCTGTTCGCCCTGCTGCAGATCGATCCGCGAGCACGCAGCGCGCAGGCCCTGGCGCAGACCCTGCCGGTGCCGGTGCTGGTCAGCATTCCGGAATTGCGGACGCGCTCGGATCGTCGGCGCACCCTCATCAAGTTGGCCACGGCACTGCTGGTGGTGACCGGCGTGCTGTGCCTGTATGCCTGGGCGGCGATCAGCCGCGGAGTAATCGTGCTGTGAGCAAGCGTCACGAAGTCGAACCACAGCAGGTCGGCCAGGCGCTGGCCCAGCGCAGCGGCAGCCTCGCGCCGTTCACCGGCAGCCAGCTGCAGGCGCGCCGCATCGTCAGTCACGACATGGCGGATTCGCGGCCGGCCGACGCCTTCCGCGATCTGCGCACCCAGTTGCTCGCCCGGGTCGGCGGCGGCAGCCTGAGCCTGCTGGTGGTGCCGGTCGCTCACGGCAGCGGCGGCAGCTTCGTCTCGCTGAACCTCGCCTCGGCGATGGCCTTCGACGAGCGCCGCACGGTCATCCTGGTGGACTGCTGCCTGCGCGCACCGCAGCTGCATCGCCGGGTCGATGTCGCCGCCGACGCCTATGGCCTGGTCGACTTCCTCGAAGGGCGGGTCGACCGCGTCGAGCAGGTCGTGCACGCCACGGGCGTGCCGCGCCTGCTGCTGGTGCCGGCCGGACCGCGCCGCGAAGCCAGCGGCGACCTGCTGGGCTCGGCGCGGATGCGCCTGCTGCTGGACTCGCTGCGCGGCACCAGCGACGCGGTCAGCGTGATCCTCGATGCGCCCGCCGTCGCCGCTTCGCCGGATGCCCGGATTCTCTCGACCATGGCCGAGCTGTCGGTGCTGGTTGCCGGTTACGGCCGCGATACGCCGACGGCCGTGCAGGAAGCCATCGCCGTGCTCGACCGCGTCCGCCTCGCCGGCGTCGCCTTCAACCGCGTTCCGAACTGAGCCTCACGCCGCGGCCTGCCCGCTGGCGCCGACCCGAGGAGCACCCCCATGGCATTGCAAACCAGAACGCCTCCCGTGGCCGCCGCAGCGACGCTCGCCACGGCCTTGGCCCTCGCATGCCTGCCGCTGCAGGCCCAGGTCGCCGGCGAGCGCCCGCTGAGGCTGGACTACCGGCTCGGCCTGGGCATCGAGCACAGCGACAACATCCGGCGTACGCCGGCCGAGCCGATCAGCGAAACCGTGCTGCTGCCGAACCTGGCCTTCGCCCTGTCCGGCGACGGCGAGCGCTTCAGCGTGCAGGCGGCGGGGGACGCCGAATTCCGCGACTACCGCGACGGCGCCTTCGACAGCGAGCTGCGGACGCGCATGGGCTTGAGCGCGGCCTGGCGGATCCTGCCCGAGCGCCTGAGCTGGAGCTTTGAGGACTACCTCGGCCGCCAGCCCATCGACGCCTTCGCCATCGACCGCCCGGACAACCAGCAGCGCACCAATGTGCTGGTGACCGGCCCCACGCTCAGCCTGCGCCCGGATCCGCGCACCCGCGTGCTGGCCGAGCTGCGCTATGTCGACTCCTGGGCCCAGCGCACGCGCGAGTTCAACAGCGATCGCTGGAACCTCGCGCTGCGCGGCCTGCGCCAGTTCTCGACCACGCATGCGGGCTCCGCCCATCTCGAGTACAGCGATACGCGTTTCGAGCGCACCAGCGCCACCGTGCAGTCCTTCGAGCGTCTCGACGGCTTCCTGCGCTGGGACCGCCGCGCCGCCCGCACCGAATTGTCGATCGACGTCGGCGCCAGCCGGATCGACTTCGAGGATGCCGAATCGCGCGACGGCAGCCTGCTGCGGCTCAACGCACGCTGGCTGCCGGACGAAGCGCAGAGCGTCGAACTGAGCGCGGCCCGCCAGTACTCCGATGCGGTCGCCGACCTGATCGGCGCGGCGCCGCGCCTGGAGGACTTCGAACTCCCGGTGGGGCTGCCCAGCCTGCGCAGCACCTTCCTCAACCCCGACGTCTATCGCGACACCCGTTTCGGCATCGGCCACACGCGCCGCGGCGCGGGCCTGTTCTCGCGCATCGACGCCTACTGGCGCGACCAGGACTACGCGCGCAGCGACGCACTCGACCAGAAAGTGCGCGGCGCCAGCCTCGGCCTGTCGCGGCCCCTGCGCGAGACCCTGAGCCTCAACCTGTATGCCAGCATCGATCGACGCGAATACCTGCTCGACGCCCGCGAGGACCAGGACAGCCTGGTGGGTCTGGCCCTGCGCTGGCAGTGGCTGCGCAACCTCGAAGTGGAGTTCGGCGCCAGTCGGGCGCGCCGCAGCAGCGACCTCGCCAGCCAGGCCTTCGAGGAGAACCGCTATTTCCTGGGCATCCTGTATCGACGCGACTGAGCGCCGCCCTGCGCCGCCGGCGCGGACCGCCGGCGCGCGGCATGCCCGACCGCGAAGCCCAGCGGTGGCCGCGGCATACTTGCCGCTTCGAATCCCCGCTGGAGCACCGCACCCGTGACTGCGAGGTCCCTGCTGCAGGACGCCGCCTGCACGCGCGTGGTCGCCCTGCATCTCGACGGCCTCGAAGCCGACTTCGAGCTGCTCGACAGCGAGGAGCGCGCGCGCGCCGTGCGCTTCGCCACGCCGCTGCTGCAGCGGCGCTTCATCGCCGCGCACACGGCCCTGCGCCGCCTGCTTGGCTGGGCCACCGCGCAGCCCGCGCAGTCCCTGCGGATCGTCGCCGACGCGCTCGGCAAGCCGGTGCTGGCCGATGTCCCCGACCTGCACTTCTCGCTCAGCCACTGCGGCGGCCAAGCCCTGCTGGCGCTGGACAGCGCGCCGGTGGGCATCGACATCGAGGCCCTGATCCAGCGCGATACCGAGGTGCTGGCCCGGCAGATCCTGGCGCCAACCGAGCTGGAACGCTGGCGGCGCGCGCCGCTGGCCCATCGCGTCGAACTGCTGACCGAAAGCTGGACCCGCAAGGAAGCGGCGCTCAAGGCCTGCGGGCTCGGCCTGCGCACCGATCCGGCGAGTTTCGAGGCCGCCGAGGGCGAACTCGAACTCGCGCACGGTGGACGCTTCCTGCTGCGGACCCTGGCGGCAGCGCCGGGCCACTGCGCGGCGCTGGCGCAGACGCCGCCGGCGCGGCCGCTGTGTCTGCTGCGCCTGCTGCCCGCACAGCAGCTGCAGCACGCATCGCTGGAAGCCGGCTCGGCCGCATGAAGAAGCCCCTGCCGGAAAAGACCTGTCCGGTCTGCCAGCGCCCCTTCAGCTGGCGCAAACGCTGGGAGCGCTGCTGGGACGCGGTGATCTACTGCTCGGACGCCTGTCGCCGCGGCACGCCGCGCGGAGCGGCGCCCCAGGCTGCGGCTGCTACCATCCGACCCCACAAGAAAACACGCTAGTCCACCGTTCGAGTCGCGCCCGGCGCGACCCGGCACAGGTGGCGCAGGTGTCGGACCGGATCACCCCGGGGAGGGGCCTGATGATCGCCGGGTGGGTGCTGCTGCTGGTTTCGCTGGTCTATATCGCGATCCTGTTCGCGGTCGCCTACTACGGCGATCGCCGTCCGCTGTATCCCGAGCGGACCTGGCTGAGGCCCATCGTCTACAGCCTGGCGCTGGCGGTGTACTGCTCGTCCTGGACCTTCTATGGTGCGGTCGGCACCGCGGTCTCCAACGGCTGGGCCTTCCTGCCGATCTACCTGGGGCCGATCCTGCTGTTCCTGTTCTTCAGCGGGATCATGCGGCGCCTCATCCACATCGCCCGCGAGCAGTCGATCACCTCGATCGCCGACTTCATCGGCAGCCGCTTCGGCAAGTCGCAGGGCCTGGCCGCCCTGGTGACGGTGATCGCCGTGATCGCCGCGGTGCCCTACATCGCCCTGCAGTTCAAGGCAGGCGCCATGAGCATCGCGGTGCTCAGCGGCACCGAGGCCGTGGCGGGTGGCCAGGCGGTGCTGGCCGATTCGGCCTTCTATCTCGCCGTGCTGCTGGCGGTGTTCGCGATCCTGTTCGGCACCCGCCAGGTCGACGCCACCGAACACCACCACGGCCTGATGCTGGCGGTGGCGCTGGAATCCCTGGTCAAGCTGCTGGCCTTCATCGCGGTCGGCCTGTTCGCGCTGCACTACGTGCCCGAGGACTGGAACCCCCTGTCCGGACGCACGCTGGCCGCCCAGGGCCTGGACGCCATGCCGAACGGCTTCATCGCCCAGACCGTGCTGGCCTTCCTCGCCATGTTCTGCCTGCCGCGCCAGTTCCAGGTCGGCGTCGTCGAGTGCGAGAACCCCGGCGACCTGCGCTATGCGCGTTGGCTGTTCCCGCTCTACCTCGTGGTCATCTGCGTGCTGGTGCTGCCGATCGCCGCGGCCGGCACATCGCTGTTCGCCGGCAGCGGCGTGCATCCGGACTCCTATGTCCTGCGGCTGCCGCTGGCCGCCGGCGAGAACGCACTGGCGCTGTTCGCCTACCTCGGTGGCTTCTCGGCGGCGACCGGCATGGTGATCGTCGCCACCGTCGCCTTGGCGACCATGGTCAGCAACGACCTGGTGGTGCCGGCGCTGCTGCGCACCAGCCGCTACGCGCAGGGCGCACCGCCCGATCTCTCGGTGCTCGTGCTGCGCGTCCGCCGCATCACCATCGTCGTGCTCGCCCTGCTGGCCTACGCCTACCACCGCGCCGCCGAGACCCACAGCAATCTGGCCGAGATCGGTCTGCTGTCCTTCGTGGCCGTGGCCCAGTTCGCACCGGCGATCATCGCCGGCCTGTACTGGCGCGGCGCCAGCCGCATCGGCGCGATCGGCGGGCTGTGCGCCGGCTTCGCCGTCTGGACCTACACCCTGCTGCTGCCGACGCTGGCCAACGCTGGCTGGATGGACGCCGAGTGGACGCGCAGCGGGCCGTTCGGCTTCGTCTTCCTGGAGCCGCAGGCGCTGTTCGGGCTGAGCGGCTGGAACGCGATCACCCACGGCACCTTCTGGACCCTGCTGCTCAACAGCGCGGCGCTGATCCTGCTGTCGCTGCGCTATCGCCCCAGCATCGACGAGCGCCTGCGTGCGCTGCCCTTTCTCGACCCCTGGTACCGGCGCCCCGTCGGTGCGGTCACCGAGTGGCGCGGCCGGCTTTCGGTGGCGGACCTGCGACTGATCGCCGAGCGCATCCTCGGTGCGCGCGCCACCGCCCGTGCCTTCGAGGACTACGCCCGCGAAACCGGGCGTGAGCTGGCGGATGCCGACGCCGCCGAGCGCGGCTTGCTGCAGTACACCGAACGCCTGCTGGCCGGCGCCATCGGCGGCGCCTCGGCGCGGCGCGTGCTGACCACCGCCCTGCGCGGATCGGGCCTCGACCTCGGCGAAGTCGTCTCGCTGCTCGACGAGGCCTCGCAGGAGCTGCGCTTCAACCGCGAGCTGCTGTCGGCGACGCTGGAGAACATCTCGCAGGGCATCAGCGTGGTCGATGCCGAGATGTGCCTGGTCGCCTGGAACCGGCGCTACCTGGAGATGTTCGAGTACCCGGAGGGCATGGTCTATGTCGGCCGCCCGGTCGCCGACCTCATCCGCTTCAACGCCGAGCGCGGCGAGTGCGGGCCCGGCGATGTCGACGAGCATGTCGCCAAGCGCGTGCGCTACATGCAGCGCGGCAGCCCGCACGTGTTCGAGCGCGTGCGCGCCGACGGCAGCGTGATCGAGATGCGCGGCCGGCCCATGCCCGGCGGCGGCTTCGTCACCACCTTCACCGACGTCACCGCCTACAAGCGCGTCGAGCACGCGCTGATCGATGCCAACGAGACCCTGGAGCAGCGCGTCGCCCAGCGCACCGGCGAACTCACCCATGCGCTTGAGGCCCAGCGCGCCGCCAAGCAGGAGGCCGAAGCCGCCAACCAGTCCAAGACCCGTTTTCTGGCCGCTGCCAGCCACGACCTGCTGCAGCCGATGAACGCTGCCCGCCTGTTCACCGCGGCACTCGCGGCCAAGCCGCATGCCGACCCCGATTCGCGGCTGCTGTCCTCGCGCATCGACAGCGCGCTGCGCGCCGCCGAAGACCTGCTCGACGGCCTGCTCGACATCTCCCGCCTCGACTCCGGCTCGCTGAAGCCCGAGCCCACCGTGTTCGCGGCCGCCGAGCTCTGTCATTCGCTGCAGGAACAGTTCGCCCCGATGGCCGAACAGCGCGGGCTGGAGCTGCGCGTGCACGCGCCGCCGCTGGCCCTGCGCAGCGACCGCGGCCTGCTGCGGCGCATCCTGCAGAACTTCGTCGCCAACGCCCTGCGCTACACCCAGCACGGCGGCGTGCTGCTGGCCGTGCGGGCGCGCGGCGACAGCGTCGAGTTCCAGGTCTGGGACACCGGCCCGGGCATTTCCTCCGAGCACAGCGCCGCGATCTTCCAGGAGTTCCACCGGCTCGACCAGCCTTCGCCCTGGGGCGAGAAGGGCCTCGGTCTTGGCCTCTCGATCTGCGAGCGCATCGCCCGCATGCTCGATCATCCGATCGCGCTGCGCTCGCTGCCCGGCCGCGGCAGCGTGTTCAGCGTGCGCGCGCCGCGCGCGGCGCTGGCCGACATCGTGGCGCCGCGAGTGGTTGAAAGCAGCCCGGGCCCGGTCGCCGGCCTGCGCGTGCTCTGCGTCGACAACGACCCGAGCATCCTCGAAGGCATGCGTGCCCTGCTCGAACGCTGGGGCCTGCAGGTCGACACCGTGACCGGGCTGGAGCCGGCGCTGCAGCAGGTGCGCCAGGCGCGTCCGGACATGCTGCTGATCGATCTGCATCTGGGCGAGAGTCTCGACGGCCTGGCGGTCCTCGACATCCTGCGGCGCGAGCTGGCACCCACGCCGCCGCCCGGCGCCCTGATCACCGCGGAAAGCGGCGACGCGCTGCAGCGCCGCTGTCGCGAGGCCGGCTATCCGCTGCTCAACAAACCGGTGCGGCCCGCGGCCCTGCGCGCGCTGATCGCGGCCCTGTCGAAGCGGCGGGAGCGTCCGCCTGCGGCAGGATAGGCGCCGCTCGCGGCCCTGCGCAACGACGCGCGAAGGCTTGATCTGACGCGCTTGGCGACGTGTTTCTACGGTCGGCCGACAATTCCGCAACGGACATGCAGGCCAGGTGATGGTATGAAGCAAGGCGGACAGTTGTCGCAGCCGCTCTTGGCAGGCGCGTGACGCGTCCATCTGCCGTCCCGATTCGACCCGAGGAGCCCTGCCATGAACCGGATGCCTGCGTTCACCTGTTCCCTTCTGATCGTGCTGTCGAGTCTGCTGGCGCTCGCCGCAGCGGGGGAAGTCCGTGCAGAGGCCAAGGCCGACTTCGAGCTGCGCGCGGTGCAGGCCGACCAGGCCGCGCCGCGGGTCGTCCGCGCCGGCGAAGCCTTCACCCTGGTGTTCAGCGGCGTCTGGCTGGACAGCTGTGTGCCGCGCCTGCTTGGCTTCGAGGGCGAAGGGCATCGACGCGTGCTGGTGCTGGAGGCCAGGCCGATCACCCAGGCCTGCGCCGCGGTGCTGACCCCCTTCGAGCAGCGCATCGAAAACCTCAGCTTTCCCGCCGACTTCGCCGGCATCGTCGAGATCGCACTGGTCGCCGGCGGAACGGAATGGCTGTCGACTTTCGATCTGACCGTGCAGGGCAACGGGCAGGATGCCCCTGCTTTCAGCGCCTTCAACGTCGAAGGCGCCTGGTACTCGCCGCGCTTCAGTGGCTCTGGCCTGACCCTGGTGCAGTCGCGCGCGGGCGAGGCCGACAGCCTGGTCGGCATGTGGATGAACTTCGACAGCGCCGGCGCGCCGCGCTGGTACCTGCTGGCCAACAGCGCGTGGGTCACGCCGACGCGGGTCGAAGGCGTGGTCTATCGCCTGACGGGCCAGCCCTACGCCTGCACCCTGCAGTACCCCAACCCGGACTGCGAATTGGCCGCGGTGGCGCGCGAACAGGTCGATGAGGCCGGCGAGTTCGCCATCGATTTCGTCGACGGTGCAGCGGCGCGCCTGCAGTTCAGCCAGCTCGGCGCGGATGGCCAGCCGGTGCTGGCGACGCCGATCGAGATCCGCAGCCTGCGCTGACGGCTGTAGCGGCCCAGGCGCCGCGCGCGCCACCCGCAGTCGGGATCGCGCGGCGCCGCCGTTTCAGCGTCCCGTGGCGGCTGGCGAGCGTGCACGTCGCCTTGGCCGCAACGCGGTCACACTGCGGGCTCCACTCCCAAGGTCTCGTCCGCATGCTCGACCTGTACTACTGGCCCACGCCGAACGGCCACAAGATCACCCTGATGCTGGAGGAGTGCGGTCTCGACTACCGCATCGTGCCGGTCGACATCGGCAGCGGCGCGCAGTTCGAGCCGGACTTCCTGAAGATCGCGCCGAACAACCGCATGCCGGCCCTGGTCGATCACGCGCCCGCGGGCGGCGGCGCGCCGCTCAGTCTGTTCGAGTCCGGCGCGATCCTGCTGTACCTGGCCGAGAAGACCGAGCGCTTCCTGCCCGCCGACCTGCGCGGCCGCCACGAGGTGCTGCAGTGGCTGTTCTGGCAGATGGCGGGGCTGGGGCCGATGCTCGGCCAGAACCACCACTTCAATGTCTACGCGCCGGAGAAGATCCCCTACGCGATCGACCGCTATGTGCGCGAGACCGCGCGCCTGTACGGCGTGCTCGATCGTCGCCTTGCCGACCGCGCCTTCATCGCCGGCGACTACAGCATCGCCGACATGGCCTGCTATCCGTGGATCGTGCCGCACGAGCGCCAGGGCATGCGGCTGGCCGACTTCCCGAATCTGCAGCGCTGGTTCGAGTCGATCGCGGCCAGGCCGGCGACGATCGTCGCGTACGCCAAGGGCAAGCCCTGGGAGCGCAGCGGCCCGATGAGCGAGGCGCAGAAGCGCATCCTGTTCGGCACCAGGCCCGCCTGATTGCGTTGGCGAGGCGGCGAGCCATCGCCGCCAGCGCCGCACCGTCACCGCTTCTGGCACAGAGCCTGCACGTCGGCGCCCATGCCCGAGAACACGCCCGGACTGCTGGCCCGCTTCATCGAGATGATCGGTGACGCTGTCTGCGTGGTCGATCGCGAGGGGCGCTTCCAGTACATCAGCCCGGGCGGTCGCGAGGTCTTCGGGCGCGAGCCCGAGTCGATGCTGGGCACGCGCATGCTCGACTACCTGCATCCGGAGGACCATGCCCGCACGCTCGCGGCGGCGGCCTCGGTGATGCGCGGCGAGCCGCTGCGCAACTTCCACAACCGCTACCTGCGCGCCGACGGCAGCGTGGTTGACCTGTCCTGGTCGGCGCGCTGGTTCGAAGAGGAACAGCTGCGCATCGCCGTCGCCCGCGATGTCACCGAGCTCAAGCAGGCGGAAGCGCGCCTGGTCGCGATGGCCCGCACGGATCCGCTGACCGGCCTCGCCAACCGGCTGCAGATTCAGGAGTGGCTGCAGCAGGCGCTGGTCGATGCGGCCGCGCGCGGCCAGCGGCTGGCCCTGCTCTACCTGGATCTCGACCGCTTCAAGGACATCAACGACCGCCACGGCCATCCCTTCGGCGACCGCGTGCTGCAGGCCTTCGGCGAGCGTCTGCGCGCGCTGCTGCAGCCTGCGCAGCGCGTCGGCCGGCTCGGCGGCGACGAGTTTCTGGTGCTGGCCCCCGCCATCGCTTCGCAGGCGCAGGCCTGCGACATCGCGGAAGCCCTGTGTCGACAGTTGGCCGCGCCGCTCGCGGTCGACGCCCAACGCATCGTGCCCGGGCCCAGCGTCGGGCTCGCGCTCTACCCCGACGACGCCGACGAAGCCACCCAGCTCATCCGCGAAGCCGACCGCGCGATGTACCGCGCCAAGGCTGCCGGTGGCAGCTGCGTGCGCGGCGGCGCGTGGATGCGCGAGGCGCTGCGGTCCACCGAGTCCTGAACCCGGCGGCTGGCGGTAGGCGCAGTGCGTGGCGGTCGCCGTCGGCCGCTGCTAGACCATCTGAGTCGCTTTCAGGGATACCCGCAACGCTGCGTGGTAATGAGATGCTCTCGAAATAAAGAGCCCTTGGCACACACTGGTCGCCCGCCAGGCGCGGCTGTTTGTAGGAGCGAGGTTGCTCGCGACCGGCAGGACGGTGCAAGGCGCTGGCAGCGGTCGTCTGCAAGCAGGCTCTTACAGGGAGCGAAAGCGGACGAATTGCTGCTTCTTCAAGACCACCTGCGCCGCTGCGTCGCGCTGGGGCGCTCTCAAGAAACAGAATCGTAAGTGGTTGATTGTATTGGATCACCTTCGCGGCAGCACGGCATGAAAATCCGGCCGAAACAGCGTCTAGCGACCCTTGGTTCGTCGCCCCCGCGAAGAGCCTGTCCTCGCGAAGGCGGGGACGGGGGCCCAGACCGGACCTGCAGCAGCGGCCAGATCACTGGATCCCCGCATGCGCGGGGATGACGCCCCCATGTTTCTTCGAGAACACCCGCCCCGCGACGCGGGGCTGAGAGGCTCTCAAGATCCACCCGGCCGAAGCCGCTCCAGCGCCGCGCGAGCGTCGCGGAACAGTCGGCTGGAGGCGCTGCGCGGATCCTCCTGCAGGGCGGCCACGCTGGGGGCGAGCAGGGCGTGCGCCGCTTCAGGCTGGCCCGTGCGCGCCAGCAGCAGACCGCGCAGGGCATCGAGCTGGTGCTGCCACAGGCCTGAGCCGCGCGCGCTCTCCAGCACCTCGGCATCCAGCGTGTCGAGCAGACCCTGCGCGACGGACGGGTCAGCCCGCTCGATCGCCAGCGCGGCGCGCAGCACGCCGAGATCCTGGGCCTGCGGTGCGCGTTCGCCCAGCGCCTGCACCAGGGCCTCGTGGGCCGGCTCGATCTGGGCGGCGGCCTCGGCGTCGCGGCCCATCTCATAGAGCAGCCGCCCCAGGTTGCCGCGGCTGACCAGGCTCATATTGTGTGTCTCGCCGAGGCGCGCACGGACGCGCTCGTGGACCTCCACGGCAAGGGGAAGTGCGCGCTCCCAGTCGCTGCGGCGGAAGTACACCGCCATCAGCTCGTTGAGCAGGCCAAGGTAGCGCGTGTGTCCTTCGCCGAGACGCTCGACGATCACCGGCCGGGCTTCCTGCAGCAGCGCCTCGGTGCGTGCCTCGTCGTCCAGGTAGCTGTAACTGCGCGCCACCGCGAGCTGGGTGAGGGCGACCAGCAAGGCGTGATCGCCAGCGCGCTGTCGCGCCTCCGCGATGATCTTCTCGGCCTCATCGCGCGCCGCCGCGTGCTGGCCCGAGTAGCCGAGCGCGACCACAAGATCGACCCGCAGGCTGTCGGACAGGGGGCGGTTGCCGGGCTCACTGGCGTCAAGAGTCGAAAGGGCGGTGCGCAGCTCGGGGACCGCATCGGCGAACTGCGAGCGATTGAAGCTGTAGCTCGCCTCTGCCTTGGCCAAGGCATGCCGCTGATGCACGCATCCAGGGTCGATCACCGAACGCAGTCGCCCGAGCTCGCTTTCCGCAGCATCGAACTGCGCCAACCGGGTCAGCAGATGCACGCGCATCGAGCGCGCCCGCACGCTCTCAAGGCTGCCGGCGCCCAGTTCGGCGTCGAAGAGGGCCAGGGCCCGACCGATCTCCTGCTCGCCTTCCGCCCACAGATCGATAGCGCCAAACAGGCTGGCCAGGCTGGCCCGCACGCTGGCTTCGGCAAGCGGTTGATCGGTGAAGCGCGTCTGCAGCCGTTCGCGCGCTGACAGCAGCACCTCGCGAAGCGGCGCTTCCGCACCTCGCGCCAGCACCAGGGGATTGGCCCTGCTGACCAGATCCTCGTTGAGGAAACGGCTCACGGCATTGGCGCGCTCGAGTTCGGCCACGGCCTGACGACGCGCCTCGACGGCGCGCTGCTGCAGGCTGACGGCGACACCCAGGCCACCGGCCAAAACGATCAGCAGAGCCCAGACCAGGGGCCTGCGCGCGCGGCTGCGGGCCAGCGCGGCCTGTGCCTCGCGCGCCGCGGCCTCGCTGCGCGCCTGCTGCGCGCGGGCTTCGCGCCGTTCCGCCAGTGAACGCAGGCGCGTCGCCAGCTCGGCGGCGCTGGCGAGGCGCAGCGCGGGGTTGCCGTCGGTGGCGCGCTGCAGGTCCTCGCGCAGCAGCGGATCGGCGATCGAGGGCTCCCAGCCCGGCGCCATCGGCTGGCGCAGGCGTCCGCTCAGCAGCTGGTAGAGCAGGATCCCCAGCGCATACACGTCGCTCTGCACGGTCGGCGCCTGCCCGGCGAAGATCTCGGGCGCGAGGTAGAGCGGCGTGCCGGAGTGCGAATCCGCCGCCAGGTTCTCGGTCACCGTCAGGCCCATGCGGGTGATGCCGAGCTGCTCCAGTCGATCAGGATCGAGCATGCGCCCGCTGCCGAAGTCGGTCAGGCGCGCGCGCGGCTGCGGCGGCGCGCCTTCGATCAGCACATTGGCGGGTTTCAGATCCTTGTGCAGCACGCCCAGCGCATGCGCTGCCGCCACCGCGTCGGCGATCTGCAGGAACAGGCCGATGCGCGCCGACTCGTCGAGCGCACCCAGATGCTCGGCGCACCAGGCATCGAGATCGAGGCCGGCGTACTGGCATTCGAGGAAGTACGGCGGCTGCTCGAAGTTCCAGTCGATCAGGCCGACGAAGGCGCCGTCGTCGCCCGCGCCCTCCTGCAGCACGCGCAGCAGGGTCGCCTCGCGCTTCAGGCTGCGCAGGCGCTCGCCGTCGAGGGCGAACTTGTAGACGCGCTTCTCGCGGGTCTTGCCGTGCTCGGCCAGCCAGACCTCGCTGCCGCGGCGTGCCGCCAGCGCCTCGCGCAGCACGAAGTTGGGGCGCCCGGGCACGGCGTGGCCGGTCTTCAGTTCCAGCTGCACCGGCGCCTGCCGTCCCACCGCCGTGCGCGAGACCGGGCCGTCCAGCCGGTAGCCGATCCGCGCCTGGGTGGTGATGTGCTCGGCATTGGTCTCGCCCAGCGCGCGCCGCAGCTTGGTCACTGCGTTCGGCAGCACCTTGTCGACAGTGATGCGCCCGGCCCAGACCTCGGCCAGCAGCTCCTCCTTGGTGACCACTTCGCCGGCATGGCGCAGCAAGTAGAGCAGCACCTCCAGCGCGCGCCGCTCGACCTCGACCGGCAGGCCGGCGACCTTCAGCTCGTAGCGGGATTCGTCGAACTCGGCGGTGCCGAAGCGGTAGCAGTACAGGCCTCGTTCCATCGGGGCGGCAACCGGGCAGATCCAGGGCGGGGCACGCTAGCACGCGCCCGAGCGCGGCGTCCGTTGTCGCTTTGTGCGCTAGTTGTGGCCGTCAACAGCGACGTTACCGAAACGTTACCGCCACGGGGCCCTGGCGTGCGGACAGCGCCGCCCAGCCTCGCCACACTGCCGCCCCGACCCGCCAGCCCGCTGTCGGCGCCGCGCCGACTGCCGTCCATGCCGTCGACCGCGGTCGGCGCGGGCGTCGGGTCGCGCGCCGCTCCTTCCCCTGTTTCGAGGTTTCCATGTCGATGCGTCCGCTTTCCCTGTGCCTGCTGCTCGCCCTTCCGCCCTGCTCGGCGCTTGCCCAGACCGCCACCTGGCGCGTCGTCGCCGGCGAGAACGCCCAGGTGGTCGCGCCCGACCTGCCCGCCGGCAGCTTCCGCGACCTGCAGGACGTGCTGCTCGGCGACCGCGGCGCGGAGCAGATCGGTTTCCGCGTCGCCTCGCCGACCGCCCAGGTCGGCTACTGGGCGTTCCAGGCGGGTCGCTTCCAGCGCTGGGCGCAGTTCGGCAGTGCCGGTGCCGGCGGCCCCGGCCGCACGGGCGGCGAGTCCGCGCACCAGTTCCTGAGCTTTGGCAGCGACTCCGGCGATGCAGGCAGCGATGGCCAGCGCCTGCTGCGCGCCCGCGCCGGCGATCCCGCCAACACCGCGGGCGCCAGCTTCGGCATCTGGCGTTGGAACGGCCAGGGCAACATCGAGATCGCGCGCGGCGGCACCGACGGCCCGCTGGGCCCGGGGCTGGGCACCGACTGGGTGTTCCGCACCAACACCGCCAGCTTCGCCGACGCCCAGATGCTCGACCAGGGCCGCCTGCTGCTGGTCGGCACCGTGGTCAGCCCCGGCGCGGTCGAGAGCCGTCTGGTGGCGCGTCACGTGCCGGGCCAGGGCAACCGCCCCTGCCTGCGCACCACCGCGCAGGAGCCCGGCCTGTCGCCGGGCTTGAGCCCCGGTGACAGCTTCGCCAACTTCACCCAGGGCCTGGACCGCTTCGTCAGCACATCGACCGGACAGGTGTTCGGCCTGCTGCCGATCAGCGGCGGCGGCGAGGGCCTGTTCGCGATCTGCGACGGCGCCCCCGCTGCGCTTGCCGTCACCAACCGGATCGACGCGCTCGGCCCGGACAGCGGCGAGGCCAACACTCTGTTCCTCGGTTTCTCGCGCCTGCGCCCCTCGCCCACCCAGGGCCTGCTGTTCTCGGCCGACTGGCGTGTCAGCGGCGGCAGCACCCGCGTCGGCCTGTTCCAGCACCTCAACGGCCGCAACCTGCCGATCGCCTACAACGACGCCGGCGGCCAGCTCGGCCCGAACTGGCAGAACTCGATCTGGACCGCGTTCACCGCGCTGAGCGTGGCCCGCGACTGGCTGGCCTATACGGCCAACGTGCGCACCAGCGAAGGCGGCAGCGCCACCGGCCTGTGGCGGCAGCGCGTCGGCCAGGCGCCGGAGCTGGTCGCCCTGCTCAGCCTGACCGCCACAGGCTACATCCCCGAGTTCGGCCGCACCTGGCGCAGCTTCGACGCCTTCGCGGTGCTCGCCAACGGCGACATCGTGCTGAATGCCACCACCAACCCCGACATCGTCCGCGACCTGTGGCGGCTCGCGCCCGGCCAGAACCCGCAGCGCCTGCTGTCCAGCGGCCAGACCCTGTCGGTGCCCACCGCCAGCGGCCCCGCCAGCACCAGCGTGACGAGCTTCAGCCTGCCTGGCGACGGCCTGCCCGAAACCGGCCGCGACGGCTGGGTCGGCGCCGACGGCCAGCTGCTGGTGCGCGTCAACACCAGCAGCTTCGGCAGCCTGCTGATCAGCCGCCGACTGGACGTGCCCGACCCCAACCAGGTCTTCCGCAACGGCTTCGAGTGAGCGCTTCGCCGGGCGCGGCGAGCGGGAAGGGCTCGCTTGCCGCGCAGGGCCGGAAGGCATGAGCAACACGCGCCCGGTGCCTTTGCATGCACCCGACCGCGACGCGGGGCCGATGCTCAGGCTACCGACCTCCAGGCCGTCCGCCGCGAGCACGACGGTCTTGAGGGCCGTCGGCGAAGAGCTGGTAGATGCGCTGCGCTTATCTACCCTACGCGCACAGCGACCCGCGCCTTCACAGCCGCACGGCGTCATTCGCAGCGGTAGGCGCCATCGGGCCCTCGCTGCGAGGCAATGTTGAAAGACGTTGGCAATCGAGCCGCGAGGTACGGGCTTGGCGCTCGGGCTCTGAGAAAGCACGGGCTGACCGCGTGGGCTTCGATCCAGCCGCGGCGTCACCCGAATTCGTAGGGCGGATAAGCGCAGCGCATCCGCCAGCGAGTCCGCAAGAAGCCAAGCGCGCAACGAAGCCCGCAGACGCAGCAAACCCACCGCGCGCGCCCAACCCCGTCGCCCCAATCCCGTCGCCCCAATCCCGTCGCCCCAATCCCGTCGCATCAATCCCGTCGCCCCCGCGAATGCGGGGGCCCAGTAAGACACCCCGGCCGCAGGCCGACCTCATCCCAAACCCAAGGCCTCCTCCGGCCCCGCCGCGAACCGATCCGCCCCATTCCACACATAGCGCCGCAGCACACACATCCGATCAGCGCCGCGCGGCACGTAATCGATCACGTTCACCGAATTCGGCGCCCCCGGCCGCACCCGGCTCGACACCGCCGTGCCCGCATTCACCGCCCAGGCCCGCCCCTGCGGCGGCAGCGCCGCAGCGAAAGGCCAGTGGATGTGTCCGGCCAGGAACAGATCGGCGCCGGCCTCGACCCAGGACGCCAGCGCGGCCTCCGCCCCGTGGCAGCGGTTGTGCAGATCCTGCGGACGCGCCGCCCACAGCGGCTGATGGGTGACCACGATCTTCAGCGTCTCCGCCGCCTGCGCGCGCAGCTCGCTCGCCACCGCATCGACCTGCCGCGGCGAGACCTCGCCATCGATATGCCGCCGTCGCCGCGTGCTCTTGACGCCGATCACGCACAGCCCCGGCAGCTGCAGGCGAGGCTCCAGCACCTCGATGCCCAGACCCTCGCGGTAGCGCGCATAGGGCGTGAACAGGCGCTGCCAGAGCGCGAACAGCGGCACGTCGTGATTGCCGGCCAGCACCAGGCGCGGCACCGCCGGCAGCGCCTCAAGAAAGGCCCGCGCCGCCGCGAACTGTGCGCGCGTCGCCCGCTGGGTAATGTCGCCCGAAACCACGATCGCCTGCGGCGACAGCGCGTGCGCCAGCTGCACCAGCGCCGACACCAGCGCCGGCTGCTCGGTGCCGAAATGCGTGTCCGACAGATGCAGGATCCGCGTCATCCGTCCTCCTGTTCGTCCGCGCGCCGCCGCGGCACCAGCAGCGGCAGACGCGTCTCGCACACATCGAAGCGCAGGGGCGGGCGCATGCGCACCACTTCGCCATCCAGCGCTACGCGCAGGCTGCGGCGGCTGCGCGTCGGCTGCACCAGCAGCGCGTCGAACACAAAGGCCTGCGCCCGCGCATCGTTCTGCCACTGTCCAGTCAGGCCGCGCAGGGCCAGGCCTAGCAGCTGCAGGCGCGCCTGCGGCCGCAGGGTGAAGCCGAGCAGTCGGCCGCCGTCCACCGCCTCGGCCTCGGGCAGGCCGAGCTGCTCCAGCTGCAGCCGGTTGATGCCGGCGACGAAGCTCAGCACCTCCTCTCGGCGCTCGCCATCGTCGTCGCGCAGGCACAGCTGCAGGCGCGGATGCGGCCGCAGCAGCGTGTTGAAGCCCGCCCACAGCGCGACCAGGCGCGAGCGCCCGAGCCGGCGCTTGAAGCGCTCGCGATCCTGCAGCAGGCGCCGGTACAGGCCGATGCTGGCGTTGATCAGGAACACCCGATCGTTGACCCGCCCCACCGGCACCTCGCGCAGCTCCGCGTCCAGCAGATCGCGCGCGGCGGTCTCGATGTCTTCCGAGAGCCCCTGGTTGCGGCCGAAGAAATTGAAGGTGCCCTGCGGCAGCGCCCCGAAAGGCAGGCCCGTGCCCAGCACCTCCTGCACCACCGCATTGATGGTTCCGTCGCCCCCCGCCGCCACCACCGCGCCGCGTGAAGCCCGCGCCGACGCTATCGCCGCGGCGATCTGCTGCGGCAGCTCGCGCGGATGCCGCACCAGCCGCACCCGCACCTCACGCCCGCCCTCGCGCAGCACCCGCTCCACGCAGTCGCGCCGCGCCTGCGCCTCGGTACGGCCGGAGCCGGCGTTCATCACCACATCGAAGCTGGGTATGGGCTGCATGGGAGCGCGAAGTCAGTGTGGGCGGACAGCACTAACGCAGGCTGGCGGAACGCGCGTCGAACGGGAGGACGCGAGGCAGTCCAGCAGCGCGCCGAGGTCGGGCCGCCCGAGCCGCAGGCGCGAAAGCGCCACCGAACGGGCCAAGCGCAGCCCGTACCCCACAGCAGCGCGCCGAGGTCGCTGCAATGGAGGCTGCGTGGCTCGCCCCAGCAGTTCCGTCGAGCCCGGCAAGCGCAGCGTTCAAGCGCGCACCGCAGGTCGGAACCGCACTACACGCTCCCCTCGCGCTCGATCACGAGGATGCGCGCCTCGCCGATCGGATGGGCGACATGTTCCGTGCCCACCGTGGCGTAGAACACGTCACCCGTCTCAAGGACGGTGCTGTGCTCCTGGCCCGCTTCGCGATATCGCATCTCGACCCGACCATCGAGAACCGCGAACACTTCTTCGCCGTCGTTGACATGCCACCTGTAGGGTTGATCCGTCCAATGCAGGCGCGTAGTGATGCCGTCCATGTTCGCTATGTCGGCGGCGCCCCACGCACGATCGGCCTTGAAGCTGCGGCTGCGGAAGACTTTCATGCGGTCACGAACCTTGAGTTGAGTTGAGTTGGAAGAGCGGCTGGGCAGACCTGCCCGCACGTCGTTGATCCATCAGCCCCTCTCCGGCGCGCCAGAGCGACGATTGGACCGACGTCTGGCAACCCCGAGGAGTCCAGACCCACTAGCGCACGGCGAGCAGGGCTCCCACGGTCGCCAGGCCAATCAGCGCCGCGCCGATGGCCAGTCGAAAAGTCTGCGCGACCTAGCGCTGGATGCCTGCCTGGATCGCATTACCCTGCTCACCCGCGGCCTGCGGCCGGTAGGCGCAGAACCAGGCCAGTACCACGCCCGATACGATCAACACGAGCGCAACCGAGAAAGGTACGCCGCCAAAGGCGCTGGCCACAGCGGCAAGCGCGACCGCAAGCGAAAGGACGGTGGGATAGATCGGTAGTTCTGGCACGGCGCACTCCGGCAGTTGCTGGTGTTCCGTCGGCTTTCACCGCGAACGGCGGAAATGTATCCGCAACCTGGCCTCAGTGGACCTTGGGAACAGCGTGGGCATCTTCACATCTGCAAGCGCTCAATCCGACGCCGTCGTCACGGAGGGCTGATAGCGCACGCTGCACACGAAGGCGCCTTCCTCGGATTCAAGCCGCGTCGACAGCCGGAATTCGTACACCCCCGCATCGGTGAACACGCGCTCGATCGACTCATCCTCTCGCCATGCGAGGCCCAGCAGATCGGCGACCGGCAGCCGCACCTCGGTCGCGCGTGCGAGCTGTTCCGCCGAGATCAGTCCAGGCGTGCCAGCCGGTGCCGCGTCCACCACCAGCACGAGCGGGAGACTGGCGCCCGGGCGAAGCACCGCCAGTTCACGCAGCGCGCTCGACTGCTTGCTCAGCACCAGGGTGTCGCCCGGTCGGACAACGCTCGGGCCGCATCGGAACACCTCGGGATCACTCCAGAGTGCGGTCTGCGGCGCCTCGCTCTGTGCAGGCAGCGCAAGCATTGCTGCAGTGGCGATGATCAGACTCATGGCGAGGAAAGTTTGTGGGGGATGGATTCGCCAAGGCACGCAGCGCTGGTGCCGAGTTGCGGGTCGTCCCCGCCCTCGAAGCGCAGATAGGCGAGGTGTCCGAGCGGCTCGCACTTCGCTGGCAGCGGGCGCGCGAAGTGCTCCTCTTCGATGCCCCACGGCGCCGGGAAGTCGGCAATGACCTCAGTCGCAGCGCGCGAGCCGCACTCCCGGGCCTCCTCGCTCGGCTCACCCACATACTCGAAACGCAGCTTGACGATCTTGCTGATCGGATCGGCCTCGATCGAGGCCGCGCGCAGCTCCGCATGCACTTCGCCGAGCAGGGCGCGCTGCAGCGACAGCAGCAGATCGATACGGGTCGGGGGACTGTTCATTTCAGTGATTTCTTGGGGGCTGCCCATGATGCTCGCGAACCCCAGGCTGCCGCCCACAAGCCCTCCGGGCTAGGTCACGGTCGAAGCCGCAGACAGCCGTCTTCCATACCTGCGCTTGCGCTCTCGTGTGTAGTCCCACCAGGGCCGCGGCTCAGCGCCCGCCAGGAAATCGGTGACCGACATCAGCACATCGAGCACACACGGGTCCTGGCGCGTGCCCGAGGCGATGCAAAGGGCCTGGTACAGATGCCAGGGATCCGCCCCGACGAGCTGCGAGGGCTGGGTGAACCCGAGACGCTCGAAGTCGCGCGCCGATGCCGGCCCGATGTTCGGAAGGTCGGTGAACTTTGCGACCCTGTTTCTGACGACCTTGGCGGGATGCACGTCGAAGGCCACCTCAGTGGAGCGGGCAAGCGGAGACGCTACGGCGACTGCGAACGGCAAGGCCAGCCCAGCGGGAAGACCTGTCCGCACCAGCACTCTGCCACGCGCCCGTGGCGCGGCTCCAGGGTCTGGGCAGATGCGGTGGGTCATGTGGCGCAGCAACGCTTGAGGTTGGATCCCATCCAGAAGGTGCACGCTGCCGGCCGCTTTCCAGACCCCAGCCTTCGAGGAGTGCCGCGAGCAGTCCGCAGGCCAACGTCAAGGCTCGCTCCAGACATGGGCCAGGTAGTCGATACCGGTCGCTGCAGCGAACGGGTCGGGTGCCGCTACCAGCTCGATCCGCTTGCGGCCTGAGTACGCACGCGACAGCGCATGCGCGGGGAAAGCGATGACGAGTCTGCGCGCGAGCGGCGCTCCCGACTCCGTCCGTACGTCGAGCAGCGTGGCCCGGTAGACCTCACCACCGTGCTGCAGGCAGTCGGGCGTGGAGTCCACGAGTTGCCCGCCCTGGCAGTAGTCCCGAAACCAACCCGTGAACACGGGCTGAGAGACTACGCCCACCACGGACGCCGGCAGCTCCAACCGTGGCGGCAGCGCGGCGCAGCCGCACAGCGCCCAGCCAGACAGCAGCGCCAAAGCGATACGAACCCACTTCACATCCTTCTCCTTTGCGCTGACAAGCCATGGGCAGGAACGGTCGGTTGAAAAGGGCTCATTTCCTGCGCCATTGAGGAAAGAGTGAGTCAATCAATTTGCTCGCTATTCTGGCCCAATTTGGGGGGTGACAAATGCTCGTCCATAAGGATGGGCATCGATCCCCAAGTCAAGAGCCCGTCGCCCCCGCGAAGGCGGGGGCCCAGTGACTTTCGCTCGGACGCCAAGGCAAAGGTGCTGAATTCCCGCGCGCGGGCGAACGACGGCGCTCCTCAACTTTGGGTGGCTTGGCATGGGCACTGGCTGACTTGATCGAATGGATTGCGGCATCACGCGTCCTGTCAGATATGACAGGTTGTGAGATTAGGCCCCCCTCGATAGGCTGCGAAGACGCTCAGCCTGAGGGCTGCCGAACCGCATTTGACGACGGTGGTGATTGGCTGGTGAAGCCCCTGCAGCACTGGGCCTCACGCCCTGCGCAGCACAGCGCACTCACATCCACGTTGAGCCTGGGAGCAAGGCCGCGCAATTCCCGCTTCATGGCGTGATGTTGCAGTTTCATTTCGGCCACGGGGCGTTTGGCGCCGAACTTCGATAGCCATCAGCGCCGCAGAAACGTCATTCACCTAGCCCAAAGCCCTTTGGCCTTCATCAAGGCCAAGCTCGATGTTGACGCGTCGGCAGTACTCATTCATCCACCCTGCGAGATGGCCATGCCCAGTCAAACACAGAGTACCTACAGCGGTGATTTATCGAGCTGGATGTCGGGCTTGGACGATACCTTGACAATGACCCAGCTGTCGGTGCCGGGCACGCACGACTCAGGCACGCAGAAGATTTCCGCCGGCCCAGCCCACACGCAGAACTTCGGCATCGCCCAGCAGCTTGCAGACGGCATTCGCTTCCTCGATATCCGGCTCGCCAAGAACTCGGCAAAAACTCCCGGTGATCCACTCCAGGTCAAGCACGGCAAGGTGTCGTGTGACATCACTTTCGGCGATGTGCTCAACGATTGCAGCGCCTTCCTCGACGCAAATCCGCGCGAAGTCGTCTTCATGCTGGTCAACGATGCCTCGGGCGACGCAACCGCTACCACGGTCTACGACGGATTCCAGGCCTACCTCAGCAACAGTGCCTACCAGACTCTGTTTTGTGTAAGTGCGACACCGGCCCAGCTCCCGCTGTCGCAATTGCGCGGCAAGGTGGTCCTGCTGCGTCGCTTCTTCGCGCCGGATGGCGTCGAGTTGGGCTTGAACCTGCAGCAGCAAGGGAAAAAGTTCGCAGGGGTCGGTTGGCCCAACAACTACAGTGAAACTTTCAACACCACCACGCCCGACGGCCAGACCACGCTGCATATCGAAGACCAGTACGGCACGCACGACACCAGCAAGAAGTTGCAGGCGGTTACTGCATCCCTGGACAAAGCGGCGGCCAATCCGACGGATGGCAAGCTGTACCTCACCTTCAACAGCATCGCTTACGCCGGCATTCCGGCGAGCACGCCCTACCAGTACGCGTGGTCGGTCAAGGGCGCGATGAACCCTGCCCTGCAGGCGTACTTCTCGAACAGGTTTGCGCAGACGCCGGGCCCGGCGCGTCTGGGCTTCGTCATGCTCGACTTCTACAACAACGAAACCGGCCACCTGGACAACCGCAATGTGCAGACGGTGATCGGCGCCAACTTCGCATAGCGCGCGTCAGTGCGGTCTCAGGACTTCTCGCAGTGCCACCAAAGAGGATGCAACAGACATGACGACCATGCACGACAACGACTTCACCTTCAACTTCCCCGGCTTGACGCACGTGGGCTTTGTGGAGCGCGACCACTCCATCAGCAGCGGCCAGCCCTATGGCGGCGTCAGCATCAAGAACAGCACCACCGTGACGGTCAAGGCCGGGCGGCACAAGACGTCGGAGGTGGCGCACTGGTTCAAGCAAGCGGTGCAAGGCGGTGGCGGCATCGCGCTGACCTATTCCGACACCTCGCCCGAGGAGTTGAACTTCGCCGTGCGCGGCACGCTGACCCTGGTCATCAACAACGTGACCTACACCGCCGAAAACTTCGTGCTGGCGCAAGGCAGCACCCCGACCGGCGGCAATAACTGGTGGCTGGGGTCGGCACAGATGACCTCCATCACGCACAGCAATGTCACCCTCGACTATGCGACCGCTGTAGTGGAAGCGACCCTGGGCTATGTGGTCGACATCGTGACCGAAGACCCGATCGGCGCCGTTGAAGACAGCGCAAAGCTGATCGTCGCGGCGCTGCAAAAGCACAAGGTCGGCTCGGGCCAGGTGCCCTTTACCCTCAGTACGGCGAGCAACGCCGTCGAACTGCTGCTGTTCCAGGTGTCGGAGAACCACGACACCGATGGCTCGATACTCACCGGTACCTACACGGCGCCGTAATCCGCTTCTCGCTTTAGCCGCGGGGCGAAGAAATAGCAATCGGGAAAATACGCACAGGCCGCTTCATCGTGATGAAGCGGCCTGTTCTTTTTGCTCGGGACTGGGTCCGGAGCGGGGTGACGTACACTTTCCATTACGGAGAAAGTGAACCAGACCCCGTTATTACATCCAGATCGATTGTCGCCGGATGAGGCCACTCGGGCGCGCCGTACCCAAGGCATGCTCCTTAAGACGACTCTCACCGAGTACAGCTTCCAGAGCGGCAAGATCCGCATTGGGAGAGTTGACGATCAAAGTGGCGCGCATTTTGGCTCACCTAAACTAGAGTAAGGCCGCGCCGCGAAGCGGAGCATCCTTGGATAATCGAAAAGATCGGGGGTCAGAAAGATCCGAGTACAGCTCTTGTCTTGCCACATCATTCACCTGACCATCGGCGCGCGAGCCGTCGCATCGGAACGGGTTTGATCGGAACTGCGCCACGTGTACCTTCCATTACGGAAAAAGTGAACTTGACCCCGTTCTTGGGACCCCGTTGTTGGGCTGATTCTGAGCCCGGATTCCCTTTTGTGCTTATAGCCTGCGGACGATAGTACGAACCCAAGACATGGCAGCCTCGATTGCCCAATCCGTCTGTGGCGGCGACAGACTGGGCATCGGGTTAGACCCAGGCCCGTGCCCGAGAGAGTTTCGCACTTTCCGAAAGTAGTCCTTAAGCATTTCGCCTTCCCACGTGGTGAGGAAAGCGCCGTTGTTCCTGCTAACCAAGTTGTCGATGTACGCTGACGCACCACTCTCGTTGCCCCGTGTCCAACCCTTGGCGTCAGAAACGACCTTGATTGCGCTCTCCAACGCTTTCGCGGCGAAAAGTGCGGGATCCTTGTCGTTGGAGTCACGACGGTCAAGGGCCTCTTTCATGTCGATATCGACGTTCTTCCATAAAGGATCTGCGACGAGCCGCCAGAATGGCGTTGCGATCTGCTGTTCTATGATCGAATCAACTGCGACCTGGATGAATCCGTTGTGATAAGTAAGTGGAGCACCGGCGCGGCGGAATCTTTCGTTCAGCTCCTCAACGTGACCGCGAAACTCCGCGTTCAGCTGCGCATTCCAGGCCTTCGCCCCATCAACGGCGCCCCCGGGCAAGCGAAGGCCTCTCGCAAGGATGGTGTCACGGAATCTGGCGTCTAGAGGAGACTGTCGGAGCCGGGCGTTGGCTTCAGCAATCTCTTCCTCGCGGAGACGCATGGCCAGTTCGATGAAGCTCAGGCGTTCCTTGATGAAAGCGTCCGGGTTCGTCAGATTGTCCGGCGGTAGGGCGTTCACGAACTGCTCACATGCGTAATCCCAGCCGAAGAGGCCGGACACAGGCCTCTCTTGTCCTGTCGGACCCTTCTGGGTGTAGGAGTAGTAGCGCTTCGTTAGCTCGGTGACCCCCAACTCACGAGCCAGGCGATCGTGAATGCCTTTCCACTTCGCTTCGTTCGCTTCAATCTTCTCGCCATTGGAGTTGAAGTAGGGGATGACATCCTTCGCGAGGGCCACGGTCTGATTCAGGAGGCGACGCTCAGCCTCCGAGTAGGCTGACCAGATCGGGTACTTCAAATACCGGAAGGCGAAGATGTCCGTGAGCATTGCCGTCGGAGAATTTGGGACAAGGATCGAAGCGAGCGAGGCCAACCGGCGTGGACTGCGACCCCTTAGACCTGAGTTAAGCCGCGCCTTCGAACGGGGTCAGGTACACTTTCTGTTACGGAGAAAGTGAACCTGACCCCGTAATTTACCGTAATTTCCCAGCTCGCTGATTTCTACTTCACTCGCAAGCGAAACCATTAACTGAGGTCAGACGGGTCCAAGACCTGTTCCCAGATCCAGTTGGCAACCCCTGAATTGAATGGTTTGACGCGAAGCTGAAGTCAAGCGTGTTGCAGTTCGGGAAACGCAAGGTGATTGAACCCCACGGCAAGTCTTGCAACTGGGCGGGATCGAACTGGCCTCCGAAACCGCCTCGCGCCTTGCCGGCGAGTTGCACTGTGATGCTAGTCGCGCCAGGTGTGAAAACTCCTGATCCCACGAGCCAAAAAGGGAAGCCTTCGGCGTCAAAGGTGTACCAGCTGACTACGACTAGACTTGTGGCACCTGCTTCAGCGACCTCCAGAAGGATACCTTCACCACCTCGGCCGGGCTGAAAGTAAGCGCCAGTCAAACGACCGCTCAGCGGTAGGAGGGATGGCACATTGGTATAGTCCGCGCTTGAGTAGGCCGGAACCAACGCTTCAGACATAATGATGCCTTCCGGATATTCACCTCGGATGGTGAATGATCGATTTAGATCAGGCAGCCCCTGAGCTTGGAACGCCCCCTCCCCGATTTCTACCGCATAAGTGGTTACGCGTTGGCCCAGGTGCACAAGCGCGAATGATTGCCGAGTATTCGGCTCATAGGACAAGCGTGCAAGCCATTCCTTGCCGTCTTGGCGGATAAAGAACTGTGGGATTAGAACGTTGCCGGCAGCTACGCTCATGGTCAGGAGGAGGGCACTCTTGCTAGCTGAGCATGGCACTCTCCAGAATCCCAAGTTGACGTTTATTGTTGCACCTGTCGAGTAATCGCGAAGGCGTCCTAAAATGGCGAGTCCTGGTCCCTGTGGACTCGTAGGTAGAGGATGCGAGATGCAGCTCGGGGGATAGAGTCTGGCTGGGTTTGTTATTCCATCGGATTTGAGATGAATTTGACTCGCTTGGGCGATTTTCTCGCCACCGCCGGAGAAGTCGATGGTGGACATTTCGCGCAGCGATCTCACCTCGGCCGCGTATGCCGGAAAAGCGATTGATATTGCAAGAACAATCCAGAAATGCATCTTCATTTTCTTTGGATCTCCTTCTGCGGAAATTCGTGTGTCATTGTGATTTTCGCTCCGCGCAAGCCCCTGCGTGATACTTCCTCGAAAGCACGGCACTTGGATCAGTAGGCGGTTTGGCGCGTAGGCTTACCGGCTGTTGTAACAGAAAATTTCGTTCAGTTTCCGGGAACATCGCCGGCGGGTGCACCCCGCCGGCCAAGATGCTCTGCCCTACTCCCCCAACCCCCCCTGCTCCTCAAACCAGCGCCTCACCTGCTGGTACCAAAACACCGAGTTCTGCGGCTTCAGAATCCAGTGGTTCTCGTTGGGGTAGTACACGTAGCGCGTCGGCACGCCTTTCATCAGCAGCGTCTGATACAGCTCCTGGCCGTGGTTGACCGGCACGCGCAGGTCGGTCTGGCCGTGCACCACGAGCGTCGGCGTCTTGAAGTTCGCCGCGTGGTAGTGCGGTGAGGTCTTCTCGATCATTTCGCGGTTGGCCTCTTCCCAGAACCCGCCGAAGCGCGGCATTTCGGTGGCGAAGTCGGCGGCGTACTGGGTGTAGAGGTTGTAGACCGCGGCGTGTGCGACCAGGGCGCGGAAGGGGTGTTCGCGGCCCAGGATCAGGCTGGTGAGGTAGCCGCCGTAGCTGCCGCCGCCGGCGACCATGCGCTCTGTGTCGATCCACGGCTGCTGGGCAAACCACTCGGCGGCCTTGATCACGTCCTCGTAGGGCTTGTCGGCCCAGTTGGGGTTGATCGAATCGGTAAACGCCTGGCCGAAGCCGGAGCTGCCGTGGAAATTCGGCCAGGCGGTGACATAGCCCCAGCTGCCGAACACCTGGGCGTTCCAGCGGAAGGCCATGCCGTTGGTGATGGCGTTGTGCGGGCCGCCGTGGATCAGCATGAAGAAGGGGTACTTCTTCGTCTTGTCGAAGCCCGGCGGGTAGTTCACCCACATCTGGATTTCGGCGCCGTTCGCACCGGTGTAGGTGACCGACTCGTAGGTGCCGAAGTCGGTGGCGGCCAGCAGGGCGTCGTTGATCGTCGACAGCTTGGTGGTGCTGCCGCGGCGGGTGTCGATGGAGACGAGCGTCGGCGGCTCGATAAAGGTCTGGCGCAGGCCGACCAGGCGGCCGGACTTCGACAGGGCCAGCGAGCCGACGGACTCCACGCCGGTCAGCGCGCGCGGTGCGCCCTGCAGCGGCAGCTCGTAGACGCGCTCGGTGCCGGCGTCGTCGATCGAGGCGTACAGGCGCCGGCTGTTGTCGGCCCACAGCGCGCCGCTGATGCTGCGGTCGAAGTCCGGGTACAGCTCGCGGGTGTCGCCGCTGCGGCGCTCGCGCAGCATCAGGCGCATGCGGTCGGCGTAGAAGCCCTTGATGCGCTGCTGGCTGTAGCTGAGATAACGGCCGTCCGGGCTGTAGGCCGGGCTGCCGTCGTTGGCCGGGTTGTCCGCGGTGAGGTTGCTGGCCTCCGCGCCGCCGATCGCGACGGTGAACACGTCGAGGTTGCTGCGGTTCGGTGCGGGGTCGGAGTCGGCCACAAAGGCCAGCTCGGTGCCGTCCGGCGACAGTGCGAACAGGCCGTCGGTGCCCTGCACGGACGCGCGCGGCAGGCTCAGGCCGGTCGGCTGCGTGAGCGCCTGCACTTCGCCACCGGCAGCAGGCACGGCGAAGACGTGGAACTCGCGCTCGTCGAGGTACTGGTCCCAGGCGGTGACCGAGCCCTCGAACACGCGCGCGGTCATCTTGCTGGTGCTGCGCTCTTCCAGGCGCTTGCCCTGTTCGGCCAGCGGCAGGTCGGTGAACACGCGCGAGACGAAGGCGAGCCGGCTGCCGTCGCCGATCCACTTCGGGCTCTGCACGCCGGTGGCCAGGGTGGTCAGGCGCGTGGCTTCGCCGCCGTCGATCGGCATCACGTACAGCTGCGGCGCCTTGTCGTCTTCGCGCTGGGCGACGAAGGCGATGTGCGTGCCGCTCGGGCTGAACACGGCGCCGCCCTCGTTGCTGGTGTGGGTGGTGAAGCGGCGCTCACCGCTGCCGTCGGCGTTCCAGAGCCACAGGTCGGTGTAGCCGCGGTCTTCCGACATCACGAAGCGCGTCACCGGCGCGACGATGCGGCTGCCGTCGGGCGAGATCGTCGGCGTGCCGAGGCGCTGGATCTCCCAGCTGCGTTCGACGGTGAACGGTTGTTTGGCCGCGGTCTCCGCGAACGCGGGCAGGGCGGCGGCCAGCAGGCCAAGGCAGGTCAGGTGTCGAAGCATCACGGGCACTCCCCCATCGGAAAGGCCCGATGCTGGGCGGGGCGTGCGCGCGGATCAAGTGCCAGGGGCGTTTGGGATGCCTGGCGGGTTCGCGGCTGTCACGCCGCCGCCACGATCCGAGCACATGGACGCAGGGCCACGGGTCGCAGTGTGGTGCGCGACACGCGCACCCTACGGCGTGCGGTTGCGCCAATCCGTAGGGTGCGCGTGTCGCGCACCGGCCGAGATGACATCGTGCGGTGACGCCTCGACGAGGCGGACGCTGGGCGACTGCGCTTTGGTCACCCTGCCGCGACAATCTCCGCCACCTTTGCGCCCAGCACCTGCGCGAACACGCGCGGGTCGAGTTCGACCTGCAGGCCACGCTACCCGCCGGGGCCCGAGGCTGTCACGCCGCCGCCACGATCTCCACCACCTTCGCGCCCAGCGCCTGTGCGAGAAACCACGGGTCGCGGCGTGGTGCGCCGCAGGCGCACCCTACGGTGTGCGGCTGCGCCAGTCTGTAGGGTGCGCGTGTCGCGCACCGGCCGTGGTGAAAGCGTGCGGCGACGGCTCGATGCGACGGACGCTGAGCCACAGCGACTCGATCACCCCGCTGCCACGATCTCCGCCACCTTCGCCCCCAGCACCTGTGCGAACACGCGCGGGTCGAGTTCGAGCTGCAGGCCGCGCTGGCCGCCGTTGCAGTAGACGGTGGCGTGGGCGAGTGCGGAATGCTCCAGCACCACCGGCACGCGCTTCTTCTGGCCGAAGGGGCTGATGCCGCCGACGTGGTAGCCGGTGATGCGCTCGGCGGTCGGCACCGGCAGCATCGCGGCGTGTTTGCCGCCCAGCGCTGCGGCGAGCTTCTTCAGGCTGAGCTCGTGGTCGACCGGCAGGACCGCGCAGGCGGGTTTGCCGTCGAGTTCGACCATCAGCGTCTTCAGCATGCGCGCGGGTTCGATGCCCAGCGCGGCGGCCGCCTGCAGGCCGACGTTGGCGGCTTCGGGGTCGTAGTCGTAGGTGTGCAGACGATATGCGACCTTCGCGGTATCGAGCATGCGGGTGGCGGGGGTGGCGCGGCTCATCGTGGGGTTCCGATCGAGGCGGCGGGTGCGCGGCCGTGTGGGGTGCGGTGGGGCGGAGCTCATGGTGGGCCAGGGCCCACCCTATGCGGAGTGGGGCGGAGTGGGGCTTATGGTGGGCCAGGGCCCACCCTATTGTGGTGCGCGGTGCGCGGTGCGCGGTGGGGTAGGGCGCAGGGTGACCAGGCGACCAGCCGACGGCCTCGTCGCATAGGGTGGGCCCTGGCCCACCGGAGCTCCATCCTGGCCCCGGTCATCGCCTGTGCCGTGCGTCCGGGCCGGATCTGGCGCCGATAGCGGCGATGCATGAACCCAAAGAGCTGTCGCGTCCGCGTGCCCACGTCCTCGCTGCTGGGTCGCGTCAGGAGCGGACGGAGGATTGTGCTTCGCACGCGCGCACGCACGCACGCTCACCGACACGCACATACACATGCACATACACATACACATGCACATGCACATGCACATGCACGCGCAGCGAGCCGGTGGGCATGCGATCGCGGCGCAAGCATGTACGCCATGGGAGCTAGCGGCGGGATGGAGCGCATGGTGGGCCAGGGCCCACCCTATGGCGCTTGAGGGCGCGGCGCGCGATTACTCGTCGTCATCCGCCGGCACCGCGGCGGCGCGGCCGTCGACGGTGAGCTTGGCGGCCAGCAGTACGGCCTGGGTGCGCGAGTGGGCGCCGAGCTTGCGCAGGATCGCGGTCATATGGGCCTTGATGGTGGCCTCGCTGACGCTCAACTCGTAGGCGATCTGCTTGTTGAGCAGGCCGTTGCAGACCATGGTCAGCACGCGGTACTGCTGCGGCGTGAGTTCGGCGACGCGCGCGGCCAGCGCTTCCTCTTCCGGGTCCAGCGAGACGCCCGAGCCGCCGATGCCCGGCGGCAGCCAGGTGTCGCCGTCGAGCACGGCGTGGATGGCGCGGCCGATCTGTTCGACATCCGCCGATTTCGGGATGAAGCCCGAGGCGCCGTGGCCGAGCGCGCGGCGCATCAGCGCGGGATCTTCGCGCGCCGAGACGATCAGGATCGGCAGGGTCGGAAACGCCGCGCGCAGGTGCACCAGGGCCGAGAAGCCGTGTGCGCCGGGCATGTTGAGATCGAGCAGCAGCAGCTCGGCGCGCGGATGCCGCGCCGCCAGCTCGCTCAGGCTGTCGACCGAGTCGGCTTCGAGCAGGCGCGCATCGGGCAGGATCTGCGCGACCGTGCGGCGCAGGGCATCGCGGAACAGGGGGTGGTCGTCGGCGATCAGGATGTCGCGCATGTCTTCGCTGGCAGCGTGCGCCGGGTCGGCGTCCGCCCAAGCCTGCCCCAAGCCGTCGCGTTCGTCCATGCCGCTGCCATCACAGCCGATTCGGGCCATGGCGGTGTTCTCCGTGTGGGCTGCCGCGCCTGGCGCGGCAACGGCCGGTGGGTCTGCGTGCGGTAGGCGCAGAGGTGTTGCGCTACCTGCACGCCCTGGCGGGCCGGCCCCGCCCGGGCAGCTTTGCCTACTTCAGGAAGCGCTCGCGCACCAGGTTCTCGACCACGCTCGGGTCCGCCAGGGTCGAGGTGTCGCCCAGCTGGTCGGGCTGGTTCTCGGCGATCTTGCGCAGGATGCGGCGCATGATCTTGCCCGAGCGCGTCTTCGGCAGGCCCGGTGCCCACTGGATGAAGTCGGGCGTGGCGATCGGGCCGATCTCCTTGCGCACCCACTGCGCCAGCTCACGGCGCAGCTCCTCGCTCGGCTGCTCGCCGGCGTTCAAGGTGACGTAGGCATAGATGCCCTGGCCCTTGATGTCGTGCGGACAGCCGACTACGGCAGCCTCGGCGACCTTGGGATGCGCGACCAGCGCGCTCTCGACCTCGGCCGTGCCCATGCGGTGGCCGGAGACGTTGATGACGTCGTCGACGCGGCCGGTGATCCAGTAGTAGCCATCGGCGTCGCGGCGCGCGCCGTCGCCGGTGAAATAGGTGCCGGGAAAGGTCTTGAAGTAGGTGTCGATGAAGCGCTGGTGGTCGCCGTAGACCGTGCGCATCTGGCCGGGCCAGGAATCGAGCAGGACCAGATTGCCCTCGGTGGCACCCTCGAGCACCTTGCCCTCGCCGTCGACGATGGCGGGGCGCACGCCGAAGAAGGGCAGGGTGGCCGAGCCCGGCTTCTGCGGGATGGCGCCGGGCAGCGGGGTGATGAGGATGCCGCCGGTCTCGGTCTGCCACCAGGTGTCGACGATCGGGCAGCGGCTGTCGCCGACCACCCGGTAGTACCACTCCCAGGCCTCGGGGTTGATCGGTTCACCCACCGAACCGAGCAGGCGCAGGCTGGCACGTGAGGTGCGCTTGACCGGCTCCTCGCCCTCGCGCATCAGCGCGCGGATGGCGGTGGGCGCGGTGTAGAACAGGGTGACCTTGTGCTTGTCGCAGACGTCCCAGAAGCGGCTGACGCTGGGGTAGTTGGGTACGCCCTCGAACATCAGGCTGGTGGCGCCGTTGGCCAGAGGGCCATAGACGACATAGCTGTGACCGGTGACCCAGCCGACGTCGGCGGTGCACCAGAACACGTCGTCCTCGCGCACGTCGAAGATCGCCTCATGCGTCAGGCTGGCATAGAGCAGGTAGCCGCCGGTGGTGTGCAGCACGCCCTTGGGTTTGCCGGTGCTGCCCGAGGTGTAGAGGATGAACAGCGGGTCTTCCGCGTTCATGCGCTCGGGCTCACAGGTGTCGGGCTGGCCTTCGACCAGCACGTCGTACCAGCGGTCGCGCGGGCTCTGCATGTCGATCGCGCCGCCGGTGCGGCGGACCACGATGACGGTTTCGACGCAGCTGGTCTCCGGGTTCTTCAGCGCCGCATCGACATTGGCCTTGAGCGGCACATGCTTGCCGCCGCGCATGCTCTCGTCCGAGGTGATGACGATCTTGCTGCCGCAGTCGGCGATGCGCCCGGACAGCGCGTCCGGCGAGAAGCCGCCGAACACGATGGAATGCACCGCGCCGATCCGCGCGCAGGCCAGCATGGCGACGGCCGCTTCGGGAATCATCGGCAGGTACAGGGTGACGCGATCGCCGCGCTTCACGCCCAGGTTGCGCAGCGCGTTCGCCAGCTTGCAGACGCGCGCATGCAGGTCGCGGTAGCTGACGTGGGCGGATTCCTCGGGGCTGTCGCCTTCCCACAGGATGGCGGTCTTGTCGCCGCGCGTGGCCAGATGGCGGTCGAGGCAGTTGACGCTGAGGTTGAGCTCGCCGTCCTCGAACCAGCGGATGTGCAGGTCCTCGGCGGCGAAGCTGACGTCCTTGACCTTGGTCGGCTTCTTGAACCACTCGAGGCGCTCGGCCATGCGGCCCCAGAAGCCTTCGTTGTCTTCAACCGACTCGCGGTAGAGGCGCTCGTAGTCCTCGCGGCGGTAGCGGGCCTTGGCGCTGAACTCGGCGGATGCGGCGTAGATGGGGCCGCTGCTGGCTTCGTTGGACATGGGTTTCCTCCTGGGCGTGGCCGGTGCGCGCGGGTCCTGCAGGCGGACATCGCCGCGCGCGCCATTCGAGATCGTTCGCGCCGAGTCTAGTCCCGTCGACAGTCGCTGATGCGTGCGCGTCGACCATGGTCGAAGCTGCCGCACCGAGGTCGCAGGAAAGACGCGGCCGCTTAGACCAATGTGGAATGGAATGCTGCACTGCGGCGCGAACATGCTCGATCCGCATCCTTGGGAGGGAGTGCCTCATGTTCATGTCGAAATCAGTCAAACGGGGGCCGCTGGCCCTGGCAATCGCCGGCGTCCTGGCGATGGGGCCGGCGCTGGCGCAGACCGATCGCGAAGCCCAGCTCGAAGCCCGCATCGCCGAGCTCGAGCGCATGGTCGGCGAGCTGGTCAAGCAGCAGGCGGCTGCCCCCGCGGCACCTGCAGCGCCAGCGGCGCCTGCCTTGCCGCCCGGCACGCAGCCGGTGCAGACGACCAGCGTGGTGCCGGGCGCGAATCCGGGCACACGCTTCTCGTACGGCGGATTCATCAAGGTCAACAGCACTTGGACCGACTACAGCGACGGCAATCCGCCGGCGGCTGGCCTCGCGCGTGATTTCTACCTGCCCGGCGCGATTCCGGTCGGCGGCATCGCCGAGTCGGCGACCTTCGACACGCACGCCAAGCAGTCGCGCTTCTGGTTCGCCACCGACACCGTGCTCGAGAACGGCAGCAAGCTCGGCTCGCGCTTCGAGCTGGACTTCGGCGTGCCGACCGGCGGCGACGAGCGCAATACCAACACCTACAACCCGGTGCTGCGCCGCGCCTTCCTGACCTATGACAACTGGCTGTTCGGCCAGGAGTGGTCGAACTTCATGGAGTTGGGCGCCCTGCCGGAGACCACCGACTTCATCGGCCCGACCGAAGGCATGATCTTCGTCCGCCAGCCGCAGATCCGCTACACCAGCGGCGCCTGGTCGGTCTCCATCGAGAACCCGGAATCGGCCCTGCTGCCCTTCGGCGGCGGCGCGCGCATCGTCACCGACGACAACACGGTGCCGGACTTCACCGCCCGCTACGCCAACCGCGGCGCCTGGGGCTTCGTCTCGGTGGCCGGCCTGCTGCGCCAGCTGCGCAACGACACCGGTCTGCGCTCGACCACCGATACGGGCTTCGGCGTCAGCGTGACGAGCAAGATCATGTTCGGCGAGAACGACCTGCGCCTGATGGCCACCGCGGGTTCGGGCATCGGTCGCTACGTCGGCCTCAACTTCTTCGAGGACGGCGTGCTGGAAGCCAACGGCGACATCGACAGTCTCGATGTGGTCGCCGCCTACGCGGCCTGGCGACAGGTCTGGGGCGGCAGCTGGCGCTCGAACTTCGTGATCGGCTACACCTCGGCCGACAACGACCGCGCGCTGACCGGGCTCAATGCCAATGCCGAAGCCAGCAGCGCACGCGTCAACCTGTTCTGGACGCCGGCGCCGAAGCTGGACATGGGCATCGAGCTGTCCACCGCCAAACGTGAACTCGAACGCGGCACCAGCGGCACGCAGAACCGCATCGACTTCATGGCCCGCTACTCGTTCTAAGACCTCAGGGAGCCCGGCGCGCAGCCTGCGCGTCGGGCATCAACGGAATCCAGGGAGACACCCATGTCAGGCAACAAGTCACCCGCGGAATACTGGAAGGCCAATGTGCGGATCATCAGCATCTGCATGGCCATCTGGGCGCTCGTCTCGTTCGGCTTCGGCATCGTGCTGCGTCCGCTGATCTCGGGCATCCAGTTCGGCGGCACCGATCTCGGCTTCTGGTTCGCGCAGCAGGGCTCGATCCTGAGCTTCATCGCGCTGATCTTCTTCTACACCTGGTACATGAACCGCCTCGACCGCGACTTCGGCGTGGACGAGCAGTAAGGAGTACGACCCATGGACCAGTTCACCATCAACCTTCTGTTCGTCGGCGGATCGTTCGCGCTCTACATCGCGATCGCGATCTGGGCGCGCGCCGGCTCCACCTCCGAGTTCTACGCAGCCGGCCGGGGCGTGCATCCGGTCATGAACGGCATGGCCACCGCCGCCGACTGGATGTCCGCGGCCAGCTTCATCTCGATGGCCGGCCTGATCGCCTTCGTCGGCTACGGCAACTCCAGCTATCTCATGGGCTGGACCGGCGGCTACGTGCTGTTGGCCCTGCTGCTGGCGCCGTACCTGAGAAAGTTCGGCCGCTTCACGGTGCCGGACTTCATCGGTGACCGCTTCTACAGCCGCAGCGCGCGACTCGTCGCGGTGGCCAGCCTGCTGATCATGTCGATCACCTACGTCATCGGCCAGATGACCGGCGCCGGCGTGGCCTTCTCGCGCTTCCTCGAAGTCGACACCAACACTGGCCTGCTGATCGCGGCGGCGGTGGTGTTCGTTTACGCGGTGCTCGGCGGCATGAAGGGCATCACCTACACCCAGGTGGCCCAGTACATCGTGCTGATCATCGCCTACACCATCCCGGCGGTGTTCATCTCGCTGCAGCTGACCGGCAACCCGATCCCGCAGCTGGGTCTGTTCTCCGAGCACACCTCGTCCGGCATGCCGCTGCTGGCCAAGCTCGATACCGTGCTGAAGGAGCTGGGCTTCAACGACTACACCGGCAACCACGGGTCCACCCTCAACATGGTGCTGTTCACCCTGTCGCTGATGGTGGGTACCGCCGGCCTGCCGCACGTGATCATCCGCTTCTTCACCGTGCCCAAGGTCTCCGACGCCCGCAAGTCGGCCGGCTGGGCCCTGGTCTTCATCGCCCTGCTGTACACGGTGGCCCCGGCGGTGGGTTCGATGGCGCGTCTGAACATCATCGACACCATCTACCCGGAGGGCACCACCGCGCAGTCGGTCTCCTACGACGAACGTCCGGACTGGATGCGCAACTGGGAGAAGACCGGCCTGCTCAAGTTCGAGGACAAGAACCAGGACGGCCGCATCCAGTACTACAACGAAGCCAGCGCCACCTTCAAGGCCGAGGCCGAAGCCCGCGGCTGGAAGGGCAACGAGATGGTGACCTTCAACCAGGACATCCTCGTGCTCGCCAACCCCGAGATCGCGCAGCTGCCCGGCTGGGTGCTGGGCCTGATCGCGGCAGGTGGTCTCGCGGCGGCGCTGTCGACGGCGGCAGGCCTGCTGCTGGCGATCTCGTCGGCGATCAGCCATGACCTGGTGAAATCCACCTTCAAGCCGGACATCACCGAGAAGGGCGAGCTGCTGTGGGCGCGCGTGTCGATGGGCGTGGCCATCGTGGTGGCGACCTGGCTCGGCATGAATCCGCCCGGCTTCGCGGCCCAGGTGGTGGCGCTCGCCTTCGGTCTGGCGGCGTCCTCGCTGTTCCCGGCTATCATGATGGGCATCTTCTCGAAGAAGATGAACTCGGCCGGTGCGATCACGGGCATGCTGGTCGGCCTCGGCTCGACCGTGCTCTACATCTTCACCTACCTCGGCTGGTTCTTCATTCCGGGCACCAACATGCTGGAGAACGTGCCCGCCAACTGGCTGTTCGGCATCTCCCCGCTGTCCTTCGGTGCGGTCGGTGCGCTGCTGAACTTCATCGCCGCCTACGCGGTGCTGGCGATGACCAAGCCCGCTCCGATGCATATCCAGGAGCTGGTGGAGAGCATCCGCGTGCCGCGCGGCGCCGGCGCTGCCACCCACCACTGAGGTTCTGCCCTGCAGCCGGCGCAAGACCGGCATGATGTGGCGGCCCGTCCCCTCGCGGGGGCGGGCCGCTGCGTTTCCGGCTTGGACAATTGGTGCTGGGGGTCGACCGCCCGGGCTTGCGGCTGCTGCGGCCGCGCACTATTGATGAGCGGGTTTCGACACCCGCCTCCACAGGAAGTCTCGAATGCTGTTTGAACTGATCGCCACCTTCGCCGCCGGCTTCTGCCTCGCAGGTCTGGTCATGGCCCTGCGCTGGCTGCTGCGCGGGCGCGGGCTGCCGGCCTGGACGGTGCCGCTGGCGGCGGGGCTGGGCATGCTGTCGTATGCGGTGTGGTCGGAATACACCTGGCTCGATCGCGCCAGCGGCACCCTGCCGCCCAGCGTCGAAGTGGTGTCGACCAATGAGGTGCAGGTCTGGTACCGGCCTTGGACCTATGTGGTGCCGCAGGTCAATCGCCTGATCGCGCTGGATCGCGCCGAGCTCAAGCGTAATCCCGCGCAGCCGGGGAAGGTGCTGGGCGGCGTGATCCTGATGGGCCGCTGGGAGCCGACGCGGCGCTTCGGCGCGATGTTCGACTGCCGGGAGCGCCGCCGCGCCGACCTGCTGGACGGAGTCCGTTTCGACGAAGCGGGTGATCTGGTCGATGCACGCTGGATCGACCTGCCCGGGGACGATCCGCTGCTGGCTGCGGCCTGCCGGGAAGACCCGGCAGCCTAGGTCCGGAAGGCGACAGCGGCTGCTGCGGGCCCTCGCGACCCGGTTTCCAGCCGTAGGCGGAGCAGGGAAGCTCGGAAGAAACAGAACGCTCGCGACTCCCTTGATCGTCGCCCCCACGCAGGTGGGGGCCCAGTATCGCTTGCCTCTGCCGCACGAGTCCTGGATCCCCGCATGCGCGGGGATGACGACTCCGTGTTTCTTCGAGAACACCCGGCCCGCCGCGCGCGGGGCTGAGAGGCTCTCAAGAAACAGAACGCCTGCGACCCCATTGATCGTCGCCCCCACGCAGGTGGGGGCCCAGTGTCGCTTGCCGCAGTCGCACGAGTCCTGGATCCCCGCATGCGCGGGGATGACGACTCCGTGTTTCTTCGAGAACACCCGGCCCGCCGCGCGCGGGGCTGAGAGGCTCTCAAGAAACAGAACGCCTGCGACCCCATTGATCGTCGCCCCCACGCAGGTGGGGGCCCAGTGTCGCTTGCCGCAGTCGCACGAGTCCTGGATCCCCGCATGCGCGGGGATGACGACTCCGTGTTTCTTCGAGAACACCCGGCCCGCCGCGCGCGGGGCTGAGAGGCTCTCAAGAAACAGAACGCCTGCGACCCCATTGATCGTCGCCCCCACGCAGGTGGGGGCCCAGTGTCGCTTTGCCTCAGCCGCACGAGTCCTGGATCCCCGCGTCCGCCCCGGCCCCCGCCCCCGCCTTCGCGAGGGCAGGCTCTGCGCGGGGATGACGTATCAATGTTTCTTCAAGAACACCTGGCCCGCCGCGCGGGGCTGGGAGGTTCACAGGAAGCAGCACGCTCGGCGCATCATCGATCGCCGTCGTCCGCGCGAAGGCCGGCGGCGGCGCCAAGTATCTCGAAGCCCCGCCCCAGCCTCAGGCCGAAGCGGAGTCTTCGCTCGGTGCGCTTTGCTGGGCGCGCTTGCGCGCTTCGGCCTGGGCGCGCAGTCGCGCCACTTCGACCGGGTCGATCATCGGGCCGGCGCTCTGCGAGCTGCCTTCGATGCGCGACTGGATGAGCAGCAGGGTGCCCCAGACCATGGTGACCAGGGCGATCGCCAGCAGCAGCAGGGCGAGCCCGGCGGACTGGCTCTTCAGCACGACGGCGAAGCAGAGCAGGGACAGCCCGTACAGGGCCCAGGGTTTCCATGCCATCGGAAGCTCCAAACGCGCAGGCGCGCGGCGGCAGAGGTGGACTGGCCGACGCCGGAGCGCGACCGCGGGGCGCCAGTGTAGTGCGACTGCCGCCGCCTCGCCGGGCCGTTCATCGGCGCTGCGATGCGCCGGCCGACGCCGCGATGTCGTTTTCCGCCCCCGGATTTCGTACTTGCTCCGCAGGAGGGCCCGCCCAGGCATGTCGCCTGTCGCGCCGCCCGGCCGAGCCACGGAGCTGCTCCCATGAACTCTTCCACGATCCGCGCGACCCTCGCCGCACTCGCGCTCGGCCTCGCCCAGCTCGGCATTGCCGGCCCAGGCTACTGGACGGGCAGCGGCCCCGACGGCGGCTGGATCTATGACATCAAGGTCCACCCGACCACGCCGGCCATCGTCTATGCGTCCTCGCGCGGCGGCATCTACCGCAGCGTCGACGCCGCGGTGACCTGGCAGCGCATCGAGAACGGCTTCGGCGGCGGCACCCAGGTCGACGTCAAGCTGACCCTGGATCGCGAGGCGCCGTCGACCCTGTGGGCGCTGAACTATGGGGGTCGCCTGTTCCGCAGCGGCGACGGCGGCGACAACTGGGCGCCGACCGGCTGGACCGCACCCAGCGGCACCTGGGTGGTGCAGATGGCCGATGTCGCCGGCAGCAGCGGCGGGCTGTACGTGATGCTGGGCAACGGCAGCCTGCTGCGCAGCAGCGACAACGGCGCCAGCTTCAGCCCGACCGCGCTGGCCCTGCCCGCGCTGCCGCTGTCCGACGTGCGCCTGTGGACCGATGCCGCGCATGCGGGCGAACTGGTGGTTGGCGTGTCCTACCAGAACTTCAGCGCCGATCCCGCCGCCCGCGTCGCGCTGTACCGCAGCGGTGACGGCGGCGCCAGCTTCGCGCCGCTGCTGACCCTGCCCCTCGATCCGTCCTTCGGCACCGTCGACTTCAGCCGCGGCCCCGGCCTGCGGCGCTATGCAGCCGCCAACTACCAGCTGTGGCGCAGCGACGACGGCGGCGTCAACTGGACTTCTACCAGTCTGACTGCCGAACGCGTGCGCGCGCATCCGACCGTGGCCGACACGGTCTGGATCGGCCAGAGCCGGCAGGAAGGCACGTCCAACCTGCGGCGCAGCATCGATGCCGGCGTGAGCGCGGTGGATGTCGCCACCGGCCTTGCGCCGAACCCGAGCTATGGCTCGACCGTCGCGGTCTCCGAGATCGTGCTCCACCCGCAGTACCCGACGGTGCCGCGGGTCTATGTGGCCGCGATCGACGGCGGCCTGTACGTGTCGGACAACGACGGGGCGAGCTTCGCTACCGCCCAGCAGGGCCTGAGCTCGGTCAACGTGCGGGCGCTGGCCGTGCTGCCCAATCCGGCGTTCAGCGCGACCGCGAACCGGCGGATCTTCGCCGGCTATGGTGATGCCTTCCTGCCGGCCTTGCCCCTGCACTGGAGCGTCAACGGCGGTGCCGCGTGGAGCGGCCGCAGCAACGGCCTGCGTGCGCACCAGATCCGCAGCCTGGCGATCGATCCCACCACCGTTGGCAGCAGCGCGGCCAGCCTGGCCTCGACGGTGATCTATGCGGGCGGTCGCTCCTCGATGGCGCCGTCGCTGCGCAACGCCGGCCTGTACAAGAGCAGCGACGGCGGCGCGAGCTGGAGCGTCATCGATGCCGGCCTGCCGACCTCGGGCGTGCCGGCCTCGAGCTTCCTCGGCACGGTCAGGCAGATCACCCTCGATCCGCGCTCCTGCGCCGCGCCGCCGGTGTCGGGCCCCTGCATCAGCGGACCGCTGCAGACCCTGTACGCGACCAGCAACGGCTTCCAGGTGACGGTGGTCGACGTCGACGGCGTGCGTCGCCAGCAGCTCAGCCACCGCATCATCAAATCGAGCACGGCCGGTGCCGCCTGGGCCAATGCCGAGTCCGGCCTGCCGCTGCAGTACGGCCCGGTGCAGGGCACGCCGCCGGACCAGTTCCAGAACCTGCGCAGCTGGGCGGTGCCGGTGCCGCTGGTGCTGAATCCGCAGAACCCGCAGGTCGGCTACGCCGGCACCTTCCTCAGCACCACCGACGACATCACCGCGACGCCGCCGACGATCGCCAGCGGCGTCTTCAAGACCACCGACGGCGGCGCCACCTGGACCCATGCCAGCCTGGGCCTGCCGACCTATCCAGGCAGCGCAGCGACCGCCTTCGACGTGCTGGCCCTGGCCATCCATCCGACCAGCCCCGACACCCTGTGGGCCACCGCGGTGAACCTGCGCGACAGCAGCGGCCCGCGCCAGGGCTATGTCTACAAGAGCACCAACGGCGGGCTCAGCTGGAGCAACAGTTCGACCGGCCTGAGCACCGATGTCGATATCCGCGCTCTGCTGGTGGATGCCGGCAATCCGGACGTGCTGTACGCCGCTGGCGCCGGCACCCTGGCCAACCCGGGTTCGGTGTTCAAGAGCGAGGACGGCGGGGCCAGCTGGCGCTCGCTCAGCGTCGGGCTGCCGGCCGACGCGGCGCTGGCCCTGCACATCGACCCCTTCAACCCGACGCTGCTCTATGCCGGCACCAATGCCGCGGTCTGGCAGATCGAGCAGGTGCCGGATGCCGATGGCGACGGGGCTCCCGACCAGACCGAGGGCAATGCGCCCAATGCCGGCGACGGCAACGGCGATGGCCAGGCCGATGCGCTGCAGGCCAATGTCGGCTCCTCGATCGTCCTGCTGGCCGGGCGGCAGGGTGAGGCCGCACAGCTGGTCGCGGGCTCCTTCACCGCCACCGTGGTCAGCGGCAGCGGCAGCGGCTGTCAGCGCCTGAACGATGTGCAGGGCGTGGTCGCCGCCCGCAACGGTCGCGACTGGCTGCCCGGCGGCGAAGGCCTGGGTCGCTTCTACGCCTACCCGCAGGACCTGGTGCGCTTCGAGCTGCGCGACTGCAGCCAGGCCGTGGTCGACATCCGCTTCCATGCCCCGGGCCTCGACTTCGGCGGCCCCGACTGGAGCCTGCGCATGTACGGCCCTTCGGTGCCGGGCGATGACGCGAGCATGGGTTGGCACGATCTCTCGATGCGCGCGCAGCGCGTCGATGCCCGCACCTGGCGCCTCAACCTGCAGGCCAACGCCTTCGGCAGCTACCGGCCCAGCGACAGCGCCATCCTGTTCGTCGGCGGCCCGGCCTTCTTCGCCACCGGCGTGTTCGGCAACGGCTTCGAGGCAGTGCCCTTGGGGCAACACTGATCAAGTCCCTCCTGGCCTTGATCAGTCGTCGCGAGTCCGGCACAGGTCCGGACTCGCTTTCGCTGGATCAAGCACTTCCGTGCTCGCTCCGCGGGCGCGCCCTCCATGGCGCGCGACAACGCTGAATTCTTCAGCGTTGTCTGAGGCGCAGGCGACGGTGGATGAAGCCGATGTCGCGAATGGCGCGGTGGCGCCGTAGCACGGCGGTGCGCTCTCTCAAGGAACAGCGATGAAGAACGGAAAACTCCTGGGCGGCTGTCTGGTCGTGGCCCTGCTGGTGCTCGTGGTCGGCGCGGGTGCGGTGTACTGGATCGTGCTGCGGCCGCTGTGGCAGGGCGCCAGCGCGCTGGTCGACAGCGCGCAGCAGTGGCAACAGGTCGCCCAGCTGGAGCAGCAGGTCAGCAAGCGAGAGGCCTTCCTTGAGCCCCCTGACGCGCGTCTGCAGCCGGCGCAAGTCGCCGCCTTCATCGCCGTGCAGCAGGCCATGGCCACCCAGCTGGGCGAGCGCTGGCAGCAGCTCGAAGCCAAGTACGCCGAGCTCAAGGCCAGCCAGCAGCGCGACGGTCGCGAGCCGGGCGTGCAGGACATGTTCGTCGCCTATGCCGACCTCTCCGGCCTGATCGTCGAGGCCAAGCGCGCCCAGGTCGAAGCGCTCAATGCCCAGGGCCTGTCGCTGGACGAATACCGCTGGATCCGCGGCCAGGCCTTCGCCGCGCTGGGGCTCGCCGCGCAGGACACGGCCGCGCCCGCCATGGCGGGCACCGCGCTGGGGCACAACGCCGAGCTGCTGCGCCCGCATCGCGAGCTGCTGGTCAAGACCGCCGCCAGCGCCTGGCTGGGGTTCTGAGCGTTTCCGAGCCCCGCTTGGCCGGTCAGCGGTACCCGCGGAAACCCGGATTCGTCATCCCCGCGGAGACGGAGATCCAGTGGTCTTGCAACTGGCGCGGGCCGGATCTCGGCCACGTCTCCGCCCCTGCGAGGACGGGCTCCGCGCGGGGGGCGACGATTCACGGGGGCACACGTTCCACTACCAGAGACCCTCTCGGCCCCGCGTTGCGGATCAGGTGGTCTCAAAGAAACATCGGTTCGTCATCCCCGCGCAGAGCCTGCCCTCGCGAAGGCGGGGGCGGGGATCCAGAGCTCTTGCGACTGGGGCCACTACTCTGGGCCCCGTCTCCGCCTTCGCAAGGACAGGCTCTGCGTCGGGGCGACGATCCACTGGCTCGTGAGCGTTCTGTTTCCTGGGAGCATCCTGGCCCCGCTGCATCGGTCAGGTGCTCCGGGGAACACCTCGCACCTGCCTTCTGCACACTGGAGCGCGCTCGGCCGCTGCGATTCCGGTGGCAGGTCTGATCCCCGCCGGTGGCGGCATCGGGAATCGGTGGCCACGCGATGGGAGGTCCGTCGAACCGGGCGGCAGGCCTTTCGACCCTTCCGCCATGCAGGCGGGCTGACCCATACTCCGGCGTACTGCCGCTGGAGCCTGCCCCCGAATGCACAGCCATACCTATGCCGGCGCCTCCGGCCTGCGCCTTGCCGCCAGCGTTGGCGGACCGATGGAAGGCCAGCCGATCGTGCTGCTGCACGGCGGCGGCCAGACCCGCCACGCCTGGCGGCATGCCGCAGCCGATCTCGCCCGCGCCGGGCGTCGCGTCATCAGCCTCGATCTGCGCGGCCATGGGGACAGCGAATGGTCGCCCGAGGCCGACTACAGCTTCGACGCCTTCGCCGCCGACCTGCGCGCGGTGCTGGCGACGCTTGAAGAGCCCCCGGCTCTGGTCGGCGCCTCGCTCGGTGGCTTGACCGCGCTGCTGGTCGCGGGCGAAGACCCGCCGCTCGAGCTGCGCGCGCTGGTGCTGGTCGACGTGGTGCCACGGCTGGAGCGCGAGGGCGTGATGCAGATCGTGCGCTTCATGCTGGCGCATGCCGATGGCTTTGCCAGCCTCGACGAGGCGGCCGATGCGGTCGCCGCCTACCTGCCGCACCGCCCGCGCCCGGAGAGCACCGCCGGCCTGCGCAAGAACCTGCGCGAGGGTGAGGACGGCCGCCTGCGCTGGCACTGGGATCCGAAGCTGCTGCTGGGTGAGCGCGTGCCCGACCCCGAGCCGGCGATCGCCCGCTTCGAGGCGGCCTGCCGGCGCGTGCGCGTGCCGACCCTGCTGGTGCGCGGCGCGCGCAGCGAGATGGTCACCGAAGCCGGTGTGCAGGATTTCCTGCGCCTGATCCCCGCCGCCGAGTTCGTCGACGTGCGCGAGGCCGGCCACATGGTCGCCGGCGACGACAACGACGCCTTCAACGTGGCGGTGGAAGGGTTCCTGGCGAGGCTGCCGTGACGGCATCCCGCGGCTGGCCGCGCCCTAGGCCCGTCATAGGGTGGGCCCTGGCCCACCATGGACTCGACTCCTGCCTCGGTCTTGCTTCATCGCTTCGTGTTTGGAAGCGAAGAGCAAGCGCTTTCGGTCGGCCCTTCGGCTGGCCGCGCCCTGCAATCGCCATAGGGTGGGCCCCGGCCCACCATGAGCTCGACTCTCGCCTCGGTCTTGTTTCGTCGTTTCGCTGTTGGAAGCGAAGAGCAAGCGCTTTCGGTCAGCCCTTCGGCTGGCCGCGCCCTGCAATCGCCATAGGGTGGGCCCTGGCCCACCATGAGCTTCAGCCTCGCCTCGGCGTTGCCGTGTCGCTCTGTCGTTTGAAGCGAAGAGCAAGAGCTTTCGGTCAGCCCTGCGGGCTGCCCGAGTCACTTTCTCTTGCGTGGCCACTGCGCCGCAGGAGCGGCGCGAACGCCGAAGGCGGCCTCGGAGGGGCGGAGGGCAGGATGCCCGGAGTCAGAGAAAGTAACCAAAGAGAAGGCCACCCCTCGTCCGCGCCCTTCGCGCATCCGTGCGCGAAGGGTTCGCGAGAGTCGGTCGGGGTTTTCGGACAGGCCATCCCTGGCCTGTCGAAAACCTTGGCCGCATCCCTGCGGCCAACCCTGCGGGCGGATCGACCGCCTCCCGCCGCTTCCCAGGGGCCCCGTGAAGAGCGCGGGCTCCGGCGCGCAGGAGCCACAGCGCGCGAGTGCGTAGGTAGTCGTGCTGCGGCTGGAGCCCAAGCCCAAGCCCAAGCCCAAGCCCAAGCCCAAGCCCAAGCCCAAGCCCAAGCGACAGCCTCCCGCGCTCATCTGTAAGCGAATCCCGCCACTCCCTCCCCACGCCACCGGAGCTCCCATGCCCCTTCCCGCCCTGCTCGAAAACCGCCTGCGCCTGCCCCTGGTCGGCTCGCCGATGTTCATCGTCTCCGGGCCTGAGCTGGTGGCCGCGCAGTGCAAGGCCGGCATCGTCGGCAGCTTTCCTTCGCTCAACGCGCGGCCGCTGTCGCAGCTGGACGAATGGCTGGCGCAGCTCAGCGAGGACATCGGTGCGGCGCATGCAGCCTCGACGCCGGCCGATCCGGTGGCGCCGTTCGCGGTCAACCTGATCGTGCACGCGAGCAACAATCGCCTCGCCGAGGATTTGAAGCTGGTCGAGAAGTACCGGGTGCCGGTGGTGATCACCAGCCTGTCGCCACCGTCCGAGGTGGTCGCGGCGGTGCATGGCTACGGCGGCGTGGTCTTCCACGATGTGATCAGCCGCCGCCACGCCGAGAAGGCTGCCGCCCAGGGCGTGGACGGGCTGATCGCGGTCTGCGCCGGTGCGGGGGGGCATGCCGGGCCGCTGAGCCCCTTCGCCCTGGTGCGCGAGATCCGGCAGTTCTATCCGGGCACGATCCTGCTGTCGGGGGCGATGGCCTCGGGCGCGGACGTACTGGCGGCACAGGCGATCGGCGCGGATCTCGCCTATCTCGGCACCCGCTTCATCGCCACGCCGGAGGCGCGCGCGGTCGACGACTACAAGCAGATGCTGGTCGACTGCCGCGCCGAGGACATCGTCTACAGCTCGCTGTTCACCGGGGTCAAGGGCAACTACCTGAAGCCCAGCATCACCCGCGCCGGCTTCGACGCCGACAATCTGCCCGAGGCCGACAAGTCGAAGATGGACTTCGGCTCCGGCGGCAACACCGACGCCAAGGCCTGGAAGGACATCTGGGGCGCGGGCCAGGGCGTGGGCGGCATCCATGCGGTGCAGCCGGTGCGCGAGCTGGTGCTGCAGATGCAGGCCGAATACCGCGAGGCGGTGGAGCGGCTGGAGCGCATCCGCTTCCGCTGAGGCACCAGGACAGCCTGGCCCGACGCACTGCAGCATCTGGCCGCGGGCGGTCCCCTCCGGTATCGTGCCGGCGCATGAACTATGCCTCGGATTCGCCAGCGCGCGCGCGGCAGCGCGACCCCTGGCGCGCGCTGCGCTATGCGCTGCGCGTGCCGGTGCTGCTGCTGCATCTGCTGCTGTGCCTGCCGCTGACCGTGCTGCTGATCAATCCGATCACCCGGCGCATCGGCCGCGGCCGCGATCGCCTGGACTTCCGCGTGATCCGGCTGTGGTCCACCGGTCTGCTGCGGATCTTCGGTTTCCGCGTGCGCCAGGTCGGGCAGCCGCTGCCGGGCGGCGTACTGTTCGTCGCCAACCATGTCGCCTGGCTGGACATCACGCTGATGCACAGTCGCCATGTGGTCGGCTTCGTCGCCAAGGCCGAGATCAGCCGCTGGCCGTTGATCGGCTGGCTGGCCGGCCGCGCCGGCACCATCTACCACCACCGCGGCAACAACGAGTCCCTGCACGGCGTGATGCACCAGATGGTGAGCCGCCTGCAGTCCGGGCTTCCGGTCGGCGTGTTTCCCGAGGGCCGCACCACCGACGGCCTCAAGGTCCACACCTTCCACGCGCGGATCTTCCAGCCGGCGCTGGCGGCCAACGTGACCGTACAGCCGGTGGCGCTGCGCTACGGCGAGCGCGGCAGCGCCCAGGCCCTGGTGGCATTCCAGCCGGGCGAGAACTTCCTGCAGAACTTCCTGCGCGTGCTGGGCGACCCGCCGCGCGTCGCCGAAGTGCATTTCCTGGCCCCGATCGAGCCCAGTGAGGAGGGCCGGCGGCGCATGGCCGAGACCGCGCGCGCGCGGATCGCCGAGGCGATGGACAGCTGATGCAGGCCGAGTTCCAGCCGCCGCGCCTGCTGCGCAACCCGCACCTGCAGTCGGTGCTGGCCAGCAGCCGGCTGCGCCGCTACGCCCTGCGCAGCCGCTCGCGGCTGGAACACGACGCCGACGTACGCGAGCTGCACTGCCCGGGCGGCGCCCGCCTGCAGGGCTATATGACCCGCCAGCAGGCTCTGCCCGAGAGCCGCGGCCTGGTCGTGCTGCTGCACGGCTGGGAAGGCAGCGCGCGATCGAACTACATCCTCGACACCGGCGGTGAGCTGCTGCCGCGCGGCTTCGACGTGTTCCGCCTCAACTTCCGCGACCACGGCGACACCCACCACCTGAACCCGGAGCTGTTCAGCTCGAACCGCATCGAGGAAGTGGTCGAGGCGGTGGCCCTGGTCCAGCAGCAGTACGCGCCGCGACGGCTGGCGGTGGCCGGTTTCTCGCTGGGCGGCAACTTCGCCCTGCGGGTGGCGCTGCGCGCGCCAGCGGCGGGCATCCGCCTCGACCACGCCGCGGCGGTCTGCCCGGTGGTCAGTCCTGCTGCCGGGCTGGCCGCGATCGAGCGCGGGCCGTGGTTCTACCACCACTACTTCATGCTGAAGTGGACGGCGTCGCTGAAGCGCAAGCAGCAGCTGTTCCCCGACCGCTACCGCTTCACTCCGGCCGAGCTGCGCAGCGGCATCCGCGAGCTCACCCGCATCCTGGTCGAGCGCCACACAGCGCTGGGCAGCCTTGAGGCCTACCTCGACAGCTATTCGATCGCCGGGGATCGCCTGGCGGCGCTGCAGGTCCCGGCCAGCATCCTGACCGCGGCCGACGACCCGGTGATTCCCGTAGAGGATTTCCACCGGCTGCAGCTGCCGGCGCAGGCGCGCCTGCAGATCGCTGGCCACGGTGGCCACTGCGGCTTCTTCGACGGTTTCGGCGCCCGCAGCCACGCCAGCCGCTGGGTGGCGGATCGTGTGCAGCAGGCCCTGGGCGACGAGGCCTGAAAGCGCCCCTCGGAGGCGGACTTCGGCGCCGTCCGGCGCACTGGTAGACTCGGCGGCTTTCGTCTTCCAGGCCCACCCCCATGCTGCAGCCGATCCAGGATGCCCTGATCCGCAATGACCACGACGCCGCCATCCGCCTCGCCCGCGAGGCTCTGGCCGGCATGCCGAGCAGCCCCGACCTGCTGCATCTACTGGCGCTGGCCCTGCTGGGCAAGGGAAAACAGGAGGAGGGCGAGGACGCGCTGGCGCAGGCGATCGCGCTGGCGCCGCATCGCGGCGCCTTCCTGATCACGCGCGGCGAACTGGCTTTTGCGCGCGGCAAGTACGATTCCGCCCACGAAGACCTGAAGGCCGCGATCGAACAGGATCCGAACCTGCTCGCGGGCTATGTCGGCCTGGCCCGACTTGAGATGCTGCGCGGTGATCTCGACGCTGCGGAAGGTCGCGTCAAGTACGGCCGCCGCGTCGATCCTGAGCATCCCGCGCTGCTTCGCATCGAGGGCGAGATCGCGATGGCGCGAGGGGACTTGGATACCGCCCTTTCCGTGCTTGATCGCGCCGTCAGGCAGCAGCCCAACAACCCCGAGCTGCATTTCGACCTGGCCCTGGTCTTCCAGCGGCGCGGCCTGCCGGCGGTGGCGGCGCAGGCGCTGCGCAACGCCCTGAAGTTGGCACCCCATATGCGCGTCGCCCAGCGCCTGCTGGTCACCGTGCTGCTGGATGCCAACGAACCCCAGGCCGCGCAGGAGCAGCTGCTGCAGATCCTGCAGCGCGAGCCGGGCGACGCCGGCGGCTGGACCCTGCTCAGCCGCATCGCCATGGGCCTGGGCAATATCGCCGGCTGCGAGCAGGCGCTGCTGCAGAGCCTCGCGCTGGAGCCCGAGCAGCCCGCGCTGCTGAACGCACTGATGGAACTCTGGGAGCGCGCCAACGCCCGCGATCGTGCGCGTGTCGGCCTGGATGCGCTGCTCCAGCAGCATGCGCAGTCGGTGTCCCTGTGGAACGCGCGGTTCAGCCTCGACGTGGCGCTTCCCGAGGGCGAGGCCGTGCTGAAGCGGTGGCGCGATGCGCAGCCGGGCAGTCTCGATGTCGAGGAAGCGACGGCCCAGCGCGCCAACCTGTTGGGGCGGCGCGACGAGGCCGAGGCCATCGCGCGCGCACTGCTGGAAAAGGACCCGCAGCGCGTCGGCGCCGAACTGGTGCTGGTCCGCGCCGAGCGCGAGCGCGATCCCGAGGCCGCGCTGGCGCGGCTTGCCGCCCTGGCGCAGCGTCCGCTCAACACCGGACTGCTGCGCGGCATCGCAAGCCTGCGCGGGATGCTGCTCGATCAGCTCGATCGTCCGGACGAGGCGTTTGCGGTGTGGTTGGGTGTGCACGGCGTTGAACCCGGGCAGTCGCCTTTGGGCCTGCCGCTGCCGGGCTTTCTGCCCGCCGGACCCGAGCTGTCCGCCGACGCACCGCGCGGCGCCGAGGCGCGGTTGTTCTGGCTGCCTCCGGGCACGCCGGGTGGTGCGGTGCTGAACTGCATCGGCCCTCTGATGCCCTGTCTCGTTGACCGGTTCAACAGCAGCGAGCGAGCCGATGGCCTCGGCCCTCTGCGACCGCAGGCGGGTCACCATGGCGAACGGGGGGCCGAGCACCTGTGGCGCCAGCAGCTCGTCGGCCGCGGCATGCAGCCCGAACGGGTGATCGATGTGCTGCCGCATGTCGATGCGGAGATCGTGTCGGCGCTGCCTGAAGCCCGGCTGCTGGTGCTGATCGGCGATCCGCGCGACATGCTGCTGGGTTGGATCGCATTCGGCAGTCTGCACAACTACGCGATCGAGTCGCCTCGGCGCCTGGCCTCGTGGCTGGCCGAAGCGCTCTCGGTACTGCAGGCGCGCCTTCAGAACGCCCCCGCACTGACGCACGTCCTGCGCGTCGAGGATCTTGCCGCCAATGCCCAGCCAGCCTTGCTCGCGGCGGCCGGCTTCCTCGGCCTTGAGGGGGAGCCCGGCGACTACATGACGGCACGCGGCGAACCCGGCACGGTGCTCGATCTGGCGCCGGGACGCTGGCGCCGCTACGCCGAGGGCGAACTGGCCGAGGCCTTCGCCCTGCTGGCGCCGGCGGCACAGGCGCTCGGCTACGCGCCCTGATCGATGACGATCGCGCGGCGGGGTTCGCAGAACAGCACCCGCCGCGGCGCCCCGGGCGTGGCCAGCACGGCCGTGAAGCCCGGTGCCGGCTGCAGCCGCAGGAAGCGCCAGTCCGCCGCGCAGCCGGCCTCGGCGGGCGCCAGCAGCACGCGCGGATCGATGGGGCTCGGGTCGACCTCGAACACCCAGGCATGCAGGCGATCGCGCAGGCCGCTGCCGGTGGCCTTGCAGGCGGCCTCCTTGGCCGTCCAGGCGTGCAGGAAGGCGAGCTCGCGTTGTGCCTCGGGCAGCGCCGCGAGCGCAGCGCTCTCGACGTCGGCGAAGTAGCGGCGGGCCAGGCGCAGCGCCGGCATCGCCCGATCGCTGCGCTCCACGTCGAGCCCCACCCGCAGGCCGCGCGCCACCGCCAGCAGGCAGCCGCCGACGGTGTCGCTCAGGTTGAACTGCAGGTCTGGCACACGCGCATTACGCAGGAAGGGCCGGCCGCGCGGCTCGCGGTCGAAGCGCAGGGCCGCCGGCGGCAGGCCGGCATAGGGCGCGAGCTGGGCGCGAAGATGCGCGTCCAGCCAGGCCCGACGGCCGCCGGGGCGGGGCTCCGGTGCGGGGCACCACAGCAGGTGCACATCGCCGGGCGCGAGTTCGGGGCAGTCGCTCATGGTCGGCAAGCATGCCACGGCCGTCCGCACCCCAACTTGCCGCGGCTGTCAAGCGTGGGCATAATGCGCGGCTCGCTGTGTCCCGCCGATCCGTCGGCCGGTGTTTCCGGGCTTGCGCAGTCGCCCCGAAAGCTCCGTTGGCCAGCGTCGTTGTCTCCCGACTGCGCGCGCCCGGCACATCCGTGTCGACGCGCGGGGCCGCTGCCGCCCTGGCCAAGGGCGGCCCCACAGCTACGATCGAGGTGCGCCATGGCACGTGTCTGCCAAGTGTCCGGAAAGGCCGTTCAGAGCGGCAACAATGTTTCCCACGCCAACAACCGAACCCGCCGCCGCTGGCTGCCGAACCTGCACGAGCGCCGGTTCTGGGTCCCCAGCGAGAAGCGCTGGGTCAAGCTGCGCGTTTCCACCCACGCCCTGCGCACCATCGACAAGAACGGCATCGAAGCCGTGATCGCCGAGCTGCGCGCCCGCGGCGAAAAGATCTAAGGAGCACACGTCATGGCATCCAAGCGCGACAAGATCCGCCTGATCTCTTCGGCCGGCACCGGTCACTTCTACACGACCGACAAGAACAAGAAGAACATGCCGACCAAGATGGAGATCAAGAAGTACGATCCCGTGGTCCGCAAGCACGTGATGTACAAGGAAGGCAAGATCAAGTAAGCCCGTCGAGCCCCGGCTCGACCGCTGCTGATCGACGACAAGGCCCGCCCAGTGCGGGCCTTGTTTGTTTCGGGCCGATGCCTGTCAAGTCGGATCGGGCTATGGCGACGCCAGTCGCCTGCCGCTCCAAGCCCCTCAGCGATACCGCAGCCGGATGCCTTCGATGATCCGACCGTCGGCGGCCGTGGCGAAGAAATAGTCGTCGCCAAAGTTGGCGAGAGGACCGATGAAGTAGCTGGAGGTGCCAACCGTCTCGCCACGGGTGCGGACAACGCAAAACACGCCAGGACCAATGCCCTCCAGGGCTTCATCCGGAACAAACGGAACGGGGGTGCCGGCAGCGAACCCTGCGCGGTCGTTACAGAACACCGAATAGTCGGTGATGATCTCGATGCTGCCCAACGGGTACCAGCGGAAGGATGCGATGACTGGCCTTCCAGCCGCTTCGCTCTGGCGGAATCCCGAGCTCCATCGAATTCCACCGGCACGGAATACATCCCAAGCATTTTGATTCTGAGGGCTAACAGGATCTCTGACTGAAATCTGCCATGGTGAGCTGTCAAAGAAGTGTGGCGGCGTCTCCGGGCTCTGAAACAGCCCTGCATCGGAGTGCTCAGGCACCAGCTGCGCCATCTGGGTGCCGTACACCAGCGGCTGCACCCGGAACTCAGGCCCGCCGTCCAGCGAGTAGCTGATCAGATTGCGCTGCAGAACGGTCAGGCGCATGCGGTGTCGCACCTGCGGCGGCTGGTTGGGCCGGTGCGCGCAGTCGATGCAGCTGCCGCCGCTGAATTCCAGCAGGTCGGTTTCGACGGTCCAGTATTCACCCGGCTGTTCGGAGGGCTGCAGCGTACCGTTGAAGATGTACCAGGTGCGCGCACCCGTCTCGTCGAAGCCGTAGTAGGCGCCCGACAGAATCCCCCGCTGCATCTCGATGGTGAAGCCGGTGCCGGAGCGCTGCGGGTCGTACCAGAAGCCCGATCGCGGGTAGGGGCGTTCGACGGAAACGGGGCAGCCCTCGCAGGGCGGGACGCGGGGGCCTGAGTCGGCCACGGCCGGGGCGACCAGAGTTGTCAGAGCGGTAAGGATGATGGCGCGGAATAGCAGGTTCATGATGTTCTCCTGAAGTGGTTCACCGCCTTGGCGAGCCAAAAGCGGGACAGCACGCGGGCAAGGCGGTCGCTGACCGCCTTGCCCGCACCGATCACGGACAGCCGCTGTAGCCGAATCCAGAGATGGGTGAGCCGAAGCCGCTACAGCCTCCTGCATTGCAGGCTTGCCCACGCGGGTAGGTCGGAGTGCCAGTTCCGACATGCGCGAACGCGAAGATTGCGCTACCCGGAAGGTCCGCAATCGAAGACAACGCCGCCGGAGAACGACGATGACGCCGGGCTGAAACGTAGCACGGCAGTGCAGTCATGTGAGATTGACATCGTCGGTGTCGGCAGATCCAAGACGCCACGACTCGCGCTCACGAGCGCGAAGCGAATGTGCATGGCGGGCCGTCTTCGCCCAATCCCGCAACCGGCGGGGGCTGTCGCACGGTTTTGGTTTCAACCAAGCGTCGGCCTTCTCGGCGGTCTCGGCCCGCTTGTCGAAACTCCCCCACCTTGGCTGCCTCGATCTTCATGAGTCCCGCGCGTGCAGCCCCAGCCGCTACACTTGCGCGCGTCCTCTATCCCATGTTCGAGCAGGCGCGCTGTGCCGGCGCCCTGAACCAGACGCCCGGAGATCCGCGTGAGCGAAGTGCAGTCCAGCCCCGACCTCGAATCCGCCGGCGCTGCGCCCGTGCGCAGGCGCGGGCGCGGCGTGTGGGTGTTGGTCCTGCTGGTGCTGGCGGCGGTGGCTGCGGCGGGCGGCTATCTCTACTTCGAGCTGCAGCGCGCGCGCGGTCTGGCGGCCGAGGGCGAGGGCTGGCGCAGCGAGGCGGAAGCGCTGAACGCCCGATTGGTCGCGCTCGACCGTCAGCTCGCCGCACTCGATGGGGGCCGGCGTGGTCTGGATGAGCGCATCGCCGAAGTCGCCAGCAACCAGCGCGTGATCCGCCAGGAACTGCTCGGCATGGGCGAGCGCGCGGCGACCATCGAGGACGCGGTGGCGCGCCTGTCGGATCAGCGCCTGCGCGGCGAGACCGCGCTGAAGCTGAACGAAATCGAGGGTTTGCTGGTGCTGGCCGAGCAGCGTCTGCAGCTCGCCCGCGACCCCGAAGGCGCGCGCACCGCCCTGCGCCTGGCGGCGTCGGCCCTGGACACGCTCGAAGATCCCCTCTACGCCGGCCTGGCCCTGCCGCTGCGGGCGGAGCTGCAGCTGCTGCAGCAGCTGCCGGCGGACCCGCTGCCCGAGCTGCGCACCCGCCTCGGTGCGGCGCTGGCGGCAGCGCCCGCGCTGCCGCGCCGGCCGCTGGCGCAGGATGACGACACGACTGCATCCGCGGTCGGCGGACGTTTGCAGCAGGTCCTGTCCGAACTGATCACCGTGCGTCGCCGCGGCGACGCCGAGCAGACCCTGTCGGGCAGCGCGCGCGAAGCCGCACTCGAAGCCCTGCAGCTCGATTTGCGCTCGGCGCTGCTTGCCGCCGAAGCCCGCGATGCGCAAGGCGTGGCTGCGGCGCTGGCGCGCGTGCAGCCGCTGTTCGAGCGCCTGTTCGATCCGGCCGATGCGCGGGTCGCGGCGATCGCCGAGGGCCTGGCCGGCATCGATGCCGCAGCGCTGGCACCCGAGCTGCCCACGCTGGGCGCCAGCCTCGCCGAGCTGCGCGCGCTGCGCGGCAGTCGCCAGCGCCTGCAGCCCTCGCGCCTCGAATCCGAAGCGCCCGCCGCCGACGCCGCGACAGACGCACCGCTGCCGCAGCCGGAAGCGGCTCCAGCGTCCGGCCCCTCTCCGCGGCTTGAAGCCGAGCCCGAAGTCGAGCCCGAAGTCGAGCTGCCCGAGCTGGAACGCGCCCTTGATCAAGGGTCGCGCGCATGAGGGGCTATCGCCTGCTGCTGTGGAGCCTGGCGCTCGCGGCGCTGGGCGCGCTGTTCTACGGCGTGCTCGCCGACGATCCCGGCTACCTGCTGCTCGAGTGGCGCAGCTACAGCATCGAATCGACCGCGGTCGCCGCGCTTGCCCTGGTGCTCGCCGGCTGGCTGCTGCTGCGCGTGCTGATGGCGGTGCTGCTGTGGCCGCTGCGCGCCTGGCGCCGCCACGGCGAGCGCTCGGCGCGACGGCGGCTGGCCGATGGCCTGCGCGCGGCGCAGCGCGGCGAGCATGCGACCGCGCTGAAACTGCTCAATCGCGCCGCCCGCCGCGCGCGCTTCCGCGTGCCGGCGCTGGTGACTGCCGTCGCCAGCGCCCGCGCCCTGGGCGACGAGGCCGCCGAGCAGCGCGCCCTGGCCAGCCTCGAAGCCGAGGATGCCGAGGCCGCGCGCCAGGCGCGCGCCGCCGCCCTGCTGGAGCAGGGCAACAGCGGTGCCGCCCTGGCCCTGCTGCAGGCCGCCGCCGAACCGCCCGCGCCGGCCCTGCGCCTGCTGCGCCTGCGCGCCGCGCTGGCCGAAGCCGAGGCCCTTGCCGCCTTGGCCGACCTGCGCGCGCTCAAGGCCGCGGGGGTCAGCCTGCCGGACGCGCTCGAACTCGAGGTGCACTGCGCGCTGCTGCGCCATGCACCGGATCTGCAGGCCCTGCAGCTGCGCCTGGCCGAGCTGCCGCGCGCGCAGCGCAGCCAGGTTCCGATCGCGGCCGCTTTCAGCGCGCGCGCGCGCAGCTTCGACGCCGCGGCCCTTGCCGACGACGCCGTCGAGCAGGCCCTGCGCAAGCAGTGGGATGAGGCCCTGGTCGCCGACTACGGGCGTGCCGCTCAGGGCAACCAGCGCGAGCGCATCCGCACGGCCGAAGACTGGCTGCAGGCGCATCCCGACAGCGCCGCCCTGCAGCTGGCGCTGGGCCGGCTGTGCCGCATCGACGGCCTGTGGGGCAAGGCCGAGGCGCATCTGCTGCGCGCCAGCCAGGGCCGCTTCGCGGCCGAGGCCTGGGAAGAGCTGGCCCTGGCCCTGGTCGCGCAGGGCGAGGAGGCGCGCGCGCGCCAGGCCCTGCAGAACGCGCTGGCTGCGCGGCGCGGCCAGGCCGTCTCGGCACTGGCGCCACGGCCGCGCAGCCTGGCCTCCACCGGCAGCGAAGCGATCGAGCGCCGCAGCACCATGGGCGTGCCCCTGCTGGCCGACGGCAGCGCGCCGGAAGCGGACTAGTGGGCTGTTGTTGAAAAGCAGCCTGCCAGCCCGGCCAGCGATGGCCGGGACGACGAAGCAAGCGCGCAATCGATTGATGTGTCGTGAGGCGGTACGGACCTGCGCCGGACCGCCGACCAGAAGAACTCCCCGGCAGGGCGTTCTTCGACGAGCTGCCGGGCGCCGCCGCAGCGCGGCCATCGAACAGCGGCGATAACAGCAGGCTCCGCAGCGTCGAGCACTGCAACCCACCGGCCGTCACTTGCCGACTACGGCCGGCTGGGCGATTCTCGGCGGCTTGCCCGGGGGGAGCCGGGCGTCCAACCGGGAACCCGCATGATCCGTACGTTGTTCGCGCGCCAGGCCAGCCTGGCGCTGGTCCTGCTGCTGCTGTTCGCCGTCCTGCCTGCCGCCGCCCAGACCGGCGCCGAGTCCGCCGACGGGCTGTGGCGCTGGAGCGAGGAGGCCGCCATCCAGCGCAGCAGCGAGCCGCGCCGCATCGTGCCGCAGCGCTACCGCACCGCCGCGCTCGATCTGCAGTCGCTGTCGGTGCTGCTGGCCGATGCCCCGCACGAGGACCAGGTCCAGGTGGAGAGCAGTGCGCGCGAGCTCAGCCTGCCGCGTCCGGACGGCAGTTTCGAGCGCTTCCGCATCGTCGAGTCGCCGATCATGGAGGCCGCGCTGGCGGCGAAGTATCCGGAGATCCGCACCTACCTCGGCCAGGGCATCGACGATCCCAGCGCCAGCCTGCGCTTCGACCTGAGCAAGCAGGGCTTCCGCGCCCAGGTCATCGGCTGGCGCGGCAGCTACTACATCGACCCCTACCAGCCGCGCGACACCGGCAACTACGTGGTCTATGCCAAGGCGGATGCGCCCGACGACGGCGAAGTCCTGCGCTGCGGCGTGACCGGCGAGGCCCTGCCCAAGGACCTGCCGAACTTCCAGCGGAAGGGCAGCCAGCCCAAGCTGAGCTCGGGCACGGTGCGCCGCACCTACCGGCTGGCGATGGCGGCCACCGGCGAGTACACCGCCTTCAACGGCGGCACCGTTGCCGATGGGCTCGCCGCGATCGTCACCACGATGAACCGGGTCAACGGCATCTACGAGCGCGAGCTGTCGGTGCGCATGGTGCTGGTGGCGAACAACGACCTGATCGTCTACACCGATGGTGCGACCGACCCGTACACCAACAACAGCGGCTCGACCATGCTCGGCCAGAACGTCACCACGCTGAACACCGTGATCGGCGCGGCCAACTTCGATATCGGCCATGTGGTCAGCACCGGCGGCGGCGGCATCGCCGGGCTTGGCGTGGTCTGCGGAAGCGGCAAGGCGCGCGGCGTCACGGGTTCCGGCTCGCCGGTGGGCGACCCCTTCGACGTCGACTACGTCGCCCATGAGATCGGCCACCAGTTCCGCGGCAACCACACCTTCAACGGCTCCGGCGGCAGCTGTTCCGGCGGCAACCGCAATGGCACCACCGCCTACGAACCCGGCAGCGGCATCACCATCCAGGCCTATGCCGGCATCTGCGGGGCCGACAACCTGCAGCCGAACAGCGAGGACTATTTCCACCGGGTCAGCCTGAACGAGATGCTGGCCTTCACCACCAACGCCAGCACCGGCGCGAGCTGCGGCACCACCAACGCGACCGGCAACACCCCGCCGGTCGTGAATGCGCCGGCCGCCTTCACGATTCCCGCGCGCACGCCCTTCGAGCTGACCGCCAGCGGCAGCGATGCCAATGGCGACAGCCTGACCTGGCTGTGGGAGCAGTTCGACCTCGGTGCGGCCAATACGGCGGGCTCGATCACCGACACCGGCTCCGGCCCGCTGTTCCGCTCGTTCGCGCCGACGCCCTCGCCCAGCCGCGTGTTCCCGAGCTGGCGCTACATCCTCAACAACGCCAATGTCGCGCCCGCTACCGCGCCGCTGCCGGGCACCAGCTCGCCGAGCTACCTCACCGCCGAGGTGCTGCCCAGCACCAACCGCACCCTGAACTTCCGCGTCACCGCGCGCGACAACCGCGCCGGCGGCGGTGGTACCAACGAGGCCAGCACCGCGGTGACCGTGGTGGCAGCAGCGGGCCCGTTCGCGCTCACCGCGCCCAACACCGCAGTGAGCTGGGCGGCAGGCAGCACGCAGACGGTCACCTGGGATGTCGCCGGCACCACCGCCAACGGCATCAATGCCGCCAACGTGCGCATCACCCTGTCGCTGGACGGCGGCGCGAGCTGGCCGATCGAGCTGGCGGCCTCGACGCCCAATGACGGCAGCGAGAGCGTCAGCATTCCCGCCAACACGCCGGCCAGCACGCAGGCACGCCTGCGCGTGCAGGCGGTCGGCAACATCTTCTTCGACGTCAGCGACGCCAACTTCAGCATCACCGGCGCCAATACCCCGCCGGGCGTCAACGTCACCGCGGCGCTCAGCACCCGCCAGGGCAGCCCGACGGCGACCGCGAACGTCGCCACGGTCAGCGATACGCAGGATGCCGCCGGCAGCCTCGCCCTCGCCGTCAGCGGCGCACCGCCGGGACTCGCGGCCAGCGTGCAGAACAACGCCGGCACGGTCGCCTTGTCGGCCACCGCCAGCTGCGAGCTGGTGGCACCCGGCGGCAACCGCGCCTATCCGCTGCAGCTCAGCGTGACCGACAGCGCCGGCGCCAGCACCGTGGCCCAGGTGGTGGTCAACGTTTCGCGCAATCTGACGCCGACGCTGGGCACCTATGCCAACCAGACCCTGGCGCGCAATGCGTCGACCACGGTCCTGCCCTCGGCGGCACCCGCCGACGGCAACGGCAATCTGCTGGGCGTGAGCGTCAGCCCGACCACGCTGGCGGGCGGCGGCAGCCTCAGCGTCGCCGCAAACGGCCAGGTGACGATCAACGTCGGCGCCAGCACGCCCTTCGCCACCTATCCGATCGAGGTCGAGGTGGCCGACAGCTGCGGCGCCGTCGAGCGTCGCCGCTTCGATCTGGTGGTCGACGGCGTGCCGCCGGAAGTACTGCTGGTGCAGAGCGGCGGCAGCACCGCGGTGACGGAAGCGGGCGGCAGCGACAGCTACACCGTGGCCCTCAGCCAGGCGCCGACCGCCAACGTCAGCTTCACCGCCACACCGGATGGCCAGCTGCAGCTCAGCCCGTCGACGCTGCAGTTCACGACCACGAACTGGGCCACGCCGCAGACCATTACCGTCAGCGCGGTCAACGACAGCGTGGTCGAAGGCCCGCACAGCGGCGTGATCACGCACGCGGTCAGCGGCGGCGGCTACAGCGGCGTCAGCGTGCCGCCGATCACGGTGAGCATCACCGACAACGACAGCGCCACCCTCAGCACCGCGCCGGCGCTGGTGGCCGAAGGCGACAGCGGCACCCGCCCGCTCACCTTCATCCTGCAGCTGAGCGGGCAGGTCGCGGGTGGATTCAGCGTCGCCTACAGCACCCGTGCAGACACCGCGACGGCGGGCGAGGACTTCGTCGCCGCCAGCGGCAGCGTGAGCTTCGACGCCAGCGTGAACCCCAGCCGCACGGTGACCGTGCAGGTGATCGGCGACACCGTCGCCGAAGCCGACGAGCGCTTCTTCCTCGATCTGTCCAGCAGCCAGGGTGGCCTGGTGCTCAGCCCGGTCTCTGCGATCGGTGAGATCGTCAACGACGACTTCATCGCCGACCTGGCGCTGCGCCTGTCGCGCCTGCCCGGCGTGGTCGCCGCGGGCCAGCCGATCAGCTATGTGGTCGACGTCGAGAACCGCAGCAGCGTGCTCGCCGTGCCGCAGGCCAACCTCGCCTTCACCCCGGCGGCGCAGCTGCAGGGACTGGCCTGGACCTGCACGGCCTCACCCGGCTCGAGCTGCTCCAGCGCGAGCGGGAGCGGCGCGCTGCCGACGCTGGCCCTGGCGGTCGGCGGCAGCGCCCGCGTGCAGCTCAATGCCACGGTGCTTGCCGGCACGCCGCTCGGCACGCGCTTTGTCAGCAGCGCTGTGGTCAGCCTGGCGGCGCCATACACGGACCCCGAGGCCGGCAACAATACCGACAGCCTGCAGAGCGAGGTCGGCATCGACGACGTGTTCGCCGACGGCTTCGAGTAAGCCCCGACACACGCAGCAAACAGGAAGGGCAGGCCGCAGGGCCTGCCCTTCTTCATTGCGACGCGGCGATCACCAGCTGCCGACGTTGGGCATCGACACCCAGGGTTCGACCGGCGCCAGCGCCTCGCCCTTCTGCAGCAGCTCGACCGAGATCAGATCGGGGCTGCGCACGAAGGCCATGCGCCCATCGCGCGGGGGACGGTTGATGGTGATGCCCTGCGCCTGCAGATGCGCGCAGGTGGCGTGGATGTCGTCGACGGCGAAGGCGAGATGGCCGAAGTTGCGCGCTGACCCGTAGTCCTCGTCATCGTAGTTGTAGGTCAGCTCGACCTCGACCTCGGGGTTCTCGGGCGCAGCGAGGTAGACCAGGGTGAAGCGCCCCTGCGGATAATCGCGGCGACGCGTTTCGATCAGGCCGAGGCCGTCGCACCAGAACTTCAGCGAAGCGTCGAGGTCGCGGACGCGGACCATGGCGTGGAGATATTTCATGTTGAGCCGGGATTCGTTATTCGGGATTCGGGATTCGAGAGTAGCGCCAAGACGTAACCCGGAGGGGATGTCCGAAGAGCATGAGCGTACCGATGGGACGAAGAGCATGGCACGCTCAGCGCTGCGGCTTTTGCGAATCCCGAATCTCCAATCCCCAATCCCGGCTCAAAGAAACAAATCCGCCATCAGCGGATGCCCCGGCTTCACCGCATAGCCTTCGAAGTCCTCGACGCCTTGGATGCGCAGCACGTCCTCGTCGATCAGGAACTGGCCGTTCAGGCGCGTGGCCGGGGTGCACAGCACCGCGTGCGCCGCATCGGCGACGATCTCGGGCCGGCGGCAGCCGTCGTGGTCGACGCCGGGGATCATGTTCAGCGCATCGGTCAGGATCACGGTCTTCGGCCACAGCGCATTCACCGCCACGCCCTGCGGGCCGAACTCCGCGGCCAGACCCAGCGTGGCCAGGCTCATGCCGTATTTGGCCATGGTGTAGGCGGTATGCGGCGCGAACCAGCGCGGGTCGAGGTTGGGCGGCGGCGCCAGGGTCAGGATGTGCGGGTTCGATGACTTCAACAGATGCGGCAGGCAGGCCTGGCTGCACAGGAAAGTGCCGCGCGCGTTGACGCCGTGCATCAGGTCGTAGCGCTTCATCGGCGTGTCCAGCGCACCGCGCAGCCAGATCGCGCTGGCGTTGTTGACCAGGATATCGATGCCGCCGAAGCGCTCGACCGTCGCCGCCACCGCCGTCTGCACCTCGTCCTCTTCGCGGATATCGCACTTCAGCGCCAGCGCCTGTCCACCGGCCGCAACCACGGCCTCGGCCGCGCTGTGGATGGTGCCCGGCAGCTTCGGATTGGGCACCGAGGACTTCGCCGCGATCACCACGTTCGCCCCATCGCGCGCGGCGCGCAGCGCGATCGCAAGCCCGATGCCGCGCGAGGCGCCGGTGATGAACAGGGTCTGGCCTTTGAGGGACATGGCTTGTGGGCTCCGTCGAACTTATGGGGGGCCTGGAGTGTAGGGCGTGCGCTGTGGGGTCGGTGCTGCCTTCGGGATTGGGGATTCGGGATTCAGGATTGGTCAGAGCGCGGCTCCAAAGCCTCCGGGACGCTCAAGGCAGGTTGGGCCATGCGCAGCGCGGCCCAACGTCGCAGCGTGGGCATTCGCCCGTCTGCACTGCGTCCTCGCCTGCTCTCCGCCACACTTGCGCCCATGCACCTCACCGTCCGCCAGCTGCAGCGCCGATTCGGCGATACCCCAGTCCTCGATGGGCTGGATCTCGACCTCGCGCCCGGCGAGTGCGTGGCCCTGGTGGGCCGCAGCGGGGCGGGCAAGTCGACGCTTCTGCATTTGGTGGCGGGCATCGATCGCGCCGACGGCGGCGAGATCCGCTTCGACGACACGCGCCTCGATGCGCTGGATGAGGCCGCGCGCACGCACTTCCGGCGGCGGCATCTGGGCCTCGTATTCCAGAGCTGGAACCTGGTGCCCAGCCTGTCCGCGCTCGACAATCTCTGCCTGCCGCTGGAGCTGATCGGCATCGGCGGCACCGACGCCAAGCGGCGCGCGCAGGCGCTGCTCGACCAGCTCGGTCTGGGCGAACTTGCCAAACGCTTCCCCGATGAACTTTCCGGCGGCCAGCAGCAGCGCGTCGCGGTGGCGAGGGCACTGGTGCATGGGCCGTCCGTGCTGCTGGCCGACGAGCCCACCGGCAGCCTCGATGCCGAGAGCGCGGCGGCGGTGATGCGGCTGTTGATCGGTGCGTGTCGCGAGGCCGGCGCCAGCCTGCTGCTGGTGACCCATGCAGCCGAGGTGATGGGCCAGGCCGATCGCCTGCTGCGCATGCAGGACGGCCGCCTGGTGTCGGCCTGAGGCGATGACGCAGCGACTCGCACTCACGCTGTGGAACGCGCACCGGCGTACGCCGGGGCAGGCGCTGCTGATGCTGCTGGGTCTTGCACTCAGCGTTGCGGTGGTGGTGGCCATCGACCTCGCGGTCGACTCCGCGCGTGGCGCCTTTCTCGAATCGCGGCGCGCGCTGTCGGGCTCGGCCACGCACCAGATCACCGCGGATGGCGGCGAAGTGCCGATGCGGCTTCTGGCCGAGCTGCGCGCGCAGGGGCTGTGGCGCAGCGCGCCGCTGATCGAGCGCGAGGTGCTGCATGCGGATTCCGGCGCGCGCCTGCGTCTGCTTGGCATCGAGCCCTTGAGTGAAGCCGCACTGCGGCCGTGGCTGGCGGGCGGCGTAGGGGGCCGAAGTGATGCCGAGTCGGCCCCGCTCGACCCCGCACCCATCGACCCGGGCGCGCTGATCGGTCGCGGCGATGTCGTGTTGCTGTCGCAGCGGCTGGCGACGCGCCTGCAGCTCGCCCCCGGCGACACGCTCCCGCTCAGCGTCGATGGTCGCCGCGAGGCGCTGCGCGTGCTCGCCCTGCTGCCCGATGACAGCCTGCCGGCCGGCAGCGGCGACTGGCTGCTGGCCGACATTGCCGCAGCCCAGGCCATCACCGGCCTCGAAGGCTTCACCCGTATCGATCTCATCGCCGACGAAGCCCGCGCCGCCGAGCTCGCGCAGTCGCTGCCGCTGGGCCTGCGTCTCGTCGCCACCACCGAACAGGACAGCCAGCTCGCGGCGATGAGCGGCGCCTTCGAGATCAACCTGAAGGCGCTGAGCCTGCTGGCCCTGCTGGTCGGCGTGTTCGTGGTGTTCCAGACCCTGAGCTTTCTCGCCCTGCAGCGGCGTCGCCTGATCGGTCTGCTGCGCGCGCTGGGCGTGTCGAACCGTGAGCTCGGCGCGCTGATGCTCGGCGAGGCGGCGCTGGTCGGCGTGCTGGCCGCGGGCATCGGCATCGCGCTCGGCATCGCGCTGGGCAGCGTGCTGCTGCAGGGCCTGGCGCGCAGCTACGGCGAGCTGTTCTACCGGGTTGAAGTCAGCGCGCTCAGCCTGTCGCCGCTGCTGCTCGGCAAGGCCGCGCTGCTGGCCATCGCGGGTGCCCTCGTCGCTGTGCTGCTGCCGCTGCGCGATGCGCTGGGCGTGCCGGTGCTGGACGCGCTGGGTCGCGACAGCGCTGGCCTGCGCGCACCCGAGCAACGGCTGCGCGCCCTGCTGCTGCCGGCCCTCCTGCTGTTCGCGGCAGGCCTTGCGCTGATCCTCTACGGCCCGCAGGGATTGTTCTGGGGCTTTGCAGGTCTGTTCGCCTGCCTGATCGCCGCCCTCGGCCTGATCCCCTGGGCGGCCGGCCATGCGCTGGGCGCGCTGGAAGCGGTGTTGCGCGAAGCCCCGGTGCGCTGGCGCTGGCTGATCGCCGGCACCCGCCGCACGCTCGGCCGCACCGGCATCGCGCTGGCCGCGCTGGCGCTGGCCATCGCCACCGTGATCGGCATGAGCAGCATGATCCACAGTTTTCGCGAAGCGCTGAGCGTGTGGATCGACCGCAGCCTGCAGGCGCAGGTCTACCTCTCGGCCGGTGGCCGCAGCGCGCTGCCGGACGGACTGGTGGAAGCCGCAGGGGCACTGGAGGGCGTCGAGGGCATTGGCCTCAACCGCCGCAGCCAGCGCTTGCCCGAGTCCGGCCCCGTGGAAGTCGTGGGCTTGCAGCTGCCCGCGCAGGGCCGCAGCGGCTTCGAGCTGATCGCCGGCGCTGAAGACCCGCAGCTCTGGTCGCGCTTCGCGGCCGGCGAGGCCCTGATCAGCGAGCCGCTGTCGCAGCGGTTGACGCTTGCCGTGGGCGACGCGTTCCGGATGCCCACGCCGCAGGGCCAGGTCGACCTGCGTGTCGCCGCCATCTACCGCGACTACAGCAGCCCGCAGGGCGTGCTGACCCTGGACCTCGCGCGCTACCAGCAGCTGTTCGGTGATCGCGCGGTGGGCGCTTTGGCTCTGTACGCGCCGGTGAGCGAAGCGGCGCGACTCAAGGCTGAACTCGAAGCCCTGATCGCCACGCGCTTCGCCGAGCACGCTGGCCTACAGGTGGTCACCGCCGGCGAGATCCGCGCGATCAGCCTGGAGGTGTTCGCGCGCACCTTCGCGATCACCGACGTGCTGCGTCTGCTGGCGGGCCTGATCGCCGTGGTCGCGGTGCTGGGCGCGCTGTCGGCGCTGGCGATCGAGCGCAGCCGCGAGTTCGCCCTGCTGCGCGCGCTGGGCCTGACGCCGGTCGAACTCTCGCGCCTGCAGCGCGTGCAGGGCGGCGTGCTCGGCCTGATCGCCGGCCTGGCTGCCTTGCCGCTGGGGCTGGGCCTCGCCGTGCTGCTGATCGAAGTGATCAACCGCCGCAGCTTCGGCTGGAGCATGCAGCTCGACCTGCCCTGGGCGCAGATCGCCAGCGCCATCGCGATCTCGACCCTGGCCGCGGTGCTCGCTGCCTGGTGGCCGGCGCGACGCAGCGCGGGCGCGGACCTGAGTCGACAGCTGCGTGGGGCGGGAGCATGAGCGCCTGGAAACTCCGCAAGGTATGCAAGGCCGAAAGCGCATGGGGAGCCGCTTTGGATCGTCATCCCCGCGCCGGCGGGGATCCAGTCGACACGGCGCGGCAACGGGCTGTCAGTCCATCGATGCACACGATCGATCCGCAGAGCGACTGGGCCCCCGCCTGCGCGGGGGCGACGGTGACTGGAGTCGAGAAGGGAGAGCCTTCGTCAACTGCGGGGGCTGGGGCATGAGTGCCTGGAAACTCCGCAAGGTGGGCAACGCCGAAAGCGCATGGGGAGCCGCTTTGGATCGTCATCCCCGCGCAGGCGGGGATCCAGTCGACACGGCGCGGCAGCGGGCTGTCAGTCCATCGATGCACGCGACCGCTCCGCAGAGCGAAGGGCCCCCCGCCTGCGCGGGGGCGACGGTGACTGGAGTCGAGAAGGGAGAGCCTTCTGGAATGGTCCGCTCGAACCGGAGATGGCTTCGCTGGGTGCCGTGGATGCGCGCGTGGCCCGTGAGCTTCGCCCTGATGCTGCTGGTCGCCTGTGGCCGCGACGAAGCGGCAGCCGATGCGTCGCCCCGGCACAGCGACGCTGGTCCCGCCCCCCTCGCCCGCACCCTGCAGCTGGGCGAAGACACGGCGGGCTTCGAGACTGTCATGCCGCGCGCGCTCAGCTTTCCTGCCGACCACGGCGCGCATCCGCGGCATCGCATCGAGTGGTGGTATCTCACCGCGCGGCTGCAGGATGCGCAGGGCCGGCGCTTCGGCGCGCAGTGGGCGCTGTTCCGCTTTGCGCTGCGGCCGGAGGACGCAGCCATGCGCGCCGACTTCTCCGGCGGGCAGGTCTACATGCTGCATGCGGCGGTCAGCGATCTCGATGGCGGCGGCTTCCGCCACGTGGAGCGCTTCGCCCGCGGCGCGGCCGGGCTCGCGGGGGGGCAGACCTCGCCCTGGCGCGGCTGGCTGGGCGACTGCGTGGGCGAGTCTTCTGATCCGCACACGCTGTTCCCCCTGGGGCTCGACTGTGGCGGTGAGGACTTCCGCTATCGGCTGGAACTGTCGGAAGCCGGGCCGCGCGTGCTGCACGGGGAGGGCGGATACAGCGCCAAATCCGACTTGCCCGGCGCCGCCTCGTACTACTACGCGTATCCGTTTCTCGACGCGAGCGGCGAGATCCAGATCGATGGCGAGACGCATGCGGTGCAGGGCGGCGCCTGGTACGACCACGAGTGGACCTCCAGCCTGCTCGGCGAAGACCAGGTCGGCTGGGACTGGTTCTCGCTGCGCTTCGATTCGGGTGAGGCCCTGATGCTGTTCCACATCCGCGATCGTTCCGGCGACGTCGTTTCCAGTCGCGGCAGCTTTATCCACGCCGACGGTAGGGTCGAGCCGTTCGCCGATGGCATGGTGGAAGCCAACGCACAGCGCCAGTGGCTCAGCCCCAAAACCGGCGTGCGCTATCCGCTGGGCTGGCGCCTGCGCTCGACGCGCTTCGACTTCGATCTCGAAGTCGACAGCGTGCAGGACGCGCAAGAGCTGGACACCACGGTGCGCTACTGGGAGGGCGCGATCGATGCGCGCGGGCGCCTGGGCGGGCGCGAGGCGCAGGCCGAGGGCTATCTGGAGCTGACCGGCTACGGCGAGTGATTGGCGCCGGCGGCATCGCGACCGCCGGCCACGAGGCCCGCATAGGGTAGGCCCTGGCCCACCGCGGTATCGCGCTCGCTCTGGAGCGGCCGCATCCGTGCATTTCGCCCTGCGCCTCGCCGGTGAAGAGGACCGGGGCCAGTGTTCGGCTCATGGTGGGCCAGGGCCCACCCTATGAGCGATTGCCGCTATCGAGGCTTCGATCAGCTCATGGTGGGCCAGGGCCCACCCTATGCGCGATTGCCGTTATCGAGGCTTCGATCAGCCATGCGCGATCCGCGGTGCGCGCCCCGGAAAACGCGTGGCGCATTGACCTGAGCAGAGCCCGCAGCCCCAGTCCTCAACCCGCCGCCGGCAGCGCGCAGCTCTGCAGGGGCTCGGCGCTCGCCTGCGCCCAGGCCTCGGCTGCCACCGGTGCGGGTGTCTGCGGGAACGCGATATGTGCGACCACATTCTTGCGTGCGCTTTCGCGGATATTGGTCATGCCCTCGAAGCGCAGCAGCCACTGGTCGGAATCGCGGTAGATCACGTCGATGGCCGGCGCGAACAGCCCGAACACCCCGCTCAGCGACAGGCGCATCCGGCTGGCGGCCTCGCCCTCGATCTCAAGCGCCTCGACCTTGCTCAGCCGGAAGCCGTAGCTGCGCGCCCGCGAGGGCACGAGGAAGTCGATGGGCACGCTCTCACCGGCCTGCAGCTGCGCCCAGTGCTGACGCACGAAGGGCTCGAAGCCAGCGTCGGCAACGATGGACTCGATGTCCTCCAGCGGCGTCTGCTGGGCGCGCTCGCCGGCGCCACCAAAGACGATCCAGGCCTCACCCTCGCGGCGCAGGCCCTCGCGGTAGTCGAGTCGCGCATCAACCAGGTCGAAGGCCGGCGCGAAGGGCTGGGAGCCGTACTCGACCTGCTTGCGCGCGAAGGGCGTACCGTCGGCGCAGCGGTACAGCACCAGCCGTTCGACCGGCTGCCCGGCCTGCTCGCGCAGCAGGTGCTCTTCGACGTAGATCAAGGCACCGCTGTCGGGCGACCGCGCTTCGCCGGAGTAGCCGAGCAGGCGCGCGCCCTCGCCCGGCTCGGGCACGGCGGCGTGGGCGACCGCGAGCGAGGCGCTGAGGCCGATCGCGAGCAGGGCAGGGCGCGGCAGGCGTTGCAGGAGGCGGCTTGGAGATGTCATGGACGCATGCTCGGTGAGGACCGCGTAAGCCGGCGTGCAGGCCGCGTGCGCAGCGCGTCAAGGCGCGCACGCGGCCCGATCGCCTTACGCTGCCCGCAGCGTCGCCATGTCGATGACGAAGCGATAGCGCACGTCGTTCTTCAGCAGGCGCTCCCAGGCCTGGTTGATGTCGGCCATGGCGACCGTCTCGATGTCGGCCAGCACGCCGTGCTGCGCACAGAAGTCGAGCATCTCCTGGGTCTCGGCGATGCCGCCGATCAGCGAGCCGGCGAGGCGGCGACGGCGGCCGATGATGGCAAAGGGCTGCACCGGCAGGGCTTCCTCGGGCACGCCGACCAGCACCAGGGTGCCGTCGGTGCGCAGCAGGTTCAGTGCGCTGTTCAAGTCGTGCACCGCCGACACGGTGTCGAGGATGAGATCGAAGCGCCCCGCCGCAGCCTTCATCGCCTTGACGTCGGTGCTGACCAGGAAGTCGTGCGCACCCAGTTCGGCGGCGTCTGCGCGTTTGCGCTCGGAGGTCGAGATCACGGTCACCTCGGCCCCCATGGCGCGGGCGATGCGCACGCCGACATGGCCCAGCCCACCCAGACCCATCACCGCGACCTTCTTGCCGGGGCCGCAGCCAAAGCGCTTCAGCGGCGAATAGGTGGTGATGCCCGCGCACAGCAGCGGCGCGGCGCGATCCAGCGGCAGAGCCTCGGGCACGCGCACCACGAAGGCCTGATCGACCGTGATGCGCTGGCTGTAGCCGCCGAAGGTCATCGTCTTGCGGTCGCGCTCGAAGCCGTTGTACGTCATCGTGGGACCGCTATCGCAGAACTGCTCCTCGCCGGCCGCGCACTGCTCGCAGCTGCGGCAGGAGTCGACCATGCAGCCGACGCCGACGCGGTCACCGACCTTGTACTTCAGGACTCCGGCGCCGACCGCGCTGACATGGCCGACGATCTCGTGGCCCGGCACCATCGGGAACAGCGCCGGCCCCCAGTCCTCACGCGCCTGGTGCAGATCGGAGTGGCACACCCCGCAGTAGGCGATTTCAATCAGCACATCGGTGGGGCCGACTTCGCGGCGGTCGAGCTTGAAGGGGGCGAGTGCGGCTTTGGCGGAGGGCGCGGCGTAGGACAGGGTGGGGTGGGGCATGGTTTAGCTCCGGTCGATTGAACCGGCGATGCTAGTCCACTGACTGCAGTCGCGGCGTGGGGGTTCGCTCAAGTCGCTCCGGCCTCCGCTGCAGCCGAGGGCCCGAGCGAAGCGAAGGCCAAGGGCTTGGGGTGAGGGCCGGGCGCAGCGCGTGCTTCGAACTTCGCCGAGCACCGACTCGGCTCCGCGCCAACATCGCCTTGGCCGACGTGCAAGGGCGTTCACCACCGCCCTTGCCCTGAAGCTCTCCGGGAGCTGGATAGGGTGGGCCCTGGCCCACCATGCGCCCGGCACTCGCCCCACTCTCCTGATGCATGGGTCGCGCAGCGCGACGGACAAGCTCTTCTGCTCGGCTCTCGGTGGCGGCCGAACGACGACGCGGCAGTCCTTGCTCTGTGCCCTTCTGGCCTGCAGCGAAGTTCAGCCACGGGGAAGCCCAACGTGCAGTGGCCGAGGGCCCGCCCCATGACGCTCCGCAGCGAATGCCGCGGGCATGCACGAAGCGCGCGACGGACTGACTTCGTCTGACCTATGGCGAATGCGGCGCAGTGGATGCCGCGCAGGACTTGAGCCGAAGCGGTTCCGAGATCTCCTGCAGCAGACGTTCGCCAAGGTCGTCAGGCCTGCCCGCCAACTGGGGAAACTGCGCCTCCCAGGGGCTGTGCTCGAAGTGCCGACGGTAGATCGAATCCACTTCGTCGACCTGCTCCGGGCTGAGCGGCCTGCCGTGCACCTCGCGCCAATCTTCGCCGCCCAGGTAGACGCGACGAAACAGGGCCGAGGCGACCTCGGGTTTGCGCCAGTCCTCCGGAATCACCCCGCCGAGCGCGTTCGCACCCGAGCTGGCGCTACTCCAATCCAGCAGAACGTCGGGATGGCCCGCCTCGAAGGCCAGCCGGAACAGGCGCCAGGCATGCAGGCGGTACATCGCATACAGCTGCGGATCGCGCACCAGATCGCCCGGCTGCGTCGCCATGGAAACGAACTGCGCGGCCGAGTGCACGTTGCCCTGCAGGGCGGCGACCAGATGATAGCGAGGCAGATCGCGCCTGAGTCTTGCGTCGACACGCGCACAGGATTCGACGAGCCTCTCGCCGCGCTCGATCGCTTGCGTGACTTCGGAAAGTAATCGGTCGATGCCCTCCTGCCCGGCGGCGCGCCGCACGAACTCTTCGGACCACTCTCGTGTTTCCCAGTAGCGCAGCTTCTCGCAGCGCATGAGCTCGTTGCCGATGCGGCAGGCCGCCTGAGCGTCACCCGCACGTGCGGCCGCGTCGAGCTGGGCGATGACGTGGTCGACCGGCGCGTCGTCGGGCAGGAGGGCAGCGGCGATGCCGGAGGCGCTTGTCTGCCTTGTGCCCGCACGGGCAGGAGCCGCCCCCAACACGGCGCCAGCTTCAGCGCCCTCCTGCACGTGCCCGGGTTCCCGTGCTGCGACGGACGGCATCGCGGCAGGATCGGGGTGGCCAGGTCGGGCTGCGCGGGAAGAAGAGACCTGCCACACGGCTGCAAGCGCGAAAAGGACCAGAGCTGTCCCGAGCAGGACGCGATAGTGACGGGTCATGGAAGGCAGACAGGCAAGCACCGAAAGGTGCGGGGCCCGAACAGACTGTGGGTTTGGCGCTGAGTTCCGTGGGCAGGATCTCGCGGTCGGGAGTCCGCACTGCTCAGCGGGGGCGCCAGGCAAGCGCTCGATCAGGCCAGAAGCGTAAATGGCCGTGGGTAGCCAGACATCGCGAGTGCGGTAGGGCTGATCGAGAGCGATCACTCTTCGCTTCGAGCACCGAAGCACCGAAGCACCGAAGCACCGAAGCAAGACCGAGGCGAGCGTGGAGCACATGGTGGGCCAGGGCCCACCCTATGAAAGCAGTGCGCGGCGCGCTGCAGGGCTGGACGATAGCGTTCGCGCTTCGTCTGCGGAGGATTTGCAGAAGCTCAGCGAAACCGTGGCGAGTGCGAAGCTCATGGTGGGCCAGGGCCCACCCTATGCGACCCGAGAATGTCGGGACCAGGCCCGCGCACTGCAGCGGTTGGGCGAGAACGACCCGCGGCGGCGCGGCTGCGGCTGAGCGATGGCCTGCCCCGTTGACCGTGACCCGTCCTGCCGACCGCTCCCCATGCCGTGAAACCGCTGATCACATTTTTCCGGCAGCCGCGTCTGGCCCCGTGCACGCTCACTGTGCACACCTATCCGGGGAGACCACCATGACCGCTTCGCGCAACCTGCCTTCCGCTCTGCTCGACACCTATCTCGCGCCCTCCCAGGCGTTTGCCGCACTGCGCGAGCGTCCCGCCTGGTCCTGGGCGGCGCTGGCCCTGGTGATCGCGGTCACCGTGGCCAGCCTCTACACCCTGTACGCGGGCATGAGCCACGAGTGGATCGTCGAGCAGCAGCTCGCCGGCATGCCGGACATGCCGGCCGACCAGCTGGCGGCGGCTCGCGCCCAGGTCGCCGCAGTCGCGCCGTACAGCGCGCATCTCGGCGCAATCATGGTGGCGCTGATGATACCGCTGGCCTGCCTGGTGTTCGGCTTCGCCTACTTCCTTGGCGAGCGCCTGCTGAGCCGCGAGCGCAACAGCTTCGGCCGCTGGTTCGCGGCGGCCGCCTTCGGCCAGCTGCCGATAGTGATCAACGCGCTGGGCCTGATCGCGCTGGTGCTGGTCCGCGGCGGCGGCAACCTGCCGCTGGATCTGGGCAACTACGCCAGCCTCAACAACCTGGTGTTCGGCATCCCCAACGGCGAGAGCGGCTACGCGCTGGCGAGCTTCGCCAATCTGTTCTACCTGTGGAGCATCTTCCTGGTCGCCGTCGCCGCCCGCGTCTGGAGCGGTCTGGGCTGGGGCAAGGCCCTGCTGCTGGCGGCGCTGCCCAGCCTGCTCATCTACCTGCCGTGGCTGGCCATCGTTCTGGCCCAGGGTTGACCCTCATGCGCAAGCCTCTGATCGCACTCGCCATCGTCGCCGGCCTCGGTGTGCTGCTCTGGGCCGGCTCGCGCGGCGGCCAGCAGTCGCCGCAGGTCGACGTCGCCACGGTCGAGCGCGGTGCCTTGAACGACACCGCGCTGGCCTCCGGCAACCTGGTCTACGAGACCCAGATCCAGCTGCGCTCGGAAGTCACCGGGCGCGTCGCCGAGGTGCTGGTCGAGGAAGGCCAGCGCGTGCAGCGCGGCGATCTGCTGATGCGGCTCGACCAGGAAGCCTTCCAGGCCGATCTGGATGCCGCCGATGCCGGCGTGCGCGCGGCCGAAATCGAGATCCGCTCGCGCCGCGCGCGGCTGGCCGACCTGTCGCGCCAGCTGGAGCGCCAGCGCACCCTGCGCGAGCGCGGCCTGGTCGGCCAGGATGGCTTCGAGCAGCTGCAGAGCCAGCACGAGATCGCGCGCATCGCGGTCGAGGCCGGCGAGCAGACCCTGGCGCAGGCACAGGCGCAGCGCGAGCTGTCGCGCGACCGCCTGCAGCGCACCCTGTTCACGGCGCCGATCGACGGCGTGATGATCTCGGTCGACATCAAGCCGGGTGAGACGGTCATCGCCGGCACCACCAATATCGTCGGCTCCGACCTGATGGTGCTGGCGGATCCGTCGGTGCTGCTGGCCGAGCTGCGGGTGGACGAGGCCGACATCGCGCGCATCCGTCTGGGCCAGCCGGTGCAGGTGTTCGCCGCGGCGCACCCGAACACCCCGCTTGCCGGCACCGTCGTGCAGATCGGCACCTCGGCGCGCGCGCAGGGCGTCAGCCAGAGCCTGAGCTTCAAGGTGCAGGTGCAGATCGCAGCCACCGAGCTGGTGCTGCACCCGGGCATGAGCTGCCGCGCCGAGATCGAGACCGCGCAGGGCGAGCCGGGCCTCAATGTGCCGGTGGCGGCGGTGCGCAAGGACGGTGAGCAGCACTACGTCTGGCGCGTGGGCAGCGAGCTCGTCGCCGAGCGCGTCGATGTCGAGGTCGGCATGGCCAACGACTTCTCGCAGGAAGTGCGCGGCGGGCTGCAGGAAGGCGACCGCGTGGTCACCGGCCCGGGGCGCGTGCTGGCAACCCTGGCCGCGGGCCAGAGCCTGCGCCTGCGTGAGCCTTCCACATCGGATTCGGCTGCCGACAAGGACGCCGACGAATGAGCGCGCAGCCGCTGCCAAGCGCCAGCGAGGTGATCCGCCTCGAAGGCGTGCGCAAGCGCTACCGCATGGGCGAGAGCGAGTTCATGGCGCTGGACGGCATCGATGTCGCCATCGAAGCCAATGAGTACGTCGCCATCGTCGGCCCCTCGGGCTCGGGCAAGTCGACCCTGATGAACATCCTCGGCTGCCTGGACGTGCCCAGCGAGGGACGCTACCTGCTGCGCGGGCGCGACGTCGCGAAGATGGACGAGACCGAGCTGGCGCACGAGCGCAATCGCTCGGTGGGCTTCATCTTCCAGAGCTTCAACCTGCTGCCGCGGGCCTCGGCGCTGGCCAATGTGATGCAGCCGCTGGTGTATCGGGTGATGTCGCGCGGCGAGCGTCGCGAGCGTGCGCTGCATGCGCTGGAGCGGGTCGGACTTGCTCAGCGGGTGAACCATCTGCCCAACCAGCTCTCCGGCGGCCAGCGCCAGCGCGTGGCGATCGCCCGCGCACTGGTGACCGAGCCGACCATCCTGCTGGGCGACGAGCCCACCGGCAACCTCGACAGCCGCACCACGGTGGAGATCATGGCCCTGTTCGATGCCCTGCATGCGGAAGGCCACACCATCCTGCTGGTGACCCACGAGCAGGAGATCGCCGACCACTGCCGGCGCAGCCTGCGTCTGGTCGACGGCCGCGTCGTCGAGGACCGCCGCCAGAGCGGACGCGCGGGGGTGGCCCATGGCGCGCACTGAGAAGGCTCGCGGCGCGCCCGCGGTGATCGAATCCGGTCTCGGCCACGCCGTGCTGGAGGGCAGCTTCGCGGCGATCGCGGCGATCCGCGCCAACGCCCTGCGCAGCGCGCTGACCGCGCTCGGCATCATCATCGGCGTGGCCGCGGTCATCGCCGTGGTGGCGGTGATGCAGGGTCTGTCCAGCTCGGTGACCAAGCAGCTTGATGACCTCGCCTCGGACATGGTGATCGTCAGCGCCTACACGCCGCGCCAGCAGGCCATGCTGGGCCTGCGCAACACCCTGTCGAGCGAGGACTTCCTGGCCGTGCGCGAGCGGGTGCGCGAGGTCGAGGACATGACCGCGGTGACCCAGGCGATCGGCTTGGGCGGGCAGATCCGCAGCGCGACTTCGACCACCACCGCGCAGATCCTCGGCACCACCGCCAACTACCAGCACGTGGTGCGCGTCTACACGGACCAGGGCCGCTTCATCTCGGACAGCGACGATGCGCGGCGCCGTCGCGTCGTCGTATTGGGCACCACCGTGGTCAAGGACCTCGAGCTCGGCGACAACCCGGTCGGCCAGTTCGTGCAGCTCGGCAGCGAGTGGTTCCGGGTGATCGGTGTGGGCGAGTCGCGCGGCACCCTGTTCGGCTTCGACCAGGACAACTACGTGTTCGCGCCCTTCTCGACCCTGCGCTCACTGTCGGCGCCCGGCGCGCGCGAGGACGTGCAGATCTACTTCCGGCCGAAGGCGGGCGGCGACATCAAGCAGCTGGAAGCGCAGGTCAAACAGGTGATCCGCGCGCGTCGCGCGCTGGCCAAGGATGCGCCCGACCCGGTGCAGTTCCAGACCGCCGAGCGCACCCGCGAGAACTTCGACAGCATCGTCAGCGGCGTCACCATGGTCGCTGGCGCGGTGGTCGGTATCAGCCTGCTGGTCGGCGGCATCGGGGTGATGAACATCATGCTGGTCTCGGTCACCGAGCGCACCCGCGAGATCGGCATCGTCAAGGCCCTGGGCGCAACGCCGCGCTTCATCCTGCTGCAGTTCCTGGTCGAAGCCCTGGTGTTGAGCCTGTTCGGCGGGCTGATCGGCCTGGCGCTGGGCTGGGCGTTTGCGCTGGTCATCGGCATGGGCGTGCCCGGCCTCAGCGGCGCCTCGGTGCCGGGCTGGGCGGTACTGCTCTCGCTGGGCTTTACGACGGCGATCGGCGTGATCTTCGGGCTGGCGCCGGCGGTGAAAGCGGCGCGGCTCAATCCGATCGAGGCGTTGAGGTATGAGTGAGAAGCCGGGATTCGGGATTGGGGATTCGGGATTTGCCAGACCCATCGGTGCTGAGCGCTGTGCCAGCTCCCCTCTCCCCTGGAGGGAGAGGGGCTGGGGGAGAGGGGGCGAACACTTGCGGCGCGGTTTCTCCCCCTCTCCCCATCCACCTTCGCTTCGCTCGGGCTCCAGAGCGCGTCGGCTGTCACCGGCAGCCGACAAGCGCTCTCCTCCACTTCCCACGCGGAGAGAAGGCTCGATGAGTCGCTCTCTTCCGGTATCGGAGACCGGGTGTCGCTCGCCGAGATGCGAGTGTTCCAGAGCAACTCCCAAGCTCGCCTCCCTCTTGGGGGAGAGGGGCTGGGGGAGAGAGGGCGCTCGTTCGAACTCCGCCGCATCGCTCGCGATGCGGCGGCTGCGAAGCGCGGGATGCGCTTCGACCCGGGGCGCGTTCGCGCGTCCCGTCGTACCGCGCGCAGGGACGCGCGCGGGCGGCATCTTCGATTGTGTCTGGGCGATGATGCGCGGACCCGCGCACTGACAGGGAATGCATGGACGCCGAATCACATTCGCCATCGACGCTGATGTCGCTGCTGGTCGCGTGGCGGCGCACGCTGTTCATCGCCTCACCGGCCTACTGGGCGCTGCAGGCGGCGGTGTTCATCGGCTCGATCGTGCTCAGCGCCACCCTGCTGCAGAAGATCGTGGGATCCGGCGGCGCCAGCAGCCAGGCCTGGATCGCGCGCATGGCGCTGGAGTCCTGGGTCTTCTTCCTGATCACGCATGCAGGGCTGCGCCCTGCGCTGCGCCTGTTCTTTCTCGGCCAGGTGCCGCGCTGGCCGGCCTGGCTGGGGCTGCTCGGGTGGATCGTCGTGCTGGCCCTGCTGTCGCTGGGCGCGACGCTCGCCATCGACTCTCTGAAATTGATGCAGGCCGGCACCATCACCTCGGTGCGCTTCAATTCCGAGGGCGCGGAGTTCGGCGTCAGCATCGAGGGCGCGCAGTTCTACGTGCTGGCCGTTGCCAACCTAGCCTCCACCCTGTGCGTGTGGACCGCGCTCTACCTCGGCTGGCACGCCTTCCGCCAGCGCCGCCGCCTGCAGCAGCAGGTGCGTCAGGCGCGGCTGGACCAGCTCACCCGCCAGCTCAATCCGCATTTCCTGTTCAACGCCTTCAACACCATCCGCGGCACCATCTTCGAAGACCCGCAGCGCGCGGCGGACCTGGTGACCCAGTTGTCCGAGCTGTTCCGCTTCCACCTCTCGCAGGCCGAGCGCAGCACGCAGACCCTGGAGGAGGAGTGGCGGCTGGCACAGCGCTACCTCGCCATCGAGCAGGCGCGGCTCGAACAGCGTCTGCGGGTGAACGTCGATCTCGATCCGGTCTGCCTGAGCCGCAGCCTGCCCTCGCTGGCCCTGCTGCTGCTGGTCGAGAACGCGATCAAGCACGGCATCGCGCCGCGGCCGGAAGGCGGCGAGCTGCTGATCCGCGCGCGTCCGCAGGCCGATCACTGGTGGCTGGAGGTGGTCAACCCGCTGTGTCCCGAGGCCCAGCCGGACGGGACCCGCACCGGATTGGCCAATCTGCGCGAGCGCCTGCAGCTCGGCTATGGCGATGCGGCGCGGCTGGAGCTGCAGGCGCTGACCACCCAGTTCCGGGCGCGGCTGTGCCTGCCCTGGCGTTCGAATGGGGAGGGCGCATGAAGGCGCGGGACTGCATGTTGGCCTCGCCATGCGGGTTCGTGAGGACAGGCCTGCGCCATGGTGGGCCAGGGCCCACCCTATGTCACGGCGAGCGGGGAGGTCGCATGGGGTTGCAGGCCCGGGTTTCGGACACGCTGGCCGTGTTCGTCACGACACGCCTTCGCTCCGGTGGGCCAAGGTCCACGCAATGGTCTTCCGTGCACGCGTGCGCTTGGAGCACGTCGGCATGAGTGCCCGCATCCGCACCCTGCTGGTCGATGACGAGCGCCTCGCCCGCGCCGAACTGCGCCGCCTGTTGGCGGTGCATCCGCAGATCGAGATCGTCGGCGAGGCCACGCATGCGCAGGAGGCGCTGGCGGCGCTGGAGCAGCTGCAGCCGGATCTCGCCTTTCTCGACATCCAGATGCCCGGCATGAGCGGTCTGCAGCTGGCCGAACACATCGAGGACCGCTGCCAGTTCGTGTTCTGCACGGCCTTCGACAGCTTCGCCATCGATGCCTTTGGCTTGAATGCGCTCGACTACCTGGTCAAGCCGGTGGAGCCCGAGCGCCTCGCGAAAACCATCGCGCGCCTGCGCCCCCCGGAAGCACAGTCGACGGTGGCGACGCTGCCGATGGAGCATGGCCTGCTGCTGAAGTTCGGCGAGAGCGCGCGCATCGTGCGGCTGCGGGAAATCGAGCGCTTCGAGTCGGTCGGCAACCACGCCGCCGTGTACAGCGCGCACGGCCAGAGCTTCGTGCTGAGCTCGCTCAACCGCATCGAGCAGCGCCTCGACCCCGCGCATTTCTTCCGCGTCAACCGCAGCTGCATCCTGCGGCTCGATGCCATCCGCAGCCTGGAGCCCGATGTCGGCCAGGGGCTGGTGGCACGCACCACCAGCGGTGCCGAGATCGAAGTCAGCCGGCGCGCGGCCCAGCAGCTGAGGGCGCGGATGGCGCTTTAAAGCCGGGAGTCGGTATTCGGGGCCGGAGGCAGGCGGCGCGTTTTCGCGGCATGCCGCGCGCGCCGCCGAACGCCCGAGCGCTATGCGCGAGGGCCGGGCCGAGATTCGCGAGAGCGCGATGCCGGAGCTGCATAGGGTGGGCCCTGGCCCACCATGAGCTCCACGCTCGCCCCGGTAACCACGTGATCGGACCGGCCAACACGCACGAGAGAGCGCAGCGTGCGACGACGCCCTCGCAAGCTCAGGTGTCCGAAAAGAACGAAGCCCGCTTCGTGTACACGAAGCGGGCCTCTCCCTCCCCAGGGTTCGCGGCGGACGTCTTGGCGCCGCAACCGCGGGGTGGACTTTAGACACTGTTCATGCGGGCTTGCACGCTGCAGTGCACTAAAGCCCGCCAGAGTCGCTTCGCGACAGGCTTCGCTGTGCCCTGGGCGGTGACGCGTGGCCGCGCCCTACCGCGGCATGAACGGCCAAGCGAGGCGGGCACGGAGTCCGGCGAGTGGCGGACCGAAGGCGAGCGAGAGCGCCACGAGAGTAGGACCGTGGCCAGCATCGAGCTCATGGTGGGCCAGGGCCCACCCTATGAAACTCAGGCTTCGTGCTTCCGCGGACCCCGAGTCCGGAACTCCAAACCTTGCCGCCGGCACCGGCACCGGCACGAGCGGGGGCTCGGGCAGCCGCACCGTCATCGACATCGGAGCTTCGCGCCAAGCAGACAGAGGCCGCGCCTACACCACCCCAAGCCCGCGGCCCTGCCAGGCCCGCGTGATCGCCGCTCGCGCCGACTCCGGCGCTTTCGCCTCCGGCACCAGCCGCGGCCGACCGTCCAGGGTGCAGGCGAGGCCGAGTGCGAGCAGCGCCGCATGGGCCGACGCCAACGACGCTGCGGTGTCTGAATCAAACCATCCAGCCTCTGCGCAGCGCCGGATCAGCTCGGCGCTTTCGCGCGCCTCGACGAGTTCGCCATGCGTGGCACCCAGCGCCAGCACACCGGCCTGAAGCAGGAACTCGAGATCGACCAGACCACCCTCGCCCTGCTTCAGGTCGAACTCGCCCGTGCGGCTGCGATCCAGCGCCTCGCGCATGCGCCGACGCATCGCCGCGACCTCGCGCAGCACCTCGTCGAGCGCGCGCGGCTCGGCCAGCACCTGCGCGCGCACGCGCTCGAAGCCTTCGCCGATCTGCGTATCGCCACAGACAAAGCGCGCGCGCACCAGGGCCTGCTTCTCCCACAGCCAGGCGCGCTCGCGCTGGTAGCTCTCGAAGCTCGCCAGGGTCGAGATCAACAGGCCCTTGCTGCCGTCCGGGCGCAGGCGCAGATCGACCTCGTACAGGCGCCCGCCGGTCGTGGTCATGCCCAGCCAGGAGATCAGCTTCTGCACCACGCGCTGGTAGTAGCGCGCGGCATCCAGCGGGCGCGCGCCGTCGCTCTCGGCGCCCTCGCGGGCGCGGTAGAGGAACACCAGGTCGAGGTCGGAGTTGAAGCCGAGCTCCAGCGCGCCGAAGCTGCCGAAGCCGAGCAAGGCGAGGCCGCTGTCGGGCAGGCGGCCGTGCGCGGCGATGACCTCGGCCTCGGCGCGCTCCAGCAGCAGGCCGACGATCACCTCGGCGAGCCAAGCCAGCTGACGCGCGCTGTCGCCCGCGGCCTGGCCGCCGAACAGGGTGGCGCGGGCGATGCGGAAGGCCACGCTCTGGCGGAATTCGTTCAAGGCCGGAAGCAGGCGCTCGATGTCGTCGCGCGGCACTTCGATGAGCGCCTGGTCGAGTTCGACCGCGATCGCCTGCAGCGACTCCGGCGCGCCCTGGCTGCGGGTGTCGAGCAGGTCGTCGAGCAGCAGCGGATGCGCCGACAGGCGCTCGGCCATCCAGGTGCTGGCGACGAAGGTGTCGAGCAGGCGTTCACGCGCCGGGGCACTCTCGTCGAGCAGGGCGAGGTAGCTGGAGCGGCGCAGCACCGCGTGCAGGAAGTGCAGCACGCGCTCCAGCAGCTTCTGCGGCTGCGGTCTTGATGGAAGCGCATCGAGCAGGGCCGGCACCAGTCGATCCAGCCGCGCACGCGCACGCGCCGACAGCTGTGCGCGCACGGGGCTGGCGGCGAACTGCAGCAGGCGCTGCTGGGCTTCCTCAGGCTGGGCGAAGCCGGCCTGCCGCAGCAGCTCGATGGGCGGCGTGCGGTCGATCTGCCGCCAGTAGTCCTGCATCAACCCTGCGCGCGGGCTCGCGGTTTCGCCGCGGCCGCCCTCGAAGACGTCCTCGAAGGCCGCACGCACGAGCGCGCGCTGTGCGTTCAAGGCGTCCAGCAGTGCCGCGTAGTCGGCAAAGCCGAGGCCACGCGCCAGCCGCAGCTGTTCGAAGGGATCTTCCGGCAGCTCGTGGGCCTGCTGCTCGCGCAGCATCTGCAGGCGATTCTCGACGTGCCGCAACAGCCGGTAGGCACGAAGCAGGGCATCGGCCTGCGCCGCGTCCACATGACCGCCCTCACGCAGCGCCGCCAGCGCCGGCTCCAGCCCGCGTGCACGCAACGGCGGCTCGCGGCCGCCGCGGATCAGCTGCTGGAGTTGCACCATGAACTCGATCTCGCGGATGCCGCCGGGGCCGAGCTTCAGGTGCTCGGCCAGCTCGCGGCGCTGCACCTCGGCCTCGATCATCGCCTTCATCTCGCGCAGGCCCTCATAGGCCGTGTAGTCGAAGTAGCGGCGGTAGATGAAGGGTCGCAGCATGCGCAGGAACACCTCACCGGCCTCGATGTCGCCGGCAATCGGGCGCGCTTTGATCCAGGCATAGCGCTCCCAGTCGCGGCCCTCGCGCTGGAAGTAGTGCTCCATCGCGGCGAAGGACAGCGCCAGCCGGCCGGCATTGCCGAAGGGCCGCAGGCGCATGTCGACGCGGTAGACGAAGCCGTCGACGGTGACCTCGCCGAGCAGGCGGATCAGCAGCTGGCCCAGACGTACGAAGAAGCTCTCGTTGTCGAGCGCGCGCATGCCGTCGGTCTCGCCACCTTCCGGGTAGGCGAAGACCAGGTCGATGTCGGAGCTGAAGTTGAGCTCGCTGCCGCCCTGCTTGCCGAGGCCGAACACCACCAGCGCCTGCGGCGCGCCCTCGCGCGAGCGCGGCCGGCCGTGGCGTGCCATCAGCACGGCCATGGCGTAGTCGAGCGCGAGCTGGCAGCAGCGGTCGGCGAGCACGGCGCTGGCACGCACGGTGTCCTGCACCGCGTCGAGGCCCGCCACGTCGCGGGCGATCTGGCGGACCGATTCGGCATGGCGATAGCGGCGCAGTGCCGCCATCGCCGCGCCCTCGTCGAGGCTTTCGAGCGCGGGTTCCGGCTCGGGCTGAAGCAGCTGCGCCATCAGCGCCGGCCGCTTGCACAGCTGCTCCCAGGCGTAGTCCGAAGCCGCCAGCAGGCGGTCCAGGTGCGGGCCGATCGGGCCGGCGCTCAGCGCTTCGAAGGCGCCGGCGTCCAGCGCCTGCAGGCGCGCGCGGCGTTCTTGCAGCAGGCGGCTCAGGCGTTCATCGGTGGACATGCGCGACTCGGATCGGGGCGGCCCACGACTGTATCCGGGGCTGCTCCTCGGCGGCGAGTGGCAGGCGATGCTGCGCCCCTGATCAGGATCGCCATCGCGCTACGCGTAGTGGCTGTGGAGGACGCCCGCAGGCCTGCAGGGAAGCGGACCGGTCGCGGACGAGATCCTCCTCGGTACAGACCAATGAGGGAGACACACATGAAGCTGAACAAGCTGCTGATGGGTGCGATGCTGGTGCTGGGCTCGGCCGTGGGCGCCGGCGTGCAGGCGCAGTCGGTCAACTACGGCATGCACTACTGCTGCTCGGCGCTGCAGGAGGAATGCAACATCGTCTGGGGTGAGGACAGCCCGCGCTGCGCCGGCGTGTATCAGCGCTGCATGCTCAGCCGCTACTGCATCATCCCCTGATCGAAGCCTGCGACCCGGTTGCGGCCCGGCGCACTGCCGGGCCGCAACCTCTGCCCGGAGAAACCCATGCAACTCTTGAAGAACGCCGTCCTCCTGCTGGGCCTGGTGGGTGTCGGTGGATTCGGCGGTGGCGCGCTGGCGCGCTGGTGGTTCGCTCCGGCGGAACCACCTGCGATCCAGCGACTGTCCGAACTGCCGCCCGCCCTGGGGGCGTTCCGGCAGCCCGTGCTGTTCACCCTCAGCACCTGCCCTGCCTGCGCCCAGCTCAAAGCCTGGCTGGGCAAGCGCGGCCAGCGCTATCACGAACTCAGTGTTGACACCGATCCCGAAGCCGAGCGCCTGGCTCGTGAGCTGGGAGTCCTGAGCGTGCCGGTACTGTTCACCGCAACGCATCGGATCAGCGGCTATGTGCCCGAACAGATCGAGCCGCTGCTGGCGGCGCACGCTGCGCCCTGAGCGTGAAGCCGGGCTGCGCCTGCGGACTGTCGCGGCGGGCCGCGTCTCTGCGGGGCCGTGGATTGGCGATGCGCGGTCGCGACTCCTACACTCGGCGGCCCGCATGGCCGACGGAGCGCACCGTGGATCAGACCTCCGGCGACATCACCCGGCTGCTGGAGCGCTGGCGCGCGGGCGACCGCAGCGCCGAAGCGCTGCTGCTGCAGCGCCTGTATCCGCTGCTGCGGCGCCTGGCCGGCAGCCAGCTGCGCGACGTCGAAGGTACCCCCACGCTTTCCGCCACCGCGCTGGCCAACGAAGCCTTCATTCGCCTGCACGCGCAGCGCGCGGTCGACTGGCAGAACCGCGACCACTTCTTCGCCATCGCCGCGTCACTGCTGCGGCGGGTCGTGATCGACTACCTGCGCGCCCGGCAGGCCGCCAAGCGCGGTGCCGGCCAGGTGGTGCTGGCCCTGCAGGACGCCCGCGAGATCGATCTGCCGCAGCACGGCGACCACACCGACTGGCTGGCGCTGGACCAGGCGCTGACCCGCCTCGGCGAGCTCGATCCCGAGGGTGCACGCGTGGTCGAGCTGCGGGTGTTCGCCGGGCTGACCATCGAGCAGGTGGCGGCGTTCACCGGCGTGTCGGTGCCGACGGTGGTGCGGCAGTGGCGCTTCGCCCGCAGCTGGATTGCCGGGCAAATGGAGCTCGGCGGTGTCGCTGAGGCCTGAGCAGGATCAGGCGCCGCGCTTCCGGCGGCTGCAGCAGCTGTTCGCGCAGGCGATCGCGCAGCCGCCCGTCGAGCGGGACGCCTGGTTGCAGGCGCTGGCGGGCGAGGACGCCGTGCTGCGCACCGAGCTGCAGCGCCTGCTGCGCCACGACGCCGCCAGCGAGGCGGCGTCGACCCTGCGTGCCGACGCGCTGCTGCAGGCCTGGTCCGAAGCCACGCCTGAACCCCTGCCGACGCGCATCGGGCGCTTCGCGATCGCCGGTGAGCTCGGGCGCGGCGGGATGGGTCGCGTGCTGCATGGGGTCTGCACCCGCGACGGCGTCGAGCAGCACGCCGCCATCAAGGTGCTGCGCAGCGATCTCTGGGACCCCAGCGCCGAGCGACGGCTGCGCGAGGAGGCGCGCGCCCTGGCCAGCCTGGAGCATCCCGGTATCGCCCGTTTGCTGGAGGCCGGACGCAGCCCGGAAGGCGTGGCCTACGTCGCGATGGAGCGGGTGCGCGGCGAGCCGCTGCTGACCTCGTGCGCGCGCCGCGGCCTCGGCCTGCGCGCCCGCGTCGAACTGTTCCGCGGCATCCTTGCCGCGGTGGCGCACGCGCATCGTGGCCTGCTGGTGCATCGCGACCTGAAACCAGCCAACGTCATGGTCGACGAGGACGGCCGGCCGCGGCTGCTCGACTTCGGGCTCGCACGCTTCATCGATCGCGAACCCGGCGAGCGGACCCAGACCGCCGCGCGCTTCTTCACACCTGCCTATGCCTCGCCCGAACAGCTGCGCGGCGAGCCCATCACCATCGCCAGCGACCTCTACGCTCTCGGCGCCCTGCTCTACGAGCTGCTGGTCGGCACGCCGCCCTTCGAGCTCGGTGGGCTCTCGGCGGGCGCGGCCGAACGTCTGCTGCTGGAGGCCAGCCCGCCCGCGATGGAGGCGGCCTGCCTCGCGCGTCCGCAGAGCGCGGCGCGACTGGGTGTCGGCGATTTGCGGACCTGGTCGCGCGGGCTGCGCGGCGATCTCGAAGCCGTGGTGCAGAAGGCGCTGCGCAAGCAGCCCGCGCAGCGCTATCTGAGCGTCGAAGCCTTCGATGCCGACCTTGCGCGCTGGCTGGATCGCCGCCCCGTGCTGGCCCGACAGGGACGTCTGGGCTACCGGCTGCAGCGCTTCCTGCAGCGCCACGCCTGGGCAAGTGCGCTGACGCTCTGCGTAGTGCTGGCTCTGGGTGCGGCTGCCCACCAGGTCTGGCAGCAGGGGCGCGCCGCGGCGCACGCCCGCGATCGCGCGGTGGCCACGCTCGGCATCCTCAACGATGCCTTCGTTGCGGCCGACCCCAGCCAGGCCGAGGGCGGCGAGACCAGCGTGCGCCGGGTGCTTGAAGCCGCTGCAGAGCGCGTGCGCGACCTGCGTGCCGCGCAGCCGGCCCTGCACGCCGAGCTGGCGGCGCAGATCAGCGAGATTCGCAGCCAGCTTGGCATCCTCGTTGACGATGGCCTGCTCGATCACGCGCTGGATGACGCGGGCAATGGGCGCGTGGACGCCGAGCTCGGCCTGCGGCTCGCGCTCGCGGCGGCGCGCGAGGACGTGCTGGCGCAGCGCCTTGAGCAAGCGGGTCAGCGCATCGGGATGCTGCGCGGGCGCGCGCCGGACGACCCGCGACTCGCGCTGATCGAGGCGCAGTACTGGCTGCAGCGACAGGAGCCCGACCCGGCCCTGGAGCGTCTGCAGCCGCTGCTTGCGTCGAGCCTCGCCATGCTGACGGCGACTCAGCAGCGCGAGGCCCGCTGGCTCGGCGCCCGCGCCCTGCGCCAGGCCGGGCGCGCTGAGGAAGCGCTGGCCGTGCTGGATGCGCTGGGCGCAGCGGAGTCGCCAGGCTCGGGCGCTTCCGCCTTGACCCGGCTGCATCGTCTCGACGTGCTGATCGAGCTCGATCGCCATCCCGAGGCCGAGGCCGAGCTGATGCCGCTGCAGGCGGACCTGCGCGCGCATTTCGGCCAGCGTTCCGCGCTGCTGGCCCACTACGAGAGCAGCCTCGCCAGCCTGCGCACCGCACAGGGGCGCTATGCCGATGCCGCCGAGGCCTACCGGCGCGCCGCGATCGAATACGCGGACAGCCTCGGTGATCACCATCTCAATGCGGCCCGCGCGCGCTTCAACGCCGCACAGCTGCGCCTGCACCTGGAGCCGTTGACGTCCGAGGCCGACGTCGATTTCGTCGCCGCGATCGACAGCGCCTCGCGAGCGCGAGCGCCGCTGTCGCCGCTGCCGATGTTCTTTCGGGCCGCCTTTGTCCGCCATCTGCTGCTGCGCGGCGAGCGCGAGCGTGCGCGTGAGGTGCTGCTTCCCGCCCAGGGCATGCCGCTGCTGGCGGATTTCGAGCCTGGCAACCGCGACGACCTGCTCGAACTGCTCGGTCTGCTGTTCGGTCCCGCGGCCTGTCCGGCCGCGGCGGCCGCCGATAACGCGCCGGCAGAGCAGCGTGCCGAGCATCTGCTCTGCCAGGCCTCCGTTTCCCCGCCCGCCGTTCCACCGAGATCCCGCTGAGGAGTCCGCATGTTTCCGACCCAGACCGCCCTGCTGCTGCTCGCCGCCCTGGGCGAGCCCCTGCCACTGCCTGTCAATGTCGATGCTGCGTTCGAAGTGCCTCGCGGCGTGCACCTGACCGCCGCGACTGCACCAGCACCAGCACCAGCACCTGAGCGTGCGCCCGGGAAGAGCGGGCCGGTGCTGTGCGAGATCCCGAAGTCCGGCGATGACGGTGGCTTCTATGTGGTCGCCAGTCCCGGCACGCGCTGCCCCAAGTCGATCGCCGTCAACGAACCGATCTACGCCATCCTCGAATGCACGACCGGCGCGCACAGCGCCACCTGCGAGGCCTGGCCGCGGGTGTATGCGGTGAACCCCGGTGACGAGGAGCGCCTGCAGTACGAGTGGGCCGTGCGCATCGGTTGGAACACCACCCACCATCCGATCAACAGCAACCCCACGATCAGCTTCCACTGCCCCGGCATCGAGGTGGTCAGCGTGACGGTGCGGGTCAGCAACGGCACGGCCAGCGATCTCGACTTCACCGGCTTCCGCTGCGGCGACGATCCACGCTGAGCGCATGCACCCGGCGCCACGCCAACCAGGTGTGGCGCCGCGCAGGTGCAACGCGCCATGCCTGGCGGCGCCTCCGGTCCACACGCAACATCCGGTTAACGCGGCGCCAAGGCTGACGAAAGCTTGACGGGGCAGGGTGGTCGTCCATGGCCACGACCGCTCCCGACCCGCCGTCAGCGCGCGCGCGCGCCGCGTCACGCCCCGTCGCGCCCCGCCGAAGTGCATCCGAGCTCTGGCTGCTGGCCGCGCTCGCGCTGTGGCTGCTGGGCGTTGGCTACGGCCTGCGTGATCCCTGGCCGGCGGACGAACCGCGCTTCGCGCTGATGGGCCGCGACATGGTCGAGACCGCGCGCTGGTGGATCCCGCACCGCGGGCCCGAGCTGTATGCGGAAAAGCCGCCGGTGTTCCTGTGGCTGCAGGCCGTGGCCTATGCGCTGACCGGGCAGACCCGGCTGGCCTTCCTGCTGCCCTCGCTGCTCGCCGGCCTCGGCACCGTGGCCCTGACCTGGGACCTGCTGCGCCGCCTGCATGGCCGCCGCGTCGCCTTCTGGGGCGCGATCGCCCTGCTGTTCTGCGTGCAGTTCACCCTGCAGGCGCGCACCGCGCAGATCGACATGGTGCTGGTGCTGTTCACCACGCTGGGCCTGTATGGCCTCCTGCGCCACCTGCTGCTGGGGCCGGCCTGGGGCTGGTACGTGCTGGCGGGCGTGGCGACCGGGCTGGGTGTCATCACCAAGGGCACCGGTTTCCTGCCCTGGCTGCTGCTGATCCCCTACGCGCTGGCGCGTGTGCGCGGGATGCGCGGGCTCGCCTCGTTCGACGGCGGCTGGCGCTGGGCGCTGGGTCCGCTGGCGATGCTGCTGCCGATCTTCCTGTGGGCGCTGCCGCTGCTCTACTTCGCCGCCCAGCCGGGCAACGAAGAACTCGCCGCCTACCGCGACGACCTGCTGTTCAAGCAGACCGTCACCCGCTATGCCAATGCGTGGATGCACCTGAAGCCCTGGTGGTACTACCTCGTCGAGGTGGTGCCGGTGCTGTGGCTGCCGCTGGCCTTGCTGTTGCCTTGGGCGCTGCCGGTCTGGTGGCGGCGGATGCGTCGTGGCGATGCGCGGCCGCTGCTGCTGGTCGCTTGGGTCGCGCTGGTGCTGTTGTTCTTCTCGCTGTCGCCGGGCAAGCGCGGCGTCTACCTGCTGCCGGCGGTGCCGGCGCTGGCGATGGCGCTGGCGCCGCTGCTGCCCGGCCTGCTGCGAAGGGCCAGCGTGCAGCGCGCGCTGTGGGTATTGGGCGCGGCTGTCGCCGGCCTGCTTGCCATCGCCGCGGCCTGGGCACTGGTCGGCGACCCGCGTTTCGCCCAGCGCGTGCTGGAGCAGAACGGCGTCGCGCCCTGGGACTGGCTGCTCGCGGTCGGCGCGCTCGGCGTGCTGGCCTGCGCTGCGCTGTGGCGGCGCGGCGCGATCGCTTTCGCCGTGGTGATGACGCTGCTGTGGAGCGGCTACGGCCTGTTCGGCTATCCCGACATGAACGGCGCGCGCTCCGGGCGCGCGCTGATGGAGCGCGCGCAGGCGCTGCTGCCCGCGGGCGCCACCCTTGGCCTTGTCGGCGCGCCCGAGCAGTTCCTGCTGCAGGGCGTGGGCGAGGTCCGCGCCTTCGGCTTCAAGACCCCGGTCGCGCACCAGCGCCAGCTGGCCGACGCCTGGCTGCGCGCGTCCGATCGCCACTGGGTGCTGATCCAGCGCAGCGACACCGACGACTGCATAGAACCGGCCCGGGCCATCGAGGTCGGCGTGTCCAACCGCCGCCACTGGTTCCTGGTCAATGCCGCCGGCCTGCGCGCGGGCTGCGTGCCGCCGGCCCCCGACGAGACCTCTCCCCTCCATCTCAACGCGGATGACTGATCCCGTGGACACGCTCGCCTGCCCGACGATCTCGATCGTCATCCCCGCCCACAACGAAGCCGGCAACCTGCCGGGCCTGATCGACGAGGTGGTGGCCGCCTTCGCCGGTCGCCGCGACTACGAGATCCTGGTGGTGGATGACGCCAGCAGCGACCACAGCGCCGCCGTGCTGAGCCATCTGCAGCAGCGGCTGCCGCAGCTGCGCGTGCTGCGTCATGTGCGCAACGCTGGCCAGAGCACCGCGCTGATCAACGGCGTGCGCCACGCGCGCGGGGTGTGGATCGGCACGCTCGACGGCGATGCGCAGAACGACCCCGCCGACCTGCCGCGCCTGCTGGCCGAGATCGAACGTCGCGCCGATCCCGCGCTCAAGCTGATCCAGGGCTGGCGGGTCAGCCGCCGCGACTCGGGCATCAAGCGGCTGTCCTCGAAGATCGCCAACGCCGTGCGCGGTGGCCTGCTGCGCGATGCCACGCCCGACAGCGGCTGCGGCATCCGCGTGGTCGAGCGCGCCGCCCTGCTGAACGCGCCGGCCTTCGAGCACATGCACCGCTTCATTCCGGCGCTGATCCGCCAGGGCGGCTGGAACGTCGACAGCCTGCCGGTGAACCATCGACCGCGCGGCGCCGGGGTCTCGCACTACGGCACCTGGAATCGGCTGTGGGTCGGCATCGTCGATCTGTTCGGCGTGGCCTGGCTGGGCCGGCGCACGCGGGTGACGACGGTCAACGAACAGCGGGTCGAGCGCGCGGTGCCTGCCGATGCGCCGCGCGAGCGGCAGACCGCATGAACTTCGCCGACCCGATCTGGCTCGGCGTGGGCCTGCTGGCCCAGGTCGCCTTTTCCGCGCGCTTCCTGGTGCAGTGGCTGCTGTCCGAGCGCGCGCGCCGCTCCCTGCTGCCCGTGCACTTCTGGATCTTCAGCGTGCTGGGCGCGGTGCTGCTGCTGGCCTATGCCGCGCACCAGCGCGATGCGGTGATCGCGCTTGGGCAGCTCGTCGGGCTTGCGATCTATCTGCGCAACATCGAGCTGGTGCAGCGCGCCGCGCGGGGTCGCGCGATCGGCTTCCTGTGGCCGTGGCTGGGCCTGGCCGGGCTGGCGCTTGCTGTCGGCCTCTTCAGTCACGGAGCGCCGGTGACGAAGACCGCCGTGGAGCGCGCAGAGCCGCTGTGGTTCGCGCTGGGCTTTCTGGGCCAGACGCTCTTCACCGGCCGCTTTGTGGTGCAGCTCTATGCCTCCGAGCGTGCGCAGGCCTCGGTCAATCCGGTGCAGTTCTGGTACCTGTCGCTGTCCGGAAGCCTGCTGCTGCTCGCCTATGCCCTGCACACCGGCGACGCGGTGATCATCCTCGGCCAGAGCTTTGGCCTGATCGTCTACCTGCGCAATCTGGCGCTGATCCGCAAACATCGCGAACCCGACCAGCACGGCGAAAACTTCGCGGACGAAGTGTCCGCCCTGCGCGATGCCGAAGACGCCAGTGGAGCGTCGCCGGCGAAGCCCGCTCAGCCGCTGCGCCCGCGGTAATGCAGCACCGCATAGGCCAGCGCCGCTGCCAGCACCAGCCCCGCCGGCAGGTAGAGCGCGGCATAGCCGAGGCGGGTGAAGCCCCATGCACCAAGCACGCCACCCGCGCTGAAACCACCGATCACCAGCAGGCACAGGCTGACCCGGCGGGTTTCCACCGGCATGCCGCGCAGCCAGTGGCCGAGCGCGATGCCGAGGTCGGTGAACATTCCGGACACGTGCGTGGTGCGCACCACCGCGCCGCTGTAGGTGCTCACCATGGCGTTCTGCAGGCCGCAGGCCAGCGCCGCCGCGTACAGGCCGAGCGAACTGCGCGCCTCGAACAGCGGCACCGCGACGATCAGCAGGGCGCCGACCAGCGACAGGCCCACACCGTAGCGGCGGCCCAGCCGCAGCGTGCTGTCCTGGATCAGGAAACCGCTGATCGCGGTGCCCAGGAAGAAGGCCAGCAGGATCGATCCGAAGTGCGCAGCGCCGGTGAAATCGAGCTGGGCCAGGGCCGCGGCCACGTAGCTGGTGTTGCCGGTCAGGTGCGAGACCGCCTGGTGCTCGAAGCTGAGCAGGGCGATCACGTTGACCATGCCGGCGACCGCGGCCAGCGCCGCGCCGCCGCTCAGCACCCAGGTGGGCAGTTGATGGATCATGCGTGGGCGGTGCTCCTGGATGGAATCGACGGACACGATGCGAAGCGAGGCGCTCGTCGCTCCCGGGAGGGTCGTGGACAGGCGCGCGCATGGACGATCACCATGCGCAGCGCCGCGCGTTTCGGCAAGCGCTCCGCGAGCTCGCGCCTGCTGCAACGGAAGCGCCGCGCCCGCGCGTTCCACCCGCATCGCGAGCCGCGCAGCAGCGTCTTTCCGCACCCACGCCACGAGGTCCTGCCATGAGCCAAGCCCGCTATCCCCGCCCCTTGATCGCCCTGCACTGGCTGACCCTGCTGCTGATCGCCGTTGTCTATGCCTGCATGGAATTCCGCGGCATCTTCCCGCGCGGCAGCGAGCCGCGCGAGCTGATGAAGGCGATCCACTTCTCCGGCGGCCTGACCGTGCTGCTGTTCGTGATCGCGCGCATCGCCCTGCGCCTGCGCGGGCCGATCCCGCCGGTCAGCCCGCCGCTGCCGGCCCTGCAGAAGCTCGGCGCGACCGCCGGCCACCTGGCCCTGTACGTGTTCATGCTGGGCATGCCCTTCGTCGGCTGGCTGATCCTCTCGGCCGAAGGGGCTTCGATCAGCCTGTGGGGTATTCCGGTGCCGGCGCTGGTTCGCGAGAACAGCGATCTCGCCCACACGTTGGAGGACTTCCACGAAATCGGCGCCACCGTCGGCTACGCCCTGATCGGCCTGCATGCACTGGCCGGGCTCTACCACCACTACCTGCGCCGCGACGACACCCTGCGGCGGATGCTGCCGGGCCCGCGCGCGTGATGCGCCGCTGGCACGTCGAGCGCCACGGCGTGCAGCGCGGCGGCTGGCTGCGCGCGGCGGTGCTGGGCGCGAACGACGGGCTGATCTCGACTGCGAGCCTGGTGCTGGGCGTGGCCGCGGCCGGCGGCGAGGCGTCCGCGGTGCTGGTCGCCGGCACCGCGGGCCTGGTGGCCGGCGCGCTGTCGATGGCGGCCGGCGAGTACATCTCGGTCAGCACCCAGGCCGACATCGAGGGCGCCGATCTCGCGCGCGAACGCCGCGAGCTGGCCGAGACGCCCGAGGCCGAACTCGAAGAGCTGGTCGCCCTGCAGCAGGCGCGCGGGCTGCCGCCCGAGCTGGCCCGCGAAGTCGCGATCGCCCTGACCGCGCACGACGCGCTGGGCGCGCATGCGCGCGACGAGCTGGGCATCACCGAACAGCAGCGTGCCCGCCCGGTGCAGGCGGCGCTGGCTTCGGCCGCGGCCTTCGCCACCGGCGCCGGCCTGCCGCTGCTGCTGGTCCTGCTCGCCGCGCCGTCTGCGATGGCGATGCTGGTGCTGGTAGGCAGCCTAGTCCTGCTGTGCGCGCTCGGTGCCCTGGCCGCCTGGGCCGGCGGTGCGCCGGTCCTGCGCGGTGCGCTGCGCGTGCTGTTTTGGGGCGGGCTGGCGATGGCCTGCACCTGGGCGGCGGGGGCGCTGTTCGGGGCGGTGGGCTGAGTCGGGACGGCGCTTCGCTCTGCTGGCGAGCCGCGCCCTGCGACTGTCATAGGGTGGGCCCTGGCCCACCATGGGCCCCACTCTCGCCTCGTTCTTGCTTCGTCGCTTGGTGTTTGGAGGCGAAGAGCAAGAGCTTTCGGTCAGCCCTTCCGCGCTCCCAAAGCATGGCCATCCATGGCCATTCCCGCGTGCGGGCTGCCCGACCTCGGTGCTGTCATAGGGTGGGCCCTGGCCCACCATGGCCTTCGCACTCGCCCCGGTGTTGCTTGGGGGTTCTGTCGCTCTGTCGCTTGAATCGCAGAGCAAGAGCTTTCGGTCAGCCCTTCGGGCTGCCCGACCTACTTCTCTTTGCGTGGCCAAAGAGAAGTAGGCAAGAGAAAGGCCACCCCTCGTCCGCGCCCTTCGCGCCTCCGTGCGCGAAGGGTTCGCGTGAGTCCGTGGGTGTTCGTGGACAGGCCGTCCCTGGCCTGTCACGAACATCGGCCGCATCCCTGCGGCCGCCCCTGCGGGCGGATCCACGAACTCCCGCCGCTCCCCAGGGGCCCCGGGCGGAGCGCGGGCTCCTGCCCGCAAGAGCCAGAGCTGAAGCGAGAGCCAGAGCCGAAGCCCGAACCCGAGCCGGAGCGGAAGCCGGAGCGGAAGCCGGAGCGGAAGCCGAAGCGGAAGCCGAAGCGAGATCCGCATAGGGTGGGCCCTGGCCCACCGTGAGCTTCACTCTCGCCTCGGTCGTCGATTCGAAACGCCTCGTCGCACGCGGAGATCCGCGATGCCATGCACTGGGGCGAGTGTCGAGGTCATGGTGGGCCAGGGCCCACCCTATGCGACGGCGGGCTTGCATTGCGCGCGCCTCAACGCGAGCCTTTCCCGAATCCCGAATCCCGAATCCCGAATCCCGAATCCCGAATCCCGAATCCCGAATCCCTATTCCCTATTCCCTATTCCCGATATTCCCGATATTCCCGATATTCCCGATTCCCGGCTCACGCAGCCCGCGCCCGACCGAGCGGTTGCAGCGCCAGCGCGGCCATGGCGGCGATGGCACCGAGCGCAATCGCAATCAGCAGCGGCGCGATTGCCGGCGCGGCAGTGCCAAGCACACCGCTCGCCGCTGGCCACAGGGTGAGCGCCAGGCTGGCGACCGACAGCGCGGCAATCAGGCGGGCGCTGCGGTTGCGGCCGAGGCCACTCAGCACCAGGGCGCTGAAGGTGACGAGTGCGGCCAGCGCCAGCGCGCGGTGGGCGGAATCGGAGTCGCCTGGGGCGAACCCGCCCGGCAGCGCCTGCGCCAGCAGCACCGCGGCGCAGCCGAAGCCGCCGCCGAGCAGCAGTCGCCACCAGGCGCCCCCATCGAACATCTGGCCGGCGCGTGTCGGTGCGCCGCCGTCGCCGTCCGCGGCTTCGCGCTGGAAGCCCAGCATCGCACTGGGGTGGATGATCAGCTCCAGCCAGACGATGTGGATGGGCAGGAACAGCAGCGGCCCGCCGAAGGCCGGCACCAGGGCCGCGCTGAGCACGAAGGGCAGGTGCACCAGCAGCAGGTAGGCGAAGCTGGCGCGCAGGTTGCGGTACAGCGCGCGGCCTTCGGCGATGGCGCCAGCGAGCGTCGCGAAGTCGTCGTCCAGCAGAACGATGGAGGCCGACTCGCGCGCGGCCTGCGTGCCGCGTTCGCCCATGGCGATGCCGACGTCGGCGGCTTTCAGCGCCGGCACGTCGTTGACGCCATCGCCGGTCACCGCCACCGCCGCGCCTGAAGCCTGCAGCGCCTGCACCAGCGCCAGCTTCTGCTTCGGCTGCGCGCGCGCGACCACATCGGCCTGCGCCAGGGCCTCGGCGCTGATGTTGTCATCGAGGCTCACCACCCGCGGCGGGCCTGCGCACAGGCCGGCTTCGATGGCGATGGCGGCGGCGGTAGCCGGATGGTCGCCGGTCAGCATCACCACCCGCAGGCCCTGGGCGCGGCAGCGCGCGACAGCGTCCGCCACGCCGGACCGCAGCGGATCGCCGAAGCCGAGCAGGCCGAGCATCCGAAAGCCCGCGTCCGGTTCGACGTCTGCCGCGCCGCTGCCGCCGATCGCGCGCTCGGCCAGACCGAGCACCTTGAGCCCGCGCGCGGCCAGCGCCTGCGCTTCGGCCTGCCAGTGCGCGGCTTCGCTCGCCTCGATCGAGCAGGAACGCAGCACGGTTTCCGGCGCGCCCTTCATGCGCGCAATCGCGGCCTCGCCGTGGATCAGCAGCAGCGTTTCGCGACGGCGGTCCTCGGTGAAGGGAAAGCGCTGCCGCACCGCCAATGCGGGCGCTGAAGCTGCGGCCTCGCGCAGGCAGACATCCAGCGGGTCGGTGCTGTCGATGGCCACCGACTGCGCCGCGCGCATGGCCAGGTCCTCCGCCGAAAGATCTGCCGAGGGCCGCAGCTCGCGCAGGCGCAGCCGGCCTTCGGTCAGCGTGCCGGTCTTGTCGGTGCAGAGCACGCTGACCCGGCCGATGTCCTCGACCGCCACCGCGCGCCGCACCAGCGCATTGCGCCGCGCCAGCCGGAACACGCCGACGCCGAGGAACAGGCTCAGCACCACCGGAAACTCCTCGGGCAGGGCGGCAATCGCAAGCGTCAGCCCGCTCAGCACGGCATCCAGCCAGCCCTGGCCCTGCCACAGGCGCACCGCGGCCAGCAGCAGGCACAGCGCCAGTGCGATCCACACCAGCTGCAGCACCAGCCGCCCCACGGCCTGCTGCAGCGGCGTGCGCGGCTGCGGCGCGGTCACCGCCAGCCGCACCAGTTCGCCGTAGCGGCTGTCGCCGCCGGTGCCGAGCACCTGCAGCTCGCCGCGTCCGGCGAGCACGCGGGTGCCGGCGAAGCCCCAGTGATCGGACGCGATCATCGCGCCCTCGGCGACCTGTTTGCGCACCGGCACCGATTCGCCGCTCAGGCTGGACTCGTCGACCTGCAGCGCCTCGGCCACCTGCCAGAGTCCATCGGCGGGAATCGCCGCACCGCTGCCCACACGCACGCGATCGCCGGGCACCAGCTCGGCCGCCGCGATCATTCGCCACTCGCCATCACGCAGGACCTCGGCTTCGCTGGCGAGCCGACTGGCCAGCGCCGCGGTCGACAGCCGCGTGCGCCGGTGCAGGAAGGCATCCATGCCCAGCAGGGGCAGGATCGCGAGCAGCAGCACCGCGGCCTTGACGGTCTCGCCGGTGGCGAAGAACAGCGCACTCACGACCAGCAGGAACCACAGCATCGGATCGCCGGCGGCATCGCGTAGCGCATGCCAGAAACGGTGCCGCGGCGGCTCGACGATGCGGTTGTCGCCGTAGCGGGCGCGCAGGGTTTCGACGTCCGACGCGGTGAGACCGCTCTCGACGTTGGGCAGCGTGGACAGTCGATAGAGCAGGTCGCTGGGCGTGGGCATGTCGGGTATCCGCAGTCTGCGGCGGATGCTCGCATGCGCGGGCGCGGCGGGTTTGATCGCAGCCGTCGTGGCGCCGTGCGCTGCTGCCGCGCTCGCGCTCGCGCTGCGGGCGCGCGCGCCCCGCGACCGCATAGGGTGGGCCCTGGCCCACCATGGGCTTCGTACTCGCCCCGGTCCTGCTTCGTCGCTCCGTTGCTGGAAGCGCAGAGCAAGAGCTTTCGGCCAGCCCTTCGGGCTGCCCGACCTACCTTTCTTTGCGTGGTCACTGCGCCGCAGGAGCGGCGCGAACGCCGAAGGCGGCCCCGGAGGGGCGGAGGGCAGGAGGCCCGGAGTCAAGAAAGGTAGGCCAAAGAAAGGCCACCCCTCGTCCGCGCCCTTCGCGCATCCGTGCGCGAAGGGTTCGCGAGAGTCGGTCGGGGTTTTCGGACAGGCCATCCCTGGCCTGTCGAAAACCTTGGCCGCATCCCTGCGGCCAACCCTGCGGGCGGATCGACCGCCTCCCGCCGCTCCCCAGGGGCCCCTTGAAGAGCGCGGGCTCCTGCCCGCCAAAGCCGAAGCCGAAGCCGAAGCGAAAGCCAGAGCCAGAGCCGAAGCCGAAGCCGAAGCCGAAGCCGAAGCCGAAGCCGAAGCCGAAGCCCGCATAGGGTGGGCCCTGGCCCACCGTGGCCTGGAGGCTCGCCCCGGAACTTCGACGGAGGAGTACCCGGATGGCCGGCCTTGCGCCGACGACCACCCTGTGCGCGGCAGGTGTCGAGCTCATGGTGGGCCAGGGCCCACCCTATGCGGGGTCCGGGCGTGCGACACGAACCGGGGTCGCTTGCTCTTGCGACTCCCGACTCCCGACTCCCCAATACCCAATCGCAAATCGCAAATCGCAAATCGCCAACACCCAATCCGCGCCGAGCTGCGGCGGTCGAAGCGCTTTCATTCACGCCCGCGCCCTGCCCACGCAGCGAATCCTTAACCCGCTGCGAAGAAGCGCTTAACGCAGCTCCAAGCCTGGCCCAAGCTTCGGCGCGCAGGCTCTGCGCCATGGACACCTCCCGCCATGGGCCTCGCGCCTTCCGCCATGCCGACTGCATCGACCGTGAGCATCCGCAGCGCGCCGATGTCGAGGCTTTCATCCACGCCATCTATGCCGCGCGCTTCGACGCGCGACCGCCGGCGCTGATGCCGCATCTGCTGGCTTTCCGCGACAGCGACGGCACGCTCATCGCCGCGGTCGGCCTGCGCTGCGCCATCGAGGGCCCGCTGTTCGTCGAGCGCTACCTCGGCGCGCCGGTCGAGCGCGTGCTCGCCGAGCGTCTGGGCCACATGCCGCCGCGCGCCGAGGTGGTGGAGATCGGCAACTTCGCCGCCGCCACGCCGGGTGCGGCGCGCGCGCTGATCCTGGCGCTGATCCCGCTGCTGCGTGGTGCCGGTCTGCGCTGGACCCTGTTCGCCGCCACCCGCCAGCTGCGCAACGCCTTCGCCCGTCTCGGCCTGGATCCGCGCTTCCTGTGCCGGGCGCAGGCCGAAGCGCTGGGGGCGGAAGGCGAGGCCTGGGGCCGCTACTACGAGACCGATCCCGAGGTGCTGTTCGGCGATCTCGATGGCGCTCGCGTCGACCTGCCGGAGCGCGCTGCGGACGCGGCCACACGCGACGTGCCCGCGATGAGCCGGACCACGCTCGGCTGCGGAGCACCGGCATGAGTCGCCCGTCGATCCACAACGCGCTGTACGCCCGCGTGCTCGAAACCGCCCGCGCGCAGCCGCGGGCGCTGGCCCTGAAGGACGGCCGCTGGGCGCTGCGCTTCGGCGAGCTCGCCGACGTGTTGACTGGTCTGCTGTACGCCCTGCGCATCGAGGGCCCGGTGCTGGCCAGCCGGCTCGACAACGGCGTGCCGGCCCTGCTGGTCGAGCTGGCGGCGCAGGCGGCCGATGTCGCCGCGTTGGCACTGCCGCCCTACTTCACTCCCGCGCAGTGCCAGCACGCGCTGGACCAGAGCGGCGCGCGCCTGCTTGTTCTGCCGCAGGGCGCGACGGCCCCCGACGCCAGCTGGCGCTGCGAAGCCTCCGCGCCTTGGCCGGGGCTGTCGCTGTGGCGTCGTGCGGCGCCTGCGCAGGCCATCGCACTGCCGCCCGGCACGGCCTGCATCACCTACACCAGCGGCAGCACCGGCGCGCCCAAGGGCGTGTGTCTTTCTGCTGAACATCTGGCCCAGGTCGCAGGCTCGCTGGGTGAAGCCTTCGATGCGCTGGCACCGCGCCATCACCTTTGCGCGCTGCCGCTGTCGACCCTGCTGGAAACGGTCGGTGCCTACGCTGCGCTGTTCGTCGGCGCGCGCGTCGAACTGCGAGGCTTGGCCGAACTCGGCTACAGCGGCGCGGCCGGGATTGATCCGCTGCGCCTGCGCGCCGTGCTGGCCGAAGTCCAGCCCCACAGCCTGATCCTGGTGCCGCAGCTGCTGGATGGGCTGCTGCTGGCAATCGCCGCGGCGGGGCCGCTACCGCAGCCGCCGCGACTGATCGCGGTCGGCGGCGCCCGCGTCGCGCCGCGCCTGCTGCAGCGCGCGGCCGCCGCCGGACTCACCGTGTTCGAGGGCTATGGCCTCAGCGAAGCCGGCTCGGTGGTGTGCCTGAATCGCCCGGGCGAAGTCGCGCCCGGCAGCGTCGGCCGACCGCTGCCGCACCTGCAGCTGAGCCTCGCTGCCAACGGGGAGCTCTGCGTCGACGGCCCGCGCTTCCTCGGCTACCTCGGTGAGCCGGCACCGCCGCCGGGCCCGCTGCGCACCGGCGACCTTGGTGCCATCGATGAAGCCGGCCGCGTCCATATCGAAGGCCGCCTGCGCGAGATGTTCATCACCAGCTATGGCCGCAACGTGGCCCCGGCCTGGGTCGAGGGCGAGCTGCTGGCTGAGCCCGCGATCGCCCAGGCGGTGGTGAGCGGCGAAGCCGAGCCCTGGAATCTCGCCTTGATCTGGCCGCGCGATCCGGCGCTGAGCGAGACCGAGCTGCTGCGGATCGTCGCCCGCGTCAACGCCGGCCTGCCCGACTACGCGCGCATCGGCGGCGTGCTGCGCCTGCCCACACCGCTGTCGATCGAGACCGGCCTGCTCACTGCCAACGGCCGGCCGCGACGCGCCGCCGTGCTCGCCCACTGCGCCGAGGCCATCGCCGCTCGCCGCGCGCAGGGCCCGGACACGGCCCTGATCGCGACCTCGCATTCCGCTTCCCACGCCTCTTCGCCCCAGGAGATCCCCGCATGAACTTCCACCCCCGACTGCTTGCCGAAACCGCCCGCGAGCGCGCCGAACTGCAGAAACTGCCGATCGTGCAGCGCGCGCTCGCCGGCCGCATCCGCCGCGAGGAATACGCGGCCTTCCTCGGCCAGGCCTTCCACCACGTGCGCCACACCGTGCCCCTGCTGATGGCCTGCGGCGCGCGTCTGCCGGCCCGCCAGGAGTGGCTGCGGCGCGCGGTGGCCGAGTACATCGAGGAGGAGATCGGCCATGAGGAGTGGATCCTCGACGACCTCGAGGCCTTGGGCGAGGACCGCGCGCGCTGGGCGGCCAGCACGCCGCTGCACGCCACCGAGCTGATGGTGGCCTATGCCTACGACGGCATCGCGCGGGTCTCGCCGCTGTCCTTCTTCGGCATGGTGCTGGTGCTGGAAGGCACCAGCGTGGCGCTGGCGACGCGCGCGGCCGAGGCAATCGAACACAGCCTCGGCCTGCCGCGCACGGCGTTCACCTACCTGCGCTCGCACGGCGATCTCGATATCGAGCACACCGGCTTCTACGAGCGCCTGATGGACCGCATCGAGGACCCCGCCGAGCAGGCGGTGATCCTTCACGCCGCGCGTCGCTTCTATCGCCTCTACGCCGACATCTTCCGCAGCATCGAGGCCGGCGCGCAGCTGGCGGAGGCCGCATGATGGAGCTCAACGGCAAGACCGTGGTGCTGACCGGCGCCAGCGGCGGCATCGGCAGCGCGATGGCGCTGGAACTCTGCGCCGAGGGCGCGCAGGTGATCGCCGTCGGCCGACGCCCCGCGGCGCTGGAAGCCCTGCGCCAGCGCGCCGCGGGCCGTCCCGGCCGGCTGCAGCCGCTGGTCGCCGACATCAACTGCGCCCGCGACCGTGCGCGCATCGCCGAGGTCGCCACTGCACCCGATGCGCTGATCCACGCCGCTGCGCTGGGCAGCTTCGGTCTGTTCGCCGACAGCGAGGCGAGCGAGCGCGAGGCGCTGTTCCACACCAATGTGCTGGCGCCGATGGCGCTGACCCAGGCCCTGCTGCCGGCCCTGCTGAAGCGCCCGGAGTCGCGCGTGCTGGCGGTGGGTTCGACCTTCGGCAGCCTGGCGCATCCGGGCTTCGCCGCCTACAGCGCATCGAAGTTCGCCCTGCGCGGCTTCATCGAGGCGCTGGGCCGCGAGCACGCGGACTCGGGCCTGGTCGCGCAATGGATCGCCCCGCGCGCCACCGATACGGCCTTCAATCCACCGAATGTCGTGGCTCTGAACAAGGCGCTGGGCACCCACGTCGATGCGGTTGACGAGGTTGCTGCGCAGATCGTCCACGCCCTGCGCGCCGGCACCCGCCGACGCCAGCTGGGCTGGCCGGAGAAGCTCTTCGCCTGGCTCAACGGCGCGTTTCCCACGCTGGTCGATCGCGGCCTGCGCTCGGCGCTGCCGGTGGTGAGGACGCATGCGGCGGTCGATCGACGGCCATCGGTGCCGCCGAAATCATTCGCTGCGGCGCCGAGCCCAGCGCAGGTCACCCCCGCGTTCGATCGTCGGACGGCGCCTACGCCCACGAGCAGCGTCATCCGGCCTCTCGCCGAGGGCACAGCGCCGACGCCGGAGCCGCGTTCATCGGCGCCGCAGTCCGTGAGTGAGCTTGGGCAATGCTGATCATGGCCGCCGCGACCGGATCAGCGCGGGCGCGTCCGGCGCATACCGCCGGTGCCGTTCGGGTGGTCAAGCGACCGCGTTCCCGGTCTTCCCGCGCGCCCTCCACGGCGCGGGGCAAGACCACCATCGTCAGCGGCGCGCTTACGCCCGGCCGCACCCCAACCCCTTCGTCTACGCAGCAAGGAGCCTTGCCATGAACACCCCCACCGAAGTTCAGCTCTGCCATGACACGACCGCGGCCTCAGACGCGCGCCGAGCGCCTCAAGCCCTCGCGCTCGCACTGGCTTTGTCCGCCGCCCTGCTGATTGGCCTCTCGCCGGTGTCTGCAGCGCTCGCACAGGACGCAGTCACGGCAACCGGCGCCAGCGTCGCCGAAGATCCGTTGCCGGCGATCCAGTCGCGCTGGGCCGAGATCCGCTACCAGCTGCCGGAGGGCGAGCGCGTCAAGGCCTTCGATGCGCTGGTGAACGAGATCGGTCGCGCCCAGCAGCGCGCCCCGGGCGACCTTCGCCTGCAGGTGTGGAAGGGCATCGTGCTGGCCAGCGAAGCCGGCGCACAGGGCGGCCTCGGCGCGCTCAGCCTGTGCAAGCAGGCGCGCAGGGAGTTCGAGGCGGTGATCGCCAAGGACGGTCGCGTGCTCGACGGCTCGGCCTACACCAGCCTCGGCAGCCTCTACTACCAGGTGCCCGGCTGGCCGCTCGGCTTCGGCGACGAGGACACCGCCCGCGAGCTGCTGCAGCAAGGCCTGTCGATCGCGCCCGACGGCATCGACGCCAACTACTTCTGGGGCGATTTCCTGCTCGACCAGGAGGACTACGCCGGCGCCGTGCAGGCCTTTCAGAAAGCCTTGGCCGCGCCACCCCGCCCCGGTCGCGAAAGCGCCGACGCCGGCCGCCGCGCCGAGATTGAGGCGGGGCTGGCGAAGGCGCAGGAGGAGCTCAGGGGCTGAGGGTTGGGAGTCGAGAGTCGAAATAGCGTGGCACGGCGAGCGGGCTCGCGACACCCGCATAGGGTGGGCCCTGGCCCACCATGAGCTCCGCTCTGGCCCCGGTTATCCCACCCCAACGCCCACCGAAGCACCGTCCTCGCGACGGCGCATCGGCGGAGCGGGGCAAGCGCCCATGCCACGGTGGGCCAGGGCCCACCCTATGGGCTTTTGCTTCGCATTCAACGCCCGTGTTCTTCGAGCCCTGGATGAGGTCGCCTTCTGCGCTTGGATTTGCGGCGGGTGCGGGATTCGGGATTCGAAGCGGCCTTGCGCGACCAGCGGGCTCGCGACACCCGCATAGGGTGGGCCCTGGCCCACCATGAGCTCCACTCTGGCCTCGGTCATCTCGACCGAACGCCGCCCCCACCGAGGGCTTCGACATGGTGAACCGACGAACCGGGGCGAGCGTCCACGCCACGGTGGGCCGGGGCCCACCCTATGCGGTGTGGGAATCGATGGCGTCGTGCGAGTCACGCACGCACTTCACCCAGGGCGTGATTGAAAGCCGCCAGGGACGTGCCCCAATCGGGCGCAAGCCAACCGCGCTCGACGTAGCGATGCAAGCTCGAATGCGGCCAGTCGATCGCGCGCTGCACGTGGCCGTGCTTGACCGGGTTGTAGTGGATGTAATCGATGTGCGCGCGCAGGTCGAGTTCGTCGACGATCACCCGCTCGAAGTAGCGGCGCTGCCAGAAGCCGCGCTCACGCTTCGACGCGCGGCTGGCGCTGCGCAGCTCGCTCTCGGGAAGCGCTCGCGAGAAGACGCTCTTGATCCTCTGCCAGCGTGCGGCGTTGTTGCAGTCGCCCGCGGGCAGCGACCACAGGCAGTGCAGATGATCCGGCAGCACCACCATGGCGATGGGGGTGAACGGCAGCACCTTGCGCGTATCGCGAAACGCCGCGCGCAGGGCCTCGATGTTGTCCACCAGCAGGCGCGACTCCCGGTTCCACAGGTTCACTGTGAAGAACGACGTCGCGCCGGGGATCCATGGGCGTCGATAGTTCGGCATGCGCACAGGTTCGACCTGCGCGGCAGATCCATGCCATCGGGAATGTCCGCCGCTTCGGGTAGGAGAACTGCTCTCGGCGCCGGGATTCGGGATTCGGGATTCGGGATTCGGGATTCGAAGCGGCCTTGCGCGGCGGGCGTGCGACCACCGCACAGGCTGGGCCCTGGCCCACCATGAGCCCAACTCCCGCTCCGGTCTCCCCACCGCAAGATGTGCACGATGGCCATCGAAGCATGGGATAGACATACCGGGCCGAGTGTCCACGTCACGATGGGCCAGGGCCCACCCTATTCCGGTGCATAGGGTGGGCCCCGGCCCACCATGAGCTCCGCTCTGGCCTCGGTCATCTCGACCGAACGCTACCCGCACAACGGCCCTCGACAGCGTGAACCGGCGAACCGGGGCAAGCGTCCACGCCACGGTGGGCCAGGGCCCACCCTATCGGCGTGACGCGATTACAGTGTTCACCGCGCCCACCCCGGAGCCCTCATGCGCCTCTTGCTGATCGAAGACGACACCCTGCTCGGCGAGGGCCTGCAGGAAGCGCTGCGGCGCGCGGGCTATACCGTCGACTGGCTGCAGGACGGCCAGCATGCGCTGGATGCCCTGCGCGACGGCGGCTTCGACATCGCCGTCCTCGATCTCGGCCTGCCGCGGCTCGATGGGCAGCGGGTGATTCGCCAGGCGCGCACCGCCGGCGCCACGCTGCCGGTGCTGGTGCTGACCGCGCGCGATGCGGTCGCCCATCGCGTCGAGGCGCTGGACGGCGGCGCCGATGATTTTCTGGCCAAGCCTTTCGACCCCGCCGAACTGCTGGCGCGCCTGCGCGCCCTGCTGCGACGGCGCGAAGCCGCGCCGCGCATGCAGCTGGCCTTTGCCGGCATCGAGCTCGATCCGGTGCGCTTCGAGGCGCGGCTGCAGGGGCAACTGCTCGACCTGCCGCGGCGAGAGTTCGCGCTGCTGCATTCGCTGGTCGAGGCCAACGGCCGGGTGGTCTCGCGCGAGCTGCTGCAGCAGCGCCTGTACGGCTGGGACGAGGACGTCAGCAGCAACACCCTGGAGGTGCTGATCCACCACCTGCGGCGCAAGCTGGGTGCGGAGCGCATCGGCACCGTGCGCGGCATCGGCTACCGCCTGCTGGCGCCGGCATGAGGACGCTGTGGAAGCCGCTGCTGGTCGGCCTGCTGCTCGCCACCACCCTGGCCGGTGCGCTGAGCACCTGGGTCAGCTGGCGGGCCGCGCGCGTCGAGGTCGACGAGCTGCTCGACGCCGAGCTGTCGCAGTCGGTGCGCGCGCTCGCCGTGCTGGCCGAAGGCCTGCTGGGCGACGACAGTCTCGATGCGCAGCCGCGCGAACTGCCGGCCTGGCAGGGCGCGATGGAGCAGCTGGGCGCCGCCGCCACCGGTGCCCGCGGCCATGCCTACGAGCGTCTGCGTCGCTACTACCTGTGGCGCGGCGAGCGCCTGCTGCTGCGCTCGCAGGATGCGCCGGCGCTGGATCGCGAGGCTGCGATCGAGGGCTTTGGCGAGGTCGTGGAGGGCGATGCGGTCTGGCGCAGCTTCCGTCTCGACGGCCCCGACGGCCTGCGCGCACTGGGCCTCGAACCACTGCAGGTGCGTGCCCACATCAGCGTCGAGATCGCCCGCGGCATGGCCTGGCCCCTGCTGCTGGAGCTGCCCCTGCTGGGCCTGCTGATCTGGGCCGCGGTGCGCATGGGCAGCCGCTCGCTGCGCCGTATCGCCCGTGCGGTGTCGGCACAGGCCGGTGATCGACTGCAGCCGATCGAGCGCACGCGTGTCCCGGTCGAGATCCACGGCCTGGTCGACGCGATCAATGACCTGCTCGGCCGCGTCGACGAAACCCTGCGCCGCGAGCGCCGCTTCATCGACGAGGCCGCGCACGAGCTGCGCACGCCGGTGGCCGGTATGCGCCTGCACCTGTCAAACCTGATCGAAGCCGAGGACGATGCGGGCCGCACGCGGGCCTTGGCGCAGATCCAGCGCGCGCAGGCGCGGCTGGAACGCGGCGTGGCCCAGCTGCTGACGCTCAGCCGACTCGGGCCCGGTGCGCCCGCACCGCGCAGCCAGCGCGTGGACCTGTCCGCGCAGCTGCCGGGCTGGCTGGCCGAATGGATCGATGCCGGGCTGGCCAACGATGACGAGTTGGAGCTCGTCGCCGAGCCGGGCTGCGCGATCGACATCGACCCCGACCAGCTGCAGCTGCTGCTGCGCAATCTGGTCGACAACGCTCTGCGCCACGGCGGTCGACCGGCGCAGGTGCGCATCGAAGTCGTTCGAAGTGCGAACGAGGTGCGTCTCGCGGTGGAGGACGCCGGCCCCGGTCTGCCGCCCGACGAGCGTGCCAGGGTGCTCGATCCCTTCTACCGCCCGCCGGGCACGCGCGCCGATGGCAGCGGGCTCGGCCTGTCGATCGTCGCCCGCGTGGTCGAGCTGTCAGGCGGACAGCTGAGCCTTGGCGCGGGCCGCGAAGGCCACGGCCTGCGCGTGGAGATCGCCTGGCCGTCGAGTCCCCGAGCGCCATAGGGTGGGCCCTGGCCCACCATGAGCCAAACCCTTGCCCCGGTGATAGTTGTCCAAAACCCCCAGCGCTACGTTTCGCGAGCGAGGGCAAGGCCACGCGCGGCGGCGGAACTGGCAGGGCGAAGCGGGGCGAGACAAGCGACACCGGGGCGAGCCTCCAGCGCCACGATGGGCCAGGGCCCACCCTATGTGCGTATGACGCCCCCGGTACCGCTGCTGTAACGCTGGTTTGCGGCTTGCCTCGTGTTCGTTCATCGCCAGAACCCATAGGGTGGGCCCTGGCCCACCATGAGCCAAACCCTTGCCCCGGTGATAGTTGTCCAAAACCCCCAGCGCTACGTTTCGCGAGCGAGGGCAAGGCCACGCGCGGCGGCGGAACTGGCAGGGCGAAGCGGGGCGAGACAAGCGACACCGGGGCGAGCCTCCAGCGCCACGATGGGCCAGGGCCCACCCTATGTGCGTATGACGCCCCCGGTACCGCTGCTGTAACGCTGGTTTGCGGCTTGCCTCGTGTTCGTTCATCGCCAGAACCCATAGGGTGGGCCCTGGCCCACCATGAGCCAAACCCTTGCCCCGGTGATAGTTGTCCAAAACCCCCAGCGCTACGTTTCGCGAGCGAGGGCAAGGCCACGCGCGGCGGCGGAACTGGCAGGGCGAAGCGGGGCGAGACAAGCGACACCGGGGCGAGCCTCCAGCGCCACGGTGGGCCAGGGCCCACCCTATGCAGGGATTCGCGTGCGCCGCATGCACGGCGCACGCGAATCCCCAATCCCCGCTCCTCAGCCCCGCAGCCGCCACCCCAGCCAGATCCGGTAGATCGCCGGGATCAGCAGCATCGACAGCAGCGGGGCGCTGAGCATGCCGCCGAGCATGGGGGCGGCGATGCGCTGCATGGTCGCGGCACCGGCGCCGTCGCTGAGCAGGATCGGGGTGAGGCCGACCAGCAGGGTCAGCACGGTCATGGCCTTGGGCCGCACGCGCTGCACCGCACCTTCCTCCAGCGCGGCATCGAGTTCGCGCAGGGTGTTCATGCGGCCGCTCGCGCGTGCGCGCTCCACGGCCTGCGCCAGATACAGCAGCATCACCACGCCGAACTCCGCGGCCACGCCGAACAGGGCGAGGAAGCCGACCACCACCGCCACCGACAGCGCGTAGTCGAGGCCCCACAGCAGCCACAGCCCGCCGACCACCGACAGCGGTGCGGTGAGCAGCACGATCAGCGCGTCGGGCCAGCGCCGGAACACCAGGTAGAGCAGCACCAGGATGATGCCGAGTGCGGCCGGAATCGCGAGGCTCAGGCGCTCGGTCGCGCGCAGCAGGCTCTCGTACTGGCCGGTCCACCCGAGGCTCACGCCCGCCGGCAGCTGTACGCGCTCGGCCAGGGCCGCATCGGCCGCGCGCATGGTGCCCACGAGATCGCGCGTGTCGGTGTCGACGAACACCCAGGCGGTCAGGCGCGCGTTCTCACTGCGGATCATCGCCGGTGCTTCGACCAGTTCGATGTCGGCCAGCCGGCCCAGCGGCACCTGCGCGCCGGACGGCGTCACCACGCCGAGTTCGGCGAGCGCCTCGGGCGTGTCGCGCACGTCCTGCGGCAGCCGCATCGCCACCGGAAAGCGCCGGCGGCCCTCGTAGGCGGTGGCGATGGGTGCGCCGCCGACGGCTTCGCCCAGCCAGGCCATGAAGGCCTCCATCTCGACGCCGTAGCGGGCGAGGTCTTCGCGCCGCGGGCGGATCTCCAGGCTGCGCGCTTGTGCACCGCGATCGGCGAAGGCCGAGCGGATGCCCGGCACGTCGGCCAGCGCGGCTTCGACCTCGGTGGCGAGTGCAGTCAGCTGCTGCAGATCATCGCCGGCAATGCGCACGCCCAGCGGCGTGCGCAGCCCGGTCGACTGCATGTCGATGCGCGTGCGGATCGGCTGCACCCAGGCGTTGGTGACGCCGGGGATGCGCAGGCGGGCGTCGAGCTCGGCGATCAGGTCCTCGATGCTGAAGCCCTCGCGCCACTCGGACTCGGGCTTGAGCCGGATCGTGGTCTCGATCATCGAGATTGGCGCCGGGTCGGTGGCGCTGTCGGCGCGGCCGATCTTGCCGAACACGGTCTCGACCTCGGGCGTCTGCCGGATCAGCCGGCTGGTCTGCTGCAGCAGCTCCTGGGCCTTGCCGGGCGATAGCTCGGGCAGGGTGGTGGGCATGTACATCAGGTCGCCTTCCTCCAGCTGCGGCATGAACTCGCTGCCGAGCTGGCGCAGCGGATACAGCGCGCTGGCGGCGATCACGAGGCTCAGCACCACGGTCAGCCAGGGCGCGCGCAGCACGCCGCGCAGCACTGGCCGGTACAGCGCGATCAGGCTGCGCGAGAGGATCTGCTCGTGCTCGCCGCGGATGCGTCCGCGCACGCACAGCGCCATCAACACAGGGCCCAGCGTCACTGCCAGCACGGCGGCGGCCAGCATGGCCCAGGTCTTGGTCCAGGCCAGCGGCGCGAACATCCGGCCTTCCTGGGCTTCGAGCAGGAACACCGGCAGGAAGCTCAGCGCGATGATCAAGAGCGACATGAACACCGCCGGGCCGACCTCGATGCAGGCCTCGGCCACGAGCGTCAGGCGCTCGGGCTCGTCCGGCTCGCTTCCGTGCTCGTCCTTGAAGTGCTCGATGCGCTTGTGGGCGTTCTCGACCAGCACGATCGCCGCATCGACCATGGCGCCGATGGCGATGGCGATGCCGCCCAGCGACATGATGTTGGCGTTGATGCCCTGCAGCCGCATGATCGCCAGCGCTGCGAGAACACCCAGCGGCAGCAGCAGGGCCGGCACCAGGGCCGAGCGGAAGTGGCCGAGAAAGAGCAGGCAGACCAGGCCGACCACGAGGATCTCCTCGACCAGCTTGGTCGAGAGGTGATCCACCGCGCGCTCGATCAGGGCCGAGCGGTCGTAGGTGGTGACGATCTCCATGCCCTTGGGCAGGCTCGACTTCAGCGCTTCAAGCCGCGCCTCGACCGCCTGGATCACCTCGCGCGCATTGCCGCCGTCGCGCATCACCACGATGCCGCCGACCACCTCGCCCTCGCCGTCGAGCTCGGCCATGCCCTGGCGCGGGCCGGCGCCGAAACGGATCTCGGCGACATCGCCGAGCAGCACCGGCACACCGTTCATCAGCGGGCCCAGCGGCACCTGCGCCAGGTCTTCGAGCTTCCGCAGGAAGCCCACGCCGCGCAGGCTGATCTCGCCTTCGCCGACCTCGATCAGCGAGCCGCCGCGCTCCGCCCCCGCCGCCCGGATGCGCGCCGCGACGTCGTTGATCTGCAGGCCGTACTGGCGCAGGCGCAGCGGATCGATGATGGCCTGGTACTGGCGCTCCATGCCGCCCACCGTGGCGACCTCGGAGACGCCGGGCAGGGCCTGCAGTTCGAGCTTCAGGAACCAGTCCTGCAGCGCGCGCAGCTCGGACAGGTCATGGCGCCCGCTGCGGTCGACCAGGGCGTACTGGTAGACCCAGCCGACGCCGCTGGCATCGGGTCCGAGCGCGGGTTCGACGCTGTCGGGCAGCTCGGCGCGGGCCTGGCTCAGGTACTCCAGCACCCGCGAGCGCGCCCAGTAGGGATCCGTTCCGTCCTCGAACAGCACGTAGACGAAGGAGTCGCCGGTCATCGAGAAGCCGCGCACGTGGCGTGCACCGGGCACGGCGAGCAGGCGCGAGGCCAGCGGATAGGTGATCTGGTCCTCGACCAGCTGCGGCGACTGCCCCGGCCACTCCGTGCGCACGGTCACCTGCACGTCGGACAGGTCGGGAATCGCATCGACCGGCAGGGTGCGCATGGCCTGCAGCGCGGCCAGGGTCAGCAGCAGGGAGAGCAGCAGCACCAGGCCGCGATTGGCCAGCGAGGCGCGGATGAGCGCGGCGATCATGGCTGCACTCCGCGTCGGCGCGGCCGGGCACACGCGGACCCGCAGAGCGGCACAGCGCTTCCGAGGACGCATTGCGCTGAGCGCCACGTCCCATCGGTGCCGCCAAGCCGGACAGCGACACGCAGACCAGGCAGGACTCTGGCGCTCCCACCGCTCGTCGCCCCCGCGCAGGCGGGGGCCCAGCCGACTCGCGCCATCGACTGGGTGCCCGCCTTCGCGGGCACGACGGCTTTGCGTTTCGAGACTGAAGGCTGCACGGCAACGACGCCTACCGGAAAGCGCGCCGAGGCCCCGACTGCGAAGCCACGCGAGCCCGGAGCTTGCCCAGGAGGCAGAACGCCCTCGCTCCCTCCGCTCGTCGCCCCCGCGAAGGCGGGGGCCCAGCCGAGTCGCGCCGTCGTCAGGGTGCCCGCCTTCGCGGGCACGACGGCTTTGCGTTTCGAGACTGAAGGCTGCACGGCAACGACGCCTACCGGAAAGCGCGCCGAGGCCCCGACTGCGAAGCCACGCGAGCCCGGAGCTTGCCCAGGAGGCAGAACGCCCTCGCTCCCTCCGCTCGTCGCCCCCGCGAAGGCGGGGGCCCAGCCGAGTCGCGCCGTCGTCTGGGTGCCCGCCTTCCCGGGCACGACGGCTCCGCCTTTCGGCACCGGCTTGTGCATGGCGAGGACAGCGATCGAAAAGTGTGGGAGAGCGCCCACCGCGGCGACAATCAACGCCGCGCGATTCTCAATGCGCATGACTCGTCTCCAGTCGCTGCAGGCCGGCGCGCAGCGCGGCTTCGGAGTCGAGCAGGAACTGCGCCGACACCACCACGCGCTCGCCTTCCTTCAGCCCGTGCAGGATCTGGGTGCGGCCGTCGACGCGCAGGCCCGAATGCACCTGGGCCACGCGGAAGCGGCCGTCACCGGCATCGATCACCACGCGCTCGCCGTCGGCGGTGCGGATCACCGCTTCGCTGGGCACGCTCAGCACCGGCTCGCCTTCTTCGCCGCGCAGCCGCGCCTCCATGTACTGGCCGACGCGCAGCAGGCCGCGGCGGTTGGGCACCGGCACGCGCAGCTGCACGGTGCGGGTCATCGCGTCCTGGCTCGGATAGACGTAGCTGACCTCGCCGCGCCACATCCGGTCCGGCTGGTTGGGCAGGTTGAGCGCGGCATAGATCGTGCCGCTGCCCAGACGCTCCAGCTCCTCGGGGAACACCGCCACGCTGACCCAGACCTCGCTGAGATCGGTGATTTCCAGCGCGATCGTCGAGGGCTCGACGTACATGCCGTGGCGCACGTCGAGCTGGGTCACCACGCCGTCGGCGGGCGCGCGCACCGGCACCCGCTGCAGCGAGCGGCCGCGTTCGCTGAGCGCATCGATGAAACCCTCGTCGACGCCCAGCCGACGCAGGCGCTCGGCCGCCGCGCGCTGGGCGCGCGAGCCGACGCCGCCCGAACGCAGGGCGATCAGGTAGTCCTCCTGGGCGGCAACGAGATCCGGCGCGTAGATCTCCATCAGCACCTGGCCGGCGCGCACGCGCTCACCCAGGGCATGCACGCGCAGGTCCTCGACCCAGCCGGAGACGCGCGTGTGCACATGACGGATACGGTGCTGGTCGGCCACCACCTCGGCCGGCGCGCGCACCCGCGGCGACAGCACCCGGCGATCGACTTCGGCGGTGCGGATGCCCAGCGCCTGGCGCAGGCCGGCATCGACCTCGATGACAGGGGCCGCCTGCGCGGCGCTGCGGCTGCGCGCGACCAGGTCCATGCCGCAGATCGGGCAGCTGCCCGGGGTCTCGCTGGTGATCTGCGGGTGCATCGGGCAGACGTAGAGCGAGGGGGCGGCGGTTGCGGTGCCGGGCAGGGCCTCAGCGCTTGCGGCCGCAGGCAGGCCCGCGTTCGCGGCCGCCGCGGGCGTCGAGTCAGCGTGCGAGGAGTGATCGTGTCCGTCGTGGCCGGCATGGGTCTCCGCATCCGTGTGCTGCGCGGAGGATGCGTGGTCGGCGTGGTCCGCGTGATCGGGGCCTGCGGCCGAGGCCGCGTGCTCCGAGTGATCGGCGTGCGCGTGCTCGGACACCGGCGGCGCGTCCTGCGCGCTGATCGGCAGGGCGGGCAGGGCGAGGGCGGACAGCGACAAGGGCAGGGTGAGCAGCAGGGCGCAGCGGCGCTGCGACCGGTGGGAAACGGCAGACATGGGAGATCTCCAGCAACAGGGGCCGGGCGCGGCCCGGCGGCTCAGGCGTGATGCGCTGGGCTGTTGGAGATCGGAGGTCGAAGATTCGGCGCGCTGAACGGCGCGGCTCTCATGGGCGCTTCGAAGCCCGGCACGTGAGCCGGCGGCAGCAGGGGCCGCTGGCTCGGCAGCTCGACCGGCGGCACCTGCACGCGGCACTGCTTGCAGTGATCGCAGCCGGTCTTGGCCTTGTCGAGGCTTTCGAGGCCCGCGGCGTCGACTTCGGCCAGGGCCGCGCGCGCGGCCTTGGCATGCGGACAGTCCGGCATCGACGCCTGTGCCGATGCGCCGGACTCCGCCTGCGCCGCGAGCGCCATCGGGCAGCCGCCCGCGGCCGCGCCGGTGGCGAGGCAGAGCATCAGCAGCAGGATGAGCAGGCGGCGCAGCATGACGCCGATCTTAGCGCCGAAGTTGTGAACGTGCCTGCGCGCGTGGGGGCGCTCCTCCGCCGCCTTGCGCGCGACGTGCGTCAGGCCGCATTCGCGAGGCGCGATTCCCGCGCCACGCGACTGACCTCGGAGCGTGTGACAGATTCAAACGCCGCAGCGAGGGCGTCGCTGGGCGTTCGTGGCAGGGCGCGGTACGCGAATCCAAGGGCCTTTGGTGAGCCAGTGGCCGCGGAATTCGCGAAGCGCGCGGCCGCCATGGGCGGCCAGATGCGGCCGCAGCAGGCGGCTGGCTTTCTTCACATGCGCCCGCTCAAGGCTCGAAGCCGTTGGCGAACACCTCCAGGCCCAGCTCGCAGAAGCCCGCGCTCGGCGCCGCGCCGCGCGGCCGACCAAACGCATCCAGCGCCGCGCGCCGTGGGCTGGCGGCTGCCGCAAAGGCGCCGTCGGGCCGCGGGCAGTACTCGCCCAGCACGCCGTAGGCAGGTGTGGCCGCCACGAGCGGATTGGCCACGGCCGGCCCGGCGATGAGGTTGCCCGCCTGCTCGGCGAAGCCCTCGCTGAGCAGGGCGCCGACGTGGCTGCCGCTCACCGTCCGCAGCGCATTGTTGTAGGCGCGAACCTCCGCGGCTCCCTCGTAGTTGGCAAATGCCGCCTGCCACGGCCCGCCCTGCAGCTGGAACACGGTATTGTGAATGAAGCGCATGCGCGAGCTCGCGCCGTAGTTGCCGCCACTCTTGACGAACACGGCGAAGGCGTCGCCGTTGGCGGGCGTGCCGCGCAGATCGAACAGGTTGTTGCGGGCGACGAAGTTGCGGCCGCTCCAGTCGAAGGCGGCATTGTTGTTGGCGCGGTAGCGCACGAAGTTGGCTTCGAACACATAGTCGCGGAACTGCGCCGCGGCGCTGACACCGGGCTCGTCCGAGGCCGGTCCGCCGTTGCCGCCGAAGGCCCCGCTGCTCGCATTGATGCCGCCGATGAAAGAGCGCGTGACCACGATCTTCTCGGGCCGCCGGCCGTCGGGGTCGCTGGTGACCATGCTGTGCAGGCGCAGCGGCCCCGTGCAGCTGTCGACGAACTCCACCTGCGAGATCACCGCCCGCTGCAGGGTCGAGCTGCGCATGACCGAATTGGTGCTGGCGCAGACCTCGCTCGAGCGGTCGATGCGCACACCCAGCCAGGACAGGCCGCGGCCGAAGGGGAAGTTGATGACGAAGCCGCCGCGGGTGAAGCCGTCCTCGCGGGCCTCGTAGAGGGTGACGTGCTGGATGCGCTCGCGCGGGGGGTCGCCCAGCAGCGGACCGCCCTGCAGGGCCGCATAGCCGCTGGCTTCGACGCGACCGACCAGGATGTGCTGCACGGGCTGCAGGTCGGTGCTGACCGGATGGGTCAGAAAGCTGCTGAAGTCATTCTGCGCCGCCACCGGTTTTTCGCAGCGCAGCCCGAACACGCTGAAGTCGCGGGTCGCCTGCTGGGTCGAGCCGAACTCGATGCAGGCGGCACCCGCGCCCTGCAGCAGGCGCGGCAGGACGCCACTGCCGAAGGCGCCAATCTGGCCCGGTCCCTGGCCCTGCAGGCGTAACGCGCCGCCCAGGTTGAAGGCGTCGCCACGCCGCAGCAGCAGGCGTCGACCGGCACCGCCGAAGCTCGTGTAGGCCGCCAGCGCATCGCTGCCGACCTCACGCCGCGCGCCCTGCGGACAACCGGCCCAGTTCAGGTTGTCGAGGGCCAGGCAGGTCGTCGCCGTACCGGCGAACACCGCGTCCGGATCCGCCACGCGGATCTGCTGCTGGGCGCTGGCCTGTGCGCCCGCGGCGTCGAACACCCGGACGCGCGCCGTGTAGGTGCCCGGCCGCTCGAACACATGCGTGGCCAGCGGGCCGATGGCTTCGTTGCGGCTGCCGCGCAATGCGCCGGTCGACCACTGGCCCGCCTCGGCATCGCCGAAGTGCCACAGATACTCGAGGTCGGTGAAGCTGTCGACAGCGAGGCTGTCGTGGCTGCTGGCGCTGGCATCGAACTGCACCGCACAGGGCGCAGTGCAGTCGATGCGCGAGGCCTGCAGGCGAGCCTCGATCTGCGCCTGGACGACGCCGGCCCACAGGCCGCACAGGAGGAACAGGACAGGTCGGGCGGACAGCAGGCACACAAGCGCATCTCCGTGAACAATTGCCGCCAAGCCTGCCGTGCAGAAGCCGAGGGCGCGCCCGCGCCGGGAGCGATCGGCAGGATTCCGCCGACAGGCGTCGCGCGGCTGCGCTCGGCATGGGGCCTTGGCGCCCACGCATGTCCTGCTTCGAGCGCAGACGCCACGACGTGGTCTGCGACGCGCGCGTTCAGTCCTCGAACCCGTCGGCGAACAGCTCGGTCGCCTGCAGCTCGAAAGCGCCGACGTCGCAGGTGGCGCTGCCGTCGCCGTTGCCATCCTGCGGACGCGCGACACCGCGCGCGTCCGTGGGCAGGCAGCGCGCGGCGTTGGCCCCATCGACCGCCGGGCTGGTCGTTTCGAAGGCCAGCACCGGCATCGTGGCTGCCTCGTCCACGCCGATGATCTGGAAGTCGCTCACGGCGACTGCGCCCGGCAAGCCAACGCTGCAGCTGCTGTCGCCTGTGCCCAGCAGGGTGCCCAGCGTGCTGGCGGCAGCGCTGCTGAGCGCGCAGGCGTTGCCGGAGCCGGCGCGCTTGGGCGCCATCGCGCTGTTGCTCCACTCGACCAACTGGGTGGACGACGTCGTGAGGTGCGCGCCCAGGTCCGCCTGGTTGCTGAAGAAGCTGAGATGGCGGCCGACCAGGCGTGCGCCCTGCGTGGTCAGCGCGCCGCCGCCGCCGCTGACGCGGTTGCCGACGAAGCTCAGGTTCTCCAGGGTGATTTGCGCCGAGCCCTCGCCATTGTTGCCGCGTGCGAACACGGCACCGGCGTCAGCCGATCGATTGCCGCCGAAATAGCTGCGCACGATGCTGAGCGTGCAGTTCGGGCAGTCGAGTGCCAGCGCACCGCCGAAGCCCGAGCCACCGGCTTCGGGCACAGCGAAGTTGCCGATGAACACGCTGTCGCGGATCTCCACCGTCGACGCCGTCGCGCCCAGCCAGCTGATCGCACCGCCGCTGGTGAAGCCGCCGTTGGTGGCGTTGTCGATGAAGCGCGAGGACTGCACCAGCAGCGGCCCGCTGACTGCCATCGCTCCACCCGTTCCGGCGCCGGTGCCGATATGGGCGGCGGCATTGGCCTCGAACACGGTCTCGAACACGCCGACGCTGGCAACGGCCGACCAGCGCACCGCGCCGCCGGACGCGTTGGTTGCGCCGCTGCCGGTGGCGAGACAGCCGACGAAGCGCATGCGGTCCAGCACCAGGCTGTCGACGCTGCCGGCGCCATCCGAGGCAAGACAGCCGCCGCCGCCGGCGGCGCGCCCCTGCTGCAGGGTGAAGCGGCGCAGGGTCAGCGCGTCGGAGGATGCCAGCAGGCGCAGGTCCTGCGTCGTATCGAAGGGTCGCAGCACCGGCGCGCGACCGTTGCCGTCGATCTCGGCGATCACGTTGATCCGCGGCAGCGCCGTGAACAGCTCGATTTCGCCGTTCAGCGGATAGGCCGCGGTGAACTCGATGCGGTGCGGGCCGGTGGCGTCACCGGCCGCGTTGGCGGCGAGGATCGCGGCGCGCAGCGAGCCCGCGCCGTCGTCATCGAGGCTGGTGACACTGAAGGTGGCCGCGGCGGCGGGCAGGCTGGCGAAGGCCAGCAGCAGGGCGGGCAGGGTGCGAGGCATGGGGTGGATCCGCTGGGAAGACAGCGGCGATACGGCGCCGGCAGCGGCGTCCCGACACCCCCGAATCTCCAGCAACCCGCATAGGGTGGGCCCTGGCCCACCAAGAGCCCAAGGCTCGCCCCGGTCCTGGCTTTCCAACGCGCGCAGCGCGACAGTGCTCGCCCCGGCGCAAGGGCCCACGCGATGACCGCGACCAATGCGGCGGAACCGGCAGAGCGAAACCGGGCCTGACACGCGTCATCGGGACGCCTGTCCGCGCATGGACAGGCGACATCGGGGCGATCCTCAGCGCCACGGTGGGCCAGGGCCCACCCTATGCGGCGGCGCACGGCCGTCTACACTCCCGCCCATGCTCTGGGAAACCCTCACCGCCGCCCGTGACCTCGGCCGACTGCATGAAGTGGCGGGCGTGCTGGTGCGGCATGGCTTTGGTGATGTCGCGCGCAGGCTCGGCATGTTGGGCGCGCTGGAGCGCGTCGGCCGCGTGCTGCCGACGCAGAATCTGGAGGCGCTGGTCGCCTTGAAGCCCGAGCAGCGCATCCGCTGCGTGCTGGAGGAGCTTGGGCCCTGCTTCGTCAAGCTGGGCCAGGTGCTGGCGACGCGTGTGGACCTGTTCGGGCCGGAGTGGATCGCCGAGTTCGGCAAGCTGCAGAACCAGGTGCCGGCGCTGGCCTTCGAGCAGCTGCGGGCCCAGCTTGAACAGGATCTCGGCGGCAGTGTCGAGACGGTGTTCGCCGAGTTCGACACCGCGCCGCTGGCGGCCGCTTCGATCGCCCAGGTGCATCGCGCGCGCCTGCCCGACGGCCGTGCGGTGGTGGTGAAGATCCGCCGCCCCGACATCGAGGCCACGGTCGCCGCCGACACCCGCCTGCTGGAGCGCGTCGCCCGCGCGGTCGAGTCCGAATGGCCGGAGTGGCGGCGCTACCAGCCGCTGGCCCTGGTGCGGCAGCTGAAGTCCTCGCTGCGCCGCGAGCTCGACTTCGCCGCCGAAGGCCGGCACGCCGAGCGCATCGCCGCGAGCTTCGCCGAGGAGCCGCGGATCGTGGTGCCGCGCGTGCACTGGCCGCTGACCGGCACGCGGGTCAACGTGCAGGACTACATCGAGGGCGTGCCGCTGTGCGAGGGCGCGGCGCTGGAGGCTGCCGGCGCCGACCGCGCCGCCATCGCCAGGCTCGGCGCGCAGGCGGTGCTGAAGATGATGTTCGAGGACGGCTTCTTCCACGCCGATCCGCATGCCGGCAATGTGTTTTGGCTGCCCGGCGATCGCCTTGGCCTGATCGACTTCGGCATGGTCGGGCGCCTGTCGGAAGGCCGCCGCAGCCAGCTGATCGAGCTGATGCAGGGCCTGGTCGCGCGCGACACCGAGGCCGTGGTCGAGGTGCTGCTGGCCTGGGCCGAAGAGGGCGAACTCGACGAGGACGCGCTGGCCGAAGACATCGATGCGCTGATCGACAGCTACCACGGCGTGCCGCTGGGCCAGCTGCAGTTCGGCCGCCTGCTCAGCGAGGTGATGGCCCTGCTGCGCGATCATCACCTGGTGCTGCCGGCCGATCTCGCGCTCGTCATCAAGGTCTTCGTGACGCTCGAAGGCATGGGCCGCATGCTCGACCCGGGCTTCGACATGGCGGCCGAGGCCGCGCCCTTCCTGCGGCGCTCGGTGCTGCGTCGCTACCACCCGCGAGCCATGGCCAAGCGCGGCTGGCGTGCGGCCGGCGATGCCCTGGCCCTGCTGCAGGCGATGCCGCGCGAGCTGCGCCAGCTGCTGCAGACCGCGCGCCGCGGGCGCTTCAACGTGCATATCGATGTCGACCGCCTGAAGCGCTTCGGCGAGCAGGTCGAGCACTCGGCCAACCGGCTCAGCATCGGCGTGGTCACCGCCGCGCTGATCATCGGCTCCTCCATCGTGATGACGGTCTCCGGCGGGCCAACCCTGTTCGGCCTGCCGCTGTTCGGCCTGCTCGGCTTCCTCGGCGCGGGTGCCTGCGGCGCCTGGCTGATCTGGTCGATCTGGCGCAGCGGCGGCGGGCGCTGAGTCGGGGTCTGGGGCAACGCTGAAGAATTCCGCGTTGTCGCGCGCCTCGGCGGCCCAGCCGGCGGCAGCGAATCGCCACCCCGCTCTTCGCTCCGCAGCGAGGGCGCGATGGGACGGGCGGAACCTGAGCGGGCCGCGCTGGGCGCTGTCGCCAGCACGCGGCATACTCCGGCGCCGGAGGACGCATGAGCATTCCATCCAGCGAACACGAGGACGCGCCGACTGTAGCCGTTGCCGCGGCTGCAACGACCGCCGGCTCGGCGGCCCAACCCGGTCTGCGCATTGGTGCCTACCAGCTGAAGCGTTCGCTGGGCGCTGGCGGCATGGGTGAAGTCTGGCTGGCCGAGCAGCTTGAACCGGTGCGCCGGCCGGTGGCGCTCAAGCTGATGCAGCGGCAGCTGCTGAACCCGCTGTCCGAAGCCTACTTCGAGGTCGAGCGGCAGGCGCTGGCGCGGATGGACCACCCGGCCATCGCCAAGGTCTTCGACGCCGGCCGCACGCCGGAAGGCCACCCCTGGCTGGTGATGGAGTGGATCGATGGCGAGCCGCTGCTGGACTGGTGCCGGCAGCGCTGGCCCGAGCTGCCGGCGCGCCTGCGCCTGATGGCTGCGCTGGCCCGCGGCGTGCAGCACGCGCACGCGCGCGGCGTGCTGCATCGCGATCTGAAGCCCGGCAACGTGCTGGTGGTGCAGGTCGACGGCCAGCCGCAGCCCAAGCTCATCGATTTCGGCATCGCGCTGGGGCTGGATGCAGGCCCGACCAGCCCCGGCGATGCGCACAGCTACGAAGCCGCCGGCAGCGGCGCCTTCATGAGCCCGGAGCAGCGCGCCGGCACGGCCGAGGCCATCGATCCGCGCGCCGATGTCTATGCGCTTGGCATGATCCTGCTCTGCCTGCTGCTGCCCGATGCGCGCCTGGGCGTGCTGGGTGAGGACAGCCTCGATGCGCAGCGCCTGCGTGCGCGGTTCGACGCCGCGCTGGCCACCGGACGCGGGCGCAGCGAACCGCTGCTGGCGGCCGTGCCGCGCGCACTGCTGCAGGTGCTGCGCTGCGCGCTGGCGCCACGCCAGGCCGAACGCTACGCCTCGGCCGAAGCGCTGGCGATCGAACTCGAGCGCTATCTGCAGCGGCGACCGCTGGCGGTGGTGGGCGAGGGCCGGCTGTACCGTTCCGGCCTGTTCCTGCGCCGCAATGCGCTGGCGGCCTCGGCAGTCGCCGGGATCGTACTGGCGCTGGCGGCGGGGCTCAGCTTCGCCCTCTATGGCCTGCGCCAGGCGCGCAGCGAGGCCGAACACGCACGCCTGATGAGCGGCTTCATGGCGGATGTGTTGACCGGCGTCGATCCGCAGTACGCGGACGGTCTGGACCGCAGCCTGCTGAACCGCATTCTCGACGATGCCGCCGGGCGCGCCCAGGACCAGCTCGCCACGCGCCCGGACGCGCTGGCCGAGGTGCTGGGCGTGGTCGGCAGCACCTATGCCAACGTCGGCGACCACGCGCGCGGCATCGAGTTGCTGCGTCAGGCACAGGAATTGGCCGAAGCGCGGCTGCCGGCCGGGCATCCCGCGCGCCTGCACGTGGCGCGCCGCCTCGGCGATGCGCTGGCCATCACCGGCGAAGCGAAGGCGGCCGAGGCCCTGCTGCGGCCCGCGCTGGCGGCGATGCGCGGGTTCGACCCGCGCTACCCGCTGGCCGCGCCCGATCTGCGCCTGAGCCTGGCCTGGGCGCTGCGCGACCAGGGGCGTTTCGAGGAGGCCTTGACCGAGGTGCGCGCCGCCCGCGCCGCGCTGGCCGCACTGCCGACGCCGGAAGGCGATCCGGATCCACTCACCGCCGGCTATGTCGAGCAGGTGGTGCTGAGCGACATGGGCCGTGCCGCCGAGGCCGAAGCCGCGCTGCGGCCGCTGCTGCAGGCGCATGTCGCCGCCTATGGCGAACACCATGCGCGGACCCTGCGGATCAGCAACAGCCTCGGCGTGCTGCTCCTGCAGCAGCGGCGATTCGCCGAGGCCGAGCCGGTGCTGCGGCAGACCTTGAGCGCCAGCGAGGAGCTGTACGGCGCCCATCACACGGCGACCCTCAACCCCCTGAGCAACCTTGCCGGCGCGCTACGCCAGCAGGGCAAGGTCGAGGAGTCCGGGCCCTACTACCGGCGCGCCTACGAGGGCTTCGTGGCGGCTTTCGGCGAGACCCACCCACGCGCGATCCAGACCCTGGCCAACCTCGGCAACTACCACCTGAGCGCGGGCGATGCGCAGGCCTCGCTGCAGAACCATCTGCGTGCCCGCGAGCTGTCGGACGGCGTGTTTCCGGCCGAGCATCCGGTGATCGAGGAAACCCATTTCGGCGCCGGCAAGGCGCATGCGGCGCTGGGCCAGTGGGCGGAAGCGCAGGTCGAACTGGAGCGCGCCCTGCAGCTTCGCAGCGCGCGCCTGCCACCCGAACACCCGGGCATCGCCGACGTGCAGGCGGAGCTGGACAAGGTGCGGGCCGCGCTGGCGGCCGGCGATCGGGGCTGAGGTGTTCGACCCTGCGGCGAGTGCGCCTGCCTGTGATCGCGATGACCGCGGCGGGCGTGGGGCTCATGGTGGGCCAGGGCCCACCCTAGGCGAGCCATGAGTCGGGCGGGCCGAGGCCCAACGAAGCGCGTCTGCCATAGGGTGGGCCCTGGCCCACCGCGGGCCTGACGTTGACTTCGGTGTGAGATCCAACGCCTACGGCAGGGTCGCGCTGCGGGTGATCCAAGCCGCAGCGTTGCGCGGCCTCTGGAAACGTCGAAGCTGGCGTCGTACAAGCCTTGCTCAATACACCGGCGGCTCGCCCGGCGGTCGGCGCTTGTAGCGCTTGTGCACCCACAGGTACTGCGCCGGCGCCTCGCGCACCATGGCCTCGACCGCGGTGTTGACCCGCGCGGTGTCGGCGGCGGCGTCGGTGCTGGGGAAATCGGCCAAGGGCTGGCCGATGCGGAGCACGTAGCGGGCGCCCTCGCGACGATGGAAGAAAGGCACCACGGCCGCACCGGACAGTCGCGCCAGCTGGTGGGTGGCGGTGATGCTGGCGGCGGGAATGCCGAAGAAAGGCACGAAGACGGTGTCCTTGCCGAGCATGTCCTGGTCCGGCGCGTACCAGAGGATGCCGCCGCCCTTCAGATGACGGATCGCCGCGCGCAGCTCCTCGCGCTTGAACATGGCGCTGGCATAGCGCAGGCGTCCGGCCAGCACCGCGGCTTCCATCACCGGCTCGTCGTGGGCGCGGTACATGCCGGCCACCGGCACGTGCGCGGTCAGCAGACGCCCGCAGGCCTCCAGGGTGGTGAAGTGGCCGGACACCAGCAGTACGCCGCGGCCGTCGCGGGCCAGCGCCTGCAGGTGCTCGATGCCCTCGATCTCAAGACCCCGCCGCCAGGGCTTCTCGCTGCCGAACCAGGCGCGGGCGAATTCGAAGGCGCCGGTGCCGAGCGCGGCGAAGTGCTCGCGCAGCAGGCGCGCGCGATCGGCGGGCGCGAGTGCAGGAAACACCAGCTCCAGATTGCGCGCCGCGACGCGTCGACGGCCCGGCGCCACCCACAGCAGCAGTCGGCCCAGCACCGGACCGAGGCGCAGCTGCCAGGACCAGGGAATGCGCGCCGCCAGCTTGAGCGCGGCAACGCCGAGCTGGGCCGGCCAGTGGCGCGGCGCCCACAGGGAAGAAGACTTGGAACTCATGGCGCCAGTGTAGCGGCCGCGCTGTTCCGTCCGGAGGCCTGCAGGCTGCGCCAGGCGCCGACCAGCGCTCGCGTGTGCGCATGCTGCGGCGTCGACAGCAGGCTCCCGGTCGGGCCGGCCTCGACGACGCGGCCCTCGAACATCACCGCACAGCGCTGGGCCAGCGCCGCCGCCGCGCCGGGATCATGAGTGATGAACAGCAGCCCCAAGCAACGCGTCCGCTGCAGCTGGCGCAGCAGGTCCAGCACCTGGCGGCGGCTGATGGCATCCAGCGCGCTGACGGCTTCGTCGCAGACCAGCAGCGCGGGTGTGAGCATCAGCGCGCGGGCGATGGCGATGCGCTGGCGCTGGCCGCCGGAGAAGGCGTGTGGATACCGCTCCAGCGCATCGGATTCCAAGCCGACTTCGTTCAGGGCCTGCACCAGTCGGTCGCGCGTGCAGGGCTGGCCGTGCAGGGCCAGCGGCTCGGCCAGCAGGGCGGCGATGCGCTGGCGCGGGTCGAGCGAGCTGTAGGGATCCTGGAACACGATCTGCGCGCGCGGACGCACCTGCCGCAGTGCGGCGCCCTGCAGCGTGTGCAGCGGCGCCTGCTGCAGCCAGGCTTCGCCCTCGGTGCGCGCGTCGGTGAGCTGCAGCAGGCCGCGCACCAGCGAACTCTTGCCGCTGCCGGAGGCGCCGAGCACCGCCAGGCACTCGCCGCGGGCGAGCTGCAGATCCACGCCCTGCACGGCGGTGCGTGCGGTGCCGCGATAGCGCAGGCCAAAACCGCGCAGGCGCAGCAGTGGCGCGGTCGTTTCGGTCGCTGAAGACGGAAGCGATGCAGCGGGCGCAGCCGCCGGAGTGCGCGCTTCATTGCCTGGGTGGGCCGCAGCGCGGGTGTCCTGGTCGGTGATGTGGCGATCCGGCGCTTCGCTGGACTCGCGCGCCGCCAGCAGTCGCTGCGTATAGCCCGCCTGCGGCCTTGCGAGGACACCGGCCGTCGGCCCCTGCTCGACCACACGCCCGCGCTCCAGCACGCAGAGCCGGTCGGCCAGACGCGCGACCACGTCGAGGTCGTGGCCGATGAACAGCAGGGCGAGGCCGCGCTCGCGGCGCAGGCGCTCGAGCAGCTCCAGCACCTCGTGCTGACTCAACAGATCGAGCGCGCTGGTGGCCTCGTCGCAGATCAGCAGCTGCGGCTGCCCGCACAGGGCCAGCGCGATCATCACCCGCTGGCGCTGGCCGCCGCTGAGCTGGCTGGGACGGGCGCGCAGGAAGCGTTCGACCGACGGCGTCGCTGCGCGCGCTGGATCGGCAGGCCCTCGCGGTGGGTGCTCGCCGGGGCCGTATTCGCGCGGACCGCGCGCGTCGGGGTCCGATGTCGCGGCTCCGCCGAAGTATCCGGGCCCCGCTTCGCCCGTCCCGGTCGGGCCGGGACTTGCTCCCCACGGCGTGACCGCGTCCGGTTCGGTTTCGCCCAGCCCGACCTCGACCAGCGCCGCGCGTGCGGCCGACTCCAGCGCCGCGCCGCGCAGGCCGCGCAGCTGGCGCAGGCTCTCGCGCAGCTGGCTGCCGACGCTGCGCAGCGGATGCAGGCTGGCCAGCGGGTCCTGGAAGACCAGGCCGATCGCGCGCCCGCGCAGCTCCGCCGGCAGCGGTTCGGCCAGATCGACGCAGCGATCACCAAGCTGCAGCCGCCCCTGCGCACGCAGCCCGCGCGGCAGCAGCCCCGTCAGCGCCAGCGCCGACAGGCTCTTGCCCGAGCCCGAGCCGCCGATCAGGCCAAGGCACCCGCCGCGCACCAGCGCGAACGACAGCGGACCGATCACCCGGCCGTCGGGGAGCGTGATCGAAAGGTCCTTGACGGCGACTGCGGCTTCTCGAGTAACGCTGGATCCGGAACTCGGCAGTTCGGTGAAAGCGGCTTGCGATTGAGGCAAGGGCAACTGGGCCCCCGCCTGCGCGGGGGCGACGGCGGCTGAGGTCGGCGAGGCTTCCACCTCGTGGAGGCGCTCCAGTGGCGCGTGGCCAGGGAGCCGCTGCGAAACCTTCGATTCGTCATCCCCGCGAAGGCGGGGATCCAGCGGGCTGGCGATCGAGGCGACTTCCTTCGACTGGGACAAGCGCATCCGGGCCCCCGCCTGCGCGGGGGCGACGGCGATCGGGATCCACGGGGCTTTTGATTCCTGCGTGCAAGGCCGCGCCGCGCCAAGGTGCAGTTGCGTCCGCGCAGCTCGTGCCTGATCTCTTGGAGCCCGTCCTTCGTGATCTTCCGGAGCCCGTTCTTCGTGATCTTCCGGAGCCCGTTCTTCGTGATCTTCCGGAACCTGTGATTCGTCATCCCCGCGAAGGCGGGGATCCAGTGGGCTTGCGTCCGGGTTGAGGTCCTCCGCCTTGGCTGCAGGACCGGTGTGACTGGTCTCGCTCGACGCGTCGCGCAGCTTCGGATCCAGCGCATCGCGCAGCGCCTCACCCAGGCGCTGGAAGGTGAGCAGAAGCGCGCACAGCAGCAGGGCCGGGCCGATCAGCACCCAGGGCGCGGTGTCGAGCTCCTGCGCGCCTTCACCCAGCAGCGCCCCGAGCCCGGCCCAGGGCTCACTCAGGCCGAGCCCCAGAAAGCCGAGAAAGCTCTCGACCAGCACCACGTTGGCGGCGATCAGGCCGGCATAGACGAGCGCCAGCGGCAGCAGGTTGGGCACCACATGCCGGCGCAGCAGATCCAGTCGCCCGGCGCCGGCGGCGCGCGCGGCCAGCACGAAGCCGCTGTCGCGCAGGCGCGCGGCTTCCGCGCGCAACACCCGCGCGAGATCGATCCAGGCCTGGCCTGCGATGGCGGCGAGCAGCAGCCACAGCGAGCGCTCGAACAGGGCCAGCAGCAGGATCACCAGCAGCAGGAAGGGCAGGGCGGAGAGCACGTCCAGCGCGCGCATCATCAGCCGTTCGCTGCGGCCGCCGCTGAGCCCGGCCCACGCGCCGTAGGCCAGCCCGATCAGCAGGGCGACCAGCGTCGCGCACACCCCGATCAGCAGGGACATGCGCAGGCCCATCAGGCTGCGCGCCAGCACGTCGCGGCCGATCGCATCGGTGCCCAGCCAGTGCTGCCAGGACGGCGGCTCGGACAGCGCCTCCCAGTCGGGCTTCCAAGCCGCCTCGCTGCCGGTGAGCAGCGGGCCAACGAAGCCGAGCACGGCGAGCACGCCCAGCAGCCACAGCAGGCGCCGCACGGGCGGCGAGGCCAGGGCAGAGCGTTGGGCGGGCAGGGGCAGGGCTTCGACAGTCATCGCCGCGCAGGATACGGCCAGGCGATCGCGATCAACGAGCGCTGACAGGCTGAGCCTTACACTGCGCGCCTTCCCCGAATCCACCGGAGACCGCCATGGCCTACCCGCACACCCGTCCCCGCCGCATGCGCCGCGACGACTTCTCGCGCCGGCTGATGCGCGAGCATCGCCTGAGCGCGGACGACCTGATCCTGCCGGTGTTCGTGCGCGAGGGCGAGAGCGTGCGCGAGTCGATCGGCTCGATGCCGGGCGTGGAGCGGCTGTCGATCGATCTGCTGCTGAAGCTCGCCGATGAAGCGGTCGAACTCGGCATTCCGGCGCTGGCCCTGTTCCCGGTGACGCCGCCCGAAGCCAAGTCGCTGGACGCGGCCGAGGCCTGGAACCCGCAGGGCCTGGCCCAGCGCGCGGTGCGCGCACTCAAGGCCCGGCATCCGGGTCTCGGCGTGATCACCGATGTCGCCCTGGACCCCTTCACCACCCACGGTCAGGATGGCCTGATCGACGCCAGCGGCTATGTCGTCAACGACGAGACCGTCGAAGCCCTGGTCAAGCAGGCCCTGAGCCACGCCGAGGCCGGCGCCGACGTGGTCGCGCCCTCCGACATGATGGACGGCCGCATCGGCGCGATTCGTTCCGCGCTGGAAGCAGCCGGCCACATCCACACCCGCATCCTCGCCTATTCGGCCAAGTACGCCAGCAGCTTCTATGGGCCCTTCCGCGACGCCGTCGGCTCGGCCGGCAACCTCGGCAAGGGCAACAAGTACACTTACCAGATGGACCCGGCGAACTCCGACGAGGCCCTGCGCGAGGTCGGCCTCGATCTCGATGAGGGTGCCGACATGGTGATGGTCAAGCCGGGCCTGCCCTACCTCGACATCGTGCGGCGGGTGAAGGACCGCTTCGGCGCACCGACCTTCGTCTACCAGGTCAGCGGCGAGTACGCGATGCTCAAGGCCGCCGCGCAGAACGGCTGGCTGGACGAGCGTGCGGTCGCGCTGGAGTCGCTGCTGTCGATCAAGCGCGCGGGCGCCGACGCCATCCTCACCTACTACGCGCTGGACGCCGCGCGCTGGCTGCGCGAGCGCTGAGCGCATAGGGTGGGCCCTGGCCCACCGTGGCCCACCGTGGCCCACCGTGGCCCATGCGCAGCGCGAGCGCCCGGTCGCTTCCCACCCGAGGCCGCGCGCTGGCGGGAGACCCATGCCGCGTCGCGCGCCGCAGGCAAGCGACCGATCCGACTTTGCGGCACGCGCGCGCCCGCCGGAGCGCGCAGCGCAAGCTGCTAGAGTCCAAGCCCTGACCCCGCATCCGCATCGAGGAGCCCGCCATGACCCAGCACTTCGCCGTCTTCGGCCAGCCCATCCACCACTCGCTCTCGCCCTGGATCCACGCCGCCTTCGGCAAGCAGTGCGGGATCGACCTCGACTACCGCGCGATCGAAGCGAGCCCGGCGGACTTCGCCACTGCGATTGCGTCCTTCGGGGCGGCCGGCGGTCGCGGCGCCAACATCACCCTGCCGCACAAGGAGGCTGCCTACGCCCTGTGCAAGGAGGTGAGCGAATACGCCTTCCACGCCGGCGCGGTGAACACCCTGATCCGCCAGGGCGACGGCTGGCTGGGCGACAACACCGACGGCGCCGGGCTGATCCGCGACCTGACCGAGCGCGAGCGCCTCGACCTGCGCGGTCGCCGCTGCCTGATGATCGGCGCCGGCGGCGCCGCGCGCGGCGTCGCGCCCGCGTTGATCGAAGCCGGCGTGGCCGAGCTGATGATCGTCAACCGCAGCCCGGAGCGCGCCGACAAGCTGGCCGACATCCTTGGCGAGCCGGATCGCGTCAAGACCCGCTACTGGCAGGACATGGGCGAGCAGGGCAGCTTCGAGCTGATCATCAATGCAACCTCGGCGGGCCGCCTCGGCGGCAGCCTCGACCTGCCCTTCAGCCTGCTGGCGCCGCGCGCGCTGTGCGTCGATCTCAGCTACGGCGAGGCGGCGATCCCCTTCCTGTCCTGGGCCCGCGCCGGCGGCTGCGAGCACGCCGTCGATGGCCTCGGCATGCTGGTCGAACAGGCCGCCGAGAGCTTCCTGCGCTGGCACGGTGTGCGCCCGCAGACCGATGAGGTCTACGCCGCACTGCGCGCCCGCGATAACGAACTGCAGACCGCTGACTGATGCGTGACGGCAGGCCCTGCCGGTGAGCCCGTGCCGGTGATGTTGTGCAGAGCCGGCTGCGGTGCGTGCTGCATCGCGCCCAGCATCAGCAGCCCGATCCCCGGCATGCCGCAGGGCAAGCCCGCGGGCGTGCGCTGCGTGCAGCTGGATGCGCTGAATCGCTGCCGGATCTTTGGACAGCCCGAACGCCCGGCGGTGTGCTCGGCGCTCAAACCCGAACCCACGATGTGCGGCGCGGATGCCGCCGAGGCCATGGCCTGGCTGACGCGGCTGGAGCAGGCCACACGCTGAGGCGCGTCGCCCGGAAGCCCGCCGTGGTCTCGCGCCTCACTCCGAACGGAGAGACTCCCATGCGCCAACCCGCTGCCAGTGGCGTGCTGATCTACGCCAGCCAGCTCGACCGCATGTCGGTCTTCTATCAGCGGGTGCTGGGCCTGCGCGAAGTGCATGCCGATGCGATGCATCGGGTGCTGAGCGGCGCCGACACGCAGCTCCTGCTGCACGCCCTGCCGCCGCAGGTCGCAGCACAGGTGGTGATTGCATCACCGCCCGAGCCGCGCGAGACCCAGGCCATCAAGCCCTTCTTCACCGTGCCCAGCCTGGACGCCGCCGAGCGCGAGGTCGAAGCCTGCGGGGGTCGCATCCACGGTCCGATCTGGCCCGGCCCCGGTCTGCGCGTGCGCAACGTCTGCGACCCCGAAGGCAACGTCCTGCACCTGCGCGAACGGGTGAGCTGACCGAGGCGCTCACCCGCAGGGGGGCAGCGCGCTGGCCGCCATGGCAGGATCGTGGTCGTACCCGACAGCGAGGGTGCTCGACACAATTCCATCCGACGGCACGACCGGAGCGCTCACATGCTCAAGTTCCAGGCCCGATTGCTGCGCCCCGCCCGCCCCGAGACCGCGGACTGGGCCTTCTTCGTGCTGCCACCGGACATCAGCGGCGCGCTGCCCTCGCGCAGCCAGGTCAGCGTCGAGGGCCAACTGCAGAGCGTCGGTTTCGAAACCACGCTCGAACCCGATGGCAAGGGCGGTCACTGGATGCGGGTCGCTGCCGAGCTGATGAAGGCGGCCCGCGCGGCCCCCGGCGATACCGTCGCGGTCACGATGTCGGCACTCGCGCGCGAGCCTGAACCCACGGTGCCCGAAGACTGGGCCGCAGCGCTGGCTGCGCAGCCCGCAGCGCGCGCGACCTGGGATGACATCACGCCGGTGGCGCGGCGCGACTGGATCCAGTGGATCACCTCGGGCAAGAAGGCCGAGACCCGCGTCAAACGCATCGCCACCGCCTGCGACATGCTGGCCAAGGGCAAGCGCCGCGCCTGCTGCTTCGATCGTTCGGGGATTTACAGCGGCGCTTTCAGCGCGCCGGAGGCCGCAGACCAGGCGGACGCTTGAGAGCTTCCCAGCCCTGCCTGGCGGGCCGCGTGTTCTCGAAGAAGCGTGGACTCACCCGCTCGCGCTTTGTGTAGGAGCCTGCTTGCAGGCGACCGCAGCCTCCGCCCTGCACGACACTGCGGGTCGCGAGCAAGCTCGCTCCTACAAACAGCCGGTACGCGGGACCCCATTTGCGTCCTGCGGTCAACCGAGTGTTTTGCTCCAATCTCCGTGATTCAACGGACTGCTTCGCTGCCCTCGCCGCGCGTCGATTGAGTGTCTTGCTCCCCTCTCCCCTGGAGGGAGAGGGGCCGGGGGAGAGGGGGCGATCTTGCCGCGAGTGTGCCCCCTCTCCCCAACCCCTCTCCCACGGTGTATGGACCGGAGACATGGTGAACACCTGTTCGGAGACATGGTGAACACATTC
>VFQP010000241.1_pt1 | contig 131918 bp, 202 predicted proteins | sample 3512351 | NCBI WGS metagenome assembly VFQP01 (sample SAMN10412372, study PRJNA504923) | tailings metagenome | isolation source: Relicate 1 Philex TSF1 revegetated site | place: Philippines: Tuba, Benguet | collected 2017-08-29
TACACACCATGTTGTATTTACACGCCATGTTGTGTATACACACCATGTTGTATTTGCACACCATGTTGTATTTACATGCCATGTTGTACATACACACCATGTTGTATTTACACGCCATGTTGTATTTACACACCATGTTGTATTTACACACCATGTTGTATTCACACACCATGCCCGCACCACTCCCCTCTGTTTTCCATCCTTATCTGTAGTACCATCCTCACCTACCATCCTCACCTACCATCCTCACCTACCATCCTCACCTACCATCCTCACCTACCATCCTCACCTATCCTCCCCCCAGATATTGGACCACCTACACAAGCTGCTACAGGTGCTGTGGACAACAGAACAACAGCAATCTACAACAGATGCAACCCACACTATGCTACACAGTGGTGATAATGATAATGATAATGGTGGTGGTGGTGGTGGTAAGAAGCATACGCACATAGGGGTTCAGGCATTGCATGTACATCCTTTGTATGCAGGAAGGGCAGCACCATGTCCGGTATGATGATTTGGGTGATTTGTGTGTGTGGAACCCTCACCAACCAGTGAATTGTTTTTTTGGTGTGTGTATGACCAGCAGATGTGTTGACATACACCGTGTATTGTTCACATCCCACACTCCATCAAGGACAATCTCCACACACACACTCTCAAACACACACTCACACACACACACACACCAAAAAACCAAACACAGGCGCGTTATCAAGCAATTCTTGACAGTGCCCTTGACCACCTCCGGTCCCTCTGTGCACCATGGGGGGGAGCCCCGTTCTCATTGGTGGGCCCCCTCGCCTCTTTGCAATCATGGAACCCCCTCCCCACCCGCACGTCACAATGGAAGAGCACAGAGGGGGGCCTACCCCCTGAAAAAGGGGGTTCCAAGGGCCCCCCCACCAACAAGGGCAACCTCTCATCACAGACAGCCACAGACAACACGGTGGAGGTGGTCGTGGGCCCCCTGGCAGCAGCGACAAGCAAGTTGAGTGGTCGGTTGTTGGTGTGTTGGCAGCGGTGTTCCCCCGGACAGTTGACCAGTGGAGAACCCGCATTGCCAGCAGCCAGTACCATGTTGACCGTATTGCACACGGCGGGGCTGCTGCGTAATCTTGCAGAAGCATGGTTGGGTGGCGCAGATGCAGGTGTGTATGTTGGTGGTGAGAAAGAGAGTGTACGAGTAGGTGACACACATCCGTCGTGATGACATCACACAATGGTATCTCCAACGATATAGGGCGTGCGGCGGTGGATGTGCAGGCATGGTCAGGGCAGTTGAGTAAACATGTGCCAGTGCAGTTGAGCAAGGATGCGTCTGGGCAACTTCGACAAGTCGTGGGGCGACTGAACAAGGCTGCCAAACGACTGGTCGAGTGATCCTTGTATTTTTATTGTAACTTTTGATTTACTATTCGTTTTGAATCGTACTTTATTCTGCCGTTGTCACAAATGTAAACACCACCAATAGCAATATGAAACATCATCGTGTTGTCTTGTTTCCCATCATCGTTGCTGCCTGCCTCTCACACACCACCAACGCAGGCAGCGCGCAGCTGCAATACAATCCATTCATATACACAAGCAAAGTAACGGTGTTGGGAGGGCGTGATGGCAACCCAATCGACCTGGATGGATGCACCACAGCAGGCAACACCATTCGTGCCCTGGATTTCTGCACCAATGACCAGGCAATCATTGGCGTTCGTTTAGTGCTTTCCAACGGCGAAAGCGAGGTTTGGGGTCGCATGCGGTGCGATACGCCCAATCGCATCCCAATTCAGCGTGGGGAGCGTGTGCTCAACCTCACCCTGGCCACCAACACCAAAGCGAGCGTGTTTTGCGGCATCCAACTGGGCACAGAATCCAACTTATACAGCATCATTGCCCAGGATTGCCAAGACAAATCCCGCACTGTTCGCGTGGATGTTGCATCGGGCGTCCCCTGTGGGGCCCTCGGTCGCACCACCTCCTCCCGCCTCGTTGCGTTTGGCCTCTACTTTCTCGCACACTGGCAGACACCCACTGTGCGTCTCACCAACATGCGGTACAGCCGACCCCCCAGCCAACCGGCCGGCAGGGCCCTGGGTATGCAAACCTGGTATGTCTATGGCGGCACCCTCAACAACACCAACAGCACCGACGACGCCGACTGGGAGTCCACCGTGGGCAATGTATGGTCGGGGGCAGTCATGCTGGGTGACTATGCAACGTGGGAATCATCAGGGCTGTTGGATTATGCAGCGGTGTATTCTGTCGACAGGGCCCCCACCCCAGCCATGCAGCTCGTGCCCCAGGGTGGCCGCCTCGTCGCCCAGGGATTTGTGTATGCCGACGAGGGAGCCGTGCAGGGGCCCCAGGCGCTGCGACCATGGACCCGGACCACCCTGGACACCTGTCCTGCGGGGTGTTTGTGTCAGTTGGATTATTGGGTAGCGCAGGCCCAGGTGTATGCGTATTTTCAGGGATTTGTGGGGGTGCCAATCATGCATGCGGGCAGGGAGTCGGGTGCGGTGGTGTGGTTCCCGACAGATGGGCTGGTGGACATGTCTGCCACTGCTACACGGATGCTGAGGAATAATAGCTGTGCTGGGGTGCAGAGTGGGGTGGGGGAGGATGTAGTGGCCCAGGTATGTGGGTATAGAGTGTGTATGGGGTGTGTATAGGTGTGTATAGGGAGTGTATGTGTGACATATCATAGTGGGAAGTGTGTGAGATATTGTGTGTGTGACACAAATACACACAATGCACACTCAACAACACCAATTGTGTTTTCCACTCCCATGTACAACAGCAAGGACAACAACAACAACAACAGCAGCCATCACATAGGCGTTCCCTGTTGCAAGCCAACAACAATCAACCCCTCAATCAGCTCATAGACACAGTATCACTGGGTTCATGGTGGGACACATTGAATGCCAGTGGTGTGTGATGGGGGGAGGTGTTGTTGGTGTGTGTGGGGGTGTTGTTGGTGTGCTGCATGTAGTTGTTGTTGCTGAGTGGAGATGTTGAGTGTGTGTTGTGTGATGAGTGTGTGTTGATGAACAACACACAAAAACCACATGCCCACCATGTGCCCACCATGTACAAGCTTAATCTCAGCACACACATTCTTATTCTACTGTGTTTATCATGCACACATGGTATGCACCCATTACCCACATACCCCCCTCTCTCCCCTCTCATTTCACAGCATCACAAACCATGGATGTCACTGAAAATGAGGCAGACAGGCGTGCATGCCCCATGATGTCGTATCAATTCGTCTGTGGTGCTGACAATGTGACGTATGACAATGAATGTGTGATGGCACGTGCGAATGTGGAGCTGAAAGCACAGGGGGCGTGTGTGGGGTACCCTGTGCCAACATCTGCAGGTACGTGTGTCAAAAATGGGGGGATGTGTGTGTCTACTCAGGGGGATGTGTGTGTCCACTCAGGGGGATGTGTGTGTCTACTCAGGGGGATGTGTGTGTCTACTCAGGGGGATGTGTGTGAAAAAGGGGATGTATGTGTAAAAGGGGGAAATGTATGTGAAAATGGTGTAGGGGTAGGTTGTGGGTGACCCCCGCACCCACGCCCTACACACCATTTTTCACACACGCATATGCAGGGCAACGAGCACGTGTGGCAATTATTGTTTTATCTGTGCTGGGTTGTTTACTGTTGCTGTTGGTGCTGGGAATCCTACTGTGGCGCCATTTTGCCAAGTATGAGTGTGTGTGTGTACTGTGTTTGTAGCATGTCTGTACAGAAACAGCCACGTATCATCCCCCACAAAGAGCAACAATCCCACTTCATCCCCTCTTTTCCCAATAACAAAACCCCACACAACCCACAGATCACGGGCACCGGGATGTGCAAGCCTACAACTCTGTGCCAACCCCACCTACAACCCCTACCAACAGCACGACTCCCCCACCAACGCACCTCAACGCACCTCAACACACAAAACCAAGGGCCCCAACACAAAAGACATGGAGGCAAATCGACAACTTTCATCAAGCAGTGAAGGCGTGGAGATTTCTGCATTCCGTGGGGTTGGGGCTTGGGAGGGGCCGGCCCCTGCTGCCCATGATGATGGCCATCAACTGGCCCCTCAACTGACCCCTGTGAGGGAACCCCCTGGGTATGCCACACGTCGGGGGTGGGGGGCCGGCAGGGGATATGGGGCCCTGATGCAAGAAGAGGGGGCCATTTTACGACGCAGGACAAGCAGCAGGTCATTGGAGTAGGGCGGTGGTTGGGGGAAAGAGGTTGGGGAAAAGAGAGGAGGAATGCTGTGGGTGGTTGGGAACATGTTGCTGTATTGTATACACCACGTATTGTAACATCATGTATTGCATACGTCAAGTGTATATCCTAAAACCAGTTTCAAAAATGTATCAATACCATAAAACTCGATACACATGCAAGAGCCCAACACATCACACACCCCAATCTCTCACCTCACCCCGTCTCCCCGCGCAAACACAGCCACAAAAAAACCCTCCACCCCATCCTCCTCCGCATCCACCCGAATGCAACACCCGGCACCCTCCACCGTCCCCGGCACCCCCCGACGGGGCCACTGTGGCAGGGGGTCTACAAGGACAAACCCTGCAGCATGTGCCTGTGGTAACACTGCTGCTACTACTGCTTCGTTTTCCCGCACATGGATGCTGCATGTGGAGTAGGCAATGCGTTGCACTGAGGGGAAGTGCAGGGCATGGCGGAGCGCTGCTTCTTGAAATTGAGCCAAGTGTTCTATACGGTCTGTTTCTTTGGTGGTGGCGGTAATGGAATTGTGGGTATGTGTCTTGTTGCTATTTTTTTTGTTGCTGTTTGTTTTGTTGGTATGTGTCTTGTTGGTATTCGTTTTGTCAGTATGTGTCTTGTTGGTATTCGTTTTGTCGATGTTTGTGTCATCTGTACTTGTTTTGTTGGGAGTGCTGCTGGTTTTCAAGTGGCCACGTAGTAGTACATCTCCTCTCGCATGAATGGTGCCACTGCCGCTACAAGAGGGGTCCAGCAGGAGGCCCCGCACGTTGGAAAATGCAGGGGAGCGGGGGTCAAGGGAGAGGAAGTCAGCCTGTGTGTATTGGGGGGGGGTGTTATGTGGTCTTGTGTATGTTGGGTATGTGTGTTGGTGGAGGGGTGGAAAGCAACACACAGCATACACAAAACACACCGAAGCAACACATCCATGGTACACGTACACAGCATTGTATCCATGCATACACCAAGACATGCATACACCAATACATACATGATGTGCCTTGACATGTCCTCGTGCCCCCACAGTATCAATGGTATGCTGCAGTCTCTGTAAGCGTGTAGCATCCCTGTCATAGGCCAATACAGTTCCAGTGGGCCCAACCAGTGCTGTGGGTTGGGTGAGGGGATGTGGGGCAGTCGAGGGGATGTGGGTTGGGTGGGGAAAGGGGGGGGGTATATGTCGAGGTTGCACACCACGTACATTGATTCATACACCTACACACACACACGACCGTACACCTACACACAACACACCATAGACATACACACACCTCCATACACACAACACATCATAGACATACACACCTCTCCCCCCCAATACACATACCCCCTTCCCCCCCAATACACACACCTGCCAGGTGACTCGTCTTGTTCCCTGGTGCAGCACAGGCATCCAACACGGTCCACCCCCTCTCAGGCTTGAGCGCCACAGCAGGTAGACAACTGGACCACCCCTGCAGCACGAGGTGTCCCTTGGCAACGAGCGGGTGGTTGTAGAGGGACACAGAGGGGGGGATGTGGACAACGTGGGGGAGGTATGTGTCGGTGGTGATGGATACCTGTGCGGGTTGTGTGGGTGATGTTGTTGGGTGGAATGAGGGGGAGGGATGCGTACGGGTGGTGTTGTGTGTAGGAAAACAGGTGTTGTGTGTAGGAAAACAGGTGTTGTGTGTAGGAAAACAGGTGTTGTGAGCGGTGAGTGTGTGTAGAAACAGCAAGGTAAACACAAGCACGTCTCCATATTACCCAACATATCACACCCAACACAGGCATCACACACCTTGTTGTTTGCAAATTCCTGTACAACATCATGCACAGTCGTTTTCAATGTATTCACACGAGCGGTCCTCAACCGTGGGCGTCCAGTATCCACAGCAAGCAGTGCTTTTGCATCCTATGTGGGAATGGTGTGTATATACAAGTCAATGGTTGGAGTTGATGTCAACACGTCCAACAGGCATTGTCACAAATTGTCGCGTACTAGTACCTCTACATCATGTTCATCTAGGTGCTGCTGCAGTGCTTGTTGCAGTGCATCCTGTGTGATGCATGAAGGGTGCATGTGTGTGGTATTGTTGTACACCATATGTGTGTGTGGTACTGATGACCCCCACTGTCACACACACACACAAGTACACACCAATACCACCAGTACACACCAATACAACCTTGTGTTGCAGCACCACACGTTCTGCTGGACCTTTAAGACGCAAACCCTGGGTGATGATGTTGTTGTGTGCTGTGTATGCTGTGTGTGCTGTGTATGCTGTGACATTTGGTTGACAGTCGGTACACATACAGCATGCTGTATATGCAATATACACAGCTGCAATATACACAACAAGCCACCCAACATGCACGTAATTGAGGAACATACCTGGCCAAACAGCACTTCATATACTAGCACACATGCTGCTGCATGGGACAACTGTGACGGGAAACATGAGGGGTGTGACAAGGCACACAAACACCATAGCATATGACAGCATACCCTTGGTGCATCCTTTTCCAGCGGCACACAATCCAAGACGGCTTGCAACACTGGCATGTCTGTATCGGGGGTGGTGGGATGTTGATGATGGTGGCTGCCTTTTGCCACCACCAACCAACCATACGTTTTAATGTTTCGCAAGCAACAGCATGCGTGGCTGCTTTTGCTTGATTTCCAGGTGCAAGCGTGAGGTTTTTCAACGACACGCCATGTCGATGCTCTTTTTCTGCATGCAACATCCTTGCAACAGCCTTGGAGGCTTGCTGATCAACAATGGAAGCACAGTGCCATTGTTTTTCCACCACTGGTGGTGTGGGGGTTGCATGCTGTTTCTGACGCTTGCTTGTGTGCTGGGATGCCTTGTGCTTGCCTTGTGTGTGCACATTCTTGTGTTGGGTGCTACGCTGCAAGATGCTGACTGCTGGTCGTTTGCGCTTCATAGTGGGGTGCTATTGATAATGATCAATTGTGGGTCAGATAGAAAGAACATATAAACATTAGCCCCGTGTGGCCCCCCCCCCATCACCAGAAAGTTTGACGTGCAATTTCGAGATGCATGTTGTGATATTTATATGATTATAATATAAAATGGCATAGACTACGATCAACGTCGTGTTCATATAAAACATCGGGGTCTCGTACAATACTATCGACATGTGCATTGTACATGTGCGTGTGCAGTGCCTGCAACTATTTGCCCCCCCGTACGCCCAGCAGCCTCGTACCAATACAAAGACGTAATCCCAACTAGTACCATCAGCACGTGTGGTGGTTGTGCCACCACATCATCATGGGTAGTAGCCACCAATATAGGGCTATGCTGATGGTCTTCATGGTCGCTGGCTCTCTCTTTTGTGTCTTTAGAGTAGTTTTACAAGATATCCAATGGGAAGCAGAACCTACAGAGCAACTTGAGATACGGGTACAGAGCAGCATAATCCATACCCTCCCGAGGGTCGATGGGCATACCACCCAGGCAGATCACACGCACAAACGGCGCTCCTTGATCCCTCAGCATGAAAACCACCATTTGGAAAACACCGCAACGTTGTTAGAGTCGGTGGCCAGTCTGGTGCATCAACACATGCGCAACATTGATGATGATCAGCAGGCCAAACAGACTAGGTGGAGCATTGAGCATGTCATTGCGGTATGTAGCTTGTAGTATAAACATCAATGCACCATGTGCACCCCAATCAACCTGTTTTTTCTTCCTCCACACAACCCCCCTCATAAACGCACAGGGTGCCATGTTTGGAGCGCAACGGCCCCTCCATCAACCAGACAATGGGGACCCACGTGAACAGCGCTTGGGTGAATTGCTTGTGCATCAACCACTCCCAATCGTAGTGCAGCCACATGTACACGCTGATGTCGTCTCTACCACCACAACAACAAGGCCCTTGTTTGAACAACCCAGTCAGGAACAGTATGGTCAACAGGAGGAGCATATTCTGGTCAACGGTCATGTGAACCATGCATATTCACAGCAGGATACCATGAATGGTAGTGTACAGCAGCAGCAGCAGCAGCAGCGACGGCAACCACCTGCAGCAGACACGCCTGGTGGTGTAACGCACACACCCAACAACAACAACAACAATCATAACAAGCATCATCAAGGACGTTATCCATCAACCCCACTACTACTAGAGGATCCCAGTGGTGGAGAACACATGGTGCAAGAACAGCATGCTGCACTTGTACAAACATTGTTATATTCACAACAAGAGCAGCAACAGCAGCAACAGCAGCAGCAGCAGCCGCACAAGGTGGTGACGATATTTGGAGAAGGGGTTGGTGGGGATGGACATGGACCTGTGGAGGAGGGTGGGCATAGTGGCGGGGTGTTGACTGATGCACATGGTGGTGGGGTGTTGACCGATGCGCGTGGTGGTGGGGTGTTGACTGATGCACAACACATGCATGGTCAACAGCAACAAGAACAGCAAGCAGTGCAAGCAGCACATGCAACAGCGGCAGTGGTTGGTATGCTTGGGGGGTTTGAAGCCACTGCCATGACACACCCTGGAGCACCAAGACCAGTGCCCAGTCACACTACCACACCCACCACCACCACGGCCATGACACACCCTGGAGCACCTTTACCAATGCCCAGTCATACCGCAGCCCACACAACCACCACTACACCATCCACCACCACCACTGTGTCATCCACTACAACCACACGCCGCCGCCAACTACAACAAGCCACTGCTGCCGGTGCTGGTACTGGTGTTGGTGCTGGTGCTGGTGGTGTTGGTGCTGGTGGCACAAGGCAAGTGCAGGGTGCACGTATACCTCGTATTATACATCAAATATTTTTCCCTGGGCAGGCCGAGTACTTGGCTGCAACACAAAAACCCAATGCCTTTTTACAGGTGCGTGTTTTTGTGTGATGATGTGTGATGATGTGTGATTATGTGTGGTGGGGGGTGTATATTGGCCCATGTGTACCTACATACCCACACACACCCTGGAAACACTGTTCCCACAAAAAAACCTGTGTGCCCCCTACCCCCACCCCACACACCCCACACACTCCACCCACATCCAATACATCCCACACACTCCATCCCACCCCCTCTACCCCCACCCCCCCAACCACAAACCAACATACACACCCAACACACCCTCTACCCCCCCCCTCAAACACAACCAACATACACAGACAGCATGGCGTGACTCCTGTCGCATATACCACCCCCAATGGAGTTATATCTTCTGGAACATCAGCATGGCTGAGGCACTGATACACCGACGCATGCCTTCCTTCTTGCCTGCATTTCGTGCGTATCCGACTGACATGTATAGATCTGATGCATTTCGGTGCGTGTGTGTGTGTGTGCGTGTGTGTGGGTGTGTGGGTGTGAGTGTGTGGGTGAACTGAGGGGGGGGGGATAAAAGGGGATGGGCTGTGAGATGAAAGGGGATGGTGTTGCGAGGGGATGGGGTGTCTAGAGACGGGGGATGGGGTGTGCAATACGTGCGTGTGTGTACAACAAACAAGCAATTGTATGACATTGTGTGTGCAAAACAAATACATATCAACATTGCACACACATTGCACACACAATACAATACACTCCTCAAACCCCCCCGCCCCGTTTTCTGTACACACATTCATTTCCTCACATCTGTACACACATTCATTTCCTCACAGGTATATTGTGTTGAATGAACTCGGTGGCCTGTACTTGGACCTTGATGTGGAGTGCTGGAGGGCATCAGACCCATTTTTGCAGGGGAGTCAGTTTGTAGTACAGGTGTGTGGTGTGCTAGGGTGTGGTATGTTGGGAATGGGGTGGTGTTCTAGGAATGGTGTAGTATATGGGATGCATCATGTGTGTACTGTGTCATGTATGTGTGTGTTTGTATGCATGTATTTGTATGCATGTGTGTATCAAAAAATAATGTGTGTGATGCCCCAGCCTCACTCTCCCCCCCCATTCACAGGGCCACGGCACACTCGAGCCCCTTGCCAATGGCATGATAGGCAGCATCCCCAAACACCCCATCTGGACACGTGTCATGGAAAAACTAACCGCCAACGCCCAACTCCCCTTGTCTTTCATGGAAGGGGACGCCCGCAGGGTCCTCCACGTCACGGGGCCCCGTTTGTTTAGCGCAGCAGTCATGGAAATGCTCGCCATCGTTGACCAACCGACACTCATGGGGCGGCATGTGCGACCGGAGCTGGGCACCGTCATGGTGTGGCCCCTCTCAGAGTGGTTGATCCCATGTCAGTTGTTCAATAATAGCTGCTTCGAGTCAGTGGCTGCTGCTCGGGGGGAGGGGCGGCAGTCATTAGCGAAATTGGCAGGACATCATAGGTATACACGATCATGGGATAGCCTACGGCCACAGTTGCTCAAGGTGACTGCACATTGGGAGGATATGTGAGCAATATGGTGGGAATATGTATATGGTGGCAAGGCAATATGGTGGGAGGGTATGTGAACAATACAGGGGAAGGGGGTGGTGAGAGGGGTGGGGAGTGGGTGAGAGGGGTGGGGAGTGGGTGAGAGAGAATGCATGTGTGTGTGTGTGTGTGAGAGAGAGAGAGAGCGCGAATGAACGGCAAAGGGTCATTCGAGTATGTGAAGAGAGAAGGGTGTGAGAGATTTGTGGAGCAAAACTATGTGGAAACATATCTGTGTGTATCTGCATGTATCTGTGTGTATCTGTGTGTTTTATACACACAAATATCCACATGTGTCTCACCAGTTGATGAATATCAATATTGTATGTTGTCTGTCCTATGCATATGACTTGTTCTTCCCAGCAGCAGCAGCATAATTTTTGCATGAGTGCATATGCACTGGTTGTTTACACGTCACCTGATATACATCACCTGCGTCACGTTCATATATATATAGTGTGTGTGCGTTACAGTACGTCATGCATGACGTCATCATTATTTTAGTTATTATCATCAATGATCAATATACCAACGGTAACTTGAAACCATGACAAACCCAGAAAACCTCCCTGTGGTTGACCACCCCCCCGCCTCCTCCTCCTCCGCTTCCTATGCCTCCCCTTTCTTCATATGTCCCCTCTTTTTTCTACCCCCCATCCAACCCCAGCAGGTCCAGTATATCATCCATGCGCTTTATATAATCCACATGGCCGGACACATACTCTGAGCAGTTTATATTTTCCACCCCGGGACACGCCACAGGGACCAGCCCCGCAGGGGTGGACAACAGCCCACGCAGGCGGTACAACACCCCAAGCACATAATCAACTTTGGAATAACCGTTGACAAGGCGTCCTGAAACCACCCGACGTGCTTTTGCCCACTCGGTGCGATCCTTGTCGACTGGGGCACCGAGCAACACTGCGTGCTCAACTATGCCTGTGTGCGTTTAGCGTACATATAGATGAATCATGATGTATGTGTTTCTCTTTTGAGTAATGGATGTGTTTGTGCAGGCAAGAATGGTGTCAGCAACCAAAAAAATTTAAAAAATACAGTCCTCCCCTCGTTTTCCCTCCACCTCCCTCCTCCCCTTGTTTTCCCGCCACCACCCACCCCTACAAAACCTACCCAGTGCATTGTAGGCCACAAGCTCCTGCAGACAGTAATACAACACCCGTGCACCCATGGAGTACCCTATCAATGTCACTGGTCTACCGCCATGACAACATGACATGAGCACATGTGCTAGCAATACACCTGATTTCTGTGCCCGGTCCATCACAACAGCCCTGGGCGTTGGGAGGGAATAAGTGGGTTGGGATGTATGGGTATGATACAACATGAACAATGATACAACATGGACAATGATACACAACATGAACAATGACAATGCATTTTTCCCCAAAACCCCCTTTCCCATGCACACCAACATGCACCCCCCAACCCCCTACCAACCACACACATACCAGATCCCATCCACTGACCCAAACGCAGACACAACCAGGCTCGGTAAGAACAACGCCGACAGCGCCACAGAGGCAGACGCAACGAAGGTGGTGGCTGCCCACCGAGCTGCTTGTTGCCCAGCCATAGATGCAAGCATGTCTCGTAGTTCATTGGACAGCTTTATGAGCTCTGTTGATTCCCATACAAGGGTGAATCGTTGGTTGATCCCACCTTGAAGGCCACCCCATAATGTGATAAAGTCCTGCGCGTGTGGGTGTGTGGGGAGGGTGATGGTGGTGGTGGTGTACGTGAGTGGTGGTGGTGGTGGGTTGCGTGTGTATATTGAGTGCATTGTGTAAATTTTATGGTGTAAATTTTATGGTATACATTTTATGGTGTATGGACATGTCAGCAGCATGTGTGTCCACCAACACCCACCCACCAACAACACCCCCACACCCCCACACCAACAACACACCTGTGGATGTCGCACCCACCCATGTATACCAATAGACACAGCCAACCGGGGGGCCTCTGTGGGTGACAGGGTGAGGGGAAAGGGCAGCAGGGGGGCCTCTTTGGGGGGCTTGGGGGCACGACGCCGATGACTGTTGGAACTGTGTGTGTGGGGGGGGGGGGGGGTTACGGTGGGTGTGTCTTCTTTGTGTGTACATGTGGTATTGTGCATATATGCATTGGCATGTGTAATCATGCTTCCTTTCACATACGTGTCTGTGCTAGATAATGGCTGTGTGTACTCCTGTGGTGTTGTCCTTGTACCAGCATCATTCCCACCACCGCCACCAGCACCACCAGTACCACCACCACCACCACCAGCACCAGCTTGTACTTGTGCACCACCATCATCATCATCATCGCTACTCGCATCCCCCTCTTGCAACCACCGACCATCCCCTTCTGGCCCATCATCCACCCCCACACCACCGGCCCCTCCTTGTCCTTGGCCTGCAGGGGCCCCTCCTTGTCCCCGCACAGGGCCCCTCGATACCATACGCTGCAGCTTGAGTGCCAGTGATGATGCTGGTGTGCGGGCACGCCGAGGTGGTTGTATAGGTTGATTACTGCTCTTGTTGTTGCTGTTTTCAGCTATGGTATTTTCATTGTTGCTTGTTGTGTGGGTGATGATGATATTGCTGTTTTCCATGGTTGTGCCTTCATGGCTGGTATCCTGTTGTGCATCCCCATCTTTATCATCATCATTCTTATTATCATCATTAACATTAGTATCATTAGATTTATTATCATTATCATTATCACCCAGTATGGGACCATCAGAAGCCACATACTCACTCTCTGGTATCTCTCTAAACCCAAACTCCTTGACATCACCTGAGGGATATCAATTGTTGGGGTATTGTTTTTGTTGGTTGTTACGTTGTGCTTGTTATATTTTGCATACCAACCCCCCCCTTATGTTTCACATACCAAGGCGCCTCAGCACTCGTGTACTGGCATACCCAGCACCAGCTGCACCAAGGCTTGTCATCACCAAGGCAGTCTGTGTGTATGTTATTGGAATGGGAGAAGCATGAAGGATAATGTGGTGTGCTTTATGTATCACCCATGTACACCCACCACACCATCCACCCAACACATACACATACACCCCACACATGCAACCCACACATGCACCACCACATACACACGTTCAACCACCCACACACATGCACACCCCCACATACACACCCCAGCAGTGGTGCCAACAAATGCAGTTAGAGATGTTGCCAGACCAGCCACACCAGCAGCACTCAACAGGGGGGCCAAGAGGGACCCTGCTACAATTGGTGCTGCAAGACCACCTGATGAAAAGAGAGGGGAGTGGGGGGTGGAGTTAGGGTGAGAAAGGAGGTAGGAGAATTAAGTGCCATGCAAAAAAAAGAGGGGAGATGACATCAGGAATATATACCATACACATACACTATGCTGCAATACACATACATGCATGTTGCCATTCCCATACACAACACGCCCATACACAACACTCCCACATTTCCCCTCATACCAGTGACCGCAAGGAGGGCCCCTCCCGTCACAGCAGCGGCCCCTGCAGCTGCGTATTTAAACGCCTTGCTTTTTTTCTTTTTCAGTGCATTTCTTTCTTGGGGTGCCCATGCTGTGCTCGCAAATACATTTTCCAAGTCATGCAAGACAGACCAATCCACCCTGGGTGGTGTGTATTGTATTGTTCTTTGTATTCTAGCGTATATACTGAGTATATGTGTCTATTGTATTGTACTGTGTATATGTCGGTAACAAATCCCCTCGCAAACCCACACATCCACACACACACCCATGCACCCTCATACACCCTCACACACCCTCTCTCACACAAACCCTCACACCCCCTCACATCCCCACACCCTCTATCACACCCCCTCACACACCCCCTCACACCCCCGCACACCTCAACCACGTTGCCATCTCCTTCAATGCAGTGCGTGCCCTTGCATCAAACCAGTGCACCCTTGGCTTGAGGTGAAACACGCCCTCATGCTCAGTCCACTGCAGGTAGCTGAAGCGCTGTGCATCTTTAGGCTCCTTGCCTGTATGGGTGTGTGTGAATGTGTATGTGTGTGTGTGTGAGGGTGGGTATGTGGGTATGTGGGTATGTGGGTATGTGGGTGTGTGTGAGTGATTAGGTGGGTGGATATGTGTGGGTGGGTAGATGGGAGTATGTGTGTGTATAAGTAAGGTATATGGTATATTGAGGGTGTTTGGATGCTGAAGTTTGTATGAATGTACATACGTAGTGGCATCTGCTCAAGACACAAGCAGGCCATCCCTTATACACAAGTACTACATACTCATCACTACACACCCCTCACACACTCTCCTCACACCTGCTTTGCCCTTGAGAATAACGTCAGTCATAGGCATCTGCTCCCTTGATATCACAGCACGCAGCATAGCAGACACTGCTGCATGCCCAGCCCCACCCACTGGGGATGGTGGTCGCAATGGGGGCGGTAGTGATGATGATGATGATGATGATGATGGTGATGGTGGTGGATTGTTGGTGTGTGTGTTGTGGTTCGCTGCTGCATTCATAGTGCTTGTCTCTGTGTTGTGTAGTGCTGCTTGATGATCCACATCATGTTGGTCAACAGTACGGTCAACGGTATGGTCAACGGCCTGGTTTTGTGATGGTGATGCCTCTGCACTAGCCCCCCCCTGTACACCCCCACTTGCTGTTGTCTGTGATGATTCACCCCCCCTTGTGTGTTGATCTATTTGACCGTCACTCCTGTGTTGATCTACTTGCAACTCTTCCTCAGTGTCCTCTCCTTGTATCGCTTGTTCATCCTGCACATATGCATGCATGTATATGAACATGTGTTTTGTGTCTCCCATCAACCAACCAATCACACCCCACTCCCCCTCAATACCTGCTCCCAGGTCCTCTGCGCATCCTCACGCTGCAGTGTTTGACTGACATACATTTGATCTGCACCCAGCATGGAAGCAAAGGCAGAGATGATTTCATAGGAAACTCGCGGACGATCACATGATGTGGCGCCATCAAGGGATGGATCTGGGGTGCATTGCTTTACGAGGCGCTTGAGACCCAGCCCTGCACCCTGGTTGAGACCCATGTGTGCGTAGACGTGATCCAGCAAACCACCTGGTGCGATGAGGTCCCAACCCCAAAACATCTGTGGTGTGATCAGATCATAATGGGTGGTGATGACACGACAGATCGATGGGTTTTTCCAGCATGTATGCTGCCACCAAAACATACCTCCCATTCTTCACGGGTGAGTTGCAGGTGTGCAGCTTCCTCATCATCAAAGAGGTCCACGTCAATGTGGGGCGGGATGCTGTGGTTGGGTGCGTCATATGTGGTACCTGGCAAACAACGTACCCCAAACTGCACAAAACATACCCCCAGATGTTGTTGTTGTTTGTGTGCTCCATGCTCGCGTGCCACGCAACGTCCTGTACGTAGGAAGCTGGTATCGTTGTTGGTTCACATCAGACATGTGTGCACAGCCTCTGCAGCACCTGGGATCGATACAACGCCAAACTAAACAACGCTGCAGCTGCATATCGCTGTTCTGAGGTGAGCTGACAAGCAGCGGTGAGTGTTTGTTCATCTGAAGATGCCATGCTGTTTGTCAAATATTCATGTATTGCATGGCTTCTACTCTTACTGCATAGCTGATACTCTTATTGTATAGCTGATACTCTTATTGCATAGCTGCTACTCTACCACATAATTATGTGTTATCAAAGCAGAAAACAAAGATTACTCGTTTTTGCGCCTCGCCCTCTCAAGGGCCACATATGATGAAAACATGCATCATATTCCAAAATCAACAATAAAGGTGCCTCATTACCTACATACCTCCCCCCGTACACACACAACCACAACCACCTGTGTGTTGGCATGCACACCGGCCACAAAAACCACCTCAGCCCTCACCCACTGTTTCCTCCACCCACCGCCACCACCCACTGTTTTCCCACACCAACAGCCGTTGTTCTCAATCCGCCTTGACACTCTGGAAGATTTTGTAATTGAAGAAAAACGAACTCAAAAACCCAACAGTACCAAACGTCAAGTACAATCCCCACCCCATCAACGACATGTAGACGAGGTAGATGAAGGCACTCAACACACCGCTGATGTCACTCAGTGTGTTGAACAGGAAACCAATGGCGTAGAGGAGCACGTAGAGTGCAACACTGCCACCACGGTGGAATGAGCGCCACCTGTGTGTGAGGGGAAGGGTGCACAGTGGGGGTCAGAATCCTTGTGGTGTGTACGAGGTATGGGTGTATCATTGATCATCATTTCATACAAATTGCACAGGCATGAACAACACCCATGATGCAGCAGCACACACAGTGCTGCACACTGTGCACTATACTACACCATTGCCAACAGCATGACATACACCCACTGCATACAAAAACCCCATACCCCCTACACAACCCCATGTACCCACCCCCCAAATGAAACAAACAGAAGTAATAAAACAAATAGTTGTACATACCACCACAGGTAGTCTTCTGCACACAGCTGCACATAGGTGCATATGATACCCACTTCGATGGTCACCACTGTGGTGAGGATCCCCACCAGAAAGAGAAACCCGAATATGTAGTAAAAGTAACCCTGTGCGTGTGTGTGTTGGGTGTTTTTTTTGTGTGTGTGTGTTGGATGTGTGTATGTGTGTATCATGTGTGTGTGTATGAGTGTCAAATATGTGTGTGTACATGATGCATATGCACTTTGGGTATGCATATCTTCACCTATCCTTTCTAACACGCATATGCATCAAATTACCACACCACACACCGCCCACCACATCCCCCACCCCACATCCCCCACACACCTGCCACACAGATGACATGGCAAAGTACAGCTCCACAAACAGTGTACCAAATGGCAAGAGACCAGCAGCCAAAAACAACACAATGGGATTGGATGCCAGGTGTGGAGAGGGGATGTGTCGGGGGATTTGGTTTGTACGGGTTGGATAATCCCAAATCTCTTGCTTGGTGGCCAACAAACCACCTGTGTTGTGTTGTTTGTGTTGTGTGTTGTTTGTGTTGTTGTTTGTTTGTGTGTGTTGTGTTGTTGGGAGGTGTTGATGGTGTTTGGTGGACACACAAGCAAACCCACGCCCCCACATACCCCCACCTTTCCCCCCAGTACACGTACCAGAGAATGCGAGTGGTATGGTTGTGGCAAACCAAACTGCAAGCATAGTGAAAAATGTAAACAGGGGTATGGCCCCACTGCTCCCAGTGTGTCGAATGAGGATGTTGAGGAAGGACAGGACAAGGAGGGACACACCAGGGAAGAAGAGCGCCACACGCAAACAAACCTGTGTTTGTGGGGCGTTTGTGAGGTGTGGGTGTATGTCCATGTGTATACACAGTCAGTGGTGGGTGTAGGGGTATACATAATATACATACAGGTGTGCATGAGCAAGTGTGACACGAAAAACAGCTTCATGAATAAACAAACGCACAGTGCATGTATGTTGTGCACACACTCAAGCACATGTGAATCACAACTCCCTCACACACTCCCCCTCCCCATTTCAAGCACGCCCCCCTCTCATTTCACCCCCCCCTCTCTCATTTCCAACACGCACCTTTTTCCAGTCATCAAAGCTACGGCTGATCATCCCCCACAACCATGTTGCAGTGTACCCAGCAGCCACAGCAAGCAGCAGGTAGAGCACCAGTAGGGCAGTTAACAGGGCCCCACGTGATGCAGGGGACAGAAAGCCTGGGTGGTTGGGGGAGGTGTGATGTATGGGGTAACACGTAGAGGGTGAGATGCATGGGGTGAGATGTGAGGGGTGAGATGTGAGGGGTGGGATGTGAGGGGTGGGATGTGAGGGGTGGGATGTGAGGGGTGAGATGTACGGGGTGAGATGTACGGGGTGAGATGAGGAGGGGACAAGGTGAAAACATAAACATGGGAACACACATGAGAGCACACATGAGGAGAGAAGATGTATACTGATGACTGAGTATACTGATTGCAACGATACTGCTTCTGCAACGATACACAACCATTACGAGCTGTCTCTACCACGACCATGCATGCATACATACCCATGGCAGCAAAGAGCAGTGTCATTCCCGAAGCCAGCAGGATCTGCACCCCCGTGCCCAGGTGTACACACAGTGCTACTGGGTTTTTGGGTGCACGAAACACATCCCCAGACACCATCTTCCACCCAGATTCCTCAACATCGTTGGTGGGGCTCACTGTGTGTGTGTGGTGTGTACCATGATGTGGTGTTTGTATATATGCATGTGCACACACCAAGCAGCAGCAATGCGACCCATACACCCCCATCCCATCTCCATCCCATCTCCACACCTGAATCCACAATCAGTTGCTCATATCGTGCCAGGTCACGACGAATGGTGCGCAACAGGATCATTGCAACGATGCATGCCATAACCAAAATGACCATGATGCTGTTGAGAATGCTAAACCAGTGCACCTTGCCACCAGGCATCTTCAAGTAGGCATCCCATCGTGACACCCATGTGATGTCGCTCTCCTTCCACTCGACATCGTATGTGTAGACAATATCAGCACCCTCGGTTACTTCCTGTGTGATGGATGGTTGAGGAGGTAAGTAAATGCAGGAACACATCAGCAGCATGCTTGCACACAGTATGAAACTCTTGCCCTCCACCCCCACACACCCACATCCACACACATCACCCCATCACAACCTGTGGCTTGATGTTGTTCCCTTCTGCAGGGCAAGGCAAGTTCTCAGGGTTTTTCCCTGGCACACGATGAATGCTGCACGCCACCACCTCAAACCCAACCACCATGAACAAGTGACTTGCCCCCAACCAATCCTCCTCCATGTCCACCGCATCCAAAAACGCAGATGCCCCCGTGGATGGCACCCCCTTGTCTACCCCACCAGCGCTCTGCTGCTGCAACACCCGCCGCATGGTGGCCATGTGCTGCTGTGGCACGAGGAGTTTGCGTCCGGCACCTTCCACCACTGCTGCAGCTTCCAATTGCTCCATCTCCTCCTTCATGCGGGTGTACTGCCCATTGGTGGGATGCACGAGAATCTTGAAGATCAAGTGGTTGTTGACATAGTACTTGTTGTCAGAAATAAAACCAAGCTCAAAGCCTGGGCGCACGCTCTCTGGATCGCGTTGGAGATCGTACGTGGTGATGGGCAGATTGTCGAGGATGAGGCGCACCCGGTAGCCATCACGAATTTTTTCATGCAATTTGGTTGCCTCATGTTTGGTCAGTTTGCCATAGCTACCCTTTTGTCCAGGGGCACGGCACACCAATTTGGCAGCTTCGTCCACCATCATGTAAAACGTGTAGGGTGAGTTTTCAATGCGCAATCCCATGAGCACAGTGCCAGGGTTGACTGATCGTGCCACCTTTTGCACCCCTTCCTCGGGTTTGCAAAATGGCATGGAATAATAGTTGTAGGGCAGTTCTGCCTCTGATGAAGTGAGCGAGTTGACTTCCGCTGCGAATGGATGGGGGGGGAGAGTGATGCAGGGATGGTGGTGCCGGATAGGGGAATAGTGATGGGTTGTGATGAGTACTATTTTCTATGCACTGATGAATACTGCTATTAGAATACACATCACATACATACCTTGTAACTTTTCACCATATCGATACTCTTGTGGGTATGTGCCTGTGTTTGCGTTGCGAAAACACGTGATCAGTTGCAACGTGGATGTGCTCGTGTGTATATGCACCCCCTACCTGGCAAGTAGTATGCATGTGATGTGGACAGCAGCAACAGCGTCGCCAACAGGGCGAGACTGCTGTGCATCACGCTCCGCCTGTGATGAGGTGTCGGTAGATGTGAGGAACATGCCACCTTGGTTTGTTTTCTACACAATAAAAATCATCAAAACGGAACAAGATTCCATCCCAGGAGCATGAGCCAGCAAATACGTGTGCACAAGGGATCGACCAAGGGATTTTGCCCATGTGCCACGAACACACAACCCCATGAGCCGCACGTGTCCATGCATTGAATGTGTATCGTTTACACTGTACGCATGCACCCAAATCGAGCTGGTGTGGGCTACTGGACTTACATGATTGAATTGTAATATGATGAGGTCAATGAAGTGACAGCTAGGCTACTGTACGCTACACTGATGTATACTTAATGTGTGATGTGGGTGTTGTAGAGTGCGATGCGCTGATCAAGGCTGTCTCTTTACTTGGATGGCAAATACTATATGCTGCAGGTGTGCTGTGTGATGTGCAGTGTGATGCGACGCCCTGCTGCTGTATGGATGGGCAAGGATGTGGCAATGGGATGCAGAGTAGCGCAACTACGCAAGATTTTAATTTTCCGTTTTTCCACTGCAATTTCATATTTCAGGGTTGTACCAGTATAATCCAGGGAACATACATTGCTGCGTTCATACCCTCTTTGCCAATTACACGCAAGTAGCTCCACCAACCCAAACACCCAATCATCACCAACTTCACCATGGGAACTCGTATTATGGAAAGCATTTTTAGCCTGAAAATGACATCCAAACAGCTTGTCAAGGCCAGCAAACGATGTGAAAAGGAGGAAAAGTCAGAAAAACTCAAAGGTGAGAGTGGGTCCATGGTGGTGACACATCCCCAGCTTCCGCTTCTGGTGGTGTTGGCAAATGCAGCAACCAAAGGGTGTTGGTAAATGCAACAACACCATCACCTGCAACACCCTCACTCCACACACACAGTCAAAAAGGCGATTGAAAAAGGCAACATTGACATTGCCAAAATCTATGCACAAAATGCAATCCGCAAGAAGAATGAGCAGCTCAATTATTTGAGGCTTGCATCAAGACTGGATGCTGTGGTGACGCGGTTGGATCAGCAGGCCAAAATGCAGATGATCACGTCAAACATGTCGGGCATCGTCAAGGCCCTGGATCGTGCCCTTGCATCCAACAACTTGGAAAAAGTGGCTGCCACCATGGACCAATTTGAGAAACAATTCGAAAACCTTGATATTCAGAGTGAATTTGTCGAGGGTGCCATGAACAACCAAGCAGCGCTGAGTACACCAGAGGAGGATGTGACGTTGCTCTTGCAGCAGGTGGCAGATGAGCACAACCTCGAGTTGGCGGTGGATATGCCGGGGGCAACAACACAACACCAAGTGGCAGCACCTGCAGCAGCCGATGCAGAGAATGACTTGACCAAGAGGCTGGCAGAGTTGCGGGGCAAGTAGTGGGATGGTGGAGATGAGATGTTGATGGTCTTTGTTGGTGGTCATTGTTGCTGGTTTTGATGCTTGCTGTATACCATACTTGTATGTGGCGTGTGTATGTCATGTGTAATTAGTACTACCTCTCTTGGATGGGTATGCACATCTCACTGTGTATGTTACATCATCATCACCATCTGGTAGCATCGTCATCATCATCATCCTCATCAACCATCATACTATGCTTGTGCAACACAACCCTGATCATGCTGTTGTCCTGGGTGCAACCCATGTGCGAGCTGCAGCCCATCCTCGCTGCAGCCCATGATATGCACGCTCCCAAAAGTACATCCCCCCACCCTGGTCCATCGGCTTGGGGGCGGCCTGTGACTTGGCATGTGCCTGTGCTGCTGCTTGCTGTTTCTCAAGTGCCTCATCACGTTGCTCATCTGCATCATCTTCCTCTTCGTATTGCTCCTGGGTGATGCAGTGGTGGAGTGGGTAAAAAAACAATATTGTACTTGCACTCTAAGTCACTCCACATCATGTACTGCTACACAACACATCATCCACAACTCTCTTTTCCCTATTTCCCCCGGGGATACATCTTAAAACCCACATATACCCCCCTGTATACTACCTGCAACCCCATGACCCTCAAAAATGGGTCACGTAGCTCATTCAACACCCCACCGCGGTTGTATATATTCTCATCCCCTTCCAAAAACAGCCGCTGTTCCCCACCAGCAGCAGAGGGGACATCTACAGCAAGCATTTTGAATTCATACTTGCCCTGTGCGCGGTTGAGTGTGTATGTGTGTTTGTACGTGTATTATTGTGTGTCATAAAACCATTTCTGCTTTATTGTATGCAATAAAACCACATGTGCAACACATACACACATGTGTAACACAAATAACAATCACGCTGTGTGTTGGTACCACTACATACCTTGCGCTTTTTTGCTTCTAGAGACACAAGTCCCCGTCGATCCGACCCCTTGAGTGGGAAGATCATCTGTACACGCTTGCTACGGCGTTTGAATGCCATGTTTTTGAAGCGCACACCACCACCAGTGACAATGAATGCTCGCAATTCACTCCCAACCACAGGGGCCCCCATAACCTGTGTGTGGAAAAGTGTGACATATGGCCTGTGTGAACGTGTGTGATCTGCATACGTGTGGCACATGATGTACGTGCACCCCCCCATGTACATTCCACATGTACACCACATGTACACACATCACACGCAAGTACTACACACCTCGAGTACGCCGGGGTTAGTGTTGAGGCGTGCCATTGCTCTCAAATACACAGTGTCTGGGTTGATTGCGTTATATCGTCGGAAATACAAGTATACAAACGCAACACACCCTGCTGCGCCAACCTGATGAGAGGGGTCAATGATGGGGTTGTCTACATGATTACAAGTGCAATGAGATGTAATATACAATATATAAGTATCATGATAGGATGGGTGGTATGCTGACACTATGTAATGAACAAGGCAACCCCGTTTGCCACACACGAATGTCCTTTACACCACATAGCATTACACCACACATAGCACCCCACATACCATAAACCCACTCGCAGCGACTGTGTCTGACAAGTTGATAAACACCTTGGCCATGCCAAAGATGGTGCGCCACAACATGTAGACCAGCAACACACCACCCACTGCAAGGACCTTACGAGAATGCCTTTGCCAAAAGGCCTCGAGCTGCAAGCTTACTACTCGCTGCATTTGTGCTGGGTTGCCTGCTGCATCCACCCACTGCTTCGCCTGGGTGAGCGTGGGAGGTTGTGCAGGTATGCAGGTAGTTGGTAGTTGGGATGGAACACATGCTGTCATGTTGTAGCTGTGTGCATCTCATTGCCCCCATTTCCCACCCCCCCCCCAAAACACACACCGTACCCCATTGGGCATGTGCTTGTATGCAGTGTTGGTAGAGTTGGACAGACGCTGACGTAGTCCCTGGGCAGCCTTGCCCGGGGCCGTGAGCCATGCCCGAGCTGCTGCGAGTGTGGATGGTGACGAATCTGTGGGTGGTTTGGGAGCAGGCACAGATGCAAAGCCTCGTTGTGGCCGTGCTGGCAAGGTTGGTATGCATCGGGGTTTGGGGGTACACAGCTGGGTGTAGAGGCGGGTGATCTGGGGTGGGTGATGCTGTGCTTGTTTGAGTGCTGATGAGAGGAGAGGGGAGGAATATGCAACTTGCGCTGCTCTAGCAAGTGCTTGCGCAGTTATCAAGTGCCTCAACATCGGAATTAATAGCCAAACGATTGATGGTGTGAACTGATTATGATCATGGGTGGTTGCTCTCGCTCTATATAGTTGTGGTTATGTGTGTGTTTCACTATTGCAATTGCTGTTGGATGAATGGGGATTTGCAGATTATTTTCAAGGCATTTGTTTTCTGGGGTGTTTTCTGGGGAAGCCTGTGAGAGTGGGCTCGGTGCGTGTACCACGACAGGCAGCAGCAGTAGATAGATCACCGTGTGGGTGGAGCTGAGATTGGTGGTGGTGCTGGATGGTGGCGCGAGAGTTGAGGAGGGTGTTCATCAGCGCTTTGCATTTGGGGTGCAGTGATCATGATGGTTTCAAAATTACGGAATGCAGTTTCTCAGTGTCACAGAATCACCACAAATACACATCAGAGGACAAACACATGTATTGACACCACCTTTGGCACCTTTTACACCAATTTATTTGTTAAAGTCATCTGGTTCCATCTGCACCATCTCTGGACTCTGCACATCCCCCCAACAACGCCGATCACCAATCAAAACATATAATCTCATCGTCAATCCGTCGAGGTTTGTCATTGCAACGCGCACTTTTTGTGCTAGAGAGCATTGCAATGCCATGTGCCCTCTTGCAACTGTGTTTTCAGCAATTGCAGCTTTACGCACGTGCAAACGTATCACATTGAGCACATGAAACAAAATACAACACAATGACCCAACATTGCACAGCCTTGCATCATCGTTGGTAGGTTGGTAGAAGGAGGTGCCATGGCCTCAGCAAGGTGCGTTGTGCATACCCCCCATGCATACATCCTGATTACTGTGCACCATACTCAGCACACCACACCTGTACCAACAGTGTAAGCACACAACAAGAGTGCTTTGACTTGCCCGATGCCCCGGATGATATCGACCTCTCATTCCTGGATGGTTTGCTTGATGGCACCTTGGATCTCCCTGCAGATGAGCCATTATTGCAGTCAACAAGTCAGGTGTTTGAGGAGATACAACCCAGTACACAACCCAGTGCCTCTGCGTACACAGCATCTGCACCGGCATCGCCTGCCATCCATGCACATCAAATCCCCACCCCTGCAAGCAGCAATGGCTCAGCACCACGCAGTCCTAGCGGCTGCCATGCACCAAGTACAGGGACGAGTCAGCAGGGCTCTGCGCACAGTGCTGGCACAACGCATTCTGTCGTCCAAGAAGATGCTGCGAAAAAAGAGGTATGGGTTTACGTTTGTTATTCATGTGCAGTATACACCTCATCAACATGCATCACATACATATGTAATACACCCTCATACGCACACACAGGCCCGAATGCAACGCAACAGAGAAAGTGCCCACAACAGTCGGCAACGCAAAAAAATGCATGCAGCAGAATTGGAACAACAAAACGCACAACTCACTGCACAGAACAAACACCTCAATGGACTTGTGAGTCAGCTTGCAACAGAGAATATGGTACTGAAGCAACAGCTGGTGGCGGTGTGTCAAGCAACCAACACTGCCTTGCCATGTGTGCCAGGTATAGTGGGGGTGTGTGAGTTAGCGTGTGTGCATAGAGCATGTGTATGCCCAAGGGTATGGTTGAGTCAATGCATCATGAGCACATGAGTGATCATCATCATCATCAACAATACTACAACAGCAGTGTTCGACCATCAACAACATGACCATTATTACACTCTCATGATTCTATTCATCACTTTGAACACCCTCCACACACCACCACCAGGACTTGTGCTCACACACACCCACCTAGCCACACCTGTCCATCCAATAGCATACAGTGTCCTCCCAACACCCACCACCACACCCAAGATCCCACTGCAGCGCCTTGACAAACCAGCACGACCTGCACCTGCACTAAAAACAACAGCGGGTGTGGGCAAACGCGGTCGTGCAGGGAGTGGTGGTACAAGCAAACGTAGCAAAACAGCAGCGGCAGCAGGTGTGTGTGTTGTGAATACGTGCACATGTGTAGTGTTTTTTTTATCCACATTGTATTCACATGTGTGGTATGTGTGATGCAATACACGACATGTAGCTGTTTCTGTGTAGTGTGTCTGTGTAGTGTGTCTGTGTAGTGTGTCTGTGTTGTGTGTCTGTGTTGTGTGTCTTTGTGTTGTGTGTTGTGTGTCGAGTGTGGAGTACCCAGCAGGTAGGTACACTCAGCACCTGTTGACCCTTCCGTCACCTCCCGCCACACATTCCTAGGAACCACTATGCTTGCTGTGTTTTCCCTTGCAACGCTCTTCATGGTCGGCATATCCCCCTTCAGCGGCAGTGTCAGTCGTGGCAGCAGTGTACCCACTGAACAATACGCTGCCCTCCCTGGTGGGGTGGTAGATCACACTCAGGTCACCGTGTTGGGGGCACCCCGGGGGGGGCCTGCTGGTGGGGCCCCTGCTGGTGGCGTGGCGCTCCCCTCTTCTTCTTCTTTTTCACCATCACCATCATCATCATCATCATCATCATCAGAAGCAGAAGCAGAAGCAGCACTGTCGGCAGCAGCAGTAGCAACAGCAGCAGCACATTCTGATGGACATGGTCAACAGCATGAAGCAGCAACAACAGCACAGGGGGGTGGGCAGCATGAAGCAGTAACAACAGCACAGGCATGGATGGCTAATGCATCGGCGTGGTTGGTGCCGGAGCAACAGGGGGAGCTGGCGGGACGAACGTTGCAACACTTGCAGGTGTGTAGATGACATGTGATGATTTGTGTATATATGGATTTGTTTGTGTATATATGCTGTACATGGCAATGGATGTGTGGTCATGGATGTGTGTTGTGGACATGCCACACCAACCACGTAGCCTCTGTTCCACACACCATCATACAAAACCTATTTTGTCCAAAACACCACCGAATCACCACCCCCCAACACAGGATGTCAGCAGCACTGCTCTTGTATGGCAACCCCACCTTGCACAACAACACCCCGGGCTGCTACAGCTCCTCCCCCAGTGGGAGTCCCTCCCCACCCTACTCGGAGCCCCCCTCACAGCAGATGGACTGCTGTCCCCGCTCACCTGCGACAAGGTGTTTGAGGTGGACGCAACAAGCCTGCCTGATCATGAAAAACTGCAACGGCGGATTGACAGTTATGTGGCGTCGTTGGAGGGATTTCGAGGGAGAGCGATGCCCTTGCCACCTGTGGGTGGGGCGCAGGAGGAGGGGGGGGAGGGTGCGACCGGTGGGGTGGGGGGGAAGGGCAAGAGGGGGCGTGTGTTGGGTGGGGAGGGGGATGTGTTGGTGTCGGTGGTGTTGCCGATAAAACAGGGGGAGAAGGGTGGGAGCGGGGGGGTGTTGCGAGCATTGGATCGGTTGTTTGTGGTGTTGCTACAGCAGAGTGCGGTGTATGCCACCTACTCGTGCCAGCTCCCCAAGCTTGGGTTTATGTAGAGAGGGTGATGTGTGGTGCATGTGTGCAAGGTGGTGCCCTTGAATCGTGGTGGATAAGGGTACGTGTTGACAATGGTGGGAAAGGAAGAGGAGCACGAGGATGTAGGACATTGTAGGAACAATAAAAAATAACGAAATAAGGATGGCCCTGGGCGGTCATGTGTGTTGTTATAGGTAGGCTCTGTATTTCATGTCATTGGTGCTTTTGTGATGTGATCCATATGTTGCATGATTCATTATCAATTACTTGTGTCAATGTGTAAATAAAACAACAACAACATGCCATCATCGTCATCATCAAGGGACTTTTCAACAAAAAAAAAAAACACGAGTCACAAAGACCACATGCAGCACACATGTTCTCCTTTGTGTGTGTTGCTTTTTGCCACCCCTTGTAAACTTTTTGCCACCCCTTGTCCTTACTTTTTGCCACCACCACCACTGCTGTTAATGAAGCCAGCCTTGCGCCCCTCAAATCCAGCACGCATGAGCTTCTTCTCCCGACGTGCTTTCTTCTTATCACTTTTCGCTTGCACCCGCTTGTTGATGTTTTCGTTGCGCCTGTGGTGGGTGTGTTTGGTGAACAATGCATAGTGGTGGGTGGGTGTTTGTGTGGGGTGTAGGGTGTAGGGAGTGCATGTGTTCTACCATCTGTTGGTTGGACAAACATATGTACACAGTGTACTTTATGTATACCATCGCAAACACCACACCCCCAAAACACCCCCAACAAACAACACACACATACATACCCCCCCCATTTTCCCCTCATACCGTTGTTGTCGTGCAGCTTGTTCATCATTTTGTTTCTGCACTCGTTGCTTCCATGCCTCCCTACTCTTTTGCTTGGCCTTGGCTTCCCTCTTGAGACTCTTCCGGAGCAATTTTGTGTCATCCAATACTTTTTCACCCCGGGCACGCAACAGAGCAGCCTGCCACGCCTCCTCACTCACATCTATTTTGCTGTTTGCATGTTTGTTGGTGTTGTCGGTGGTGGTGGATGTGGTGGTGGGGTTGTGTGTAGGTGTGGTGGTGGCTCGGGCTTGTGCAGCAGCGAGGAGGGCTGCTTTGCTCTTGTGTTTACGTTTGCCCTCTGTGTGGGTGTTGTATGTTTTGTATATGCGTGCATGTGGTTGCATGCACATGTGGTTGTACGCATGTACGCCAGGGTGTGTACATATACACCACAATATGCATGCTAATGGCACACGCAACATTAACAACAATACAATATAAATGTACCTTGAAATACAGCCTCCTTTTTCGATTTCACTGTGATGTTTCCAAACGCCAAATTCTGTATGGTGGCTTCCAAGCCTGTATCCTGCGTGTCTGCTTTGTTTTTGTTTTTACCAGCCCCTGCTTGCTTCTTGGTTGCTGGTGCTGCTGCTGCTGGTGGGCTATCAAGTGCTGATGCATTCCTGTGTAACAGGTGGTGTGATTGTGCAATATTGTACATTGTGATGTGTATACAAAAACAGTATGTGTATACTCCCCATCATCCCACGTACCGTTTTTTCCCCTTGCCATTCTCCTTGTGCCCCTGCTTGCTCTTCCCATCACCACCACCACCACCGAGTTTATGTTCCCGCCACGCTTTGGCCTCATCAGCAGTCTTGCTGCGTTCCTCAGCATGACGCTGTGCACGACATGCTTCAATCTTCAGCCGTAACCGCTCCCGTAACTCCTCTTTGCTGGCGTCTGCAGAGTCCAAGTTGAGTGTTAACGTCCTAGGCTGTGTAGCTGGTGTGTTGGTGACAGCAGCTGTTGTAGCAGCTGTAGCACCATTTGATGATGGGCTCGGCGCGGCACCTTGCAAAAACGCATTGCGCTGCTGTGCGCGTGCTGCTGCCTGCTGCTGCTGCACATCCAATGTGGTCTGTGCTGCTTCTGGGTCGAGCTTGGCACGCTTGTTTGCCTGTGTTTGTGTGGGTGTGTGGTCAACACGCGGTTTGACCACCAAAGCCGTCGATGTGCAATATGTTACCTTGCCCTTGTTCTTGATTGCTGCCTTGGCAAGCTCCCTCTCACGCTTTTTCATGTGTTTGAGGTCGAGTTGCTCGCTTGAGGTGTCGAAATAAAAGCGGGGAGGCACGAGTTGCACAAGCGAATTGAAGTACTGCGACAGTTGTGGCAGGCTGAGGAGCTGACGCATTGGCTGCGTTGCAGTCGCATTGGATGCATTAGATTGTGCACTAGCCTTGGGCGCCTTGGGTGCCTTGGGTGCCTTGGCTTTGGCTTTTTTGTTGGGCGGCATGGCTGTTGCTGCCATCAATGTGTGTTTTGTTGTGTTAATGGGTGGGGTTTGTGGGATGTATTGCACCCACAATTCTACTGCGCACACGACCAAATGCGCTTGTTTGAGTTCAAAGAGACTGGTGTGTTTTACTGTGTTGTGTAAAAAGTGTTTTGCCATATATGTACTACCCAAACCTTGCCATCCACACAAGGCCTAATCACCACGTGTTTGTAGGGTAATGCAAAACAGCCAAGGCAGCCAAGACAGCCAACACGCAGCAACGATCATCAAACCATCTCTCTACAAACAAATCTTCTGCAACAAAACTCTCATCAGCGCCCCATTCTCAGCACACGCAACTCTCCTTGACACCATGCCACGCAACATTATAACACAACACATCATCAACGACACGCTCTCTTTGTGATCAGATCCAACACGGGGGGTGCACTTCATGGCAACACCCCCCGGGCGTGTGGCCTTTCAGCGATGCTTGGTGCATGAGCACCGCAACCCCAACAGTGCCATTAGCGCCCTGGCGCTTGATGCAGCTGGCACAAAGCTCTACTTGGGGTTTACGGATGGGCAACTTGAGGAATACAAGATCACCATCAGCTTTGCTCAAGCCAAAGCGCTCTTGTCTGCACGCAAACATGTTGGGAAAAAGGTATATTTTCCAGAGTGGTGGTGGTGGGATATTGCAGTGGGTGTTTTTTCTGGGGAATTGTTGACCATGCAGGGACGGTTGACCGTTGACTGTTGTTGTGTTTGAAATGCTACCTCTATTCTGTACCTCACAACAACCTCCATTACCAACCATCACCCCTACAACAACCACCATCCATACCGTACAACCCCCTCCTTTTCCTTACAACCACAACCCCCACCCTACCACAACTACTACCAAACCCCCACCCACAGCCCATTGCAGCAGTGCGTCACCTCCCTGGTGCCCAGTGCCTCGCTGTGTTGTGTGATGGGGCCCTGTTGCTGCTGCATGTAGACACACTGGACGGCACGAGGGCAACAGGGGTGTCGGGTGTGACTGCAATGACGGGGGAGGGGAGCCCCACAACCCTGCCTCCAACACTTGCACTGGCATCCAAACCAAATAAAAAGGTACTGTTTGGTGTGTTTGTGTGTGGTTTTTGTGTGTGTGTATTTATACTGTGTGTGTGTTGATGGGTGTCAATGGGTGTGATGGATGGTGTGGTGGATGGCGTGTGTGCTTGTGCTGGTTTGTACATGCACACCACCACTTGTACACATGCCTTCCTCCCTCTCCCCTTCCTCCCTCTCCCCTTCCTCCCTCTCCCCCCCTCCCCTCCCCCTTCATCCCCCCCCCCCCCTTCATATCCCCCCCCCTCCACCCACCGCAGTCAGTACGCATCACCCTGTTGGAAGTGTTTGCCAGCAACAGCGGCCAGGGCTTGAAGCACACGACCCTTGTTCAAAAACACATCGACCTCCCTGAGCAGGGCTCTGTGGTGGCACTCACATGGGTGGGGAAAAAGCTTATTGCAGCAACCGGCATGCGGTATTTATTGGTCGATCCTGTGACGCATATATTTGGGAGTATATGTGAGTTTCATGAAGATGACTTGACGCCCGTGATGCTGCAACCATTGCCTGCGTCACAACAAGCGGTGTTGCTCATGGTGGGTGTGGGGTGGGGTGGGTGTTTGGGTGTGGGGGGGTGCTCATGGTGTTTGGTGTGTTTGGTTGTTGTTGTTGTAGGTGTTGTTGTGTTTGCTTTTTGTTGGGTTTGTGTAGGGGTGATGTTTTTTCATGTGTTGCATATATGTGTGTATGTGTGTATGTGACACTGATGCACCATTGTACACATACACTGATGCACCATTGTACAGATACACTGATGCACCATTATACACTTACACTGTATAACCCCTGCTCTCCCCCCACCCCACCATCACCACCATCACCCCCACCCTCCCACCTCCACAGAACGAGGTGGGTGTAATCACAGATGCCCACGGCATGCCAGTCGGCAGTGCCCTCACCTTCCCCTCCCCCCCCCTCGCACTTGCCCATGCTGGCCTCTTTGTGCTCGCAGTCTGTGACGATGGAGTGCACGTGTTTGACAAAACCACAAGTGAGTGGGTACAACACCTGGACTTTGGCCAACACCTTCAACCAGCCCCTGGTCAAGCGGTACGCACAGCAGGCAACACCAAGGGGAATGTGGTCGCCATGTCGGGGTATCGTACAGTGTGGTTGTTGCTGCCGGTGGCGCTGGAGGACCAGGCAAAGCAGCTGCTGCAGCGTCGCAAGTATACACAAGCACTTGAGCTGCTGCAGACATGTGGGAGTGGGGGGGGGGGGGGAGGGAGGGGCGGGGGGGTGCCACAGTGGACGTTGGTAGGGATGGCACAGACTGCGTTGTTGTTGATGCAAGGTGTGTTGATGTATAGTATTGTGTGTTGGTGTGTGGGTGTGTGGGTGTTGGTGTGTTCATGAATAGTATTGTTGGTGTATGTTTCTCCCCTCTCGTTCGCTACCGTCATCATCATCATCCACCCACCTGGAACCCCCCCTTAGAGTTGAGATTCATGGAGGCCAGTCAAGTACTCATGAAGGTCCCCCCCTCTAGTTTCCAACCAAAAAACTTCCTCCCCATGTTTCCCCATTACACGGCCCGCTGGTTGAGAACAACATCCTCCAGTAGCCTAACTAGCAGTAGTGGGGGTGGGGGTGGGGGTGGGGGGAATGGGAGGACCCCCCCACCCCGGTCACCCAGTGGTCCTGTGTTGTTGTGGGGGTTGGCCAGGCCATTGACTGATGTGACTGCTGCTGTACAGTACGTGTGGGGGGGTGGGGGTGGGTGACGGTGTGATGATAGTGTATGGAGGGTGTGATGATGAAGAGGCGACACACATATACACACAAATGTACACACATACAAAACACACACACACTACTCCTCCACCCCCCCCTCAAACACACACACACACACACACACACAACACAGTGCTACCCTGTTAGCCCGCTCTCGTGCCCGCCAAGGTGCTGATGGTGTAGACATCACCCTTCTCACACACCAAGTAGAACAACACTGTGAAGCAGCAGCAGCAGCAGTTGCCGACTACCTGTGGCATGTCTTTTCCCTGGGCGCTCATACCCTGGAGCAAGCCGATCATACCCTGGAGCAAGCCGATCATACCCTGGAGCAAGCAGATGCAGTGCATACACTCTTATGCCTGCTGTTGCATCAACTGGATGATGGCATGCGAATAGAGACACTTGCCGGGCAACTCAATCATGTGGTGCTGGAGGATGTGCGGGGGGCGTTTGTGGGGGTTTGGGGGGGAAAAGGGGGGGCCGGTGGGAGCAGGGAGGTGGGGGTTTTCACTGGAGGAAAAACATCAGTGCCAAACACAGCAGGTGCCACAGCATCATCAGCACACAACCAAGGGTCCCCACATGGTGGGGGGCGGTACATGGCATGGGCGTTGTTGTGTGCACAAAGGGAAGGGTATGCTGCTGAGGCACTTGACACATGGCGTGCGCTGGTGGAGGGGCGCGTGGAGGAACGGGGTGTGGGAACTGCACAACATGGTGTGTGGTACATGCAGTTGGTGTGTATATATGCTACTTGTGAGTGTCTGCTACTTGTGAGTGTATGCTACTTGTGTATGCGTGTGTTCATGTAAACACACATGACATCTGTCAACACCCTCTTCCACCACATTCCATCCCCCCCCAGTCCCTCACCCACCACCACCACCCCACACACAGCAACCATGCTCGCTGCATGTGCCACCCATGCCGCCTCCCTACTCACCACCCCCACCCCCAACACCCCCATCCCCTCTCCCCAGCAGCAACAACACCTCGCCCTCCATCATCTCCCGTGGTTGCTGGCAGCCGCACCCCTGCAGGCGGTGCAGGTGGCAGTGGGTGTACCTGGGCTGCACACAGAGGATGTGTTGAAGTTGACAAGGGGGCGATATCCCATACCCCAGCTGTTGTTGCTGCAGCATGTGGTGGAAACAGAGGGGAGTCAGGTATGTGTACACACCCACCATGCTCACTGACCGCCATCACACACACCAATACACACACCTGATACACACCCGATACACACCCAACACAAAATTCCACACACCAGGAGGCATCCTACCACACCGAATTGGCCCTCACAGCCGTACAGTTGTGCCTGGCAGCAGCACAGGGGACCCTCCAACCACCCCCTACCCACACCACACCGACAACAACACCCGCTGCGACACCAGACACCCCCACCCCCCCCACCCCCGCACCCACAGTCCCACACATACCACCAAACAGCAAGGGGCCCCCTCCGAAGAGCAGGGGGGGGCCTGCTACGTTGGATGTGTCCCCGGGGGCCCTGCGAGGAGCCCTGCAGCGGCACTTGGAGGCAAGTGACCTGTATGATGTGCAGGGGGTGTTGGCTGCAGTGCGGGGGAGTGTGCTTGCTGAGGAGCAGGTGATGCTGTACCGTAAGGTGTGTGTATAAGAGGGTGTGAGGGCTGGTGGGTGGGTGTGTATGAGGACGTGTGTGTGTGTGTGTTTGTGTGTGTTTGTGTGTGTGTGTGTGTGTGTATGAGGACGTGTGTGTGTGTGTATGAGGGTGTGTGTGTGTGTGTGTATGAGGGTGTGTGTGTGTGTGTATGAGGGTGGGTGTGTGTGAGGTTGTCTTAGGCATACAGCATTGTATACTCCTTCATGTGCTGCATCCACGTGCTACACGTACCCTCCCATGCACACCACATACCTTCCCATGCACACCACATACCTTCCCATGCACACCACATACCCTCACTCACCACAACCCCCCTCACCGTACTCCCCCCCCCCCCCAAATACACACACAACAGCTTGGTCAGCACACAGCAGCACTACGTATTCTCGCCCTACAACTTGACGACATGCATGCAGCTGAACGATATTGTAGGCAGCACGCAGGACAAGAGGGGTATGCTGCTTTGATGGAGATGTTGCTGGCGCCTGGGGATGAGGGGGGGCCTCGTATACAACAGGCATGCCGATTGCTCAATGCCCGCGGTATGATGATATTGGGGGTGTCTGTTGTGTGTTTGTTATTCCAATTGGTGTTTTTATTTTTATTTCCCTGATGAGTGCTGTGCTTGTTGGGTTTGTTGAGGATGCAGTTGTGTGGTTTGTTGCTTCTGTGTGGGGTTATATCACATACTGTGATGCTGTGTGTACATAAGTATGTGCGATGCTTTGTGTACATAAGTATGTGTGATGCTTTGTGTACATCAATATGTGTGATGCTTTGTGTACATCAATATGTGTGACACTACTCCCCCACCCCACCCCACCCACTCACCACCCCTACCCCACCACAGAAGCAATGCTGGACCCCCTTTGTGTATTAGGGGCCCTCCCAGACAACATGGCCCTCTCCCTCGCAGTGGGACCGGTGGCGTGCATGTTGAGGGAGCGCACCCATAGGAAACGAGAGGGGATGATTGTGAGAAATGTACAGCGGACAATGAATTTGGAAGTGGCAGCACAACGAGCAGAAATTATGGTGTGTTTGAGTGTGTGAGAGAGTTTGAGTTTGTGTTGTACACACTCACACACGCATACTCACTCACACTCACACTCATACCCCCCCCTCCCCCCACACAGAGTGAGCGTGTGTTGTTGACAGATGAGCGTGTCTGTCATACATGTCATGCACGCATAGGCACCAAAATGTTTGCTATACACCCTACGGGCACCATCGTGTGTTTTCGATGTTACCAGCAGCACACCAAGCCATCCCCACCTCACCCTGGTGTGCACCAACAGCAGCAGTTGCAGCGGTGACGAGAAGTGCACATGGGTTGGTGTTTTTTCTGGATGTCGTTGGTGCGTCTGACGGGATTTCTTATGTTGTTGGTGAGTGTGATGGGATTTTTTTTTGTTTTCCAGTCATTGTCAACATCTTAAAGAACACAGTCAACATTGTACAACACAGTGAGCTGTGTACGCTCTATGTTACCACATTGTGACAAAAATTATTGGTTGATGTAACACAACAACAAGGACACACACAATGCATATTGTTTTCCTGGCTAGTGTTGCTGTGCAGATGGCATGTCACACCCCCAGTGGTGCCTCTTGCCCAGTTGGGCAGGCGTCTTGCTGTGTGCCATCATGAGTTGATGTGTGTACATACCATCTGTGTACACCACCTGTATATACCATCTGTATATACAACCACCATGATGATGATACCCTATCCTCCCCTACAACAATGGTGATTATCATGCTCATGTCTTCGCAGCCTTGGCCTTGCGGGCAAATGGGTTGGCACTGGCACCGATAGTGGTCACATGTTGTTTACGTTTAGCAGCCACACCCTCTCCCCTGTGTGGTGTGTTGATACGTGTGCAGTAGTGTGTGCTATACATAGATGTGTGCTATACATAGAAACGAGGTGTATTGCATGGTGGATACATGTCGACAATACAACCACATTATCATCATTCATTCCTCTTTATCATCATTGCATCCCTCTATAGCGACACGTACAGCCTTCACTCCCTTCACACCATGCATTCACCCCCTCGAAAAACCACCCATATATAACGTACGTGTTGGCATGCATGTTTCCTTTACCACCCTTGCCCAACAGCGCCATTGCAGACACAGCAGGTGTGCTGGTGTTTTCCTTTCCACCAACTGCCTCCACACCATCCCCACCCATCCCCTCGTCATCACCACCACCATGCCGGCTAATCACACGCCTTGCTTGACCATCATTACCACCATGTTGACCTCCATCATCATCATACCCATCATCGTCATCATGCAGGTCCATGGCAGCTGCTTGGGTATCTTCCATCATCCGTGTTTCCACCAGTTTGCTAATGCGCTCTGCAAGGGGCCCCGCCCGCATGTGATTGGCCAGTCGGAGGGCCCCCTCGAGGCTTTGTGTGGTGTTGAGTCGGGCAGCAGCTTCATAGGCACGTGCAGGTCTGTCACCCTGTGTGTTTGTTTGTGTGAGTGTGTATGTGTGCATTTGTGCCATGTGTGTGTGCATGAAAATACTTGCATATCGATACTGGTAGTAAAGAGTGTGTGCGAGTGCTGTGAAGCTTGCATTTCCTTTGTATATATACATGCAACAGCCACAACAGCACCCACCAATCAACCCCCCCCCCTCCTCCCACCCACCACCCACCCACCTTGAGTGTGGCATGCAACAACTTGAGTAGCAATTTGTCAACAGCCACCTCCCCAGTCAGTTCTTCATACTCTAGACCCTGCACACCTTCTCCTGCTAGTTGTGCATGTGCCACACGCTGACGTACATGATGCAGCCACAATGATTCCCTGTGTATTGGTGGTGTTTATGATGTTGGTGTTGTTGTTGATAGTGGTGGTGGTGTTGATGTTGTTGATAATGTTGGATAAACATATACACAGAGGGGTATGCACATACATGTACAATATCACACACATATAAAAACACCCCCCACCCACCCACCCACCCCACAATACCTTATCAGTGTGGATTCCAGCTCCACATCCTGCACACCTCCATCCAACACAGGCACATGCAGCGGCAACCTTGTCACCACTGGTCTCGGCTGCACCTGTGGCTGTCCCCCTGCAGGACACACCACACACGACAGCTCCCCACGCCCCACCCCAACCACCCAAAACACCTCAGAGCCCTTGCGTGCCTGTTGGGCATCAAACACAGGGACCCAGGATCCCCCGAATTGAGGGCTCAGCACGCGCAGCATGCCGTGAGAGTCTTGGGTGGCGAGTGTGGGTGTGTTTTCTACAAATCCAAGCCATGTGAGGGTGGTGTTGGGGGAGAGGGGGAGGGGGCCTTGGTGTACACGCTCTTCACGTGCAACGTCCAACACCTGTGTGTGAGGGGTGGTGTGGTGTGTGTGTATGTGTTTGTGTATGCAAGCCCAAATCACTAGTGTACTATTTTACAAATTCATTATCATCATCATCATCATGCATCATCAAGCATCATCATCATCATCAGTACAAAACCACACCCACACCCACCCACCATATACTGCAACATCACAGCGTCAGACGACTGCACCCCCCCCACTGTCACCACCGCCAGCAAGTGTTCTGATGCCGCCATCGCCACCACTTTCCCCCCCACACTCATCACATGCAGCTGCAATCCCCCCTCACTAAACACACGCAGCAATCCAGCACTCGTGGTGACGGCACAAAAATGGGCACCTGCAGCTACAGCAGTGGTGTATTCTGGTCGGGGGAGTTGCATCATCCATTCACAGTTGGTAGACCATGAAGCGAATGGTTTGTAGAGAATGGTGGAGGGGGCATCGTCTGTGGCTGGGCTGGCATACAGTGCGCCCTGTGTATGTGTGTGTGTGTGGGTGGAGGTGTTTGTGTGGGTGTGGGTGCAGGTGCGAAAACAGGTTTCTCATGCATGCAGCCCTACACACCAACGATAACCATACAACAATTATACACACATCACCATACACACGTCACCACACATACATCACCACACACACATCATCACCACACACAAAACCACACACACAACAACAATCATACCTGCCCACCTAACGATGCCATGGTTATCCCAAAAAAGTCATTCAGCAGCGGAACCCTCTTTTTATGTTTACTCGTATCATGAAAGCTCACCTCGAGTATGTTGATACCCACCTCCTCATCATATTTGCATGTGATACAGCCGTCATTGTTGTATGCAAGGAAACGACGCTGGTGCTCACCTGCGATGTGTGTGTGTGTGTGTGGGTGGGTGGGTGAGTGTGTTGTAGGTGTGATATGGTAGAAAGTGCGGTACACAAAGATGGAGTATGTACATACAACCACTCCTGCACCGATGTCCATGTATACACACACTTCCATGCACACACACCCTCACATGTATACGCACACTTTCATGCAAACACACCCTCACATGCATGCACACACTTCCAAACACCCACCCACCACCCACCCACCACACCTACCCATAGGAGTAGCCCCAGGCTGTACCACACTCGGCACCTTGGGCAACATCACCCCACCACCACCACCACCGCGCCGTTTACCCACCACCTTGCCCCTCCGTCGCCCCCTCCCCCCCCCCGGCGACGACCCAGCTGCATGTGACCCCTCTCCAACATCACTCACACCCCCCGGTCGTCTTCCACTATGCCCTCCCTCCTCTTCTTCCTCCCCTTCCTCTCCCTCCTCGTCCTCATCCCCTCCATCGTCTTCCTCTTCCTCACCCTCCTCCGTCACTGCAGCTGTGTCGTCAATCAATGCATGAACCCCTTTGCCAGGCATCAACACATCCACAGCATCACCAGGTCCGGGCAGCCCCTGTGGAACCACCCCCTTCCACACCCCCACGCCACCCTGTATGTCTGCATATGCCAGGGTGTTGCGTGATGCATCCCATGCCAGGCTGCATGGTGGTGCGGGGGAGGTGTGGGTGGCAAGGCGCTTGCGTGCTGCTACGTCCCACAGGACTAGTTGATTGTCGAGGCCCCCACTCACGAGGTAGAGACCTGGGGGGGGGGGTTGAGGGAGGTTGGGGAAGGGGTTGAGAGAGGGGGAGGGATGGGAGAGAATAGGGGAGAGAATAGAGGTGAGGATAGAGGAAGGTCAGATTATGGAGGGGATGGCACAGTGTGTAAACGTCTGCATGACACATCATCATCATCATCATCTTGCTTCCTGCAATCCGCTGCACATCACCCAACACAATACATACAACCCACATACAACCAACAACCAAGCACCCCACCACCCCCTTTCTCCACACACAAAACAACACACCATTGGGTGAAAACACCACCACGTCCACCTCAGCATCATGCCCCCCCTCCAACACACACGACTCCTCCCAAGACAGCCGTTCATACAACACCACATCATGGGCAAGACCAGGGGCAGCAAGGAGGGATCCACCATCTGGGTGAAAGGCAATGCCGTTGCATCGAGGGGCTGCGGGATCAACCTTTTAGGTGTGTGTGAGGGTGTGTGAAGGTGTGTGAGAATATGTGTGAGGGTGTGTGAAAGTGTGTGAGGGTGTGTAAAAGAATGTGTGAAATTGAAAAAAACAAAATGTACACACCTTGGGCAGTATACGTTTTCTGTGCACCAGCTGGGTTCCTGTTTGCATGTCCCACACAGACAACACCCCATCAGCAGTGGATGCAGCAAGAAAGGAGAGGTCGGGGTCATAGGCTAGGCTTCTGATGTAGCCTGCCCCTTTGAGCGTGCGCATGACCTTTGTATAGGTGTTGTATATAGAGGGTGTTGTATATAGAGGGTGTTGTATATAGAGGGTGTTGTATTTACAGGTATAGATATACTATGCTATATATAGATATATGCAGGGGGGTGCATGAGGCAGGGATGTGCATGAGGCAGGGATGTGTATGAGGCACGTGTGTGTACAGTGCAACTTTGCAAAACCTAGACACTACCTTGAATTGTTGTTTTGCGTTGATGAGCTTGACACCGTCATCATCCCCCGCAACCACCACGTGATCACCCGAGGGGCTGCTTTGAATGACACGGGCGGGTAATACCATGCGCGTGCACACTGTTTCAAACTCTCCACTGCTGAGGGTGTATGCCTGTGATGGATGTACGTTGTGGCGTGATGGTGGGGTGATCACACCTCCGCACCACCACCATCAGCTCCACCTTGGCGTATCCGTCCTGCTGGGCAACCAATGCACATGGTTTGCCATCGACCTGCAAACTATGAACATCATGCATGGGCTGCTTGAGATCAAACGTGTGCAGCACTGTGGCTACTTTGAGAGGATCTCGTAGGAGCAGCTTGCCATCCTGCCCAACGGAGAGCAACACGCTCTTGCCATCACGTTGTGCATAGCAAATGCTCGTAAGACCAGCATCGTGGGACATGGTTGCCCACGCTCGATGATGGCACAATGTATGAAAACAAGATGATGATATATAAACCCCCTGTTGGTTTGTTTACTCAGGGAGCTGTCATACTATAGTTATTTTTTGCAACGAAATGCTCAAGTGCGCTCTCTCAAAAGTATAGACAAAATGGGTGGTGCTTCTAGGCGTCTGTTGGGGTCTCATCACTCTCTCCTGCCTTGTGTCCACCCTGCGCCACAGATCGCAGTGCAGTCATGTAGAAATCCTCCATATGCTGCTGGATACCACTGTGACACAAGATGGTGTTGACAGAAGATGGTGGTCACAGTGCACAACCCCCATGTATATGTATGTCCACCCACCCACGCCCATCTACAACACACCTACACAACCACAACACACCTTCCATCCACAAGTGATTCAAAAATAGATGATTCTCGGGCAACAATCTTCTCAATGACCTGCTCCCGAGCTTGGTCATCTTTGTTCAACAGGTCGGCTACAAGATCTGCAACATCCTTAAAATCTGCACCCTCGGAAAACCCAGGAATTTCTGTGCATACATCTGTGTGGAGGTAGGTGAGAGTTGGTCACACTAGGATATGACTGTGCACAGGCATGGCTATTGTGGCTACACATTATTGTGCATACACATGTTATTGTGCATACACACATTACTATCCATACACATACAAGGCCAGTGTGCCCACATGCCATCAGCAAGTAACACAACCAACAACCACCCAGCACACCAACAACCACCCAGCACACCAACGAACACCCTGCACGCCACCCGCCTACCATACTGATCAATGGGCTGCACATCTGCAATGCCATCCTCCCCCAGCTGCAAACAATTCCCAGCATGACAGTACCCCATCAATCGTGGCACACTCGCAACAATATCCTTGCTGTTTGCAATACGCCAGCTATCAGGCACCAGTGTGTTGTAGGACTTGGCAAAGACAATGTTGCCTACTCGTGGGGAGCCAAAATTGTACATGATGATTTTGGGGGGCTTGTCGTGTTTCCATCTTGTGATAGTAGTGGTGTGGTGGTGGTGATGTGTGGTGTGTGATAATGTGTGATGATACATGCATGTACGTACACATCCAATTACATCCAAATACATCCCAGCCCCCACGCACTGCTTGGTTGCAAGTTCATACGCAGAACACGTCGCCAACGCCCCCCCCAGACTATGCCCCGTCACATACACCGTCCATGGCACATCCCCCTCACTCGTCAACTCCTCTACCAGCGCCAACACCCTCGTGTGTACTGCATCATATGCACGCTGAAACCCACCATGCACCATCGCCTCCTCTGACTGCATTGCTGTGAGTGCTTGTTGCGTGGCCTGTAGCAGCTGTGCGGTGGCGTCTTGCATGGCAGTGGTGGTGTTTTGGAGGGAAGAGGGGGTGGGGAGGCCCTTGAGGGAGACTGCTGCTTGGACAACCTGCCCTGCAGCATCCTGTATTGGGTGTGTGTGTGTTGGGTGTGTGTTTTGGGTGTGTGTGTTGGATGTGTGTGTGTTGGGTGTGTATTGGGTATGTGTATTAGGTGTGTAGGGTATGTGTAGAGCTAACTACACAGAGAGATATAGTACACACACACACACACATACCACACACACACACACGCATATGAAGTATATATACTACACACACACACTCTCACCTTGACCTTGTCCATCACCTTTCCCAATTTATCACTCTGCACAGCATCCCCAGTTCGCTCTGCATCAAAAGCAGCAGGCAGCAGTGATAGGTCTGTGAGTATATCCTGCCACTTTGTTTGTTCAGTGCCCCGCCATGCCAGACACACATGCCTAGTGTCTCTATTGACCAACACCCACATCTTGGGGGAGGGGTGGGGAGGGGGATGCAACAAGGTTGAGTACATGTACAAGGTTGAGGGAGTGCAAGTACAAGGTTCAGAGGGGAGTGCAAGTACAAGGTTGTGGGAGTACAATGGATAAGTTGCACAAAGCAAAAGAAAGGGAAACAACACCCAAACACAACACCCCACCTGTGTATCATATGTCGGGTTGTCAATATACGCCACAGGTGTAAACTGTTCAGGTGTGGCATCCTCTGCTACATTGGCCCCTGTAAGGGCCCCTGTGAGGGCAAGGGCCCCCTCTTCATAGGCACTCCAGGGGGCAGGGATGGAAGAGAGCTTGGGGACTGCCCCGGGGATGGGGCTCCTTGCTACACTGGCATCTTGTGCTAGGAGCTCTGAGTGTGATGTGTGTGTGTGTGTGAAAGAGAGAGAGAGTGTGTGTGTTTGTGCGTGTGTGTATGAGAGAGAGAGTGTGTGTGTGTTTGTGTGCGCATGCGGTACAATATACAGATACAATATACAGATACAATATACAGATAATTATACAGACAACAGACAGGTGCTGCACACTACCAACCCTAGTCTACACCTGTCATTGGCAGGTATTGTACGCTCATCTTGATGCGCCCCTTCCCCCCCCCCACCAACTCCAACTCGAGATCCTTCACTTTGCCATCCACCACATCGCCCAATCCCAGCATGGTCGAACCAAGTGGATCATCCTCCCCCACGAAATCGTCGTCATTCACCTTGACAAGCAACCGCTCCTTGGACGCATCTCTCACAAACAGGAAAAAACGCTCATCCCACACAGGGTCGAGGGTTTGGGGTAGCGTCTTGCTACGGTGGGCACTGGGGCCCACTGAGAGCACAGCATAGGGGTCACTTTTACCCATAAAGTCCTTGGCATTGAGGTTGCTTGCAGAGTGGAGGTGTACCAAGAGCAAGCCTTTTACATGGGTCAGCAAGTAATCCTTGTCTAGGAATGTGGTTTCTGTGCCAGTGACAGTACGCTCGACAAAGGCGTCGTCGACATCCACAGGCGTGTTGTACGCCTCAAATGCACATGCAGCCAGGGTGAGTGCCAGGTCTATTTTGAGGCCATATTGTTGGGCTCGTTGGAGGGCATCCGTGGGGGTGGCGTGGGGTGTGGTGGCTCGGAAGGGGAGGCGACGGGAGGATGGGTGATGTATTGGGTGATGTATTGGGTGATGTATTGGGTGATGTATTGGGTGATGTATTGGGTGATGTATTGGGTGATGTATTGGGTGATGTATTGGGTGATGCGTTGGGTGATGTATTGGATGATGTATTGGGTGAAGTGAGGCACGAAAGCACCGACGGGTTTGGCATCTCATGGTATTGTGCAGGGAAAAGGCTCCACGGTAATGCATGGTGACGTACGTTGACTGTTGCATTGCCTTGGAAAACACAGTGTGGCAGTTGTGACTATGTGTGTTTGAGAAGGCTTGGGGTTGTGAAGTTTGCGTAGAGTGTTGCTGAATTTCGCACCATAGTTGTTTATCGTCTGGCTGTGAACAAGCAGTGTGAGAGCAGTGTAAACAAATGGTGTGAACATTTACCAAAATGGGAGCACAGACGAGCAAAGAGGTACGAGCAATGATGCAGAAATCAGCTTGATCACCATCAGAGATCCCATTGATTGGTTCCTCAACAACAGAGTGCAGCAGAAGAAGGAATTGTGGAGGTGGAAACAGAACAGCGTGGCAGCGAAACGGCATCCATTGATGCATTGCTGCTCAAGCTGCAAGACTTGCCACAGGTGTGTGCATGATGAGCAGGGCGGTGTTGTACTTGTCCAACCGGCACCCTCGCTGCATCTCACACAGGCAGCGCCACTTCTCAAAGAAACACTCACCGACATCAATTGGAAGGATCTTGAGGCACTGCGCAAAATTGACACAGGTGGGTGACACTGGTGGGACACCTGTCTGTCTGTGTGGTTGTGTATACACCCACAACTCGAGGGTGTGGGCCTTGATATTCATTATCACATGTACTCACACTGCCCACAGAACATGTGTTTGATGCAGCTGCTACTCACAAACTGGTCGGCACAGTCAAGGTCGTGGTACTGACGAGCACATACCTTGTACATGCACATTGATGACATAATTACACACCCACACACATGTCACACAGGAGGTGTATGCTGGTGCTGCACGACGTGTTGCCAATGAACAGCAGCGGGTACACATCAAAGTGCAGCAAGCAGAACGAGTAGCACATGAATTGGAACACCAGTTACAAGGGTGTGTGTGTGTGTGTGTGTGCTGTGTGTGCTGCTTTGGTTTGTGTGTCCTGCTTGGGTAGTGTGTCCTGCTTGGGCGCATGTGCACAGTATCTTGTGTGACACAGCACCTTGTGTGACATACCTACCTCTTCCACCACCACATATTTCCTCCCCCATCACCACATATTCCCTCCCCCACCTTACACACATACACACACATACACATACACACACATACGTACCCGCACGCATCATACACCCAGGTATGTTGATCGCACCCATACAGCCACAAGAGCACTTGTTCCTGCTGCTGATTTGATAGATCGTGTGGATGAGCTGGCAAACAGGATACGACGGGCTGAGGCACAAGCACATGCACTGCAGCAGCTCATCACAGCAGAAACATCTATGTCAACAACAGCAGCAGCAGCACCAGCGTTAACAGCAGCAAGAGAAAAAACAACAACAGCAGCAAGAGAAGGAGCAACAACAGCAACAAGAGAAGAAGCAACAAAACAGGAGGGGTCATGTGCTGCTGCTATTGATACCAATGGCACACAGAGGGGTGATGATGATGCTGTGGTTGAGGAGGAGGAAACGGGAGGGGGGAAGGTGATGACCACAACATCTGCGACTGCACATGATGAAGATGGGACATGAAGACAACGTGTATATGTGCGTGTGTAGTGTATTGTATCCATGTGTGTGTTTGATTCAGAGAGTGTGTGTTTGATGTCATGATTTATACATTTTTTAGGTGTGTGATAATTACAATAATTGCTGACGTATGATGGGTACTGAGTGCTGTACATCAAAGGTATACTTTGCAAACACATAGAAACAATATGTAAACACGTGGAAACAATATGCAAACACATGGAAACAATACTGAAATGCAAATTGTGTGGAAACACCCAAAAAAAATGACTTGAAGAATGCAAAAGGAAATAACTGTGCACACCACAGTACACCATCCCCCTTCTCACCAACCACACATACAAGTACATGCATGCATGCTCTGCTGCTGTTGCATGTACCTCTGCTGCTGTTGCACGTACCTCTGCTGTTGCACCATGCCTCTGACTCATGTGTCATCCTTCCCTCCCAGCGCATCCTTCCTGTACACCTTTCACTCCCCAGCACACATCCCTCCCTCCCAGTACATGTTCCCCCCCAGTATATCTCTCCCAGTATAGCTTTCAGTACATCCTTCCCTCCCAGTGTGGCTGTCTCTCCCACTACATCCCTATCAGTACAGTGCAGTGGTGGGGTTGGCCTTGACACGTGCCAGCACCGAATCCTGTTCCCCCACATAGGTGGATCGTAGAAACTCACACGTAAAGGCCACCATGCTGCCATACAACCTGGGTGCGGTGGCGTGGTGGTTACATCTTGTTGATCACACGAAAAGACATCATGTTGACCAATGAGCAAGTTGACCAATCAGCAACCTTCGTAGGATCTTGGGCATACAAATGAGGGACCAGGGCCAATTGATCCAGCTGTCTGCCTGTGTGTGGTGTATGTGTGTGGTGTGTGTGTGTGGTGTGTGTGTGTGTGGTGTGAAAAAGGGACCCCCGCAGATGCCAACACACAGAAACACACACAGAAAACGCATGCACCACCACCAAGCACCACCCTACTCACCCATCCACAACAAACCACCAGAAAATCATCACAACCACCCCCACTACCTACCTGCCGAATGATTTTGTACTGTGCATTGAGATCCAGTGTCACTGCTGCTTTGATGGTGACGGCATTGGGAAGAAACAGTCGCAGAGGCAACAGACTGGCATCCTGCCACCTGTGGGTTGCATGCACCACATAACGCAGCGTCACCCGTGCGTGCATTGGTGCTCCATAGGCCACGTTGGCATGGTATTCAATCCCCAAAAGTGTTGGTTCGATGGCTGTGCGTATGGGTGGTGGTGGTGGTGCGTGTTTTTGTATACAATCAAAGGCACGCCTTCTAACCAACTACACTCCCACCAACCACAGTCCCACCAACTACACTCCCACCAACCACAATCCGACCAGCCACAATCCCACGACACCCATGCTTCAACACCTGCCCACTGTTGCTTGAAAAACCAGTAGAGCTGATGAATGCCTCGTCGAGTGGTGCACATGAGAAGATTGTCGTCAAATGTGGTTATGGTTGCAAACATGTCTGCGAGGGGTGGTTGGTGGGTCATGTACGTGTGGTAGTGTGTATACAAGAAAGATTGTGTATACACAGGTATGTATCAAGAGACATCCACAGCGCACCGTCGATCAGTGCAGTCTGTTGCTGCTGATCAGTCGTGGCAAGCAATTCCGTAAAGCTCGATACGATCTGTTGGGTATGTACACGCTGTGAAAACGCGAAATAAAACGGAATTGTACAAGATACGTGTACATGGGATTGACCTGCAGGACGCCCCGTGGCAAGAGCAATGCTGCACCATCAGCAGGCTTTTTCGTTGATGCAGCCCGATTCATTGTTACAGCTTTGGTATCCATGGTGATTGATGATGTTTTATGTAGAGAAAACTCGAAACAGTATGAAATACAACAAAATACAAAACCCAACAAGGGCCGCTCGGATCACAAAACCTCATCACAAAACCTCATTTTCCACATCCAGCAACATTTGTCGCATCACTTCCTCTCCCTCCCCCCCTCCCTCCACCTCCCTCCCCCTCCCCCTCCCCACCATCCAGTACGCATACAACACCAACGCGGCTGTCACAACCCCAAAGCTCACCAACATGAGCACAGGATACTGGTCAGGTGCTGGCATGGCCACCCCCATGATGTACATTGTCAGCTCCGCTGTTTGCTGCAACACCCCCTGCATGCCGCTCACCACACCCAGCTGCTGGTGCGCCACCTGTTCCTGCATGGCTTGTGAAACCGCCAGGTCAAATGCCCACAGGCCAAATCGAGAAGCTACCAACCCACCAATGAGCATGCATTGTATCATCACAGCAGGTAGCGCAGCCCTACCCAGGAGCAGGCTCCATATGTGGGGGGCTACTGCCACTGCAAGGCATACCCACTGGAGTGTAATGCTCACCATACCAGTCGTAGCAATACCTGGTTTTTGTTGGGGGGAGGGGAGGTGTGTGTGTGTGTGTGTGTGTGTGTGTGTGTGTGTGTGTGTGTGTGTCTCACCATGTGTCCATACATATATATGGACAAAAAAAGACAACAAAAGAAACACACCCTCACCACACACACAACACCCCACATACCCAAACACCGCTGCATGCCAGGATACACCACCGTCGCCAACACCCCTGATACCGCCCCCGCACCCCGAGCCACACTCACAACAGCTTCACTCAACCCCAAATACTTCAAATACGCTGTACTCAACAACCCAAAGGACAGCACAGTGCAGTAGAGTAGTGCGAGGGACAGTGCAGCTGGCCAACATGGTTGATGGAGGTAGGTGGTGAGGGCATCGGGGATGGTGGTGACTGCAGTGCAACACTTTTTTGGGTGTGTGGGTGTGGGCAGGGGAAGCTTGGGTTGACTGTGTGTGTTGGGGGGGTGGGGTTGGTGTGTATTTGTGTGTGTGTGAGAGAGTGAGTGAGAGAGAGAGACAGAGACAGAGAGGAAACACATGATGACAGCAGGTGTGGGTGTGCTACACACACACAACATCACACGCACCACAACATCACACACATATCATTATTATGTGCATACCCCCCATACCCCCCCCCCTTACTGTAGTGCTGGGTGTGCATCATGTACATATTGCAACAACCAACATTCTGGCAACCATGCTGCCAAGTTCCACCCAGCAAGCAATAGTATAGCAGCACGTATGCTCACATACGTCATCAACCCACCCACAACCACTGGTGCCAACAGGAGGCAGCATAAATCTATACGACGCATGACTGTGTGTATTTGTGTTGTATCATATCTTAGTGTGGGGGGTGTTGTTCAATGTGTGGTGTGTGGTATCCACCATGTGTGTGGGGTGCATGATTGCGAGGGATTCACAAGGTGCTGTGCGTTTTTTCTATGCATTGATACCTGTTGCCCACCACCCACCCATCCATAACATACACAGCACATGCACAACACACAGCAACACGTATGTACAAACCAATACGACCAATACAACCAATACATGTACAAACCACGCATCATCATTATCACACCTGCATTCATACGAGCCAAACATGCACTGTCACCCTCCGCCATGAGCTTGACCCACTCCCGCTCTACCGCAAGTGTACTACCCAGCCCACCCAAATCAGCAGCACCAGCACCTGCAATAAAACACATGGCCAGCAGCACAGGCATCCAATCAGGTGCATTGGGGGGGATCGCGATCATGACCAGTGCAGTACACGCGGAAAATACCACAGATACGTTTTGCAAGAAATACATCAATGTAGCACCCTTGAGGCGTGGCGCGCTGTGGGAGGTGTGTGTATGTATTCAAGAGCAGCAGCGTACACCATGATCATCATCATTATCACCATCATCGTACCGATCAAGGAATTCCCCCACAGCTGCTCCACCAAAAGCTTGAGCCAGGGATATAACACATCCTGATGCTGCCACAGCTGCAAAGCTGGTTGAAAATTGGTGAAGCAACACAAGAGCAACTGAAAACTCCCACATGCGTTGGCCCCATGCTGCCAACCCATGGCTAGTGTATATGGCAAATCTGTGTGTTGCACTCATTGTTGTGCAGTCTTCATCAGCCCTCAAACGCCAAATTACATGGAGTAATTTGGGGGTAATATTGTAGGGCTAGCCGAGCATTTGTACGTCACCTTCATCGTCATACATAATTATGGTCATACAGTTCAACGCAGTTGGGACAACGTATCCGCCACAAACGCAAGCGCCATATATCAAACACAACGGACCGTCCGGGCGTTGTCAAAATGGCAGCATCAGACGAAACGCCCAAGCAGGCCCCAACAGACCCAACAGACCCAAACAATGGCTGGGAATCAATAATATATCAAGAGAATAACAGCACGAGCGGGACGAGGGATGCAAAGGATGGGGTCAGTGCCACCACCCAATGCTACGTGCACCCTAAACAAACTGTGCAAACTGCCACGCCAACAGTCTGCAACAACGAGCAACACTCGTCACTATTGCGGCGTGCCGAGTCTGACCGAGCACGCAGTAGCAGCGTTCGAAACGCCGTAAGTAATGGAACTGCCATGGTCAGTCCCATCAACGGGTTTCCACAAGCGGAAAGCAGCGATCAGTTGCTGCTACGTCTGGAAAGTCAGGTATGTTTGTGCGTGTACACACTAGGACATGAAAGCATTACCAACATACCCCAACAACCCAACAGATACGCCGAGTGTTGCATCAGCAACCAACCATGGCACGCAACATTGACCGCCTGCGTCGCACCAACTTTGCAATGCACTCCCACATTGAAGAGCTTGTTGGTATTATTGCCATGCTGAAGCATGAAAATGCACAGCTGCGGGCTTTGCTGCGCCAACAACAACAAGAACAACAGGTGTGTGTTGTTGTGTGTATGTATGTATATGTATGTAAATGTGTACACATGCAGTACCATGACGCAACAGGGGTTTACACGCCACCACGACACTTTTCATGTACACACAGGCTATGCCAATGCAGCAATGTTACGAAGGGACGATGGTCAACACACCTCCCCTGTGCCAAACTGCTGATGATTTATTTGGCAACCTGCCACTTCCAGATATGATGACACCCAGCAGCACCATTGGGCCTTTGTATGGGGATGTGAGGGGCGGTTTGTGATCTGAGGAGTGTGGTCACATCCATGCACATCCAAGACAAGATAATGATGTGCTTGTGCATATAATGGTGTGTGTGCAGGTAGAGCAGCAGGCACTGCATGAATTTCGCGTGCAAGTGTCACTTGGCGCACGTGCCTTGTTCTCTAGCTTGGTGAGTTTTTCAATTGTTCTTGATTGTGTTGACCATAAATCCATCAAGCATGCGTGCATTTTCTCACATTTTCTTACTGTACATCTTCTTGTGCATTTGAGAGGAAATGATGTCTACATTTGTCCTGCATGTGTACTACATGTCAGTCGTTTATTTTTCCATGTGCATAGTTTTTCCATGTGCATGTATACTCCATGTTTTTACTTTCTTACGTGTACATCATGTATGATAAGTATAGATACCTCAGGTTGCAAGCATGCCTGGGGTTCTGTGATTTCCATTTGTTGCTGCATGCGTTGTTGTTGCTGAGTGATCGCTGTCGTTGCTTTTTTCATATGCTCTTTTCATACGTCATGTGCACGTTCATATCGCATCCTCATGCGGTGTAGTGCACGTTGATCATTAATTTCTGTTACGAAAAGGTTGAATATGGCTGCTGTGCTCTACTCCCGCTTTGTTGCTGCTGGTTACCATGGGCATCCACCAGCGTGGATGACGTAAGAAAACTGTAAAAACGCACTGATACAATAAACATCACTAGGGGGTAGATGATAAGACGAAACACGCATCAACACCATGCGGACAGTGCAATAAGAGTGTGCGCATCACCACACACAAACGACTGTATGTATACGAAAACAGAGAGCGCGCATATCAGCATGCAACTAGCCCAAAAAACGCAAACAAAAAACACAAATTGTTGCTGCATAATACCGAGCAACATCAAAGTCAATTTCCAAAGGATGCTCACAGGATACTCTTCTTCGCGACACCTGGGGGGCCCTTGCCCACCACAAGTGGCACGGGGCCCCTTGTAATATGTTGACAATAATGAAGAATTGCAGGGTCTCACATCCACTTATTCATCCACACAAGGTGTGTCGGTAACCACCATTGTATACATCATGTGGCACCAACCAAAACACCCTACCTTCCTTGCCCACCTTGTGTACCTCCACTTCCCACATCCACACCACCATTGCCACTCCCACCATTTACAACCGCGTCCACCCCACCACCTGCTTCTGAACTAGGACTACCTGGGATACTCCCCCCCTCATCTTCCCCAGCACTACTCTCTGTGGTGGTCTCCCCCACCTTGTGCTTTGCAACCACCACCGGCACTACCTTGTCATGCCCAACCTGCACGCCATTCCCGTGGTGTACCTTGTCCATCCCAGCATGCACATCCCCCCCCACATGCCCATCCCCTTGTGCTTTCCCAAGTTTCTTCCCCCCCCCAGCTTGTTGTGCATCGTATGTCTGTTGCATGTTGACCAGGATTTGAATGACGTCCACCATAGAGGGGCGGTTTCGTGGCTCCTCACTCAGACATGCATCAATCAGTTTTGCAATTTCAGGTGGGCACTCATGTCCACTGTGGGTGTGGAGGTGGTGTGTTGTGTGGGGGTGTGGGGGGTGCAGGTAGATGGTCATGGTCATATGCAAGTACATGCCATCACAAGTACATGTCAGTGCAAGTACATGTCAATATACTCCTCACAACAACAACAACACCCTCACACATACCGAGGCGGCCTCAGCATCCCCCTCTCTGGTCGCTCATTGGTCGCCAACTCCCACAACACCACACCATAGGAGTACACATCCGCCTTGGGGCTCACTGGCCTGCCCAACAAGACCTCAGGTGCCGCCCATGCAAACGTACCCACCACCCCACCACTGCTGCTGCACACATACCCATGTCGCAACACGCGAGCAAGCCCCACATCGCCTATTTTGGCAGTGCCATCTTTGCTGAGGAGGATGTTGGCAGATTTGAGGTCATTGTGTACGATGTTGCGGGAATGTAAAAAGTGCAGGCCACGAGCAACGTCAAGGGCTACTTTGTGGGCGAGCATGGGTTTGCCAGTGGGGGATACAAAATCAAAACGAGCCTATGGTGTGCGTGGGGGGGTTTGTGTAGGGGTGGAGGGTGTAAGGGTGCATGTGTAGGTGTCGTGTGTAGGTGTTGTGTGTAGGTGTTGTGTGTAGGTGTTGTGTGTAGGTGTTGTGTAGGGTTGAGCGCAAGGTGTTGTACATGTGCACACACTCTCTCACACACACACACACCCTCATACCGCTCCACTTGACAGCCACTTGAACAGGTCTCCATTCTCCATGTACTCGAATGCCAACACACATTGATTGGACTGTGTGTGTTTGATGAGTGGGTTGTGTGTGCATGGGCGTGTACATGGGTATGTGCATGCGTGTGTCCCGTACGACAAAGGCACGCTCATGCACAACCAGCACCCACTGCACACACCCACCCACTGCATACCGTCAAGCATGCCCCAAAAAACTGCACAATGTTTTTGTTATGGCACTTGCGCAATATGGCAAGTTCCTTTTCAAACATTGCAGCTGAGGGTGTTTCCCCTGCCTGCTGCAACACTTTGAGTGCAATGGTGTGCACATCATCGTACAATGCCTTGTATACCTGTTGTTTGAGTGTGTGGTGGTGGTGGTGGCGGTGTTGGTGGATTGTGCATATGTTGACTGGAACAACATCGGCATCACACGTTTTCACAATGCGACCACCATCACCAGCAACACGAGCAAGTATGTTGTTATCACCAAGTATGTTCTTCACCACCAGCATATGCATCGCACAGCCTCCCAACACCATATACTCTACATCAACCCCGCCCCCCCTCACCCCCCCCTTACACCTACCCGTGAATACGCCCCACGTCCCAACTCCCACACACTCCCATCAGGGCGCTCACACAGTGTCAATCGCTGGGGGTCGATCTCCCAGTCTGACACATATGCACTGGATACCAGGTTTTGCAGCAGAGAAGCACTGATACCCAAGGTAGAGGGGGCCTCTGCGAGGGATTCCAGTCGTAGTAGGGCAGAGCTGCCGTTGCGTAGGGGACCAGAGCCGTCCCCGGAGTTTTGGTGTGCAAATCCGGCACTACTGTGTGAACGCAAGGGGAGGGGTGACATGTACACATGTACACATGTACAAAGGACAGAAGCAGATGGAAGGGGTGGTATACACTTTATAAACGCACACATGATGATCATGGCAGCATCACCATGTCCACATGTACGTCACATACCCACCCGATACCCACCCCAGCACAAACCTGTCCTCCCAACCCTACCCATTTTTTCATACCTGTTGCCACTCCCATTGCCACTCAAGTGCCTCCCATCCTCCTCCCCTGATCGAGAAGATTCATTTGGTGTCCCAGCACGTTCCGGAAGCAGCGGTGGTCTCTCCTTTGTCTTGCGCTGCATCCTGCGTATCATATATACAGCTGCCAGTATGATGACAATGGCAATGACTGCACAGGGGATCGCAACTCCCAGTGCAATGGCAAGCACGTCAGTGGAGGAGGAGGTGGTGGTGGTGGAAGTGTTGGTGTTTGTGGTGTTTGTGGTGGTGGAGGGGGACCCTGGGAGTATGGTGCCTGTAAGGTACGGTGGTGGGTAGTGGGTCAACGGTCAACATGCATGCAACACAGTCAACAACACAGTCAACACATGTCGATACATGTTACTACATGTCAATACATGTGATACCCACCGTACACACATGTCTGCACCCTCCCATATACATGTATACCCTCACTACATACACACATGTCTGCACCCTCCCATATACATGTGCACCCTCACTACATGTGCACCCTCACTACATGTGCACGCCTGCCCATACCACTCGTGCTATTACCATACCCAGTCCCATTCCCACCCAAAAACGACTGTTGGGTTGCCAAATCCACTGCCAGCAGCCCCTCCCACCCTGGCTCCTGTTGCAGCAGTTGCCTCATCTCCCCATTCCGTACTGCACTCTCCAACTGTTGCTGGAGCTGCTGTGCGGTGGTGTTGCCGCGTGCTGTGATGGTGGTAGCGACCAATTGTTGGTACGTGCCTGGTGTTGTGATGCCACCTGTGTGGATTGTGTTGTGTTTGTGGTGCTGCTTTGTGTGACTGCATCTCGTGGGGTGCTTTGACAGTGTGCAACTATATCTTGTGTGGTTTACACAATTTCCTCCAAACACATCAGCACAACACCCCCACACCCCACCCCCCCGCACCCCACCCCACACACACCTGCCACTTGCTGCAGCCGCCTCCCCCCACCCCCCACCCCCCCCCGTAATCGCCGCCCCCTGCGTGACCCAAGCGTCAACGAATCCGTTGCATTAATCACCGGTGATAACACCAGCACCCCATCGGTTGCCGCCCCGGGCATGGCGATGCTCAGTGCTTTGACCAAACTATCATGTTCCCGCTGTTGAAAGTCAAAGGGCACGCTTGCATTAAACAGCATGTCCAGAAACAGCGGCAGCACTTTGTCACCTGGTTGCAGGCGCTGGGGGTCGGGTGTCCCCGCAGCACATGCCTGACCGAGGAAGCCCAGTGGTGAGCAGTCGGAGAGGGGGTTGAAGGTGGGTGTGGAAGTGGTGTTGACAGGGACAGAGGGGCTGCAGATGATGAGGGAATTGGTCACGGGGGTGTTGCCACATAGTTGGGGGTTGCCCGGCTTGAGGTACCTGTGATGTGGTGGTGATGATTATCATGATGATGATGAGGAGGAGATTGAGACTGTGGAACAGCACACGTACGTGTTGTGGAGGGAATGTGCTACACACCCAACACACACATACCCAACACACACACACACCACCCACCCAACACACACACACCCAACACACCCAACACACGTACACATTGGTCAGCAATTGCCCAAACGACATCCATGAACTGGGCACATATCCCTGTAGACTGTTGTTTATAAGCACCATGGCTTGTAGTTGAGGCCATGAATCCTCTGCAGCACCCCCCCATTCTGTTGGGAGTGTGCCTGTGAGGTTGTTGTCTGCGAGGAAGACAACACGGGTTGCTGGAAAGGCACCAGCAGCACCCCATTCAGGTGGGAGGGTGCCATACAGGCCTATGTTGGACAACGACCTGTGTGGGAACCGTGGGTGATGGTGTGGGAGGGTGTGGGATGGATGGTGAGTGTGTACATGGAGGCAACATGTGTAGGTCGCATCCTTGTCGTGATGTACACCCATCCACATAGTATACACCCACTGTACACAACCCATTCATACAACCCTCCACACACACGTACAGGTATGTCAGGTTGTTGAAGGAATCATCATCAGCCCATGGTGGGGGCAATTCACCCGGCATACGATTGTTGTCCAATTTCCTGTGTAGGGTGTCATGTACGATGATTGCTCAAAAGATGGTGCTCGGGATACACTGTGCCATGTGTGCCACAGACATAATGTCCATCACGAATACCCCCCTTGCTATCACGTACAAGGATTGCAGTGCGCTTAGCAGCGACAGCCGAACAGGGAAGGGTGCTTGTGCTGGCACGGTACAATCATCCAGGCACGCAATATCCCTGTGATGACAAGGAATGGTGGTGCTCTCTGCATGCATCAATCCAACCTCAAGGGTTTGTTGCCCACATACAAGTGCAGGATGGTTTGGTTGTCAGCTGCACACGTGACCCCCGTCCACTGACATATGGGAGTAGCACTGTCCCACCCGACTTTGTTGTTGGCAGTACGCCACTGCTGCAGGTTGGCTATGGAATCACGAAACTCAAACATAAGAACATCTGTGCGGGACCATGGCGGTTGATGGTGTGCCAATATGCGACTTGGGCAACTTGACAAGTTTATTCACAAAAACGTACCATCTAACAACAACCCATCCTGCTGGCTGGTGCACGTTGCCACGAGCAAAAACGCCCATGGTATGAGGAATCCTCGTACAAAATACCCTCTGTCCCACATTTGCGTTCCTCGATACTATACTGGGGTATACGTACGTGTGGGCGTTCCCATGGTGCTGCTGAAGGCGTGCAGAGCTAGGTGTTCGTTTACTAAGTCTACATCCATGGTCCAAGGGCTGCACAAGGCACGGCTGCCAAGTCCGTCAAAGCGTGTCTATACCACACGTATTCTGGTGTCTGTATGCTGTCAGGGTGCTCAGCGTGCGAGGAATGAGTGTCCAGTACGTCCAATGCGTATACGTACGTTTTCTGTATCTGCTGGTGATCTAGCCGTATGTCAACAGTGTATATCGAACAACAGGTGATCTCAAGTTTGCAAAGGTTGGGGGGTAAAAGCATATATGTAAATCACATCACATCACAAGTAACCATACACCAACCTCATTCATTCACAATGGAAGCTTTGCCACCTAAAAAGACGCATTTCAAGCGCAGGCGACGACATGAAGCACGTGCTCCCGCTGATGTACGGTGGGGCGTATGGCCATCAACGGTCAAACGCAGTCTCAACCAACATGTATGCCTATTCCAGGTTGTTCAAGCACTCCTCAACTCACCCAAGATGCATGGTGTGCTGGAGGGATCGGCTGTATGGTTGGCAGTCTCATCCAGCACGTTGCACGTCCTCGAGCATGCTGTCCTGGGGCTAGTAGACGGTGGCCCAGCAACCATGCAGCGCACCCTGCACATACTGGCTGCTGGTGGGCAAGAGGATATGTTGACTGGTGATGGTACAGCGCATACATCTGTACGCCTGTCGCTGCAGGAAGCCATGTTTATGGTCCATGCACTGCAGCACTTGACAGTGTACACGATGAAAACCCCTGGTTGTGTGACAGCGCTCTCTGCAGAGGTGTGTGTTGGTGTTGTGTTTTGTTGGAGTGTTGTTTATCGCTCATCACACCACTGATACATATCAACATCACTGATACATATACATATACTCATCACATCACTGATACATATCATCATCATTGATACATATCATCATCATTGATACGTATTATCACTGATACATATCATCGCAACAGGAGTTGTGGAGCACGTGTTGTTCCCTACGGCCTGATTTCCTCAAGTCCTATGTAGCCATGCAGCACTATAGGCTCAAGGTGTGTGCGTGTTTGTGTGTGTGTGTGTGTGTGTGCAGGTGGGTAGGTAGGTGGGTGTGCAGTGTTTTTTTCTGTGAATTGATTTCCATGCATGGTTGTGCCACCCACCCACCCACCTACACCAAACAACCAGGGTCTCTACCCGCGAAGTGGTGTGCAATACGGATGTACCTATGTACTCTACCACCAGCGTCCAGCCATATGTCACAGTGACTACTGTGTTGTGGTACTTGATGCAGCCCCCTCAACCCACAACAACAGCAACAGGAGCACCAGCAGTCCTATGCAGCAGTGGTATGAATTACAAATAGCCAATCGACTGGCATCTCAAGTGAGCAAGCGTCTGCTGTTGTTGTATGTGGATGTCAAGGATGATGTGGATACAAACACATTGGGGTGTTTAGCGCATGTGGCAGTGCAGGAGGTGGGGGTGCGGCGGTGGACAGTGTCTCGTGGGTTGCCTCCTGCTGCACCGAGTACAGTCAAAGGTGGGGAGAAAACAGTCAAAGGTGGGGAGAAACAGGGCAACACACAGAGCAAAGGAAAGCAGCAAGGGGGCATTGAACAGGGGCAGCAGCAGCAGGAAGAGAAGGAGCAACAAGACATTGGCGTAGGGAAATGACAGTACTTGAAGCAGGACATTATAGCACCATGCAAACCTGGCATGTGTTGTAGTTTTTGTGTATTCTGAACACATGACACAAGCGCAATTGCTTCCATGATTATTGTTGCCATGCACCACAGTACAAAGAAAAATGATTGTTCTTTTTTTCAAGATATTGCCCATAAGAAAACACCCCACATTGCATGTGGGCACTAGTCTGCATACACCATGATTGATAGTAATAAACTCAAACGTACACATATGTAGTGGTGTAACAGGTAAACGTATGGCACATTGTAACAGGGGTGCAACTCAAAAAAGCAGGGATGCACACACAACAGTAGCAACAACACGAGATACACACATAGGGTGCTGGTATCACGTCACGTGTGTGCAGGCATAACCACATCAACAACAGGGCATGCTCATGTTTCTACTGCCATTATAGTGTATTGCATTGTGCGCCACACTTGCACTACATTTGGACTGCATTTGCACTACGACAGTAGTACATGCGTAGTAGTACATGCGTAGTACATGTGCAGTACATGCGTAGTACATGCGTAGTACATGCGTACACTTGACAGCCTGCATGCATATACACTTGTATACCTACTGCACTGCAGCCATCTTCTCAGCTATTCTTGTTGCAACTTGCTGAAATACATGTGATACATTTGCAGCTGTCTTGGCTGATGTTTCCACATACATGCTCATTCCAACACTGTGTGTGTTGTGTTGTGGAGCATGTGAAGATACAACACGTGTACATTTGGCCAACGTATGCATACTGTTTGCTGTACAATCGCTGATTACTTACTTTCCACCAACCAAGTGACTTGCCACCACCACCACCACCACCAACAACAACTTGGTACCTGTCTGCATATGCTCGTGCATCTTCCTCACTCACTTGTCGATCATCCACCAGGTCACACTTGTTGCCAACCAAAATAATTACTGTTGTTGTGGGATACGTGTGTGTTGCACCATGTGTGTGTGTGTTTTGCATCATGTGTGTGTGTGTATGTGTGTTGCATCACGTGTGTGTGTGTGTGTGTTGCATCATGTGTATGTGTGTGTGTTGCATCATGTGTGTGTGTTGCATCGTGTGTGTGTGTGTGTGTGTTCCATGGAGCATGGTGTGCACAACAACAACACACCCCACAATCAACCTGCATATCAGTATTGTACAACCAACAACACGCCAATACACATGCCAATACAACCACATGCTAATACAACAACACAGCACCCCCCCCCACCATAACCCCATTCACATACCAAGATCTCCTGTAGTATTCTTTTGCAATTCAGTCACCCAATATTTTGCCTTTTCAAATGTATCCTCTTGTGTAATGTCAAATACAACCAATGCTGCTGCTGCACCTCTATAATAGAGAGGGGCAAGGCTGGCATATCGCTCCTGGCCTGCTGTATCCCTGTGTTGATATGGGTGTGATGTGTTGATATGGGTGTGATATGGATTGTTGATATGGGTTGTTGACATGGGTGTGATATTGGTGTGATGTGGGCGTGATGTGGGCGTGATGGGTGTGTTTTGCAAGGGGGATAGTGAACCCATTGATTATTGCAACAAACATCAAAAAAATGCATCAACAATGGCACACCACATAATGGCCTACCATATTTCAAATTTGAATGTGGCACCATCAGGTAGTGTGATAGAATGGCTCATAAACGATGCACCAACTGTTACTTTGCTGTTCTTGTCAAACTGACCACTGTGTGTGCGGGGGGAGATGAGATGCAGGAATGTTTGTGTTTACATACCGTCAACACTGCATGCAATGGCATTAGCCATACCGTACGTAGCGCAGTACAATGCATGATTTGCCGACACCCTGTTGTTTGTTGATGGGATCGGTGGTGATGGAGACATCAACACAAGCACCACACACTTGTGCACCAAGTTTCATACCGAGTCACCAAGCAGTACGAGTTTTACACGAGGGATGGTGCCTGGCATGGTTGTTTGTGAACCACCAGCTGCTGTTGGTATGGCGGGCTTTGGCTCCGCTGAGGAGGGGCATGAGGGTGTTGGGATGACAACAACAAACACGTGCTTTTTAACAAACATGATACGTACGTCTGCTTTGATTGCAACCCATCGTGTCTCAATAATCAAGGGGTATGTGGTATCAAGGGGCAACAGCTCTTGTTGATGTTGCACAATCTGTATGCTCTGTACACAACAAGCACTGGTGTTGTGAACTGTAGGGCAAATTGCAAAGGTATGTGTACTGTGTGATGCAGATGGAGCTCAAGTGAAAACCTCACAAGAGTGCACTGCAGTTCGAGCAACAAAAACTGGTTGTTTTCCCGGCAATTGCTCCTTGCACACACATACCCAGACGTTGTGTACGTTGCTCACAATAATGCAGAAACGTGATTGAGAGGGAAAATAAGCACACAAGCACACCATCAACGACAGATCCTCTCCCATCAATCAAGATGAGAGCCCAACCACAGCACCCCGCCACAACGACATTGTTGCACATCACAGACATATTGCAGACCAATGGCAACTATTTGGAGGCTATCAAGTGCTTGCACGCTGCCCTGGCAAGCAAAGAGGCTCCCCAGGTCGAGGTGGCCATCCGCGTGCGCCTTGCACTGCTGCTCATGCACCACACACACAACCTCCACGAGGCACGACAGCACTTAGAGCGTGCGGTATGTGTTGTTTGTTGATGGGGAAAGGGTTGCTGCAATACGGTCATCATCGTCGCAACTTCACCGCCTGATCACGCACAGCGCTCCCTTCTCGATCGTTCCTTCAGCGTCCAAGCCCACTGTGATGTGCTCAGTACTCTTGGTCAATGCCAATTCCTGCTTGGCGACATGCACCATGCACAAGCCACATATCAAGAGGCGTTGACCATGCTCGCTACCAAGAGCAGCCTCATTCCTGACCGGTGTGTGTTGCATCGGGGTTATGTGCTGCTGTTGGGTGGCATAGTGATGCACAGAGAAGGGTGTTTGCTTTCCTAACTTGCTACACATCTTTTCATGTCTACAACAAAGTGCTTTATTGTTGCTACCGACTACTTACCACATACGTATCTTCATGCTAAAACCCCCTCTTCTTTCACCTGCACACCTACCCTACCTACAGGTTGGTGTATGCTGCATACACATGTCATTTGACAATGCGCCTGGCCAATCTGTTGGCGAGTCAGGGTGCGCATGATGCTGCACTATCCTTGACAACACGAGCATTACAAACGTGTGTGCAACCATGTACACACGCATTGCAGGTCGTGTGGGTGTGGTTTTTGCTTTATGGCACCGTACATTTGTGTATATGTATGTTTCTTCATCACAATGTTATGCTGTTGTTTGCATACACAATACACACACATAGTACTCACACATATCCCACACATATATCCTGCACATAAACACAGGTGCAACTACACCTCTTACAAGCTCAGATACACCTATGCCAATGTGACAATGCTGCTGCTAGTCAAACACTACGCACTGCATCACAAATCCTTGCCACACCACCTGCTGCTGCTGCTGCGACCACAGGTACCACCACCGATACCACCACATGTACTATGACCACATGTACCACCACCACATGTACCACCACCACAGGTGTCATTGCACCAAGCACGGGTATCCCCACAACACCAACCAACCCAGCACCCACCGACACAACACCCATTGGCACAACACCCACCACTTCAGTGGGTGCTTCACCTGTAGAGGATGTGAGGATGGCAACACAGCTTCAGTTGCACTACACCACGCTGAGCCTGCTGTGTGACTTGCAGTACGGACGTGTACACTTGTACCAATCAGAAGGTGTGCTGGGGGTGTGGGATGTGGGGGAGAGTGTACGTGTACAGGGTGCACATACATATACATACATGTGTGTTTTGTGAGTTGTCATTGTTCGTCAAAGGGTACGCCAGCACACCGTTGCTATACGCTGCTATACGTACTGTTCCCTTTCATACACCCAACACCAGCAGCAACCATTCCCTGTGCATTCTCTCACACACAGCAGGTGGCAATTCACCATTGTTTGAGCAGCTGGTTGATGGTGTAGAGCAGCGGTGGAAGGTACTGGAACAACTCTTCCATGATGGGGATAGACCCACTGAGGCCCCACTGAATAATAACAACAACAGTGGCAGCAATAACAACAACGGCAGCAATAACAGCAGCATCAATAATTCTACGCATACACCCATCACATGGGCGTATGAATGGCTCTTACCAAATTGTGCACATGCACTGCTCATGTTGCTCCTCGCTGCCCTCCTCACCCCTGGAGCCCAACACAAACGTGCTGCCCAGCTGCTGCAACGTGCTGCGTCATTGCTCGACGCACCCGATGCACCACACAGCAATAAAAGCACGATGCAGTGTCCGAGGGATGCACAGCAGGTGGTGGTCTTTAAAGTGTTGGTGCAGCAGGCGCATGTGTCGTTGCTGTTGTGCACCAGTAGGGTGGCACAGGCACAGGCTATGTTGGTGGACCTGTTGCGCATGGTTGAGGTGGAGGGAACGGAGAAAGGGGGGGAGGGTTTGGGCATGTTGAAGCCTGGCTTGCATATGTTGTGTGGTATGGGTGGCAATGGGTATGGGTGGTGATGTGTGTGTGCATGGATGGCATGGTTTTCACTCATACACGTTTTCCCTCGTACACGTTTTCACTCATACACGTTTTCACTCCTCAAACACAGGGCATGTGTGTCACATACTCGAGGACCTCCCATCAGCACTGGACCAATACAAAGCAGCAGCTGCTGCAGCAGGGGGGGTAAAGCACCCAGGGGAGCCTGTGGGTGCTTCTATGACTGCAACACTGTGTGCTGCACTTGTACAACTGCAACAAGGTGTGTGGGGGGGGGTGGGGATGGTGTGGGGGGGGGGGGAGTGGGGGGTGGGGGGGTGTTACATATACATATACACATGCACCTCAAATACAAAACGCAGGGAATGTTGTTGATGCACGTGATAGCCTCCGCAGTGTTGGTGTATGGGATGCAGCACCTGACACCCTACCACCAATGGAGCGGTATGTGAGGGGTTTGTGAGGGATTTGTTATGGTGCCACGCCATATGTGTAGTGTGTTGCCTGGTGATGTGTTGAGACCTATGTGTTGCCTGTTGAAACGTATGTGTGCTTTTTCATTATGCAGTGCATACAAGATGATGTACACAGAATACCACCATCATCAACACCCTCACATCACCCTCACTACTGCCCCCCACCCCACCCATACACAGTGCATTGGCATTCCTAGTGCGAGGCGCAGCGGCAGTGGTAGACAATGACGACACCCTGGCAAAGCAACGACTGACCAAGGCGTTGAAAGTAGCACACGCACGGCTGTGCAACCATTTGCTTGTGTCGCAGGTGCTGCTGGTGTTGGCGCCCCTACAGGCACGACAGCGGGATATGTCGGGGGCACAGTCTATGCTTGACTCTGCATTGACGCTGGCTGCCAATGCCCAGTTTGTACCCGCACAGGTGTGTAGATACAGTGTTGGGTGAACATGTGCTGCACACCATGTGCAAACGCATTGTACAACAACAGGTGGGGGCGTGCAGGGGCCTGCAACAAGTTGGAACAAGGGATGCAGGCCATGCAGCGCAGATAGCAGAGCAGCTGGCACGAGGAGAGGCAGCACTGCAGAGCATGCAGGATGAGTGTGCTGACAAAGGTCGGGAGGCTATCGGGGTCTGGCTAGCTGCTTGCTTGTCATAATCTTGTCACAGTGTAACACAATATTCTGTGCCATCTCAGTGCTATCACAGTGTTGCTTTCTCACAGCTAAGCGTAGAGTGTAGTCGACCCGAATCACGATGCTGGCTATGCAAAAGTCCTTGCCATCGCAGGCAGTGCGCATGGGCGTGCCTGCCCTGTCTTGCCGCCCACGCAGTGCTCGTATGGTTGTGCGGTCACAGATGGACACCGACAAGGCAGTGCAGGTACGTAGACAAGCAATACAACGTGTAGATCGCGTTGTTGGTAGAAGATAAAGATCTCGACTCTCGATGTTTCGGTGGTGTGGGTGTGCTTGAGCATCCGATGATGCCACGAACGCAATTGCAGTGTGTTTGGTGCACAATATGTGGGCTGTTAGGAAGGGTTGTGTCATATCGCGAGGGGCTGCCGTCGCACCCACCAGTTTGCACCTCGTACACACACAGAGCCCTGCACTCCCCAAGCTTGCAGCTTTGAGTGCAGCTGCCACATCTTTCTTTGCTGCAGGCAACGTGCAGGCTGCCACAGAGCTCATGCAGCTGGCCGAGTCTGACAACCGTGTGGGCATCATCGGCCTGTTGTTCCTGCCTGTGCTCGGCTGGGTGGGCTTCAACATCCTGCAGGTTCGTGTGGTGGGTAGGGTTTAGACATGCAAGTATACAACAACAAACACACATTCACCTAAAAAAACCTCTACACACAGCCTGCGCTCAACCAGCTCAACAACATGAACAACAAAAAGGGCATCGCTGCCGGCCTCGGCCTTTCTGCTGCAACCCTCTTTGCTGCAAGCAACGCAGAAGCCGCCACACAGCTCTACCAGCTGGCCGAGTCTGACAACCGTGTGGGTATTATCGGCCTGTTGTTCCTGCCTGTGCTTGGCTGGGTTGGGTTTAACATCCTGCAGGTTCGTGTGGTGGGTGGGGCGCACATATATGCAGTACACAACATCACACACATCTTGACAAACCCCCTATACAGCCTGCGCTCAACCAGCTCAACAACATGAACAACAAAAAGGGCATCGCTGCCGGCCTCGGCCTTTCTGCTGCAACCCTCTTTGCTGCAAGCAACGCAGAAGCCGCCACACAGCTCTACCAGCTGGCCGAGTCTGACAACCGTGTGGGCATCATCGGCCTGTTGTTCCTGCCTGTGCTCGGCTGGGTGGGCTTCAACATCCTCCAGGTGTGTATGGTGGGTGGGGTGTACACAGACATGCAGTATTGGTATATAAAACAACACACACACACACGTTCACCTCCACACAGCCTGCACTTAACCAGCTCAACAACATGAGCGGTAGCAAGCGCAGTGTGGCTGCTGGTCTTGGTCTGACTGCTGCTGCCCTGCTGGCCAATGCACCCAGTGCTCAGGCTGCTATGGAGATTGCACAGGTGGCTGATGGTGATGGTCGAGTGGGTATTCTTGGGTTCATCTTTTTGCCTGCCCTTGCATGGGTGGCATTCAACATTGCAGGTGTGTTGTGGGTGTCGGGGGTGTGTGTGGAATGGGTAGGAGGGATGGGTGCATGGGCGTGTACATGGAGGGTCATGGCGTGGGCAATCCATCATCATGCACACCCTCATTACACACAGCTCCAGCGAAGAACCAGCTGGACAACATGCAAAAGTAAGGGGAGCGGCTCAATGATATGATGTGTATTTTGCACCGTGTGGTGTGTGTGTGTGTGGTGTGAGCAGCGAGGGGGATGTTGCAGCAGAGTGGGAGAAGATTTCGTACACACGGATGATGTTTTTTTGCTTTGTGGCCACGTTTTTGGGGGAATTTGGCTGCGTTGGTGTTAAAGGATACTTTGGTAACGCTGGTACCCCCTTGTTTCTGGGATTTGCAGTGTGCTGTGTGTTGGGTATACACACATACTCATCCAAGTTGGGTGTTACAAAAGTCGTCAGTACAAGAGTCAATTCGTTGGTGTCCTCACAGAGCCACCTGCTCTGCTGTTCACAACATTGGTCACATGCGCTTGTGTGTGTGAGAGGCAGTACCTGGGAAGAGGAGCCCACTCGTACACCACCCTCACACGCAATTGGCCACAAGCCATTCGATGGCAGCTTGCATGTCCCCCTCGCACATCTCCAGTGCATCCTGCGCCTTGCTACGTGCAAACCCCATACCCTGTGTGAATTGTGTTGAGGCGACACATGGTCTGCATGCATACCAAGTCACCCTCCCTCATCGTCGTGTGATGAGTCATCACAACACCACCCAGGTTGTATCACAACATATTGTACAGCAACAACATCACCTCCCCCCACACATACCGCAAGTTCATCCACCAGTCCACTCGCAGCAAGCGCCTTGGCTGCAATCCTCCCCCCCGCTGCCCCTCCCCTCCCTTGTTCCTCCGCCTCCTCCTCGTCCACGTGCTGCATGTCTTCATCTTCATCGCTATCCACATAGGCTTGCTTCTTGGGGCGTCGAGCACCCTTGCCACGCCCAGTGGAAGTGGCTTGGGGCTTGCGTTTGCGTGCAGTGGTGGGTTTGGCTGGTTCTGCTGCGTCTGTCACAGCAGGGCTGTTGTCTGTTGGTACAGGCACTTCTGCCAGTACGCTTGTCTGTGTATTGGGTATGGGGATGAGCAGGTGGGGTTGGTTGTGAGGGGTGTGTGAGGTGTGTGTGGGGTATGTGTGAGGGGTGTGTGAGGGGTGGCCTACGTGTGCAAGATGTGCATGTGTGTGAGAATAATGGTTGTTGGTGAATGAGGGTTTCCATTGCACATGCGTGTACATTGTCCATCATGACACACATACACATACCTCGGGTGGTGGTGCATCACCTGCCAGCTGACGTTGTGCACGAAACCCTGCAAAGTCCTGATAGTTTGGTGATAGTGGTACATGGTGATAGTAGTACATGGTGATAGTGGTATTGCACTGCATGTGTGTTGCATTACTGATTGTACAGGATACTAGTACTGACTAGCACTGACAAGTGCAGATACACTCACACCTCTGGTATGGCCAACACAATTTGATGTTGCTGCAACATTTGCAATGCTTGGTGTAAATTACGATGCAGCATTTCCAACAGTGTGAGCTTGTGTTGTGTTGACACATCCTGCACTGGTGTATCTGTAAGGGTGTGTGTGTGTGTGCACAACATGGAAACAAAGCACACCCATGACAAAATATGACAGAGAAAAATGTGTACAAGACATACTCGTACAAGACATACATAAAAGACATACTCGTACACTACATACAACAAAGAAATACATTACTGCGCCTAATCAAAACAAACCCCAACCTACCCATAATATCCATGGTGAGTGCACCCACACCACCCATCAGGGCCGCGCCTGGTGCAGTCTGATCAGCAGCCAGGGTGTGTACCTCTGCCAGCTGTGCCTCTACTTCTGATATCTGCTCCTTGCTGAGACCATACCTGGTGTTTGTGTGTGTGTGAGGTGTTTGTGTGAAGGGGGGGGGGATAGTGTGTGGTGTCTAGGGTGTGTGATGTATGGTGTGTGAAGTGTAGTGTGTAATGTATACAGCGTGTCACACAGCACAGAACAACGTGTTACCCCAGTCATACTTTTGCTGTGCCTCTTTGCGCCAGGCATCCTTCATTGCCTTGGTGGGATTGGCTGTTGTGGGAAGAGAATTGCACGTGTGTGTGTACACCCGTACGTGCCTAATCCTCACCCGACTCCCCCCCCACAACATCACAACACACGTACGTCCACTCCAAATGATCAAGCCACTCTTGCGCTCTACGTCGGTTTTGGCTTCGTTTTCTGCACGGATGCGATCAATGTCCACTTGCAAGCCAGTGTAGGCTGTGTGGGTGTGGATGTGACACAAGGTGCGCACCACCTCCTGCGCACCACCTCTTGCGCACCACCTCCTGCGCACTCCTTGGTACACGCCACCAAGTACCTGCAAGTGACTGCTGTCCGAGCAAGCGCTGGGTTTGGCCGTTGAGTTGCTGAATGAGCTTGCCAGGGAGCAACCCCGTGTCGAGGATCTGCACCCAGCGGCCAATGCCATACTTTTGAAGGCACAATTTGAGAATAAACACCTCTTCCTTGGTCCACCCAGGTGATGGGGTAAAGTTCCACCTGGTGGGGTGTAGGTGTAGTGTTTGATTGCTGATCAAACGTCGTTGATGGAAGCACCGCGACGTACAGGGACGCAGCATCGCCCACTTTGGGACCACGACGGAGATCTAGTTTAGCCGCCATTGGGTTGTTGTCGTTGTTGATGCGCAATGTTGGTGGGATGGTGTTGATTGATTGAACACAATATTAAACACAATATCCTAGAGCTAGCTGTTCAATGATGAAAGCGTTGCAATATACAGAGCACAATGAATATGCAGCAATGTCCAACAACTACATAAATATATGCAACAACATCCCTATCACACAGGTCCCGTGTACTGCCATCCTGCAGGTTGTGGCTGTGCCCACCGTGCTTCATGCAACCGCAGCATCCTATCAGTCGCCTCCACCAGCTGGTGTGTAATCGGTGGGTCGTACATCGAGTGAGCCCCCTCGGGCACCACCTGCAGCTCCATCTCTGGCCATGACGTGTGCAAGTCCCATGCGGTTCGTACAGGACACACAAAATCCATACGCCCCTGCACGGCAATGCAGGGTATCCCACGCACTCGATCCATGTGTGCCAACAGGGGTGTCTCACGCAGAAACGCGCCATGCAATGAATAGTGGGCAGTGAGGAGCGCCTGTGCCATCCCTGCTCCCATTGCTGCTCCACCATTCTTCCCCTGTGCCCCTGCTGCGTCCACCACTGCTCCTCCATTGCTTTTGTGATTTCCCCCCGAGGTGTTTTGCTGGATGCTGCCTGATGGGGGGTAGATCACCGTGCCATTGGGGCGTGGGAGGGTGTGTTGCGCCCATGCCAAGCCATCCCACACTTGGAGCGCTTTGGACTTGCCACTCATGCTTACAGCAGCCTCAAACGTGCTCCATGACTTGGCCTGTGGGGGGTATAGATGTATATAGATGAACACATAGATGCATACACACAGATGTACACATAAAGATGTACACATACATACACACAGATGTACCCATAGACACACACACCACCCACGTACCGCAGCTGCTCGCACAGTTGCATCATCACTCGTCAATCGTCTATAATACCCCAACAGTGGGTCATATCGCTCCTCCCTGGGCAGAGCACTCAAAAAGTCCTGCCACCCCTTGGGCTGTACTGATGCTACACCACCTCGAAACATCCAGTCGATCTCACACTGCCGCATCAGACACACACCTGGGGGGGAAGGTCGGTGAAATGTATTAACACACTGTTGTGTATGTGAAGTGTACACCAATGTGTATCCATGTACATACACAAGTATATGCAAAACACACAACCAATGAACAAATTGTTTGCATGAACAATCTTGTGTTTGCATGAACAATCTTATGTTTGTGTGAACAATCTTGTGTTTGTGTGAACAATCTTGTGTTTGTGTGAACAATCTTGTGTTGGTATAAACTCCTCCATACCTCGGAGTATCATGCCAGCAATGGCACTGGGATGTCTTTGGGCATATGCTAGTGCTAGTGTCACCCCCCAGCTGCCACCCAACACAAGCCATGCAGGGAGATCAAGGTGTTTTCGCAAGACCTCTATATCACCGACCAGTGCCTGTGTGTGGTGGTGTGCATCATGGTGGTGCGCTGGTGGTGGGAAATGGTGTGCCTGATGGTGTACTTTGATGTGCACACACCCCTACATAATGTGTGTAATACCATGCACAAATAATGTTCGTAATACCATGCACAACTACATCCACCAATACACCTGGGTGGTGTTGTCTGTGAGGCAGCCAATGGGTGTTGACCGCCCACACCCCCTCTGGTCAAAGAGAACCACACGCCACTTGTCCAGGTCAAAAAAGCGACTGTGCATTTGTGCGAAAAGGATCATGTTTTGTGGGGAAAAGGATCATGTTTTGTGGGGAAAACACAGGCACACATGGCAACACACATGTGGCACAAGCAACACATACGCGTGGTTGTTGAAGCAGCCTGCCCCTGGCCCCCCATGCAGAAACACAGCAGGTCGTCCTTGCTCATTCCCGTGCACTTCATAGTATATGCGATGTATGGGGGATACCTGCAGGTAGCCACTCTTGTGGGGTCCTGGTGATGGGCTGTACAGGCTCCTCCAGGTGCCTGGTGCATTGTTATGACGGTAGATGGGTTGCATTGGGTTTGTGCAGCTTTTGACCATAGGATGGCTTATGACGTACCATTTTCTGCAGTACATTGTATTACTGTATGTCTGACTGTGCATTTGCCGTGCTGCAACCGCGTGTGCCGCCGTTGTTTGAACAAATCGTTCATTGACCGGCATGGATGTCCTTGTTTATGTTGTATGCGCTGCATGTGGTGCCTCATAACACGATGTTCATACGACAGTCCATCATATGCTACCATTGAGAATGCTTGCTTTACTGCAAAATAACAAAAAACATCAACAGCAAACCACTAGTCCTGCTGCTCATCTCGTGCGAGCTGCATCAATTCTTGCACAGGCACTTCCCTCCTAGACTCTGCATTCAACCGCTCCAGCAATGCCTGCGAGTGTAGCCACACACACACACTCACTCATATAATGAGGCCACACAATTTTCTACATATTGTGGATTTTGTACATATCTCAGTGCACACATTGCATACAAAGCCCCCCCCTCCCAAACAGCACCACAACACAGCAGCCCCCCACCCCCAGCCCCCAGCCATTACCTGAAGCTCCTCTTCACCGAGTTGCGTGTGCAAAAACGTCATACCAGCCTTGATTTCGTCCATGCTTATGATACCATCGTTATCTTGGTCGAGCACCTTGAGTTTGTCCCCAATCTTGGCTTCCACCACATCCAATTCCTTTTCAATGCGAGCCAAGATGCCACTCACCTGGGTGGGTGGGGGTGGGGGGTGGGGGGACGTGTATGTGTGTATGTGGGTGTGTAGGTGTGAAGGTGTGTACGCATGTTGTGTGTGTGTAGGCGTGTGTACCCACAGAAATCCCACCCCACCCTACCCTATCACCCACACGATCCCCACACCCACAAAAATCCCCACACTCACAGCCCCCTCATACCCTATCACCCACATGATACGTTTCACCCCACCCACCATACCCTATCACTCAGTCTTTTAGCTGCTGCTTCCTCTTCCACTTGTGTTTTTGTATCCACCTGCAGTTGACCACCAGTGAAAGTCAACGACATGCTGCTGCTGCTACCCTCACCATGTGACTTGAGACGCTCTGTGTTTGGGAGTATGTTTGTGTGTATGTGTGTGTGTGAGAGAGAGATGAAGTGGTGTAATTTAGCATGCGTGAGCGGTGTAATTTAAGGCATTTGTGTGTGAGGGTGTGGGAGATTCATGTTGAGTATATGAAAGGTGGGCTGCACCATCATATACAGTCAACATATGTACAGCACCATACACACCACACACATACCCCCCCACACACTCCATACCAATTTCATCTTTCACCAGCTCCATAAACTGTTGTCGCTCACTCGCCACACCACTGCTACTCGCCAACACAGCCAATGCTGAGAGCACCTGTTGCATGCGCTCTGACTTTGCCAATGCTGCTTGAGCAACGCGCTCCTCCTCACTGGCACCCTCCATGTGCAAATCTGTGTGTGTGTGTGTGTGTGTCAGGGTTGGTTGTGTGAGGTGTGAGGTGCATGTGTGAGGTGTGGGTTGGTTGTGGGATGTGTGAGGGGTGAGGGGTGAGGGGTGAGGTGCTGTGGGAGAGGTCATGTGTGTGTACATCCGATGTGTATATGGTTGCATACATGTGCACATGGGTGCTGGTATACACGCATACATCTGTGCACACATGGACAAACACACAAACAAAAACACACACACACCTACACACAAACACACCTGCAACTGTGCTTGCAGCCGCCTCCCGAACCACCGCCGCTGCTGCTGCCGCTGCTGTCATCTGTGCCGCCACCCCGGGCTGTTGTGGTGCCCCTCCCCCCGTAGCTACCACCCCAGCTTCCTCTGCATTGGGTAGCACTTCTGCAGCAGCCAGCTGGGCCTCCTCCTCTTCCTCAATGAGTTCTTGCTCCTTGCGTAATATCTCTAGACGCTTTTCTAATTCAGAGCGCTCACCACTGTGTGGGGAAGGGGGAGGTGAGGTATGGTGGTGTGGGGGAGAAGAGGGAAAATCAAGGGGGGTACAATCAAGGGGGGGGAAATCAAGGGGGTGGGGATAGCGGCATATATTTGTGTTTATTGTGTTGTGTGCGTGTGTATGAGAAAGAGAGAGAGGGAGAGCACCACACATGTAAATTTGCCCGCCACGCCTCCCCACACATCCTCCTTTTCCAACATACACACCCAACCCATACCCCCACCCCCACCCCCACCCCCTTTCATCCTCAACATACCTGTCTGTGCATGCCTCCAGCCCCACATCCTCAATCACCTCGTCAGGCAAGCTGCTCAGAGTCTCCTTTAATCGCTCCAGGTGAGGATTGCTAGCACCACCAGCAGCAGTGGCTGCCTCCATAGGCTGGGTGGCGAGCCATGCACGAGAGAGTAGTAGGAGGGATGATGGGAGCGCCCTGAGGTGTTTGTGTGTGTGTGTGTTGGGGGATGCTTTGATGAGTGTGTGTGGGGGAGTATCAACAAACAAACAAACACAACGAAACAAACAAACACAAACAAACAAAATCAAACAACAAACACCCACCTATTCAGTGACAGATCCAACCACTCCTCCAATTGTTGCCTCATAAAGGGTACTGCAAACTCCCCAAAGGGGTATCGCATACCCCGTGCCCTGCATGCCGACCTCAGTTCATCAGCTGTTAGGTTTTCAATGCCCTCCTCACGTATTGCTCTATCATCCGCCTGACGGGGGGGGATGTGGAGTGTGTGAGGGGGTGTATGAGGGGGTTGGAGTGTATGGGTGCAGATGGGGGGGGTGGATGTATGGGTCGGTGTGTGATATACACACAGAAACACACAAACACACACACAGACACACACAGAGAGAGAGAGAGAAGCACATACACACACACATACACATATACACATATACACAAATACACACACACACCACCACCACACCTTTATACTAGCCAGGTGGGCACGTAGACGAGCACGAAGAAATGCATCAGTACCGAATGGTGCCAACCCCACAAACTTGCAAAGTGACACCAACTGCAGACGCTCTAAGTTGTCGAGTGTGAGTTCATCATTGAATAATTTTGCAAATCGAACAATGTCACCATTGGACACTGGCTCCCCTGCTCTCACCTGTTTGGGGGGATATGCATACGCAAACACATTGATATGTACATACGTACACATATAAAACACACACATACATACATACACACAAATATACATGTATGTAGATGACCATGTAGATATACAACACATATCACACACACACACATCACACATACAACACACATCACACACACATACCACACACCTACAAACACACATACCACACACATCACAAAACACATACACACCACAACATACTTTCTTCATAAAGTTGTACAAGTCCTCTGCTGATGCTTGTACACTACCAGTTAGGCTTTGTTTCATGTTACTCGCAATCTCCTCCATAGTGTCCTGTGTTTGTGGGTGAGAGTATGTGTGTATGAGGAGAGTATGTGTGTGTATGTGTGAGGTGTGCATCATGTGTGTATGTATTTTTGTGTGCATGTATGTGTATGTATGTGTACAATAGCATGCATACTTATAGCTACACAGTCATCAGCCTGTGCAAACCAGCACCACCCAATCCACCCCACACCCATCTCCGCCTCCTCACACACACCCATCTCCCCCCCACCCCCACCCCCACCATCTCCCCATCCCCCCCCACACACACTCGCACCACTCACACCACACCCGCACCTGCAAAAAGCGTGCCATTTCAATTTTCACAGCCAATCGCTTCTTCAGCTCCTCTTCCTTTTTCAGCTTGTCCTCATATTGACTGGGTAGCATGTTGGGAAACAGCTTGAGTGCCACTGGGAGGAGGAATTCCATGAAGGGCACAATTACAAAAACAAGCATGGGTACGAGTCGGAATACGTCTGCTGCTGTACGTGTGAGCTGCTTGCGTTCCCGCCTGTTGTGGTGGTGGTGGTGTGATGGTGTGTATTGTGCTTGTTCTGGTGGGGTGTGTTGCGGTTGTTAATGTTGCTGTTGTTGTCCTTGTTGTTGTTGTTGTTGTTGTTATTGTTGTCCTTGGTGTTGTCCTTGGTGTTGTCCTTGGTGTTGTTTGTGACACCAACAATATGCACCACACCTACACCTACCTTGACAGTTGTTTCCCCCTCAACAGCTTCAATGTCAAACCAGATGCAATGCGAACATCTGCCGCCAATAGCTTTGTACCAGCCTGTCACACCATGGGTGGTTGTTGTTTTTGTTGGGGTTTTGAGTGTTGTTGATGTCTTGAGTGTGTTGGTGGTAGTGATTGACAGGTGTTGGTGGTAACAAGTATCTGGTGTTGATGACACCCATGCCAACACATGTTGGGCGGCACACCTGCAACCCACACCAACACAACAATCACACATGAATTCAAACACCCACACACACTCACCCAGTAGTGCCTCGCCTCCTTCTTCACCACAGACCACCAGTGTGCATACGTCTTTGACCGTTCTGCTGCAGGAAGCATGTAAAACGCAACAATGCGCCCCGGCAATGCCAGCGTCCACCTGAGCACCGCTATCGTGCCGTTGACCAGCATGGTCAAAGCGTTGACCACGTGGCGAGCAGGGGACGCATACCCCGGGAGCCGTCGACGGGTCTGCTGTCGGGTTTGCTGCAGGGTGCCGATTGCTTGGTCACACTGCTGGGCATCGACGAGGGTCGCCGTGGTGTGGGCATCCCGCTGGGGGGATGATGATGGTGGTGTAACTGATGGTTCTTGTTGTTCTTGTCGTTCTTGTGGAGCAGGCATTGCATCCAGGAGCATGGTGCTGGTGTGCAATGCTGCCACGCGTTGCTGCTCGAGCACAGTGCGCCATGAAATGCAGGGTGGTAGTGGTCTTGCTCGGGCTATGGATGCCCCTGGCAGCAGCATATTGGCATACTGCTTTTGCCATATTGGCACGGTTTCAGTACTGCATTGGGTCAGCAGGCGTGTAAAAGCACGACTTTGCCTCCGTAATGCCATGGCTGGTGCGTTGGTCTACCTTGTTTCGATCAAGATGCTGCGAGTGTTGTGTTATGAGGCGTGGGATGTCGGTGGTTGTATCGTAAATGGATTGCCTGTAATGAGGCTGTCAGGCTAGGAGAGTGGCATTAAGTGTGCACACACATGTCTGAAGGGTCTAGCATGGTTAATGGATGCAGCCACAGCTGCCTTGTTGATAGTATGTATCAAGCTGATTGTACAAAGCTGATTGCACCAAGCTTGTTATCACATCAAGTACACATCAAGCACACATTAAAAATAACTTGGATCCAATCATCAAATTCAGTCATGTGTTGCCATGGACATCCCCATGGACAGCCCATAAGCTAAGGACAGTAGCCTCGCATCCAGTGCATTGCCATCATCTTTGAGCCTGAGCAACTCCTCATACAGTGTTGCAAAAGGGACCAGCATCTTCTCAATGTGCTCTCCATCTTGAAAGGAGGGTGTGGCATTCAGATTTTCAGGACTGTCCCCATCAATCACCACTTTGACTGCGACCATGTTGGCATCGGTTAGTCCCGGGTCGTTGAAGCAACAAGGAAAACACACATGTGCTGCGTGTGCTGTAAAGCCTGTTTCCTCCTTGAGCTCTCGCAAGGCTGCTTGTTCAGGGGTTTCTCCTGCATCCACGAGACCTGCTGGTACCTCGATGCAAAAGGAATTGAGGGGGGGGCGAAACTGACGCACGAGCACCAAGCAGGGTGGGTGGTTGGCGCGCCGCACCTCGGCCAGTATGGCTACACCATCCACGTGGCCCTGTCTAGTGGTGCGTTGACATGCCTCCCACACCCGCTCCCTATAGTTTTTTTTGAGGGGTGGATATGATACATTCCATGAGGTATGCTGCACGATGAGGTTGGCTGGTTATTATTGTGTTTACAATGCATCACACCTGCCATGAAAATCTTTCCACTGTGGTTGTTAGGTAAAGTTATGGTGAATCAGGGCTGCCTAATCAGGTGCATCACTGTGCAATCACGGACCTCTATGGACAATAGCCGTATCCATCGAAACCCCGGCGTGTCTATATTCGTGCTGTTTACTATGTGCGCCATTTTTGTTCGAACACAAGCAAGGTCTGTTACATTCTATGGACATATAGCAACTTCTCACTTCCAGAGCTCTTATTGGGACACCAACACTCCCTGCTGCGCGGTCACTCTGCTTGGCTCCTCTGCATCATCCTCTCCCTGCGTATGTTTGTGCAAGCAAATCAACCAGGTGTGCCGACCACGTGGACCCCCACACGTCTTGACAACACACGCACCTTGATACGAATCTTGTACTTTGTCTGAAACTCAAGCAGCTCCTTTTGCTGTGTGCTGCCTTGTTGGCCAAGTGACTCGATGACCTGTTGGGTATAATACCACAGTGTGGTGTTGTTGGGCACCTCCCCATTGCAGTGCCCCCTCCCCTCCCTCAGCAGCACACCTGTATCAACGATTGCCGATGCTGTTGCACTGCAGGCAGCACCTCCTCCACTGTCCGTTCGACCAGCACACCACCCACGAGTCGAAAGCACTTGCGGTTTTTGTCTAGCGGCTCGAGCGTCTTGATCACCAAATCGTGCTCTGTGAGTTCGGCCTCCAACTCGTTGATCTTTCCTTGAATGTTGTTCAGACGTGTCCGCAGCTCTTGAAACTTGCTGATGATTTCCTGTTCCGTTTTTAGTTGTGGCTCCATGGCTGTTGATGGCGATTGGTGTAAGGTGTTGGACTGTGTTGCAATAGTATGGCGGTATGGGTATCGATGGTATTGCAAGGCTATTGAAATGGCGAATGAGGCAGGGTGTTGGGGTGCAAGCAGGTATGATGGTGGTGATGATCGTGCATATGCTGGTTGTTGCGTATACTGGTTGTTGTTGTGTGGGTTGTTGTGTGAATGAATTGTGTGAATGAATTGAGCAAGTGGACAACAACAACATAAATGAAAAAAACACACCATGTCAACACGATCAGGCGGTTTTGCCCCGTTGATGAGTGCACATGCTTTACAAACGCGTGCTTCTCCTGCACATGCTGCTCCTGCCCTACACATGCACACCCTGCCCTGCAGACCCAGACCAGGTGTTGTGTGCATGACACCGGCTCGGGATATTCTACAATAATACACAACAATCAGACAACCAAGCCATCAATCAAGAAAGCATCATCAATCCACAATCAACACAGATCATCGCAGATCAACATGTGACACACATCAACGCCTATAAGTCAACAACAAACATCCATCCTATTACTTCACATGACAACAGAAAACAGCAGCACACAAAGCTTGAGGGATCTCGCAGCAGCAAAACTACCCCAATGCAACCGTGTTATCGTGTTTGATGAGAACGGTTCCATAGTGTACAGCAGTGTCAAAGTAAGGGGGCGAATGCATCATCACCAACAGATGTACACTTGACTTCATGCTTTGCATTGCAACCCCACAGGCTGATCCATCAGAACTTGCAGCATTGCCAAAATCGTTCAGAGATAGGGACAGTGCTATTCGAAGTGGGTTGACGTTGGGCGGGCGTCGTTATGAGGTATGGAGCAGGGCTGGTGTGGGCCTATACACCACGTGTGGACATCCCCACAATCATCTACATTCCACACAGATTCATCAGCACCATCCACCAGTCATGTATGGACGCACCATGGATGGGCCTGTAGAAAACACAGAGGGCATCGCTCTTGTGGCTGGGCAGCAGAGCAACTCCCGGCCAACATGGTACACTGTTGTAACATACGAGTATGTGGGGTTGGTGGTGGGGATGTGACTGTTTTCACAGTATGTGGTCACAAGTAGTCACAACTGCCATACACAGGATGCCCCATGTCAGCGCGCGTATAGTACCACAACTGCTAGAGTTTGCCAGGCAAGCGTTGAGTGTGTGAGGGCATTGCTGATGTTGATGTATGTTTGCTCGTGTACTGATAGTTGGCGTGCTGCGCTGAGTCTCAGCACACATGGCGCCATGTCATGATGCAAATTCTGTTGCAAAACCCAACAATGTTTCACAGCCTGTTGCAAGGCTTTTATTGCGTGGTTTAAACTCCATTACACTGTATCGGCTGCCTACTTTCTTGTCGGTACTGACAAACACCGGTATAAAACAATCAGCCATCTTGTTACAGCAGTTTGTTATACAACTCTGACAGCCTTTGCGTCACCATGGTTGCACAAACGGGCATGATCAGGCTGGACAAAAGGCAGAAACAAATTGTCGCGGTATGCCATTGTTCATCCATTGTTCATCAACAATACATCACGTTGCACCGCCGATGCATACCCGCAGAACAATGCACGTGTAAGATCATGACTGCTACACGACACGTTTTGCCCACTTCCCAGGTGGTCGTCTTGGTCGGGGCAGGGGCTGGGGCGGGTGTGGTTCGTCGAGCCCTTCAAGCAGCACAGCGAGAGCAAAACAGCCTTGTCCGTGAGTTGGATGATGCCAATGCACGTGCATCCACTGGACGACGCAAAGCCGGGCGCATTGCTGTGGATGCCGTGTTTGCCAAGCGCCTGTTTCGCATTTTGAAAATGTGCGCGTTGAAGAGATGCTGGGTGGTGGTGCTGTGTGTGCCCAGTTGTTGTTCTTGATATGTAGGTGCCCAGCAACACTCTTACACACTTTATGATACACGGTGCACTTCACAATGCACCCCCCCTCTCACTCAGATGTGTACCGAGTGTTTTTTCTCCAGAGGCTGGGCTCATCGCGGCACAGGGTGCGCTGCTGGTATCCCGCACACTGCTCACAGATTACATATCCCGCATTGAAGCAAGAGCAGGACGACAACTCATCCAACAGGTAGCATATATGTATACATATATAGTAGCACATATATATAGTAGTATATATACATATATATAGTAGTATATATACATATATATAGTAGCATAGCACATGTATATATAGCATTATAGTGGCGTGTTCATGGTGTACAACAACCCATCAGCAGCTGTATGCACAATGGAATGTGCATACATAAACCCAGATGAAACACACACCCATTGGTGCCATGTACATCTTGTGACATCTTGTGACATCTTGTGACCTTTGCAACATGGCGCCACATCTCACATGTCACATGTCACATGTCACAGGATTTCCCCACATTTGTGCGGTTGCTTGGTGTGTTTACAGCAGTGTCAGTACCAGCAGCAATTGTCAATAGCGGTCTCAAGTACATGCAAAAGCTCATCAAGCTGTCCTTTATGAATCGACTCACCCGCTCGCTGCATAGGGATTATTGTGAGCATCGTGCATACTATGCTGCCTCTACACTGGGTGGTCTGCAACAAGCAGGTTGGGGTGGTGTTGGGGTTTGTTGTGGTGTTGGGGCCTGTGGTGAAATCATCACAAAACAGCAACATCAGCATTGCACAGCATTCATATCCATGTCACCCCCCTGCACCCATTCCACTCCCCCCTCATCCACCCATTCCTCACCCCCCCCTCACACCCCACCACCCTCAGATCAGCGCATCACAGAAGATGTGGAAAAGTTCGCATACGCCATCAGTGAGCTGTACGGCTACACCTTCAAACCCCTCCTGGACGTCATCCTCTTCACCCGCAGCCTCTCCCGCATCATGGGCTTTCGAGCACAATTTGCACTCTACGGCTACTACATTCTCACTGCTGCCCTCTTGCGGGCCACCAGCCCACCCCTGTCCCTCATGACTGCCCAGGAGACAGCCCTGGGTGGGGCCCTGCGGGCCGCCCATCAGCGGCTGGTGGTGCATGCAGAGGAGGTGGCGTTCAATGACCCCCCCGGGGGACTGGCAGAGCGGTGGATACTAAATCAACATTTGGGGCGATTGCTGCGGCATTCACGCTTGTCCGCGTTTCAACAGTTTGTGCAGCAGGTTGGTGGTCGTAGTGGTGGGGTGTTTCTTGTGCTCATTCATTGTGCTGCTCATTCAATGTGCATACGTTACACACATTGCGTATGTTTCTGTGCATGTCCATCCCCATGGTGTTATGTACAAAACCCCATTTTCCATACATCTACCTCTATGCACACACCCCTGGTCATACACACACGCACACACCCTGGTCATACACACACCCCTCTTATCATACACACGCGCACACACACCCCGGTCATACACACACAGGTGTTTGATGGCTACTTCATCAAGTACTTTGCGAGCACAGTTGCCCTGTTGATGTATGGTGCGCCCATATACTTCAAGTCCCCTGCACGGAGGGGCTCACAGGGTGACATGACTCAGGATTACATTCGTGCCATGCGCCTGCTGCAAAACACCAGCCGGTGTGTGTGGGGGGGTCATGTGAGGTGTTTTGTGAGGTTTTGGGGGGTACGGGTGTTTGTTCGTCTGGTTGCTATGTGTGTGCATGAAACAGAAACAATTCATGTGTTATCTCTGTTCACTGTGTTGCCTCCATACATCCGTACCATTCCTCCACCACATCCCCCATCCCACCATCACAGTGGCATCGGCGACCTCGTCATGGTATACAAGCGAGTCACTGCACTTGCTGGGCACACATCACGAGTGGCAGAGCTTCTCGAACAAGTCAAACGCCTGTCTGCTGAGGATGAGGACACCACAGTCAAGACATTGTACCTGAAGAATGTGTCGAGTAGTCATGAGCCACTGTCGTTGCTGGCACTGGGGGGGGAAGATGGGGAGGAAGATGCGCCGGCACGGTTGACGGGGGACACTGTGAAATTCGATCGGTATGGTGTGATCTCATTTCAACATGCAACTCTACCAAACACAGATACAACACTCTGTCCCCCACAACCCCCCCCCCCCCGTATCAACCTCACAGTGTTACGCTGTTGGCACCCGACGGGGCCCTCTTGGTGCGCGACCTCACATTTGAAGTAACCCCAGGGCGCAGCGTGCTCATCATGGGCCCCAACGGCAGTGGCAAGAGCTCCCTCTTCCGGGTCATGGCAGGTCTATGGCCCCTCCAAGCTGGCACCATCACCCTCCCGGCAGCCAGCAACGCGCTCTTTTACCTCTCACAGCGCCCGTACCTGGTTGCAGGGACCCTGCGGGACCAGCTGCTCTACCCGCTGCCGCCCATGTCCATGTGGGGCGCGGCAGATCCCTTGCATGATGCCACCTTTGGGGCGTGGATGCGACCAGAATATGAGGATGTGGATGTGTTGGATGCACGCCTGGCGGTGTGTATGGAGGCGGTGGGGCTCGAGTACCTCATGGTGCGGGGGGATGGATGGGATCAGGTGCAGCCGTGGTCGGAGACGTTGAGTGGGGGGGAGAAGCAGCGATTGGCAATGGCGCGGCTGTTGTTTCATCATCCACGATATGCCATTTTGGACGAATGCACCTCTGCGGTATGTATGTTGTGGTGACTGGAAGAGGGGTGTTGATGGAGAGTGGTATACTCACCGGGGTGCACTTGATATACATCGGGGTACACCACAATAGGTGTCGGCAGATGGTGAGATTGCACTGTATCAGGCATGCCAGCGGGCGGGTATCACACTGTTGTCCATTGCACATCGCCCTGCGCTGCGTTCGTTTCATAGTGTCATTGTGCACTTTGATGGGAGCCATGCAGGTGCAGGATATCGCATCGAAATTATGGATGAGAATACACCAATCACACCAACCAACAATGTGCGCACCAGCGTGTCATCGTTGCGGGGCGGAACAAGTAGATGATGATGATGATGATACTTTTGCATGTGTTTTGGCAGAGATAAATATACCGTGTCCAACAGATCTGGTAATACAACGTGTATTTGCAGTTTGAGGCAGCATGAGCATACACGTGACGCTTGCTGATCAGCATCAAGTGAGGATCTTCAAGTCGTGCTTGCAGGCGTTGGGAAGGCTTGGTACGCATTTACACTATTGTACTACATACCACGCATTGACACGCAAACATTCCCTAAACATTCCCAATGCAGGGACAAGCCAAGAGCTGATGCTTGAGGGACTGCCAGATGCAGTATGTGTGGAGCACACACACTGCCTCAACGTGCACCTCAACTTGCACTCACACTCACACACCACTATGCACAACAGCTCATCTTGCGTGCCATCAACAGCTCACGGTCGGGGTACATGGCCATCACGTTTACTAAAACCTTTTTCGACCACTACACGCTGCATGAGCTGCCAGTGGTCCAAGCAGGCCTCCTCACCAAGGTGGGTGATGGTGTGGGTGGTTATGGTGGAGTTGGGGGGCGTGCATGCACACCAACTACCACCACCAACACACAGCACCTTCTGGCAGTGTTTCGCACACAACGCATTGTGCAGCTCGACATGCACATCAATCCTGAGCACGCAAGCACATCTGTCACCATCAAATGTGAAAATGGTGCGTTGATGTGTTGATATTGTTGATTTCTACATGCTGTCCATGTCTGGTGTGCCCACTGAAACACACCACCCGCTGATAGACATGGTCAAGACATACACCATTGTCCTGCAAGAGTGTGAGATATTACAGGCAGCTATTGACAGAAACTCGTTACCCATTTCTGTGACTGCACAGAGCATAGCACTGAATAGGTATGTGGTGGTGTGCATGGGGTTTACACAAGTGTTGTGGCGAGTACATTGCAATCACATGGAGATTATTCATGGAATATCACTTGTAAACTGTTGCTGTTTCATGCGTTTCATACCTATGATTTCACACCTATTATTTCATACCTGTTCTTCCATACCCTGTCATTTCCTGTGCTTGTTTCTCACACTGCTCTCCCCTCACCCTGCACCCCCCTCACACAAATCCATATGTTCACACATGCCCGGCAGGTTGTTGCAGAGTTTCACCAACACCCTTCAAGAGGTAACACTTGCCTCGTTACCTGACAGTGGAGGACGATCCTACCATGCAGGAAAGGCAGTACAACTGCATAGCTTTACCGACAATACCAAACGTACGGGGGGGGTGATGGAGGGTGTAGGGTGGGTGAGGGAGGGTAGGTGATGGGGCATGCATGCATATTCTTGTAAAGTACCATTATGAAGTACCATTACATCCTACACAGGTGGGAAAAACACACTGCATACACAGCTGGCAGTTGATACGTTGGGTGTGTTTGATACCCATACACATCACTCCACTGAGGCTGCTGATGTCACCTTCAACCTCAAGGTGTGTGTGTCTGTGTTTGGTTGTGCTGGTGGTGGGTGGTTTTGCTGGCGTGGTGATGGGTTTTGCTGGTGAAATGTCTTGTTTAGCATGCAGCTGGACATTGTTATTGTTATTATTGTTGTTATGTGGTACCATATGAATCACCCCCACACACTCTTTACAGGATTTTCGAACCATGGTGTCATTATGTGAAAATGTGAATGCAAATGTGACCATTCGGTTTGATAAGCCAGGTGCCCCATTACTTGTGGAGCCCATTATTCAGGTGTGTGTATTTTCATCATTCACATCACATGTATCTTTTTTCTTCTCTTGTTTCCTAGACCAAGTACATATACACCTTTCTCCTCTGGCATTCACAAACTGCTCGATGAAATCACACACTGAGAACACACACTGAGAACACACATTACAAGGACATGCTACCATGCATACCCCCCCTGCACCCAATGCATACTCCCCCTGCAGGTAGAGGCAGGTCTTCATGCTGAACTTGTACTCGCTACATTATTGGAATCACAGCTGGATAAACTACAGCAGCAGGCACTCAACCAGGCCCCTGTGCAACGGTATGTATCATGCACGGGACAATTGCAGGAATCATACGACACACCCACATGATCCCCCCGATGTGCCCCCCCCCACACACACACCCACACGCCACACTCACCACAAACACGCAACAACACAGGGTACAGCCCCCACCCCCCCACCTCGTCACACCGGACGCCATACGATGTCAGGACACCCCCATGAACCAACACGCCACCACTGCTGCTGCTGCTGGTCCCATTGGGGGAGCACCAGGCACTGCCTTGCACCCCCAAAACACACCCCTGGATCCCAATAGGGGGATGTCAAGTTACAAGTTACCACCACCACACACTGCTGTTTCAAAAGGACCACATGAGGGGATGGCTGGAGGGAGGGGCCTGGGAGGGTCGCAAGCACAGGAGGATGACGATGAGCTGCCACCTTCCCCAGAACGTGCACAGGAGAGCCAGGGGCTGGCAGGTGCGCGGCTGGAGGGCATGATGATGGTGGAGGAAGAAGATGAGGATACTGGATTTGGGTGATGTCTGTGTACAACATGATGATGCTTTATTCTTTATTACCGCAGCATATGTATCAATACAAAAAATTTAAAACACAAATGCGCTGCGTACATACCACGATATTGCCACCACAATAAAAAACATCGTAACTAAAATGCATCGTCGTCGTCGTCAATGCGCCCCATCCCTCCACTCCCCCCCCGCCCATCAAGCCGAGCAAAGATAGCATCCAAGGAACCCCCTCTCCGTGCGGGCCCCGGTGCTGTGCTGCTGCTGCTCCCACCCATCAACGGCGCCCGCTCCGATGTGCTGCCGGGCTTGTTACGCATCGACGCCAACACCGCCGCTGCAGCCGACGGCGTGCTGTGCTCTGGTGTGACTTGCTTACCACCACCCCCGCCCAGCATGCCACGCAGGTTGCGAAACAACCCTCCCCCCGCACCACTGGTGGTGATCCCTCCCCCACTGCTTGCCTCCCCACCACGTCGACCAGTACCAAGTGTGTCGTGGTGAGGGGGCCCTGTACCAAGGCGGGATCCCTTGCCTGATGTTGCAAGGGACCCCATTTGGAGGGCGGTACGGCTGGAACCCCTGGTCAAAGGAGCACCTGGTCGGTCAAACAATTTGAGACCCTCTCCAATCGTGCCACCCCTGTGTGTGTGTTTTTGGGGGGGGGGGGGTGTATACACATGTTTGTGTGCACTCCATTGCACAACCATACGTATGACATCCGCAGTACCCACCCATCACCCACTCCTCCCCTCCTCACCCACCCCACCCCCTCATCCACCACTCCTCGCACCCCACACCCCACCACACCCACCGCATCACTGCATCTTGCTCCGCCAGCATCAACTCCTTGCCTCGCTCTGTATGCTCCACATCCGCCTTTTCAGGTACAAACAGACGCCCCAATTTTGCAAATGCACGGGTGAGACAATTGTCCCACACCTCAAACACAAGCAGGCCAGTGTATACAACCATGGTGATGGGAAACCAGCGGTTGAACTCTGCACCAATGATGCTCACTTTGAGGTCACGCATGGCACCCCCTATTTTATTCACAAACACTGTTTCCTGTGTGTGTATTATTATTTTTTCTTTTTTCTTTTTTCTTTTTTTTGCATGTATTTGTGTGTGTGTGAGAGAGAGAGAGAGAGGGCTGGTGTTGTGTGGCAACAGAAACACGACAGACACAATACCACACCACCACCACCTCCACACCACCACCACACCCCCTCCACAACACCACCACCACCACCATGACCATCACCACCTACATTTCCTGGTGGCGGATTGTCCATACGAATCACGTGTAGCAAGTTGAAACACAACGGTGCTGCAAAACGACACAACAGCGACCCGCTACGTAGCATCGACATGCCACCACTACTATGAGGCACAAGGTGGTAGAAGGAAAACATGCCCAGCTTGAAGAGGGAGTAGTACGCACAGAGGCACATGTAGGCCAGTGGGAGGGCGACGAGAATCTGGGTGAGGAGTTGCGTGTTGGGGGCATTAGTGAGCGCCTGGGATTTTGGTGGATGGGATGGGATGTGGGATGTGTCGGATGGGATGGTGTGCAGACAACTCGTGTGTGTACATCAAATACACAAAACACATCTACATCCATTTTATACATCAAATGCACAAAACACAACGCAAAACACAATGTCCACACGACACATACAACAGATCATCCCCATTCTCCCCTCTCTTTTCATACAATAGAAAAAGGGCTCACATCCGGGTCCTTGCCCAGTCCAATGGTTGCCTCACTCCACACCACTGCACCACTCAGTAGAGCCAACACCACAGCAGTCCCCCGCTGCACCCAGGGCTTTGCGAGACACTTGTACCGCCATCGTACTGCATTCGCTGTACCGTGACCATCAGGGGGTATGTAATCCCGGGTGGCACGTGCCCGGCATATGGAGTCGAGTTCAAAAGCACGTTTGACGTAGCTAATGTATTCGGTGCGTGCCGCTGTTGGTGGTGCGGGTTTGGTTGTGGGAGGGTGGGGTTTGGATGGGGTTTGGGTGGGGGAGGGTGGGGTGTAGGGAAATCTCTCTCTCACACACACATACACATACAAACACAACCACATACCTAGATACATGTTGATGGTACGCATGGCACGTTGGCGTAGGGATGCGAGACCATCAAGGTCAATGCCATAGTCAAGATCTGTGTCGGTCAAACCTTCCACATCCACATCCACCTCATCCCTGTGTGAGTGCAACATGGGATACATGCAGTGTGCTACATGCAGTGTGTGTACGCAAGCACAACAACAGCAAACCAACAACTATACAGTACCAGAACACACACCAACAACAGCAAATACACATCAAAAACAGCAAATACACACGTGGAAACAGCAAATACACACATCAGTATCCCCCACCACCCACGCCCTCACCCCCTTACAATGACAATGGAGAGTAGTGCTCCACAAAGCGAACAATAATGTCCATGTACCGCCGCAGGGGGTCCCTCCTGGAAATGGGCCCACTTGTGGCTTGTACCACCTGCAAGAGCCTCTGCAAATCATGCGACGCTGTCTGTAGTCGCTCTGCAGCCTTGCCCACACGGTAATGATGCCATCGCAAGCGTGCTTCCGGAAACGACCGACGCCACACATTGCGAGGGATCTCCACCAATCCATACCCCAGCAACACCATGATGGCAATCAAACCATAGGTGTTGGATGCAATGATGGCTGTCTTGTACAAGTCTATGCCGTTGAGGCGGCCAGTGAATAGCAAAAACAGCAGTCCCACCAGGGCGAGGGATCCCATGATCATCCAGAATCGCAAGTTGACGCGGAGGCTGGTACGAAGCTTGCCAAGCACAGAAAAGTCACCAGCATCTGCAAAACCCTGCATGATGGGGATGGCAAACCATGTCAACACCTGCGTTGTCCTGTTGTGATGGGAATGGATGTGAGTGTATGGATTATGATGGTTATGTGTGTCTGTCCTCGATACACCCTGTTGATCATCATACCAGTAGGAAATGCTCCACAGCACCTCCACTGTGTGTTGTGCGGGGTCCTTTTGGCTGCCTGTCTGATATGTGGCAGTCCACACGTCGATGGGTACGAGTGCCACGACCGACATGGCCGTCGCCCATGCCACTGCAACAAAAGGTACCACCCCAAATGACACCGTGGGTGCTGCATAGCGACGTATTCTGTTGTTGATGGTTAAAGGGGGTGTTGTTCACGGTGCATCATGTGATGTGTGAGTTGACACACGACAAGATGTTCACGTACAACAGTGCATCTGCCACGAGCACGGCAATCATAACCGTGATGTAAAACCCCCACATTTGTTCAATGCGTTGGGAGGGTTACTGTGGCGAGTTTGCTTGCATTTGGTTATGTATCATCATGTGCAATCATCCTGCCTTTCTGCTTGCCACCAAGAAGTTCAATGTTCGTGTTACAATGTGTATGAAGCTGTATGAATCACATGACACACAAACAATATAAACACCAGCAACAACTATCGCTTGACCCACTGAAACGCCTTGCGCGCTTTGGCACGCCCAGGTTTCTTGCGCTCCACAACACGCGAGTCACGACGCACCAGGTCCCACGAGCGCAGCGTCTCACGAAGCCCAGGATTATATCGCTGTGTGTGTGTGTAACGGTTGGGGGAAGGTGATGAACAAAAGGTGTAGAACAAACAAGGCAAACACCCACCCCCCAACACCCACACAACACAACACACCTGCAATGCCAGGGCGATGCCGTGGCGTATCGCCTGTGCCTGTCCCATCATACCACCACCAGACACCCTGGCTTGCACGTCCACATCAAACAACATGTTGCACACAACAAGGGGTCGAATCACCTCATCGCGTCGTGTGATGGAACTAAAATATGACCTCAACGGCTGTTTATTGATGGAAATCTTGCCCTCACCTGGCCATACTGATACAAAGGCCACTGCTGATTTTCGTCGTCCCACTGCATACGCCCGACCATACTGATCCACTTGACGAACAAACACCTTTTTCTCAGATTGTGCTTGCAATCGTGCTTTTTTTCTTCGTTCTAGTTCCAGTTCCTTGAATTCATTGTATGCCATGGCTTGGGCAAACGAACCTGGCTCATCATCCACTTGGCCTGCCATGATCTGAGTGGGGGGGACAACAGCAATGTGGATTGTGTCTACCATGTACATCAACAACACATGTGCGCACCACATGAACAAGAACACATGCAGCCTTCCCATTCACCCATCCAATACCCATTCAATACCAATTGAATACCCATTCAACGTACCGCTTCCATAAACAACCCCGCTTCATTGGCACGATCCTGCATCAACAGACGACCTGCAATTTCGAAATCTCGATCCTTGAGCTCCTCTGTCAGCTGATCTGCTATTTCGTGCTCACCCCTGTTGATGAAATTGAAATGATGACAGCTGATTCAGGTGGAAGGACACACATGCACCACCAACACACATTCACCATCACCACAAATCATCAACATCCCCAAACACAGAAACACATCCTCACCCAAACATACTCGTTATCCAAATCGTGTGTCAAGTCAATGATGACAGAACGCCGTGCAAGGTAGGTTGTGAGGTCTTCACCAAGGCTTGTCAAATCCAATGGATGCTCCAAGAGTGTGGGATTGGATGCAGGCAGGGGCAACACCGAACCCCCAAAAGGATGCGCGTCGCCAAATTCTGCCAAGTCTTCCCGTGCATTGAGCATCGCATGCCCATCGTCATCTGTATACCCTGGGTGACCATACACACGCACATCCCTGGGGCGAGCAGGCCCTAAATCAATCTCCACTGGCTGTCCGTTTTCATCCGTGTCGACACGCACCACACGTGCATCTTTCAGCATCTCCTCATTGTGCCGGTCCAAATATGCCTCAGGGCCACCAGCAGCTTCCAGCAACTCTTCAGTGGTGAGCACATCTCCCAGATCAATTGTACCACTTTCATCGACCTCTCCATCCAAGCTCTCGACGACCGGCCGTGCCCTGCCACGCAATGCAGTGCGTGGCAGTTTGTCCTTTGGCTTTGCACTACTGCTGTCTTCCTCGTCTGCTTCCTCAATAAACAGGGATGTGGCTTTTGATGCATCACCAGCCGCTTGTGATTCCCGGATCATGCGCCTCAACGTGCGCTGATTTTCCCTGACAATATCATCATGAATCTGGATCAGTGGCATCTCACCACTCATATCCATGACTGGTTTGCGGGTTGTATCTGTGTTGGGTGTGTGTGGTGGCAGCGATGTTGACCTCTGTGTTTGTGCATCTGTGTTGTGTACATTACTGCTGTGTGATCCAATATACCTGTTGGTTTGTCATTCTTGCCACGTGATGCATCATCCTTGGTGCTGTCTAGGGCAGTCACAGTACTGTGCAGCCATGCACGTTGACAGAGCGTACTCTGTGCTGTTGCATTCAGTGCCACGTGCTGCTGATACTCTGCAAGCGAAGTGGCACGAAATCCCTGCTGCAGCAACCGTACACCAGCACGCCATCGCGTGTAGTGCATGGTGCTTAGATCTGTTACACACTTGTGCTACTAGTATTACACACTAGATGTACAATGGCCACGAAATGAATGAGTCTGTGTGATATGGGAGGATGGAAACAACGAAAACAACGAAAAACTAACAGCTTAAAAAGTCAGGGACGGTCAGCACGCGTGCCCCAACAACACTCCCTGCAGTGTCTGGAAATCGCTCCACACGTGCACGCACTGTCCCATCCTGCTCCACACACAGGGGGTACTCGAGCAAATGTCCATGTGGCAGTGCACGCACCCGCTCGTCATCTGCATACACCTCCCAATTCTCGCGCGCCAATCGCCCCACCATTCGCACACACTCGAGGCTCGAGGGGGCCTCCATGAGAGATTCGTACATGTGTGCTACTGCGCTCCCCAAATGTTCCTCCCACAGCCGTCGTCGAAAGACTGCCACATCACCCTTGGGCAATCGGTCGCATGTGGGCACAGGGGGCATGGGGGGCAATTCAGCATGAGGTGGCAGCTCTGCAGATTGCTGATCGAGAAACGACGCTGCATGTTCTGCAAATGGTGATGTCAGTTCATGTGATGTCAGTTCATGTGATGTCAGTTCTTTTGATGTGAGTTTTTGTGCTGAATGATGTTCTTCCTGGTTGGTTGTAATGGTGGCAACATCACCATTATGGGATGCTGGGTTGCTTCCTGTCGGATGTGGTGTTGCAGTTCCCTCACCACCCTGTTTGTCAGTGTTGGTTGCGCTTTCATCCACAACACGCTGCTTGGTAGCCCCTGCTGCTGCTGCTGTTGTGTTGTGAACGTCATTCCCCACAAGTACCTCCTCACCACCCTCCTTGTTCATTCCTCCACCCCCTTGTTTTTCTTCAACCCCAACATCCCCTGCATCCATCCCCTGCATCTCCGACTGCACACTCCCCAGCACACTACTCAACATGACCGACGGCTGCACCTTACTGAACCCATTCCCACCTTCCTGTCCCTCCGCCCCACCATGCACGTTTGCCGATGCACCCCGCTTCAACAACCTACTTCGTGCCCGAGCAAGCGCAGCCGACATGCTGCGCCGTGTGGATGCGGGCAGCGGAGGGTGGGTGGGGGGTGCCGGGGTGGGGAGTGATTGGCCGGTGGTGGACGGTGCTGATGATAGGGCGTTGCTGCTGGCGCGCATGCGCAGAAGTGTGTGGGTGGGTTGGTAGGCCCCAATAGCAATTTCAGTGTCCCGGGTACCTGCCATGGACCTCTCATTGATGTTGGCACTCCCCACAAGTATGTATTCATCATCCACAATCATCATTTTGCTGTGCACGTATATGTGAAAGCGTCGTGATGCTTGTGCCTTTGCCTGCTGGGTGTTGGCTGTTGGTTGGGGTGTGGATTGCTGCTGTGAAAGGGAGGGTTGGCTGGTATTTGTGTCCATCACATTCTTCCCAGACACGCTTTTGTCACTTTCCTGCTGTTGCTGCTGCTGTGATGGTGGGGATGACAGGGGTGGTGTCTGCTGCTGCACACCCCCTCCATTGTTTCCCCCATTGCTGCTCCCCACTGTGCCATCCCCATCCGCAGGCTGTCGAGTCCCCAAACAAAAAAAACGAAGGTAATCACACGGGTGTGGGATACCCCCCCCTGATGACATGGACCCCCCTTTTTCCATCTCCCCTCGCTTTTCGTCATGACCACCTCCACTCTGGGGTCCAACACCCCCCATTTCACCACCACCCACTTGACCACCCTCATTCACACCACTCACATGCCCATACACTTCTTTGATCACAGCTGCAACCCGTGCATACATCATCTGTATGGTCGCTGTCTGCCAAAACAACACCGACTGCACCGCATCTGACTGTGGCCACCCTTCCGGAAACATGGGGATGACAATGTAGGCTACGAAGCGTTCACGAGCACGTATCTTTTCAGTTATGCGCAAGACTATCTCGAGGGGGATGAGGTTTTCGGCACCAGGTGACTGGGGGCGATCCTTCTGTGGAGGTGTTTGAGGATGTGTGTGTGTTTGAGGGGGTGTGTGTGTGAGAAAGAGTGTGTGAGAAAGAGTGTGTGTGTGAGAAAGAGTGTGTGTGGAGTGGAATGGCTATAGCTATAATGTGAGTGGTTGTGTCGTACATGTCTCACACATAAGCATGTACAAGATTTTGCATGTTCCAAACACACACCATCCATGTACACACATCCACCACCCACCACCCACCACCACACACACCTTGGGCCATGCATGTGAGCTCCCAACAAAATACTGATTCTCTATATACAAGAACCTCTGTGCAGACCGTATAGCCCACACATACGCCTCCTGTATACTGCTATCATACACCCTGCTCTTCACAGTATGCAACCCCAGTCGCACAGCATCGGCATTGCGACGAGGAAGACCCGCAGACGCATGATTATCCACCGAGCGAAACAGCTGTACGGTCCATGCAGAGGGGTGTATTGCATCGTGGGTGGCGTCGAGGTGCGGGGGGTGGTCCCCATTGGCAAGGGTGGGGTGTTGAAAGGACAGGGCGCGTGAGAGAAGTCGCATGCTAAACCGCATACGTGGTGGTGCGTGTTGGGGTGGTGCGGTGGTTGTTGTTGTACCAGTGTCGGGTGTGTTGTCAACGTGATGGGGGGCAGCAGAGGCAGGGGGGACTGGTTGCATCATGCTGGGGGGGGGGAGCCAGAAGTTGTGGAGCCGTCGTATGTCTACTAGACGTCGTGTGCGTTGGTGGTGTAGGGTGGTGGAGAGGCCTACTTGTCGCCACCAGCGTGCTTCAAAACTTGCCAATGCATCATATGCTGTGGGGCCCACGATGCTGTGTGGGTGGGTGGTGCGTGTGGGTGGTGCGTATATGTGTGTGGATGTTGGTGGTGTGTACATGTGCATACACATGTGGGAATCTGCAGCTATGCATACAAATGTGCCGCCACATCCCTCTCACCACGACATACCACCACATCCCTCTCACCACCACATCCCTCTCACCACCACATACCGACAATGGACATCATGCCAGGGCTCCCGGGGCCCCCCCTTGGCCTCATCAAACCCGGAACATGAGGGATTTTGAAAATCACCCGCAAAGGGCCCCTCCTTGGCGCCCCCTGAGGGAAACACCAGATGCTCTGAGGTGTCATACCTACCCGCTGCTAGATCCAACCCCCCCACATAGGCAGCCACATGACGCTGGTGCGGTGCCGGTTGGGTGGGTGGGGAAGGTGCAGGGCCCCCCCTGGGGGTGGCAGGGTGCCGTGTGAGGGCATGGGGGATGCGGGAGAATTGGCGACGCAAGCCGCTTTTCGCTCGTTGCATGGTGGTCATGTGGGGGAGGGTGTTGGGTGTTGGGTGGGGGGGTGGGGGGACCTCTGCGATGGGGTTGGGGTGGGGGGGTGCCTGTTGGAAGTTGCGCATTTTGTGGAAGAGGTGATCTGGGAGTGATGCTGCCCTGTGTAGGGGGTGGGGTGGGAGGGTGGAGCACAATACCATCAGCATTTTCATATTGATGATAAAAAGACGACAAAAAAGGAAAAAGAACAAAAAGAAGAAGAAAAAAAGAACAACAATAACAACAACCACAACCACAGCAACACCCACACAACAAAACACCCTCTCACCTGTTGGGTTCCTCAATACTTGCCCCATGCACAAAGCTATTGGGTGGTACAAGTGGCATACCCACACTCCCACTCCCCTCCCCCAACAACCCATGCGCACCCCCCTGCCCACCCTCCTCCCCAAAATCATCGCTCCCACCAACATCCACAAGCACAATCTTTTGATGATGTGTAAACATAAACCTCAACATAATGGCTTGCACAAAGCTGTACCCCTCGACAAACCACCCTTTGGCTATGCGAGCTCTATTAACACACACCACCTTGGTGCGGCGAAAGTAGCGCCTGGTGGCTTCGTCTCGGGTGGCCATGATGCCATCATTTTGTAATAACCCATAGCTGGTTTGGTCATCCCAGAGGAGAACCAGCACCCTCACCCCTTGTGCTGCCTTGCGTTTGAGCAACTCTCCTAATGTTTCATCAAATTGTTGACTGTTTTGTTGTTGACCATTCTGTTGTTGTTGTTGACCCCGACACAGCCGCAAATCTGCCCACACAGACCACCCGGCAATGTAAATAAAATGTTGCGCCGATTCTAAATCATGCGCCATGTCAGACCAACACGTGGGTGCTGCATCGTTGTACAGCCGCACCCTGTTCCCAGGGCGTGGTGGGAAAAAGGTCCCGGGGACCCCACTGGCGTCCCCCAGGCCCCGGGTGAGGGGTGTCGGGTCGGCTGTGTGGGGTATGTAGTGCAGCCGGATGCGTAATTGGGTGGTATTGTTGCTGAAGAGGCGCAGGTTTTGAGTGGTGCAATCAAACCAGCCTTGTATGGGTTTGTTTTCGAGGAGTTGGGTGGGGGAGATGTGGCAGTAGCCGAGCGTGGCTGCACCCAACTGTTTTGGTGGGGGGGTGGGTGTGATGAGGGGTTGTGTTGATGAGGGGCACTATACATGGTAATGGTCGCTGTGGAGTGTATCTTTGTGTGGGGGTGTACAAGCAAATCACTACCACGCTAACCATCATCATCAACATGTATATATCATCATGCATATCATCATGTATACACCATAGACCGACATGCCATCCCCTCAAAACCTACCACATTGCGGTCTTTAAGTTGAAACGTCAGACATGCAACATCGTGTGCCACGGGCACCACAAACACCTCATCCCACACTGGATTGTGTGACATGATGACACTGGTGCGCAATACGCTGCGACCATAGGTCTTGCCCAGATGAAGCACCACGTATGCATCCCTGTGTGTGTGCATCTCTCTCTCAGAGTGTGCATTTGTGAGTGTGCATGTGAGAGTACAGGGGGACCAGCGTGTACTGGTATCTGTGTACTGTATCATGGTAACCCCTTCTCCCACATACGATGCTTTGGCTTTGCCCAGTGCCCACGAAGCACAGCGAAACGCCCCACATGTGGCAAGTTCCAGGCGTTGCAATCGTTTGCCTGGGAAATGCTTGACTTCATACACGGTCACGTGGAGCTTGCCGTGTAAGAAAACCATAGAAAAACCCTGTATGCTAGTTAGTACAGGGGGGCATCCTGGATGAAAAAGTGATCTGTACAAATCCGAGTGTTGTGCGTCGTTCTACACATGATGTATGCGCAAGTCTGTGCGCATGTATGTCAGTATGTTTCTGGCTACATGGGTTTTGGCTTGAGGTTTGGAGAGCACTGCTACATGTTTGTATAACCAACCATTTTTTGCATGGGTATGCCCCATTCATAATAGCCCCTCCATCAAATCAACAACATGATGATACAGTGCCACACACACAGAATGTACACGACAACTACATTTATGCTGAATAGACGACACCATCACGCATCATCTGCAACACGTTGTCGTGTATTGTCCCCTCTTTGCTGCCAACCACCCCAGCCAAAGCCAACCCAGCCAAAAGCCAAGAAACCCAAGTCCACCACCACACGCAGCTTGTTGGAGAAATTGACGTATATGATTGACAATGGACCCCAACGGGAACGGGGTGACTGGATCGACTGCACCTTGATGGTAGGGAGCACCCTTATTCTTGTGTGGGCATCAGCACAAGCGTACAGGCTTGCCCTATACACACACTACTACTTGCAGCAAAATGTATTGGTGTTTTGAGAGGGGTGTCTGTTAGAGGGCGTCTGTTGATGATGATGGTGACACACCGTCACTATTTTGGTCTTGATGATGATGGCTTGTTGATAATTTGCTGATTGTATACCTTGTCTGCGCATTTTTGTTTTTTCCTGAGACACATGTACCCGCTGATCAATGTACTGCATGCCCCCTATGCTGTTGAACACACTTTGTAACACACTTGTTCACACACATCAACATCAATCATGGTACTCCATGGATCAATCAATACGCAAAGCCTGTCTGTGCTTCAAATGTACATTGTACATGCATATGCATCGATCAACCCCTCGGTATTTGGCCCCCCTCGTTTTCCCCCCGGTGTCCCCGTCGTTGTTTCTTTTTCATGTTGGACGTCCACTCTTCCCAGCAATCATGATCCAAATCTGCAAAAGAGCTCTTTTCAAAAATAGCCTGCAAATACTCCTGTGATGATTTCGTGTGATTATTTTTGTGTGACCACTGAAATTGGTCAACGGAAATATGTTCTTCAGGGTTGGAAACACAAGGGGAGCAGGGTAATATACAGTCAGGTAATACACGCACATGCCTCTGTCCACCATCCATCACACAATCCGTGACCCCACAACAACACCCCAACACACACACACAACAAAAACACACCGCAATCTTGTACAATTCCCGATCAGCTTTACGTCCTGCCCTTCGTTTGTACGGCTTGATGACCAACCCCTGCTGCTTATTCAACACATAATTCCTCCGCAAATCATCCACCATCAACGTATTGCTGGGGGAGTATGCCCCCTGGAATTTGGCCCACACATATGCCAGCGGCTTGCAATTGTACACCCCATGTCGAGGGGAGTGCACCGTCAGCATTGCACGAGCATCCAACAGACACACAATCTTGTACTGCGCATGAGACAGGCACCCTAGTTCCCGCATCTTCAATTCCACCCATTTGAGAGATGTGGCTGACCATATCACCAGGTCAAAATTGTGGGCATAGGCTGTGGTGAGAAATTCATGAAGCCCGGGGCGGGCAAGTTCCTCGGCACGTTCTGCTGTGGAAGACAGGTCAAAGAGTGTATAATCAATGTCCAGGACCTGTGGTTTTTTTGTAAATGGGGTGTTTTTGAGTGGGGTGTGCAGGGGTGGGGGTGCATAAAACGAAAAACACAGGGGAGGCAGGTCGCAACACCAAAAGGTCCTCTCCGTACACCGCCATAATACACACCAGGCAATGCGCTCCTGGTCGTGGTGGTGTGAGGATGGTGACCTCCGTGGAGGTGATGCGTCTCTCCAATGCCCGTCGGACATCATCTGGGTCATTGGTAATGTCCTCCAACAACCCTGCTGTATTGTCCTCCTCATCTTCCTGGGCACCAGCAGTATCATAAAGCTGTTGCTCAATAGGTGTTGTTGATGGAGGGGGTGGTTTGGCAGTGACCATGAGCATGAGTTTCTTGGTGATGCGAGGCAGCACGTCGTCATCGTGTTTGACCACGATTCCCAAAAGCTTTTGATCCTCAGGTGCTACATCAGCCTGCTCGTGAATTTTGTGCTTGAGGTCTTTGAGGCATGCACCAAGAGGCAATGGTATTGAAAGTTGTTGGGTGCGAAAGCGGACAACGATCACTTGATGATCAACATCTGCTGGAGCATTGTTGCTGGTGTCGTGTGCTGCAGAGGTAGGTTCTTTAGCAGTCGACATTGATGTGATCAGTGACGATACCAAGGAGTGGGGTTGTTCACTGATCAATGAATATATTGGGTCAAAAGTTTTGCAACAACAAACACATATGTTTTCCATATGTCTTTGTACAGCCAATACACAATTGTACACTAGTCAATCCCTGGGATCAATCCTCGAAAACCATGCCACGTTTCACCACCAATGTTGCAGCATCACCATCCCCATTGCACGACACCACACACGAGCAACCCCCCCCCCATGAAGCGTGGCACATGCACATGCCAACCTCTTCAGATGATGAGGATGACATCATCCTACCAGGCTGTCGACTCACCCCCGAGTCTGCAGCATACATGCAACGGCGCGCCATCAAACACCATGCCGCCCTCCGTCACGATGCCCACCACATCCAACAGCTCTTCCAACAGCTTGACGAGCATGAGCGTGCACGCATACAAGCCATCCAGGAAGCATTTAGATCCACCCAAGCCTCCCTGAAGCAGGCAGACCTCGCACAGCACAGTCGTCAGGTGGAGGATCGGGATGTGCAGCTTGATGGCCTCAAGCGTGCCCACCAAGCAGCAGCAGCGGCTGCACGGCAGGAGGCAGCTGCACTGAAGGCAGCAGCTGATCATGCAGCACAGCAGGCAAAATTGGCAGCAGAGCAAGCAGCAGCGGAGCAAGCAGCAAAGGTTCATCAAGAACAAGAGAGAGCAGCAGCAGCAGTTGCTGCAGCATTAAGCGCAAAGCAACAGGAGGAACAGGAAAAACAACAACAAGCACAACAACAACAACAAAAAGCACCATCAACAGTCCCAGCAACCCCAGAGCAGCGTCAATTGAAAAAGCGCCTTACACTGTATGTACAGCAAATCAGCGCGACACAAGAGCAAGTAGCAAGCCGTACACAAGCCATCCTGACCCTCCTTGCATCGACCAGCTCGGAAGCAGATGGCGAGTTTGCCACGGCATTGCTTGCTGATCGCATCGTTGCACAAGCAGAAGCACAGGTTGTACGACTCAATAGCTTTGCGTTTCCCTTGGCAATGGTGGCAGTGGCTGTTGCGTGCTACCATGCACGATTTAGCAACGTGCTCGTGGCCAGTCTGACCGCTCGTGTGGGGGGATTGCTTGATGGGCACATCACGGGCCCAACCACCAAGCTGCCTGGTAGCATTGATGATGAGCAGTTTTATGATCGCCTGCGTGGGTATTTCTTGTTTTACGGTGCCTTTTGCTCCGTTGAGGCGCCAAATCACCCCCATGGGCTGCCCCATGTGTGGCGATGGTGTGCACGTGTGCTCAATGCCCTGGCCACACCCTCCTCGTCTGCGTCTCCAGCTGGTGTGCGTGCTGCAGCAGTGGCATTGGATGCCATGCTGCATACAGCAGGGTATCGCATGGGCAGAGTGTATGGGCGGCAATGGGACAAGATGATGCAGTATGTGCGAGGGACGGTGGTGCCACAGCTGGGGGATGCACCGGCGATACGAGGGGTGCGCACACGGATACATGTGTTTGTGGAGCAAGGGGAATGGCGTGCTGTGCCAGAGGGGTCTGTGTTGAAAGTGGGTGATGACAGTAGCTATGAGCGCGCGTAGAGAGTTGTACGTTATGTGTACACTGCCTGACAATAGTTTGTGATAGTTTGTGATAATATCATTATATATGAGTATTCAGTTACGATGATGAAGCATAAATAAACAGTGTAATGCTTGTGCACCAAGAGTCTGGGGAGCATGTCATTGTTCCTTACCATCCCCTCGTCATTGTTGTTGATTTTGTGTATCATATATACACGTATTGACGTGAGTGCAGCACTAGGTAGGTCATGTGGGATGGAAAAAATAGCGTGTGTACGTGTTGAGTGGAAACCATCGTGATTACAACATGCTCACAACAAGCCCTTCCTACCCTCAGTTCCCCCATTTACTGCTGATGTAGACAATACCAACTATGTAGTTTCCATTGATGGGAAAGGTATGGTCATCATCAATTTAGTGGTCATTCAATCCATCAACCACCCTGGTGCACGCAAACCCCCAGATGCTGCACCATTCCCCACAATGGGCTTGACAGTGCCTATGACAGATACCAAGGGACGGCGATATGAGTGTAATGTGCCAGATGCAACAGACAAGCAACGTAGTTCATCCGCAACCAAGGTGGATGTTGATCTGTGAAAACACACCCAATCTGCACAGTATAGCTCACACATTTCTTCCCGTACCCACAGACACTGGAAGAGAGCATGAACGAGGGCAAATCTCCTCTGGATCTACTCAGTGTGCTTGGTATGTGCTCGTGGCTTGTATTATAACAACTCATGTCAGGTACACCAGATATGACCCAACTTGTATACAAACCACAACGCACACTACCACATCACCAGGCAACAAGTGCTTGTATCGGACAATTGATTGGTGGACATACGAAGTCTGCTATCAACAGCATGTCCGGCAATTCCACAATGATCCCGCTACCAACACGCTGGCATCAGAGTACTTGCTTGGAAACTATGATGCAGCAGGTGATCAGGGACAGGTGGAGGTGGGCAGCAGTGGGGTGGGCCTGCTGGGAGGAGGTGCGGTGGGGTTGCAAGAGGGACAAGTGTACAAGTATGTTGCACAGCATTACACAAATGGGGAAGCGTGTGATGTGACAGATCGACCACGACCACGCATCACCGAGGTAGGCTGTGTTGGTTTGTGTTTATGTTGGTTTGTGTATGGTGTGATGTGATGTGATGGTGCGGCGGTGTAGGTTGATGATCACGCAGAAGTCACGATCTCATCGCCCCTCCATTAGCCACCCCATATGCACACTAGGTGCGCTACGTGTGTGCACCAGAAGGGCGTGACATGTTGCTGAGTGTGGCTGAGCCCCTTACATGTCAGTATGTCATTACTGTCGCAACCAAAGTGCTCTGTACACATGCTGCATTCAAGGTGCGAGTAGTAGTAGGTATTATTATTGTGTTTTGGCTATTATTGTGTTGTCCGACATGCATCCAGGGGTGTCATCCACGGGCGTAAGTGCACCCCTTGTACACCTTGCACACAGGCAGAGGAGGCAGCGGTGTCAGTGGTACGGTGTCGGGAATTGGATGGTGCATCCACACACCCTGTCAAACAAAAGGTTAGTGACACTGGTGAGTACAATGCAGGCGCTGCTGATGGTGAGCAGCTGGTGAACCATGAGCTTGGCAGCACACAGCATGTACAGCATGATGAGTTGTAGAGGGCCGGCCACTGGAAAACATGAGCTTTTACTTTGAATGCCCTCGCAATGTTGGCGCATCAAACAAACGCAATCATTTTTGACAACGCTTGACAAGTATTTGTGACACACAACGAATCACAAGGCTAGGGGACCAGCCAAGAACAGCCGGTGTTGTTGAGTGTGATTGGTTGTTACACGGCGTGTGCGCAGCCACGATAAGACCTATAGCATTATCAACGCATAGCACGTATTGACCATCATGTATGTAGTCAAAAGAGACGGCAGGCAAGAGCCTGTTCATTTTGACAAGATTACAGCACGCATCCTCAAGCTTTCCTATGGGCTCAATACCAGCTTTTGCGATCCAGTACGTACCGCACGATGTCATGTACTGCTTTTGATCATGTGGTCGTGATTATTCGTGTCCGTGGGTGTGCATCATCTTGTTTTGATGATCACTGTTGAAAAACAGCGTCGTTTTTGGGCGTGCCAGACCTCGTACCGTGATTGTGTGTTGATGTGTGTTTGTGTCTGCGTGTACGCATGGTTTCCACGTCCTATCACGTGTGCTTGGTGGCCCATGATCAGGTGTTGGTTGCTCAAAAGGTGACTGCTGGTGTGTACAAGGGTGTGACCACCACGGAGCTTGATGAGCTAGCAGCCGAGACTGCAGCATCCTTGACGGCAACACATCCTGACTATGCATTGGTATGTGGTGGCAGTGGCTGTGTGCGTGGTCTTGGATTGTATGGCACACGTGTATGGCACATCACACACAGCTGGCAGCACGCATTGCAGTGTCCAACCTGCACAAGCAAACTTTGAAGAGCTTTAGCGAAACGTATGTGGTGTGGGTGATGTTTTGTTGGGTGTGCACGCGCTTGTTGATCAGCGTCATCATACCATCGGCCACCGTCACAGGGTAAAGATGATGTATGCCCACGAAAACAAGAAGAATGGGGAGCCTGCCCCCCTTGTGTCTGACGAACTGTACAACACTGTCATGGAGGTGCGGTTGGGAAAGCAATATTTTACATGTTGTCTAGTGCCGGATGTGTGTGCAGTATGCATGGTCATATTATTGTCCCTCCCGCCTCACATAGCATGCTGAGCGTCTGGACAGCGTGATTATCTACGACCGCGATTTTGAATACGACTACTTTGGTTTCAAGGTAGGGGTGATGGGACGATGATGATGATGGGATGATGCTCATCATCAACTTGCTGCCCTCCACACCATGCATCCCTCCGCACTCATATCCACCCTACCTAACACAGACCCTGGAGCGATCCTATCTTTTGCGTATCGATGGCAAGGTCGTGGAACGTCCCCAACAGATGCTGATGCGCGTGGCGGTTGGCATTCACAAGGATGACATTGATGCAGCCATTGAAACTTACAACCTGCTGTCTGATCGTTGGTTTACCCACGCATCACCCACGCTGTTCAATGCTGGTATGAGCACCATGAGGGGTGGTTGGGCATCGTGTGTTGGTGATGTAGGTTGGGAGATGTACAGTCTTGTATGAAAGGAGGAGCATCCCTGCATATACATGTACCATACACACAGGTACCCCTCGTCCCCAATTGAGCTCATGCTTTCTGATTTGCATGAAGAATGATAGCATTGAGGGTATTTATGATACACTCAAGGAGTGCGCTGTTATCTCCAAATCTGCGGGCGGGTAGGTGATGTGATGAGGAGGATGAGGATGATCTGAGGCCACCCATGTTGGGCTGGGCATGTCTGTGTTATGGTTTTCTGATAGATGTGCACACAAACATACTCGAACACCTACCAACACCCCCCTCTTCATATCACACACACAGCATTGGTTTGTCCATTCACAACATTCGCTCCATGGGTAGCTATATCCGTGGCACCAATGGTACTTCCAATGGCATCATCCCCATGCTGCGCGTGTTCAACGACACTGCACGTTATGTTGATCAGGGTGGGGGGAAGCGCAAGGTATTGTTACATTGTTATTGTCGTTGTTTGGGGGCACATTGCTGAGGAATTTGTAGAGAGAACATGTATTTGTGAATGTGAGTGTGAGTGTGTTGTATGTACCCGAACACCCTGAATCGTGCATGCATACATACAAGTACATACATACAAGTACATACATATTACTAGACAGTGAACAAACCACAAAACAATACACCCAACAAACACCCCTCCCACCCACCCACTCACACAGGGTGCCTTTGCAATATACATGGAGCCCTGGCATGCCGACATCTTCGAATTCCTCGACTTGCGTAAAAATCACGGCAAGGAAGAGGCTCGTGCTCGTGACCTGTTTTACGGCCTGTGGGTACCTGACCTGTTTATGCAACGTGTGGAGGCGAATGCCGAGTGGAGTTTGTTTTGCCCCAATGAAGCACCTGGGCTGGCTGATGCCTGGGGGGAGGAGTTTGAGGCCCTGTATTTGCAGTATGTGGGGGGGGTAGGGGGGGGGTGTATGTGACAACAAGTGTGTGTATGTAGAAGCAAGAGAAAACGTGCGTGTATGTGTATTAGAAATGCACCAATGTTGCTGTGTGTGTGTATGTGTGGTTTCAACACATACACTCCGCACTCCACACCCACCATCTACAGCTATGAAAAGGAGGGTCGTGCGCGCAAGGCTGTCAAAGCACAGCAGCTCTGGTTTTCAATCCTCGAAGCACAAATCGAAACAGGCACTCCTTACATGCTCTACAAGGACTCATGCAACCGCAAGTCCAACCAACAAAACCTAGGAACCATCAAATCAAGCAACCTATGCACAGAAATCATCGAATACACCTCCCCTGATGAGACCGCGGTCTGCAACCTGGCGTCCATCGCCCTGCCCCGTTTTGTGCGTGAGCAAGGGGTGGCCGAGCGCCAAAAGCTGGCGGGCAGTCTTTCTGCAGGCAACCGCTTTTTCGATTTCGCCAAGCTACATGAGGTGACATGTGTGGCAACACGCAACCTCAACAAGATTATCGATGTCAACTACTACCCTGCGGAGACTGCGCGTCGATCCAATCTCCGTCATCGTCCCATTGGCTTGGGCGTGCAAGGATTGGCGGATACCTTCATCCTGCTGGGGATGCCGTTTGATAGTGAAGAGGCTGCACAGTTGAACAAGGATGTTTTTGAGACGATCTACCATGCTGCAGTGCAGACCTCGTGTGAATTGGCAAAGGTTGAGGGGCCCTACTCGAGCTATGAGGGGAGCCCCATGTCGCAGGGGGTGCTGCAATTTGACATGTGGGGGGTGAAACCGGAGAGTGGGCGATACAACTGGGACGAGCTGCGTGACCAGATTCGGTACATAGCGTGTGTGGGGTGATTGTTGTGCGTGGTCATGTGTGTGATCATCACCACCATCATCATCAACAACACAGTGCTCATGGTGTGCGCAACTCGCTGCTGGTAGCCCCCATGCCCACTGCCAGCACAAGTCAAATCCTGGGCAACAACGAGTGCTTTGAGCCCTACACAAGCAACATTTACGTACGTCGTGTGCTGTCTGGTGAGTTTACAGTGGTCAACCATCACCTGCTGGAAGATTTGACATCCATGGGATTGTGGAATGCCGACTTGAAAAACGAACTGGTGGCTGCCAATGGCAGTGTCTTGGGTCTGGATATCCCTGAAAAGCTCAAGGGATTGTACAAGACGGTGTGGGAGATCAAGCAACGTGCACTCGTGGACATGGCCGCTGACCGAGGTGCCTACATTGATCAGAGTCAATCCTTCAACGTGCACATGAGTGATGCCAACTTTGGCAAGCTCACCTCGCTGCACTTTTATGCCTGGAAAAAGGGGCTCAAGACTGGCATGTATTACCTGCGAACCCGTGCTGCTGCAGATGCCATCAAATTCACTGTGGATCAGCAGGCACTCAAGCGCAAGGCCAGTCAAAAGGCTGTTGCTGCAGCTGCTGACAAGGAAAATGTGGCGGCTGTGAATAATGTTGCGGTGCCTACTGCAGTGGATCGTGCAGCAGCAGCAGCCAAGATGGATGCGGACATGGAGAAGGAGCGACAGATGGCTGCCATGGTGTGCTCATTGGCAAACAAGGACGAGTGCCTCATGTGTGGTTCATAGATGTAGTTCATAGAGGACAATATTGTGAGCATGTGTGGGGAATGTGGGTGTGATTTCAATTCCACCACGGTGTTTTTTGGGAGGGGATAGATGTGATGCCCAGGAGTGTGTTGCCATCCCAAGCATTGGGTGGGGGCGTTGGGTCCCCGCGCACTGTGCTGTCATTGGCACCACCCTTCATCATCATGTGTGCTTTAACTATTTCCTTGTTACAACCTGACACAACAGCAAAACCATACCAACCCGTTTTTCTTCAACCATGACACACAACTCTCTACTTTACTCTCTGCTTTGTGTGTGTGTACTACACCCTGTGTTTGTTTTCCTCATGACAACAAAATTTACAAACCACACATGACGCGTTTTTTTGTTCAACTTGTTGTGTTTGCTTTCCAAGGGGCCCCCTTTTCTCATGGTGGGTACCACCCGGCAGCAATGCCATGTGCACTGTATTGTTTGTTTGTGGGTGGCTGTTGCTCCACCTCTCTCTGGCTCTACTGCCATGGAGAACATGCCACTGGGTGAAGGTAGGATACGGTAAAGTGCTGGGTAACCTTGGCAATCTCTGTGACAGATGCTCTCCATGGTGCTGCTGATCGTGATGCCTCTCTTGCCCTGAGGGGGAAATACAAGAGCACATATGGGTGGGCTAGATTAAGAAACACGGCATGGGCTCTTTGACAAACAGCAACATGGTCACAAAACCACCATGCACTACCGTGTGCATGCAGTTGATGATGCATGTCGCCACAACTCCATTGTGCAGTTCATATCCCCTACTTCACTGTACCCAGCAAACACCAATGTAGGGACCATGGACGGATCGAGTTGTGATGCAGCTGCTTCAATTTTCGAACCCACCCCTGATGCGAATGCCTCCACCCATGCGGGGACCGCCCCCCATCCATGGGTGAGCTGGTAGCTACGGAGCTCATAGAGCACAGGAGGTGTGCCTGGAGATGATTGTGGGGATACAAACTGCCCAGGCTGTACAACCCGTGCGGCATGGAGTATAGGCATGGCTGGCATCCACAAGGAGGATGTTTGATGTGCAACGTGTGGTCGGGAATGGTCGAGGTAGTCTTGCTGCCACTCTGTGTGCTGTGCTGCACGTTGTCGTGCTTGATCACGTGCTTCCAGTGACTGGGTGATGTGTGGGGTGAATTGTTGGGTGATCAAGCGGGCAACAATCATGTACATGTGTGTGCTGTTGATGCTGTGTGTGCTACAACATACCACATAGTTGTAAAAGTGCACCACACGATTGAGGGTGCCACCTGTATCACACGCAAACATCCTGTGCAAGGATGGGTGTAGGGTGTGGATCCCCCCCGATGCACACATCGCGCAGCAACATAGCGTACCCCAAGAATGGCAAGAGGCTGCTTCTCAATGCTGCTTTGTCATTGGTGAGCTTCATAAAGGGCCTGATACCCTTAGGTTTGAGTGTGTATTCACGCATCTCGAGCAGCTCTGGGATGGATGACGATGCTGTGGATGCTGCTCTGCACACAACAAAGTGTTGCACAAAAAGATGGGCGCTGTCCAATTGGTGTAGTACATGTTTCCATTGGCGGTTGCATTGCTTCAGCATGGTGAGAATGGTCAACCTTGTGTGGTCAAACTCGAGTATTTGTTATGGTTTTTCGGGCAGGTTTGCTTGTGGTTTTATTTACTGCATATTACCGTTGTTACACTCTATTGTGTGCCAATCCACGACGGTTTTGTTCACAGCTGTACAAGATGACGATCCTCACACGATCACCAGTCTTATCCTGCAGTCAGGTGCACACCAACCAACAAAAATGTGTTGCTCTTGTACCCCAAACATACACACATGTTGTGCCCTTGTCATCCCGCACACAGGCACCTACAAATGCTCGTCCATGCCCACCATCACACCCCACCATGCCTCGTCGTGCGCTCCTCTCTGGTGTCCTCACATTGACACCTGCTCTGCTGCTCTCACAAACAGCACCACCAGCAGCAGCAGACACCATCTTGCAAGACACAACACGCAAGTTTTTGAGACCTGAGGTGCAACCACCAGATGCAGTGCGCAAGCTCCTCTACGCCAAAGCTGTGTTGATAGAAATGAAGGTGTGTTGTGGGTGGGCAGAGGTGTGTGTGATATATCTGCAATTCATACATGCATGTTTCAAATGTGTGTTGTTGTTGTCAATTGTGTGTCGTCTCCAATCCCTGTCAAGCATCACGCAACCATCTCTGCTGACATTACATCATCCCAACGCCTCCTTGCATTCCCCCCCTCAACCCACGCACATACACACACAGCAACTTGCAGCAACCCCAGCAGACTCAGAGGAGCGTGTTGCTGCAAGGTCCCGTCTCCCCACCTTTGCCAAGTACCTGCGGGAGGTGGGCCCTGCAACCCCTGTTGTGGCTGGTCTGGTGACCGGTGACAGTGAAGGGACACTCACTGAAGCATACGGGGGGACTGGGAAAATTGGACAGAGCATATCTGTGCCAATATACGAGGCAGTGGGACGGGTATGCTTGTGTTGGGGGGGTGGTGATGTAGGGGGCGTGGACATGTGGGATGGGCAGGTTGTGTGGATTGCAGTGTATGGTTGCGCTGTCACATGGACATACGTATGAACGTCATGTATGCCACAGATCTTGTCATACAGTGGTCGAGGCATTCAACCAGAAGCATTGGATGGTGTGGAGCGTGTGGAAACAGCAATTGCTCGTATAGAGGAATTGCTTGTCAAGGTGCCTGCTGATGTGATGCAGGTGGCTGTGGCAGAGGGGAAATAGGGAAATGTATTGATGGTATTGGTGGGGATAGCATGAGGGTATTTTTGTTGCAGAGAGGACACTGGGCGTGTAACAATGAATGTGTGCCAATGTGGTGTGTACATGTCACACACCTCTTTTGTAAACAAAAAACAGAAAACACAACCATGGGCCTATCAATGTTGATCTTTTTCCACAGTACGCTGTCCAACATTAACACCCTCTTGTGCAACATCTTTCGACCCGCACTGATCATCTGCTATCTGATACCCTGCGGGGGGGTTGTTGGGGTCTTGCTGCAGATCTTGCTGCTGAGTGGGTTGGTTGGTCCTGCGATGGTGTACCACTGTGTGTGCCGATTTTGTCAGCCATGTTGCTGGAAACGCCCTGGGGAAGGTGTTGACTGGGTGAGGATTATGATGACGATGGATGGGTGCATTTCGGGCGAGGAGGGTGGCGGTGACCACTAGCTGTGAGGTCAAGGGTGGTACGAACAAAGCTGACACGTGGCAGCATGGTGGATTTGATGGGGAGAGTGGGGATTTGATGGTTGGAATGAAAAAGTTGGGCACCGCTGCCGCTTGTACAAAATGATTAAACACAACATTCTGCAAAAAGGAGCTGCAAACTAAAATGCATCAATTGCTGCATTCGTGCACGGCTCTGCGAGTCAGCCCTACTCACATACACAAACAACCCCAAAGCACCGTTCAATCTTGTAAAACAATCCCGCAGTGCTTTTATTTGGCATCCCGCATGTCCCAGCTACATGCACGACATCAAGTGAAGCACATAACCACACAATGACGCAGATTTCACAGGTATGTCAGCAATCTGCAACGAAATCTTGCTGCATACTTTTCCACACCCTACACACCCTCTCCCAAAACAGTCGGACCGCGACCTACGGCATCAAATCCGAAAACTGCAATATGCAGCACAATGTACGAAGCGTCGCCCCTTGCTTTGAACACGCACCCCCCCCACCACCACCCACATCGCACCCCACAGACGACCGGGATGACCTCACCAAGGTAGGCAACCCCAAGCTCCTGGACATTCTAGAGCAAGCAGGGCAACTGCAGGCACAGGTCAGTCGCCCACGTGAGCAAGCGCTCGACAGCGAGCTCTTTCACAACCTTGCAGAATGTGGACGGGAAATGGCCAAACGCCTCGTCAATGGTACCCAATCTGTCAGTGCATCCGATTTTGTGCGCCGCCTGCAGCATGTGTTTTCCCGCAACGATGATGTGTGCTTTCAATCACTTGCGGTGGAACACCATCAGGTGTTGCCTGTGGTGAGTGGCATCTGCTGCATGCTGGGGCCCCTGGAAAGCTGTCCGCAGGCACGAAAGGAACGTGCAGCACCACAGCGAACGCGACGTGCACCGCCTGCGCCTGTGGTTGTGCCCACACAGCAGTTGGTAGGTTGGGATGTGTGTTAATTGTTCGCCCACGACATGGCCCAATCAGTCACACCCACCGTGCATAATTCAAACAAGGTTGTGGACGAGGAGGGTCGCCAAGACACAGACAAGCACGTCACCGCCATGTGGACCCTCATCAACCACCTTACACGAAGAAACACCCCCATCTATTTCGCCCCACTCGTCCTCTCCCACGATTCCTTTGCCCACACCATTGAAAACGTATTTGCCCTTTCCTTTCTCGTTCGAGATGGCCGCGTGCGCTACAAAAGGGCGCCCCAGGGTCTGCAGGTGGTGCCCGTGAGCAGGGGAGAGGGGGCTGCCACGTGCACGGCACATCTGCAGCGCCGACAGTTTGTCATGACCATTACGTTTGATGACTGGGAGCGCATGCGAGCAGCAGTGCCAAGGGATGCGTGCTGGACATCGAGTCGTGCTGGGGGGGCATCGGTTGGGGGGGCATCAGTTGGGGGGGCAGGTGGGAATCCGTTGACCGTGGTCAACTGCACAGTGAAGCAGGAGGGTGGTTCCTCTGTGCAGAAAGGCGGCAGGTCGTCCACTAGAAAGGGGAGCGCGCGGAGAGCGCGGGGGGAGCAGGGCAGCAAGGAGAATGCGCCACCCACCAAGCGTGCAGCACGTTGATTGTTGCGTGTTGTTGTATGTAGTGTCAACCATATGTGTTACAGCGAAAACAACCACTCTATGTAGTATACCAAGCACACACAAACACACTGCTGGAGCTGCATGCAACAACAATCCATGCGTACACACGCCCTTTTTGTTGTCGCTCTTTAAGTGAAAAAGAAGAAAAACTGCACATGGAGTACTTGAGCACCATGATGATGATGCACACACAGACACACAGTCACTGTCACCACTGCTGTCCTCTCAAATGCAGGAAGACACACAACAAAAGCAGCGGTGTGCAAGTTGTGACATGTTGACCAAGGCGTTGACCACCCTCATCAGCAACCATCTGCATGTCACATTTCGCACCCCATAGCCCACACCATCATCAATCATATATTTTATAAGAAACACGTGGATAATTGTTTTCCCAATCTCTCTCTTCATAGAGGAGGGATTGTTGAGAAGGGAGGAGGGAGACACATCATAGTTGTGACACAACATAGTTGTGACACATCATAATTGACCCCCCCCCGACACCCCTCTGTCATACAACAATATTAAGTCGATCACACACATGTGTGTTGTCGTCTCACATGTGTGCTACATACACACAAACATATTTCCCACACACAAACATATTTCCCACACACAAACACATTTCCCCTTGACTCTCTATGTGAGCACCACACTGTCACGGGGCTTGCCCAACACGGTCAACGCTGTGGCTGCAATATGGTTGACCGACAAACCTGCCTCTGCCAGCTGGTCTGCTTGACCACCATGATCAATAAACCTATGTGAGAGAGGGAGGGGGATGTGTGTGAGAGAGGGGGATGTGTGTGAGGGGGGGGATGTAATGCTGTACGATGCGTTGCTGTGCATTCGCATTTCAACAACCAGAGGCACGTGGATGGCAAAAACACACAACCATTGCAACCAACATGTCATAGAAACAACCAAACCTACAACAACACACATTCAACACACCACATACCGATCAGGCAGTGTCATTGGTCGAAACTTGAGGTTGCCATCCAACAGCCCCTCCAATGCCAAAAACTGCATCACATGACTTCCAAACCCACCAATAGAACCTTCCTCCACCGTAATCATCACAGGGTGTTCCTTGGCACAGCGGCGCATGAGGTCCACATCAAGTGGCTTGCAGAAACGAGCATCCACCACAGTAGCTGTCACACCGGCCTTTTCGAGCAGGGCGGCGGCTGCGAGGCAGCTTTGTACCATGCTGCCGTAACCCACCAGGGCAACGTCCTTGCCCTCACGTACCACAAAGCCCTTGCCCACCTGTTGTGGGGATAATGGGGGGTGGGGAGCATGGAGGGTGGATGTGTGGGGTGTGTTGTGCTGCATGTTGTGCATGGTAGGGTGCATGTATGTACATACACACAGACAATACCCTGCATTAACACCTGATATAAACCCCAAACACCCCAAGCACTACACAAAAAACACACGCCCCACAACAACATGAACATACAAAAGCACACACGCCCCCAACAACAACAACAACATGATAAAACCAACAACACACACCTCCAATGGCTTGCCCTTGAGATCAGGTGTGATCCCATACTCAGCCAGATCCAACCCCAACCCATTGCCTCGAGGAAATCGAAAACAGGATGGCCTATCATCAATAGCAGCAGCAGTGGCTACCATGTTAATCAGCTCCGCTTCATTGGATGGGGCCATGACCACCATGTTGGGCAAGCATGCCATGAATGCAACATCAAAGGCACCACAGTGGGTGGCACCATCAGCACCTACTAGGCCTGCACGATCCATTGCGAAACGAACTGTAGTTGTGTTTGGGGGTGTTTGGGACGTGAAAAGGGGGGTGAAGAGGGGGGTGAAGAGGCAGGTGATCAGGGGGTTGAAGAGGGGGATGAAGAGGTGGGAGAGAGAGAAAGAGAGGGGGATATGTGGAGACTGGTGCAGCAGCACACCAGTACCAATGATACAGATGCATGCACGCTCAATCAAACAACCACAAAGCAACCACACGCACACATCCACACACCTCACCACCACCACCACAACAACAACACACCTGGCAGCTTTTGTAGTGCAACATCATGCACCACCTGGTCATACCCACGCTGCAAAAATGTAGAATAAATAGCACAAAACGGCACCAACCCCTCACACGCCAACCCCGCAGCAAACGTCACCGCATGCTGCTCTGCAATCCCCACATCAAACGTGCGTTCTGCAAAGTACTTTTCAAATCGGTTCATACCCGTGCCGCCACCCATGGCTGCATGGATACCCACCACTCGGCTATCGGCACGTGCCTCGGCAACGAGCGCATCTGCAAAGTAGTTGGTGTAGCTGCCCGCCTTGGTCTTTGGCTTGGATTGTTTGCCAGTGAGGGGGTCGAATTGGGTAACACCATGCATTTTGTCACTTGCGCTTTCTGCTGGGAGGTAGCCGCGACCTTTTTCCGTGATGATGTGGATCAGGACGGGGCCCGCTGTTTCTGTTGCTTTGACCTCTGTGTATTGGGGTGGGGTGATGTGTGTGGTGGTGTCTTTTGTGTGTGGGGGTGTATTTTGTGTGTGTTGGTGTATTTTGTGTGTAAAGATGTATATTGTAATGAGATGTATCTTGTAATGAGATGTATTGCACGTGGAGATGTCTGTGTGTGGCAATGCACATGGTATACATACATACATACATACATACATACACACATGCTCATCCCCACCCCCACCCCTCCCCGCTCCCCACTCCACCTCAACCCAATCCCCTACCTTTCAGCACATCAATCAGATCAGACAGGTTGTGCCCATCCACAGGACCAATGTAGTACAGGCCCAGCTCCTCAAAGAGGGTGCTCCCACTGCCACTAATCATGCCTCGTGCATACTCATCAATCTTGGCTGTGGCCTCTTGGATGGGTTCAGGCAGCTGCTTGGTGACCCCCTTGGCTATCTCACGCAACTCACGGAGGGGCCTGGGGGGATGGTGTAGTGGTGCGGATGGATGAATGTGCGTGTGTGGGTATGGGTGGGCAATGACACGATGTATATACATTACAGCATGCATGCTCTGTGTGCAATAACACAGTGCAATACACCATGCCGTGTGAAAAACCCACACACACCATCTCCATCATACACACACCATACACCCCCCCCACACAAAAACGCACCTGTTGGCTTGCAGGCGTGCCAGAGCACTAGACAGGGCCCCCACAGGGTCCTGGTTTTGGCCATTGTATTGTGTGGGGAGCGATACTTGCTGGTTGTCATTGAGGATCACAATCATGTTGGAGTCCAGGAAACCAGCATGGTTCATAGCCTCATAGGCCATACCACCAGTAATTGCACCATCACCAATGACAGCCACCACATTGTTCTTGTGGCTCTGTGTGTTTGGTGGGGGATGTGTGGGTGTGTGTGGGCGTGTGTATGCCTTTTCACAAACGGTGTGTTTTGTTGTGATATAACCAAGAATGTCATGCGTGGATTTGCTAGAAAATATATGCATGTATAGAGTGCAATGGGCTGACATTGATTAGACATACACGGTGCATGCAGATATACGTTGCATCCTGTATATACACACCATTCCCCCATCCACCCCATCCATCTGATTGACACACCTTCATGTCGCGCCCCACTGCCATACCCAATGCAGCAGACACAGAGGTAGATGAATGACCAGCACCAAAGGGATCATAGTCACTCTCCTCACGCTTGGTGAAACCTAATCAGTAGCGGGGGTTGCAAGTGAGAACATGTGTCACCGTGTGCATCCACCCACCCACAGGCACAACATGTCTCAAGTGTTGCGCAAAATAACACAAAAGCTACCTCTCTACCATGCACAGTAGTCCACCAAAACCACCCCCTCCCACAAAAACACACACCTGACAAACCCCCCGTCTGTCGGATGGAGCTCATCTGCTTGCGTCGCCCCGTCAACATCTTGTGCACGTATGCTTGATGACCCACATCCCAGATAATCTTGTCCTCTGGTGTGTTGAACACATAGTGCAATGCAACAGTGAGCTCTGTCACACCCAAGGAGCTACCCAAGTGACCACCAGTGCGGCTGACAGTGTGGATCATGTCGGCACGCAGCTCCTTGCACAATTGTCGCAGCTGTGGGACGTTGAAGTTTTTCAGATGCACTGGATAGTTGACTGTGTCAAGCAGTGGGGTGGGGGGTTTGCCACCCCAGTCATTGATCTCATCCACAGAGAGCTTGTCGAGAAAGTTGTCATCCTGATGCGGCTCATAATGGGGGACGGCTGCAACAATGGTGCGTGTACGGGGTGGGGTGCGGGGGGCAACACGCTTTGGGCATTGTACTGTGTAGAAAGGGAAGTGTGTGAAGGACTCTGAGCTTGCAGACCAACCACGACACACGACAACCACGACCATCATCAACTCGAGGTACTTCCTAGGAACTGCAAACACTGGTATTCCCCCTCGTCTCGTCCCACACCCCATAAAAACATACCTTGTACTGTGCTGAGACCAGTGCCGCGTGTGGGGCAGGCCTGCGCGTGGAACGTCGAGGAAGTTTGTTGCATGCACACAAAGGAAGCGCGATGTGCGTAGAAAATGCGCAGTACTCATGATTATACTTGATCGTGCATTGCCAACATACCACTGGGACATTGCTCGACCTTTGGAGCATACCACACGTTGGCACTACAATTGGTGCCATTGCTGGCGTTGTGCAAGGCGGCCCGTGTAGTTGTAGAGGGTTTTACGCACTGGAACACACTGCAATGTTGATGCTGTCGTTGCAGCGTGAAAAACTATGTTGTGCAGAGAGGAAGAGTTTCATTATCCATTTGTGTATCGCAGAACGAGAGCCGAAAAGGTATGCAGAACTGAATCGCACGCTGTTACACATTCGTTGCAATCGTTTCAATACCAACGGTTTTGGGCTGTGGCCCTGGTGTACGGTGCCCATCGTTGACTGCATCAGTCGCTGCGATGATGGTCAACATACGTTGGCCTATAGTGGTGTTTATGATATTATTCTTTCACAACGTATGTGGAGCAGCACAGCAGCAGGCCCCCTTTTCCCTTGCAGCGGCATCATGCGGGGAGACATGCCATACGATCCGCGACCTCACTGCGGTCCGCGTGCAGAGCAACGAGACCATCACTGCCGTCGTGGCATTGATACAGGTGCTGTGCAGGTACTGTTGGTTATCAGCCATGTGTGTAGCGCAGACACACAATCCTATCCCGGCCACCCGCAGGCCGGACCCACCATCAACACCCCCCCTCTCGCATTGTGTGCACAGCCAAGCTATGCATTGACATGGATTCCGTTTGAAACACCATTGATCAATCATTGGTGTACATGGGCCGTATTTGATGTGGCCCGTGGTCGCGTTGCACTGGGGACCCCCTTGCTTCTCAACACCAGTCGTGCATGGCTGCAGGTGCCATCGTGTAGCACCTGTGGAGATGATGATGTGCACTCCTTGCAGCTTGGTGGTCTGACTGGCGACACAACTACTTGGGTTGCAGGTGCGTGTGGGTTTATGGATGCTCTGCCCACCATGAACAAGCAATTGAGATATGTAGTTCCTTGTTTTGTGTGTGTTTTCACTGTTTTCAACGATTGATTCAGTTTCATACACTTGCGCACACAAATGATGTACACCCTTGTACACATACATTACATCAACACACGTTTACACACAGCTGATGGTTTGATTCGTGCTGCGTGGGGGGAGGCACAACAACCAACAGGTGTTGATGATGATAGCTCAACAACAGAATGGTCAACAACAGAATGGTCAACAACAGAATGGTCAACACCAGTTGGTCGATCATCAACAACAGCAGACACAGTAGAAACATTATTCATGCCATCATTAAATCCCATCTTCACAGCACCATCATTAGATCCCACCTATTCAACACCAGCATTCATACAAGATACCACACAACCCACACTCCATGAACACCCCGAGGCAAACACTGTACCCACACAACAACCACAACAACAGCAGCAACAACAACAAGAAGTGGTGCAGGTAGCTACACCAGCGTCCCCTGGGGTAGCGCAACAGGGCCCCACTCGTGACCTGGGGACCCCTGGAACCGAAACCAACGTGGAATTCATGTCTAGGTAATGTTTGTGTGTGGTTGTATGTGCATGATGGTACACAGTTTTTGTGTGTGGGCATGTGCGTATAAGGTACACAGCGTGTGTGTGGGTGCACATAATGATACACAAGACCGCAATCGGCATGACAACCACCATCACAACCAGCAATACACTTCCACACATGGGTATACACAACCACAACCACAACCACACACAGGATTATGCGCATTGGGGTTCCTGTGCTTGGTACAGTGCTTGCAATTGCCCTGCTTGCCACACTCGCCTATCTACTGTGTGTGCGCTACCCAAACAACTGCTGCACCAAGTTGTGCTGCAGGAATATGACGAGTCCTGTGCAGCCAGTTCAAGAAGACACACGTGATAGGCAACCACGACATAGCATTTTGATGATGTACACCAACAGGTATCGTGTTTGGTGATATGTTGATGGCACACTGATGGTGTGCTACACAAACTGGTCGACATTCATGTGGTCGTACACACTATCATTCACAACACCACCACAACACCACCACGCCACAACACCACACTAGGCTTGCAGCGAGTCTGCGTGTCAGCAGTCGCAGGAGCTCTTCACAAACAACACAGCAGCGGCGGTCAGAAAAGGACCCTGTCATCCAACGGGAATTGCTAAACAAGCCCTCATTGTCTGCACATGCGGGCGGGTGGGGGTCCAACAGCTTGCGCAGCCGGCGGGGGAGTGATAAAGAGATGCTTGTGTTTGGGGAGACGGCGAGTGGGGGTGGGGATGGTGGTGTGTTGGATGGGCCGCCAGAGGTAGTAGAACAGAGGGCAGAAACAACCTCGACACATCCGCCATTTGCACATGTTATTCCATGTCAAACCATGCTTTGAAAATACACTGATTATTGTTCACTGACCAATTACTCACTGCAAACGGGTAAGCTGTACGCATATTGAAACAACAACAGATTGTATATGTACACCACATCGCGAGAGAGCAGCAGCCAACGTGTTTAGCTACACCATACAACAGCACCAAATAACAAGAGTGTTGCCACCCCGTCGATGTAAACAGAAACACTAAACACAGAGCATGATGCAGCCTGTTGCGTCGGTGGTCATATGCCTAGTCTTGCTAGCCCCCTGGTATGTTGCTGTAGCAACCAGCATCCTACAACACCATACAAATTCCAACCAGCCCACACCCTACTAATCAGGCACGACACCAGCGCCCAGCAACCACCACACACCACCACCAAACGCATATTGCGTCGCAAGTATCGCATTTATGACGATGTCCTCTCCCAAAAGCCACTAGAAAACACAACCGTCTCAGATCCCACACAATACCTCTACACTGTACCATGGCTCGATCCCAAGGGGCCATCCCGACCATACATGGGCCTCCACAATGATCTCGACACGCTGCTGCGTGTACAAGCCAGCAACGAGGGTATCGTCACATGGACATTCTTCACTAATTCATGGCGTGTGTTGCTGATGAACTTCGTCTACAGCTTGATGCGATATGGCAAGGTGACCAGTTTCATCGTGGTGACGTTGGATCCAGTCGCGCTCCAAACATGCATGTCCCTCAACTTGCCGTGTTTTAATGCATCGGCAACAGCACCCACCGTTGTTGGTATGTTTGGGTTGTTATGAGGGAAATGTAGAAGCGGTGTGGTAAAGCACGTAGGGGGGGTGTTTTCCTTTGCATGACATACTGCCTATACACACACATGCCCTCTCTACCTCAGGTCGATACAATTCCAATGAAATACTAGAGTTTGACACACCAGTGTTTATGGAGCTCACCAAGTGGAAGCCCACCATGTCGTTGCTTATATTACAGGTGTGATGATGACATGTATCCCTGTGGTTTCATCTCCATTCTTCCATTCCCTTTTTGTTTTGTTGCAAGAAACATACAACACAGACACACGTACATATTGTACATGCAAACACGTCCAATGTATATGCAAACATGTACAATGTATATACACATACTGACATACACATACTGACATACATACACATACAACACCGCCCTTACACATCACAGCGTGGATACAGTGTGCACTATGCAGACCCTGATTGTGTGTTTGTGAAGAATGCATATCGCAGCATGTTGAGGTCACTCGAGTTGTTTCATGCTGATGCAATAGCAATGAGGGAACTGTTTGGTGATAATACAATCAAGTATGTGCTGTGTTTGTGGTTATGTGGTGAAAATACAATAAGTGTGTGTGCTGGGCTTGTGGTTATGTGTGTGTTTTGTATGTTATATGTGTATGTGCATGCGGATGTATGTTCATTGGTGGTCACATTGTGTACAGATACCCGCCAATATATACACATCACCCCCCCCCTCACAACATGTACGTATCACCCACCCCCTCACAACAACAACAGCGTGGGGCACTACCTGGCACGCAACACACCAGCAACAGTGCGCCTCTTTGAGACATGGGCAGCAGATAATGGGTTGAGGGGGGGGTATGCAAATGAACAGGCATACCTCAACAGCTTTCGAGGCAAACTGTGGGATGTACGTTTATGGGGGGGGGGGGGTTGATGTGTGTGGGATGTAGTTTATGTGGGGGGGGGGGGGATGTGTGTGGGATGTATTATGTGTGTGGGGGGGTGATTTGTGTGGGATGTACGTTTATGTGTGTGGGGGGTTAATATGTGTAGGGTTTGTGGTATGCCACACATCACCACCACACATCACCACCACACATCACCACCACACATCACATACACCCACCCCAGGTGTGCTACAATGGCTACAACTGCACAGTGCATTCCCGAGCAGGCATGGTGGCCTGGCAGGGCTATGTGGAACAAGGCAGTGGCTGGTGGGGGGAGCAGTGTTTGAATTTTCACAAGTATTGGTCATGTGCTGATCATGCAGTCATGCTCCACTTTATGTGTCTCCCGGGGGGGCTGCCGGAAAAGATAGAGTGGATGCAAAAGTACAAGGTGTGGTTTTTGGATAATATAACGACCATGGAGACATGGACGTCGTTTCAGAGGGAGGGGCATCCGTGGTTGCCATGTCGTGATGAGCTGGCATGGCGGACGGTGGGGCTTTCGCTTGCGTTTGGTGCTGTCTGATAGTGTGGTGATGGGGTGAAAATACCATGATGTGATGATGCGTGTGTTGCAGTACATAGTGATGTGTGTTTTTTATGTGTGTTGTGGGTGTTATTGTGGTTGGTGCTGTCTATCCGTTGTTGTTTTGGTGTGTGTTTTCATCCCCTTGTTTTTCGTGATGTTTTCACATTCGTGATTTTGTTTCGACAACGTGTTACTGGTATGTGGAATTGATGTGATGTACAACAATGCAACAACAACGCGCACCACCTCTGATGATGAAAAAAGGGGGGCGAGCGCACATGCAAAGCAAATGGGCACATGTGTGATGCATCGCACAGAAAAAAGATGCTGTGAATCATTTGCAACAAGCACCAGCAGGGTACACACACATGCACGTACACACACATGCACGTACACACACATGCACGTATTCATACATGCACGTACACACACATGCAGGTACACACACAGGCACGTACACACACACACACACACATACACACACGTACACACACACGCGCATCCTATGTGCGTGAGGATGTTTGCACAGCACCATCGGTGTCAGCCACAGCCAACTGACTAGAAATTTCATCAATCGCAGAATTGAGCTGTGCAATCTTGGCACGCAAATCCTCCTTGGTTGCCTCTGGATCCTGCTCTTCTTCTAGAAAGCGGGGGAGCTTGAGCTTTTGGTTTTCACCAAGCAATGCAGCGGAAATCTGTGCGGTGTGATGTGGTGCGGTGTGGTGTGGGTGGGCAAGAGAGGCGAATCACAACTTTGCAATTTGTTGTATGCATGTGCACGCACTTGTGGTCAACATACCTGTGGTGCGAACAAAAAGCCCAGGGTGCCAAAAATTGCACCACCAACAACAAAACCTGCAGTGAAGCCACTGCCACGATCGCGGTCAGCCCTGGTTCATGGGATGAGGTGTGCAGTGTGCAAGGCACAATGATCAACAACGTCATGGCACTGTTCAACAGGAACCTACCTCACAATCACGTTGGATGCACGTCGGGGTCGTGCAACAAGTGATGGTGCATGTTTTACGTATGCTGCTGGCCTAGCACGCAGCTGGTGCTGTCCAACGCCTGCCATGCTCAATACATGCGTCTGCATAGTGCCCACGCCGTATCCGTCTGTATACCGACACGTACGGCTGACTATAACAAAAAGCGGATGCAATGAAAATTGTTACCGAAAGAAATGTGTCGTCAAGAAATGAACAACTCTCAACCATCCAATGTTGACCAACTCAATCACTGTCGCTTCCATACTGTGCCAACATCGCCAACCCACCTGGTTCATCATCCTCTGCTATGGTGGTGGTTGCCACCTTTTCTCCTTTCTTGCCACCACCAAACATGGGTGGCACCGCTTGTTGCTGCTCTTCCCATCCTGTCACCACCCCCTCATGCACGTCCTCCCCCTCCTCCTCATCTCCCCCCTCTGGATCCACCTGCGCAATCACCGCCCTCCAATCCTCCTGTGCACCTGATTCTCCATCTCCCACCTCCTCATCCCCACTCTCTGTGTCCCCTTGTGTTTCTGGCGGGCCCCCTTGATGGGGGTCATCTTGCTGGCCATCCCCCTCCCCCTCCCCTCCTTGTTGATAGTAAAAATCAAACCAGTTGGGTTGGTCATCTGTGCCCTTGCCCTTTTCCTTGTACATGTGTTTGGTTGGTGCAGGCTCCACTGTGAGGTGTGTGGGTGACCATTTAAGCACACACCATATGTACACATATGTACCATTTAAGCACACACCATATGTACACATATGTACCATCGCCACAAAACAACACCAACATGTACAAGCACACTCACAAGCATTGTTCACCTTGTTGAAACAATGGTTGTGATATGTCTGCTACACTCGTCATGCCATATTGTAATGCTTCAATCTTCCTACGTTTGACTTCTGGATCATGTTCGTTGACCGCCTCTGAGTAGGCAGCTGCCAGGGCATGTTCCCTATCACGTGCATCCCTGTGTGTGTGAGGTGTGCGTGTGGGTGGGTAGGTGTATGAGTGGGTGTGTGTATGAGTGTGTGTGTGTGTATGAGTGGGTAGGTGTATGGTGTATGATGTGTGGGTGTTGGTGTGTATGTGTACACAAATGGCGTGAAGCATGTTTGTCATTCTATGCTTACATACAGCCGACACACACATATACCCATACACAAATACATATAAATACAACACACAACACATGTACATGCCAACAACACATATGCACAACACACACACACACCCCACAACAATACAAACACGTACCTCTCCATGGCAGCTGCGGAGGTATCTTCCCTAGCCCACTTCACAAACAGCACCTCACCCAGGTTACTCCCAGTGAGGTGTTGACGTGACATAGCCTCCTTGGCAAAACATGCACTCACAAAATATTTATACCTGTGTGTATTGTGTGCATTGTGCGTGTGTGAGAGTGTGTGTATTGTGCGTATTGTGTGGGTGTGGGTGTGTGGGGTGGGGTGGGTGAGTTATGTGTAGTGCACACACCAATCAGCATGCACAATACACACTCCCACATGATGCATACACCATCATGCAACCGCACATCATCAACAGCATACCCACATCATACACATGGCATACCTCACAAATACAACAGCACGCTCCCTCAACACCTTTACATACTCAAGTGGCCCCCATACAGCAAAGTTGTTTTCAATGATGGGACGCAGTTCTTGTATAGCAAGTGGTGTTGCACCGGTGATATCAACAAAGAGGGTGCGGTGACTAGCAGAGTGTATTGAGGCACCCTCATCTTGCCTGTTGTTTGTGTGTATGGGTGGGCATATGGGTGGGTGGGGGGTGGGTGGATGTAGCGGTGGGCATATGGTTATATGTGGGTGGCCATGTGGGTGAGTGTGTTTGCCATGAGATGTGCTAACGTGATATGCCATGGGAAGCAGCAGCTTCTTTGTGTAAGAAGAAGCAGACCAAGCAACACACGGTCATCACACGTACCTGGGACGTCCAAATATGTCGTGGGTGTCTGTTGCAAGCCGCTGTTCGTCCTGCGCTGTAGGGAGTCGATGCAGGCACGTGCACAAGCCACCCATATGACAGTATCCGCGTGCAAAGCGGATGCAAAAGCGTCCTAGGTCATCTGCAGCACGTGTGAGCCCCACATCTCTTGTTGGGTGACAACGATATTCGCTCACTTCACGTTTTATGGGCTGTCCTGGTGCACGGTTGTCTGGTCGTCGCTCAAATGGAACCCTTCGTTCTACTTGTTTTCGTGCAAGCTTTGGGGTTTCCATTTTTTTGTGCTGGGATTGATGCAATCACAGCATCTTCAAGGCAACCCGTATCTCAAACTGTTGTTTATATAGCTGACGTGTTTACTACAATTTCAATTTGAATGGTTTAGTATCAATGGTATAGAATGGTATCAAGTATACAATTGCAATGTTCACAAATCACCCTAAACTCACAACGCTCTGCACCACTCTCCAATGCTCGGGTGCCTGTGCTTCCACCTCAACCACCGCCTTGCCAGGGTCAGGGTGCGGCAACCGCAGTGATCGTGCATGGAGATACAATGGTGGTGCCTGTCCTGGCGCTATCAGCCCCTCTGCCTCCAGTGTTGCATGCATATGTGCAGGTAGATTGTTGGGCGGGCTCCCATACCTCGTGTCGCCTATGATCGGTGCTTCCAAGTGTGTTGCACAATGGATACGCAGCTGATGTTTACGCCCTGCCGGGATGGATGTGTGTGTGCATTGTGTGTACACTGGGTATGCCACTGTTACACCGATAAGAAAACAACAACAAAAACACCCCATCTACACACATACACAAACACACACACAAAAGCAACCCAAACCCGTACCTGTTTGTGGCCACATACGCAACCATGCCACACTTGTAGGCAAATCATCACCCTCCCCTCTCATTTCGCAGGACGACACCTTTTCAGTGCAACCCTCAGGGGGAACACAATCAGCCACCCCCACCAGCTCCCAGTCAGACACAGCAGCTTCAATCACCCCCTCCCCACCAGCATCGCTCCTCACTGGCACTATGCTACGCACCGACCCCCTCCCCTCTTGTTTCAAAAGCAGGGGCCTGCGAGGCGCAACGAGGGCCCAGTATTCTTTGCGCACCAGTGCTGCTGCGTGTGCAAGTGTGGGGTTGGTGGTGGTGGTGTCAGCTGCGCGGCTGGTGGGATTGAGGGCAGCAGTGAGGAATGCAGCAGCTTCTCGAGAACGTGCCACTGCAATGGCACCACTGGTTGCTTTGTCCAGGCGATGTACAAGCCTTTTGTGGGAGGGTGGTGTGGGGGTTTGGTGTGTGTGTGTATTGTGTGTACTTACAAGGGGTGTGGCTCATGATACACTATGTGTACATCAAGATATACAAGTATGCACGCAACCCCACACCTACAAACCCGTAACAAACACGCATCACACACATTACACACAGCACATTACTAGCAATAACAGCATACTTGTATGGAGGTAGTTTATACTCCTCAGCACCAGCAGCCAACACCGCATCTAGGGAAATACGCACATGAGGGCCACCCTGTTTGTATGGTAGTGTATGTTGTTGTGTATACATACAAGTTGTATATATAAGTGCATGGATGACCACCCACACAATACACACACAACAGTGCTCACCTGCACCGCTAAACCACTGGGTTTGTTGAGTACCAGCATGTGTTCATCCTCATACAACACATTCGCCGTCATGATGCGATCAAATATCTCCACTGCAGCCCTTCGCTTCTCTGCCCTATGGCTAGCATGCTGTGCACGCTGTGCTGCCAGATCGACAATGCTGTTGGGAATGAGCAAAAGTGCTCCCAGGGGCATGTTGGTGGAGGGGGACACGGGAGCCACCTGTGTGGTGGGGTGTAGTTGGGACAGAAGATGTGGCGGGAAGATGGATGTTGGGCACGAAGAGCGCTCCCACCTTGCCGTCGCGGTACATGCGCACCACACGCTGCCGGAAGAGCCGTTGCAGGAGGGAGTGTGGGAAATTCGTTTCTTGCTCAAGCCATGCAAATGCTGTGTGGTGGTGTGTGTTGAGGTGGGCTGAGGTAGGTGGGCATGTCCCCGCAATGTTGTTGCAACACACAGACCTGAGAGCTGTACATCGCTAAAGTTTGCACCTACAGTTGCAGTGGGACTCCATCCTTTTATCCATCGTGAAAGCACTGTGGGGACACGAGGTTTGTGGGCATTGATGGTCAATGGGCGTGCTCCATCTTCGCATACCTGGGCAATCCTGTGTGGCTGCACGACTGCTGTACAATCGTCTCGTCCAGTAGAGCATTGTAATGGCGTATACTTTGGTCTTTTTGTGTTGTTATTTCTTTTTGAGGACGATGATTGGTGATTGCAGCAACAAACCACACGCATATGTTACTGGGACACAATGCGATTTGCAGGTCTTCATGACAAGGTACTACTGCAGCAGCAGTGTCAACCCCCCCGTGTGTACACACCACACACGTACTGCATGGCCTGTTGGGGGGGGCACACCCTTACGCGCACACACACACACGCACACACACACACCGAACACAAAAAAATGCAATGTGCACGCCCAGGCACACACAATGTAGTAGCGCATACATGCACACTGAATGAAACAGGGTTTGTGCACGTGTGATGCATGGCTAGTGACAAACACAACAGCAAAAAACACAAAAAAAAAACACACAGACAGAAAAGCACACATACAAAATCCAATGATGCACTCGTTATGATGCTGATGCTGGTGATGGTGTCATTGTTGTTTGTGAGGTAAAACAAAACGCATGTACACCACATGCTTGTCAATACCCATCATCATCAATACTCGTAAGCAGTGTACACACACACACCATGACACTAGTGTACACACATTGTCATTCCTGTGGCTTGGTACTGCATGGAGGTACCCTGGAGCAATGTCAGAGTACTACCCCACTGCACACCACAGCAGCAGTCTTACCTCCCTTACACCCAAGCACTGTGCGTATGCTCCACACACATCCAGCGTTCTCCCATCCTCCCACGCCACATTGTCACCACCATACCATATCATCAACCCCTCCCATCACCTTATTACCACATCCACTTGATAACCCCATCATCCCAACCCCTCACATCACCACACCACATTTCCCCATCAACACATCACACCATATTATCAGGTAACCCCATTATCACTCCCCATTATCAGGTAACCCCATTCTCGCTCCCCATTATCACTCCTCTCAGCTTACAGTGCGGCCATACGCCACACACGCAATGTACAAATCCCTATCCCACTTTTCCTTGATATGCTGGGATGGGAATGCAGTGGTACGCAGCGTCTCTTGGGTCTCGTCATTGGGAGACTTGCGTAGGATGCTCAAAACAAAGGCTGCCTGATCTGCTGTTGCGGCACATGCAGTGATGCGAAACCCTGTTGGGGGAGCGTGGGGGGGAAGTGGGGGGGGGTAGTATAGGGGGGGAGTGGGGGGGGGGAGTGGGGGGGGAGCGTGTGGGAAATGCAAGAGGAGTGCAAGAGGAATGTGGACAAGAGGAGGAGCATGCATTGTATTGGATTGGTGATGAATGTGGTGGCATCTGCTCGCTCTGTGCGTTCAAACACAATCATGCACATAATGATGTTTGTTTTTCCTACCCCCCACCCCCCCCAAAAATGTACAACCCATTCCCCCAACACCACACACACAAACACACAAAACCCTACCTAAATCCCATCGTCGATGGATGCCCTCTGATGGGTACTGAAAATCCAATTCCACACACTGCTCCACATACGTCTGACACCGACTCATCACCACCGCCCACTGACTCTTTGTCGTAGCCATGCTCGTAATCTGAAACCCTTCCCGCCATTTCTTCTTAATCCACTCAAACGGAAACATGTCGCTGACTTTATACGACTGTTGAGTGTACTTGGGTCCCTTGGACATGACCACCAGAGAATGCCCATTGGACGCCCCCGCCACTGTGGTTATGTAATACCCCTGATCCCACTGCTGCATGACCCATTTCTTAGGTAGAAACTCTGGCTCAACTGTCCATGTTTGTGCAGTGTGATTGGTCCCGGCATCCATAATCACCGCCCACAGGTCGCCACAACACGCCACCGCACTGATGTACAACCCATCGGCCAACCCCTTGTTGACGTGAAACTCAAGGCGATTGGCAGAGACGTTGTAGTGGTAGCGTTGCTTCATGGGGCGCATTTTATTGTAAATGGTGATCCACTGGGTGGCGGGGAATCCCAGTCGGATGCGCTTTTTGTTGGCGGAGGCGTCTACATCATCAGAGACGGGGTCGTCTGTGCGGCCACGTTTTTGACCCACACGGGGGGTGGCGGCGTCTACAAGGGCAATGGGGCGGGAGGGGGCCGTGCCTGGGGGAGGGATGTGTACAGAGGGGGGTGTATAGGGTGGGCGTGTTTGTGGAAAGAGGGGGGTGCCACACACACACACACTATCCACACCACACACACACCAGCACATACCAAGCAGTGGTTGAAAGATGGAAATGTATGCTGCATACGCAGGTTCCTCATCAAACTTAAGGTTGACCACCTCATCAGTGAAGCGCCTGAATGGGTCAGACACACCTACACAGAGTGTGCTGCTAGAAGTCGCCATTTTCTTCCGACATACTAGAAAGCCCTTGTGATCACCCTGGGTGTGTTGTATATGGTATATGTATTTTATATGGTATATGTGTTTTATAGGGGAGAGGGGGGTTGGGAGAGGTGTGTAATTTTGAAAGCGGTGTTTTTTGGGGAGGGGGAGTAAGAGAGGGGGGGGGGAGAGAAGGGTGTGTTGATATGTGTTGATATACAGGTGGATTGTGGAGCACTTCGTGTGCTGTACCACTACACAACCACACTACACACACTACAAACACTACACAAACACACTGCACAACCACACACCCACAGCACCTACCGCAAACCCCTGCCAGGGTAGTCGTCCTGCTAATAGGAATATCAGAGTGTAGGCAAGTGATTCCAGGTCATCACGTCGACTGGCTGTTCGGCCTAGATGTGCATGTACACTGGCATATCGAATGGTGCCCCTGTGATTGTTGGTGGGTGTTGGTGTGGGTTGGTGTGTTTGTGGGTGTTGGTGTGTTGGGGTGTTGGGGTGCATGTGTGAGTGTTTGCAGTACCCGTAACAAGGTCACATGATACCCAAGGCGGGGGGTGAGCATTGGTATGTGTCTGTGTGTTGTGCTTACATGCATCATGATCATGATCATCATCATCATCACCACTGTCATGCATCATATATCATCACCATTATGAACATCATCATCAACACCACACCTAAAGTCATCAGGTCTCTGGTCATAGCGTACGTGCCCCACTTTGCCATCACGCCACTTGGTTGCTGTGGTGTATGATGACAGGTCATGACGCATGTGCATGATTGTAAGTGTATGGGTGCATGTGTTTGAAAATGTGTGTAGGGTTGGTGGCATGTGCATGTATGAAAACATATGTATGAAAATATGTGCATGAAAAACGCGTACCACTGCATGTGCAATAAACCACACCACACAGCACAGCACATCACACAACACACAGCAACACACACAGCATACCAAGCCCCAGATCGATGAGGTACAGCTTACGGGGGGTGGGCCCCTGTCCATACCCCATGAGGAAATTCTCAGGCTTGACATCACCATGCACAAACCTGTTGTTGCATAAAGGTGTGTGTTGTGTGTATAGAGGTGTGCAGAAAGTTGTGTATAAAGTTGTGTGTAAAGTTGTGTAAAGGTATGTCTATCCGCGCAATCATCATACACACAACCATACTACCAGCATCGTCACCATCATCGTAAACAACAACAGCAATACAACAACCCCTTGTCACACATACCCCTTGGCATGAAGTTGTTGAAGTATGGAGATGGCCTCCACAGCCACACATGCAACATGTTGTTCAGATAGGCGTTGACAATTCTGATTCCATAAATCCCACAAGCTGGGGCCCAGTATCTCCATGATCTGTGGTGATTGGTGTTTTGGTAAGGGAATAGTTGCTTTGTGAGGGCATGTACTTGTTTTGGCGAGGGCATAGTTGTTTTGGTGAGAACATAGTTGTTTTGGTGAAAACATAGTTGTTCTGGTGAAAACATAGTTGCATGTAACAATGTGGGTGGGTGTCGAAAAACATACACATGATAGCATTTGATAATGATACACAATAATGTACAAACACATTAAACGCACACAGCAGCAACAACAGCACGCGTGGCATGCACAGAAACACCAATCATACCATGACATAAAAATTGTCTGTTTGACCCTTGTAATACAGTTTGGGCACACCATAGATATCACCAAGTGCACTGGGGTTGCGAATGTATACACATGGGAGTGAAAATGTATACACATGGGAGTGAAAATGTATACACATGGGAGTGAAAATGTATACACATGGGAGTGAAAATGTATACACATGGGAGTGAAAATGTGTATACATATGTGCATGTCATGCATGTTTACACACATGTGCAAGTCATGAGTGTCATGAGGTCACGTTCAAACACACCCCACCCACCCCCAACCCAACCCAACAATCATACTTGTACACAGCCCACTCAGGTGGTGGTCCATTGTGGCATCCTTTGCTTGATACATGCTCAAATTTTATTGCCACCTGTGTATTGAGGTTGTACCATGCATACATCACAGGCATACAACACAGGCATACAATACAGACACACAATACAACAGGGGAAAAGGCACCCATACCTGCTGAGGTTTTGTGTCACGGGTGCTTGTTCGCCGAGCTGCACGCTTGCCGAGAAACACCTGTCCAAACCCACCCTTGCCCAGACGCTTGTCCACCATGTACACGGGTGACTGCCCAATTTGTACCTGGGAGGAGAGGGTACGACGACGATGTAGTATATTGAGGTTGGACCCGGGTACGAGATGATGGTGCTTTTCCAATTACCCCCCCCAAAACACACATAATGTGCCCGCATATTGTACACCACCATCACGGCATCCACACAGCACGATGGTGCGCCAACCTTGGGTGGCACTGCAAATTCGTCCTTGTCAGCATCTTCACCTTCCGGCTTCATGATGTGCAAATGAAATAACCTAGTATCTACACGACAAGCTGGGCACACTGCCCTCGATCAACCATGCACTGGACGAAGCCTTGTATCATCCGTCAATACCCCTGCCTGCAAATGGGTGCCAAAGTGCAGTTGAGATCCAATCAAGGAAATCTGGTGGTTGCAAGTGCTTCTGATGACCAAAAAGCACCACGAGTATGGAACCGATGCTGCGTGTTGCTTGGCAAGACCCCAGGGTTGATTGCTTTTTACTTGCGTGATTTACACTGTTGCAATGTGTTGTGGATGGAAAAGAATGCTTTCATGATGTGATGTGACCAACTGGGTGTGCACAAAGACGATGTGTGTTAGCTGTGTGTTGCTGCACCATCCTTCACCTCACTGCCAATCAGACGCTTTGACAGATGCAAGACCCCCATCCACGCCCAGCACCTGGCCCGTCACAAACCCCGCACGATCACTGAGAAGGAACGCCAGGGCCGCCGCAACATCCTGGGGGGTGCCGACTCGCTTGAGTGGGTGTACTGCCACTGTCAGTTTTTTGGCCTCAGCACTGTCCATTATGCGTGCTGTCAGTCCGTCCCCAATCTGTATTGGATTGTGGTGCATGTGTGCATGTATCCGGTGTGAAAAACCCCCATTTGTGGATGCATGCATGGGTACCCACGCACCAGCCCGGGTGCAACAGCGTTTACTCGAACCCCGTTTTTAGCATAGGTGGATGCCGCCCCCAGCGTCAACCCAATCACGCCGGCCTTGTGGTAGAGTAGAGTACGAGTAGTGTACAGGTGTGGTGACGACGGTGCATGACGACGGTGCAAGTGGACACATACAGCCGCCCACAAGCACCCGTACCTTGGCAGCAGCAAACACGTCATAGTTGGGAAGCCCAAATCTTGCAGCTGCTGCGCTGATGAGTGCAATGCTGCCACCATCAGGTGTGGAGGACATGACTCGCACTGCAGGGCGCACAATGTTGAGGGAGGAAATCAGGTTGACCTGCAGTGTGTGCATGATTTCTTCGTCTGTTGTTGTCAAAAGAGACTTGGACAGCAAGTCGCCCACGGCATTGGCTACACCATCAAGGCGTCCATGGCGGGCTTTCACATCATCCAGTGCCTGGGCGACACCTGCGGCATCTGTGGCATCGCACACGAGATGATCACTTGCTGGCACGTCTTGTAGCTTTTGTTGATTTCTGCCAATTGCAACCACCAAATTTTGCTGTGGTGATTTGGGGTTGTCTAATGAGTATGGTGCAACCACCACATTTTGCTGTGGTGATTTGGGGTTGTGTGATGAGGATGGTGATCACGGCGTATTCAATAACCTACCCCCTCGTGAAGCAATGTACACAATTCCCTGCCAATGGCACCATACCCACCAAACACCACGTATACAAGGGACTTTGTGGTACTGGTGCTGGTGTTGGTGCTTGCTGCATCATGCGTCCATCTGCGCAGGATGGTTGGCCTGGATCGCTGCAATACACGTCCCAACATGTTGCTGTGCACGATGTAAATTACAAAGAATGGGATGGAGGCGACGAGAGAGAATAATAAATGAGAAAATAGAAATAAATAGTCAAAAAAACAGGGGCACAGCATGACCTCCTGGCCCCTCCTTTTCACGTCGTGCAATCGGCAGTGCTGAAAACTGTGGCATCCATGCTTTGCGGCGTGACCGCGACGCATTGGGCATGCTGCAATGCAACAACCTGTCATGCATGACCACAGCATCGCCTGCATGTATTTTCATGTACACGCACTGCCCCTCTGCCACGGCAGCAGCGCCCTCCTCAAGGCTGCATGGCAATGGTGCGTAGGACTGCGTTGTGGGATCCCCAGTGTCGTTTTGCAAACATGTGTGACTCTTTGGGACCACCAGTAGGCCGCCATTGTCGTCCGTAATGTCATCCAATGCCACCCACACCTTTGAGGGTGTGCACACATGATGTGTTGTCCCTGATGATGTACATGATTTGTCACCCGAGTGTCAACATACCGAAATGTACCCTGCATGGTTGTGTGTATAGAAATCAGAGTCGCGGTGAAAGGCAAAACCAGTGTGGGGTTGTTGTGGAGGCTTTATGATGTACTGTGTGATGGTGGTGGTGGTGGGCACAACCACATAGGTATGTGCGAGACTGTTTATGCATTCCGTGTACCTGCTCGTTGTACAGGAACAAGGAATCACCACCAACAAGCATTGAGGCCACGCGCTTCACGGGACCCAGCAGCGCGCACAGCGTGTGGGGCGTGCAGCGCCGGTGTTTTGAAAAGTCGTGCAGGCTGGTGAGCTGTTGCGTGGGTACTGTTTCCACAATGCAACCACACTGCACGAGGCTGCTGTCGGAAAGCGATGCAGTCATTTTGCTGCACTCCTGTTGTCGAAAGGGATGGGGTGATGTTTTTGTTTCTCCTCGTTCACCTTTCATGAACCCCCACCTCCTGCAGAGCTTCGACCTCGTCCAGAGAAAGTAGGTTTGGAATCACCACGTAGCCATTTTCACGAAAATAGCTGCTGATGATTGTGTTTTGATCACACGCAGATCCCCCACAAAACCCTTCCATGATGAACAACGTGTTGTGGCGGTGTTGTTGCAATACTACCACCAAAACTATGCGATGAAATTCGCAGAAAAAAAGTGTGCAAAATGAAACCACACGTGTGTGAAACCACAAGACAAAAACAGGTAGGGTGGCGTCACACACACAACGCCGGCGTCACACAGCTCACGCAGCCTTGGCCTCTGCCATTGCAGTCGATGCTGCTGCAGCAATTGCTGCATCGGATGCATTGGGCAGGTAGTAGTACTTGCCCTGTGCAGCCTTGGCAATCTCCTCAGCAAACCCCGTCGACACAAACTTGTTTTCTGTGTCAATCACAAGCAACTGAAAGCCAGACGAGCCCACACGCTTGGCCATGTCCAGCACCTCATCTTTCAATTGATCCTGTGTTGGGTACATTTTGGGAGTGATGATGCGGGAGTGATGATCCGAGAGTGATGATGACTGTTTCACACAACCCTATTCTTTTTTTTCATGCACATCTATGGGTGCAATCATGGATGTATATGCATGTACACCATCACTGTTGGCACATCTGACCACCACAACACCACCACCACAACAACAACACCAGTACACCACCACCACAACACCACCACCACCAGTACAACACCAAATACACCTGTGATGGTCGTGGTGCATCAGGTGCCATAGCCTCTGGGTCCTCATTTGATTTTGCCAGTGACACATTTGCCCTCCCATCAGTCAACAACACAATCATCACACGCCTGTTGTTGGTGGTGATGATGATGATGATGATGATGATGATGATGATGATGATGATGATGATGATGAT